>PJTT01000062.1_pt1 | contig 203692 bp, 195 predicted proteins | sample 1512261 | NCBI WGS metagenome assembly PJTT01 (sample SAMN08177685, study PRJNA422409) | Soil metagenome, whole genome shotgun sequencing project. | isolation source: Soil (2) enriched on wood chips | place: USA: Madison | collected 2015-01-15 | reverse complement strand
TTGTCCGGAATCCTGTTGCGATAAAATCTTGATGATTTGCGACTCGCTGAATTTACTCTTTTTCATTATCCCTAAATTATAAATCTACATTAATATCTGTAGCTGTTTTTAGGGAAGATTACACTTCCAATCGCTACAAAATTGGGATTGAAGCTCGTGATTATCTCGAATCGTTGTCTAACGATAGGTTGATATGACTCCTTAATATTTTCTATAAGCAGGTCAACATCGTTTCTTAGACGCGCCCAAGGATACTCCCCTTTTGGTAAAACAGTCCAGTTCAGCCTCCTAACAATACCATTTTGGTATAAGGGAATATTATCATCACTACTAACTGTGTCACACTCCCCAAATAGTTCAAGAAACAGATTCACAACATGTAAAATATCTACTAAATTAGATTCTCCTTTAATAAATTCTGGGGAAACAATTAAAAGATTATTATCTCTATCTTGTGCTATCGACAATTCAACACTTGGCGGGGGAATTTCTGTGCGAGGATACCGAAAATACGGAATCTCAACTGTATGATAATTCCCATGCCAATCCTTAATGAAACCGTCTCGATACACACGTTCCTTTTGTCGATCTCTATGAACAATAAAACCTCCCTCTGCATTAAACTTACTTTTATTTCCGACAATATTAGGTAACATTTGTACATCAGGAATTAGTTCATCAAATCCGGCATCACTGACTTTAGACCTGAAATCTGAAGGATTAATCAGAGCTATCCTAAACGTTGTTCTATCTGGAATATCTAAAAGATATTTATCAATATTTCTTATTCTTCTACCTTGAATTTTCATTACATTATATTTTTTAATAATTGATATTTGTAATTCGATGATAATTTTATAGCTATCGCGTGCAATGGAGTACATCCATCTCTTGCGCTGCAATAAATTAAATGGAATATATTACTCTAGGAAACCGCTACTCCAACTAAGACGGCTAGCAACTTAAAAGACCGGTGAAATAGCACAGACATTCGATCATAACTTTTTTAAATCACAAATGGCAGAATAAAAAATAGGTTTACGAACTCCCTACATATATAGCCACCTCCTATTACATCTATTTAATTTCCCTCATAACCATTTAATAATTAGTTGTTATCAATTTTTTAAAAGAGGACTCCTGTTCCATCCTATTCTTTTAAAAACATATTTACAATTATACTTTTTCTAGATATTCCTAAAACAACAACTGAACAGTTCATTATTGTGTTTGCGGCTTCCGGTTGTAATTCTAAATAGTGAATTGCAGGATTTATCTGAATATTTAAAATTGATTTTGCAGCTGTAACCTGATTCAAAATTTTACAAAAACAGTAATAGATTCACTATATAAATCGAATATACCCACCAACATAAGCTACAAATTGATTTATTTGATCGTAATAATACATGCTCGAAATTTTAGAAACTTTAGATCTTCGTTCATATCACTATGGAAGAGGCTGCTTATTCGGAGACCCTCAATTTGCGTAATTTTTAATATCCATTATTTACTTTTTTTAGTTACAAACAGTTAGTAATTCCTAAAAAGTATCAATAGCCACTGCAAATAAAAAGTGACAGCGAGAATTACAGATAAATTTGTTAAATAATTATTTCATAAGCTATTTTTTAGAATGCGGATAATCATCTACTTCCAAAGTACACAGATAAATTGTTAATTCAAAAACATTTGGCATTAACAATATTGTTTGTAGCAGACCAACGACAGTGGCTCGAAGAGACCGCCCTAATTCCAAGGAAAACCAGTTTGATTCTAGCACATATTAAGCTCTGCACATTTTAGTTTCACAAAATCTTTAGATAGCGTTTCTTTAACTATTTCAAAATTATTGAATTCATGCTAAAAAGGTGTACGGGAAACCGTATCTCAATCTGTCGGAAACTATGGAAACAAATTTTCAAACTTGAGAACATGTTTAAAAAGTTTGAAAACTTAAATTTCTGGGCCGGATTGAAATTTAAGTTTTACATATCGATCTTTTGAGTAGATCCCGCTAGCTATTTAAATTCAACAAATATAGTTAAGCAAGTAAATCTGCTAATGGTCACAGATTAATTACCCCCTTTTTAACTTCCGCTCAAGCTTGGACATATCCTGCGCTACTCGGCTGTCTAGTAACTTCGCATAATGTTGCGTGGTTTTAATATCCGTATGCCCCAACATCTTTGAAACGGTCTCAATAGGCACGTTATTAGCAAGCGTCACAGTAGTTGCAAATGTATGGCGTGACATGTGGAATGTTAACGCCTTATGGATTCCACACAATTGAGCTATTTCTTTAAGGTAAGCGTTGGCTTTTTGGTTACTCGGAACCGGTAGAACAACGTTTTTCGATGAGCAAGGTGGATAGTCTCTATAAAAGGTAATTAAATCCATCGCTTTTTTAAGCAGCGGTATATTAGACGTGGTTTCTGTTTTTTCGCGACTAGTCAAAATCCAGAGTTTTCCATCTACCCCTTGCCCGACCTCCTGCGGTGTAAGCTTTTTTACATCCGCGTAGGACAGGCCAGTGTAACAACAAAATATAAATACATCACGGACATGTGCTAGCCGTTGTTCAGTGAACTCCTTCTCTTCTATTCTGCGAAGTTCTTCTTTTGTTAAAAATTCCTTTGGGGTTGCTTTTGCTTTGTTCTTATAAAATGTAAACGGGTCATCTTTGATCCAGCGGTGGGCTATGCATATCCGTATAACCTTGCGAAAATGTTTGATATACTTGGCTGCAGAAACTTCCGAACAACCTAAGTCTGCGCGCAGAAAGAATTCATACCCTACCACAAATGAATGATCAATGTTGTTAACTTCAATATCTCTGCGCTTGAGCCCCTGTTCCAAATAGCTCCGCAGATGAGAAATGGAGGTATTATAGCCCTTAAGCGTGTTGGGTTTGAAACCACGGCCCAACAAAGCTTTTACCTGCGCATTATGCTCGGCGAACACCTCCAGTAACTTCTTACGCTCAATGTCTCTCCCTAGAAATTTTAATTTCATGATCTCTGCAGTAATGGTCGTTTCATTCCTAACGAATGTGTGATGTATTTCTGCAACTTTATGTGCAACGGTATCAAGATAGGAATTGATGGAACGGGCATCTTCTTTGGATCCGTTTACACGGTTGGCATGCGAGTCCCAACGGGAAGGATCACACTGACGACCAACCGAAATTTCTTTCTGCTGGCAATCCACGGTAATCCGCAGGTAGATCGGCTTTGGACCGCTTTTGTAATTTTTTGGCTTCTTAAGGAAGAAGGACAGGGAATAGTTTGTACTCATGATACATCATTAAAAAGTTAAACAAAACCGAGCCGCATTTGCGGCGAGCTCTGCATCACCACTAAAAATTCAGCGATGCAAATTAGCCATGCAACTAAAATCTGTCAAGACGTCTAAATCCGAAACATGTTCGATACCAGAAACTTAAGTCTGCATATCGCGTCAGTACTTCCCAAACAATGACGCCCCAAATGACGCGCTTTTTCTTTGGGAATTTTTGAAAAAATCGATTCTCCGTAAAAACACAAAAGCCTGCAAACAACACGTTTGCAGGCTTTTGTAAGTTTTGACTTCAAGTCTGGTAGCCCGTAGGGGAATCGAACCCCTGTTTCAAGAATGAAAATCTTGCGTCCTAACCCCTAGACGAACGGGCCATTTGCTTTTGGTGATGCAAATATAAGGGCTCTTTCCGTATCTCCAAAATAATTTTTCAGCCTATTTTATAATAGGCTGAAATTGAAAAGATTATTTTTTAGATCAAGTCAAAGCCAATATCCCGACGGAAATATTTACGCTCGAAAAAGATCCTTCCGGCGTCTGCTGTGGCCTGTTGCAGGGCATCGAACAGGTTATCTTGGAGCGTGGTTACCGCCAACACGCGACCACCCGCCGTCACCACTTTGCCATCCACCTCTTTTGTTCCCGCATGGAAAACAATGGAGTTCTCGACATTCTCGATATTCGTAATTTCCTTGCCCGAATCGTAGTCGCCCGGATAACCTCCCGACACCAGCACCACCGTCACCGCGGTCTGTGGGCTTACTGTGTAGGAACGTTGATCCAAGTTGCCTTGCGCTACACCTTCCAGCAGATCTACTAAATCTGACTCGATACGTGGCAATACCGACTCCGTTTCCGGATCGCCCATGCGCACATTATACTCAATCACAAAAGGCTCGCCATCCACATTCATCAAGCCAATAAAGATGAAACCCTTGTAAGGGATATTATCTTTCTTCAAGCCATCTACCGTAGGTTTGATAATGCGCTCTTCTACCTTGCTCAAGAAAACCTCATCAGCAAATGGAACCGGCGAAATAGAGCCCATACCACCCGTATTAAGACCCGTATCACCCTCGCCAATGCGCTTATAATCTTTTGCCGAGGGCAATACCTTATACGATGTACCATCGGTCAAGACGAACACCGACAGTTCAATACCTTTCAAAAATTCCTCGATAACAACTACAGCCGAAGCGGCACCAAACTTAGCATCCGCAATCATCGCCGTTAGCTCTGCTTTTGCATCAGCCAACGTTTCGCAGATCAAGACCCCTTTGCCCGCCGCGAGGCCATCCGCCTTCAGCACAATCGGCAACTGTTGCGTCTCGAGGTAGGCAAGTCCTTCCTCCAGATTAGACTGGTCAAACGAACGATAAGCTGCCGTAGGCACGCCATGACGCTGCATAAACTCTTTGGAGAAATCTTTGGAACCCTCCAGCTGGGCTCCCTCCTGTTGGGGGCCGATAACGGGGATATGCTTTAAATCCTCGCGACCCAAAAAGAAGTCGTGAATACCTTTGACCAAGGGCTCCTCTGGTCCTACAAGCACCATATTGACGTTGTTGGCCAGCGCGAAAGCGCCAATTCCGTCGAAATCCGTCACCTTAAGGTCTATATTTTGGCCATACTGGCCCGTACCCGCATTCCCTGGAGCGATAAACAGTTGGTTTAAGCGTGGACTTTTCGATAATTTATATGCAAAGGCAGATTCTCTTCCGCCTGAACCGATAATTAAAATGTTCATATCGACAAAGATACCGATGAAAATCAATAATCTACAAAAATTAATTGGGTGTACGTATTTTTTCGTAAATTGAGTAAATTTTTGACCGTTATGATTTGGAAAACACTTCCACTCGTTGCCCTTTTTATGCTCATTTTCAACGGCTCCAGGGCGCAAGATATACAAGGATTATTAACGAAGATTAATGCCTACCACGATTCCAGACCGATTGAAAAAATACATCTACATCTTGACAAAAGCACCTACACGGCCGGCGAAACAATCTGGTTTAAGGCCTATGAAGTTGTTGGCGTAGAAAATCTGCTGTCCAATTTAAGCAAGATCATATACATCGACCTGATCGACCCCAAGGATCGCAACATAGCAGCACTAAAGATCCCATTGACCAGCGGGCTGGGCCTAGGCAACATCAGTCTGGTAGACACCCTGATTGAGGGAACATACCGCTTGCGCGCCTACAGCAACTGGATGCGCAACGATAGCAGCAGCTATTTTTTCAACCAAAATATAGAAATCAGCAATGGACGGCTCGACAATGTGCTCACCAAATCGGGCCTACAGGGCGAGAACTACAGCATTGTGCTGCAGGACCTCAACCAAAAGCCCTTGGCGGATGCTACCGTACGCTATCAAATTAGCTTGGGTGATAAAAGCCTGAAGCGCGGCCGGGTGAACAGCGATGCGGAGGGAAAGATACAGATCCCCTTTCGGGAAGAATATGGCAATGCCAAGCTCGCCATCAATTTTGACAACAAAGAACAAGCGCCCATTCAAAAAATATTCAAGCTGCCCCCCGCACAGCAGCAGGGCAACAGCGTACAGTTCTTCCCCGAAGGAGGAAACCTTTTGGTAGGCACCATCAACAAGCTGGCGGTTAAAGCCCTTCGGCCAAACGGATTGGGTATCGCGGCAACGACCTATGTCATGACCTCGACCGGCGACACCGCGGCCATCGTGAAAACCAATGCTTTGGGCATGGGTGCTTCGCCCCTCTTTGTAAACGCGAACGAAAGCTTACGTGCCCTCACCCTCTTCGATGATGGCACACAGACCGAAAGCGAGCTGCCCGAGATAAAAAAATCGGGACTCAACATACAGGTCAACAACGGCAACAAAGCGAAACTCTTTGCACAGATCAACCTCAGCAGCGATAAGCAGGACAACAGTGATATTTACTTTATGCTGCAGCACAACGGCCGTGTATACTATGTATCCAAGCAGGCGGCCTCCAAAAACGAACTGATCTTTTCGGTGGCCAAGGCGGAACTTCCCGCAGGAATCCTCACCATCAGCATCCTGAACAGTCGCTTCGAACCACTTATCGAACGCCCCGTGTTTATTGCGAAGGAAGAAGAATCCCTTCCCCTATCGGCCACGCTCAGCAGCAACAGCGCCAAACCCCGAACCCAGGTGTCGGTAGCCCTGCAAGCCGGCAACGCCGCAGATACGACACGCTATGCCGCACTCTCGGCCGCGGTGGTTAACATCAGCAAAGCAAAATTTGATTCGGCCAATGCCGGCAATATCCTATCCAATCTTTTTCTCGCTGCCGACATCAAAGGCCATATCGAAAACCCAAGCTTTTACTTCACCGACGAAAGTAGATTGGCCGATTTGGACAACCTATTGCTTACGCAAGCCTGGCGCAAGCTCGACTGGACCGCCAACCTCGATGGTAGTAGCAGCCCCGCCTTTCCTGCCGAGCAAAGCATCAGCATTAGCGGACAGGCACGCAAGCTGGGACGTAAAGCACCTGCGTCTGGCGCCAAGATAACGCTCGTATCGACCCAAAATTTTATGGACTTTATCGATACCCTCGCCACTGAAGAAGGAAATTTCGTGTTTGACGAGCTCGCCTTTGCAGACAGCGCAAAGTTCCTGATCACCGCAAAAGACGAAAAAGGTAAAAACAATATTGATATCATCTTAACGCCCAACACCATACCAACCATCGGCCTCAACAAGAACGAGCCCACGGTGAAGAATGATGTTAATAGCCTCTTGCTGGACGAACTACTGCAAAGCAAAAAGTATTTCGCCGGCTTGGAGTCGCAGGGACTGATGGAAAAGAGCATCGCCCTGGAGGAAGTCGTGGTGACCGCCACCCGCCCGCGGCATAAAGCCTCGGAGAGCTCGGCCAACCTCAATGGTCCCGGCAATGCCGACCAGGTGATCTCCGCCGAAGAGCTTGAGACATGCCCTACACTGGACATGTGCCTCAACGGGCGGTTAATGGGTGTCATTTTTCAAAATGGCGTGCCCTATAACACGCGCAGTATGGCCGGCGGCGGCGGCGCCATGCAGATCGTTTTGGACGGGATGTACATTGAGGGCGACCAGCTATCGATGATCAGCCCTATGGATGTACAAAGCGTGGAAGTGCTGCGCAACATAAACTATACGGCCATTTATGGCTCTTATGGTGCCAATGGGCTCATCATCATCACCACCAAGACAGGCAAGGATGCTATCCGTAATTACACGCCTAAAGGAATCATTACCCTACAACCCAAAGGCTACCACCTGAACAAAACCTTCTACAAGCCCGTTTACGAGGTAGGATCCGAGACGGCACTAAACCAAGATTTGCGCACAACCATACACTGGGAGCCAAACATCATTGCCGACAAAGAAGGCAAAGCAACTTTTGATTTCTACACCGCGGATGAAGCGGGGCAATACCTGATCACCATTGAGGGCATCGATTTCGCTGGGCGCATGGTGCATAAGACGCTCAGCCTAGACGTAAAACCATAAGCATACAAAAATGGGGAGCGATGCTCCCCATTTTTATTCCCTATCGCACCATCGTCCGCTCTTCAGCATCTAGCTTGGCAATCATGTAGCGCTTGATCGATGCCCGTTGCACAGCATCCAACACGTCCACAACATTCTTGGTCACGGCCTCTTCACTAGGCTTGATGAGCACAATAAGATCCTGTCCTCCCGTTGCCTGCTTGACCTGTTCCTGCAGCCGCACGAGTAACTGGCCCAGCCCCAGCTTGCCATAGCCCACTTTCTGCGGAACAGATTTCGGGGCCTCGGACGCTCCCCGATAGTAGATCAACTCGTTGTTGCCCGCCAATAAAAGGCTCAGCGTGCGGTCTTCACTCAAGAGAATGGGCGCGCTTAGCGGTCCCGTCTTGTCGGGCATGGCCACATCCAAACTATTCTGTGTTTGTAGGGAGGTGGTCAACATAAAAAAGGTGATCAAGAGAAAGGCTAAATCGACCATAGCGGTTAAATCAACCTTCGGCATAGGCCTGTTGCGGATACTCCTGCGCTCTTTTTTTCCACCGTTGCTGTTGCTGTTTGTCAATTCTGCCATAATCGTGTATTTAAAAGTAAAACATGGGTTAATTAAATTCTTGATGATTTTTTCCGTATTTTTCCATAAACTTAGGATAACAAGATTATGGGGGAATTCATCAAAACACAAACAACTGATCATATTGCCTACATCGGACTTGACCGCGGAAAGTCAAACGCCATGCACCTGGAGATGCTGCAAGAACTACTGACAGAGCTACGCACAGCCAGTGACAACCCCGCCATTGAAGCCCTTGTGCTGCATGGCAAGGAAGGATTTTTCTCCTCGGGCCTCGACCTGATTACGCTGTACGAATATGATGAGTCTACGATGCTGCAATTCTGGGAAACCTTCATGTCGCTGATCCACACCTTGGCCGCTATCCCCAAGCCGGTGGTAGCCTCCATTACAGGGCATAGCCCTGCGGGCGGATGTGTGCTGGCGCTCTGCTGCGACTACCGCATCATGGCTGAAGGCGAATACGTCATCGGGCTGAACGAGGTGCCCGTAGGCATTATCGTGCCCTCGAGCATCTTTGCGCTATACAGCTTTTGGATTGGGCAGCCCGCAGCCTACCGCAACCTACTGGAAGGTAAGCTCCTTACGCCCACTGCGGCACAGGAGATTGGCCTAGTAGACGAGCTGGTGCCTGCGGACCGTATACAAACGGCTGCTACCCGCAAAGCCAAAAGCTGGACGCAGTTTGATCGCGCCGCCTGGGGAGCAACCAAAGTTAACCTCAGGCAAGAGCTGCTGCGAAATATGCAGGAAAACAAAACAGAAGCCATCCAACAGGTGTTAGCACAGTGGTGGCGACCAACAACACGCCAGATTTTGAAGACAATAATCGATAATCTCACTAAAAACAAGGGGTAATTATGGTTCAAGGCGCATTAAAAGCAGACGCTCTGCTCGGCAAGACGGTTGTCGTAACAGGCGGAGGAACAGGACTGGGCAAGGCCATGTCGCACTATTTTTCGGAATTGGGCGCTCAGGTGCTGATTACAAGCCGGAAGTTGGACGTGCTGGAACAAACGGCACACGAGATACAAGCCGCCACGGGCAACAAGGTTCTTCCAGTTGCCTGCGATGTGCGCGATGTGGAGCAGGTGGAAGCGCTCTTGGCACGTGCCGAAGAAGCCTTCGGACAAGTAGACCTCTTGGTGAACAACGCTGCGGGAAACTTTATATCGCCCACAGAACGCCTCTCGGCGAATGCCTTCTCTACGGTGATCGATATTGTGCTGAAAGGAACCGTAAACTGCACGCTGACCTTCGGAAAAAACTGGATTGCCAAAAAGCAAAAAGCTTCCGTACTGAATATAGTCACCACCTATGCCTTCACCGGATCGGGCTATGTGGTGCCGTCGGCTATCGCCAAGGCTGGTGTACTCGCCCTGACCCGATCACTGGCCGTGGAATGGGGAAAATATGGCATTCGGAACAATGCCATCGCCCCGGGGCCATTCCCCACAAAAGGTGCTTGGGATAGGCTGCTGCCCGGCGACCTACTCGAAAAATTCGACTTCAAGAACCGCGTGCCGCTAAAGCGCGTGGGCGAACACCAAGAGCTGGCCAATTTGGCCGCCTTTTTGCTCTCTGACTTTGCCGGGTTTATTAACGGCGAAGTGGTGACCATTGATGGCGGCGAATGGCTGCAGGGCGCCGGGGAATTCAACAATATGGAAGCCATCCCTCCCGAGATGTGGGATATGATTGCAGAAACTATTCGAAAAAACAATAAATCATGAGAAACTTAATGCTGGCCTTCTGCTGCGCGGCGATGTTGTTATCATCCTGTAACCGCACACAAAAGAAGACAGAAGAAACAAAAGACTCCATTGCCGACAGCGTGCAGCAGGCAAATTCGCAGGCAATCAGCGAAGTGATTACCCGCTTTGCTCGAGCCTACATGAGTCAAGACAACCAAAAGGCCAATGCGTTGATCCATCCCGATCTCGGCCTCTACATCATCTACCGCCCGGGCGCCATGGATACCTACCAACATGTGGACAGCATAGACTTTAAAAAACCCGTGCCGGAACACTTTCCATACACGACCTTCGAGAACGATTATGTGCTGACCTTCGGGGAGATACCTACCTACGATTGTGGCGGCGAAAAATGGGACAAGCTGGGCTTCTTCTGCGACACAACGCGACAAGCGCATCAGCTTTCCGAAATTGCGGCCTTCAAACAGGAGTTCAAAGAGATCGATGAAGCCGCCGTGGCAGAGATCAAGAACCTCGAAAAAGATACCTATCGCGTGGTGCTTACGCATGCCGAAAACCTGATTTTTCACGTGAAAAAATACCAAGGGACTTGGTATGTATTTGTCCTAGACAGGGCCTACGGCTGGTGCGACGCCTAAACCTTGCGCACGGAAAATGATTTTGCACATAATACACCGTAAATTAACGGTATCCCCTATTATTGATTCAAAAGAAACCCCTATATTTAGACAAAAAAACAGATATCTATAATGAATACTATTGACCAAGCCACAAACAATCGCATACAACAATGGTTAACCGCTGAATATGACGCAGAAACCGTTGGACAGGTTCAAAAACTTGTGGACAATAAAGAAGAAACAGAATTAATCGACTCTTTTTACAAAGAACTGGAGTTCGGTACAGGCGGTCTGCGCGGCATTATGGGCGTAGGTTCCAACCGGATGAACAAATACACCATCGGCAAAGCAACACAAGGCTTGGCAAACTACCTGAAAAAGCAGTTTCCCGAGCAGCAGATCAAGGTTGCCGTCTCTTACGATAGCCGTAATAACTCCCAAAAATTTGGCCACTTGGTGGCTGATGTCTTTTCGGCAAACGGTATTCAGGTATACCTTTTTCAGGAATTGCGCCCTACCCCCATGCTTTCCTTTGCTGTACGCCATTTCGGTTGCCAGGGCGGCGTGATGCTGACGGCATCCCACAACCCCAAAGAATACAATGGCTACAAAGCCTATTGGAACGATGGCGGACAGCTGGTAGCGCCGCATGATGAAAACGTGATTACGGAAGTAAACGCCATCCAGTCGGTCAGCGAGATCAAGTTTGACCGCATCGAAGCTAACATTACCTTGGTCGGCGAAGAATTCGATCAATACTATATTGACGCCAATAAAAAGCTCAGCATCCATCCGGATGCCGTGGCTGCACAAAAAGATCTTAAAATTGTGTTTTCCTCCATCCACGGAACGGGCATCACCATTGTTCCGAAAATGCTGGAAGCTTGGGGATTTACCAACGTTCATTTGGTAGAGGAACAGGCTACGCCGGATGGTAATTTCCCAACGGTGATCTACCCGAATCCGGAGGAAGAGGAAGCGATGTCCATGGCCAAGAAAAAAGGTGAAGAGCTAGATGCCGACGTGGTCATGGCCACCGACCCTGATGCTGACCGTGTAGGCCTTGCCGTGAAAAACCATAAAGGGGAAATACAGCTGCTTAACGGCAACCAGATAGGGAGCCTATTGATCTACTACGTTTTGAGCTCTAAAAAAGAGAACGGTAGCTTAAAGGATAACGACTTTATCGTGAAAACGATCGTTACCTCGAACCTGATGAGCGATATCGGCAATAGCTTCTCCGTCAAATACTACGAAACCTTGACAGGCTTCAAATTTATCGGCGAGGTGATCACCCGTGTTGAAGGACAAGAGAACTACTTGGTAGGCGGCGAGGAAAGCTATGGCTTCCTGGTTGGCGACTTGGTGCGCGATAAAGATGCTGTTAACTCCTGCGCTTTCATTGCCGAAATGACGGCTTATTTCAAAAACCAGGGTAAATCGTTATTCGACGTACTTTTGGAGATCTATGAAACATACGGATTCTACCAAGAGAAGCTGATTTCCCTAACGAAAAAAGGAAAGGCTGGAGCCGATGAAATCAAACAGATGATGGCCGACCTGCGTGCCAATGCGCCACAATCGCTCGGTGGTATTGCCGTGAAGGAAATTCGCGACTATGAGAACAGTGTTTCGACCGTCCTTGCAGGCAACACGCAAACGACAATCGATCTTCCGAAATCGGATGTATTGCAGTTTATCACGGTGGATGGAGATGTGATCTCGGCTAGGCCTTCTGGAACCGAGCCTAAAATCAAATTTTACTGTTCCGTAAAAGAGACCTTGGACAACCGTGCGCAGTATGAAGAAATAGCCCTAAAGCTGGAAGAAAAGGTCAAGAATATTATGGCAGACATTGTAAAGAACTAAGCATGGAGAAGTGGACATTGCTCGACTCCAAATACATCATCCGACGACCTTGGGCGACCTTGCGTGTCGACAAATTGCAGATGCCCAATGGAAACGTCAAAGATGAATACTATGTACTGGAGTATCCTACTTGGGTAAACATGGTAGGTATCACCGAGGCAGATGAAGTGCTTTTTGTGCGGCAGTATAGACACGGATCGGGACAAATTATGGTGGAGCTTCCTGCAGGCGTAGTGGAGACGGGCGAAGCGCCCGAACTGGCGGCGCGGCGTGAGCTGCTTGAAGAAACGGGATATGCCTTCGACTCCATCGAAAAGATATGCGAGCTTTACGCAAACCCGGCAACCAGCGGAAACATCACCCATACCTACCTGCTCAAAGGTGGGCGAAAGGTGCAGGAACAAGAGCTGGATGCTTCTGAAGATATCGAGGTAGTACATATGTCCATCCCTGCGGCGCGGCAGTTTTTGCTCGACAACAAGATCGGTCAGGCCTTACATACTTCCGCTTTATTTTACACTTTTCAAAAATTAGGTTTGCTTTAGGCAAACCTAATTTTATTTCCTAAAAGGGGCTTCCGCCCGAATAATCCCCATGATTTTTGTACCTTTGCGCCATGGCAAGAGAAATCTTTGAGACAAAACGAAAAGCACTAAAAATTAATCTAAATCCGGACATCTACGGCACCTTTGCCGAGATCGGCGCCGGCCAAGAAGTGGCCCGCAACTTCTTCGAAGCAGGAGCCGCATCGGGCACGATTGCCAAGACCATGTCGGCCTACGATATGGCCTTCAGCGACGCCATTTACGGCGTAGAAGAGTCCGGTCGTTATGTCAGCCGCACCCGCCTGAACAAGATGCTCCACCACGAGTTCAACCTCCTTACCGAGCGTCTACACGGGGAGAAATATAGCTCTAAAAAGTTTTTCGCCTTTGCCGACACCGTTACCACCCTCAACTTTACCAAGACAAACGAACCTCACGGATGGATCGGCGTGCGCTTTCAGCACGAGGTGGGTGGCCCTGTCAATGATATCGTAATACACGTACGCCTGTTGGATAGCGACTCGCGATTGCAATCCAAGGTATTGGGTATTTTGGGTGTGAACCTTATTTTTGCGGCCTATTATTACGCCGAGCATCCACAAACAATGATTGAATCGCTGGTGGACAATCTTTCCGTAGGTTCGGTAGAAATCGATTTGGTAAAAGTATCGGGACCTGTATTCGAACAGGCCAATGAGCGCTTGCTGAATCTGTACTTGATAGCCAAGGGTTTTGCCAAAGCAGCAATATTCCGTCCGGATGCCAAGGCAGCACAAATCAAAGATTACCTGTACAAGAAAAATATCATTATCCTGCGTACCAAGTATCGTCAGAAGTCAAACCCCAACTTTGACTTGTTCAACTTGGCTGTGGAGCAGTTTAAAAAGAACACGGGAGCAACGCCCGAAGACACCGTGGTGTTGATCGAGGTATTGATGGGTAATGTGCTTGATGAAGATAGCTCCATCACGGATGAGGATTTGACATACTTTGCCGAGCGAGCAGAATACCTCTCCTCGACAGGCAACAATATTATGGTGTCCAATTTCCACCGTAACAACCACTTGGCCGAATTTGTCAAATCTTTCAAGCCCAAGCATGTCGGTATTGCAACTAACGTAGCCAACCTGAAAAATATCTTTAACACGCATCAGTACAACAAGGAAGAGTATACCAACGAACTGCTGTCCTACATTTCGGGCATGTTCAGCAAGGATGTGAAGCTCTATGCCTACCCTTACCTCGACAAAAAAACTAACGAGATTGTCACTACGAAAAATATGCCCGTCGCAGATGAAGCGCATCACCTTTTCGACTTCTTGATCCAAAATAAATACATCGTCGATATCGAAAACTACGATGAGAAATTTGTAAAAACGGTTTAATCACCGTTTTTACAAGTCTATTCATTCCCTCCACCTTCACATCACCTCGTCACTTTATCACCACATCTCCACCAATATTTCAACTGGGATGGTTTTTGTACAACATCTATTGTACATTTGAGAAAAGTAAACGGTTTAACACTATGAAACGGATATGTTATGGAATCCCGGCGCTACTGTTTTTCGTAGCCTCCTGTGGCGGCGGCAAGTATGCAGCCACCGAGAAGATCTATGCGGAAAAGGCAAAGGGTTTTGCGGAACAATACAAACAGGCACCGGTGGCGGGACAGCTCGATAAGGTATTATCGGCCAATAAGGAATGGATAGCCTCCACCAACTTCGGCACACGCAAGCCCAATTACGTGATGATACACCACACGGCACAAGATTCACTGGCGCAGACCGTAAAAACCTTTCACAATGAAAAAGTAGGCGTCAGCTCGCACTACGTCATTGGTCGTGATGGCAAGATTGTGCAGATGGTAAACGACCTTTACCGTGGACACCATGCCGGCGCTGGGCGCTGGGGAAACGACACCGACCTCAATTCGTCTTCCATAGGTATCGAACTGGACAACAACGGCCTCACTGACCCTTGGCCGGATGCCCAAATTGCCGCGCTGTTGAGCTTGCTGCAGTACCTCAAAGACAGCTATAAAATTCCGCAGGCCAATTTCATTGGGCATATGGACTATGCACCCACGCGTAAAAACGACCCTTCGCGATTTCCCTGGAAAAAACTGGCCGACCGAGGCTTCGGCTTTTGGTATGATGACCTGATGGAAGAACCACCGTTAAACTTCGATCCCAAGCTGGCCCTACGCATCATCGGCTACGACGTCAAAAACGTCGATGCCGCCATCAAAGCGTTTAAGATACATTATATCCAACGGGATACCAACACCGCAACACTGACTCCGCAAGATCTCAAAATCTTATATGCAATCTTTAAGAAATACCTATAGCCGACAAGCTAAAAACGCCCGCTGTGTGGATACACAACGGGCGTTTCTGCAAAAAAGGATAACCGTTAGTTACGCCTCTGCATATTCTTCGATAGAAGGGCAAGAACAGATCAAGGTTCTATCTCCTTGCGAATCGTTTACCCGGCCTACTGAAGGCCAAAACTTATTTACCTTCAAGTAAGGTAACGGATATGCCGCCGTCTGTCTGCTATATGGTCTGTTCCACTCGTCGCCAGTAACCACTTCCGCAGTATGTGGCGCGTGCTTCAATACATTTTCCTTTTGATCCACGTCACCCGCTTCTACTGCAGCAATCTCGGCACGGATAGCGATCAAAGCATCACAGAAGCGGTCAAGCTCGGCTTTAGATTCCGACTCGGTAGGCTCTACCATCAAGGTGCCCGCCACAGGGAAAGATACCGTTGGTGCATGGAATCCGTAGTCCATCAATCGCTTCGCGATATCAGCCACTTCAACGCCTACATGTTTAAATCCGCGGCAGTCCAAGATCATCTCGTGTGCACAACGACCGTTTGCGCCCGCATATAATACCGAGTAGTGACCTTCCAAACGCGCTTTGATATAGTTTGCATTCAAGATAGCCGTCTTCGTTGCAGCAGTCAAACCATCCGAGCCCATCATCGCGATGTAGGCGTAAGATATTGTCAAGATCGATGCTGATCCGAAAGGAGCCGCAGAAACCGCAGAGATACCTTCCTCACCTGATACGGCAACAACCTCATGATTCGGTAAAAATGGCACCAGATGCTCCACCACACCGATAGGGCCCATACCCGGACCACCACCACCATGTGGAATACAGAACGTTTTATGCAAGTTCAGGTGACAAACGTCGGCACCGATGAAGCCCGGGCTAGTTAAACCAACCTGCGCATTCATATTAGCACCATCCATATACACCTGTCCGCCATGCTCGTGGATGATCGCACAGATTTCAATGATAGATTCTTCGAACACACCGTGCGTTGATGGATAAGTAACCATTAGGGAGTTCAAATTTGCCGCATGCTCTTCCGCGCGCGCGCGCAGGTCTGCCACATCGATATTTCCAAATTCATCACATTTTACCACCACCACTTTCAAGCCAGCCATAGAAGCTGAAGCAGGATTAGTGCCGTGTGCCGAAGCAGGGATCAAACAGATATTACGATGGCCTTCGCCGCGACTCTCGTGGTACGCACGGATCACCATAAGCCCAGCGTATTCACCCTGTGCGCCTGAGTTGGGCTGGAAGGACATTTTAGCAAAACCAGTAATCTCAGAAAGCCAATCGTTCAACTCGTTGATAAGCTGCATATAGCCCGATGTTTGATCGGCTGGAGCGAATGGATGTAAACCACCAAAATGAGCCCAAGTTAAGGGAACCATCTCGGTTGTCGCATTTAGCTTCATGGTACAAGATCCCAATGGAATCATGGAATGACACAACGAAAGATCCTTGGATTCCAAGGTTTTGATATAACGCAACATCTCGCTCTCGGAGCGGTAACTGTTAAAGATTGGGTGAGTCAAGTAAGCAGATGTACGAACCAACTCTTCTGGGATAGACGGAGACAATGCTTCGACCATTCCTGCGAGGTCAATATCATTCACACTCTTTGCCTTAATCTTAGCAAAGACCTTAACGATAGTTTGAATATCTTCGAAGGTCGTTGTTTCATCGATAGAGATACCGACAACACCCTCGTGATAGAAAAAGTTCAATTCATTGTTCAAGGCTTCGCCTTTTAGCGCGCCAACTTGGTCACCCACGACAACGCGCAATGTATCGAAATATGACGAATTTGTTTGCTCGTAGCCCAGCTCTTGCAATGCCTTATCCAATAGTTTTGCTAAGTCATTGACGCGGCTTGCGATATTTTTGATACCTTCGGCACCATGATACACCGCATAGAAAGAAGCCATAATGGCCAATAGCGCCTGTGCCGTACAGATATTGGATGAAGCTTTATCGCGACGAATATGCTGCTCACGCGTTTGCAAAGCCATACGCAAGGCGTAGTTGCCATTCGCATCCGACGTTACGCCGATAATACGACCAGGAATATTACGTTTGTAAGCATCTTTTGTAGCAAAGAATGCTGCATGAGGACCACCAAAGCCCATCGGCACACCAAAACGTTGTGAGTTGCCCACAACCACGTCAGCACCCCACTCGCCTGGAGGCGTCAACAAGGCCAAGGAAAGCAAATCAGCAGCCACACAAACCGTAATACTTTGCGCATGTGCAGCAGCGGTGAATGATGCATATTCAGCAAGCGTACCGTCCGCCGCTGGGTATTGGATGAATACCGCGAAAACATCATTTGCCAAGTTTGCCTCTTCGATATCCGCTACGCGGATCTCTACGCCAAAAGGAGTGGCACGTGTCTGCAACACATCCAATGTTTGTGGAAAAACATTTGGCGTAACCAAGAATACGTTGGCTTCTTTGTTTTTGCGCGCACTGTACAACATAAACATGGCCTCGGCCGCCGCTGTAGCCTCATCCAAAAGGGAGGCATTCACAATTTCCAAACCCGTAAGGTCTGAGACCGCTGTTTGGAAATTTAACAAAGCCTGTAGGCGCCCTTGAGCGATCTCCGCTTGGTAAGGCGTATATTGTGTATACCATCCTGGATTTTCCAATACGTTACGCTGGATAACCCCTGGGACGGTCACATCATAGTACCCCTGCCCGATGTAGGATTTAAATACTTTGTTTTTATCTGCAAGCTGTTTTACTTTGGCTAAGTAGGCTTTCTCACTCAGGGCCTCGGGTAAGGCTAGGGCTTTTTTCAGTCTAATTTGGCTGGGAACGGTCTGCTCGATAAGTTCATCTACCGATTGCACGCCTAGGAAGGCTAACATTTCTTGCGCCTCTTCTGCCCGCGGGCCGTTGTGGCGATCCTGAAATTTTTCTTGATAAAATACGTTGCTCATTTTTGCGCTTAACTTTTTCATTTGCATCGTCCTATGCCCATCCAAACAGGCCTGTAGAAAGACACTTTTTCATATACGTTTTGAGAGTGCAAAAATACGATTTTAATTGCGAATAAATAGGGGGCCTTTTCATTTCTTAACGGTAAAAAAACGACAATCGATTGCGCTGGCCTAAAAGCCAACAAACAACTGATTATGAAGACCTAAATCCCTTTACTTTGTAACAAATTGATGCGCTTCTCCGCTATAGCTCCGTTAAGAAAGCGATAAATTCTGGTATCCCCTTTTCTTTATTGTCGAAACCGATACTTTGTTCGACTACACGTGTACCGTCATCGATGGTCAAGATGTAATCTACACCATCGCGGCAGCGTGTACACTCCTGGTACTCGCGATCGAACAGATCAAGCTCCTCTAGGTACCTGCCCAACCTGTTGAAGCGCACCTGATCAGTTTGTTTGACGGTGTTTACGGAACTCTTGTTACAGGTATTTCCACGCAGATCTCTACGCGTCTGCTTGCTGTTCATCACAATGGTCTTTTCCGTGCCACACCAGCCAGAGGCAACAACGAGTTTTACTTCAAGCCCTTCAGCAGGTTCCATTACCGCATCTTTAGAACAAGCGCTAAAAACTAGGCCTATAAACACGAAAAAAAGTTTTGTTTTTTTCATAATCTAAATAGTTATCCTTACTTTATAAATCGAAAAAAATAAGCGCTTCGCTACAGTTTGCCATCAAAATAAATAAGTAACTTTAATCCATATTTGCGACCTATAGATGTTTTATGTTGAAGCTTTCCGTACGAAACGAAACCAGTCCCTTGCGCGCCGTAATCTTAGGTACAGCGCATAGTAACGGCCCTACGCCAAAAGCAGAAGAGGCCTACGACCCAAAATCACTGGAACACATCTTGGCGGGCACCTATCCGAAAGAATCGGACATGTGCGCGGAGATGGCCTATTTTGAAGACGTGCTGAAGAGGCATGGTGTAGCGGTATACCGACCGGAGGTAATCCCTGATCTCAATCAAATATTTTCACGCGATATCGGCTTCGTCATCGACGATTACCTTATCAAGGCCAATATCCTCCCAGATCGTGCGGGAGAGTGGCAGGCCATTGCCCAAATTGTGAGCCAAATCGATCCCACAAAATGCATAACGCCGCCTGAAGAGGTACATATCGAAGGTGGCGATGTGCTGCTATGGAACGACTTTATCTTTGTTGGAACCTACAAAGGAGCCGACTACGCCGACATCAACACCGCTCGAACCAACATGCATGGTGTGCGATTTCTACAGGAACAATTTCCGCACAAGACTGTCAGGGAGTTTGATTTGGTCAAGTCGATGACCAATGCCCGCAAAAATGCACTGCACCTGGATTGTTGTTTCCAACCGGTAGGCCATGATAAAGCGATTATCCATGAGGCCGGATTCAAAAATCCCGACGACTACTGCTATCTACGGGATCTATTTGGTGCAGAAAACCTTTTCCATATCGATGCCGAGGAGATGTACCAAATGTGCAGCAACGTGTTTTCCATTTCGCCCGAGGTAATCGTTAGCGAAGAACGTTTCGAGCGCCTGAACAACTGGCTGCGCGAACAGCACTTTACCGTTGAAGAAATTCCATATCATGAGATCGGTAAGCAAGAAGGCTTGCTCCGCTGCTCCACTCTACCCCTTTATCGCGATTAAGAGCATGATGACACAGACGACCGATACGCTCCTGCTGGTGCGTCCTTATCACTTCCGAAAGAACGAACAAACTGCAGTAAACAACTACTTTCAGGAAGAGGTTGCTGGCGAAGATGTCACAGCGCGCGCCCAACAAGAGTTTGACAGCTTTGCACAGCGCTTGGCCGATCACCATATCAATACTTTGATCATGCAGGATGATGGCCGCTTTGATACACCGGACAGCGTATTTCCGAACAACTGCATCTCTTTCCATAAACGTACGGCGGTGCTCTACCCTATGTTTGCCGAAAACAGACGACGGGAACGACAACTGAACTACCTGCAGGCGCTGGACGGATGGGGCTTGCACTTTGATGATATCATTGATTACACGGCTCATGAGCAGGAACATCGTTTCCTGGAAGGTACGGGTTGTCTTATTCTCGACCGCATAAATCGCGTAGCTTATTGTTCACTCTCGCCGCGCGCGGATGCCGGTATTGTGCACCAATTTTGCCTCGATTTGGGCTACGATCCTTTCATCTTTGAGGCTAGCCAAACGGTCGATGGCGAACGGAAGCCCATTTACCATAGCAATGTGATGATGGCCATCGGGACGAGCTTTGCCGTGGTATGCCTCGAGAGCATCGACAACCGCTACCTCCGCGAGGAAATGGTCCAGCGGCTGGAGGCTGGCGGACGAGAGATCATCGCGATCACAGACCAGCAAATGCAGCATTTCGCGGGAAATATATTGGAAGTCAAATCGATCACCGGAAAACCGCATATTGTCATGAGTAGCCAAGCCTACGGGCACTTCACGTCGGCACAGATCCAGCAGCTACAGGTATTCGGAGAAATTATCCATGCGCCACTCGACACTATTGAAACGGCTGGAGGAGGAAGCGCACGCTGCATGCTGGCCGAAGTATTCTATTAACTAGCGATCGTTCAGCAACTCGCGGCGCACACGGCTGAGGCTCTCGGGGGTAATCCCCAAATAGGAAGCCACCATCCATTGCGGAACGCGCAGCAGCATGCCCGGATACATCTCCATAAAAGAGAGATAGCGTTCTTTTGCGGTCATGGCCAACAGGGAATTGATCCGTTTTTGCTGAATATAGATGTTGCGCTGTAAGGAATTTTCCAAAAAGCAGGCAAAAGCATTGCTCCAAAGCGACGCCTTTTCCATAAACTCGGGCTGGATGAAGACAATCGTGGAATGCTCTATCGCCTTGATGTAATAATCGGAAGGCTTGTTGAAATATTGGCTTGCTCTGTCGGATATGATCCAATCCTCGGGTGCAAACTGTAGAATATGCTCGCCACCTTTTTCATCCAACGAGAACGACTGTAACAAGCCCTGCTCCACAAAGAAGGCATAGTGGCTGAGCTCGCCCGCGCGAAGCAAAAAAGTATTGTGGGGAACAGTACGGAATGAAAAATAGGGCTGTAGCTGCTCGAACTGCTCGGCCGTAAGGCCGCCCTTCTCGCTGTAGTATTTGTAGAATCTACTATCGACCAAGTTGTATGCTGCCTTATCCACTAGTATACGATCGTAAATTTAAAATCTAAGGGATTGAAATGCTTCTCAAGCTCCCGAATAAGCTCTTCGCCATGTTTAATATACAAGGCTGCGAAATTCTCGGAACGCTCTTGCAGGCCGCCATTCGGAAAAAGCTTATCCTTAACGCGCTCGATCTGTAAGAGGGCATCATCGTAATTGTGCTTATCGGCCTTGAGCAATTTTTTCTCCAAGCTGTTGATGGCCTTTTTGAGTCGTGCTTTGACTGCTTCGGTGCTAGCCCCTAAGCTTGGGTCTATCTTATGCGTGCGCAGCTTTATCTTACCGAAGATGGCGTTGAGCTCCATCCACTCGTCGCGTAAATTGAGCCGGTGTTTCGTATGTCGGCGCACATATTCGTTTTTCAGCGCATCCGTAGACTTAAAAATGCTCTTGAACGTCAGGTCCAATCGATAGATCTTGCCCGTTACGCTATCATCCGTAATCATCGCCGAATTTCGGGGTATTAAAATGGGAAACGGCACATCATACTGGTTGAAATTGGCACGCAACTGCAGCCAGTAAACAATTTCTGCACCGCCGCCGATGTAGGCCAAGTTCGGGAGGACAATCTCCTCGTACAAAGGACGCATCACCACATTGGGGCTGAAGCGCTCGGGATGCTGCTCGATTGCTGCTTTCATCTCCTCCGCTGTAAAGTAGAGCTCTTGATGGAGCACCTCGAAACGACCGTCCTCGGTGCGCACAATACGCTCGCGAAACTCATCGGTTAGGTAGAAGAAGTTTATATCGCGCGCATGAACCTGTGTTTGGAAGCCCAACTCCGTTAGTTTCTTGGAACTATTGTCGATAGCCTTCACACTTTTTTCTTCGAGCACATCCTGCAGGATATAAGGTATAAACAGCTCTTTCAACGCTTTTCTGTCGGCATCGATAATAACGAGCCCCTCCTGCTTGAAAAGCGCATTAACCATCTCGCGTGTAGCATCGGCCAACGAGCGATCCTGCAGGTAAGCCTGCTCGACAATCGCCTTCAGGCGATCTGCATTAGGCGAAATGCCGAAAGTATTGCAATACTGCTTGACCGTGTCCGCGATGGTCGAGGTAGACATACGTCCTGTCCCTGAAACAGCGGGCACATCCCAAGAAATCTTCTTGCCAAAAACACGCGTGTTATTGATCTCGGCAAAATCGTGATCCTCAGTGGCCATCCAATAGACGGGCACGAAGTTGTACTCCGGAAATGCCTCCTTGAGATCCTTGGCCAAGCGAATGGCCGAGACAATCTTAAAGATGAAATAAAGCGGACCCGTGAAAATATTGAGCTGGTGCCCTGTGGTCACGGTAAACGTGTTGGACTCCCCTAGCTGGGCAATATGTTCAGCCACGCGAGGGCTGTCTGCCAGTGCAGGTCCATACTGCTCCTCCAACTGGGAAACCAAAAGCGCACGGTGCTGGAACCCCTGCTTGCGCTCGATTTGTGCTCGAAAGCCCTCCAAATCGGGTCGTTCGCCATAAAAAGGCTGCAGCCGCTCGTCGTTTGCCAAATAGGCCAACAACGTTTTGGAAAAACTACCGGTATCGCTGTAATCGATATATGTTGCTTTCATTAATCTCTTCTACGGTTTTATTGCCTCGGGTCATATTCCCAGCACATCATCCGGATGTCGCCGTGCTTATGAGGATCGTATAATTTTAGATTATCGCCCTAAACAGCAGGTCAAATTACATATTTTTAGCAAAAGGTCTTCCATGCCGCTCGATTTTATTGTTTATTTGACAATAGCTTTATAGAACGCTTTAACAGACTCCACATGGCTGCTTACATTGTCGGCATCAAATGCGTATGATCACGCCAGAAGCCGACATTATCCCAACATAATAGCATAAAAAAGCACGGATAAAATATCCGTGCTCCATATAAAAATGCTTTTTCACTACTTAACAATTGTTCCGTAGAGATCAAAATCTTCAGCGCGATCGATTTTTATTTGAACAAAGTCGCCGATGCGGGCATAGTTATCCTTGGCGTTTAACACCACTTCATTATCCACCTCTGGCGAATCGTATTCGGTGCGTCCGATAAAATAATCACCGTCCACACGGTCGATCAATACCTTATAGGTTTGGCCAACTTTATCTTGATTTTTTTCGAAGGAAATCCCTTGCTGCACCTCCATGATTTCTTCTACGCGTGCTTCCTTCATCTCTTCCGGCACATCATCAACCAAATCATAGGCATGGGTTTTCTCCTCATGCGAATAGGTGAAACAACCAAGACGATCGAATCTCGTTTCCTCGACCCATTCCAACATCTCCTGGTAATCTTGCTCCGTTTCTCCGGGGTAGCCACAGATCAAAGTCGTGCGCAAGGCAATATCAGGAACCTTATCGCGAATCTGGTTCACCAAATCAATCTGCTTTTGTTTCGTTGTCCCACGTCGCATGGATTTCAACATGCTGTCGCTGATATGCTGCAGGGGCATATCCAAGTAGTTGCAGATATTCGAGCGCTCGTTCATGGCATCCAAAATATCCATGGGAAAGCCCGATGGATAGGCATATTGCAAGCGGATCCACTCGATACCATCTACATCAGAAAGGTGGCGCATCAGATCGGAAAGATTACGTTTGCCATAGATATCCAAACCGTAATAGGTTAAATCCTGCGCAATAAGGATTAATTCCTTGGTGCCGTTGGAGGCCAAGAATTTAGCCTCCTTCACCAAATCTTCGATCGATTTGGAGACGTGTTTACCGCGCATCAACGGAATAGCACAGAATGAACAAGGACGGTTACAGCCCTCGGCAATCTTAAAATACGAAAAATGGGATGGCGTGGTCAACAACCGCTCGCCGAGCAACTCGTGGCGGTAGTCTGCACCGATAGTCGATAACAACTCCGGCAGGTCGTTGGTACCAAAAAACGCATCTACGTTCGGAATCTCGGCCTGCAATTCGGGCTTGTACCGCTCCGAAAGGCAACCCGTAACGATAACCTTGTTTACCTTACCTTGATCTTTCAACTCAGAATACTGCAGGATAGTATCGATAGATTCCTGTTTGGCATTATCGATAAAACCGCAGGTATTGATCACGACGATATCATTTGCACGGATGTTGCTAGCCTCGTGCACGACCTCCATTTGGTTGCCCTTCAGCTGGCCCATCAATACCTCCGAGTCGTGAATATTTTTGGAGCAACCCAATGTGACGACATTTACCCGCGGTTTGCTAACCGGGGAAGCTGTCTTTGCATATTTTGTTTTCATTTTCTTCTCTTCATCGCTAAGGTAGACCGTGTAGCCACATCTCCTTGCTATTGCTTACCGAACCCCGACCCTCAAGGCCACAGGTTATCTAAATATATGCTATCTCTGAAAAGTCTGCCCTATTTAAACAGGCTTTCCACAAAATCCTTTTTATTGAACAACTGTAGGTCGCCGATTTTCTCGCCGACACCGATATATTTAACTGGAATCTTGAACTGATCGGATATCCCGATCACAACACCACCTTTGGCGGTACCGTCCAATTTCGTCAAGGCCAAGGCATTGACATCTGTTGCTTGGGTAAATTGTGTGGCCTGCTCAATGGCATTTTGACCCGTAGAGGCATCCAGCACCAACAGAATCTCATGTGGCGCATCCGGCACGACCTTCTGCATGACGTTTTTAATTTTGGTAAGCTCGTTCATCAAACCTACTTTGTTGTGGAGGCGACCAGCCGTATCGATAATAGCGACGTCATCGCCGTTGGAAACGGCAGATTTCACCGTGTCGTAGGCCACAGACGCCGGGTCGGAACCCATAGGTTGCGCCACAACGCGAACGCCCACACGCTCACCCCACAGCTGTATTTGTTCTACCGCAGCCGCGCGGAAGGTGTCGGCCGCTCCCAGCACCACCTTGTTGCCCGCTTCTTTCAGTTGATGCGCCAGCTTACCGATCGTTGTCGTTTTGCCCACACCATTTACACCGACAACCATAATGACATACGGCTTATGATCGCCATACTCAAAGGTTTCGAAATCATTGCTGTTGTTTTCAGCCAACAAATCCTGAATCTCCTCCTTCAAGAGCCTATTTAGATCATCCGTACCCACATATTTATCCCGAGCTACGCGCTGCTGAATACGATCGACGATCTTCAAGGTAGTTGTCACCCCGACATCCGACATGACCAACACTTCTTCCAGGTTATCCAGCACCTCGTCGTCGACGGTAGATTTACCGACAACCGCTTTGGTAATCTTGGAAAGAAAACCCTCTTTGGTTTTCTCCAGACCTTTATCGAGCGCCACTTGTGCCTCTTCTGTTTCCTGCTTTTTCTTAAAGAAATCGAATAATCCCATAATGTCCTGTATGTATGGTTATGCCTTGCTTACAACCTGTCAAATATAGTCAAAATCAGCTATACTAAAAAAGCCCTTTCGGCGTATACCAAAACGGCTTCTTTTATTTTCTAAGCGATAATCTTAAAAAAGGGATCGTCCCTGTGTAGCTTATTTAGTAGCTGCTGCTAAGACATCTTTTACTTTGTCGTTGTGCACCATACTCTCTTTGAACGTATAAGCTCCAGTTTTTGCAGATTTAGCGGTAAGAACAACTTTAGTAAACTCTTTACCACCACCTTTTTGTAACGATGCAACTGCTTTCTTTGCCATTGTCTTTTATTTTTAGTCGGGCGAAAGCCCAAACGGTTAATTACTTAATTTCTTTGTGAACAGTTGTTTTTCTAAGCACAGGGTTGAATTTTTTCAACTCTAAACGCTCTGTTGTGTTCTTTTTGTTCTTTGTGGTGATATAACGAGACATGCCCGGAAGACCACTTTCCTTGTGCTCAGTACATTCTAGGATTACCTGTACTCTATTTCCCTTTTTAGCCATTGTTTTACGTTGTTTAATCCGCCATCAGGCGGATAGATTTCATGAATATTTTGATAACAGGCGGTAATGATTAAATAGATCCTTTTTGGATAAATTTATTGATTACTGCTGTAATACCGTTTTTGTTGATAGTCTTGATTGCTGATGTGGATACTTTCAACGTAATCCAACGATCTTCTTCTGGAATGTAGAAACGTTTAGTCTGTAAATTCGGGTAAAATTTACGCTTAGTCTTAACGTTAGAGTGCGAAACGTTATTTCCTTTTAATGCCGCCTTGCCTGTTAAATCACAAATTCTTGACATGATATTTGATTTTTAATGTTATCTGTTGTCTTTTTACTCTTTTCACAAAGAGTTTGCAAATATCAATATTTCTTTTGTGAATTGCAAGCAAGGGAAAGAATAATTTTTAAATTTTAGGGAACACCTTGCTGAGAGTAGCAAAAATACTGTTTTTTCCTCCCCGTCGCAGCGACCCACCGCACAAATAGTTTTCCACAATTCACATCGGCACACGCCGGATCTTTGCCGCAACCTTCGTATCTTTGTGCTTTCACGATCGATAGATGCTCCATAAAACTAAAGGAATCGCTTTAAAAACAACCAACTACTCGGAAAGTAGCATTGTAGCGCATGTATTTACGGAAGCCTTCGGCATGCAGGCCTATCTGATCAACGGAGCGAAAAAGCCGAAAGCTACGATCGCCGCCAACCTATTCCAGCCCTTGCACCCTTTGGAGATGGTGGTGTACTATAAAGACAGCGGTGGACTACAACGCATCAAAGAGGTACATCAGCTTCCTGCGCTGCGGGAAATCCCCTTTGATCTAACCAAAAGATCGCTGGCGCTATTCATTGATGAGATCCTTTACAAAGTTTTACGTCAACAATCCCCCGACCCCTACCTGTTTCACTTTATACAGCAGTCCATACTTTGGCTAGACAGCAGCCAAAGCAGTCTCGCAAATTTCCATTTACTTTTTTTAATTAAGCTTAGTCGCTTCCTCGGTTTTCTACCCTCGCACCATGCGTCCAAGCGTTTCCCTTACTTCGACCTTTTGGACGGTGTTTTCTGCAACAGCCTGCCCGCACATAGCCATATTCTTCAGGAACCCCACACATCCCTGTTCGAAAGACTGCTGAAAACAGGCTTTGAGGAAACCAAGCACATCAAAATGCCCAAAGAAGAGCGCAAATACCTTCTGGAAAAAACGCTGGAGTTTTATAAGCTACATACCGAAAACTTTGGGAACGTGCATTCTTTGGATATATTAGAAGAAGTTTTTCAATAAAAGTTTAGTTTCGCAAACTTTTGGCACGCTATTTCGTTGAAATACCGGAGTAACACAATTATTTTTTTGTACATAACTAAAATAAAATTTACCTATGGAGTGGTTTTTAAAAACTGTAAAAGAAAACTACGCGAACTTTGAAGGTAGGGCAAGGAGGAAAGAATTTTGGACGTTCGTATTATTTGTTTTCCTCATCTCAGCAGCGTTGAACATCGCTGCCCTGATCCTATCTTTTATTAGCGGTGCACTAGCTGGAATTATCTATTTTGTCGCCGGTATTGTATCGCTTGGTCTTTTGATCCCAAACTTGGCCGTGGGGGTGCGCCGTCTGCATGACACGAGCAACCCGACTTGGTACATCGTGCTTGCATTCATTCCGTTGGTCAACTTCTATTTTTTGTACCTGATGATCAAGGAAGGCGATGTTGGGCCGAACGAATTCGGTCCTGATCCAAAAGCAGACGGAGCAGATCCTTTCCATAATTTTCCGCCAACACCAAACAATCCGTTCAATAACACGAACCCATAAAATAAAAAAAGCCAGATCCTTCGGATCTGGCTTTTTCACAATAAATATATTTGAAATCTATTTTAGATAAGCTTTACATTTACCGCATTAAGACCTTTACGGCCCTGTTCGATTTCGAATGATACGTGATCATTTTCACGAACTTTGTCTACTAAACCCGAAACGTGAACAAAGATCTCGCTCTCGCCAGAGTTAGGAATGATGAAACCGAAACCTTTGGTCTCATTAAAGAATTTTACTACGCCTTCTTGCATTTTAATTTTATTTTGTATTAAAACTAAAGGTATAAATTATTTTTCAATGTGCCTTTATTTCTTCTAAAATTTTAAACGAAAACATTTTTTTACCGTCAAACAAAGCGCATACATTTTTGTATGAAGTATAAAACAAAGAACATGAAAAAATTTGCAGGTCTATTATTAGCGGTTTGTATCGCCACATGCGCTGCCGCGCAAACAAACAACTATGAATTCAGTAGAAAAGTGTCTACACGAGGCTACGCCGAAAAAGAAGTGACGCCAGATATTGTCTATCTGTCCATTTCTTTGAGAGAATATCTTGTCGATGGCAACAGCAAAAAGAAAGTGGATATTGAAACCTTGGAAAAGCAGCTGCATGATGCAGCCCTTTCCATTGGTGTAAAGAAGGAAGATTTCACTATCCAAAACATCTACAGCTACAATACCGAAACCAAGAAAAAAGGGAATGCGGAGCTGTTGCAAGCTAAACAGTACCGGTTGAAAATAACCAATCTTCATGGCTTAAACAGCATGATGGACAAGGTCGACGCAAAAGGTGTACAGAGCACATCCATCAGTGGATATGATCACTCGCAAAAGCGCCAAATTGAGAAGGAACTCAAAGTTGCTGCCGTGCAAGATGCGCGTGCCAATGCGGAGATTATTGCCTCTGCAACAGGAGACAAGATCGGAAAAGTATTGGGCATCAACGACAACAGTTCTTTTGGATGGAACGATATTATGCCCACTCCGCGTGCCTACAATATGGCGAGAGTACAGATGGAAGCCGCCGATGGCGCTGGCATAGAGCAAGACCTCGATATCAGCGTACGCCCCATCAAGCTTACCTGCAACATAGACGGTATCTTCGAGCTATTATAACAAAACCATACCAATGGACGTGCTTGAAAAAAATCGATTGGACAACGAATTCAGATGGGTGGAGCGAGTCTCCACCCTTATGGATAGTAAGTTTCGCATCGGTGCTTTTCGATTCGGCCTAGACCCGATCTTAGGTCTATTCCCTATCGTCGGTCAGGGCATCAGCTTTGCGACCGCATTGTTGCTGGTGCTGATTATGTACCGCCACGGCGTAAGCTCCAAAGTCGCGACGAAAATGTTACTAAACGTGATCGTCGACGCCGGCATCGGAGCCATCCCCTTGCTGGGAAACGTATTTGACTTTTTCTTCAAAGCCAATAAAAAGAATATTAAGCTGCTTAAGGCCTACCACTATGAGGGCAAACACCAAGGCAGCGCGAAAAACCTGCTTGCCTTTATATTTGTATCGCTTTTACTCCTGTGTGTGTTGATGTTTTATGTCCTTTGGCTCGTGGGCGAGTGGGTGATCGGTTTATTTTGATTCCATCACTTTGCTCGCTTAAAATCGTATTTTTGTAGCGATATGAGCAAAACGAGAATCTTTGCCCTAAGCATCATTGCGTTGATGCTGGCGGCATTCTTTACCAATCCTAGCCAAGAACAGCACGAGGCCACCATCCGTGCCAAGGCCATTGATCTACTGAAGCAACATGCAGGAACAAAAAACAGCAGCGTCGTCGATTTCGGCGTGCAGATTTTTGGAAACACGCTGATCGATCAGTTTATGAAAAACCATATCTCGATCAAGAACTACTATCTTTTTTCGGTGACAAAGGTGCGCTGGGAACAGAAAGAGCAAATCCTCGGTGTTGGCGCATTTAAGAAGGTGTGGCTAAGCTCGAAAATAGACGAGAAAGCTTCAGAAATCGTGGATATGATCAAAGCTAAATAGATGCTGGATATTCTTTATCAAGACGAGGATCTTATTGCGGTAAACAAGCCACATGGTTTGCTCGTACACCGCTCATCTATTGCGGCAGACACCTCGGAATTTGCCCTACAGATCTTACGCAACCAGATCCAAAAGACGGTTTACCCAGCACATCGGCTCGACCGAAAAACAGGGGGCGTGTTGCTCTTTTCCTTGAGCAGAGAAATGGATGCCTCTACGCAGCAGCTCTTTGCCAATAAAGCCATGCAAAAAAGCTACCTCGCTGTTGTTCGAGGTTTTACCGAAGACCAAGGAACCATAGATTATGCCCTTCGCAAAGAGAACGGAGCGCTGCAAGATGCCGTTACGCACTTTAAGACGCTCTCCCGAACAGAGATCGACCTTCCCCTAGGCAAATTCCCTACCTCCCGCTATTCGCTGGTAGAGGCCAATCCGGAGACCGGAAGGATGCACCAGATCCGTAAGCATTTCGCTCATATCTTTCATCCCATTCTGGCCGACCGTCCACACGGATGTAACAAACAGAATAAACTGTGGAAAGACAGATTTGATATGGATACCATGATGTTGCATGCCCAAACCCTGCAATTCCTTCATCCGAGAACAAACGCTCCCATACACATACAAGCACCTCTGCAACCGGAGTTTCTACGTGTGCTAAACCTCTTAAATATAGCGATATGAAAGAACTAGTCCTTGAAGTGCTACTTACCATACAAGGTATTGCCGCCGCGTCTGGCCTTGTTTATCAAGATAAACGCATCAGCATCGTGTCGGATAACAGTATGCTTCTGTATAATTATGATATCAACGAACAAAAGCTTTCTAAAAAGACGCTGATCTGGAGCGATGTTGCTGAAAATGTACCCAAAAAAGACAAGGCCGACTTTGAGGCTATCACTACGATAGATGGTGTGTTCTATATCTTCGGATCAGGATCTGGCGCAGGCAGAAACAGCCTCATCATCTATGATCCCCAGCAGGATAGTAAGGATAGCATAGATTTAAAGCCTGTCTATCAAGAGCTGATGCAGCAGTTCGATATTTCCGACAAGGATTTTAACATTGAGGGGGCACTAGCGCTGGGCAGTGAACTGTGGTTGTTCAATCGAGGAAATGGCCCGAACAAAAAAAATGCGGTATTCATTCTAGAGAAAGGCACTTTCCGCCCGAAAGACTATTTTGCCGTTAACCTTCCGCCTTTACAAGGCGTGGAAACAGGCTTCACGGATGCCACGCTTGTTGATGGCAACATATACTTCACCGCAGCAGCGGAAGACAGCAATTCCAGCTACCACGATGGTGAAATCAAAGGTACGTTAATCGGTCGTCTAAACCCTAAAACCCGCCAAGTGGAGTACAGCCAAACGCTGTCGGAAAAGCATAAGTTTGAAGGGATAAGCCTATTTCGAAAGAGCAAGCGCAGTCTATCGTTTCTGCTATGTGAAGATGAGGATACCGCCGTCGCCGCATCCAAGGTTTACAAATTGAAGATCCCGCGTTAAATCGATTGCGTAAAATGCAAACTAAACGTAATTATCCGGCATAAATGCCGTTTTTTGTCTATTTTTGAAAAAAATGAATTTATCAGATTGCTATGATTAAAAACACTGCGCTCTCCGAGCACCACGCTAAGCTTGGAGCTAAAATGGTGCCTTTTGCAGGCTTCAATATGCCTGTACAATATTCAGGAATAAATGATGAACACGAAACCGTTCGCAAGGGTGTTGGCGTTTTCGACGTTAGCCATATGGGTGAGTTTATCCTGAAGGGGGAGAAAGCGATCGATCTGATTCAGAAGATATCATCCAATGATGTTTCTAAACTGTATGATGGGAAGGTGCAGTATGCTTATATACCGAACGAAACTGGCGGCATCGTGGACGATTTCCTAACCTACCGCATCGATGAACATACTTACTTTTTGGTGGTAAATGCCTCTAACATCGAAAAAGACTGGAACTGGATCAGCAAATACAACACCGAGGAGGTAGAGATGAAAAACATTTCAGACCAAACGGCTCTATTTGCTGTGCAAGGACCAAAAGCTGCCGAAGCGCTACAATCGTTAACCGAGATCGAGTTGGCGCCAATGGCGTATTACACCTTCGAGAAAGGAACCTTTGCAGGCGTCGCGAATGTTTTGATATCAGCAACAGGTTACACCGGTGCTGGTGGCTTTGAGATCTATGTGGCCAATGAAGATGCACAGAAGGTATGGGATGCTATTTTTGAAGCGGGAGCGGCATACGGTATCAAACCTATAGGATTGGGTGCTCGCGATACCCTTCGTTTGGAGATGGGATTTTGCCTATACGGAAATGATATCGATGACAGCACCTCTCCGCTTTCGGCGGGTTTGGGCTGGGTAACGAAATTTACCAAGGATTTTGTAAACAGTGCCAACTTGAAAGCAGAGAAAGAACGCGGTGTAGCACAGAAATTGGTTGGTTTTGAGATGATCGACCGTGGTATTCCACGTCACGATTATGAGATAGTCGATGCCGAAGGCAAGAAAATCGGTCGGGTGACTTCAGGAACGCAATCGCCTACCTTGAAAAAATCCATAGGACTTGGCTATGTAGATAGCGTATTTGCGAAAGAAGGCACTGAAATTTTTGTCAGTATCCGCAACCAGCCAATCAAAGCCGTGGTGCGCAAACCACCATTCGTAAAATAATAAAGGAATACGGGGAGCTATTATTTAGCTCCTTTTTTTTTACTCTTCTTCGTCACGGTATCTTCGGCTTTTATCGCGGCATTTTTCTTGACGATTTTCAACAGTACTACTTTCAAGTAAACCAAAACCACCAACAAAGCAATCGAAACGAAAAGAAAAAGATGGTTTCCAGACTGGAAAGACATTATGCCACTATACACCAAAAAGGCGATGGCGAAATTGAGGACGACGTTTAAAATGAAAAATTTTGTCATGGATATTTATTTCCCAGCAGTGACGACGACCTTCTCCCGGATAAAGAAAAAATAGACGATACCAGCTATGATATTGCCAAAGATGATAAAAATAATTAACAACAGACGCTCAGTATTCGATAATTTCGTTGTCAGCATCAACTCGCGGAGTACCAATACCGTCCATACCAACGATAGCAATAAAGCAATACTGACCAGTATATCCGCGAAGGAAAAGTGCAGGACCTTCATCAGCATGGCCAAGACATAAAATCCTAGACTGAAATAAAACGCCTGTTTGGTTTGATGGGCTAAATTCCGCATGGGGTAAAAATACGGAAATCATCCTAAAAATAGCGCTGCCCCCTCATGGTTCTGCAAGAAACCGAGGGGGCAGCGCTATTTTTGTAATGCTGGGCTTTCGATTTGCCGTATACAACTACGGGAAGATCCCCAACTCTTCGTAAGCTACCCCAATCTTGTTGATCGCACAGATGAAGGCCGCCGTGCGCAAATCGCCCGCTCCTTCCAAAGAATGGTAGATATCCCTGATCTCTCGGTAGGATCCGATCATGGTATCTTCGAGTCCGGAGTGCACCAAGTCGATCTCATCAGGCCCACGAAGGATGGTCTTGCGTTCAAGATCTGACACCCGTTTGCCGGTCATCGATTCAATAATATCGATAAGCTCTTTGTACATATCATCACTGAACCGTTTCTCCAAACGGCCGTAACGCACACGGCTCAAATTCTTCAACCACTCAAAGTAGGAAACCGTTACCCCTCCAGCGTTCAGGTACACATCCGGGATGACCAACACGCCACGCTCGGCCAAGATCTCATCCGCTTCGGACGTTAGTGGCCCGTTGGCCGCCTCGCCCACGATTTTTGCCTGTATACGGTCGGCATTGTCTTTATGGATCACACTTTCCAAAGCAGCTGGGATTAAAATATCGCAGGCCTGCTCCAAGCCTTCAGCAGGGTCGGAGAAGTTCACCGCACCCGGAAAATTTAAGATACCGCCGGTACTTTGGCGATGTGCCTGTACGGCATTTAAGTCTAGTCCGTTGTCATCATAGATCGCTCCATCATATTCGATCAGGCCGACAAGCTTGGCACCAGCCTCCTGAAAATATTTTGCGGTGTGGTAGCCTACATTACCTAGGCCTTGAATGATCACACGCTTGCCAGCAATGCCAGTGCTCAACCCCAGCTTCGCCATATCCTCCTCAAAAGAGCAGGCCTCCCGAACGCCAAAGAAAACACCAAGCCCGGTTGCTTCGGTACGCCCGCGCACACCACCCTGCGAAATAGGCTTGCCTGTTACGCAGGCCTGCGCATTGATATCGCCGGGATTGAGGGATGAATAGGTATCGAGAATCCAGCTCATCTCGCGTGCACCTGTACCATAATCCGGTGCTGGAACGTCAATGCCCGGGCCGATGAAATTCTTTTTGCAAAGCTCCGACGTGTACCGTCGGGTGATTTTCTCTAGATCAAAAGCCGAATACTTCTTCGAGTCGATCTTAATACCACCTTTGCCACCACCGAAAGGAACATTCACGATAGCACATTTGTAGGTCATCAATGCCGCCAAGGCCATAACCTCCTCCTGATCCACCTCCATACTGAAGCGAATTCCCCCTTTGCAAGGTAGTTTGTGATGAGAATGTTGTACCCTATAGGCTTCTATAACTTCAATCTTCTCGCCTATTTTTACGGGAAATTTTACGCGCAGGATCGAATTACACGCTTTAATTTGATCTAAGATCCCTTTGTCGAATCGCGTTAATTTAGCGGCTTTATCAAAGTTGCGCTGAACACTTTCAAAAAAGGTATTGTTTGCTGTCGCCATAACATCGCTGTTTATGTGTTTATGTTTGGTTTTTTAACGAAATAAATTTAAGAAACTTTGTGCTGGTTCGGGCCATCTTTGACCCGAGCATAAAACATTTACCTTTTTTACGTTTGAAACGCAATTTTGTTTGGGAACAAATAAAAAAAGCATAAAAAAACGATGACTTTGGCGAGGAATACCGCTTTTCATTAAAAAGAAAAAGGAAGCTTTCTGGCTTCCTCCCTTAATCTTTACGCGCAATGACTAATATACGTCCAACTCTGGATCGATTTCTTCTTTCCACGCTAATATACCACCTTTGAGGTTGGCCAAGTTATCGAAGCCCTGTTGCTCCAAAAGCATAACCGCCTGGGCACTGCGCTTGCCACTTCTACATTGGATGATCACCGGTTTGTCCCTATCGATCTTATCCGCTTCGATAACAATACCGGCCAACGGTATGTTGATTCCATTAAGGTTCGAAACTTCATATTCAAAGGGCTCGCGGACATCTATCAATTGAAATTCGTCATTGCGATCCAGCATGTCTTTCAATTCTTGGACTGTAACTTCTTTCATATTTTTTTATACTTTTATCCAAATATACTATTTTTAAAAATAGGGAGTTCGCTTTCTTCATGATTGCCAAATAAAAATTACAGTAGGTTTAAAACAACAGATGATCCAAAAATTTCGCCAATACTCGCTCCTCGCATTCCTACTGGGTGCTTCTTTTTTGCCCCCGGCAAACGCTCAGGTTGCCGACCACGCCGATGTACAACGCATTGTTGAAACCTTGGCCGCCGATGATATGCGCGGACGGGCCTCTTTCAGCCCCGATATCGCCCGCGCAGCGGACTTCATAGCTTCAGAATTCCGACAGGCAGGCCTACAGCCTTATGCCGAGGAAAGCTATCGGCAGAGCTTTACCGTCACCAAGGTGATCAATGGCAAGCAGACGGTTCAAGTGAATGGAAAAGTGTTAAAAGACGACGACTTTATTGTGCTCAATAATGCGAGCCACCTCTCTTGGGATAAGCAATCGGACGTAGAAAACCTCGAAATTAAAGCGGGCGAAGACTTTTCCCAGCGATTTAGAACAATCGTTCGCGAAAATTCCAATAACGCTATCGTATGGGTAGATCCATCATTCGCCCCCATGCTTGCACGATTCAAGAAGATTTTCAACCGGGAGAATGTAGTGCTCAAACAAGAAAAAACGGAAGACGGTCCGAGTAAGGTATTCCTATTAAAAAGCGAGGCTGTGCAAAGTTTTCAGATCGCAGCAACGACGACTAGACAAGATTTTCCGTTGTTTAATGTCACAGCTGTTATTCCCGGAAAATCGAAAGCGGACGAGTTCGTCATCTTTTCGGGACACTATGATCACATCGGCATCTTGGATGCTGTAGGCCAAGACTCTATCGCCAATGGCGCCGATGACGATGCCTCGGGAACAACGGCCATGATTGCACTGGCTAAATATTTTAAGAAGGCAGACATCAATGAACGCACGCTCATCTTCATTGCCTTTACAGCAGAAGAAATTGGCATGTTCGGTTCCAAATACTTTTCTAATAAGATCGATGCGGATAAGGTTGTTGCCATGGTCAATATCGAGATGATTGGTAAAGACTCCAAATTTGGACCTAACAGTCTGTACGTCACTGGGTATGAGAGCTCCAATTTAGCAAAATTGATGCAAGAGAATGTAAAAGGAACGGCGTTCACCTTTCATCCGGATCCCTACCCACAACAAAACCTCTTCTACCGCAGCGATAATGCCGTACTAGCCGCTCTGGGCGTGCCTGCACACACCTTTTCGACGTCGCAGATTGACAATGATAGCTACTACCATACCGTAAAGGACGAAGTGGAAACCCTAGATGTCAACAATATTAAAGCAAGTATTGAAGGAATTGCCAAAGGTGTGGAAGGAATTGTGAAAGGACTCCAGACACCCACACGGGTGGAGAAACTACAATAAAACGAAACAAAAAAAGCTGGCTTAGCCAGCTTTTTTTGTTAAGTACTATGAAACAGTTTTCTGCATAACGTAATCGTCCATAACGAAATTATAGTAAGGGATATCAACTTCCTCAACGACCTGAAAGCCTTGTTTGAGATAAAAGTAATACGCTTTGTTCTTTCGGTTGACGTTAAGCTCTAGGGTTAAAAGCTGTGCTCGCTTTGCTTCTTCCATCCCAAAATCAAGTAGTCCCTTTCCGTATCCCTTACCTTGTACCTCGGGCACGAGATATATTTTTTCAATCCGCAAGGTAGTCGGCAACTTTCTCTTAAGTCCGATGAATCCGACTGGATTACCATCTTCTAGCGCAAGAAAAAACATACAGCCTTCATGCATAGCCTCCAACAAACCTTCCTGGCTATACATTTTATCCAACATAAATGCGATTTGATTGGGTGACAATACACCGGCATATCCAGCATGCCAGCTGCGTTGCGCGAGGTTTTGTATAACCGGTCTGTCCTCTACACCTGCCTGTACGATTTCCATTAGAGGCGCTCTCCTACTGTAACAAATTCATCCGTATTGAATCCGAGATAAAAGAACCCATCCTGCTCCGTTTCGAAGACATTTTCGGTTACTTTACGCAAACCCACGATCGACTTCAGTTGTGTTTCATCCACATAAATACGCTCGCCCTTTGCTTTCCACTTTTCAAACGATTGTCGCACAAATACCATCCGCTTTCCAGCCACAAAAACCACAATATTGATCGCCGATGCATAACGGGTCAGATTAGCCGAAATGCTATCACATGCAATATTTACAGCCTTGTATTGCTGTTCTATAAAATATTCCAAAGCTTCATCCAATACCTGCTGCTTAAGGAGTACGCATTTGATTTGCTCTTGGCCGTAGTGGGTATCCTGCTTTGTAAGAACGACATCAACCTTGATCCCTTGCGCGAGCAAAAAGTCGATATGGTAGTCGTCGGTCAGGATTGTTGGACTCCATTCCAACAGTTGGCCCAGGTTTTCACTGTCCAGCGCATCGGAAGAAAGCATGATAAGTGCAGGTTCTTGGTTTTCTCTAACAATATGGTGCGAAGACATCGGTACTGCAATCTAATTTGTGGATAATGGTATGATAGACCAGGTACAGGTTTAGGCGCCCAGCTGCTTAAGCGTCATATAAGCCATGAGACCAATACTCGTTTTTAGGGCTTTCTCATCGATATCGAAGGTTGCTGTATGCACGGCAGAGGTAATGCCCGCCGCTTTATTACCCGTTCCCAAGCGATAGAAACAAGCGTTAATTTCTTGAGAGTAATAAGAGAAATCCTCTGCTGCAGGCCATACGTCGAGCTCCACAACATTGTCCGCTCCAAGATATTCCACCGCATATGCTCTGGATGATTCGGTAATCTGTGCTTCGTTGATCAAAAAAGGATAGCCTTTGCGCACTTCAAAATCGCAGGTAGCCCCCATGCTTTCCGCAATGCCGACAGCCATCTTCACCATACGTTCGTGCGCATCTGCACGCCATCGCTCGTCAAACGTACGAAAAGTACCTTCGAGATACACCGAATCGGGAATCACATTGGTGGCACCATTGCCCAAGATCTTACCCCAAGAGAGTACTGTTGGTGTCCTAGGGTCGGCATTTCGGCTAACGATCTGCTGTAATGCTGTGATGATCTGCGCAGTAATAGCAATTGGATCTATGTTTTGGTGTGGGTGAGCGCCATGCCCTCCACGTCCCATGACGGTCATGAAAAGCTCATCGCAGGAGGCCATGTATTTGCCGGAGCGAAAGCCTACTTTACCCGCTTCGATCAGCGGCATCACATGTTGACCGATGATACCTGCAGGAGCAGGGTTTTGCAGCACGCCCTCTTTAATCATCAGGGATGCACCTCCGGGAAGACGCTCCTCGCCGGGTTGAAAAATAAGCTTCACTGTACCACCAAATTCGGCTTTCAGCGATTGTAGAATAGCCGCAACACCAAGCAGGGATGAGGTGTGTACATCATGCCCGCAGGCATGCATTACGCCACTATTTTGCGATCCATAACTACGCCCTTCCACTTCTTGAATGGGCAGGGCATCCATATCAGCGCGTAACGCCAACACTTTACCCGTGGGTCTATCACCGTGAATCAGCGCTACAACCCCAGTATTAGCCATACTCTCATAGGGAATCCCTAGATTGTCCAACTTCTGCTTAACAAAAGCTGCTGTTTGGTATTCTTCAAACGAAAGCTCTGGAAATTGATGCAAATGCCTTCTGATGCTGACGGTCTCCTCGAAGAAAACCTCCGCAAGTTGCTGTATTTTATCTTTCAACATCATGAATCCCTTTCTACTATTCGTATGCCCAAATATCTTCTGTAAATACAAAGACGTTACTGTACTGCGAGCGTAAAACGCGCATAAAATTGGTTGCATCTGCACGGCTGCGGAAATCGCCCACCTTAACGCGGTAGTTGGGTTCGTCGTAGTTCACGTAGCTCCCGATGTCTTTATATGCATTTTGGAAGCGAGACTGGACGGCATAGGCTTCGTTTCTGCTTGACCCTGAAAAGATCTGAACCCGAAATCCTCTTACCTTAACGCGTTTGGCATTCTTTTTATCCACCACTTTGGAGCCTAGGCTCACCATGCGTGCGGTAGTAGGATTGATACCGTTTTCTGCTCGGAACTCCTGAAGAAGGCCGATGAGCGAATCTTTTTGCACTTCGACAACGCCGGTTTGGGCTTTCCCTACCTGAGATAGTCCGATAAACACAAAACCTAGTATCAATCCTTTGTATAACATCTTTATTCTAAATTTTATTAACTGTTTTTTCCGTGACAGTTTTTGTATTTCAAGCCAGATCCACAAGGACACTCGTCATTACGACCTACTGTTTGCTCTTTGCGGATGGGCTGCGTGATTTGTTGCTCACGCGTGTCTTGATCTTCTTCAGAAACACCTGTTGGAGACGCCAATTCTGCCTTCGTCGCCTTCACCTGTGCGGGCTGTGCAGGAACAGGACGTGCTGCCTGAATATGCTGTGGTTGCTGCTGTTGACCCGGGATCTCTCCTTTGAACAGGAAGCTTACAATTTCTTTATTCATGGATGCCAACATGCTCTTGAACAGGTTATAGGCTTCCATTTTGTAGATGATGATCGGATCTTTCTGTTCGTAGACGGCATTCTGTACTGACTGCTTCAAGTCGTCCATCTCGCGCAAATGTTCTTTCCAAGCTTCGTCGATCAATGCGAGTACTATACCTTTTTCGAAAGATTTGAAAACCTCTTTACCTTGAGATTCCACTGCCTTATGCAGATTGGTTGCAACTTGTATGCCACGAATACCATCGCTAAATGGAACCACCACATTCTCAATCATTGCTCCGCGCTCTGCCAATACATTCGTTAACACCGGCAATGTCTGCTCGGCAATGTGTAAAGCCTTTTGGTGGTATTGTTCGATGATCTGCTGAAACAACCTATCCGTTAGATTAACGGCATTCGTTTGTGCGAACTCCTCGGCAGATACCTCGGGGTTGATGGCAAACAAGCGGATAACCTCAATTTGGAAATCCTCGTAGCTTCCGCCCTCTTTGGCCTCAATCACCACATCTTCCACCACATCAAAGATGGTATTGTTCAAATCTACGTCCAAACGCTCGCCGAAAAGAGCGTTTTTACGCTTCGTATAGATTACTGTACGCTGTGAGTTCATCACGTCATCATACTCCAACAATCGCTTACGGATACCGAAGTTATTTTCTTCGACTTTGCGTTGCGCTCTTTCGATCGATTTGGTGAGCATGCTATGCTGCATCACTTCTCCGTCTTCCACACCCATTTTCACCATAATGTTTGAAATACGCTCAGAAGCGAATAGACGCATCAAGTTGTCCTCCAAGGATACGAAGAACTGCGATGAACCCGGATCTCCCTGACGACCAGCACGACCACGTAACTGTCGGTCTACACGGCGTGATTCGTGGCGCTCGGTACCGATGATCGCCAAACCGCCAGCATTGATTACATCGGCAGTCAACTTGATATCCGTACCACGACCAGCCATGTTGGTGGCGATGGTGACCTGTCCCGGGCGACCAGCCTCCGCGACGATATCGGCTTCTTTTTGGTGAAGCTTCGCATTCAGCACGTTGTGCTTTATACCACGCAACTTCAACATACGACTTAACAACTCGGAAATTTCGACAGATGTAGTACCCACCAATACCGGTCGGCCCTCTTCGGTCAGTCGTTGTATCTCCTGCGCTACGGCATTGTATTTTTCACGCGCTGTACGGTAGATGAAATCCTGACGGTCGTCACGTTGGATCGAACGGTTCGTTGGAATTTCCACCACATCCAGCTTGTATATTTCCCAAAGCTCGCCCGCCTCCGTAGACGCCGTACCGGTCATCCCGGAAAGCTTATGGTACATCCGGAAATAATTCTGCAGGGTAATCGTTGCATACGTTTGTGTAGCATCCTCCACTTTTACGTTCTCTTTGGCCTCAATTGCTTGGTGCAAGCCATCGGAGTAACGACGGCCTTCCATGATACGGCCGGTTTGCTCATCTACGATCTTCACCTTTCCTTCGTCAACAATATACTGATCGTCGATTTCGAATAGCGTGTATGCTTTCAGCAACTGATTGATGGAGTGGATCCGCTCTGATTTAATAGAGTAATCACGTAACAATTCTTCTTTCTGCTGTGCTTTTTCCTCCAAGGATAGATCTGATCTTTCGATATCTGCAATCTCAGAACCTACATCGGGCAAAATGAAGAAAGATGGATCTTCACCAGAAGCGGTAATCAATTCGATTCCTTTTTCGGTTAACTCCACTTGGTTGTTTTTCTCATCGATCACGAAGAATAGTTCCGCATCTACTTTAGGCATATTACGGTTCTGCTCCTGCATATAGTAACTCTCCACTTTTTGAAGCAACTGTCTGTGGTTGCTCTCTGAGAGGAACTTAATCAAGGCTTTGTTTTTCGGTAAACCGCGGTATGCACGCAACAGGGACATACCACCACCTTCTACCTCGCTATTGCCAGTAGCTATCGATTTCTTGGCGTCATTGAATACCGTATTAATGTATGCTTTTTGTGCGTTAACCAAACGTTCAATACGTGGTTTAAGCTGATAGAACTCGTGTTGGTCACCACGCGGTATTGGTCCGGAGATAATCAGTGGTGTACGCGCATCGTCAATCAAGACAGAATCGACCTCATCGATCATGGCAAAGTGCAATTTGCGCTGCACCATCGCATCCGGCGTTTGCGTCATATTGTCGCGCAGGTAGTCGAAACCGAACTCGTTGTTCGTTCCGTAAACGATATCCGAAAGGTATGCTTTTCTACGTTGCGGCGAGTTTGGCTGATGCTTGTCGATACAATCGACGCTTAATCCGTGAAATTCGAACAAAGGGCCGTTCCACTCGGAGTCACGACGAGCTAGGTAGTCGTTCACCGTCACGATATGCACCCCTTGACCAGAAAGCGCATTCAGATAAGTAGGCAATGTACCCACTAAGGTTTTACCTTCACCGGTGGACATCTCCGAAATTTTACCTTGGTGTAGCACGATACCACCGATCAGCTGCACATCGTAATGCACCATGTTCCAAGTAACTTCGGTACCCGCCGCCAACCAAGAGTTCTTCCAAAAGGCTTTATCGCCTTGGATAGTAACATTGGGCTTGCGACCCGCCAGTTCACGGTCGAAATCGGTCGCGGTAACTTCGATTTCTTTATTTTCTGACAGACGACGTGCTGTTTCTTTAACAACAGCAAAGCCTTCAGGTAAGATTTCCAATAAAACCTCTTCCAGTTTTTTATCGCGGTCTTTAGATAGCTTATCAACCTTCTCGTAAAGCTCCGTCTTTTTGCCCATATCCACCTCGTCCTGGTCAGCTTCTGCTTTCAATGACGAGATTTCTTCATCTATTTCCGATAAATATTCTTTAATTCTATTTTTGAAGGCCAATGTTTTGCCACGAAGCTCATCGTTTGACAGCGACGCCAACTTTTCGTACTCTTCTTTTATCTTCTCAACAATAGGTTGTATGGATTTAATATCTCGCTCCGACTTACTGCCAAATAATTTACTTAAAAATTTCAACATACTATTTTTTTTATCTCAGTTTACCGCTGTGCAATAATGGCTCCAATCCTTTTTTGCAGACATTTTGGCACTAATCGGGCAAATTTACTTATTACATGTGATAACTAACAGAATTACAAGTTATTTTTTTGTTTCGTTATCCTAATGCTACGCCTCCTGTTTCCTTTTAGGCGATTTCTATTTCTGTATGGATTTCCCCACAGCAAAAAAGGTAAACCTTCAGCGGCTAGCTTGTTAAAAACAGGGGTTGGGCTGCTGATGGTATAATCTTCAGATCCAACGCTTTGTCAAACATTTGCTGGATAGCCCTACGGCCCTCCACGCCCAAATTCTCAGAGTAATGATTGACATACAATTCAATATGCTTATACATCACCTCCTCCTCCATCTCTTGCGCATGCGACCGGATATAGTCCGCACTTGATTTTGGATGTGCAAAGGCATACTGTACACTCTTCCTGATCATGTCATTTATGCGGAGCTTGAGCTGTGGATCTAAACTACGTTTGATGACAATCCCGCCCAAAGGAATGGGGCTGCCGGTGGTACGCTCCCAATAGTCGCCCAAATCCACTACTTTGTGTAACCCTTTATCCTGATACGTGAACCTGTTTTCGTGAATGATAAGGCCTAGATCTATCCGCTCCTCCAACAAAGCCCGCTCAATATCCGAAAAAACAAGCGCGACCTTATCCTGCAAGGCAGGCAATGCCAACCCCAATAGAAAATTTGCCGTCGTATATTTTCCGGGAATACCAACCCTCAGCTTGGTGTCGTCCGCCGTAAGCTCACCCTTGCTGTCAAGAAGCGTCTGCAAACGCGCAGCAAGCTCTTCGTCTTTGGCTATCAGCAATGGTCCTACACCAAATCCCAGCGCGCTGCCTGCATCCAATAGCTCATAGTCTTTTGCTGCATAAGCAAAGGCATGGTAGCTGAGTTTCGTGATATCCAATGTGCCGCGAAAAGCTTGTTGGTTTAAGGTTTCCACATCTTGATATTGCACCTCGAATTCCAAACCTTCGGTATCAATCTTATGGTGGATCAATGCATCAAAGATAAATGTGTCGTTCGGGCAGGGAGAAAAGCCCAATGTCAATTTCATGTTCATTTTCTTATTTCCATATTTATCTACTAATCGGCGATTCAAAATATGTCTATGTAGTGTCCATATCAAGCTTCTATCGGCCTCATTGCAGATTACAAATTCATCTTAAAAAAATACAGGAGCAACAGTAGTCCGATAAAGGTCGTTAGTATAATGCCTTTTGCCACTTGATCCTGCGGCTGCTCTTTCCGGAAAAACACTCGCACCAAGATCATGTTTATGCCTGCGGCAAGCACATAAAATACAATGGGCTTGTTCGGAAAATACTGTACAATCAGCGAGGTATAATGTGTCAGGAAAAAGGCTACCAGCGGTGCAAGAGCACCGATCCCTATCCCTGTAACTAAGCTATTTCGCATCTTCTACGCTAAAAGTCCAGGAATTTAGTTCGGTGATGGCGTGGTGCGCCGTCATATCAAATTGTGTGGGCACAACCGATACATAGCCTTTACTGAGTGCGTATACATCGGTATCTTCTCCTTTATCGAGCAGCTGGAATTTTCCGGTCATCCAAAAATATTCGCGCTGGTAGGGATCCAACCGTTCATCAAACTCCTCGAACCACTTTGCGGTAGCTTGTCTACATATTTTAATACCTTTAATTTCTTGGCTAACATGCGGAAAATTAACATTGAGCAAGGTTGCCTTCTGCAGGCCGTTTTCCAGCACCTGTTCAGCAATGGCACGTAAGTAGGGCCGACAGTGCGAAAAATCAGCGTGGTGCGAGAAATCATCCAACGAGAAGCCAATGGACGGAATACCCTCAATAGCTCCTTCCACCGCCGCCGACATCGTTCCGGAATATAGCACATTAATGGAATAGTTGAGCCCATGGTTTATGCCGGACACACAGAGGTCGGGTTTCTTGCCCTTAAAGATCTTGTTAACGGCCAATTTTACACAGTCTACCGGTGTTCCCGAGCACTTATACATCTCGACACCTTCATAGAGATCGATTTTATCCAAGCGCAGCGGCTTGCCAATGGTGATCGCATGCCCCATTCCCGACTGCGGACTATCTGGAGCCACAACCACCACCTGACCTATCTTCTGCATTTCCTCTAGTAGAACTTTGATACCGGGAGCGGTTATGCCATCATCGTTGACGACCAGAATTGTCGGTTTCCTCTTTGTCATAATGCGAATTTATGAAAAAAAGCGCCATGAATCGGCTATTCCATAAAAGAGTTACATCCAATGGATAAATGGCAACGTTTCCGAAGAATGTCCTAGTGCAAACCAACATTAACCGCTATCTTAGGAAGATTATCAATCTTTGTTTATTAAATACATATTATGAGTCATACCATTTTCGAAAGTCGTTACGCTATTGGCCCCAACGAAACCAAATCACTGGATACCAAAGGCCTTCGCGAAAATTTTCTTATCGAAAAAGTGTTTTCAGCAGATAAGATACACTTTGTTTATACGCATTATGACCGCTACATGGCGGGGGGCGCGATGCCTGTCCAGGATCGTCTACAACTGGAAACGATCGATGAGCTGTTGAAAGAACCTTATTTTTTGTCGCGACGAGAATTGGGTATCATTAACGTCGGTGGCGACGGAAAAATTGAGGTAGACGGCATATCCTTTGAAGTCAACCACAAAGAAGCTTTATATGTTGGTAAGGGAGCGAAGGAGGTATTCTTTAGCAGCAACGATTCTTCGAATCCGGCTAAATTTTACCTAAACTCTACGCCTGCACACCAAAGCTACCCGACCAAGCGCGTTACCAAAGCCGATGCCAATAAAATTGAACTAGGCTCATTGGAAACGGCAAACCACCGTACCATCAACCAAATGTTGTTGAACAAAGTGGTAGACACCTGCCAGTTGCAAATGGGTATGACCGAACTTAAACCCGGCTCGGTATGGAACACCATGCCATCGCACACCCACGACCGACGCATGGAGGTATACTTTTACTTTGAGGTGCCAGAGGCGCAGGCCGTTTCACATTTCATGGGCCCAATCGACGAAACACGCCACATCTGGATGCAGAACGAGCAAGCGGTCATCTCGCCCCCTTGGTCGATCCACTCGGGCGCAGGCACCAGCAACTACACCTTCATCTGGGGCATGGCCGGTGAAAACCTGGACTATGACGATATGGATAAATGTGCGATCACCGACTTACGTTAATTACATTTTAGCTTTACATACAACATGTCTATACTACATAAATTTGACCTCACGGGAAAGGTCGCCTTGGTTACGGGCTGCAAAAGAGGTATTGGAAAGGCTTTGGCGGAGGCCTTGGCCGAAGCTGGCGCAGATATCATCGGCGTTTCCGCTTCGTTGGAACTCGAGCATTCCAAAGTGGCAGACTCCATAAAAGCTCTAGGCAGAAATTTCTACCCTTACCAATGCAATTTCTCGGACAGAAAATCCCTGTATGCTTTTATTGAACAGGTGAAGAAAGATCATCCGGTTATCGATATTCTTTTCAACAATGCGGGAAACATCTTGCGTAAACCTGCTGCCGAGCACCCCGACGAGATGTGGGATGAGGTGATTGAGATCAACCAAAATGCACAGTTTATATTGACGCGCGAAATAGGAAAAGAGATGCTTTCACGTGGAACGGGGAAAATCGTGTTCACGGCTTCCTTATTAACGTTTCAAGGTGGTATCAATGTGCCGGGATATGCTGCTTCCAAGGGAGCTATTGGTTCATTAACGAAGGCTTTCGCCAACGAATGGGCTAGTAAAGGCGTAAACGTCAATGCGATAGCCCCTGGATACATCGCTACGGACAATACGGAAGCTTTGCGCGACGATCCGGAACGTTCGGCTTCCATTTTATCACGTATCCCCGCAGCACGTTGGGGACAGCCCGAAGATTTTAAAGGTCCGGCCGTCTTCTTGGCATCCGACGCCTCCGATTATGTACATGGAACCATCCTTACCGTCGATGGTGGATGGATGGGAAGGTAAAAAATAGAAAATGGGATGTTTGACATCCCATTTTCTATTACAAGTACAACCCTTTCTTATCGATAAACTCCCGCACTTTATCCACGGTGTAATACCGAATATCCTTTTTATCTTTAATACATTTCCGTAGAAAAGTGGACGATAGTTCCATCATCGGCGTATCGGTCATGATAACCGAAGGATGATTTTTATAATCTCCGGCATCGTATCCTGGCCGAGGATATACGATGAGCTTATAGTCCCGCAAAATCACATCAGCATTCTTCCATTTGGAAAAACCCTGCAGGTTGTCCTCTCCCATAATCAGTATAAATTCTTTGTTAGGATACTTCTCACGCAGATGGATCAGGGTGTCCACGGTGTAAGAAGGCTGCGGAAGATTAAATTCAATATCTGAAGCACGCAATTTATCCTCGCCCTCTATTGCCAGGTTGACCATCTCCAGCCTATCGTACATATTGCCTAGGCTCTTCTTTTCCTTAAACGGATTCTGCGGAGAGATAACGAACCAAACTTCGTCGAGCTCCGTAAAATTGCACATATATTTAGCGATGATCAGGTGGCCCACATGAATAGGATTAAAAGAGCCGAAAAATAAGCCGATCTTCGCCATAAGATATCTATTTATTAAGGAAATCCGTTACCAGTTGTTCGGCTTCATCACAGGCAGTATCCAGATCGAAATTGTTCAATACCACATCAAACTTATCAGCGTATCGAAGCTCAGTTTCTGCTTTCGCAAAACGTTCTTGCAATTTTTCTTCCGAATCGGTGCCACGCCCCGTTAAACGCTCTTTCAGTACATCCAGCGATGGGGGATTTACAAAAATAGCCAAGGCTTTTTCGGGAAACTTAGATTTCAAACGCAAACCGCCTACAACATCAATATCGAATATCACCGATTTTCCTTCCGCCCAAATACGTTCCACTTCCTTGCGTAGCGTACCATAGAACGTTCCCGCATACACTTCCTCAAACTCGATAAACTCGTGTTTCGCAATCTTATGTAAAAAATCTTCCTTGCTAATAAAATAATAGTCTTTACCATCGACCTCCGCTCCGCGTGGCGCACGTGTGCTGGCCGATATCGAAAAGACAATCTCATCGCCATGTTTCTCCAAAAGTCTTTTAACGATCGTTGTTTTTCCTGCACCGGATGGCGCAGAAAATATGATTAGTTTGCCGCTCATTCTTATAATACGTTAAGCAGTTGTTCTTTTATTTTTTCCAATTCCTCTTTCATCCGCACCACAATTTGCTGAATGCCGGCATCGTTTGCTTTCGATCCTAACGTATTAATTTCGCGTCCCATCTCTTGAGAGATAAAGCCAAGCTTCTTTCCGTTAGAATCCGACGCATTCAAGGCATCGATAAAATAATTGCAATGGCTGCGCAGACGAACTTTCTCTTCCGTGATGTCCAGCTTATCGATATAGAAAATAAGCTCCTGCTCAAAGCGATTCATATCCACATTCTCCTTTCCTACAACCTCATCCAAGTAATGGCTGATCCGCTCGCGGATCAGTGGAATGCGGGAGCCTTCTGTTCCCTCCACCTGTTTAAGGTAGGAAAGGATCATCTGTACGCGCGACTCCAGATCATCCTTCAATATCTGCCCTTCATCTTGCCTAAATCTATTGAAACGTTCTATGGCCGCATAAAAGGCATCCATAAGAACCTTTCCTTCTTCTTCATCCACGACATCTTCATTCGATGTGACGACCTCGGGCATATTCAAGGCCATTTCGAACAACGAGGCGTCTTTCTCGCCCACCTGAAAGGCTATTTCCTGAAGCTGATTATAATATTTAGTCAGTAAGGTGGCATTGATAGAAGATGCTTTGGCTGTTTGGTCGGCATACTCAACAGTCACCATAATATTCACTTTGCCACGCTCGATCAACTTGCTGGACTCGGAACGCAAGGCAAATTCTTTATCGGAAACAACCTTCGGCAAACGAAGGTTTAGCTCTAGAAATTTCGAATTCAGGGATTTTAATTCGACGGTATATTTAACTTTCCCATTCTCTTGGGAACCAATACCATACCCTGTCATAGATTTTATCATACGCAAAGGTATGAAAAGAGAAAATTAAATTATGGAAATTAAAAGGGAAATATGAAATTAACCATTATCACCCTATTTTTCCGTCTCACCAATCGTGTTTGGCGATGATAACGCTCATATAGGTCTTATAAGCAGCGCCTTGCGGCACACGAACAAAACCTATGCCGATATCCCGAAGCGATCCATTCCATTCGTCCATACCAAGCACATGCTTACGATGCATAAAGCCCGGCGATCCTTTGCCGATAATAAAGGCTTTGATGCCATCCACTGCTGTGGGATGGTTGGCTGCAATGGACTCGAAATTGTTTGCTGACCGCTTCTTCAGCCAATCGCTGTTCAACGAATAACCTGCCTGCACGATATAGTGGTTAGGACCAATTCCTTCGGGACTGCTATGGTCAAAATAATTTCTTTCGGCCATATCCCTGGCCCTTTGTTCGGCGGCCTTAGCAAGCTCGTTGTTCCAACGAAGCTTTACCTTGGAAACCTTTGACGCATCAAAGCGAACGCCCAAAGCGCGCATCATCGCTTTAGGGTCGTCCCGAAATTCAAGCAAGTAAGTATAGGCTTCTCTGGCCGCAGCCTTATCAACAGAAACCTTACTGCGCTGTCCATACAGCGCCGTGTTAAGTAATAGAAAAAGTAATATTGAGCAAGTACGCATGTGAATCGTTCTTTACGATGTAGACTAAGAAATAGCTTGATTGTTTAACGTCTACGGTGCAAAGATTATTCTTCAAGAATACGCACCAAGAGATAAGATGCGGAGAATCAGCGGAAAATTAATTTATAAAAAAAGGAAGCTACTTAAATAGCTTCCTTTTTAGCACTCATTTTTTCTTTAATGAGCCCGAATATGATCGGTAGTACGGATACTAAAATGATGCCGATAACCACTTTCTCAAAGTTATCGCGTATCCATGGTATATTACCGAGGAAGTATCCCGCTAGGGTAATACCCACAACCCATAGGATTCCACCAACGAGATTATAGGTTAGGAAGATCCCATATCTCATTTTCCCAACACCGGCCACAAAAGGAGCGAAAGTGCGTACTATAGGCACAAAGCGTGCGATAATGATGGTTTGCGGACCATGTTTAGCATAGAAGCCATGAGTCTTCACGATATATTCCGGTTTAACCAGTTGCTTTCCGAACAGACGAAGCTTCACGAATTTATCTCCCGCATACTTCCCAATCAGGTAGTTGCACGCATCGCCCAATACGGCAGCAACCAGCATCAAGGCAATACTCGTGGATATATCCAACATTCCTTGCGCAGCAAACATTCCGGTAGCAAACAATAGTGAATCGCCGGGCAAAAAGGGCATGATGACCAATCCGGTTTCCACGAAGATAATCAGAAAAAGGATCAGGTAAATCCAATAATTATACTCCGCGATAAGGGTTGCCAAATGATCATCTATATGCAAGATGAAATCAATGACCGCATAAATAACTTCCACAATAGGGGGTTTAGATATTGTTCAACATGACCGGCATAACGAGCATCAAAATATCCTCATTATCTTCCTTGATTGCTGGGATTAACAAACCTGCTCTATTTGGCGTGCTCATCTCGATCACCACCTCACTTGAACTCAAATTGTTCAACATCTCCACCAGAAATTTGGCATTGAAACCAATTTCCATATCCTGTCCTTCAAACTGACAACTCAAACGCTCGTGCGCCTCGTTGGAAAAATCCAAGTCTTCCGCCGAAATATGCAGTTCGCTGCCGGAAATCTTCAAACGAACCTGATGCGTGGTCTTATTGGCAAAAATAACCACACGACGAAGGGTGTTCAAGAATAACAAGCGATCTACCGTCAATTTATTAGGGTTGACCTGCGGAATAACAGCCTCATAGTCTGGGTAACGCTCATCAATCAAGCGACAAATCAAATGGATATTTGCAAACTGGAAAAAGGCGTTGGTATTGTTGTATTCTATAGATACAATGGTTTCATCAGAAGGCAACGAAGACTTCAATAAAGTCAACGCCTTTTTCGGAAGGATTAACGACGTGGGCTTCTCCGAACTCACATCGGTACGACGGTAGCGTACCAATTTATGCGCGTCGGTGGATACAAAAGTGATGCCTTGCTCGGCTAGCTGCACCAACACGCCCGACATCGCCGGACGGAGCTCGTCGTTGCTTACCGCAAAAATAGTCTTGTTGATAGCTTCAGAAAGGATAGATGCGCCCAAGGTAACCGTAGAAACATTGTCCACCACGGGAATCTTTGGAAAATCGTCTGCGTTCTCGCCACTCAATTTGTATTTACCGTCGCCGGCGCTTATCTCAATGGCCAATGTATTGGTATCCACAGAAAAAGCGACGGGTTGATCAGGAAGAGTTTTTAATGTTTCGATCAAGATTTTAGACGGCATAGCCACGCGTCCCTCTTCTTTCGCCTCGATCTGCAGCGATGTCACCATACTTGTCTGTAGATCGGTTGCCGAAATCGTCAATAAGTTATCTTTGATTTCGAACAAGAAATTTTCAAGGATGGGAAGGACTGTACTACTGCTTGAAGCCCCGCTAATTGCCTGTAATTGTTTTAATAAAATTGAAGTGGATACAATAAATCTCATTTCCTGAATTTTATAGATTTTTATATGCAATATTACAGAAAAGAATCTACATTTTATAAACACAATGTGTCTTAATTCCTGTCAGAAATTAATTAATTAGTACATTTGTGCAATCAAAATATGCAGTTCAAAGATATCATAGGCCATGAAGAGGTAAAGACGCATTTGCTACAAACGGTGAAAGACAACCGGGTGAGTCATGCGCAGCTTTTTTTAGGTCCTGAGGGCTCTGGAAGCTTGGCTCTTGCCGTAGCATACGCCCAATATATCAACTGCGAAAATAAACAGGATAACGACAGCTGCGGCGCATGCAGTTCTTGCAACAAATACCAAAAGCTGATCCATCCCGATCTACATTTTTCCTACCCTTTCTTTGCCAAGGGAAAAGAGGAAGTGGCAGTGACCTACTTAGATGAATGGCGAAAGGCTTTCCTTTCTAATCCCTATATGGGGCTTGATTTTTGGAGGCATAACCTAGATGCGGAAAACAAACAGGCCAATATCAATATTGCTGAAGCGCACGACATCATCAAAAAGCTCAGCTTGAAATCGTTTGAAGCGGAGTATAAAGTGCTTATCATGTGGCTTCCCGAGTTTTTGGACGTGCAGGGCAACGCTTTGCTCAAGCTCATTGAGGAACCACCCGCAAAAACGCTCTTTCTGTTGGTTGCTGAAAACCAAGACCGCATATTGAATACCATTATTTCAAGGACGCAACTGGTCAAAGTATTTAAGTTGGGCCATGACAAGGTCCGGGATTACCTTATTTCGCAGCGACATATAGATGCGCAACGAGCCAATGAAATTGCCTTTATTGCCGATGGCAATGTGCAGGCGGCACTCAATTTTATGGAGGAAGAGGCTAATCCCTATTTCGAACTGTTGATACAGTGGTTGCGATTTATTGTTACCGATGCGGGGCTGCATATCATCCGGTTTTGCGAGGAGGACTTTCCGAAATTAGGACGTGAAAATCAGAAAAATTTCTTACTTTATGCCATTAATATGCTGCGGCAGATTATCCTTGTACAGCAAGAATTGCAGCAAATGGTGCTTCTACAGGGGCAAGAGTTGGATTTTGTCCAAAAGTTTAGTGTAAATTTTCGAGGTGAACAGCTCGAAACAGCCATCGATTTACTTGAGAAAACACATTATAAAGTGGAGCGCAATGCGAATCCTAAAATATTATTTTTAGATTTATCTTTGCAATTAGTTTTAATATTTAAATACCAAACGTTCCCACAAGGGACTCAATATATATAAAAAAAGAAAATATGGGATGTGGCAGTTGCTCATCCGGAGGTGGGTGTGGTAGTACAGCTACTACTGGAAAAACCCCTGCAGGTTGCCAGGATAATGGCTCTTGCATGACTAGCGGATGTAATAAATTAGACGTTTACGATTGGCTTTCCGATATGGATTTGCCATCAAATTATAAACCATTTAATATTGTAGAAGTAAGATTTAAAGGATCGCGTAAGGATTTTTATATCAATACCGATAACCTTTATCTGGAAATGGGCGAAATGGTTGCTGTAGAGCCTTCCACTGGAGGTTTTGATATCGGCCATGTGTCCCTGACCGGCGAGCTGGTACGTTTGCAATTGAAAAAGAGCAACGTGAAGGCGGATGCAGTGCTCAAAAAGATCTACCGAAAGGCCAATGAGGCGGATGTACAAAAGTACAATGCAGCGAAGGATCTGGAATGGGAAACCATGCACCGGGCACGTAACCTGGCCCTAGAACTGGGCCTGTCGATGAAGATCTCCGATGTGGATTATCAGGGTGATAAGACAAAAGCGACCTTCTACTACACGGCAGAAGGGCGTGTAGACTTCAGGGAGCTGATAAAGCGCATGGCCGAAGCTTTTCGCATCCGTATCGAGATGCGGCAGATAGGTATGCGCCAAGAAGCTAGTCGATTGGGTGGGATTGGTTCCTGTGGTCGCGAGCTCTGTTGCTCGACTTGGCTAACCGATTTCAAGACAGTTTCTACATCGGCGGCCCGTTATCAGAACCTGTCATTGAACACGCTGAAACTTGCAGGGCAATGTGGGAAGCTGAAATGTTGCCTCAATTACGAGCTGGACAGCTACATGGATGCCCTACGCGACATCCCAACCAATGTGGAACGCTTGGATACGGAGGTGGGTGTTGCCTATCTTCAAAAGACGGATATCTTTAAAAAGGTGATGTGGTATGCGTACCCTGGCGCCGAAAACTGGATCCCTTTGGATATACGCAAAGTAAAGGAATATGCCGAGCTGAACAGAGAGGGGCGTAAATCGCAGGATCTAACGGTCAACTTCGTTCCCGATGAGGTTCAAAAGCCTATCTCTTACGATTATGAAAATGTGGTGGGGCAAGATTCGCTGACACGTCTTGATGACAAGAACAAACGTAAAAAACGTAAAAAACCAAAAGGGAAAAGAGAGCCCGGTACAGAAAACAAGGCTCCGGAGCAGAGACGTCCGGAAACCAAGAAAACCGTAGCCAAAGACGCCCGACCAGCTGCTGCACCGAGAAACGAGCAGCAGAAGGACGATGCATCAGCGGCCAACAAACCGAAGAAGAAGTTCAACCGCAATAAAAACAGGAATAGGAACAAAAGTGCAGAAAACAATAAAGGCACGGGTGAAGAATCCTAATCTACAAAATAAGGCTGTTTGAAATCGGTGATTACGTTTCGTCATTGCGAGAAGGAGTAATGACGACGACCGCCGGAGGCAACTCCGTAGGAAAACAATCTTTCGTCATGAATATGCAGATTGCTTCGTCAGACCTCCTCGCAACGACGTATTTTTACGTTATTCGATTACCTTTTTAAACAAGCTATTATTGCTAAAGAATTACAGCTTTTTGATTTAGAACTACAGCATGAAAAATCTCTCGGCACAACTTGTCCTTTTAGCCACTCTTTTTCTTGTTTTTGCTTGCGGTGATCGCGCTTACTACGAGCGCAACGAAAGTATTGTCAACCATAGCTGGAGCTATAGCGATATCCCAAAATTTGATGTACATATCACGGATGTAGACGTTCGCTACGATGTGTGGGTTAACGTTCGCCACAGCAACGCATATCGATACGCGAATCTCTTTTTCCTTTCGCACGAAAAGGGGCCGGCCTTAAAGGATACAGCACATCGCCACGAAATAAAGCTGGCCGAGCTGGATGGCCGATGGACGGGTAACAGTGCCGGCAGCCTCTATACCAATAAACTATTGGTGAAAGAAAACTATCAATTTCCCGATACGGGCATGTACAGCTTTTCCATCGAGCAAAATATGCGCGAAAATCCGCTTCGGGATATCACTGATATCGGTTTAACGATTGTCAAAAAGCCATGATCAACTTCATTCGTTGGTTGCTCTTACCTGTATCTTTTCTCTATGCATGCATTGTTTGGATAAGAAACCGATTGTATGATCATCACCTGCTCAAAAGCACTTCCTTTAACTTACCGGTAGTCGTCATCGGCAACTTGGCGGTCGGTGGTACCGGAAAAAGCCCAATGACCGAGTATCTTTTGCGCATCTTATCGCCGGCAAGGGATATAACTGTTTTAAGTCGTGGATACGGCCGTACAACGAAAGGTTTTCATGAAGTATCTGCAACAGACAATGCTAGCCAAAGCGGCGACGAACCTTTACAGATCAAGCGTAAATTTCCGGAAACAGCCGTTGTCGTTTGCGAAGATCGCGTAAAAGGTATCAGGCAGATACAGCATGATACGCAGGGCGTACTTCTGGACGACGCTTACCAACATCGTGCGCTAAGGCCTAGCTTTGCTATATTGTTATTCGATTACAGCTCGCTATTGACTCCGCGCTTTCCTTTGCCCACAGGTAATTTTAGGGACGACTTACGGGAAAGTAAACGGGCAAATATAATCGTGGTCAACAAATGTCCGGCAGACTTGGATGCGTCGGTCAAATTTCAACTAACGGCAAAGCTTCGTGCCTTTAGCCAAGCGGAAATATTTTTTGCTAAGATTGCTTACGATCGTCTAACGAGCATCGATGGGCAGTATTTTCCGGAAGAATCATTAGCAGAAACAGCGGTGCTGCTCGTGACCGGCATTGCAAATCCAAAGCCCCTATACGACCATTTATCATCTCGGGTGAAATCATTGCATCAGATAGCTTACCGCGATCACCATCAATTCACGGATCATGACCAACAGCGCATTGTAGAGAAATTGAATAGTATGCCAGCTATTGGTCAGAAGGTCATAATCACAACCGAAAAGGATATCCAACGTTTCCCGGCTGGCTTTTTAACCGAATATCCGATTTACTTCCCTCCGATAAATCCCGAAATACTCTTCAATGAGGCACCCGTTTTTGAAAATATGGTTAAAAAGGCTTTTGGAAAAAGAGAAGTGTAAATAAAGCTTAATGGATGTTAAATTACCCTAAATAAACACCTATAAACAAACAAGTTAACATACATTCCATTATTTTTATCGAAACAAAATTGTAGATAAGATGATGAATTTAAAAAGATTTTTAGTAGGCTGCCTGTTGCTTATTGGCATAAGTGGCTACGCACAAGAACGACAAGGTCGTGGCAACATGCAAAATATGGATCCCGCAGAGCGGGCAAAAAATACCGTAACACGGTTGACTGAGCAACTACAACTGGAAAAGAGCCAACAAGATTCGATTTACAAGCAGGTACTTCAACAGGCACAGGAGGAAAAAATAATTTTCAGAAATGCAGGTGATGATCGCGAGAAAGCGCGCAGCACGATGCAAGCTTCTCGCGAAAAATACAGTGGAAAAATCAAAAATTTCCTGAATGCAGAACAAGCGAAAAAATATGACGAGCTGCAACAGCAATGGTCGCAAAGACGACCTCGACAAAATTAGTAACACGATGTTATTATAGCCAACAACTTGAAAGTGCCGGATAAATTTCCGGCACTTTTTTTATACAGCAACGATCTAAGCTCATCGAGTTAGACCAAATTCCAGCATATAGTTAACGAATGTTAAATTGTAACAGCCCTGATACAATTGGTGCAATAAATGCAGTTATATATCTGTTATTATAACAAAAGGAATTATTCTTAATGGTTGAACAATAAAATTATAATGTCATGAAAAAAATCATTTTAACAGGTATCAGTTTATTATTTGCTATTACATTGACTTTTGCACAAAGCAACCCAGAAGAAACCGCTAAACAGGAGGTAGCTGTACTTACCGAAAAATTGACTCTAACGGAAGATCAGCAAACTACCGTCTTGCAGATTGTTTGGGAAGGAGCAAAAGCTAAGGCATCCGTTAAGGAAGATGCTACCCTATCGCCGGAAGTTTTAGCAGAATCGCTAAACAAAATCCAAGCGACGACTGATGCACAAGTAGCTGAAAAGTTATCGGACGAACAAAAGCCGGTTTTCGAGAAACTGGTATCTGAGCGACCAAAAGAAACGGTACCTACTCCTGTGCAAACACCTGCACAGCCCGTTCAGCCTGAATAATTAGGCCTATTAAAATTTCATTGTGCTATTGCTTGTCAATAGATCATTAGACAGCAATTCTTAGTAACAGGAACTAGGTAAACAGAAAATGCGAAGCTATTTAAAGCTTCGCATTTTCACATTCAAAAATTACACAAAATACCTTTAGGAAGTTTTTAGCTTCTTCTGTATATCCTGTACATAAGTTTTAAATTTCTTGTCGGTCTCTATCAAATCTTCTACTGTTTGGCAGGCATAGATCACGGTGGAATGATCACGGCCACCAAAGAAGCTTCCAATAGATTTCAACGAAGACTTGGTGTGGTTCTTCGCCAGATACATGGAAATTTGACGTGCTTGCACGATTTCTCGCTTACGCACTTTGGATTTCACCATTTCTACAGGTACCTCAAAATACTCACAAACCAATTTTTGGATATATTCCATGGAGATCTCTTTGTGCGTATTTTTCACAAAGTTCTTCAACATAGATTTGGCCAGGTTTAAATCGATTTCCTTTCTATTTAAGGTAGACTGTGCCAAGAGTGAAACCATGGCGCCTTCGAGCTCGCGTACACTGTTGTCAATTTGCGTGGCAACATATTCCATGACATTTTCTGGCAGTTCGATACCATCGGAATACATTTTTTTCTTCAAAATGGCCATTCTGGTTTCCAAATCAGGGATCTGGATGTCTGCCGACAATCCCCATTTGAAACGACTCAACAAGCGTTCCTCCAATCCAGAAAGGTCTTTAGGAGCCTTATCCGACGTAAGGATGATCTGTTTCCCCGATTGATGTAAATGATTAAAGATGTGGAAGAAGATGTCTTGCGTTTTTTCTTTGCCCGCAAAGTTGTGCACATCGTCCATAATAATAACATCCATCGCTTGGTAGAAGTTCACGAAATCATTGATCGTATTATTCTTTAGGGAATCCACGAACTGCTGACAGAACTTCTCACAAGAAACATAAATCACAAGCTTATCCGGTAGATTTCTTTTGATTTCATTACCGATAGCTTGCGCTAAGTGAGTTTTACCCAATCCTACATCGCCATAGATCATCAAAGGATTGAATGACGTTCCGCCAGGTTTGTTTGCTACTGCAAAACCTGCCGAACGCGCCAAACGGTTACACTCCCCTTCAATAAAATTATCGAAGGTGTAATGATGATTAAGCTGCGGATCGACCTGTAATTTCTTTAACCCAGGAATAACAAAAGGATTTTTGATATTCTTGTTTAGCGCTACAGGAACAGGAATAGATTGCTTTTTACCTTCCGCACCATTGCCGTTAGACGGAATGTTGGTGGTGTACGGTGTATTAGCAGATGATTTGTCTACGATGATGTTGTACTCCAAACGTCCTTGTTCACCCAAAAACTTCTTAATTGTTTTGCGTAGAATACCGACGTAATGTTCCTCCAACCATTCGTAAAAAAATACAGAAGGCACTTGAATAGTTAAAACGTTTCCATTAAGACCCACCGCTTTCACGGGCTCGAACCAGGTCTTGAAACTCTGCGCAGGAATATTGTCTTTTATGATTTGAAGACAGCTATTCCAGACACTTGTACACGTTTTTTCCATTCTTAAATTGTTAATAACTTGAAAACCAATATTTGACAAAAAAATTGTTTAAAACTTTCACTTAAGACGAAGATGACAAAAAAATTTGAGCTAAAAAACTAAAATATTAAAAAATAGTAAACACATTATTAATCAGTAACTTAAGTCTATTTTATAGGTATTTTTCTGCTAAAGATTCGTCTTTTTAGTAGTTTTCAACACCGACGTCGCGCGGCTGGGAAACCATCAATTTTTTAAGCTAAAATATACAATAGCGCAAACGTGTGTGGAAAACTATTGACTACTCTTCGTTTTTAAATATACAGGTTTTTAAGTCGAAAAAAAAGGGAAGATCTGTTAAATCTTCCCTTTTAATTTTTTATTATCAGTGGTTTAGGAAACCATTGCATCCGTCTTGATAGACGGCGCAAGTCTCTTGGAGGCCGTAACGATAGAAACAGCATCATATCCACACAATTTCCAAAGCTCTGCTTGTTCACCATGCTCAACGACTTCATCAGCTATACCTAAACGCACGACCTGCGCATTGTAACAATGGTCAGCCATAAATTCCAATACCGCCGATCCAATTCCGCCCATTAACGCGCCATCCTCGACAGTAATTACTTTGCTGTATTTACTAAATATTTCATGCAAAAGCTCCTCATCTAACGGTTTAGCAAACCGAAGGTCGTAATGCGCTGGGTATATACCATCCTGATTGAGCAACTGTGTAGCTTTTGTCACTTCGTTTCCAATCGCGCCAAAGCTTAGTATAGCTAATTCCTCACCATCGTGTATTTTCCTTCCCTTTCCGATCGCAATCTCTGTAAAAGGACGTTTCCAATCGGACATGACCCCATTACCACGTGGATACCGTATTACAAAAGGGCCTTTATCAGGCAACTGTGCGGTATACATCAGATTACGCAATTCCTCCTCATTCATCGGTGCAGAAACGATCATGTTAGGCACACAGCGCATGAAAGCTATATCGTATGCGCCATGATGTGTAGGCCCATCGGCGCCCACGAGGCCTGCTCGATCCAAGCACAGCACCACATTTAGCTTCTGTAAAGCTACATCGTGGATCACCTGATCATATGCGCGTTGCATAAAAGATGAATAGATATTACAAAACGGAACCATCCCCTGTGTAGCGAGACCAGCACTAAACGTAACGGCATGCTGCTCGGCAATGCCGACATCAAAGGCCCTATTCGGCATGGCCTTCATCATGATATTCATCGACGAACCCGATGGCATTGCAGGTGTAATGCCCATAATCTTGGTATTGCTTTCTGCAAGTTCCACCAAGGTATGCCCGAAAACATCTTGGTATTTTGGTGGCTGAGGTTTATCAACTACACTCTTCTTAATCTCTCCCGTTATCTTGTCGAACAAACCTGGTGCATGCCATTTTGTTTGATCTTTCTCGGCAAGCGCATAGCCTTTTCCTTTAACGGTTACTGCATGCAGCAGCTTGGGGCCAGGAATATGTTTTAGATCTTCTATCGTCTTAGCGAGCTTCACAACATCATGTCCATCAACCGGACCGAAATATCTAAAATTCAGGGATTCGAAAAGGTTGGCGTTTTTCAACAACGTTCCTTTGATACTTTGTTCCAATTTCTTGGCCCATCCATAAGCATCAGGACCATTCTTGGATATTTTGGCCAACACCGCAATGAGGTCATCACGAAATTTGTTGTAACTCTTTGATGTCGTTATGCTAGTCAAATATTCTTTCATTGCCCCTACATTGGGATCAATGGACATACAGTTGTCATTCAATATAACCAAAAGGTTGGATTTCTCGATACCGGCATGGTTCAGCGCTTCGAAAGCCATACCACCGGTCAATGCGCCATCGCCGATAATAGCGACATGCTGCCGGTCGGTTTCCCCTTTATATTCTGAAGCGACGGCCATGCCCAATGCTGCAGAAATAGACGTAGAAGAGTGGCCTACACCAAAGGTGTCGTAATCACTTTCTCCGCGTTTGGGAAATCCGGACAACCCACCAAAAACACGGTTGGTATGAAATACTTCACGTCTTCCGGTCAGGATTTTATGGCCATAGGCTTGGTGACCCACATCGAAAATAATCTGATCATAAGGCGTATTAAGCGCATAATGTAGGGCTACAGTCAATTCGACCACCCCTAAACTAGCCGCGAAGTGCCCACCATTTACCGACACGATATCGATGATAAACTGCCTTAATTCATCGCAAACCTTCTCCAGTTCTGCCGGTTTTAACTTCCGTAGATCGTGGGGATAGTTTATTTGCTGTAACAGTGGACCTGCCTCTACTTGCATATCTTCTCTTGTCTATAAATAAGTTACAAATTAACAACTTATTCGCTAAACTACAGAACAATAAATCCAAATAAAAGTTTAGCTTGGGGTCGCTAATTCAAAAATTATGCCGGTATATTCGCTATCAAATACTTATTTTTGAGCAAAATATGCAGACTGAAGCTTACGAAATAAAATTAGAGCAGTTTGAGGGGCCTTTTGACCTTCTTTTGTTCTTTATTGAACGGGACGAATTGAATATCCATGATATTCCTATTTCCAAGATCACAGATGACTTTTTGGATTATATCCAAAAAATGCAATCGCTCAATATTGAGTTGGCGAGTGAGTTTATCTTTGTGGCTTCCACTTTAATGCGCATTAAGGCCAAGATGCTATTACCCCGTCCAGAGCTGGATGACGCCGAAAACGAAATAGACCTCAAGAAAGAACTTACGCAGAAACTTATTCTATACAAGCAGTTTAAGGAAATATGTGATGATATGCGCCTACTGGAAGAAAAGCGTGGCCGTGTGCACAGTCGAGGCAATATTCTGGGGGACAATAAAATAGCGAGAAAAAAAGACAATACCGACGAACAGCTGGATTCCTTCGACTTATATAAGCTTATGGTCGTGTACGAAAAATTAATGTTTAGCTACAAGCATCGCATCCAAGAGGTTACCCATACGGTCGTTAAATATCCATATACCATCGAACAGCAAAAACGTGCCCTCGCCGAGCTTATCGACATTAACAACAAACTTGATTTCCAACAGATGCGCCATCACTCGGAAAACAAGGTGCAGTTTGTGTATAATTTTCTAGCCATGCTGGAAATGCTGCAGCAGCGGCTACTGGAAATCCAAGTTGGTTTGGGCTATAACAATTTTTGGATAGAAAAACGAGCTGATCTAAACTAGTTTTTTTCATCGCGGAACTGTTCAAGGTACTTTTTCAAAAAAGAAAATCTATCCGCTGCAGCTACACTGGGTAACGCTCTGCAGGCAGCAATACCGGCTTGCAAAGCAGCAGTTTGCTTATCGGCAAATAGCTGCCGATACCGCTCCAAGGTACCCACTTCCAGTATTTCATCAACAATACCCGTAGACATAGCTTGGTTGATATCAAAATAGCTGCTATCCAAACACAACTGCAACATCTTCTTTTCGGGCATCACTTTCATTAAGCTAGCCATCACCTGAAAGGGAAATATCCCCAGTTCCAACTCTGGTAGTCTAAAGCGTACCGAAGATGCAGCCAGTACATAGGTACATCCTAAAATAAGGAGGAAAGCTCCCGCTATGACGTCGCCTTCGACAATCGCTATACTAGGTTTATGAAATCGATCCATCACTTCACCTAAGGAAACATCACTATTTTCTATGTAGGGATTGGGTATATCCAATAGCGGATCCCGAAAGGTTTTCAGATCCATACCAGCGGAAAAGACAGGGCCTTCGGCGCGCAATATTAGCAGCTTTATAGCAGGGTCTGCATGCGCGATAGCCAAGGCATGTGCAATCTCATTTACCATCGTCGGTGTAAACGCATTTCTCTTTTCGGCACGCGCCAAAGTAAGATTGCACACAAAGCCTTCGTTTTCTACACGAATAAAATTATACTGCATGACTGATCAATTTTCTAAAATTCTCCGTTAGCTGATCGATGCTTCCTTCCGCCTGCGGCCGAAACCTTTTCAAAAGCAATTCGCTCGATATATTTCCGACAAGCTCATCCTGTGCAAATGGACATCCACCGTAGCCCATGACGGCTCCTTCAAATATACGACATCCGGCTGTAAACGCCGCCTCTACTTTAGCTAGGGCCGTTTCCGGCCTACTATGCAGATGAACGCTCATTTCTACTTCTGGAAAGCTATCATACAACACGGAGCATAGCTTTTCAATAGCATCCGGCCTAGCCGCGGAAGTTGTATCAGCAATAGAAAACTTTCGAATACCCACCGCGATCAACTTTTCCATCCACTCGCCCACCATCTCCGGATGCCAAGGGTCTCCATAAGGATTCCCAAAGGCCATGGACATATATACCATCAATTCAGGCGAGTTTTCATCTGATAATATAGCCTGAGATGTTTGAATAGCCGAAAACGCTTCCATACTGCTGCGATTGGTATTCCGCTGCTGAAACGTATCCGATACTGAAAAAGGATAACCAAGGTAGTCTATCTGTCGATACGCACGTCCAAGTTCTGCCCCCCTTTCATTGGCAATAATGGCGATCAACTTACTAGTCCCTTTATCTTCCAATCCCGCCAGCACTAGAGCTGTATCTGCCAATTGTGGCACCGCTTTGGGCGATACAAAACTTCCAAAATCAATATAGTCAAACAGGCCACTCTGCAGCAGGCCGTTTATATACCTGATTTTATCCGCTGTAGGAATAAATGAACCAATCCCCTGTATGGCATCCCGCGGACAATCTACCAAGGAAATTGCTGTTTGTTTATGCATCTTTTCTGATCTCTCTGGATATAACCATTTTTTGAATGGCACTGGTACCTTCACCAATGGTACATAGTTTAGCATCGCGGAAATATTTTTCTGCAGGATAATCTTTCGTAAAGCCATATCCGCCATGTATCTGCACACTTTCATTAGCTACTTCCACCGCTACCTCGGAGGCGTACAATTTGGCCATAGCACTTTCCTTGGTCACTTTCTTACCCTCATCTTTCAGTTGCCCCGCTTGGCGCACCAGCAGTTCCGACGCTTCTATTTTTGTTGCTAGATCAGCAATACTAAAGCCTACCGCCTGAAAATCGTAGATCTTTTGATTAAACTGTTCGCGTTCGTTGGCATATCGTAAGGCCGAAAGATAGGCGCCACGAGCAATACCCAAGGATAGTGCAGCGATGGAAATACGTCCACCATCCAACAATTTCAAGGCCTGTACAAATCCATCCCCTTCTTCGCCAATGACCTGGTCTTGATGTACCTTACAGTTATCAAAAAATAAACTGGCTGTTTCCGAGGCACGCATCCCCAATTTGTCTAGCTTCTTCCCTGCGGAGAAACCCGGTGTACCTTTCTCTATGATAAAGGCCGTAACGCCTTTCTTATCCCCTTTGCTACCTGTCCGCACCATTACCACTGCCACATCACCACTGATGGCATGCGTAATAAAGGTTTTGGAACCATTGATAATGTAGTATTCTCCCTCTTTGACAGCGGTCGTTGATAAACCACCCGCATCCGATCCAGATCCCGTTTCGGTCAGTCCCCAAGCTCCTATCCATTCTGCCGTAGCCAATTTGGGCAGGTATTTCTGCTTTTGGGCTTCGTTGGCGAATGACAAAATATGATTGGTACATAGCGAATTGTGGGCAGCAACGGACAAACCAATAGATCCACATACTTGGGATATCTCATCCAGAATGGTGATATATTCTTGATAACCGAGACCTGCCCCATTATATTGTTCTGGCACGATGGCCCCCATAAAGCCGTATTCCCCTAGTTTCTTAAACAGCTCTACAGGAAAATGCTGTCGTTCATCCCAATCCATAACGTGGGGTTTAATAAAATCGCGCGCAAATTGTCTGGCACTTTCCCGTACCAAAGCTAATTGTTCATTTTCGTAGATGCGTAACATAATATTTTGTAAGTTTATACTGGATTTATGAAAAGTATAAAATAAATTTCATATTTTAAAATTTTAGTAATTCAATTCGCATTAACCTTTTGTAAATTGATAATTTCTTAAAAAATAACCAAATATGCTGGAATTATTACAACTGCTGAAGAGCAAAACAGAGAAACTTCATCTGGGCGGTGGCCCAGATAAAATACAGAAGCATAAGGAGAAGGGAAAGCTTACCGCTTGGGAACGCATCTTCACCTTATTGGATCCGGATAAGGCCTATGTGGAAATAGGTAAGTTTGCTGGGGATGGTCTTTATCCCGAACATGGGGGATGCCCGAATGCGGGCGTTGCCGTGGTTTTGGGCTACATTTCAGGTCGTTTGTGTGTCGTCGTGTCCAATGATGCCACGGTAAAAGCAGGAGCATGGTTTCCGATTACGGCAAAGAAAACGTTGAGGGCACAGGAAGTGGCCATCGAAAACAACCTACCTATCATCTATTTGGTGGATTCGGCCGGGGTTTATCTACCTATGCAAGAAGAGATCTTCCCCGACAAGGAACATTTTGGCCGTGTGTTCCGCAATAATGCGAAACTATCATCCATGGGCATACCCCAAATATCTGCTATAATGGGTTCCTGTGTTGCCGGAGGAGCTTACTTACCGATCATGTCGGATTACGCGCTGATTGTTGAAGGGACAGGCTCCGTTTTTTTGGCGGGTTCTTATTTAGTAAAATCCTCCATTGGTGAAGTCATCGACAATGAAACGCTTGGCGGTGCAAATACCCATTGCGAGATATCCGGTGTGACGGACAATAAATATCCCGACGACGAGAGCTGTTTAACGGCCATTCGCCATATTGTTGATAAATTTGGAGATCGTCCGAAAGCAAATTTTTCCCGAATTGACGCTATAGCTCCTGCACACGGAGCAGATTTCATCCCATCCTATCTACCAACAGACCGATTGAAAGCTTACGATATGCGGGAGATTATTAAAGCCTTGGTGGATGCTGGATCTATGGAAGAATATAAGACCGATTACGGGAAAACCATAATCTGTAGTTTGGCACGTATTGACGGATGGGCGGTAGGTATCGTGGCTAACCAGCGGGAAGTTGTGAAAGCCAAAAAAGCTGGAAACGCAAATGAAATGCAAATGGGTGGCGTTATCTATTCCGATTCCGCAGATAAGGCAGCGCGATTTATCATGAATTGTAACCAGCAGCGCATCCCATTGGTATTTCTGCAAGATGTTACGGGCTTTATGGTAGGTTCCCGATCGGAGCACGGGGGCATTATCAAAGACGGTGCAAAGATGGTCAATGCGATGGCCAATTCTGTTGTTCCGAAGTTTACGTTCATTGTGGGAAACAGCTATGGTGCCGGAAACTATGCTATGTGTGGAAAAGCTTACGATCCGAGACTGATCTATGCTTGGCCCACCGCGCAGATGGCCGTGATGAGCGGTGCCTCTGCGGGCAAAACACTGCTGCAAATTGATGAAGCAACGATGAAAAACAAAGGCATCAACCTAGACGAAGAAGCACGAAAAAAACGTTTAAAAGACATAGAAAAGCAATATAATGAACAACTTAGCCCTTATTATGCTGCTGCTCGATTGTGGGTAGACGGGGTAATCGATCCACGTGAAACAAGGTCGATTATCTCCCTAGGGATAGAAGCTGCTAATCATAACCCCGATATACCAAGATATAACGTAGGTGTTATACAGGTATAAGAAACGAATAATACTTGTCTATGTTAAGGGTATGAAATTAGATCAATTTGATATTTTTTTCTATGTTACATATCGTTTACCAATATAAAAAGTGCATTTGCGCAGTGTTAAGAGCTATAACTTATGGGAAATGACGCAAATGCATACGCATTTGCGTCATTTCCCATAAGTTATTATTTGCTGTACTAAACATCTTTTTCACTTCAGTATGCATCTGAACTAAATGCGTAGTGAAGTAACCTGAAAGCGTATGCATCTGCGTCACTTCAGTACGCATCCGAACCAAATGCGTAGTGAAATAGCCTAAAAGCGTATGCATTGAAACTCCGGTAACATTAACCTTTTACCATCTCATCATAGATATTTTTAAACGCTGTCAAGCTATCGGGGTTGCGTACCACGTCTCGCGAAGCGACCGCTGATAGCCCTTGGCCCGAAAAAATCTTCTTGATAGGTATTTCCATTTTTTTTCCACTCAAGGTATAGGGTATATCGGGTACCTTAAAAAGAAGATCGGGTACATGCCTCGGACTGTATTGCGTGCGAATAGCATCTTTCAGCGATTGGGCTATATCCGCTACCTGATATCCCTCTTCCATTTGTAAAAACAGCAACATCAGCGAGCTGCCATCTGATTCATCCGTGCTAATGACAAGACTGTCCAAGATATGATCGACCGTTTGTACGGCATTGTATATCTCTGCTGTGCCAATACGTACACCTCCGCGGTTTAGTGTGGCGTCCGATCGACCGTACATCATAATTGCTCCCGTCTCTTCAATAGCTATCCAGTCGCCATGACTCCATCGGCCGGGCCGTGCGGCGAAATAGCTTTCTCTATATTTTACATGACCTAAATCGTTCCAAAAAAATACCGGCATAGAGGGCATAGGTTTTTTTATGGTAAGCTCTCCCACCTCATCATACACCTCTTCTCCATCTTCATTTAACGCCACAATCGCAGAGCCTAAGGTTCTACATTGGATTCTACCTGCGTAAACCGGTAGTAATGGGCATCCGGAAAGAAAGGCACTACACACATCTGTTCCACCACTCAAGGAAATAATTTGGGTATTCGGAAATTTAGCCTGCAGATTTTCAAAAGTAGCTTCCGGTAATGGCGACCCTGTAGAACCAATCACCTTTGGCTGGTAACCATCTATCCGGAGATCATGTATCGCAGAAAAATATGAAGCGCCAGCTCCTAGATGATCCACCTTGACACGTTTCACGAAATCCCAAAAATCGATATGGTTATTGTAGGAAATAGCACCGTTGAACAGACAAAGGCTTGCTCCACAGAGTAGGCTGGAAAGCGCATAGTTCCACATCATCCAACCGGTCGTTGTATACCATAGAAATTTCTCGCCAGCCTGTACATTTTGGTGGATAGCTAACGCTTTGAAATGTTCGAGAAGGTTTCCGCCCGAACGATGTGTTATAGCTTTGGGCTTGCCCGTTGTCCCCGATGAGTATAGGATCCAAATGGGAAAGTCAAACGGTACTTCCGTAAATACTAAACCCGATGGCTGATAGTTTTCAAACAGTTTATGCCATGTCGGACTATCGACTTGCATACATTCCGTTAGCGTGGAAACCGCCTCTTTAATAGCTTTCAAGGTATTCTCTTTCGAATAATCCTTGCCGTTGTAGCGGTAATTCATTTCGATGAAAAGCAGCTTAGGTGCCACCAAGGAAAAACGTTCTACGATGCTTTTATCGCCAAAATCTGGTGAACAACAGGACCAGATCGCACCGATGGAATTCACGGCTAAAAAGATGGTTATTGCTTCGATGCTATTGGTTAATACCCCGACGACACGATCGCCGCGTTGCACACCCTGGTCAATTAAATATTGCTGCAGTACTGATACCCTATTCCTTAGATCCAACCAACTTAATTCTTGATAATTATACTTTTCATCGGTATAATACAGCGCTATACCAGCAGCGGGCCTATCCTTGAAAATATGGGCTGCATAATTCAGGGAAATGCCGTCAAACCATTTTACCTGTGTGAAATCGGCCGATCTGCTGTCCCAGTTAAGTACCTGCTTGTAATGCCCGATGTAGCTTATATCGAAGTATTGCAACAAGAGTTCCCAAAAATCTTCGATATGCGTGATAGACCAGTCGTAGATATCGCTATATGTATGGCTGACTTCAGGCAAAATATGCTTTGCATACTGCTGAAAATCAAATAGAACGGAGGATTCCTGATACTGTCTGGAAGGACTCCAAAGTGGATTTCTCATCGCGTTTACAAATGGTTTATACAGCTAAAATAATAAAAAAATACAAGGTATTTGATAGGATTGCGATTAGTTTGCATCAGCAAAAAAAACGCCCTATTGGTTTGGACAATGGAGCGTTTCTTAAATTATTATAACGAGAGATCTATGTGTTATTCGATTCGTCCTGCTTAAAAGCATTCCATCCCTGCGCCTTTAGGCTATGTACATGACCGGATTTGGATATCATTTCACAGCCAGCGGATTCCTCGGTAATATATCCGATGATGGAAATATCCAGTTGATTTTTAACCTTATCATACTGATCTTGAGGGACGGTGAACAATAGTTCGTAATCTTCGCCACCGCTAAGTGCACACACCGTAGGATCAAGACCAAACTCGCGGGCTGTTTCGTAAGTCATCGGATCGATCGGGATCTTTTCTTCATACAATTTACAACCTACCTTGGATGCCTTACAAATGTGTATAATTTCCGAGGCCAATCCGTCCGACACATCAATCATCGCATGCGGCTGTATACCATACGTTTCAAATAACTCGATCACATCTTTACGCGATTCGGGCTTCAACTGTCTTTCCACAATATAATCCTTTCCTTCCAGATCAGGCTGAATATTAGGATTTTCCAGAAAAATCTGTTTCTCGCGCTCCAACAATTGTAAGCCAACGTAGGCACCACCCAAATCGCCGCTCACACAAAGTAGGTCGCCCTCCTTCGCGCCAGATCGGTAGACAACTTTATCTTTATCGGCATAACCAATACTGGTCACGGAAATCACCAAACCTTGCGCCGAAGCAGACGTATCACCACCAATAAGGTCTACATTAAATTTCTTGCAGGCGATTAAAGCTCCTTCATAGATCTCTTCTACAGCCTCCAATGGAAATTTAGAAGATAATCCGATAGAAAAAGTGATTTGCGAAGCGATGCCGTTCATCGCGTAAATATCACTAAGATTAACCTGAACTGCCTTGTACCCCAAATGTTTAAGCGGTACATAACGCAAATCAAAATGTATGCCTTCCAACAAAAGATCTGTTGAAATAAGTGTCTGTTTGTTGGAAAAATCAAGCACGGCAGCGTCATCTCCTATTCCTTTTATTGTGGAGGGATGGTTGATTTCCACAGCCTTTGTCAGATAATCGATCAGCCCAAATTCCCCTAACTCGCCAATATCTGTTCGTTCTTTGTTATCAAACATGCGTAAAAAATTAAAAAGTCAAAAATCAAAAAAGCCTAAGCAATATTCTGCTTTGACGAAGTATCATCAAAAATAATAAACTAAACTTTCTCCGCTCCTGGATGCTCCCTACAACCCGAAACGTTCCGAAATCTCCAACATACGTTCAATAGGCTTTCTAGCCCTCAGTACCACATCTTCCGGTAGATCAACTTCAGGAAGTTCATGGTATAGGCAATTATACAGTTTCTCTAGGGTATTCAATTTCATATGCGGACAGTCGTTACAAGCACAGACATTATTGGGCGGTGCCGGAATAAATGTTTTTGTCGGACTGGCCTTTTGCATTTGGTGCAAGATTCCTGATTCTGTCGCTACAATAAATTGTTGCGCCGGATTTTCTATGGTGTATTTCAACATTCCTGAAGTAGAGCCAATGTAGTCGGCTTGGCTTAAGATATGTTCCTCACATTCGGGATGTGCGATAAATTTGGCTGCGGGAAATTGATTCCGCAGATCAACGATTTTATCCTGCGAAAAAATCTCGTGCACCATACAGGCACCGTTCCAAAGAACCAAATCGCGTCCGGTTTTCTTTTTCACATAGTCGCCGAGGTTACGATCTGGACCGAAAATGATCTTCTGGTCCTTCGGCAAACTTTCCACAATTTCCACCGCATTGCTCGAGGTGCACACGATATCCGATAGGGCTTTAAGTTCCGCTGTACAGTTGACGTAGGTGATCACCAAATGATCGGGGTATTGTTCTTTAAATTTTGCAAAAAGATGAGGCGGACAGCTATCCGATAGCGAGCAGCCAGCTTTTAAATCAGGTAACAATACTTTTTTTGAGGGAGATAATATTTTTGCTGTTTCTGCCATAAAATGAACTCCAGCAAAAACAATGACTTCAGCATCGGTTTTCGCGGCTTGTTGAGATAACCCTAGACTATCCCCTATATAGTCTGCAATATCTTGAATTTCAGCATCTTGATAATAATGAGCCAAGATGACGGCATTCTTTTCTTTCTTAAGTCGCTGTATTTCAGCAACAAGATCTAATGTGGGATCTACTGGCTCGTCGATATACCCCTTGGCCTCTAGATCCCTTTCGAAGGTTGTGTCCATTTATCGTTCTTCTCTACAATTTGATGTGCACTTTGTTTGACTAAGCGACTTTACAAAAGTAAACAAAGAAAATGAAACGAAATCCACAATCCCTTTTTCCAATAAATGATAATCTATTTTTAAAGAAAGAATCTTGTTGTTTATTAGTGTGTGGAAAATGGGGATAATTGTGGTAATTTATTTTTTGATTATTGAGTTCTCTAGGGATATCCACAAGTTATCCACAGTTTTATAGGGCTTACGTGCTGATTTTCAATTCTGTGATTTTTTCGGTTTTTCTCTTTCCATATTTTACTGTTGAATATTTAGTGTTCACAATTTGTTAATATCTACTTCATTTTCTCTTAATTTTTACGGACCGAATGTTAGCTTTTAGGGTCTCTTGTGGAAACTTAAAAAGTTTTCAATTTTAGTTAACGGTTTATGTACAGGTTTTCCACATATTTTGTTAATTTGTTTCTTCTAATTCAGATACAGCGCAGGATTAATTACGGATATGGCACACAGAAAGGTGGATTTTTTAATTATTGGCTCAGGAATAGCGGGATTGAGTTTTGCTTTAAAGGCCGCTTCGTTAGGTAAAGTGTTGATTATCACGAAATCTAATGAAGATGAGTCAAACACGAAGTATGCGCAAGGTGGTGTAGCTGCAGTTGTGGATAAGTCTGATAGTTTCGAGAAGCATATTGTTGATACTGAGGTTGCTGGCGACGGTTTATGCCATCCACAGATTGTGGAAAACGTAGTAAAAGAAGCACCAGATCGTATTAGGGAGCTTATTGATTATGGTACGAACTTCGATAAGGTCGATGAAGGGCACTATGATTTAGCTCGTGAGGGAGGACATTCTAAGCATCGTATACTGCATTATAAAGATATTACAGGCTATGAAATAGAGCGTGCATTATTGGAGCAAGTACACGCGCATCCCAACATTGAGATGCTGACACATTATTTTGCTGTGGATCTGATCACGCAACACCATAAAGGGATACATGTGGATAAAGGAACGGTCGACATTACGTGTTACGGTTTATATGCGTTGGATACACGTACGGGGCAGATCGAAACTTTTTTGAGCCGCGTAATCTTGATGGCTTCCGGCGGAGCTGGACACGTTTATGCCAGTACAACAAATCCAACAATAGCAACGGGAGATGGGATTGCGATGGTGTACCGTGCGAAAGGAAAAGTGCGTAATATGGAGTTTATACAGTTTCACCCTACATCGCTTTATAACCCGAAAGAGTCGCCGGCGTTTTTGATATCCGAAGCTGTTCGAGGCTTTGGCGGTATTTTGCGGCGTGTGGATGGTGTTTCTTTTATGGAAGAGTATGATCCACGTGGATCGTTGGCTTCACGGGATATCGTGGCGAGAGCGATTGATAACGAGATGAAGAAATCGGGTTTGGATTTTGTTTATTTGGATATTACGCATCGTAAAAAAGCGGATATATTGGCCCATTTTCCCAATATTTATGAGAAATGCCTTTCCATAGGTCTGGATATGACGAAGGATTACATACCGGTAACGCCTGCGGCACATTATATCTGTGGAGGGGTCATGGTGGATGAAGTCGGTAAAACATCGATACAGCGGCTCTATGCGTGCGGTGAGTGTTCTTCCACTGGTTTACATGGGGCAAATAGATTAGCTTCTAATTCGCTCTTAGAAGCGGTCGTGTATGCACATCGTATTTTTGAGGATGCTAAGGCTATTTTCCCGAGTTTATCTTATGATGAAAGTATTCCCGATTGGGATGAATCGAAGGTTGCTTCACTTAATGAGGAGATTTTGGTAACGCATAATCTTCGGGAAACACAGAAATTAATGAGTGATTACGTGGGAATTGTGCGTTCTGATTTTCGCTTGGATCGCGCTATGCGCAGATTAGGTTTTTTACACGAGGAAACAGAGGATTTCTATAAGGGAACGAAGTTGTCTGTGAAATTGTGTGAATTGCGCAATGTTATTCAGGTAGCCTATTTAATTGTAAAATCGGCCATGCAACGTAAGGAAAGTCGCGGTTTACACTATACCACCGATTATCCGGTAAAATCGAATAATTTGAACGATACAATACTATAGATATGCCAACTATTTTGCCTATTAAGGGGATTTCTCCGCGTATTGGGAACGAAGTGTACATTGCTGATAATGCCACATTGGTTGGGGATGTCATCATTGGTAACCATTGCTCTATTTGGTTTAATTCCGTAGTTCGTGGAGATGTGAATTATATTAAGATAGGTGATTATACTAATATTCAGGATGGTGTGGTGGTTCATTGTACCTATATGAAAAACGGAACCGATATCGGTAGTTATGTCAACGTAGGGCATAAGGCGATTGTCCACGGTTGTGTGGTGCACGACTATGTCTTGATAGGTATGGGAGCCATTGTGATGGATCGCGCTGTCGTGCAGTCAAATGTAATCATCGCTGCAGGTGCGGTAGTATTGGAAGACAGCGTGTTGGAAAGTGGTTTTTTATATGCGGGTGTGCCCGCTAAGAAGATTAAACCATTGACTGAAGAGCAACTAGCTATGTTGAAGCAATTGCCGCATAACTATGTGCTCTACAGTTCTTGGTTGAAACCAGAATAGACGTTATAGATGGCGTATTAAGGCTTTGGCAGCGTGATGGTCTCATTTTGATCCCAATTGGCTCTTATCGTAAAGGTCTTTTCTAGGTACCAGATGTTTTCGGCCTGCTTTTTGGCATATACATCAGCGGGATCCCACTTACCGTTTTTATTTGCATCATAGATGATGCGCAGCGTATATTTTCCACCTGGAAACTTTTCGTATACTACCTTTCCACTGCTTGGGTCGAGTATACGGGTGTCATGTATTTTTTCCTTCTGTTCGTCAATAAGTTCCACGATGTACTGCATGGTGGAATCGATACCATTAATACTAAAGCTGATATTGCCATAGTTGTCCGATTCGTCAAAGGTAAATTGTGTTTTAGATTCCTTGTTGGTATCATCAAATGGGCTTTTTAGCGCGCCTTCTTGGATCACGAGTTCATAATTTCGTTTCGCTCGCCAATTGAATCGTATATGATAGAGGTTTTGGTTTGCGCTGTCTTGTTGCAGTTGGAAATTTCTACGTGAAACGGAGTCTTCGTAGATCAGTATCTTCGCTTTGTCTACATTAGTAAGTGGTGTAAGACTTGTCAATTTGATGTGGCTGGTGCGATCTACCTTGTTGGTGATATTCAATATAGGCTTTATTTCTCTGTCGAATTTTACGTTTCTACCCGTTCTTATCAATATGGTATCATTGATGTTTGCGCCACCTTGGAGGTTGATCTTCACGGAATCTAGTTCAGTTGGCATGAAGAAGATACGTGCAGAGTCATTTTGTAGGCTAAAACGGACTATCTTCGAAGCATCTAATTCTGTTGGATGCAGTATCCGCAAACTAGGATTGTCTATGGGCTTGTTAAATGTTAATAATATATTACCGGTCGGTTCCAATTTCTTTTCTAGCGTACGGAAATCCTTCGGATATGCTTTTGTTATTTCCAGTTTGATGCCGGTTGTATCTTTACGAAGCACAATGCTGTCGTTTAAAAATCCTATCCATTCATCATTTCCATTAAAGATCCGATCGTTGTTCTGTTCTTTCAGCGCATATATCCGGTACGTATTTTCTCGGAGATTATTGAATTTAAAATTACCGGAGGTATCCACGTTAGTGAATATGTTTGCTTTTTTCTTTCCAAAAATGCTGTCTTGACTGATCGGGATAAGAAGAATTTTGATGTTTTCATCTTTCTTCATATCGAAAGCTTTTGTAAACCCATTTCTGACAGATCCGCTAATGGATAATGAATCCAACTCAGCTCCTGTCGCAAAGACATAATTGTAATTGAGCAAGGCATTACCTTCGTTATAATCCACCAATCCTTTGCCAAAGTTGATGGTATAGGTCGTATTGTTCTCTAGCGAATCTGGTAACTGGATAATAAGGTTTTTCTTGCGCACCTTGAACAATGGTTGTTCGTCGAGGTCAGGGCTTATGCTGAATTCTTTAAATTGATTGTTCAGTTTAATGTACTCGTCAAAAGTTAACACAATCTCCTTATCGTTGAAGTTTATGCCAAAATTATTTGGTGATTCATTTAACACTTTTGGGGGGAGAGAGTCCTTCGGTCCGCCGGAAGGGCGTTGTACATTTGCACAGCGGTTGAATGTCAATAACAGCAATAAAATAAAGCCAGCAAGTGCTATATTTTGTGTCTTACCTATTTTAAGGCTTTTTGAGACGTTTTTATCTTTTTTGGAATGCTGTGTCATAAATAATAAGATATTCGCTTAGAAGTCTTTATTTAAAGTCTGTTATTTTTTTATATAAATAATTGATTATCAATATATTAACTCATATGCACCATTAAAACACTTATATCGGAAGGGGAAACTCCTGATATTCGTGATGCTTGGCCTAATGTGCGGGGTTTTACTTTTAACAATTTCTCCCGTGCTTCTATGGAGAGGGACTGCAACGATTTATAATCGAAATCTGGATTAATTTCTTTATCTTCCATTTTTTTCATTTTATTCACGATCTCCATTTCTTTCTCAAAGTAACTTTCATATTTGACTTTGATCTCAGCTTGCTCAATAGTTTCTTCGTCGAAATTTGACAGGAAGTCGCGGAAGTTTACATCGGCTCTTACCAGATCATTGATGCTCACCTGTGGTCTGCTTAAGATATTGAACAATCTGGATTTTTGTAGTACTGCGCTCGATCCAGCCTGTTGCAAAATAGGATTGATATGTTCGACCTCAACACTATGTTGTCTCATGTAATTGACTATGTTATCCGAGTTTTCTATTTTTTGGTTTACCTTCGATAGGCGATCCTCTCCTACTAAACCCAATTTGTACGCGATAGGAGTAAGTCTAATATCTGCATTGTCTTGTCTAAGTAGTAAGCGGTGCTCAGCTCTCGAGGTAAACATACGGTAAGGTTCCTCTGTACCTTTTGTAACGAGGTCATCGATGAGCACGCCAATGTAAGACTCTGAGCGTTTAAGGATTAATTCATGTAAGTTGTTTACCCGTTGGTGCGCATTGACTCCTGCCACGAATCCTTGCGCTGCAGCTTCTTCGTATCCGGTGGTACCATTAATCTGTCCTGCAAAAAATAGATGCTTAACACGTTGTGTTTCCAGGGTTAAATCCAATTGCATGGGTGGAAAATAATCATATTCTATAGCGTAACCAGGCCTATACATTTTAGCATTTTCAAAACCTGGTATCAATTGCAAAGCTTTCAATTGCACATCTTCGGGAAGCGAAGTAGAAAATCCATTGACATAAATTTCTACAGTTTTAAAACCCTCTGGCTCGACGAAGATCTGATGTCTGTCACGCTCTGCGAAGCGATTGATCTTGTCTTCGATAGAAGGACAGTATCGAGGACCAAGGCCTTTTATTCTTCCCGTAAACATTGGAGAACGATCAAAGCCAGTTTTTAATATTTCATGCACTTTGTCATTGGTGTAGGTTATCCAGCAACAGCGTTGTTCAGTTGGTATTTCTACATCGGTATAGGAAAATCGACCTCGTTTCTCGTCTCCCCATTGCTCTTCCATAAGGGTATAGTTTAACGAACGGCCATCAATGCGAGGGGGTGTTCCTGTTTTCATACGGCCCGCTTCGAAGCCTAAACTGACGAGTTGTTCCGTTAATCCCGTTGCTGCTTTCTCTCCTGTGCGGCCGCCACCAATTTTTTTCTCGCCAATATGTATTAGTCCATTTAAGAAGGTGCCATTTGTCAATACGACGGCGTCAGATTCGATACGAATTCCTAAGGATGTAACTACTCCTTTGGCTTGACCGTTTTCTACAATAATTTCTTTCACCGTGTCCTGCCACATATCTACATTCTCCAAAGATTCCAAGGTAAGTCTCCATTCTTCGGCGAAACGCATTCGGTCATTCTGCGTACGAGGGCTCCACATAGCCGGCCCTTTTGATCGGTTAAGCATTCTAAATTGTATGGTTGACTTATCCGCTATAATTCCGGTGTATCCTCCCATAGCGTCTATCTCTCGAACTATTTGGCCTTTTGCTACACCACCAACCGCGGGGTTGCAGCTCATCTGCGCAATAACGCCCATATTCATCGTAATTAATAATACTGATGAACCTAAGTTTGCCGCTGCAGCCGCTGCTTCACATCCAGCATGCCCCGCCCCTACTACAATTATATTATATTTTTTAAACATGATTATCTCTATGTGTTTCACGTGGAACAAGTTTGTGAACCCTTTTACACAATATTATAAATTAGTATTGTTTCACGTGGAACGTGCTATATAAATTCTGCTAGTTCCATCCAGCGCTCAGATTTTTTATCTAAAGCGTATTTTAGTTTTTCTATCTCTTCTGCCTGCTGCTGCAGTTTATCATAGGCTGTCATTTCGCTCATCGCTGTTTGTTTGATTGCGATAGACTGTTCTATTTCTTCGATTTCCTTTTCTAGGTTTTCGTATTCTTTGACCTCTTTGTATGATAGTTTTTTCTTCTCGGTCACCGCGAGCTTCTGTGGCGCTATTTCTTTGATCGCTGTTTTTTCTTTTTCGGCCTTAGCTTTTAATTCTTCTTCAGCCTTGTGATCGGCATAGTTTCCGTTATATATACGGATGTGCCCTTCTCCTTCAAAGATGAATAATTGCTCACTTAACCTATCTATAAGGTAACGATCGTGGGAAACTAGCATAAGGATGCCAGGGTAATTATCCAAGAATTCCTCTAAGACATTCAAAGTGTCTATATCCAAATCATTGGATGGCTCATCCAAGATAAGGAAGTTTGGGCTCTTCATTAATACGCGCATCAATTGAAGTCTTTTCTTTTCTCCCCCACTTAGTTTGCTAACCAAATTGAATTGTTTCTCTGGCGGGAATAAGAATAAAGTTAACAACTGTGAAGCGGTTAGGTTATCGCCGTTTGCCATGGATATATACTCGGCTACATTTTTCACGACGTCGAGTACTTTATCCGTATCCTTAAATTCAAGTCCGCCTTGTTGGTAGTAGCCGAATACAGTAGTCTCTCCTACGTCAATGGTACCGCTATCTGGTAAAACCTGCTCCGTTAATAGATTTAGAAACGTAGTCTTTCCCGTTCCGTTCTTTCCAGCCAACCCTATGCGGTCACCCTTTTTGAAGGTGTAGCTAAAATCGCTGATAATAGCTTTTCCATTGTAAGATTTTCCTAAATTTTCAATTTCTATAATTTTCGAACCTTGGCGCGATACTTTTACGGAAAGTTGGACACTATCGTTTTTACGCGGGCCTTTTGATTTTTCCTCAAGATCGTAGTAGGCTTCGATACGCGCCTTTGACTTTGTACCCCTGGCCTGTGGTTGCCTGCGCATCCATTCCAATTCTTTCTTAAGTAAATTGCGAGCCTTATCTGCCATGGCTACATCTATCGTTTCCCGTTCTGCTTTCTTTTCCAAGAAATAGGTGTAATTTCCTTTATATAGGTATACCTCTCCCTTGTCTAATTCGCGGATCTCATTACATACATTATCCAAGAAGTATCTATCATGGGTTACCAGTAAGACTGTTTTATTGCCGGTGGTCAAAAGCTTCTCTAGCCACTCGATGGTTTCTATATCCAAGTGGTTGGTAGGCTCATCGAGAATATAGACATCAGGTTCGTCAATCAGCAGCTTCGCTAGCGAGAGTCGTTTCTTTTGTCCACCCGATAACTCATGTATGTTCTGCTCGAAATTCGAAATCTGTAGCCGGTTTAAAATGGTTTTTATATTGTACTCATATTCCCAAGCTTCCAAAGCGGAAAGTTTATCGGTCAATTCCGCTAAACGGTCATGGTCAATTTCTTCCGAAGCAAGTAGTTCTTCATAATCCCTTATCAATTGTTGCTGCTCATTGTCGGCACTATAGATAAAGTCATTTACCGTCTTCAATCCATCGAAGTTTGGCTCTTGATTCAGGAAACCGACCCGAAGGCCGCGCTCCTTCACTACTTTTCCAGTTGTGGGCTGCTTTATTTCTGCTAATATTTTTAGTAATGTGGATTTTCCCGTTCCGTTTATTCCAACCAAGGCTACCCGATCTCCTTTTTGAAGACCGAAATGAAGGTTCTTAAATAACCACTTATCGTTGTAGGAATGCCCAAGCTGTTCCGTTGATAGTATACTCACTTTTTATAAAAATTTAAAAATCAATGTATTGTGTATTTGTGTTTGCTAATATTGAACGAATGGTTCTGCTTAAGTCACAAAATACGTATACTGGAATATTCTGCAATCCTTTATCAGGAGAATAGACTATTCCAAGCACAAAAATAAGTAAATATTTGTGGTATTCGCGATATAGAATGGTATCGCGATATTTATTTACAAAGTACGGAGATTCAATTGAGCTTGTAGGAAGCTATCAAATTAAATCTAGGGATATCCACCAAAAAGTAATTGCCATCGACCTCTTTGACCATTTCATAATATCCTTCCATAAAACCGATGTCACTTTTCAGGTTACAGCCCGACGTATAGCGGTGTACGGCGCCGGGTGTCAACACCGGCTGCTCGCCTACAACACCTTCACCATCAACACTTTTATACTCGCCGTTTGAGTCAAAAATATCCCAATGTCTACTTATCAGTTGAATGGTATAATCACTTAGGTTCTCAATAGTAATTTGATAGGAGAACATAAAATGAAGCTTTTCTGGATTTGAATATTCTGGCTGATAAACAACATCTACGGATACCTTAATACCTGCTGTGATCTGTGTAGTCATTTGAAAATAAACTTATTAGTCCATGCCAAATTATCAAATTATATCGATATGTCAAATTTTCTTTTATTTAGTTTGGCAAAGGGCATGTGCGTGTGCGTGAATATTTAGTAGTTTTGAGTATGTCAAAAGGAACATTGTATCTCATTCCGGTGCCGTTGGCGGAAGCTGCAGAACAGGCAAGTTACACGGCTTTCCATAAGCAGTTGATCGAGGAGATAGATGAATATGTAGTGGAAAATGAGAAAACAGCGCGGCGTTTTTTAAAATTGGCCGGGCGCACAAAGCCACAGAGCGAACTCATTATCCACGACTACGGAAAGCACGTGCGTGATAAGGTTGACTACAACCATATTTTTCGATCAGCGCAGCAGGGAAAGGATATTGGATTGATGTCCGATGCTGGTTGCCCAGGCGTGGCCGATCCGGGAGCAGAAGTGGTGGCCGAGGCACACAAACGCGGTATACGCGTTGTCCCGCTTGTAGGGCCTAGTTCTATTTTATTGGCTTTAATGGCTTCGGGATTCAGTGGACAAAAATTTGCTTTTCATGGCTATCTGCCGATTGATAAAGCAGATCGTTCTCGGAAATTGAAGGATCTCGAGTCTCAGTCGGCAAAGGAAAAGCAGACGCAGATTTTTATAGAGACCCCTTTTCGCAATAATGTGCTATTTGAAGAACTCTTGAAACACTGTAAGCCGCAAACCAAAATTTGCGTAGCCTGCAATTTAACAGCGGAGGATGAAATGGTGATGACTAGATCCGTTTCGGATTGGAAGCAACAACAAGTGGATCTTCATAAGAAGCCTACAATTTTTTTAATTTATACCCAATAAATAAGGATAAGATATGTTTGAAATGCTACCAGAGCGCGTAACAGAAGAAATGTTGTATGCTGCACTAATTGCCGGTGCAATTCGAATCCTCGTATGGATTGCTTTTGCATATACCATTTATAGTACGTTGAAGCTCGTCAAGAAAGAAAACCAAAATATATTGCCCAGTCAGGCTTGGTTCGTGGCTCTACCATTGTTTAATATTTTTTGGAATTTTGAAGTTGTACGTCGATTAACCGATTCCCTCAATAATGAATTTTATGATCGACAGATCGAGGTGGACGAACGACCTACGCAAAAATGGGGCATGTGGTTTGCCTGGACCTTTCTGATCAGCTTCTTGCCGCTTCCCATGTTTATTATCATTGTGGTTTCCGTATTGCATTTGGTATATTTTATAACCTATTGGGTGAAAGTGCATGAGCACAAGGTGCTATTGAAAATGCATATCGCACAATTTGGTAAAGATTATAACGCACATAAAAACGAAGATGAAGATTAGAGAACTTACGCAATATTTGGAAGGGCTAGCTCCCCTATCCTATCAAGAATCCTATGATAATGCCGGATTGCTCGTTGGAAATCCTGATGATGAAATTCGGAGTGGACTTATATCGTTGGACTGTACGGAAGATGTGCTGGACGAGGCTATTGATAAGGGGTGCGATATTGTGATCTCGCACCATCCTATCGTATTCAAGGGTTTAAAGAAGCTGAATGGAAAAAACTATGTGGAACGCGTAATCATTAAGGCCATTAAGCATAATATAGCTCTCTATGCCATTCACACCAATCTGGACAATATATTTGGTGGGGTAAGCAGCAAATTGGCGGAAAAATTGGAACTGGAGTCGCATGTTGTGCTGCAGCCTAAAACAGGGCTGTTGAAAAAGCTTTCTGTATTTGTACCCCGTACGCATGTGGAGACCGTTCGGGAAGCATTGTTCAATGCGGGCGCCGGTGCCATAGGCAATTACGACCAGTGCAGCTACAACACCGTAGGATATGGAACATTTAGGGCCTTGGAAGGGTCGGATCCCTCGATTGGTGAAGTTGGACTGCAGGAAAGGGTGGAGGAAACAAAAGTTGAAGTCGTGTATCCAGTGGATAGGGAGCGTGCCGTATTATTGGCAATGTACCATTCGCATCCTTATGAAGAAGTCGCTCACGATATACTTTCCTTGGACAACTCCTTGTATACGGTTGGTTCTGGCGCCATAGGTAACTTGCCTAGCCCTATGCGTGGTGAGGCCTTCTTGGCCTATCTGAAGGAAAAACTTCATTTACATGTAATTCGACATACGCGTTTGTTGGATACGCCCATCAGTCGTGTGGCGGTGTGTGGGGGTGCTGGTAGTTTTCTCTTGTCCGAGGCGAAGCGATCTGGAGCAGATATCTTCATTTCGGCAGATTATAAGTACCATGAGTTCTTTGATGCCGAAGACGAGATTGTGATTGCAGATATCGGACATTTTGAAAGTGAACAATTTACACAAGAATTATTATTGGAAATTATTCGGAAAAAATTTGTTAACTTTGCTGTCCTATTGACAGAAATAGAGACAAATCCTATAAAATACTACAGTTAATGGAACAAACCGTAGAACAAAAGTTAAAAGCATTATGGGCCTTGCAGTCCATTCACACGAAAATAGATAAGATTCGCCAAGTACGTGGCGAGTTACCTATTGAGGTAGCCGATCTGGAAGACGAGATTGCGGGTCTTGATACACGTATCGAGAAAATCAGAACTGATCTTGATGACTTGGAAGATTCCATTGTTAAGCGTAAAAATATGATCAAAGATGCGCAAGCAGCGATCAAAAAATACGAAGGACAATTGAATGAAGTAAAAAACAACCGTGAATACGATGCGATTTCGAAAGAAATCGAGATTCAAGGTTTGGAAATTCAAGTTTGTGAAAAACGTATTCGTGAAGCCGAGTTCGAAATTAAGAACAAAACGGAAGGTTACGAAGGCACGCTGAAAAATGTTGATTACAGCAAAGGCGAACTTGATGTGAAGAAGCAAGAGTTGGAAACAATTACTTCGGAAACGCAGAAAGAAGAGGATGCGCTAGTTGAAAAAGCTGATGCTGCAACTACGCATATCGAAGATCGTTTGCTTAAAGTTTACGATAAGCTTCGCCGTTCTTTCCGTAACGGTCTTGCCGTAGTTTCTATTGAGCGCGATAGCTGTTCAGGATGTTATAATAAGATCCCACCTCAGTTGCAATCTGAAATACGCCAGCGTAAAAAAATTATTATCTGCGAACATTGCGGTAGAATTATCGTTGATGAGGGTATCGTTTTCGAAGAAGAGCACGGTTAATTCGATAAAAAACATTAGAAAAGGGCTAAGTAGATATACTTTAGCCCTTTTCTCGTTTAATACTCGCGGTATGAACAAGTAAGTATGGCTGTTTAGGATGTACTTTCGCGGGTTAGTTGAATATGATTTTCGTTTATTGCAACATATCTGATATATTTACGAAGAATTCCTAAATTAAATTACTTTTGATCGAATTAATTAGTCACTTATTTACATGAATTACAAAAAATCTTTGGTTTGGCAGGCTCTACTCTACTCGAGTTTCTTGCTTTCCAGCGCTCAAGCACAACAAAAGGAAACCTTGTTGTTGCGCAGTCCAAGCATAAGCGATAAGCATATTTCTTTTGTATATGCTGGTGATATATGGATAGCCGATAAAAATGGGGGCAATCCGCGTCAATTGACCGTAAACCCAGGCGTAGAACAGAATCCGATGTTTTCCCCCGATGGACAACAGGTCGCTTTCACCGGAAATTATGATGGAAACAACGATGTTTATGTGGTGTCCATTCACGGAGGAACACCTAAACGCGTGACTTTCCATCCTTCATCCGATGTTTTGCGTGGTTGGCTGAATAACAGTGAAGTCTATTTTACGACAACCCGCGAGTTTACCTATTCCCTAGGATCGCGAATGTATAAATCGTCACTTTCCTCGGATGTTTCCACAGCTTTGCCTATGCCAGAAGCCTACCAAGGTAGTCCATCAAAAGATGGCCGCTATTGGGCTTATATCAAAAATACTGACCCTACGGAACGGGATCGGGTAGCTTTTAAGCGTTACCGAGGTGGCGGAATGCCCTCCGTTTGGATTTTTGACACGCAAACGAATGAGGTGGAAGCCATTCCTGGCGAGCGCAGCAATGATGTGAAGCCAGTTTGGTTGGGTGATAAAGTATTTTTCCTATCCGACCGAGACAAGATCGTCAATATCTACAGTTACGATATCAAAACCAAAAAGGTCGAGAAAATAACAAACTACAAGGATTACGATGTACGTACATTAAACGGCAACGGTAATGAGCTTACCTTTGAGTATGATGGTCGTGTACATATTCTGAATACCAGCAGCAATAAGGTGAACAGTTTGGCCATACAGGTTAATGTGGATGCGATGTATAAGCGTCCGCACTATATCGATATGGGCAAAGATATCCGCTCCTATACGATATCCCCTACCGGACAACGTGCGCTATTCGAAAACCGTGGAGAGATATTTTCCGTACCCAAAGAAAAAGGCGACGCGCGAAATATTTCCAATTCGCCTGGATCGCACGAGCGGTACCCTTCCTGGTCACCCAACGGAAAATGGATTTCCTTTATCTCGGACAAAAATGGAAAGTATGAATTGGTTTTAAGGGATCAGATGGCAAAAGATGAACCTACTTATATCAGCTTAGGACAAACATCTTTTTATTTCCAGCCTACCTGGTCTCCAGATTCCAAAAAGCTTTTCTACAATGATGCACATCTGAACCTGTATTACGTCGATATCGAAACCAAAAAGATCACCTTGGTGGATAATGATAAATTGGCTTCTGTTACCGGAAGAACATCCAACCATTTCCAACCCGCTTGGTCCTATGACTCGAATTGGATTTCCTACGTCAAAAGTTTAGGTAACGGTGTCCGCACTCTGTTTATGTACAATTTAGAGACGAAGCAGCAAACGCAGATCACCGATGGCATGAGTGCTGTAAACCAACCGACATTTAGCCGCGATGGGAAATATCTGTTCTTTACGGCAAGCACTAATGTGGGCTTGACAAATTCCGGTCTCCATATGTCCGCATATGAGAAAAATGTGAGCTTCAACGTGTATGCTTTTTTACTTTCCAAAGATACGCCGTCTATTTTCAAGAACGAAAGTGATGAAGAGAAGGTAGCGGAAGACAAGAAAGAGGATAAAAAAGAAGAAGCAAAGACAGACAAGAAAAAAGAAGACGATAAAGCAGATAAGAAGGATGCTGGCAAAGATGAGGATAAGAAACCTAAGGTTAAAGTAGATCTGGATGATATCAACAGTCGTATTGTGGCTTTGCCCTTGCAACCGGGATATTATAGCCTGGACGGAAGCACCGAAAACATGTTGACCTACATGCGCGGACGTTCCATCGGTGTCTACGACTTGGTGAAACTGGAGGATAAAACCATTGTGGAGAATGCGAATGGGTTTGAGATCAGTGCCGATGGCAAGAAGATGATTTACAGTAGTAATCGCGAGTTCTTTATCGTGGCAGCTGGCCAGAAGCCTGCTCCAGGAAGTGGAAAGATCGAATTCAAGGATATCAAGCAGCTGGTTGATCCGGTAGCCGAGTGGAAACAAGTGTTCAACGAAGTTTGGAGCATGCAAAAGGAGTTTTTCTATGTAGAGAATATGCACGGTGTGGATTGGAATGCGGTCAAAACAAAGTATGCGAAATTTTTACCGTATGTAGGACACCGCTCAGACTTAGGCTATCTGCTGAATGAAATGATGGGTGAAATGGTCGTTGGGCACAATTATATCTATCCAGGTGATCAACCATCAAGCCCTTCTGTCAATACGGGAACCTTGGGAGCTGATTTAGAAGCTACGTCCAATGGGTATAAGATCAACAAAATCTATACGCGTCTGGATTGGAACCCTTCGTTCAAGGCACCTTTGGCGGAGCCGGGACTAAACGTGAAGGAAGGCGAATATATTGTTGCTGTGAACGGCGTACCCGTAAATGCAGACATTAACCTTTACCAGCTGTTGGAGAATGCTGTGGACAAGCAGGTAACGTTGAAAGTGAACGGCACAGCATCGCTTCAGGATGCGCGAGAGGTGATCGTTAAGCCTATTTCCTTCAGCGATGAGGTGGCCTTGCGTAGAATGGAATGGGTAGAGGCAAACCGAAGGAAGGTCGATGCAATGAGTAACGGAAAGATTGCCTATGTCTATATGCCAAATACCGGCAGCGAGGGATATACCTATTTCAATCGTTACTATTTCTCCCAAATGGACAAAAAAGCACTTTTGCTGGACGAGCGTAATAATGGTGGGGGTTCGGTGGCGGACTATGTGATCGATCTGCTTTCCCGCGAACTTATCTCGGGATGGAAGATTCGTGACGGAAAGAGCTTTACCACGCCAGGAAACGGGATCTTTGGTCCTAAAGCCATGATCATTAACGAGAATGCCGGTTCTGGGGGCGACATGATGCCTTATATGTTTCGCTTCAAAGGTTTAGGAAAGCTGGTGGGCCGTACCACGATGGGTATTTTGGTCGGTATTTCAGGCTATCCACCGCTATTGGATGGTGGTAGTATCACCTCCCCTAACTTCGGTATCTTCGATCGGGATGGTAACTACATCATCGAAAACGAAGGTGTTGCGCCAGATATTTTTGTGGAACAACTGCCGAAAGACCTGTTAGAAGGCCGAGATCCGCAGTTGGAGAAAACGGTTAACCTTCTGTTGGAGGAAATGAAAACCTATCCGTATAAAGAATTGAAGGATCCCAAAGATCCTGTTCGGGTAAAATAAACAAAGAAGGAGCGAATTTTCGCTCCTTCTTTCGTTATCTTCGTTTTGGGAAACGCTAAATTAAACTTATGAATGCAACGGACGGATCAATCAAAAATCCATGGATGGATTTATTCCAGCTTTTTGTATGGCTATTGATATGTACAATAGGGATGCAGGTCATTTTGATTGTTGCAGCATGGGTTTTTGGTAAGGAATTGAGCGATCTTGTCCAAATTATTCCGATTCATGGGCCGGATTTTTTCTCCTATTTGGCATTGGCCACGGGCTCGATAGGTACATTTTTACTTCCAGCCTATTTTTTTCAACAGCGCCGACAGGAGTTTTCCCTGTTTCCAATGGATAACCTTACAGACTGGAAACGCTATGCAGGGCCTGTACTTTTTCTTTTTGCCTTGGCTCCTCTGATGAACCTGATCGGCGACTGGAATATGCATATGCAGCTTCCGGAATCCCTTTCGGAAATAGAAGCTTGGATGCGTCAACAGGAAGATAATATGGCGCAGTTAACGGGGCAGATCGTGATGACAACGAGCTGGAACCGCTTGCTCTTGAACATTATCGTTATTGGTGTGCTTCCTGCTATCTGTGAAGAGTTTTTTTTTCGCGGAGCGTTGCAGCATATTTTTAAACGCATTTTGAAGAATGAACATGCGGCTGTTTGGGTCGTTGGTTTTATTTTCAGTGTTATACATTTCCAATTTTATGGTTTTTTCCCGCGGTTTATATTGGGTGTTATATTCGGTTACGCGGTGCTGTGGACAGGTAATATATGGACGGCTGTGTTTGCCCATTTTGTAAATAATACCAGTGTAGTGATACTTGCGTTTTATTTTGCCCGCCAAGGAAAGGGATATGAGGCACTGATGGAAGTCGATACTTATCCAATTATTATGTATCTTGGCAGCTTCGTTTTTAGTGCGATGATTGGATTCGCATTTTATCACTACATAAAAAAAGAAGCTATATGGAAAAAGGTTGGGTAAAGATAGCTACCTATTCGAACGAGTTAACAGCGGAGTTGGCGAAGCTTGCGCTGGAGCAAAATGGCGTTATAGCTGTTTTATTGAACAAGCAGGACTCTTCCCTGAAGTTCGGCAGGATCGAGCTCTTCGTGCAGGAAAGCGATGAAATCAAGGCGGCAGAAATCATGGCAACGGACGATACGGACGAACTGGATGAAAACTAGGGCGATAACGGGTTTCTTTTTTATAGCCGTTTTGGTTGCGGCTGTGCTGCTGGGACCTTATGTATTTATTCCATTTTTTACCGTGCTAGGAGTTTACAGCGTCTATGAATTTTATAAAATGGTGCAGAGCGAGCAATCAAGGCCTTTGCTGTGGACGGGCATTCTTTCGGCGCTGGCCGGATTAACAGTGCTGGGAGCGGTTTTGCTTGGTTTTATTCCAGAAGCAAGCCTGCTTTGGATCTTTTCCATCGCTTTTGTGCTGTACATTACCGCTTTGTTCAGAAAGACGAACTCGGCTATTCAGGATATCGCTTATACTTTATTTGGATTGATCTATGCCGCTGGGCCCTTCGGAATTTTCATATGCTTGGGCTTCGTGACGGGTCTATACAACCCCTACATTCCCTTGGGTTTCCTGATATTGCTTTGGACAAACGACACGGGGGCGTATTTGGCAGGGAAAAGCTTCGGCAGAAGGAAGCTCTTCGAGCGTATTTCGCCGAACAAGACCTGGGAAGGGTTCGTTGGGGGTTTGGTTTTGGCCATTGTGGTTTCCCTCAATCTCGCTCGTTATTTCGATGCTTTATTAAGTTGGCAGTGGTTGGTGTTGGCGCTGATAATCGGTTCGTTCGGCACCTTAGGCGATCTCGTGGAATCCATGCTGAAGCGTAATACCGGCGTCAAGGATTCTGGAAGCCTCTTGCCCGGGCACGGCGGCCTCTTAGACCGATTCGATGGTCTTTTAATGGCTGCTCCCTTGGTCTATTTATTTCTGAAATTCTTCGTATTTTAGATTGATTTTATCACCTATTTTCCTTTTGACCGATGAACATAGAAAAACAAACGTTCGACTTTCTTAAGCAGCTAAAAGAAAATAACGATAGGGAATGGTTTCAAGTAAATCGAGAGTCCTATGAGCTTGCCTTGGCCAATGTGAAGACCTTTATCACGGCATTGATCAAAGAACTTTCCTCCTTCGATCCACATATCAATACGGACATACAGGCTGGAAAGTGCCTCTTTCGGATTTATCGGGACACGCGTTTCTCCAAAGATAAGACACCCTATAAAAACTGGTTTGCGGCCGGCATTTCCATTGATGGACGGAAATTGGATGGACCGGAATACTATCTGCATATCGAACCGGGAAAAAACTTTCTAGCAGCAGGGTATTGGCGCCCTGAGAAGCAACATTTGGATAGCATTCGACAAGAGATAGACTATAACTTTAATGGCCTTCAGGAAGCTCTTCAGCAAGGCGGATGGACCGTGGATGATTTATCATCGGAAGATAAATTGAAGCGTGCGCCGGCCGGTTATAGTGAGGACGATCCGCATATCGATGTGCTCAAGCTCAAAAGCTTTATTCTTTACCAGTCGTTTGACGATAAGCAACTTTGCAGTGCTAATGGGTTGGACCTTCTTGTGGAAACGGCGAAGCGAATTTTACCCTTCAAAAGTTTTATTCACGAATCTTTGGATCAATAGGGGAAGGATAGCTTGCCCATACAAACCGCAGGTGAATCTTTGATCTGCGTTACGTTTTGTGGTTTTCCGGCAATCGTTTCATTCGCCAAAATGGCGAATAGGCAGGCTTCCTTTGCATCGGGATCCAATCCCAATGTATGGAATGATGCCACCTTAGCTTCCGGAAGAAGATCGCGTATGAATGTTGTCATCAGTGGATTATGTATGCCGCCGCCGCTGATATAGACAGTTATTTCTGTTAGATTTCCAGCCTGCCTTTTTATGGCATCTGTCATCGTGACAGCGGAAAAAAGCGTTAAGGTAGCCAAAACATCCTGTGGTGACAGTGTTTCCGTATTCGAACGTTGCTGTGCCTTATGCAGGTATGCAAGGTTGAATAGCTCTGGACCAGTCGTTTTTGGGAAAGATTCTTCGAAAAAAGGTTCATCCAGTAGACATTGAAGCAAGACGTCGTTGACGGATCCTTGGCTGGCCTCATGAGCATTTTCGTCCATTTCGCGGCCAAATAAAGCTTCCATATATTGGTTTATCAAGGTGTTTCCTGGTCCTACATCCGTTGCATAAGCAGTACCCCCACTCTCTTTCCCTGGGAGGAAGGTAAAATTGGCGATCCCACCGATATTCAGTAAAAACCGGCTCTCTGTATCCGAGCTAAATAGTAAGAAATCACCATAAGCGGCGAGCGGTGCTCCTTCTCCACCCACAGCGAGGTGTTTTTGCCTAAAATCGCTCAGCGTGATGATGCCTGTTTTGACAGCGATGTGATCGCCATCGCCAATCTGTAGAGTGCTATTTGGATAGATCGGATCCTGCAGAAGCCTCTTTGGGGCATGGTAAACCGTTTGCCCATGGCTTGCGATAAGGTCCACATCGGAAGCGCTTATCTCCCATTCGCGAAGCGCTTGATTGATCATCTTTGCGTGTACTTCGCCCACATAGACATGAAGACCGCAAAGCAATTGCTGGTCGATCTGCCGCTTGGCAAAAACAGACCGTACCCGCTCCCTGAAAACGGGATCATACGATAAGGTAATAAACTTTTCCAAGAGCAAGCAGGTAGCTGTGCCACTGCCTGATATCCTACAGAGGGCTATATCTAAACCATCTAGGGATGTTCCAGACATCAATCCGATGATGCGTCGTGTTTGCTTTTTACCAATTTGATATAATTGTTCGATCTGCGCGTTCATCTTACTAAAATACGATAAATCCACCGTTAAAAGTCGAGGGTTAAACATACGATTGTGTGAAAATGTCTAATTTTTGGTTATGTCGAAGGATAATTATATTTTTGGGCAAAGAAAAAATATATGAATTTCCCAGCAGAATTAAAATACACTAAGGATCACGAATGGATTCGTGTGGAAGGTGACGAAGCCGTTATCGGTATCACTGATTTCGCACAGCGCGAATTAGGGGATATTGTGTTTGTCGATATCAACACCGTAGGTGAAGAGATTGCGGAGAATGAAGTTTTTGGCACTGTAGAGGCCGTCAAAACCGTTTCTGATCTTTTTATGCCCGTTAAGGCAACCGTTTTGGCTGTTAATGATGCTATTGATTCTTCGCCGGAGCTTGTGAACACAGATCCTTATGGAGACGGTTGGATCATCCGTGTAAAATTAACGGATGTAGCCCATGTAGAAGCATTATTGTCTGCAGACCAATACAAAGCAGAAATAAACGCGTAGTTCTTAAAAAACTGCAAGCATAGAAGGGGTCATGCCCGATTATGTTTAATAAAAAAAGGACTTGTTTGCTGTCAAACAAGTCCTTTCTTATTCGTGATGTTGTCGCGTTATTGTACTGTTAGCACAACATCACTGATTACCTTGGTTCCCTGTACTTCAATCGATGTTTTTACATCTGCATTTTTTGTAACGAGTGTCTTTTTATCCAAAACATAGGATCCGGTTACGCTACCTATTTCGTTGGCCGATTCGTCCAATAGTTTTCCTACAACACCGATAACATATCCATTTTCGTTTTCTTCTTTGAAAGTGGATGTGGTTTCTGTTTTGGATATGAATGGATTTTCACCCATATCCGCGCTGTGTTGCCAAGTGGCACCAACAGCGACCGGGTTTTCGGGGAGCGGTGTGGATATGCTCGCAAAGGACGACTTATCCATTCCCTGCCCAATTCCTTCTGGAAGGATCACTTCAACCGTTTTACCTTTAGGTGTTAAAATAACAGTGATAACCTGGCCGATGATCTTCTCAAATTGCGAACCCATCATCTTAGCCATTTCATCTTTGGGCTCTTCTTCCGAGTTGTAAGACATATTCATCATTCCGGCATCAACATCGACCTTTACAGCCTTTGTAACGGTTTCGATTTTAAAGTTTTCATCCTGCTTTTCCGTCGCTGTCATGACCATTTTCATGTTCATGTCCATGATCATGCTCTGTGGACCTTCCACATCGGTTTTAACCTGCATCAGCATATTCATGGGTTTGCCGATTTCGGGGTTCAATTTGAAATCAACAGCCTTTTGGGCAAAAGAAACGAATCCCAGACAAAGGGCTATCCCCGTAATGAAGTATTTTTTCATAATAATATCTATATGTAGTGAATATAACAAAAAAAATGGAAAGAGGACGTAAAAGCTGGCCATTCAAGCCGTGTAAACATAAAAAAAGGTATCCAATTGGATACCTTCACTATATATATTTTTAATATCGATTACTTTTTCAAGTATGACACTTCTTTTACGGCTTTTACCACCTTCGCAACACTTGGTAATGTAGCTTCCACCAAAGTAGGTGCATAACCAAGAGGAACATCTGCAGAAGTAACACGAATAACAGGTGCGTCAAGGTAATCGAACGCGTCTTTCTGTACACGGAAGGTAATTTCTGAAGAGATAGAAGCCAACGGCCAAGCCTCCTCTACGACAACAAGTCTATTTGTTTTCTTAACGGACTCAATGATAGCAGGAAAATCAATAGGACGAACGGAACGTAAGTCAATCAATTCCACATTGATACCTTCCTTTGTTAATTCTTCGATTGCAGGAAGTACAACCCGCGGAATCATTTTTCCGAAAGAAACTATTGTTACATCAGTACCTTCTTTGATGACGTTGGCTTTTCCGATAGGAAGGTAGTATTCTTCTTCTGGAACAGGTCCTTTATCACCGTACATCACTTCAGATTCCATAAAGATTACTGGATCTGGATCGATAATAGAAGATTTCAATAGACCTTTTGCATCGTATGGATTCGACGGTACAACCACTTTCAAACCGGGTGTGTTGGCAAACCAATTTTCAAAGTTCTGAGAGTGTTGGGCTGCCAATTGTCCAGCGTTACCGGTAGGACCACGGAAAACAATCGGGCAAGAGAATTGACCACCGCTCATTTGGCGAATCTTCGCCGCAGCATTGATTATTTGGTCAATTGCAACTAAAGAGAAGTTGAAGGTCATGAATTCGATAATAGGACGTAAGCCGTTCATGGCGGCTCCAACACCAATACCCGCGAAACCAAGTTCGGCGATAGGCGTATCGATGATGCGTTTAGCGCCAAACTCATCCAACATGCCTTGGCTTACTTTGTATGCACCATTGTATTCGGCGACTTCCTCGCCCATCAAGAATATTTTATCATCTTTACGCATTTCTTCGTTCATTGCTTCACGAAGTGCTTCTCTGAATTGTATTTCTCTCATCAGTTGTAAAATTGTGTCTTTTTTGAATATCGCAAAACTACTATATTTAATTGATATATCGTAATGGATTTGGCGCAAAAAAGCTTAAAATATGTCATTATTGGAGAGTTTTTCGACCTGGTTTAGCGTTCTTTATGACAGAGACTTAAGGAGTTCCTGCAGGAAGAGGTTCAGGTTTTTAATAGCGGGGCCGATTTGCCAGGCATCCCTATTTCGAGGTTCGATGTAATTTGATGTCGCGCGAAACTGTAGGACGGGAACGTTCTCCTGCGTAGCGACGAAAAACGCAGCTACACCTTCCATTGATTCGACGATGGGCCCTCTGTATATCTGCCGAAGCTGCTCAATACTCTTTTCACTACCATGAACCTTATTCACGGTGATGCCACGTCGCTGTGGAACATCCGGCATAGCAAAAGGCTTCGCAGGCAATTTTTGGCTAAAGTGCCCTTTTCCGAAGCCTAGGGCGGCAATCGGCAAGAAATCGTCGTGATCTTCTGCTCCGAAGGCGAAGATTTCATCTTCCACGATTTGGTAAACTTTGCCTAACTCCTCTTCGTTGTCCAAGCCCCCTCCTATTCCCACTTGTATAACTAAATCAGGTTTATTGGTCTGCAAGGACTTGGTGAGCGTATAGACAGCAGCAAGCATACCTACGCCGCTTATCAGGAACGGAATACTTCGTTTCTGAAGGAAGGCGATGGATGGTCGGATTTCTGCTTCGGTGGCTGCGACAACAAGTATATTCATGGTGCGATAATTGCTTAAGAAGGTGAAGTTACTAAAATATACTTTTTTGCCCTATCTTTGTTTTTATGATCTACATCACAAGACGCGAAAGGTTCTGCGCAGCACACAAGTTGTTTCGCGAAGATTGGTCGCCAGCGCAGAATGAAGCTGTATTTGGAAAGTGCTCCAACCCAAACTGGCATGGACATAACTATGAGCTGTTTGTCACGGTGAAGGGTGAGGTGGATCCTGAAACAGGGTTTCTGATCGATCTGAAAAAGATGAAACAGATTATGCTACGTGAGGTGATTGATAAGCTCGATCATAAGAACGTGAACCTAGACGTTGATTTTATGGCTGGAAAAAGAGCCTCCACCGAGGTCATCGCTATCGCCATCTTTGAGGTTCTCCACCCTTTTTTCGAGCGGGAAGGCGTTACTTTGCATGCCGTTAAACTTTACGAGACGGAGAACAATTTTGTGGAATATTTTGGTTGATGCCCAGATGCTATTTCTTTGCGGAAAAGCTATCATCAACATATTATAGAGCGATGCGCTCACCTATGATAATTTTTACTATTTACGTGAATAAAAATGAGTAATATAACATCTTTCGAAGACGAAGAACAAGAGGGGTATATCAAGATCGATCGATATAATGAGACGCAGGTAAAGGAAATTGCGGCACATTATCCAGCTATCTTGGAATCCCTTGGTGAGAATCCAGCGCGGGAAGGCTTGATCAAAACCCCAGAGCGCGTAGCGAAAGCCCTTCAATTTCTGACACATGGTTATGATATCGATGCTGCAAAAGTGCTGCGTAGCGCCATGTTTGAAGAAGATTACAGCCAAATGGTGGTGGTTAAGGATATCGAAGTTTACTCCATGTGCGAGCACCATATGTTGCCCTTTTTCGGAAAGGCGCATATTGCTTACATCCCAAATGGTCATATTGTTGGATTGAGCAAAATCCCGCGTGTGGTGGATGCGTTTGCGCGACGCCTGCAGGTACAGGAGCGATTAACCAATGAGATCCGCGATTGTATACAGGAAACGTTGAATCCTGCCGGTGTAGCCGTTGTCATGGAGTGTAAACACATGTGCATGGCAATGCGTGGTGTGCAAAAGCAAAACTCGGTGACAACGACGTCTGCTTTTACCGGCGCCTTTCAGAATGATGTTACACGATCGGAATTTTTAAGACTGATTACTGCATCGTTAGATTAATTTGTAATCCATCGTAAAAGGCACTTTTCGTAACTTAAAAGAGCCTTTTTTCGGCTAAGGCCGTGTACACTAGAATTTTAATTTTTGTTAAAGTATTTCGGGATATCGATGTACTTACTACATTTGTGATTATGCTTGGTAGCGAAGAGGCTTTAGAAGCCTATCTTGAAACGACTTGTGATGCAGAGAACGATCTGTTGAAACGCATAAATAGAGAGACCTATTTGCGGGAAACGATGCCTCACATGTTATCCGGTCATTTTCAAGGACGCGTATTGTCAATGTTGGCGCAGTTGCTGCAGCCGAAGCGGATTTTGGAGATCGGGACGTTTACCGGATATGCTACCCTGTGTTTGGCGGAAGGGCTTGCAAAAGAAGGGGTTATATATACCATTGACGTTAATGAGGAGCAGCAAGAGCGCGTGCAGGGCTATTTTGATGCCTCAGACTTTGCTGATCGAATTCAGTATTTTATTGGCGATGCTGCCGATATTATCCCGGAGATTGGGGGTGAATTTGATTTAGTTTTTATTGATGCGGATAAAAAGAACAACCTTTTTTACTACGAAACGTTAATTGGTCATGTTCCACGTGGAGGATTGCTGTTGATCGATAATGTCTTGTGGAAGGGAAAGGTGCTGTTGGACAAGCCCGACAGCCAAACACAGCGGGTAAAGGAATTAAATGAATTTTTGGCAAGTGATGATCGCGTAGAGAAACTGATCTTGCCTATTAGAGATGGACTTTTTGTATTGCGCAAAAAGTAATTGTTGAACTAAAAGTAAAATTATGCAAAAGACAGGTATTGGTCGGTGCATCCTTGTGCTGCTGATGTTTGTGTTTACTGTCAAGACGACAATTGCACAAAAGTTTTCGCCGAGTAGTTATATTGCTGAACACAAAGCCATTGCACAGCAATTGATGCTCGAAACAGGGGTTCCCGCATCGGTTATTCTCGCGGTAGCAATTCATGAAAGTGCTTACGGAAATAGTAGAATAGCGCAACACCTGAACAACCATTTTGGGATCAAGGGCAAGAATAACAGCCGTACGATTCGCTCGGCATACAAAGGGTACAGCTCCGTCAAAGAATCGTATCTGGACTTCATAAGTTTTCTGAAAAGACGACAGTCCACGAGCAGCTTATTTGAAGAACATGGGCAGGAAGATTATAAAATTTGGGTTAGAGGGATCGGTCGATCAGGCTACTCAACAACGAAAACCTGGTCGTCCAAGGTGCTTGCAACAATAAACCGATATAACCTGGACGAATACGACCAGACGCTGAAGGAATCGACGCAACAAGTAGCAGAGAGCCCTAGTAAATCTTCCGATATCCTCTTAACGGCGATGGAGAAGCAAGAATCTTCGACTTCATTTAATAGCGCACAAACCCACATCGTGCGAAAAGGTGAAACACTTACTGCTGTTGCCAGGCGCTACGAAACGTCTGTTGAAGTACTAAAAAGACGAAATAACCTCCAATCTTCTAAACTTTCTATAGGTCAGCGATTATTATTGTAGATGAAAAGAAACCGATTCTTCCTTTTCTTAGTTGCTTTTTTACTTTTATTTGGGGCGTGTAAATCACCTAAATCAAGAGTTTTGCAGTCTCCATCAGGACAAACAAGCGCACGCACCGGTACATTCGGTTCACAACCGACTCGATCAGGAGGAACCTCCACATCGGGCATGGACTACATAACACGCTATAAGGATATCGCTATCGCGGAGATGAACCAGTTTGGTATTCCGGCGAGCATTAAATTAGCGCAGGCTTTACTGGAGTCAGGAAACGGGAACAGCTATTTGGCCAAGGAAGCGAACAATCACTTCGGCATAAAATGCGGCGGTGTGTGGAACGGGAAATCTGTCAATAGACCGGACGATAATTTAAACGATTGCTTTCGGGTATACGATAATCCGGAACAATCCTTTAAAGATCATAGCCAGTTTTTGCTTAGAAAGCGCTATGAAAAGCTTTTCATGCTTGATAAGGATGATTATCGTGGATGGGCAAAGGGGCTGAAAGAAGCGGGATATGCGACAAATCCCCGTTATCCGGATTTATTGATCGACCTGATCGAACGATATCAACTGCATCAATACGACCGCGCGGAACGCTCCTATGTAGCAAAAGAACAACGAGAAGAAAAGGTAGAGGAGATTATACAGGAGAAGGCTGTGGTAGAGCCCGAAGTGAAGACCGAAGAGATAAAAACGGCTGTGGCCATGCTTATTCATGAAGTGAAAGCAACCGACACGTTGTATAATATCAGTAAGCGGTATAATGTAACGGTCGAGCAACTGAAACAATTGAATGGTCTGGAGTCAGATAACCTTTCCATCGGACAGCTTTTGGTCATCACCAAATAAAAGCCTAAAAGGTGTTAAAAAATAGAAACCTACTATTCTTTCCTGTAGTTTTATAGAAGTGGAAACCATTAGAAACATATTCGTTGTTTTTCTATTTTCATTTTCTTCTTTTTTAGCCTTTGCACAAACAAAAACGGTTCAAGGCATCGTTTTTGATAAGGATACGAATCAACGTATTGGCAAAGTGTTTATAAAGAACGAAAGGACGAAAGAGAATACCTTCAACAATGTGAGGGGTGAGTTTGATATGCACGTTACGTTGGGCGATTTAATCGTGACGGAGAAAGAAGGTTTTTTTGCGGATACCATTCGTTATAGTGGGCAACAGGTGCTCATGGTGTATTTAAAACGTTCTTCGATCTATATCCCTGAAGTAAATGTGGTTGCACGGCGATCACCGGAAGAGGTGTTGAAGCAAAGACGCGAGGATTTTAGCAAAGCTTTTAAACTGGCGGATCCCGGATCGGTATTCAGCGTGGGGCCAACCGGAGCAGGCCTCAGCATAGGCTCCATCTATAACATGTTGAGCCGCGAAGGGAAAAATGCGCGGCGCCTGACCAATATCATTCAGCAGGAGTACGAGCAAAATGTGATTGACTCGAAATTCACGCCGGATTTAGTCTCTAACCTGACCGGTCTTAGCGGACAGAAACTAGCTAATTTTATGCGCAATTACAGACCGACTTATTATTTTGTGTCCATCGCATCGCCCTATGAGCTTTCCTCCTATATTCGCAGCAAGTATGAAATATTTAAATTAAATCCTAACTTGCGCTTTTTACCAACGTTGCCTGACATTAATTTAGAAGTTAATAATTAAGAAGATGATGTTTAACAGAATCAAACTACTATTTGTTGTTTTTACGCTTTTCGCTAGCCAGTGGAGCTTTGCACAGATTGATTTAAAGAAACTTCGCGCAAAACCGGATACGAACCTTGTCGAAGCACCTAAGTCGCCCGTGTCTAATATTAATCAGGTCATTGTGCCAATTCCTAAGCTTTCGCTTGAAGTCGATTATTGGAAGCATTGGACGAAATTAGGGTTAAATCTTAACCAAGCCTATTTTAACAAACATTGGAATGCCGGAGGTGTGAACTCTATCGCAATTCTTGGAACAGGGTGGCATAAATCAGAATACAATAAAAATAACCTCAACTTTACGACGGAGCTGGATTTGCGTTACGGACGGATTCAAAATGATCTTTTTGATAAAGAAGCCCAAACACTTTCCAAGAAAAATATAGACCGGATTTTTTGGGATAATAAATTGGCATATAAGCTATCCCAAAGTTGGGCGGTGTATTTTTCCTTTACCTTTGAATCCCAATTTGATGCTGGATATTCGTATACTAGAGATCGAGTAACCGGAGCAGAAATCATCGATACCATTAAGACTAATTTCATGGCTCCTGGCTATTTTACAGAATCCTTCGGTTTGGAATACAAACCAGATAATACCTTCTCTTTACGCTTGGGTACCGGTACAGCTAGGCAAACGTTTGTTCTAGATGACCGTATTAAGCCATTAACAGCTGAACAATTTTATCGCAGGCATGGCAGATATCCATTTCCTGATGATCCAACGAGGGGCAATGATCCTGTAGCAGGTGTCGAGGCGGGCAAGACCTTTCGTAATGACCTCGCTTTTCAGCTAACTGCCAACCTTGATAGAAATCTTTCTAAAAACCTTCATTTGAAGTCTAGGTACAATTTGTTTGCGGATTACACCAATTTGGGAGATCCTGCGCACAGACTGGATGCGGTTCTTACGGCAAAAATAACAAGTTTGGTGAACGTGTCGATGACAGGAATAATTGTTTATAACTCATTGGAGCAACCCGGGGTTCAAGTCAGTCAGGCTTTGGCGCTAGGTGTTATGTATAGCCTACCTCGATAATATCTAGCAAATTTGAGAAAAAGCGTACTCTTCCTTTCCCTGCTGGGACTTATTGTTGCCTGTAGCGCTCCCAAAAGTAGAGTTTTACAGGCAACGAATGTACCCGTTCTACGGACGGATACAATCAGAATAGATGTTGATTCGGCTCGTCCCTCGGCATTGGGGGAGTCAGCTGTGACCGAGGCACAGCAGGAAGCTATTCCTCCGATTATGACGACTGAAGATCGCGTGCAGCTGTTGATGCGTGCAGGAATTAATAAAAATGCCGACTGGACGGAAGCCATCCATTATGATGTTCGTAAGCCCAATTTCGTTATCATACACCATACAGCGCAACACAGTATCAATCAAACAATACGTACTTTTCAGTTGGAACATACCAAAGTTTCGGCACACTATGTTATAGGGAAAGATGGGCGCGTTGTCCAGATGCTCAATGATTATCTTCGATCATGGCATGCTGGAAGATCCAAATGGGGAAACATCACGGATATGAATTCCATTTCCTTGGGCATAGAACTGGATAATAATGGTCGGGAACCCTTTCCGGATGCGCAGATACAGTCGCTAATGGGCTTACTGGATACCCTGAAGACAAAATACCAGATCCCCTTCACCAATTTTATCGGACATGCAGATATCGCACCCACAAGGAAAGACGATCCCAGTATGTTTTTCCCTTGGAAACGATTGGCTGAAAGAGGCTTTGGCGTGTGGTATGATGAGTCTAACCTGATGGCTGTTCCCTCTAACTTCAACCATGTGGACGCCTTGCGTATCATTGGCTATGACGTGAGCAACTTGCGAGCAGCAATCGTTGCATTTAAAAGAAAATTTATCGTAACGGATGTAACTGAAGTGTTAACAGATCATGACCGACGGGTTCTTTATAACCTATACCGTCGCTACTTTTGATCGAACGAGAAATTGAAACGCCGCGGCCAAAACGATAACGAGTGCACAACCAACAAGGTTAAGCCATAAATAGGCCATAATATCTGCTTTCCAAATGATGCAGACGATAATTTCTGAGAATATAGCTGCCCAAAAGACCGCCCTACCCATAATCTTTTTGATGTAGAAGGCTACCACAAATATGCCCAATATCGTCCCGTAAAACAGGGATCCAAGAATATTCACGGCCTCTAAGAGGTTGCCTAGTCTACTCGCATAGAGCGCCACAACGAGGCTGATAATCCCCCAGAGCAGGGTGAATAGCCGTGATGCATTTAGGTAGCCTCGCTGGCTCCCTTTTTTATTTACAAAACGTTTGTAGATATCGATGACCGTCGTCGACGAAAGAGAATTGATAGCGCTTGCCGTGGCTCCCATCGAGGCTAAAAAGATAATCGCGATCAGTAGACCAATCAAACCTTGCGGGAAGACCGAGGTGACGAACGCTAGAAAGATATAATTGTTGTCTTGTACGTCGGCCTTCTCATCATTCTTTTTGAGAACCGTTTCTACTTCCGTACGGAGTAGTTTATCTTCAGCACTATATTTATCCAGCTGTCCGCGAATATCGCTTACACGCTTTTCGTCATCGGCCTTTAACGCATCAACAAGCTCGCCTACCGCGATCTTTTTTTGGTCAGCAAGTGATTCATGACGATGAATAATGGCATTGTATTCATCACGGTACTCGCTTTTTTGTACTTTATCGACCTCTACTCTATTAAAAAATAGAGGTGCTGTGTTGAACTGGTAATACGTGAAGACAAGCACGCCGATTAGCAGGATGCAAAACTGCATCGGAATCTTCAGTAAGCCGTTCATCAATAAGCCTAGACGGGAATCTCGAACAGAGGAACCGGTGAGGTATCGCCCTACTTGGCTTTGGTCGGTGCCGAAGTAAGAAAGCTGCAGAAAAAATCCGCCTATAAGTCCCGTCCATACGGTGTACTGGTTGTTCAGGTCCCAGCTCCAGTCAATGGCATTGGTTTTTCCAGATTTGCCCGCGATATGTAGGGCTTCAGAAAAACCGACATCTTCGGGGAGCAGTCGCACAACCATAAATCCGGCAGCCAGCAGCGAGGCGAAGATAATGCCCATCTGCAGCAGCTGCGTATAGGAAACAGCTTTCGTTCCTCCCCAAACGGTATACAGGATCACGGCAGAGCCGATGATCAAGGTTGTATAAGTCACATCTAAACCGAGAATACTAGATAGTATAATGGAGGGTGCAAATATTGTGATCCCGGTAGAAACCCCGCGTTGTACCAGAAAAAGCAAAGCCGTTAATATGCGCGTTTTTACATCAAAACGTTTTTCGAGAAACTCATAGGCAGTATAGACCTTAAGTTTATGGAAGATGGGGACAAAGGTGATACAAAGAATGATCATGGCCAAAGGAAGGCCAAAGTAGAACTGCACAAAGCTCATGCCGGAGGTATAGGCAAGACCCGGAGCAGAAAGGAAGGTGATTGCGCTGGCCTGTGTCGCCATGACAGATAGGCCTACATTATACCAGGGAAGCTGTCGATCGCCAACGATGTATCCTTCAATATCTTTTATTCCCCTGCTTCTGTACATGCCATAGGCGATGATAAGAAGTAGGGTGAGGAAAAGTACAATCCAATCAGACGTACTCATGAAAAGAATTCAGTAAACCAATACATGAATAAAATGCAGGCGACAAGCCATATACAAACCAGGATATAAAATTGTCGCCAGCTTTTTACTAAGGGTGGTAAACCGTTATCGATCACTTGGTTTCTCGGGTAACAACACGCTAATGAAGAAGATAGCGAAGATTAAACCAATAACTATACCGCCGATAAAGCCCAAGAATGTACCGCTAACAACGGTAGAAATTAAAGCGCCGAATACTGTTCCTACCAATAAGATAATGCTTTTCGCATCGATAGTCTCGTTCTTTTCTACTTGATTTTCCATTATGATATGTATGCTAATTTTCTTTTGTCAACAAATTTACAAATAATCTGGTAGCTCCGGGAACCCCTGCGGGTAATTGTCTAAAAAAAGATAGCCCGGTATAGACGAATTTTCCTTTGCCCATTTTATAAATCAACAAGGAGCCCTTGTGCGGAGACTCATTCTTGTCCGCCATTTCTAAAGGAGTGCGGTAGCTAGGATCAATATTTTCTGCGAAATATAGACCACGCTCCTGCACCCATCCGTCGAAATCCTGCGTGGTGATTTTATTTGGATAATTTAGAGCCGGATCGTTGCTTTGCGCGAAACGGACCGAGGCGTCTTCCTCGGTAACGCGAGCTCTAGATAAAGAAAAGGGCTTGGGAGCAAACTCTTCTTCCTGTAAGCGGCTGTTTACGTTGTATTGCATTAAAACCACACCTCCATCGTTGGCATAGCGATAGAGGATCTCTAGTGCTTTTCCGACCTGAGGGTTGACATTGAGGAGGCGCACGCCGCAAACGACAGCATCATATTGTGCGAGTGCCGTAGCGTTTAATTTTGCTACATCCAGTAGGTCAACCTGTATACCCAGGTTGCGCAAGGCTTCGGGAACAAGGTCCCCCGCCCCCATGATGTATCCAACACGTTTTATAGGGTTTACAATGGCAATCGGTTGTAGCTTAAGCTCGACATTCGGGAACCAAGCTTGGCGCGGAATATGATCGTAAGCGATTTCTCGTATACCTTTAAGGGGTTGTCCATCGATGCTGAACGTCAATATTTGTGATTCGCTGGCCGCTATGTTGGCGACTGTGACGGTTTTGCGGACACTGTTTCCCCGTTCCGGAAAAGAGAGATCGAACGTACTTGGCGTTATCTCCCATCCCTTCGAGGACGATCCAAGCTGAATATTGCTCAGGTTGGTTGATGCGGAGTTGCGTTGGAAAATTATCTCCACCGTTCTTTTCTCTCCCTTGGGGACGAGCAGGGCTTGTTGTGACAGTGATGCGCTAATGGCTGGAACCACTTCGAGATAATCGTGCACTTCGCCACGAACGGGATCCACGAACCGATATTGGATGGCTTGATCCACCGTGATGGGTATTTCAGCAATCCGCAGCTCAATCTTTGCTATCGGAAGATCGGAGTTCATCGGATAGCCGTAATCCTTGGATTCTACGGCAAACCTACCTAGCGTATGCGGTTTAACTAGCCAATACGGCTGAGTAGTGGTGTTTGCTGTGATTGTGGAAGGAAAGGTTGCGATTTCATTCTCGGGAAGCAACTGGTCAATCTTCTGCCCATTTATTCCTGAAACGCGGGCCTTAACGCCGGGGTTGCGGATAATGATTTCTGTTTTGAAAGGTACGGATGTGCCGGCAACAGCACGAGCACTGGCAACGGTAGACTCGATCCGGAGACCGGCGCACGCCATAAGAAGGTCCTCTACTTCTTGTGTTTTTCTCACTTTCCAGTATCCGCTCGGTAGCTTTTGTATTGCTCTCCATAGCTTGGCTAAAGCTGGGATCGAATGTTGCGGTGCCCGGTCGTCGAAGCTATTTATTACGATATCGATATCCTGCAGTATGGACGCGCCACCTTCCACCCTATTCCAGCTGAGATCGACACCATCGAAAAGGTCGTTGCTTGCTTTTTCACCGGCTACATATTCGAAGGATTCGATAAAACGGCCATTGGAAGATGCCGAACCAAAGCCCTGGCTTTTATGTTGGGATCTGCTAAGCGCCGATATTTCGCCATAGGATTGCCCTAGCAGGGGGTTGAAATTTCCTATATCGATCTTCAATTGGTTCTTGCTTTCTCCTTGCATACGCATAAAACTGGCGGTATTCCAAAGCAATCGCTTCGCTTGCCAAACATCGACTTTCTGGAGCTGCTCGGGAAATTGCTTTGGATCGGCGGCAGCCAGAAATGCCTCATGTGCTAGAATGGCTGATGCCTGATGATGGCCATGTCCGCCACGTTCATCGGGAGGAAAGCGGGTGATGATCACATCGGGTTGTAGCTTTCTAATCAACCATACCGCTTCACGAAGGACTTCGTTCTTCTGCCAAAAGCGAAACGTTTCATCATAAGTTTTTGAAAACCCAAAATCGTAGGCGGAAGAAAAATACTGCTCTCCTCCGTCGATACGTCGTGCTTGCAGTAGTTCTTGGGTACGTATCAGCCCCAACTCTATGCCCTGTTCGGTGCCGATGAGGTTTTGCCCGCCATCGCCGCGTGTTAGAGATAGGTATGCCGTACGCACTTTACGTTCGGAAGCGAGATAGGCGATAAGCTTCGTATTTTCATCATCAGGATGCGCAGCGAAATACAGTGCAGATCCCAACACGGGGAGCCGTTCCATCTTTTGACGAATATCTGCGGATGATATGGATTGAGGAGCTTGTGCAAAGGAGAATTTAACAAAAAAAGACGCGATCAAAACGCGGATATACTGTCTGCCCATGATCTAAAAATAGAAAATATTTTACTGTTGCAAGCGTCTTTTTAGGGTAAAAGTTTCGTTGACTCAATATTTCGGGGATGTGTTTGCAACTTTTCTGCGGGTGGAATAAATAAAGGGACTCAAATCGCCATTAGAGTCCCTTTACCAACAATTAAAAATCTTTTTGTCTACAGCTCCAATTCAGCAATTTGAATTTCGAAAAAACCAACCGTAGTTGTCGACAGTTTTTAAAATAGTAACCTTTAGTATTAGTAAAAATAGTATTATTTGCTAGCAATTGTTGAAGACATAAAAAAAAACTTTTCCACACCGCGCAAGTTATGAACAGGCGCGGCCTCTAGAGCCCCATCCTACAATAATCCACAAAGAAACATGTGTAACAAAGGCAGCTATTATTTATCAATAGCGCCGAGTACGCGTTGCATAAAACCGTTCAATGCGTCTTTTTTCGAGGCGCCATCTTTGATCAGTTTATCAACTTCTACTGCACCGTACATATTGGAAATTAGCTCACCGATTACATCCAGTTCTTCGTCCTTCAACGAGGGAACTTCGGTTAGCGCCTCCAACGTTTCGATGGTTTCCAAGACAAAATCGACATCATTCTGTTCGATGAACTCGATAAGATGTTTAATTACTGGTAACTTCATTTAATAGATCTATTAGTCCGTCAATTTTGTTGGTTTGCACCTGATTTACCAGTTGACCGTTTTTAAAAGCGGCAAAGGTAGGCAGGTTATTTACATTCGCCAGTTTTCTAGATTCAGGAAATTTCTCGGCATCGACGATCACGAATGAAATGTTTTCGTTTTCGGTGGAGAGCTTTTTGAATTTTGGCTTCATAATTCGACAATTGCCGCACCAGGAAGCAGAAAATTGAACCAATACTGTATCGTTACTCTCTACAATTTCTTGTAAAGAGTCATTATCTAATTCTTGTAGCATGTGTAATGTATATTTGAAGAAAGGAAGGAAAGAACCTCCCTCCTTTCTTATGAAATTAATGTTATTAGTTGGCTGATAGGTAAGAAGCAACACCCTCACGAGTAGCATTCATTGCATCTTTTCCCTCTTCCCAGTTTGCAGGACAAACTTCACCATGTTTTTGAACGTGCGTGTAAGCATCGATCAAGCGGATATATTCTTTTACGTTACGTCCCAATGGCATGTCGTTTACCGACTCGTGGAATACTTTTCCTGTTTCGTCAATCAAATAAGTAGCACGGTAACTTACTGCAGAACCTTCCACCAAGGTACCATATTCAGGGTGCTCCACTTCTTTCATTTCCAAGATGCCCAACACGCTAGATAGGTTACGGTTTGTATCGGCGATCAATGGATATTCCACACCTTCAATACCACCGTTATCCTTTGCGGTATTTAACCAAGCGAAGTGAACCTCCGCTGAATCGCAAGAAGCGCCGACAAGGATTGTATTTCTTTTGGCAAACTCTTCTGCTTGCTCTTGGAAAGCGTGTAATTCTGTAGGACAAACAAAAGTGAAGTCTTTTGGATACCAAAAAAGTAATACTTTCTTGCCTTCCGCCTGTGCTTTTTCAAAAACGTTAAGGGCAATGTTGTCACCTAAGTAGTCAATAGCATCAACGGTGATGTTCGGGAAATTTTTACCTGTAAAACTCATAATATTTTGTTCTTTATTTTTCTTCCGCAAAAATACTCTTTTTTTAGGCAGTAACGAATCAAAATTCTTGATCGATCATTGTTAAAATCTATATTGTTATATATGACTATATAGATTATGATTATTTAATAAAATCAATAAAAAGACTATTTTTGTGCAGAAGGTTTTACCCAAGAGATGGCCCCGTAGTTCAACGGATAGAATAGATGTTTCCTAAACATTTGATAGCAGTTCGATTCTGCTCGGGGCTACAGGAATAGAGGTGCGCAATAGCGCACTTCTATAAAAATGTAATGCGAGTTATACGCAGAACCACCATTTTTATGAAATGGCTGGTGCCAATTTTGGCGTTTTCCCTTTCTTTTTCTTCGGTTTTTTCATTTTCTTGCCCCACCATACATAGAAACCTGTAATGGGTAACGATGCACAAATTAGGCTAGCAATAAAATAGAGAATCTTAGTTGTTAAGCCTCCGATAAATCCCGTATGCAAACCAAAGTTGGAGCGCGAGATCCATTCTGCGGTATTGCTGTCATCGATTCTCTTTTGGGTGCGTGGTAGCAGATCCAAGGTATTTCTGTCGAAACTTAAATCGCGCCAACGCCCCGCATGCATGTCGGTACAGGCATAAACGGTTGTCTCCTCTTCGTGTGGATAATGTATAATAACAGATTCCTTATTATACGCAGCGATTTCTTGGCGGACTTTATACCAAATTTTGTCGGCAACGACGAGCGCATCGGCCAATTTTTCGTTCTCGGGTGGCTCCACCTTTTCGACCTTCACACGTGGCGGCATGCCGCCACTCAACCACATGACGGATTTCCGCATCCAGGGAAAAGCCATAATAAGCCCTGTTAAGCCCATAACTAGCGCCAGGGATAGGGAGTAGAAGCCCAAAACATTATGCAGGTCGTAGTTTATCCGCTTCCATTTCGCTTTCGTATTTATAGTTAGGCTTTGTTTGAGCATGCGTTTGTTCCATCGTTTTGGCCACCATAAGATGATGCCTGTTATGCTGATTATGACGAATACAAAGGTTCCCCATCCGACTATTTGACGACCGATTCTGACTGGCAACCATAAGTGTCGATGTCCTTCGTCCATGACATGAAAAAGATCTTCATGGTCTACCAAAGCCAACACCGCGCCAGTGTATGGGTTGACATAGGCAATGGAATCGCTGTTCTCGAGGCTAACCTTGACCGACTTGTCCAATCCGTAATACCAAGCACTCTCGATGCGCAATTCGGGGTATTGCGCCTGAACTTTGTTGTAGAGGGCGCTTGGTGGCAGCTGCTTTTCAGTTGCTTGGGGATCCACATTGATATAGGAGGTTGTGAGTTCCTTGATCTCCTGTTCGAAAACCAATACACAGCCTGTTATCGAAAGGATAATCACGATGATGCCGGAAACCAAACCGAGCCAAAGATGCAGCCAATCATTTATTTTTTTTAATCTCTTCACGTTAGAAATCTTGAAATTCTTTAAACACAATAGAGGCCCCCTGCACGCAAGCTGCAAAGGACCTCCTGATTGAATGAAAAAGAGTATTACTTATTTAAGTTATAAAGTATGGGTGTGTCGTTATCACCGCCTTCGATCTTAGCACCTCTGGTAAGCTTGTCCGTTTCTGGATCGTATTCCCAGATGTAAATGGCATCAGCCGTAGGGTCATTCACCGCAATGTATGCTTTTCCGTTGTGGACAACGGCTGAGCTGGAGTTGGACACCAACGGGAAGTCCAGTTTCTTAACCACTTTTTGCGTGTTGACATCCACGACGAGGTATTCCCACATTACCGCATACCACCAGTCGTCCTTTACCTTGACATTGTTGGCGGCATCATGCGCAGAGATCACGAGTGCCTTGCCGTTTCCGAGGTATTGCACGCCAAGCTGGTTGTCCCCATTTCGTTGTGCGCTGATGTTGAAGAAGTAGTTTTGGTCCAAAGTCTGTTCGCCATCCTTGATGCGGAAGAATCCTGTAGGCATGTTGGCTTTTCCTCCCCCGAGCATAGGCATCGGATAGGTCATCAGATAGGTGTAGCCATTGTCTTTGAACTTGTGGAAGTATCCGTTCCTTACTGGACCGATAGGGTTCGAACGGAGATCCTTTCCAGTTACTTTAAAGTTTGCGAAATTTGGATAATCCACTACTGCGGTATAAGTGGTATCGTAAACAACTTTGGTAACTTGGTTGTACAGGCTATAACCAAGGAAGATTTTATCACCTTGGGGCACCATAGCGTAGAGACGAAGTTGGTGATCTTGAGGTACGGCGGTTCCCGTGTCGAAAGTTCCCGAAGCGGTGATATTGAGTGTGTTGACATCCACCACGGTATATTCGTTGCTGCTGCGTGGACCAAATGCCAAATGGGTATCGTCCAGCCAAGTGTGCCAGCCCAGGTATAGGTTGGAAAGCGTGGTCAAGGGAACGACCTTGACAATTTGAACCACGCCGTTTTCGATGCTGTATTTTCCGAATTTTTTGGCTGTAGGATCCAAGTGGTAGAAATATTTCCCCTTTTGAATCTTGTTTTCGCCCCAAGTAAAGATGCTGGTTACATCCGTTCCCTTTCCAACAGGTGTGATAACACCGCTCATCAGATCTTCAATGGGCACCATAAATGTACCGTTGTCCGTGCTGTAGGAAATAATGAAATTGGGCTCTTCCTGCGATGGTGTATCCGGTTCGTTGGATGAGTCGCTACAAGAGACCGACAGAAAAGTAACGGCTGCCAATGCTAGCGAGGCAATTAGGCTTCTTTTAATGATAGAGTACATAGTTATTATTGATATAATTGTTATTTAATGGATTGTAAGAAATAGCGGAACTTGATGGCGTATGAACGGCCGGGTTTCTGAAGCTTAAACATATCGTAAGCGATTTCATCGGTTAGGTTGCGCCCCTCGACGGTAATATTGTATTTGTTCATGCCGAAAGAATAGGTCAAGGCAACATTATGCAGCCACTGCGCCGGAATATAATCTTTCGTTGATTTGTCGCCGAGTTTCGACCAGCTCAAAGAATAGTTGTTCACAAATTGGAGGTAGTAGTTGATGAACAGGTTGGTGTTCTTTTTGCCGAAAGCATCACGTACGATTGTGCTTAGGTCAGCACTACCATAAAGCCATGGCTCATTCGGTGTTCTGTTTCCATAGCTGATCTTCGTTCTGTTTGTTCCTTTTATATACTTTTCGCGGTCAACAGCGTTGTAGTAGCTGAGATTGACCATTGCACGTAGCAGGCCACCTTTGTAGTTGTAACGTAATTCGACATCTGCACCGTTGATCTTTATTCCGCCTTCGTTGTATGAATATCTGCGTGTGCCAAAGCTGCTCTCATATGTCCGATTGATGATGTAGTCCTTGGCATTGCGATAGAATATGCCTCCATCAAAATAAATATCGTGGTCGCCTTGTACATGTTGATAGTACAGGGAAAGATTGTAGTTATCGCTATTTATTGGCTTCAGGCTGGGGCTGGCATCCACATTGATACCGTCACCGTGGAGCTCTACGAAGCTAGGCAAGCGGTAAGCATGTTCATAAGAAGCTTTAATACCCAGTTTATCCAGAAGCTTGAAGTTGCTTGCCGCGCCATAACCTATAAAGGTTGTTGATTCGCTTGTCGCGCTACGTTCGCCAGTTTGGCTTTTACCGATTAGGGTATATTTTTTGACAAAGAAGGAATTGTTCAGTCGTTCTTTTAGCAATAATTGTTGATAGTTTAAACCCGTAATATGTTGCGTGACGCGGTTGGTTTTGTTGTAAAAGTCATTGTACGGATCGATTTCGTTGTAGGCCTCTCGTACATAGCTGTTTACATTGTGGTTGATGTTGAAGATATGATCAGGTGTCAAAATGTAGTTGACATTGGCCTGGGCGAAGAAGGTGTTGTTCTTTTGATGCTGTATGGATTTCGTTGCAGCAAGCTCGCCCGCATTGGGATAGTAATCATCCAAGTGATACCCTAGCCACGTGTAGGTGTTGTATGAGCTAGTGTCGGTGATGACCGATCGGCTGTTGGAGAAGTTGGCGTAAAGAGAGGCCGATAAACCATCGGTAAACAAACGATCTTTCCGATAACGAAATGTTGGCGTTAGGCTTTTTGTTGTGTTATGCACCTTTCCTAAAACGCGTTCTTGGGTCGCTCCGGTTTGCACATCGTTATCTACGAAGGTGTAGGTGAAGCCAAGAACCGCCACATCCGCCCACTTTTTGTCGCTTATCCCTACCTCAAGCTGCGTCATGTAAGATTCGTAGCTATCGTGAAACCTTCGTGCAGAAGCAATGGTATCAAAGGCATCGTAGTATTGACTGTCTTCGTTTTTCCTGACCGGAACCGTCAAGTAAAGGTTCGCCTTCGGATTGGTTCGCATCAGGTAGCTATTGTCCGAATAATTGTAGTACGTATTGAGGTTGAACCGTAGACCTGTTTTGGGTTCCTTGTATCCGGCGCTCAGGGCGGTTCGATGGGTATTGAAGGAGGCTAAGCTATAGCTTAGATCAAGGTACTTTGCCTTGTCCCTATTGGTCACGATATTGATTGCTCCGCCCAACGCATCAGAACCTAGATGTGCAGGCACAACACCTTTATATACTTCAACCCGTTCAGCAATGTTTACCGGAATATTGTTAAATGATAATCCTGCTCCCATAGATTCAATTGGGATGCCATCCATAAAAAAGCGGACATTGTTGCCTGATAGGCCATTCAAGGATAAGCTGAAGTTCGAGCCCAATCCGCCTTGTTCACGGATACGGATACCCGTACTTCTGTTTAGCAGTTGATTGATATCGGTATTGGTGTTGGCGTATTGTTTGGTCTCGATAACGTTAACGTTAAAACCGGTTTCTTTAATCTTTTGTAAGGCTCCTTTGCCAGTTACTTCTACTTCTTCAATTTGACTTGTTGATTCTTCTAATTTAAAGTTAACGCGTATCTCCCGTTCGTCGGCAAGTGATATATCTCGCTTTTGTGATACAAAACCCATGCTGCTGACCATAAGCATATAGTTTCCGCGGACCACCTTGGCATCTAACGCATAGTTGCCTGCTAAATCACTAATGACATAGATCCCTTTTGAGATTTGCACTTTTGCACCGCCAATTCCTATTCCGGACGCTGAAGTGACTTTACCTGCGATTTTGTAATATTGACCTTGGACACCTAAACTGAGGAACAACAATAGTGAACAACATGTCCATTTGATATCAAGCATTTTATTTAGATTAATTATATATAGGAACGTAGCCTATACATCGATTAACCGAAGGTCTGCTGATGGAAAAAGTGAAATTTATTTTAATCGATCCATTCGAACGATGAAGTCGATTGATTTTGAAAGGTTTAGTAGTTTTTCGATCGTTTGCTGTTTAATGGAATACTGCCAGATTGCATGGTTGTCGTCTTTATCATCAATAGCAAAATAGACCTTATCTCCATCGACGATCACATTTTCTTTGCGGGTACCCTTATCAAGCGGTAGCGCTAGTTTGTGGAAGTTTCCGTTTTCGAGATCAACGAGATAGTACTCAAATTGGTAGGTTGAATGATGGTTGGAAAAGTCGGTGTATTTGTCCTTTTGTTCGCTACGGATGATGGCCTGTTGGTTGCCGATATACCAGAAGCCATAGGCATGGTTGCCTATCTTCTGCGAGATGTCAATCATGTAATTTGGATCTAGCGCGTTATCGCCCTGCTTTTTTCGAAAGATAGCTGTGGGGGCGTCAAGCCTGTTGCCCAAGGCGATACCGGGGCAGCTCATGAAATACAGGTCGCCGCTTTCGTTCTTGGCAGCATAAGACTGTACCGTGTTTATTCCGCCAGGATAAGTGGAGCGTGCGTCGGAATAGGTACTTTTTAACGTTAGCTTCCGCATATCGATCGCACTAAAATACATGCTGTCAGAGGTTGTGTAGTCGCCATCGGCCAAGTATTTGCTATAGGAATAGCCCACCCAAAGTTTTTCTTGATCATAGTCAACCACACCGATATTAAGCTGATCATAACCGGCGGAGATGCTTTTGGGAAGAGGAAGTCTTTGTCGCTGCACCAAAGTCATGGACTTTGTGTCTAGCACATGCATAAATCCGGTACTTCCCTGATCCCGCAAGACGGTAAATAGCATTAAGGTATCTGTATTTTCTTTCCAGATGAAATGTTCAACATCACCCACTTTACCTAACGAAATGGAGTCCTTTGCGAAGAGGATATTTTTTTCGGATAGATCGTAACGGACAAATTGGTTGGTTTTGTAGTTCAATTGGAAGAAAGATCGACCTTTAAGAATAAACTCCCGATTGAACGTAGCGCTCGGAATAGATGTTTCAATTTGCTGGGAAAGGCTGTCGAGCTTATCCAATATTATGAAGTTATTGGAGCCGGTCTTGTTCAGGATGTATAGGGAAAAAGACGCAGAAAAATCGTCTACGGACTTTTGTTCATTGGATCGCGGCGAGCAGGCATAATGCAAACAGGAGGACGCGATAAAGAACAGAAGCATGATGCAGTAACAAGCGCGATTTTTAGCCATAAATACCTAGGTAATCTGGAATTGCTTTTTAAGTTTTCGTTGAATAGGTGGTGGCAAAAAGGCCATTTCGTCTTTCTGGAAAACAAGAAACTTATTCTCAGAAGGATGGTCGGAGAGCACATAGGTTTGATTCCGCTTGAAATGGAAGACCCTGTTGTTACGTATGTCGTGTAGTGTAAAGTCTCGTTTTGGCTTGAACATAATGTTTCCGGAAAGAGCTATACTGCCCGTGTGCAGGTCGATTTGGGCCGAGCTGTTTTCGCTTAACAGGAGGTCAAAATTTTGCTCGTGTTGCCAAGCCACATTGTGTTGCTTGTTGTCTGCGTAAAACAAGCTTTTTTCGGCAGCATCAAATTGCAGGTAGATGGCTGAAGCGGCAACGACAAGCAGTAGGCAAGCGGCGGCAGCATAGAGTGGCCATAATACGCGTTTCTTGTCCGCGAGTGGTGCAAGACTAGGTTTTTCGCTGGTAATATGGGCCTCTAGATTTGCCCAAATATCCATTTTGACAACTTGATCTTCTTCTTGCGGCCCATCTTCTTCCCAGCGATCATCGTCCAACCATTTTTGCACGGCATCGCGCTCTTGGTCGGTGCATTGACCAAGTTCGTACTTCTCTAAAAGTGCCTTGCTAACTTCCATGGTTGTTATTATCGTGTCGCGATCTATACTTCTGCTTATCAAAAATACGAATTATATCTATTTGTATATGGGTAAGCATCATTTTAACTGCTGTTCGTGTCTAGGTGCGTTCGAAGCGTGAGTAAGGCCTTGCTGATGTGGTATTCCACCGCGCGCTCGGAGATCAGAAGAATCTTCGCAATCTCTTTGTTGCTTAATCCTTCTTCACGGCTCATCTTAAACACATTTTTACATTGCTTGGGTAGAGATTCAACAATGCGCTGTAGTTTTGTCTGCAGCTCTTTAACATGTAGCTGATTTTCTTCGTATTCCGATGAGCTTTGTTGTTGAATAATGTCATGATGCCTTTGTCTGGTGGCTTTGTTACGGATATATTCTAGGGTACGTAATTTCACCGATCGAAGGAGGTAGCGTTCCGCATCGAGGATAGACAAGTTTTCTCTTCTCTCCCACAAGGACTTGAAAACATCCTGCACAATTTCCTTGGCATCGTCTTCCTGTTCGGTCGTTTTCAATGCAAACCGGTACATACGATGCCAAAAGCTTTCGAACAATGCTTCGAATGACGCTTGCGTAATCGTGATGCTTTCGTTATGTATAGGGGGTTCCAAATCATCACAAATATACATTATTTAGAATAATTATAAATAATAGTCTCGATTTTATTTCCCTAGTCGTTTACCAAAATTGACTTAATACAAAAGAAATGCTGTTTGTAATGATGAAATTTACACGAAGCAACCAATTCCTTTTGTGTCAAGCTCCGGATATTCTTGTACACCGCAGCGTAGCTGAAACATTTAATATTTGGGTTGAGCGACTGAAAGATAGCGTCGAAATCCATCCAACGTTTTTCTTCATCCAGTAGGTGGAAGATTGCCCGTTCTGTTTTGTTCAGGTCGTACGTTGTCATTATACTATTATTTTCCAAAGCGATAGCTTAGCGTGAGCAGTACTTTTCTGTTGTCTGGTCTGGCGGAATGAAAGATGGTCAGATCGCCAAATGTGCTGCTGTACCGAGGATTTCGGTTGCGTACCAAACCGTTCACCGCGAGTTTTAACATCGCTCTATCCGCCCATAATTTTTTCTCCAGGGCAAGATCCACTCCGTAGTTCTTCTCTTCCCTTTTTGCTCCGTTGGTTATCCCCGAGTTGTAGTAGGCGATTAGTTCGGATCGCATCGCCCAAGGAAATTCTAGCGTATGCTTGCTGTTCAGCGTCCAGCTGGAGCCTTCGTTATCGAGTACGGTCCCCTCGATTTCGCCACGATAGGCATTGTGGAATGCGTTGAGGTAATGGCTCCCACTCCACCAGGAAGCGAAACGATTGTTGTACATCACGCTGGCACTGTAGTTGGTGAATTGGCCGATGTTTTCCGGTCTGCTATAGGTTTCGTTGGCCGATTCGCCGGCACGGCTGACGAAAGTGATCACATCGCGGTTGTTGCCGTAGCTCAATGTGGTAAACAGTTTATTTTTGTAGCTATGTCCGATTTCCACGATGGTGCTTTTTTCCGGTTTGATATCCGCATTTCCCTGAAAGTAGGTAAAGGCATCTTCATAGACCCTGAAAACATTGACATCATGATCGCTTGGACGTTGGATACGACTGCTCAGGGAGCCCCGAAGTCCATGGTTTTCGCTTAAGTGGTACATCAAAAATGCATTGGGAAACAGGTCGAAGTAGTTATTTCGGTCGGTGTCTCTGGTTGTCATCTGGTTTGACTTCGTAAAGGTGTATTCGCCACGAAGCCCCAGTTGGTATTCCATTTTTGCAAGCTTTCCCGAGTAGGTGAAGTAGGCCGCCTGAACATGTTGCGTATATTGGAAGGCGTTCGATGAGTTCTGGTCATTTATCCACATCGCATTGGAAAGGGTGTCATTTTGTACCGCATTGTCAATGAAAAGGTGTGTCGCCTTCCAACCCAATTCTATTTTTTGTAGGTTTTTCAATGGCCTGCTGTAGTCCAGTCGTGCTGCATAGGTGGTATTGTGGAGATCCTGTAGGTTATGTCGAGCCGAAACGCCAGTTACGTTGTTACTGCTGGCACCATAGTAGTCGGTGTGGAAAATATTGTCGTAATCGTTTGTATGCGGAGCAAAATCGATATTGGCCTTTAGATAGTGATCCTCTCCACGGTATTTTTTCGCATAGTTAACGTTGAAAGTTAGGTTATTGTAGCCTTCATCAAAGCTGTTGCGTGTTGCTGCCCGATCGATGCTGGATATGCCTCGACGATAGATATCCATATCAATATTCGAAGTAGAGATAAATAAACCTTTGATCCAATTGATGCTTGCTTCTAAGGTGCTGTTGCTATCCGCTTCGTAGACAAATCCAGTATGCAAACTATGGTATTTTCCTGGGTCAAGGATACGTTCTTCCCGTTGTACTTGTCGCCTTTCCGGATTTGCGACATCGCCGAAGGTGCGCTCGCTGTAGGAACTTTCCTTTGATGATTCGTATCCTCTAGAAGCTTGTAAGAAGACGTTCAACTTTTCCGTTTTGTAGTGTACGCCACCGCCAAAGCTTCCTTGCGACTTACGTGATTGGCCGCCCCGTAGAAAAACATCGGCGCCAAATCCACCGCGTCTATTTTTCTTGGTGACGATGTTGATTGCACCTGCACTTCCGGCAGCATCTTCCTTTGCCGAAGGGCTGCTCATTAGCTCCAGTTTAGCGATATCCCGCGCCTGCATGCCGCGTAGCAAGCTTGCCAGTTGCGCCCCCGTAAGATAGGTCTCCCGGCCATCGATCTTGACGGTGGCACCGGTACGACCCTGAATGGAAAAATTTCCCTTGCCATCGGAAAGCACACCGGGTGTTTTTTCCAGTAGTTCCAATACGTTATTGCCTTCGGCAGCGACGCTCCCCTCTACATCGACGACCATCTTGTCAACGTATTGGCGGATACCAGGTAGTCTTCCTCTCACTTCCACTGAAGCGAGGGATATGGCCGCTGCTTTTAAAATAATTGGCGGGATGGTTTGCTTATCTCCATTTTTTAAGCTGTAATTTCGACTGAACTGGGTTTCTTGCCCTATTGCCGAATACCGCAGGAGATAAGTGCCTGCTCGATTGATCTGTACGAGGTAATTCCCGCTTTCGTCGCTGATGGTTTGCCCTTGCGAAAGGGAATCGGGGAGGAGCAAAATGTCGACGGATACACTTTCGAAGGCACGTCCATTTTCATGGAGGATCTTACCGGTTAATGCTATTTGCGCAAAAGTTTTGGAAACCATGCCCGAGCACAGTAGGAGAAACGTTAATAAATGGATGTTCATGAATGATAGATGCAGGGGCTTGCTAGCTTTTTTAGGCGATCCCCGCGGGTATGGTGGCCTGCGGGGATTTGTTTTTGTTTAGATTTTTATTTTATCGATTTTTAAGACGGTGTTTCCGTTTTCTACCGGTCCGCCTTTACGTCCGGCGTCCTTATTGGTGACATAAACCGATCCCGTAGCTTGGTCTATGCTGATGGTGTTGGGCAGGCCTTTTGTGGCAATGCGCTCTTTTACCTCGAAAGAATTGCAATCGATCACTGCAACTTCATGTTTACTTCTGTTGGCCGTGTACAGTAGGTCGTTCTGCTCGTCGTAAGCAATGCCTATTGGCGATGAATCATAGCCTAAATACACTTTGAAAGCGATCTCGCCCGTCGTGCCGTCCAGTACCGTAATGTTGTTGTCATTGGATTGGCTCACAAAGATGCGGTTGTTCTTTTTGTCGAGTGCGATGTTCAAGGGGCAGTAAGACCAAGTCTTGTATTTTCCTGCGAGATTCCCCGTTTTGCTATCGTAAACCACAACATTACCTTCCATATTGTTGGCATCCGTTCCATACACCAAGCCTCTGGAAGCATCGACGTTCACACCAAGCAAATAGGCGCCGGGCAGGTCGAATGATCGTTTGTAGGTATTTGTTGCGCCGTCAATTTCCCAGATGGATGGATTTCCATGGTCCGAAACATATATTTTGTTCCGTTCTTCATCAACAGCTATCTCGCGGATTTTGGATTTTTCCTTTCCACTTGGAATAAGCTGTTGCTTTTTGCTGCGTAGATCAATCGCGCTCACAGATCCCTGCAGGGAATGCCCTACATAGAGTGTTTGCGTTTTGTTGTTTAACGCGACACCAAACGGTAGATTTTTTCCTACGGCGATGGAGTCTTTGATCGCCAGGTCCTGTGCGTCGAGTACATAAACATAGTTGTCGACGTCTTTGTTGAATCCTTTGCGTGGACCGGTAACGTAAACCAGTTTGTTGGTGGGATTAAACACGAGTTGATAAACTTCAATGGGAAGCTTTTGCGTATTGGCTATCTGGAAAGTTGGCTTTGCTTCTTGCGCAAAACTAACGATGGAAGACAATGCAAGACTGATGCCTGCGAGAAGGTGTTTCATTGTTCTTGTTGTTTATGATATTTAGACTTGTTTTTAATAAACCTTTTAAGGTATGTTGCGCACGTTCCTTGTTTCCGAAGTCCAGCATGGAAAAAAATGGAAAATATCCCTCATTTGTGGGCTTTGTTAGGTTGTATGAACCGGATAAAAGCCGTTCTATTGGCAGAGTTTTTGTTGGGGTTCGGCGGACGGGCCGATGGCCAACTAAATCCGTAATCATTTAAATAAGTAAGAATACACGACCTATATGCAACTCCAAAGACGATACAGTGAGAAGCTTGTGGCTATACAACAAGCCGATGAGCCATTGAACAACGGCCTTTCAGATCAAGCTGATGTAGAAAGCTGGTTTGATGTTCTGGCGTTGTTTGAAGCCTCGTTTTCACAAGAAAAATCAAAGATGCTTTACCATAGACTGTTTGATAAGGGGGCCGATTTTCCCGCCAATCTGTATTTGGATGAAGACGATTATCGTTTTTTTGTGGATAAATCGCGCACGTTGTTACTGGCCTACGCACCGCAATATCCAGAGGCTTGGATCGAGCTGGGCTTGCAACATGTACTTTGCCGCAGATCTTATGTCGACAAAAAGCAAGCTTCTTTTTATCTCCAAAAGGGCATCGACGCTGCTGTGCCGGCTGCCAGCGCCCTTTATTTTTACTACAATGCCCTGGGGATCTTAACCGACATGGAAAAGGAGGTAGCCATTAGTAAACTCAACGGATTGGCACATGAGGGAGATCTTTGGGCGGTAGCCTACAATTCGCATCTTGAAATTTGGAAAGAAGATTTTGAATCGGTGTATGAGCAGATACAGCCTCTAGCACAACAAGCAGAAGAAAAGATTCAACGACACTACTACGAGACGCTACAATACTACCATGCGCGTCGTGGCGAGCTGGATCTTCAACGACAGGCGTTGGAGGAAGGAATTAAACGAACGGATTCATCTTACTGCAAGTTTGTGTTGGCTGAACTCAAACGCCGAGAAGCAACCTCCGCAGATCAATTGGATGCGCTTATTCCGAGTTACCTTTTGTCCTTTGAAACGGGAATAACCGATGCCGCGGTGCAGATTGCCCTTATCAAGCTATCTAACCTTTCTGCAAACGATCAAAAAGTAGAGGATTACAGAGATATCATTTTCTACTTACAGAAAGCCTGGGAATACAATAATTCCTATGCGGGATACCGGCTGGCTTGTCTATATCTATACAACGAGCTGCTGCAGGATATCGCTCATGGATTGGACATCCTGGAAGAGCTTCAGGATAACTACGATCAGGCGGATGCACAGGTTGAGCTGGCCGAGATCTATTTAGAGGGTCGCTTTGTGGAGCGAGATGAGCAGCGTGCCCATTCGATATTTCAACAACTTGCCGATAAAGAAGTGCCCTATGCGCAGCTACGCTTGGGTAACTTTCATGAATATGGAAGCGCGGAGAAGCAGCCAGATTATACGCAAGCTTTTTCCCTATACCAACAGGCGGCTCAGGCAAAGTTGCCACAAGCGCTTTATCAAGTGGGGCGTTACCTAAAATATGGTATACATAATGGTGAACCTGATCTTCAGGCGGCCATGCCTTATTTTGAGGAAGCGGCGGCGGCAGATAATGCGGTAGCAATCACGGAGCTGGGCATCGCGCAGGAACTGCTCTCACCACCAAATTATCCAAAGGCATTCCGCTATTTCACGCGTGCCGCGGAATTGGGTTATCCCTATGCCTATTTTCTTCAAGGAGTCTATCTCGAATATGACTACCATCAATCCGGGCAAAAGCATCCTGAAGAAGCTTTTGAAAGCTATAGCCAAGGAGCGGCAGGTCACGACCTGAGCAGCATCTACGAACTTGCGCGTTGCTATCGCTTTGGCGTCGGCACCGAGGCAAATCTTGATCAAGCGATGGATCTCTATCGGCAGGCTGCAGAACGTAATCATGCGCAGGCGCTCACCGATCTAGCGTTGTGCCATGAATATGGTTATGGTGTTGCAAAGAATGACGACAAAGCACTCGAGTATATTGCTAAAGCAGTGGATTTGGGTTATGCCTATGCCTATTACGTGATGGGACGTTATTATGTGAACGGCTTGGTAGAGCAGCGCACGGAAGAAGGCTTGGCACTGTTGGAGCGCGCTTCGGCGGAAAATATTGCGGAGGCTAAATTGCTGTTGGGCGACTACTATTTCTTTGACTATGACCAACGGGGCGAGTATAATCGGGCGTTTGATTACTATAAGCAAGCGGAAGAGCTTGGTCACCTTACGGATGGCCTGGGGATGTGCTACGAATTCGGAGCAGGTGTGGAAGCAAACGCCATGCAGGCATTTAAATATTACCAAATGGCCGCTGAAAATGGGAACGATGGAGCAATATACCGCTTAGGCCGATGTTTTTATTTCGGAATTGGTACCGATGTGGATAAGGAAAAGGCATTTCAATACTATGAACAAAGTGGGCAGCAGGGTAATATTTACGCCCGCTATTTTGCAGGCTTACAGCTCTTGCAGGGCGATGGCGTCCTCGCCGATCAGGCTAAGGGAGCCCAATGGATTCAGGATGCTGCCGAAGGGGAATATGCCGAGGCGCAATATCAGCTAGGAAACTGTTACCTAATGGGCGATGGTGTGGAAGAAAATGAAGATATAGCCTTGCATTGGTTTCAGCGTGCGGCAGAAAACGGACATGAACAGGCTACACGTATCATGAAGGGCGCAAGAGGATAATTGAACGATGAGTAAGGGAACAGCATACGCATTTCAGGTGAACTTAAAGGGCATGATTGCCCTGTTGTCGGAACATTTGTACAGTGATCCGAACACCTTTATTCGAGAACTTCTGCAAAATGCGGTGGATGCGATAACGGCCATCCGCTATTTGGACGAGGAGCACGCCGGGGCGATCACGGTAACACTGCCGAATGAGGATGATCGAGCCTTTGTTTTTCAAGACAATGGTATCGGTCTTAAAGAAGAAGAGATACATCGTTTTCTTTCCGTCATCGGGGAAAGCTCCAAGGGTAAAGACCTCAACGAGGCCAAAGACTTTATTGGCAAGTTTGGCATCGGCTTATTGTCCTGTTTCGTTGTTAGCGACGAGATTGTAGTCGAAACATGTTCTGCGCTGGAAAAGATAGCATGGCGCTGGACAGCCCAGGCCGAAGGCGATTATAAAATCGAGCGGATGGATGAGCAAATCCCTTTTGGAACACGAGTTATCCTGAAGCCAAAAGCCCAGTTTAGCTATATTTTTGAATATGTCTACTTTAAAGGGAAACTTAAGCACTATGGCGATGCGCTGCGAGAAAAGGTAGTACTACAAAAGGGCGAAATGCAAGACGTCCTCAACACCCAGCAACCCACTTGGTTAAACTCTTCCGATCGAGGCACATTGCTGGAAGTCGGAAAGGACACGTTTCATGTGAATTTCTTGGATGCTGTACCATTCCACACTGCGCATGGCGATTGTACAGGGGTATTGTATATCCTTCCTTTCAAAACGCAGTTTAGTAGCAAGCAGCATCACCGTGTATACCTGAAACGGATGTTTCTGTCTGAAGAAGATCAGTCTTTATTGCCCAATTGGGCTTTCTTTGTACGCATGCTTGTCAATACCGAGGGACTTAGCGCAACGGCTTCGCGTGAATCGCTGATGAAAAACGAGCTGCTGCAGAAAACAAGGAAGGAAATCGCGGCAGCACTGAAGGATTACCTAAAAAACTGCAAGGCGATAGATCCATCGGTTTACAGTAGGATCATACAGACACACTTCCTGCACCTCAAGGCATTCGCGCTAGAGGATAATGACTTCTTGGATATTTTTTTGGATGATATCCCCTTTGAAACCAATAGAGGACAGCGGAATTTTAGGGAAATCAGGCAATTTCAGCAAACAGTGTACTACAGTTCGGACTTTGAAGATTTCAAGCAGATCGACCGCATGGCCGATACGCAGGGCATCCTGCTGATCAACGGTTCGTATACCTTTGATACCGAGCTGTTGAAAAAGATCGCCACGCGCTACCCCGATATAGCTGTTAAGGCCATGCTGCCTAGTGAGCTGGTGGGCACGTTTGTCGATCTTGATGCTCCGGAACTCAAGAGCTTTTCTGGTTTCAGGAATCTCGTTCAACAAATATTGGATGAACATGGCTGTGCCTTAGAAATAAAGCATTTTAGGCCACATGATACGCCGGCAATATACACCAAGACGGAACAATCGAATGTGGAGCAGACGGTAAACCAGCTAAAAGCTGAGGCGAATCCGTTTGCTCGCGTGCTGAAGTCGGCCGCTAAGCCTCGTCAGCGCCCTATCCTTTGCCTGAATGTCGACAATGAACTGATACAGCAGATTGCAACCGTAACCGATCGCTACCTGCTACAATCTATCGTCGAAGTCCTTTATGTGCAGGCCATGATTTTGGGCAAGTATAATGTCCAGGAAAAGGAAATGAAGATATTGAACAATGCCTTGAAAAACCTCATCGTCATGGGGCTCACAAATTTCGTTAACATTTAATACACAGCGTGCATGTACACCCTGAAGATTCAAAAGATACTTAACCAGATCGACCGCGTCGATAACAACAACGAAAAGGTACGCCTGTTGGTGCAGGCGATACAACTTGCCGATGACAACCAAGATATCGAATGGGCCTACGACATGAGGCTGGAACTGATAAACTACGAGATCGATCTTGCCTTCTCGCCCGAGTCGTTGCCCGCCTTTGCCTGGATACTGCAGGCCCACGATGAAAACCCCAATCTGTTCAATGAAGAGGATTTTCTTTGGCAGTATAAATGGATGATGTCCGAGCTCTACGATAATCCCGATGTCAGCCGGGAGCAGATCGAGTCAGCATTGGATGACTTCCAGATGCGCCTGTTGCGCAATGGATATGGAAAGCGGGCGATTTACAACGAAAGGCTCAGCGATGCACTGGTGCAGAAAGATAACGATCTTATCCAGTCAGCCTTAGAAGCAGTAAACAGGTTGGAGCGGGATGATATGAGCGATTGCGAAGCCTGCGAAATGGATGCAGAGGTTTCTGCAGTGCTGCTCCGAGATGGCTATGAACCGGCCTATGAAAAGGCTCGGCCACTACTGGAAAAACAGTTTACCTGTGCCCATGTGCCGCTGCGTACGACGGTAAATCTGGCTTACGCGGGTTTAAAGGCGGATGCTGGCGAGCAGGCGGCTGAACTGGCGGGACAGGCCGAAATGGAAATCTACAAAAAAGAAAAAGACTCCTCTATACTGTTGTCTGCGATTAAATTGGCTACCTATTTCTCGAAAACCAATGTCGTGAAGGCAAAAGAATGGTTCGAGCGTTTTATTCCCTGGGCAGATGGTCCGGCAGATCGTTCGATGTTCCAAATAGCGTGTTTGCTCGTGGAAGCCATGGACGCCTTTGGCGCGGAAGAACGGTTCCAACTGGATCTTTCGGAAACCCATAGCTTGTACCGAGGACAAAATTCCTTCACCGCGACCGAGATTACCGCGCATTACCGCGAACTGGCCCACAGCTTGGCGGCTCGTTTCGATGAGCGGAATGGGAACAGCAATTTTCAACGGCAGCTTTCCATGGCAGCAATTTAAAGTAAGGTGACAACACATTGATGTAAACGACATGTCGAAAGGATTTGCTTTTTTTTGGGTAATTTTTATAGGCTACTTTATTTTTGTCCATCCGGCAATTATATACTATGGAACGGGTTATGAAAATGTAGACCTTTCTAATGTTAGTCCCAATACGGCTTTCGCGATGCTTGCTTTAAGTGGTGCCCTTTGGTTCACCGTTGGCGCTCTTTCTTTATGGATTTTGCTGCGGTACACCTACTTTGCCAAGCGTAACATGCGGAGCCTGCAGCGAGACGGCATGCGCCTGCAGGCGAAGGTTGTTGAGGTGAAGGAAATGAAAACTGGGAATAGCAAATCCGTACTCAAGACACTTGTCCTGGAGCTGCTTAACCTTCAGGGAGAAACCATCCAGCATAGCATGAGCTTCACCGACTCAAAACCCGAACTTCAGCGGTACCGAGTAGGCTCGATCTGCTATCTTCGTGTCGACCCGTCGTTTGGGAAGATACCGAGTGTCGTGTTGGAAGATGGTATTGGGAAAGTAAACGTGGTCTTACCGTTGGTTTGGATACTTTTTGTCGCTTCGGCACTCTATTACTTCTGGTTTTCCTATCAATTGGAAAGCGCAGGCTATGGCTGGAGATTCCTTAGCCTGTGGCATCCCTTGGTTATTATTCCTGCGTGTTGTCTGTTTTTTCCGGGAATAATTTTTGGTTTGATCAAGTTTGTCTTTATGAAAAAGATGAACCTGGGATCGGAAAGGACAATCTTAAGATTTAAGGGAAAGAAGGCTTTGGCGTCGATTACTCGAGCAGAGCAGACCGGCACATTGATCAACGATCAGCCGGAAATTCGATTTCAGGTTGAGTTCCTTGATGTAGCAGGCAAAAAGGTGTCGGGCGAGATCAAGAAAATCGTGTCGCTGATCGATGTAGCACAGGTCCGTGGTCAAAAAAGGGCATTCGTTTTTTACGATCCGAGCAACCCTCAATTTGTTGCTTTTGAAGAGGATATTAACAGACAATAATATATATCACATGAAAAAGATATGGGTAAGAATTTTAGTCAGCCTGTTTATGACGGCTCCGATGTTGCAGATGAGCTGTCAATCCTTTGTTAATAGCCTCAAAGAGACAAAAGACGGAGCCGCAGGGCAAGATACGACCTCTGGAGAAGTTCCAGCAACACCTAGGTCAAGCCAAGAAGCTGTTGCAGTTGAGCAAGAGGAGCGTTCAGACGAAACTCCTTTTTTAGCGGATTCTTCAGCGCTGATCGCTGCCGAGAAGGCTTTGCGCGAGCGTCCGGAGCTTCGCGGGCACGAGATTTTTATTTACCGGTCGGTACATTTTTACGACGATGGACGCATATCCCTTAAGATTCAGCATCCTGAACAAAAAAACTATGTGGACTCCTACGATTACAGGGATGGCAAATGGTCCGATCCCCTGCCTGTCGTGCTTTCCAAACGCGATAATGTTGCCAAGGATATCGTTAGTCTGAACAGGTTGCCTTTCAAGAATGCCAATCAGGTATTTCTTCATTTAAAGGAGAAGTTGCAACAGATCGATAGTCGATCAGGAGATTACACGGTGTACGCAATTACTTCGGGTAATGAAATAAGATGGTATCCTCGTACCATCTCCAATGACCGTAGCAAGTATAGTATTGAGTTTAATGCGAATGGGACCATTCGTTCATTTGAACAATACTAAGGAGCGTGGTTGTTTGGAAATAACGCTATCGTATAGCTTTACTCCATTTAAGTTTGTTTTGGACACAAATAATACGTTTTAGCTAATGATTTTATAAAAGCAATTTAATGTTTCCGTAACATTAGACTGCTAGGTTTGCGGCAACTAATAAGTGAAGAAATGTATCCGAAACCATCCAGATTACTCTGGCTGTTACTTTCACTGAGTGCCGCATCTCTCCCAGCCGGCTCGTACAGTGCAGAAAGCAATAGCTTAACGAAAACAATTAACAACGATCAGCAAAATTTACGCGGAAAAGTTGTCGACTCGCAAGGAAGCCCAATCGCGGGAGCAACGGTTACAAATACGCGCACCAAGCAAAGTTTACAAACGAGCATAGACGGAACCTTTGCGATTCCAGGTAATGTAGGTGATGTGCTTTCTGTGCGTTACATCGGGTTTAATCCGGCAGATATGCCCGCAAGGGAAACGGACAATATTTTGTTTTCCTTGGAATCGCAAGCGCAGGCAATTGATGAAGTCCTTGTTTCTATCGGCTACCAACGCGTTCGTAAATCGGATGTAACAGGGGCTATTGCCAGTGTTAAGGCTGAGGAATTGAACCTCAATTCGCCCAAGCTTGGGCAGGCTTTAGTGGGTAAGGTTGCCGGTGTGCAGATTATGCAGACCAGTGGCGCACCCTACGACGGAACAAAGATCCGTGTACGCGGAATGGGATCGATCAACGCAGGTTCAGATCCATTGTATGTTATTGATGGTTACCCTGCCGGGAATAACCTAAATATAAATCCAAACGACATCGAGAGCATCGATGTATTGAAAGATGCAGCTTCTGCGGCCATTTATGGTTCCCGCGCCGCGGCGGGTGTCGTGCTCATCACAACAAAAAGAGGTAAAGAAGGGAAGAGCAATATTGATTACGACCTAGTAACGGGATTCGGGCAGCTCTCCAAAAAGATCGATCTACTCAATGCAGAGGAATTTATCGACTTGATCATTGATGGACGTAACAATGCTTATAAAGATTTGGTCGTTAACAGAGGCATGACCTGGACAGATGCTATGCGGATGGACAATAATGCTGCGCGTGTCGCCCGCGTCGGAAACGCAGGATCTGTGTCCATCCCTGAAGATTACTATGATTTTGCGACAGGTAAAGCCAAGAAATCGCAGTATGATACAGACTGGCAGGATGCCCTTTATAGAAATGCACCTTTCCAGCGGCACAACATATCAGCGACAGGCGGGAACGATAAAACACGTTACTTGGCCAGCGTAGCTTACCAAGATCAACAAGGTATTATGCTGGGAACGGATCAGCAGACGTTTAATTTCCGAACCAATATTGACTCGAAGGTAAATGACCGCTTGACCGTTGGTGCCAACGTAGCATTCACCTATAACGATAACAACGAGGTGACTACCGGCCGCTACGACCGAAGCCCGTCAATGGCTGCTTTAATATACCTACCAACGTTGCCCGTCTATAATGAAGACGGTAGCTATGCGCAGTATCTGATGGGTGATCTTTCTGCCAACAACTATGGTATACAAAACCCGGAGAATCCATTGGCTTACGTGACCATGATCAAAAACAACCGTCGCGGCAAGCGTGGTTTGTACAATGCATTTGCGGATTTTGAGATTCTGAGTGGTTTGAACCTTAAGGTGAATGGTGGCCTGTCTACCTACGATGAGAAGTACGAATACTACAGACCAACAAGTATCTCCGACGGAAATAACAGACCCTTCTCGAATCAGGCTAAGACAGCGGCTTACGCTGATGCCAACACACGAAGTGAAATCGATAAGTTGGTCGAAGCGACATTGAACTACAACAAGACATTCAACGAGAAGCATCAGGTAAACGCGTTATTGGGGTATTCAGCGCAGCGGACAGATATCGACGTTATTGAATTGCGGGCTAGAGGTTTTCAAAACGATAAGATTGGCGAGATCAGTGACAAAGGGGCAGATCCATCGAACTTCACGCTACAAGATGCTTTCAAGCGCGCAATCACCTTGCAGTCGTATTTCAGCCGTGTGATGTATAACTACGATGCAAAATACTTCCTATCCGCATCCTTCCGTACCGACGGATCTTCACGCTTTGGATCGGAGACAAAATGGGGTACTTTCCCATCTGTTTCTGCAGGCTGGACATTATCTAACGAGGAATTTTATGGCGATTGGCTAGGATCCGGTTCTTCGATTAAACTGAGAGCAAGCTGGGGCTTGAGCGGTAACAACAATATTGGCGATTATCGGAACAAGACGACCATGAGTACTCCTGGTGGTGTGATCATCGGTGACGCTGTCGCGACGGGTTACTGGCCTAACGATTTTCAAGATTCTGGATTGGGATGGGAGTCAACCTCGCAGTACAACGGGGGGATCGACATCGGCCTTTTCAATGGACGTGTCAATGTGATGGCCAATCTTTACCGCAGCCGTTCATTCGACCTGTTGTTCAACCAGCCTGTTTCGGCCATCTCTGGCGCGACAGCTATCTTGACCAATATGCGCAACAGCAAGGTAGAAAATAAGGGATTTGATCTACAGATTGACGCTACACTCATAAGAAAAGAGGACTTCCAATTGGGCTTCAGTGGAAACATCAATGTAAACCGTAATAAGGTGCTTGATCTTGGCGGTGCGGCAACCATTATGACGAACGGTGCCGAGCGTTCCTACATCACCCATATTACCCAACAAGGAAGTCCTATTGGCATGTTCTATGGTTTCCAAGTGTTGGGCGTAGCCACTGAGGATAACTATGATAAAGTTGCCCCTTCTGCAGGTTCTACAAACCCAATGCAACCCGGAGATTTATATTTTGAGGATGTTGATGGAAACGGAATCGTCAATGATGCCGACAAGCGCGTTATCGGCAATCCACATCCCGACTTTACCTACGGTTTTGCATTGAACGCGTCCTACAAGCAATTTGATATCCGAGCTTCTTTCAATGGATCGCAAGGCAATCAGGTGTTGGACGGTTATGATTACTATCTCTATAATATGGAAGGATCCGGAAACCAATATGCCGACGTTGCACAACGTTACCGCTCGGCGCAGGATCCCGGTAACGGTAAGGTATACCGCGCGTCACGCGCAGGAACGCAGAGCAACAGCACGCGCCTATCTTCCTTCTACCTACAGGATGGTTCCTTCTTAAGGATGACCAATGTGATGTTGGGCTACAGCGTGCCGCAGTCGCTGAGCAATAAGTTGAAGATTGCTGGTGTGCGGATTTTCGCTAGCGTGGAAAACCCGTTCACGATCTCTAAATACAAAGGATACAATCCAGAGCCAGATTACAACCAACGTGGAAACTTGACGCCAGGTGTAGATTATGGTTTATACCCATTAGTTAGAGGTTATAACCTTGGTTTAAAAGTGACATTCTAATATTCGAAGATTGGCCCCCTGCCTAGGTGGAGGGCCTACTATTAAAAATACAGTAATGAAAAAAAGATATATTTTACCCTTTCTACTTTTGAGCTTGGGCTCATGTAAGGAAGATTTTCTAAATCAGTTAGATCCCAATAAAGTAGCCGTAGAGAACTATTTTGAAACTGAGAATGACGTTCTGCTTGCCGTCAATGGTGTATATCAGGCTTTGCGCTCAGGGAATAACATTGGTGAAGGAAGTGGGCTGTTCAGCGAGGAACGTTCTGACAATACAGGACGTGACGATAACCAGTCGAATGCTGGTGAGCCTTTCCAGTTTAACGACTTCTCTATTCTGCCCAGCAATTCCTACCTGAAAAGCCATTGGGCCAATATGTTTGATGGTATCTCACGTTGTAATACGCTTCTTTCACGCATCGATCAGGTTTCTTTCACCGATGAGGCCTTGAAGAAGCGGTATATTGCGGAGACCAAGTTTGTTCGTGGGCTACTTTACTTCCATATGGTGCGTAAATTTGGTGACCTTCCCTTGGCGATAGTGGAAGTGACAAGTAAGGAGCAGGCTAACGAGTTGGCCTTCCGCCAGCCTGAGGCCGTTATCTACCAGCAAATTGTTGCTGATCTTACTGATGCACTGGATAGCAACCTGCCCAACACGCAATTAGAATATGCTGTAGGAAGGACATCTAAGGCAGCTATAAATGCCATATTGGGTCAGGTGTACCTGACGATGGGCTCCACTGTCGCCGAAGGTAGCGCAGAAAACTTTCAACGCGCAGAGCAGCATCTGAGCGCTGCATATGGCATGCGGACCTTTGGCAAGCTAAATGAGATTCCCTATGAGCAGGTGTTCGATGTAGATAGAAAGATGGACTGTAAGGAGTTGATCTTCCAGGTACAATATCTGCAGGGCGATCAGAACTATAGTTCATCGATTGCGCGCAACAACCAGGCACGCGGAGAGACCGTAAATTCACAGTACCCTTCGACAGGTATTGGTGGCAATGTCACCCCGGATTTGGTGAAAGATTATGAGCAAGGTGATGGCCGCAAAGACTTCTCGATCAAGTTTGCTGCTAATAGCCAGGTAAATGATTATTTCATTACCAAATTCAGGGACAATAGCGACGCTGCCGGGACGGCCGGTTGGGGTGGTAACGACTGGATTTTGATTCGTTATGCTGATGTGATGCTGCTGCTGGCCGAAGCCAAAATGAACTTAGGCAAAGATGCAGAGGCTATCGTGTTGCTGAATGAGGTGCGCGAGCGCGCAGGCTTGCCAACCTATGCGGCTTCAAGAAACAACGCCAGCTACAATGCAAAATACCCAACATTGAAGGACGCTATTTTACACGAACGCCGTGTAGAGCTGGCCTTTGAGAACCACCGTTGGTTTGATTTGATCCGCAATTATAATGCTACAGAATTGGTTGCTTATTTTAAAACGAAAAGTCAGGCAGACTTTGGGAATGCACAGCTTTCCAATATGACCACGAAGGATCGGTACTACCCTATTCCTTTTGATGAATATCAGCTTGACCCGGCACGCATGTATCAAAATGCAGGCTATTAACCGCTAAGCATGTACAAATTGCTAAAAATAACATGCCTGATGCTTGTGTGGTGCTGTTTTTTGCCCACACAAGCACAGGTTACTGCGGCCTACGAAACGCCGCAGGATTGGCTGGTCGCGAAGAATTACTTGGCGACCTTTTTATTGAATAAACATCCGGAAATTCTACAGCGCATGTTGGCGGAGGATAAACAAATAGCGGAACTATTGTCAAAAAGACAACAGCGCTATGCCGAAAGCTTAGCCTGTAAGGATCTGGACTGTATGCTGCAGGCCTTCAAATGGAACCCGCAAGAGCTCGAATTGCTGACTCAACAGTGGACAAAACGAGTGTCCGCTGATGCGGGTCTATTAAAGATGCTGGAAACACAGCTGTTGCCGAGTCAGGCTTATGGCCCGTCTGCCGGTGCACCTGCGGAAGCCTACTTTGCGAAAGCCATTCGACAGGATATGGAAGCGATGAATCTCGTCATCGAAGTCTATGCCGGTGGAATGAAACCCAATTACCCAAAGATCGATTCCATATCCTTTAATATACGTGATCCGAGATACCTCCATCTGTTGCTCGATGTACGACAGGATGTCTTGACGGATATCCGACAGCCAGAAGATGCTTTTTGTACCACCCTGCTAACGGCAGTGCGTTTGTTGGAGATCAACGAACGCTGGGATGCCGCGCAACTCGAACCACTTGTGGAGAAGGAGAATAAAAGCGCTTATGACGCGATCTCCAAAACCGATTTTGCTAAATATCCCTACAGCTTGCTGTTGACATTGGGGGCAGGGCCGGAAGTGTACGCGCAACCGATAAGCCCGGGCGGAATGCTGCGCAGCCGGATGGCAGCGCGAAGTTACTTCGACGGACTGGCACCCTTTATTGTTGTCTCGGGTGGACGTGTGCATCCCTACAAAACGACCTTCATTGAAGCCGTCGAGATGAAACGATACCTGATGGAGGTGCTCCGTGTACCCGAAGAAGCGATATTGATCGATCCCCACGCCCGACATACCACTACGAATCTACGCAACACGGCACGTATCTTGCTGAAATACGGATTTCCGAAAGATAAGTTCGCCATTGTGAACAGTAGCATTGCGCACATCAATGCTGTAGAGCAAATGGCTGATCGTTGCATGCGCGAGTTAGGGTATGTCCCCTATGTACTTGGTAAACGTGTGAGCGAAGTGATCCTCGAGTTTAAGCCGCGCATAGAGGCCCTGACGATCGATCCCGATGAACCGCTGGATCCCTAGTAAATTTGCTAAACCGTTTTAAATGGTTATTTTAGCTCTAAATTAAATCAATATGCTTCGCAATCTTAGACCCTATCTTTTTTCGGCATTACTGGCTACGGCAAGTACCAATCTATCGGCTCAGCAGGCTGTCGATCAGGTGAATGTTTTTTTGGGTACATCGGGCGACCACGGGCAATTGTCTCCTGGGGCCTCTTCCCCATTCCATCAAATGGATATCGCTCCACAGACCTCCCCAAATCTCCATGCCGGCTATGAACATGATGCTAAGAAGATCGTGGGCTTTACGCACAACCGTTTCGAAGGTGTGGGATGCGTGGGCAGCGGCGGATTGCTCATGGTGCAGCCTTATGTCGGAGAACAGGTAGGCATTTTGGAGAAAACCAGCGAACAGGCGGGTCCAGGTTTTTACGAAATAGACCTGAAAGAAGGAATTCAAGCCCGTTTTGCGGTGCACGAAAACTTGGGCATCCATCAATATACATTTCCGAAAGGAAAAAAAGGTATCCGGCTCCGGCTAAACCATGCCTTCAACGGGGCTTTTGTTTCCAATGAGTACAAATTATTGGCCGATGGAACCCTCCTTGGTAAAGTTCGCGCAAAGACCACTTGCCACGCGGGTACCTATAGCATATATTACGCGATCAGTCTTCCCAAAGGGACAACCACAACAGCTGATCAAGAGGTGACTATCGCCTTGGAAAGCGACCTTGGGCTGGCAGAACTTAAAGTTGCCTTTTCTGCTGTCGATGAAGCTTCGGCCCTGCAGACATTGCACAAAAACAAGAACGTCGACTATGCCTCTTTGAAGAAAATTACACAGCAACATTGGAACGAGCAGCTGTCACACATTCAGGTCGAGGGCGACGCGGATCGCGTTAAGCTATTCTACAGCCTTTTCTATCGCACCTTGCAATCGCCTTATCGCACCTCCGAGGCCGATGGTCGCTATAGGGGTACCGATGGGCAGATCCACCAAGCCAAAGGACAGCGCTACCACGGTTGGGCCATTTGGGACAACTACAAAACACAATTGCCCCTATTGGCCTTGGCTTTTCCAAGCAAGTACCAAGATATTGTTTCATCCATCGCCGATCTTTATAAATATGGTAAGTATGATTTCGCAGGTCCGCAAGAGCCCGCTAACTCGGTGCGTACCGAGCATGCTGCGGTGGTTTTACTTGATGCCCAGCGCAAAGGATTTAGCCTAGATGTCAAAGGCATCCGCGACTCGCTGATCCGCGATACTTCACGTTTTGACTTCAGTAAGCCAGATAAGTATTTGGAGGCGGCCTACGATATGTGGGCTATGGCACGGCTGTTGCCGAAAGATAGTGCGCACTACAATGCACGCAGCCGAACCTATAAGAACATTTGGAATAAAGAATTTAGAGATCTTTCCCAGCGGGATGTGGATCGGATGTCTGCACGCAATATGTATCAAGGCACCATACGCCAATACCGTTGGAACGTGCCCTATGATCTTGTTGGACTTACGCAGTTGATCGGTGGAAAGGCCGAACTGTCCGCACAATTAGATGATTTTTTCGACAATTACTATTTCAACCGCGCCAACGAACCGGATATACAATCGCCCACGCTTTACTACGCCAGCGACAAGCCTTGGCGTTATCAGTCCTTGCTGCATGAACTGGCCTTAGATACCGTTGTGCAGTACTACTTCAATGACAACAGTCGCGGTATCGATCCCTTTATAGACCGCATCTATAAAAACCAGCCGAAGGCTTTCGTGCGCACGATGGATGATGATGCTGGCGCCATGTCGGGCTGGTTTGTCATGACGGCATTAGGCCTACAGCAGCCCTTGGTTGGCGCACCCGTGTATTACCTGAATGTTCCCTTGTTTCCCTCGATCACGTTAGGCGAGGGAAAAAACAAGTTAAAGATTACTGTTCATGGTTTCAAACAGGAGAACCGCTACATACAGCGTGCGCGCCTTAATGGCAAAGACCTGAATCGCCTTTGGCTACGCCATGATGAAATTGCAAAAGGCGGTCATTTGGAGATCGATGCAACGGATAGCCCAAGCAAGTACGGGCAGGATACGATCTGGATTGCAGACTTGGAGAAAGACGATAAGTTGTAGTTCATTATTCCTGGCTGTCCCAAATATCCGTCAAACGCGTCCATTTAAAGACATAGTTGTTGATGTTCCCGCTAGTCAGGCTTTCGCTGTTGTTTTCCTTGGCATGCAACAGCTGATCAAATTCATTGGAAACAATAAATATGTTCAGGTTTGTTCGATCTATTAAGCCAAGGTAGTGACGAAAGATCTTTTTTATTTCATCGGCCGTGCCCCCTTCTGCGGGTACGGCTATATTTTGGTCTACTTCGGCGATGTACAACTCTTCCGGTACATCGTCTATTGCAAATTTTATGGTCTGCGAACCACTTTTCAGCGTAATCGCCATAAAACTATGGATGCCTAGCGCCGTGCCATCCTCGTAAAATTTAGGTAGCCCAAATTGGGCGACCTGTGCATCCTTGTTTTTTGCCAGTAGCTCATCATAGAGCTTCAACAATGCCGACTGCTCCACGTTCTTTTCAACGACGATAACGGCCTGCAGCGTCTTGTTTTTTGCGTCGCTGATATACTCCGTCGTGTGGAAATCCACACCCTGAAGACGGGCTGTGGGTATTGCGCTGTTTTCTAGGCCGATATTGCTGTATTCCTGCTTTAGCGCTCCTTTGGTAAATGTAAACGTTCTATCAATGGCTTTCGTGCTCTGCTCGTCGCCCGTAAGTTCTTGCGCCATTTGCATCGGGTTGATCTTGGCCAGTGTACGAGGATCAATTTCGGGTGCTTGGAGAGCGTTCAGCTTCAGCGGGGAAAGGTCGACCGCTCCGAAGGCTGCCGCACTTGCTGAGCTTTCTTTTTTGAGCTGCTCCAGTTCTTGCAAATAGCTCTCGCGATTCTGCGGCAACATGTGCAAGCAAAAGCGATTATCCTTTTCGCTCGTGCCCAAATAGCGAAACCAGATCTTCAAGCTTTCTGTTGTTACCTCAACCTCCTCCACACTATCCAAAAGCGCCCCAGTATGCTCGATGCGCGCATTGGTAAGCGATTTAAAGGTAGAAATTTCAAGGCTACGCTGATAGGGGTAATCAACGATCAAGCTGTCGCCTTTCAGCTGTATGTGCAGTTGCATGTCGATCAGCATCTCCATATAAGACTCGGTTATGCCCCTAAAGGCTTCTCCGTCGGCTTTGACAATTTCAGCAGCTTTCCAATAGCTTTCTTGTTGCTGCGCAGCGCAGGCGTTGAACAATAGCATACAAACAAATAAGGGCAATAATCTCATGCTTTCGTTAGGTTGTTTATTTCGATTTATGTTGATATCCATCCTTCAAATATCATACCTAATAACATGTGCAAAGACTGGATAGCTATATAGAGTTTAGAAATTATAATCTACCCCAAAGCTTACGTAGCGAGGGAAGAGACGGTATTCGGTCGTGTAACGAGAGATGTCGGTAAGCATAGCATTTCGAAAAGTGCGGGTGTTGAGGATGTTTTTGGCCGTTATGTCAAACCGGGCTTTGTATTTTTTAAGTTCGTAAAAAACGGAAAAGTCCGAAAAATAATATGTTTGCGCTTTTTGTTGGGGTAAGGCTCCAAAGCGATACGACTCGTTCTTGAGGCTAAGCTGCAGATCGTTGCCCAAGTTTAAAAACAGATTCAGAAAAGCTTGACTATTTGTCAAGCTATTCGTGCTACCTGCTGTTTGGTAGCTGTTCGTTTGAAGAAGGTATCCTGTATATATATTGAAGCTGGATTTCCACGAACTTCGGAAGGATAGCCCATAGTCGTATGTGTTGCTGCGGATTTGCCTGTGCCCCAAGCCGGTCACCACAGTTTCGTAATCAACTGCGTTGAAGCCCACATCCAAGCGCATATTTCCATGCAAGCCTTTCAAATAATAATTCAGCTCTCCTTTGTAATAAGTAGCAGTTTTGTTTTTGAGCAAGCGCTGTTGCACGAGGTTAAAATTGGGATTAAGGTCACTTTCCGTTCCAATGTAGTCAAGCAAAATCTGATGCCCTATCTGGACGTTTGCAAAAAAGCGATCGCTCATATTCCCATAGGTGTACAGGAGTGTTCCGCCCGAGCTGCTTAAACTCACGAAGTTATCTATCCCTTTTACAAAGTTGCGCACACCGGTTGTATAATAGTTGGGGATCAACTGCGGAAGTGTGGCATTCTGCTGTTGAAAAAATACGTCGGCCTCCAGCCGTCCCTTTCGGTGTATGGCCCATTTGGCCGATAGCCCGGGCGAGAGCTGAAGGTCGTTTTTTCGTGTTTGCTCCTCAAAATTACGCAGATCGCTCTGCACGATGCCCGCTTGCAGACGGGGAGTAATTTCCCAAGTTCGGTGTTTTACGGTGTATTTAGAAATAAGGTAGGTCTGAAACAAACGGAGGGTCATTTCATTGGCAAATTCTGGTGGGGCCAGGGCCGTTTTGCGCTCCGATTCGGGGCCAGGCAGTAGCCGCAATTGGCTGTTGAGCTGCTGCTGTTGATAGGTGGAGCTTAACCCGAGCTGAAAAAAATCGCCGTTTTTTTTCCGGCTTACATAATGTGTGGTAGCCCCTAGGTAGGCCAAGCTGTTGTCTATATGCTGTTGCACCTCGCTCACCGAGTCGGTACCAAAAAGATCTTCGTAATAGTATTGATTGATGCTGTAATCAACCGGCGACTGCTGGTTGATGAAGCGAAGGGAGCTAACCAGTGCCTCCCGCTCCGAGAGCTTGTAGCTGTAGGTAAGGTTGTGGTTCGTGAGGTAGCCTTTATTTTTGGTGGCTTCCAAACTGGCTATGTTGTTAAAGAGAAGCTCGCCCAACGCGTTGTTGTTCAGCGCCCCTATTGTACCGGTATAGTTCAGTACGGCAATAGGGCTGGCTTCGTACTGCAGTTCCAGTTTAGTGAAATAATTATCGATTTTGCGGGTAAATTCATAGTTTTCGGTTATGCTAAATTGAATGTCTTCCAGATTATATTCCTGCACCGTATTGCGGTAGAATGTTTTTTTCGTAGGATTGACAAAGCCTAGCCATTTGATTTTCAATGCCGATGTAGGGTTTAAAATGGTATTTAATGATACGAGCTTGTCATTATTGAAGTTCGTGCGCCGGTAGTCGAAGTTGGGCAGGTTGGGCGTATTATCAATAAGGGTCGGCGTGCTTACGTCCACACCAATTTGACCGGCCTCGTTGTCCGCACCGGACTGAATAAGGTGGTTGATGCTGCTTACTGCATCGTAGCCATTGTTGTTGGCGCTGGCCAACAGGTAATATTTGTTACGCTTGCCAAAATTCATGAGGTTGGCGCTGGCTTGGTAATATGTTGGACCAATTGGTGCGCCCTGCAGCCCCACTGAACCCAGCCATTGGTTTTTGCTGTCGTCTTTCAGTTGCAGGTTAAGGGCTACCTTGTCCGAGTTTTCGATACCTTTTAACTGTTTGTTGTTGGAATAGCGCTGCAGTACCTGAATTTTTTCCAAGGGCTTCACGCTCATATTTTGCGTCAGCAGTCGGTAGCCCTTTTCAAAGAAATCGTCGCCTTCTACCATCACCTTTTCCACCTCTTTGTTGCCAATCTTGATGCTTCCATCGGTGCCCACATTAATCCCCGGAATCTTGCGCAACAAATCCTCCACATTGCGTTCATCGCCCTGCAGAAAAGAGTTTACGGCCAGTTCGATAGTATCTCGTCCATTTCGATAGGGGCGCTTGGCATGTACGATTACTTCCTGTAATTGTTGTACACCGCCGGGCTGCATCTGCACATCAATAAGCGTGTCCGCGTGTGTCGGTGTGACCATAAGGCTGATAGGCTCAAAACCAAGCGCCCTGAACTGCAGCATCAATTTTCCGGTCTGCGCGTGCTGTAAACGGTAATTTCCATGCTCGTCGCTAAAGCTGTAGGCCAGCATTTGAGAGTCGGCCTCAAGACGCAGATCAATGCGCACGCCACGCAAAGCTTCGCCGTTGAGGCTAACCCTGCCATGTATAGCGACCTGTGCCTGCGCAAACAAGGGCAATAGGCACAGCACAAACCAGCCTACTAAAGACCTACTTTTGCTCCCACTCATATATTTGCTCTACACTGCCGCGAATCTTTTTGCGTTCGACGGTTACGCCTTCGACGAGTGGCATTTTGCTCATCATCATGCGCACGTGCTCTTCGTTTTGGAGATCTGCTTTTTTTATGTAGTTCTCTAGACTGAGTTTGGGGAGCGAATTCATGTATTTCTCATTAACGGGCACGTCGCCAGTGAACGGGTATTCAATTTCTTTAAGCAGCCAATAGTGGGGGTTGGCACCTTCGTTGTATAGCATCACGATAAGACCGGGCAGGTCACCAAATTTGTATGGCCCGGCAGGCACCGGAATATCTTCCGTATAATAGGCCACGATGGTCGTGCCGCGGTAAGCTGCGGTAGCTTTATGGCAGATATATTTGCCTAGCGTATCTACATCCGTGTAGTTGGTGTTCCAGTCCAGAGTAGGGAAATCATCGCTAATTAGGTAGTTGCTACCTTTGATTGAGTTCGTTTCTAGCAGTTGCGTCGAGTTGTTTTTTTGGATGACGATGTTTCGGTATACCTTGCCCATATCTATCATAACCGACATACTGCCGCTCAGCTCCTCTTCTTCTTCATTGCCAGCATTGGCTTTAGACTGTGGTATCGAATCGCGAACAGATGTTTTCACACCGTCCTGAAAATAAACCTCTTCGCGATAGGTCGCCATGGGCGATAGTATATATTCGTACACAGCTTTTAGCTTTTGTCCATAGGAAGCCGTAGTGCCCAGTGATAGGAGAAAGAATAGAAAGTATTTGTTCATGATCGTTGGGTTTGAAAAAGCGAGGCTAGGCCTCGCTTAAGTTTTGCATTTGAGATTCGACTGAAATAGATTTCTGGGACTTATATTCCTAGGCTGCCATCTGCAAGCATGTGTCTGTACATGATTGCGGCAGATCCGAAGAATCCTGAGCAGGAGTTTTCTACATAGGTTGACGAGGTGAAAGAATCGATCACCTGCCCACTACTATTGTACACCGTAAAAGTGTAAACACATTTTTTTCTAAACATCCCGTTGTTTTCTGTGGTTGATTCGGCAACTTCGGCCTCGCTGTTGTTTTCGGTAGGTTTTTCAGTCGCTGTTTTTACATCAGCGCTTTCTTTTGGAGCGTTTGTGTCGGTGCCGGCAAATGCCGCTGTTGATAGCACCGTTACGGCCATCAAGCTCATAAATAATTTTTTCATCCTTTTTTATTATTTTGTTTAACCATGCATGCCTTTTGGGGCATGTTTTAATTCTATGGTAATAAAAATAGGATGAGGAAATGAAATTATTCAGTTCGTTTACTATTCGTAAGAAGTGATTTATTATTCGCCTTAATTCGAGTTTTTTGTGTGCTTGGCGATAGGAAGGGTCGCGAAAGAAGGATGCATATTATCCTTCTTGCATTATGTACAGGCTTTGTACTCCATAAACGACATATTACGGCCTAGCTAAGCGCCGATGTTGAGATCCGCGGGTCTCGCCTAAGCCTCCCCTAGCACGCTAAAAAGAAGGGTTCCAATCGCCTAGAACAGCAGATTTCGTATACTGCCGGAGATCCTTTTTGCGCAGCTGTTTAGACCAAGATACGCGCTTGGAGACATCGGTGCCGCCGAAACCTTTGCTGCAATATTCAGCATAAAAGGCTGTTTGTTCCTTGTTTGGGAAGTTCTTGTCTCCGGGCCAGGCATGCCAACCCTCGGGAACGATATGCTTGCCCAGTTCGCAGTTGATGAATACCGTTTTCGCATAGGGGCGCCAGGGGCGTCCTAGGTAAACCTTGGTTACTGCGCTATCTTTTGCAAGCAGCGTGCAGGAATCAAATACAAAGCCATGTTTGTCATGTGCGGTGGTCGAAGCCGCCGTGATGTAGGAGTTGCTTAAGCTCTCTATCTGGCAATGTAGGAAGTAGGCCGTTGCTGCGCCAAATATAAAATCTGTTGTTCCGGAGATCAAGCAGTTCTCTACAAAATTTCGTGTGCCCGCTTTGGCCAAGTAAAAGCTGTCTTGGTTGCCCAAGATATTGCAATTGCGGATGCTGATGCGGTCGCCTTCCGTATGCAGGGCCACCGCCTGTCCTACGCGACCGGCCGTGTTGATGATGGTCAGATCCTCCAAGCTACAGTCGTTGGCCGCCATCAGCAGCACGTATGACGTATAGGTGCTGTACTTCACGTTTCCCGTCACGTCAATACCGCGAAAGGGCTTGCCCGAATAGTCGTCAAAGCTGATGATCGTATTTTCGCGACCCTCCCCTTGTAATCGAATGTTTCTTTTGTAGGCCGGGATCACGATTTTCTCGACGTAGGTGCCCGCTTTAATATGTATCGTTACCAGCCTCTCCGCATGATCCCTTACCTGGTTGATCGCCTCTTGGATCGTTTTGAAATCAGCATCGCCCGCTGGCGATACCACAAGCTCCAGTCGGTTGTCCGTTGTTTGCGCCCCCGCTCTCAACAGCAAAAAACACAGGATGGAGCATAGCAGGGTCTTGTTGAGTTGCATCAGTCTTTATTTTAAAGGTTCTATCCTAAACCAGTCGATGTCGGCATAGCCACTATCGTTGATGGTCTGTTTTCTAGCGGCATAAAGGCCCAAGGTAGCGCCGATCCATTTTCCGGGTTTAGCGCGAAAGTTGTCCCCTACTGGCGTAAAGTCCTTTCCGTCCAAGCTGTAGAACCAGTGGCAGATACCCCCTTTTTTGACGACCACACGCAGGTACACGTCGCTTTTGTCGGCTACTTTCGTAATTTCTTGCGTGGTTTCCTTGCCGTTGGTAAGCCCATTTTTGCAAGTCCCGTAATACAGCACCTGCTCCCCTTTACGCTGTATGAGGTATAGGTGGCTGTAGTCCTCGCCAATCACGGCAAAGCCGGCGACTTCGCTTTCCAGCTTCGGGTTACCGATCAGGCGCAGCTTGGTGGTCGCCATAAATTCCTCGGCCGGAAATTTCTGCGTCAATATATTGGGAATATCCAACAGGTTTTGCGCTTCCGGGGGCGGCAGTTGGGTGTACAGACGCAGGTGTCCATGGTTGCTGGGCATCAGCCAGGTGCCGTCCGGGTTGGCCTGCCATTGCCACTGTTTCCCCAAGGTTGTGCTGTTAAACTCGTCTGATTCGGCGGGCGTTTCTATGGGGTATGTTTTCCCGACATTCGGCTTTTTGTAGGTCAGCACGGGCTCCCCGATTCCTGTATTTTTTTTATCGGTCCCGATCACCGGCCAGTCGTTTACCCATTTCATGGGCTGCAGGTGCACAATGCGTCCATAAGCGTCTTTATCTTGAAAGTGCAGGAACCAGTCTTCCCCCGTTTGGGTGTCTACCCAAGCGCCTTGATGTGGTCCGTTGATGGGCGTATTTCCCTGATCCATCACCACTTTTCGCTCATACGGGCCATAGATATTTTTCGAGCGCAGCACCAGCTGCCAGCCGGTGGCCACACCCCCTGCAGGTGCAAAGAGGTAGTAATATCCATTTCGTTTATGCACTTTCGGCCCTTCGATCGTCGGGTCGAGCTCGTGCCCATCATACACGATGCTGCCGCGGTCCAGCACCTGCGTGCCGTCGGTGTTCAGGCGCGCGATGGCCAGCACGCTTTTCAGTCCAGCCCTGCTGCCGGCATAGGCATAGGCCAGGTAGTTGTTTCCGTCCTCATCCCAAAAGGGGCAAGGGTCTATGAGCCCCTTTCCTGCAAACACCAATACCGGATCGCTCCAGCTGCCGGCAGGATCCTTGGTTTTGGTCATGTAAATACCGTAATCCGGGTCGGGGAAGTAGATGTAGAACTCCCCTTTATGAAAACGGATCGCTGGCGCCCATACACCATTACCGTGCTGAACGCGGCTGAACACCTCCAAGGGGCGTTGGTAAGGGAGCACATGCGTAAGGATACGCCAATTCACCAAATCGTTGGAATGCAACAGCGGAAGCCCCGGTGCATGGTTAAAGCTGGAGGCGATCATATAGAAATCGTTACCTACGCGAATCGCATCGGGATCGGAGTAGTCGACATGTAAGATGGGGTTTTTATACTGCCCATTGCCTAGGTCGGCTACCCACACCGAAGAGATATTTTTCTCCTGCGAGACGGCGTAATGGCTTGACGTTAAGAATGAGCAAAGCGATAAGAGCACAAGTTTATTCATCACAGCGATTTTGGATTTATATTGGTAATCACAAGGATACATAATTTCATGGCGGTAACAAACAAATAAGTGTGCAATCGTTACCGGCAACGATTGCGTTTAATTTTATGGATTAGTCCAAAAAAATGTAGAAATTCAGCGGCATAAACAAAATTGTAAATCTAGGAAGCTTATGAACAGGTATTTTATCTATGGAGTTGGCAGCCTTATGCTGTTGCTGCTGCTATGTAGTTTTGATTGGCAGAAGAAGAAACTGACCGTCTGGATGATGGGCGATTCGACGATGGCCATCAAGGCCGCCAATAAATACCCAGAAACCGGTTGGGGTGTTCCTTTTGCGACGCTGTTCAACGAAAACGTGCAGGTAAACAATACCGCAAAAAATGGGCGAAGCACCAAGTCCTTCATTCGCGAAGGCCTTTGGGAAGAAGTGCAGCAAGGCCTGCAACAAGGCGATTACCTATTCATACAGTTTGGGCATAACGATGAAAAGGTGGACAAGCCCAATGTCGGTGTAACCGTCGACGAGTACAAAGCAAACCTCGCTCTATTTGTACAGGCAGCGCGAGATAAGGAAGTAACGCCCATTTTGTTGACGCCTATTGCGCGGCGCTCCTTTGCACAGGGCAAACCAGCCAACACGCACAAAGCATACGCCGAAGGCATGATAGAACTGGCCGATAGCTTGGACGTGGCACTGATCGACCTGACGACGCTTACTGGAGCCATGTTGGCGGAAAAAGGCGAGGCCGAATCGATGGCCTATTTTCTGCATTTACCCGAGGGTTCAACAAACTATCCGCAAGGGGTCAAGGATAATACCCACCTCAATGTAGAAGGGGCCGAAGCTGTTGCCCAGTTGGTTGCAGAGGCCTTACGCAAGCAGCATATCCCCTTAGCCAAGGAATTAAAAAAATAAAAAATATAAAAATACGACATGAAGAAACTTGTTTGTGTAGAGCCCGGAACCTTTGCCTATGTAGATGAAGCAATCCCCGAACCGGGCCCCGGGCAATCCTTGCTGCGCGTGCGAAAGATTGGAATCTGTGGAACCGACATTCATGCTTTTGCAGGCCGTCAGCCCTTTTTCTCTTATCCGCGCGTGTTGGGGCATGAGGTTGCGGCCGACTACGTGAAGGGTGACGCCGCGGGATTTGCCGAAGGCGATAAAGTGACCCTCATTCCCTATTTTACCGAAGGTAAGGATATCGCCTCGCGCATGGGCAAGCCCAATTGCAGTACCGATATGCGGGTGCTCGGCGTGCATATTGATGGTGCCATGGCCGAGTATGTCGTGGTGCCTTCGGCGTCGCTCCGCAAAGAGGAAGGGCTGGATTATGACGATCTGGTCTTGGTAGAGCCTTTGGCGATCGGCGCGCATGGCATTCAACGGGGAGGTATCATTCCTGGAGAGCATGTGCTGGTGATTGGTGCCGGCCCGATTGGCTTGGGCATCATCGCCCTTGCTGCAATCGCCGGGGCCAAAGTGATTGCATTGGATGTGGACGACGCACGTCTGCAATACGCGCAGGAACTGGGTGCAACGCATACCCTATCGGGCCGAGATGTGGATGTCTTTGCACAACTGCAGGCCATCACCGGCGGCGATATGCCGACCTTGCTCTTTGATGCTACGGGCAATACGGGCGCGATCAACAACGCCTTCCAGTATATGGCACATGGCGCACGTTATGTGCTGGTTGGCCTACAGAAAGAAGAGATCCACTTTAGCCACCCCGAGTTCCATAAACGGGAAGGTACACTCATGAGCAGCCGCAATGCGGTAGGAAGCGACTTTGAATATGTGATGCAACGCCTACGCGAAAAGTCCTTGAAATCGGATCAGTTCATTACAAGAAGAGTGAATTTTAGCGACGCTGCGGCGCTCTTTGAAGATAGCAGCGCACCACTAAGCAAAGGAATCAAAACGGTGATTGAGTTTGATTGATCACCCTGGTGATCGTCCACCTCGTTGCTGGCTTTCCTGCAAAACGCAAACGTTACCGATAACGTTTGCGTTTTTAATTTAGGGGGCAATGCAAAGTAAAACCAAAATTATTGGCTAAATTTCCGGGCAACCAATTGCCGGGGAGTAGTTTGTATGATAAAAAACGTAAGCCTTTTAATCGTTCTCTTTTTGTGTGTCAGCCAAAATTTGTTGGCGGTAGCCTACGACTTTGTGGTGGCAAAAGATGGTAGCGGACAATTTACAACGGTGCAAGAAGCCATCGATGCTGTTCCTTCTTTTCGAAAGCAGGTGACCAGCATCTTTATTAAAAAAGGCATCTATAAAGAAAAGATTATCCTTTCCCAACCCAAGCAACATATCAAACTGATTGGTGAAGACGTGCTGCATACGATCATTACCTTTGATGATTATGCGCAGCGCAAGAATCGGTTTGGCGAGGAGATCGGTACTTCAGGATCGGCCAGTTTCTATTGCCTGGGCGATCATTTCAGTGCCGAGCATATCACCTTTGAAAATAGTGCAGGGCCGGTAGGCCAAGCGGTGGCCATGTGGATCGCTGCAGACAAGGCTACCTTTTTCAACTGCCGGTTTTTGGGCTTTCAGGATACCTTGTACACCTACGGCAAAGGAGCGCGACAGCTCTATATCAATTGCTATATCACAGGAACGGTCGATTATATTTTCGGTTCATCCACGGCATGGTTTGAAAACTGTGAGCTTCACTGTAAGGACAATGGCTACATCACGGCGGCATCTACACCGGAGGATGTGACATACGGCTATATTTTCAATAACTGTAGGGTCACCGGCGCGGCAGATGTTGGCCGCTTCTATTTGGGGCGTCCTTGGCGTCCCTATGCCAAGGTGCTGTTTATGCACAGCCGCCTGCCTGCCTTCATCCGTGGCGAGGGTTGGCATAATTGGGGCAAAGAGAGCAACGAGCAAACAGCCTATTTCGCAGAATATGAGAATACGGGCGAGGGCGCTTTGTCACAAAGTCGTGTCAAATGGGCGCATCAGTTAAAATCGGTGGAAGCGCAAAGCGTCTCGCTATCAGCTGTTTTTGGCGATTGGGATGCCGAATCGATCGTCGCGCAGTATAGGGAGTTCCGGTAACGATTGCATAGTTTTTTCTTTACAATCACAAGCAAAGCATGTAGACTTGTTAAAAGAATCGCTACCAATTTTAAGCACAGCTAAAATGATAAGAAAAAAAATAAAAGGAGATAGTTTCAGACCGGCGGCCGTTTTGCTGTGTGGTCTATTGAGCCTTTCTTCTTTACGGGCACAAGAGCCTGCGCGCCCTGTCGTTCAGCAGGTCAGCTTTCCAAAAGATACCTTATTTATTCCCGATTTTGGGGGCAAAGGCGACGGACAGTTTCTCAATACGGAAGCCATAAATAGCGCGATTACAGCGGCAAGTGCAAAGGGTGGTGCCGTGGTATCGCTCCCTGCAGGGCTATGGCTGAGCGGCCCCATTGAAATGAAGAGCAACGTCAACCTGCATGTCTCGAGGGAGGCCGTTTTGTTGTTTTCCGATGATTTCAATCAGTACAAGCTGGTGGAGTCCAATTGGGAAGGCGAACCGGCATGGCGTAACCAAAACCCTATTTCAGGAAAAAATCTAGAAAATATAGCGATCACCGGGGCAGGGATCATCGATGGAAACGGCGGTGCCTGGCGCATGGTAAAGCGCAGCAAGATGACCGACTCGCAATGGAAGAAATTGATTTCTTCGGGCGGTGCGGTCGATAGTAAATCGAATATATGGTATCCCTCCGAAGGATCGTTGCTTGGTGCGCAGCAGCAGAAGGCAGGCGTCATGCGCCCGGGAACCACAGCAGCAGATTTTCAGGACGTGAAGGATTTCCTGCGCCCCAACCTATTGGTGTTTACCCAGTGCAAACGGGTGCTGTTGGAGGGCGTAACGATACAGAATTCACCAGCATGGAACCTGCATCCCTTGATGTGTGAAGACCTGACGGTGCGCAAGCTGCTCGTGCGTAATCCTTGGTATGCCCAAAATGGCGATGGCTTGGATATCGAATCCTGCAAGAACGTGCTCGTGGAAGACTGTACCTTCGATGTGGGCGATGACGGTATCTGCATCAAATCGGGAAGAGATAAAGCAGGGCGCGATCGTGGCATGCCGACGGAGAATGTTATTATCCGCAATAACATCGTCTATCATGCCCACGGAGGTTTTGTGATTGGCAGCGAGATGAGCGGAGGAGCCCGTAACATATGGGTAGAAAACTGTTCGTTTATCGGTACCGATATCGGCCTGCGCTTCAAGACGACCCGTGGTCGTGGGGGCGTGGTGGAGAATATCTTTATCAACAACATCAACATGGTGGATATTCCCGGGGAGGCTATCCTTTTCGATATGTACTATGCTGCGGTGGATCCAGTACCCTTGGTTGGCGAGCAGAAACAGGCTGTTACCGTCGTGAAACGCCCCGTTACCGAGGAGACTCCGCGTTTTCAGAACTTTGTGATCCGCAATGTGCATGTTAATGGTGCCGATAAAGGAATCTTCCTGCGCGGCTTACCCGAAATGCCTATCAAGAATGTGGTTATTGAGCATGCGCAGATCTCGGCAAAAAAAGGAATAGAGATCATGGAAGCCTCGGATATCGTGTTGAAAGATATCACGCTGGCCAGCCAAGAATCCAGCCCGCTGGTGCATATCGACAACAGCGAAAACGTGCTGATAGAGGCCCTAAAGCCTGTAAATCCGACTGATCTATTGATCGAGTTGTCTGGAGAAAGCAGTAAAGGCATAGTGCTGCGGGCCACTGATTTAAAGAACGTGAAGCAGCAAAGCAGCTTTTCTGGCAACGCGAAAAAGAATGCACTAACCATTAAACCCTAAAAAAGATACTTCAACAAGATGAAAAAGCATATAATCCTGATACTTTGTTTGTTCTTGGCCATGCCGGTGCTGAAGGCCCAAAAGGCGGTGTCCGAGCAGATGGCGCTGACGGCCATCGATAAGTTGTTTAAAGATGCCCGTTTCACAAATCCCGATAAGGGGCCAACCTGGACCTACGACATGGGCGTCGTGCTGGAAGGTGTGGCCGAAGTGTGGCGCAACACCGGCGATGGCGCTTATTTTGACTATATCCAAAAATCGATGGATCAGTTTGTCGGCAAAGATGGAGACATCCGAAATTATAAAGCGACAGAATACAATATCGATCATGTAAAGAACGGTCGTTCCCTCCTGTTCTTGTATAAAGTAACCGGCAATCCAAAATACTTAAAAGCCAGCGAGAAGCTGTATACCCAATTGACATCGCATCCACGTACCAAGGAAGGGGGCTTTTGGCATAAGCAGATCTACCCTTACCAAATGTGGCTGGACGGATTGTATATGGCGCAGCCCTTCTATACCGAGTATGCGGCCTTGATGAACATGCCGAGCATTTACGATGATGTCGTCAACCAGTTTACCTATATGGAAAACCATGCGCGCGATAGCAAGACCGGCCTATTGTACCATGGTTGGGATGAGTCACGCCAAGAGCGGTGGGCAGATCCCAATACGGGACTTTCCAAGCATTTCTGGGGACGTGGAATGGGTTGGTTTGCGATGGCCCTGGTTGATGTGCTCGATAATTTTCCGCAAGACCACCCTCGGCGCGGCGAGTTGCTCCAGATCCTGACACGCACCTTGACCGCAGCGGCAAAGTTTCAGGATCCTAAAACAGGTGTATGGTTTGATGTGATCGACCTCGGTACACGCGAAGGGAACTACGTGGAGGCATCGGCTTCCAGCATGTTCGTTTATGCAATGGCCAAAGCCGTCAGAAAAGGGTACGTTAAGGCCTCTTTCCAAAAAAATGTGGATAAAGGCTATGCTGGCCTGCTGAAGGAATTTGTGACCCCGGCCGGTCCAGACCGGGTAGATCTTAATCGCGTCGTGGAAGTATCGGGTTTGGGCGGTAAGAAATATCGCGACGGTAGTTTTGAATATTACATGAGCGAGCCTATCCGGACCAATGATCCCAAAGGTGTGGGCGCGTTTATCTTGGCCTCCTCCGAAGTGGAATTTGCCAAGACTCCCCAGCCGAAGAAGAAGGTGCTTGTCACCCTGGATAATTTCTATAACAAAGAATTCAAGAAAGGCCCTAGCGGGCAGATGGAGCCTTATCACTACCTGTGGAATGGCGATGATAATAATGGCTTCTCCCTCTTGGGGCGCATTTTTGAGCAGCACGGCGGCACCTTGCATACGCTGCCCGATGCACCGACAAGCCAGAACTTAGCGAAGAGCAAGATCTATGTTATCGTGGATCCCGATACGGAGAAGGAAACCGAAAAGCCAAACTTTATGACCGAGGCCCAGGCCAAGGAGATTGCCAAGTGGGTGCATAAAGGGGGCGTGTTGGTGCTCTTCTTAAACGATGCGGGCAATTGCGAGATCAGCAAGTTCAATGTCCTGCCACAACAGTTTGGCATTACCTTTAATGAAGATAGCCGCAACCGCGTGCAAGGCGATCAATTTGAGATGGGAGCCATCGAGATCCCTGCCGGAACGGGTATTTTCGATCGTACCAAGAAGATCTATATCAAAGAGATATCCACCATGCAGGTGAAAGATCCCGCCAAAGCGATCGTGCAGGATAAAGGCGATAATATTATCGTGACGGCCAAGTATGGAAAAGGCACGGTATTCGCCATTGGAGACCCTTGGCTATACAATGAATATACCGATGGACGGAAGCTGCCGGCCAAGTATCAAAACTTTGATGCCGCCAACGAATTGGTGAGCTGGTTAATAAAACAGACGAAATAACCATGGTACGCTTGGGATTGTCATCGTTCATTATCGGTTTAAGCCTGCTGCAGGGCTTGTCTGCGTTGGCGCAACAGGCGGTTACGGATCAGCTTGCCGAGAAGATGCTCGTGTACCAATTGGCCAACGGCGGATGGCCCAAGCAATTAGTGGATAAGAAAGCCATTGACTATAGTCTGCCGCTCACGGCAGAGCTAATGCGGAAGATAAAGGCGACGGATGAACAATATGCCTGTCTGGACAACGAGGCCACGAGCCGCGAGATCCGCACGCTGGTAAAAGCCTATAAGAAAACGGGCAATGCCGCTTATCGCGCGGCGGCCGAGCGAGGCATCAACTACCTGTTGGAGGCGCAATATGCGCATGGTGGCTTTCCGCAATATTATCCCAACAAGGCGCTTTACCGTGCCGAGGTGACCTATAACGACAATGCCATGGTCAATGCCCTGCTTGTGCTGGATGCTGTTGCCAAGCAGCAGGATGGCTTTGCACTGCTGAAGGACACCGCTTTGGTGAACCGCGCGAGAACGGCCGTGGAAAAAGGCGTCGCCTGCATCTTGCGCACGCAGGTGCGGCAGGGCGACCGTCTTAGCATATGGGCGGCGCAATATGATGAAGAAACGCTGTTGCCGGCGCAGGCACGCAAGTTTGAACCTGTGTCGCTGAGTAGCGCCGAGTCGGTGGCCATCATCCGCTTTCTGATGGGCCAGCCCCAAACGGCGGCCATCGAACAAGCCATTGATGAGGCCGTAGCGTGGCTCGCATCGCATGATATCCGCGGATATCGATTCGACAAAGTGCGGGATGCCAACGGAAAGCTAACACGTGATTTAATAGCCGATGAAAAGGGCCTGCTATGGTCGCGGTTCTATGATATCGAGAATAGCAAACCTCTTTTTGGAGATCGTGACAACCGGGTGGTTTACACTTTTTCGGAGATCTCGGAAGAACGTAGAAACGGATATGCTTGGTTTGGGAATTGGCCCCAGGCACTCATCGAAAGGGAATACCCCGATTGGAAGAAAAGAAAAACAGAACATAAGTAATTAAGGAAATAGGAATCGTATAATGTTGCTTTCAAGAGAAAATTTAGAGAAAATCACATCGGCGGATGTACAGTTGCCCACGGCAGACTCCTTTGCGCTGCCCGAGCGTGTGCTGCAATTTGGTACAGGGGTGCTATTGCGGGGCCTGCCAGATTATTACGTAGATCAGGCCAATAAGCAAGGGCTGTTCAATGGGCGTATTCTGGTGGTGAAGTCAACCAGCTCGTCGGGAGCCGACGCATTCGAACAGCAGGATGGGCTGTATACCCTCTGCATCAAAGGAAAGAAAGATGGGCAGGAAGTTGTTCAGTATACGCTAAACAACGCCATCTCCCGCGTGCTGTCCGCATCCAACGACTGGAGCAGTATTTTGGAGGCTGCGAAAAATCCGGCCCTGCAGGCCGTGTTTTCCAATACCACCGAGGTGGGCATTGTGATGAGCAATGATCAATTGACCGATGCGCCACCGGCCTCTTTTCCCGGAAAGCTGCTGGCCTTTCTTTACGAACGCTATGGCTATTTCAAAGGCGATCCCGAAAAGGGTCTGGTGATCTTGCCCACCGAGTTGATTTCGGACAATGCGCAGCAATTGAAAAAAATCTTATTGAGCCTGGCCGCACAGAATAACCTAGAAACGGCTTTTGTGCAGTGGCTGGAAGAGGCCAACGATTTTTGCAACACCTTGGTCGATCGTATCGTACCGGGGCGTCTGCCTGCGGCCGAGCAAGAGGCAACGGAAGCTTTATTGGGCTATCAGGACGAACTGATGATCATGGCCGAACCCTTCAGCCTTTGGGCCATCGAGACCGACTCGGTACGGGTACGCGAAAAGCTCTCCTTCGCGCCGGTAGATGCCGGTATCGTATTGGTGCCCTCTATCGACAAGTTTAAGGAAATCAAGCTTCGCCTATTGAACGGAACGCATACCTTGAGTTGTGCGGCCGCTTTGTGGAGTGGGTTTACCACCGTTAAGGAAGCGATGAACAATGATACGTTCAACCAGTTCGTACGCGGACTTATGCAGCAGGAAATTGGCAAGGCCATTTTGGATCCCTATATCGAGCAGCACGATGTGGATACCTTTTCCAGTAGTGTGATCGATAGGTTCAGTAATCCCTTCCTGGATCATCGCTGGGAAAATATAGCACTCAACTTTACCTCCAAAATGAACATGCGCAATATCGCGCTGTTGGACAAGTGGTATAGCAAAAACCTCGTGCCGCCGCAGCATTTTGCCTTGGGCTTTGCAGCCTACCTGAAGTTTATGGATACCCAGCAAGCGGATGGTAAATATGTGCAGCAGCTACCCGGCAGCAGCGTGACCTTGCAGGATGAGTTTGCGCCGCAGCTGCAGGAATACTGGAAAGAGCCCAGTGCCGTAGTACAGCGTGTACTCAGCGATGAGAGCCTATGGGGCAAGAATTTAAGCAAATACCCGGAGTTTGCGTCTACCGTGCAGTATTACCTGGAGGAGATCAACGCATCGGGTGTATTGAAAACAATGGAAAAGCTAAATACAGGATGGCCAGTAGAATATTAAGGATTCACCCCAAGGACAACGTGCTGGTGGCCTTGCAGGATCTCGCCAAGGGCGAACATATCGAATTTGAAGGAATAGATTACCACTTGGTGGATGATATTCCGGCCAAGCACAAGTTTTTTATGCAGGATATGCAGCCTGCCGATGAGATCTATATGTATGGGGTGCTGGTGGGCAAAGCACAATATGCCATTCCGCGGGGCGGATTGATGAATACCGACAACACCAAACATGCGGCCGACCCCTATACGTTCCGGCCGTACAACTACCATTGGGAGGCGCCGGATGTTTCCCGTTTCGCCGGTCGTACCTTCAACGGCTACCTGCGTAGCGATGGGCGTGTAGGTACCGCCAACTACTGGTTGTTCATTCCGACGGTATTCTGTGAAAACAGGAACCTTGACGTCATCAAAGAAGCCCTGTACAATGAGCTGGGCTATTCGGTAACGGGCAAATACCGTGCGTTTACGCACGAGCTGTTGGCCGCTTATGAAGAAGGGCAGGATATTGAGCAGCTATCTCCGGATGCGCTGAGCGTGCTCACACATCAGCAAAATCGGGTATTCAAAAATGTCGATGGGATCAAGTTTTTGAACCACCAGGGAGGCTGTGGCGGCATTCGGCAGGATGCTGCGGTGCTGGGCCAGCTGCTGGCGGCCTATGCCGATCATCCCAATGTGGCTGGCGTGACCGTATTGAGCTTGGGCTGCCAAAACCTGCAGCTGACGGATCTGCTGGCCGACATCAAAGCGCGCAATCCACAATTTGATAAGCCCATGTTTGTCTTTGAACAGCAGCAGTCCAAAAGTGAAGAGCAGCTGATCAAGGAAGCCATACAAAAAACTTTTACCGGCTTGGTGGAGATCAACAAGTATACCCGTCAACCAGCACCATTGAGCAAGCTTACCCTTGGCGTAAAATGTGGCGGCAGTGATGGCTTCAGTGGCATCTCGGCCAATCCGGCGGTAGGTTACACCTCAGACCTGTTGGTGGCGCTGGGCGGCAAGGTGCTCTTGGCCGAGTTTCCGGAGCTCTGCGGTGCCGAGCAAAATCTGATCGATCGCACCATCGAACCCCAGGCGGCGCATAAATTTATGGCGCTGATGGGTGCTTACAGCCAAGCAGCCGAAAATGTGGGTTCCGGCTTCCACATGAACCCCTCGCCAGGCAATATCCGCGACGGTTTGATCACCGATGCCATAAAAAGTACCGGTGCGGCCAAGAAGGGCGGCAACTCGCCCGTGGTGGATGTGCTCGACTATACCGAAGAGGCCACCAAGCCGGGGCTTAATCTGGTATGTACGCCCGGCAATGATGTCGAGGCGACGACCGGCAAAACAGCTTCGGGAGCTACCTTGATCTTGTTTACCACAGGCTTGGGTACGCCTACCGGCAACCCGATCTGTCCGGTGATCAAAGTGGCCACCAACAATGCCCTGGCCACACGTATGGCCGATATCATCGATATCAATACAGGCGCCATTATCGATGGCGAGAAAACCATTGAGGAAATGGGCGAGGATATCCTCGAATATTGTATCAAAGCGGCCAGCGGAGAGGTGATTCCCAAAGCTGTACAGTTAAATCAGGACGACTTTATCCCTTGGAAAAGAGGGGTAAGTCTTTAAAAAAAACAGAAACATGAAAGCATTTCTAGACGACAATTTTTTATTGCAGAGCAAGACGGCGCAGGATCTTTACCATCAATTTGCAAAGAACCAGCCCATCATTGACTACCATAACCATTTGATACCCGAGCAGATTGCCAACAACAGCCGGTTTGAAAACATCAGCCAGGTGTGGCTGAACGGCGACCACTACAAGTGGCGGGCAATGCGCACCAACGGCGTGGCCGAAAAATATATCACCGGCGATGCCTCCGATAAGGAGAAGTTCCTGAAATGGGCCGAGACGGTGCCCTATACCTTGCGCAATCCGCTGTATCACTGGACACACTTGGAGCTGCAGCGTTATTTTGGCATCACCGATCTTTTGTCGCCCAAAACGGCGGAGAAGATCTACGAGGAGACGGCAGCAAAGCTGGCTGAGCCGGGCTATGATGTACGCGGCCTGTTGAAGCGCATGAACGTGGAGGTGGTATGCACCACCGATGATCCTATCGATGCGCTCAACTTCCACCAGCAGTTTTCCCAAGAGCAGGAGAGCTTCAAGATGCTGCCCGCCTTTCGTCCGGATAAAGCCATGAACAGCGACGACCCGTCGGCGCTGAACGCTTATATTGGGCAGGTGGAGGCGGTGACCAACCGCTCGATCAGCAGCTACCAAGATTACCTCGATGCCTTGAAGGCTCGCCATGATTTCTTTGCCCAAAACGGATGCTCGGTATCCGACCACGGCTTGGAGCAGATCTATGCCGAGGATTACACCGACCAAGAGATCGCTACTATTTTTCAGAAGATCAGAACCGGACAAGATTTGACCTATGTCGAAAACCTGAAATTCAAGTCTGCGATGCTGGTGCAGTTTGCCCAGTGGGATCACGAAAAAGGATGGGTGCAGCAATACCACTTGGGCGCCCTGCGCAATAACAATGCACGCATGTTGCGCGCCAACGGCCCCGATACGGGATGGGATTCTATTGGCGATTTCAGCCAGGCGAGAGCGCTATCGAAGTTCCTCAACCGGCTGGATAATCAGGATCAATTGGCCAAGACGATCCTCTACAACCTCAACCCGGCGGATAATGAACTGATGGCGACCATGATCGGCAACTTCAATGATGGCTCGGTGAAAGGTAAGGTGCAGTTTGGCTCGGCCTGGTGGTTCCTAGACCAAAAAGACGGCATGACCAAGCAGATCAATGCACTTTCCAACATGGGCTTGCTGAGCCGCTTGGTCGGGATGTTGACCGACTCGCGCAGCTTTCTTTCCTTCCCTCGCCACGAGTATTTCCGCCGTTTGATCTGTGATATCTTCGGTGAGGATATCGAGAAAGGCGAGCTGCCCAATGACCAGGAGTGGATCGGCAAGATCATCAGCGATATCAGCTACCACAATGCCAAGGAATATTTCAATTTTAAATAAGCGATGGCGCAAGGGAAAATACTCAGCTTCGGCGAAATATTGCTGCGCATCTGCCCAGATCTAACGACAGATTGGGTGGGGCGTGGGCAATTGCCTTTTTATGTGGGTGGTGCCGAGCTGAACGTAGCGACGGCCTTGTCCTTATGGGGGCTTCCGTCGGCCTATATGTCGGCGATGCCCAGCAATGCCATCAGCGAAGGGATTGCCGGGCACCTGTTGGGCAAAGGACTGGACCTATCGGCCATGTGCTGGCAGGGCGAGCGCATCGGCATCTACTACCTGCCCCAAGGCAAAGATGTGAAGCATGCTGGCGTGGTCTACGATCGTGCGGGCTCCTCTTTTGCAAACCTGAAGCGTAGCGATGTGGATTGGGATGCGGTGCTGGAGGGCGTCAGTTGGTTTCACTTTTCGGCCATTTGCCCAGCCATCAACGCCACGATCGCCGAGATCTGTTTGGATGCGCTGCAGGCTTGCCAACGCAAAGGTATCCGCGTGTCGCTAGACTTAAACTACCGCGCCAAGCTCTGGAAATATGGCCAAGAGCCCATTGAGGTGATGCCGCAATTGGCAGCATATTGCGATGTGATCATGGGCAATATCTGGGCGGCACAGCAGATGCTGGGCACAAGCTTGGACGATCAGTTCAAGATAAGCGAATCCCAGTATCCCAAGGAAGATTTATTGGCGCAGGCCGAGCGCAGCAGTGCCGAGCTTAGGACGCGCTATCCGCGTTGCCGCTATGTGGCCAACACGTTTCGCTTTGACCATCTCGAAAAAGGGATAAAATATTATACCAGCCTGTATGGACAGGACGGACTTTTGGTTTCAAATGAGTATCTTTCCGAAAGCATTGTAGATAAGGTCGGTAGCGGTGATTGCTTTATGGCAGGACTGATCTACGGCCTTTATCGCGATCAGGACGCCAGTTATACGCTTGAATTTGCTACCGCGGCCGCTTATGATAAGCTGTTTATCCCGAGCGACGCAACCGTAAGTTCAGTGTCAGACATAGAAAAAAGAATTAAACATGAGTAAGAAACAAGCGGTTTTAGACGCTATTTTAACGCAGGGGATGCTTCCTTTGTTCTTTCATACGGATGCGCAGGAGAGTGTGGCCATTGTGCACACCCTATATGCTGCAGGCATCCGCGTTTTCGAATTTACCAACCGTGGCGCCGAGGCAGGAGCGGTATTCAAGGCACTTGTGGAGGCCCGTGATGCCGATATGCCGGGACTTTATTTGGGCATCGGCACCATCAAGAATACCCAGGAAGCCGAGCAGTTCTTGGCGCTGGGAGCCGATTTTATCGTGGCGCCCATTGTGACGCCCGCCGTGGGCGAATTGGTGCACAAAGCGGGGCTCCTGTGGGTGCCGGGCTGTATGACGCCTACGGAAATCGCCTTTGCGCAGAGCCATGGTGCTTCCCTGATCAAGCTTTTTCCTGCGAATATCTTGGGGCCAGGCTTTCTGTCAGCCATCCGCGAGCTCTTTAAGGGGCAGCTGTTTATCCCGACGGGAGGCGTTGATCTGGAGATCGGTAACCTCACGGACTGGTTCAAGGCCGGTGTATGTGCCGTCGGTATGGGCAGCAAGCTGATCGACCCGAAGCGTGTGGAGGGACTCGCCGAAAGAACAGCGCAAGCTTTGGCCTTGGTCAAGCAGGCCCAACAACATTAATCCGTTGCTCTGCGCCCTTTTCGGGCGCAGAGCAACTATAAACCTATACTTCGTAAACCACAATTTTTGATATTTTTATTTTAACGTTTTAATTTCCAAGCTACCCATGACGAATGATAAAAAGGGAAACTACAGATGGACCATATGTGCCCTTCTGTTTTTTGCGACCACGATAAACTACATGGACCGACAGGTGCTTTCACTCACCTGGAAGGATTTCATCAGCCCCGAATTTCACTGGACCAATAGCGACTATGGCCTTATCACGGCCCTGTTTTCTATTTTCTACGCCGTAAGTATGCTCTTTGCGGGGCCTTTCGTCGATTGGATGGATACTAAAAAAGGCTTTCTTTGGGCCATCGGTATATGGTCTATAGGAGCCATCCTGCACGCCTTCTGTGGTATCGCTACATCGGGTATTGTTGCGGGCGAATGGTTTGTGGGCTTCGAAGGAGCCAAGCATGCCATTGGGCAGGTGAATGATGTCGCACGTGTGATCAATGTCAGTGTCGTCCTTTTCATCTTTGCACGCTTTGTGCTGGCCGTGGGTGAAGCCGGAAACTTCCCTGCTGCCATTAAGGCTACGGCCGAGTACTTTCCTAAGAAAGACCGTGCCCTGGCAACCAGTATCTTCAATGCTGGCGCTACCATCGGTGCCTTGGCGGCTCCCTTGACCATTCCGGTTATTGCGGCCTACTGGGGATGGGAAATGTCCTTTATTATCATTGGTGCCCTGGGCTTTGTGTGGATGGGCTTTTGGGTATTTCTGTATAAGAAGCCGCACGGAAATCCGAAGGTCAACGCTGCCGAACTGGCCTATATCATGCAGGATGGCGACCACGAAGAGGAAACGACGCCCGAGGTGGCGGTGCCTGTGGTTAAGAAAAAGATGTCTTTGGGTGCCTGCTTTAAGTACAAGCAAACCTGGGCCTTCGCCTTCGGCAAGTTTATGACCGATGGCGTGTGGTGGTTCTTTCTGTTTTGGATGCCGGCCTATCTTTCCGCCGTGTATGATATCAAATCGTCGGACACACAGGGGCAATTGGCCATCTTTGTGCTCTATTTGATCACTTTACTATCGATTATCGGGGGCTGGTTGCCCAGCTACTTCGTGGATAAAAAAGGTCTTAACCCCTACGATGGGCGGATGAAGTCTATGCTTATCTTCGCCTTCGTGCCTTTGGCGGTGCTCTTTGCGCAGCCTTTGGGGCATATCTCCTACTGGATTCCCGTGCTATTGATTGGTCTGGCAGGTGCGGCACACCAGTCTTGGTCGGCCAATATTTTCTCTACCGTGGGCGACATGTTTCCACGCAGGGCAATCGCTACGGTGACCGGTATCGGTGGTTTAGCGGGCGGTGTAGGGTCTACCTTTATCAACTTCTTTTCGGGTAAGCTGTTTGACCATGCCAAGGAGACACAGATGGTCTTCATGGGTTTCCAGGGAGAAGAGGCGGGTTATTTCATTGTGTTCTCCTTCTGTGCCGTGGCTTACCTGATCGCTTGGACGGTGATGAAGACCTTGGTGCCGCGCATGCAGGTGATCACGGATTAACAGATCGACTTATTTTAATACCTACCTAAATAATTTTAACCATGCAGTTAGATTTAGAAAGCATATTCTACGGGGATGAAGATATCCCCGCAGAATATGCCCTGCAAGAACAGATCGACCAGCGCGAGTTCTTGTCGAATGGCGAGATGTTGCCCTGGACGGGCGAAGTCAGTGACGTGTTCTCGCCCATTTGTGTGAAGACAAAAGACGGCCTTCAACGAAAGCGTATCGGTAGTTATCCGGTATGTACGGAGAAGGAGTCCATGGAGGCGTTGGATGCTGCTGTCAAGGCCTATGATAATGGTCGCGGCGAATGGCCCACGATGAGTGTGGCCGATAGGATCGCCTGCGTGGAGCGTTTTACGCAGCAGATGATCGAAAAGAAGGATATCGTGGTGAAGCTGATCATGTGGGAGATCGGCAAGTCCTACACCGATTCGGTGAAGGAGTTTGACCGTACCGTGGAATATATCTATGCCACGATCGATGCGTTGAAAGATGTGGATCGCGATTCCTCGCGCTTCCAGATCGAGCAAGGTATCATTGCCCAGATTCGGCGGTCGCCCTTGGGTGTCGTGCTCTGTATGGGTCCCTTCAACTATCCGTTGAATGAGACCTTTACCACGCTTATCCCCGCATTGATCATGGGCAATACACTTTTATTCAAACCACCAAAGCATGGTACGCTGTTGCATTATCCCTTGCTGGAGGCCTTCCGCGCGAGTTTTCCAAAGGGTGTGGTGAATACCATTTATGGCCGGGGCAACAAAATTGTTCCACAGCTGATGCAGTCGGGCAAGATCAATGTGCTCACGCTGATCGGCTCGAGCCGGGTGGCCGATGAGCTGAAGAAATTGCATCCACGCGTAAACCGCTTGCGGGCTATCTTGGGCTTGGATGCCAAGAATGCGGCCATCGTTACCAAAGATGCCGACCTAGACCTTGCTGTCTCGGAAACGGTGCTGGGTTCGCTTTCCTTCAATGGGCAGCGCTGTACGGCACTCAAGATTATCTATGTGCACCGTAGCATCGCGCAGGAGTTTTTGAAAAGGCTGAGCGCAGAGGTGGGCAAACTGAAATATGGTATGCCTTGGGAGCAAGGCGTGGCGCTAACCCCGCTGCCCGAGGTCAACAAGCCGGCCTACCTAACGGAATGCTTAGAAGACGCGAAGAGCCACGGCGCGAAAGTGGTGAACGAGCATGGTGGAGAGACCTTGGCTTCGTTCTTCTATCCGGCTATCGTTTATCCGGTCAATGCACAGATGAAGCTGTACCGCGAGGAGCAGTTTGGACCGGTTATTCCGGTGGTTCCCTTCGACGATCTGGAAGAACCGATCGAATACCTGATCGAGTCATCGCATGGACAGCAAGTGAGTATCTTCAGCAACAATGCTGCGGTGATCTCCTCGTTGATCGACCCTTTGGTCAATCAAGTGAGCCGTGTCAATGTCAATAGCCAATGTCAGCGCGGGCCAGATACTTTCCCTTTCACTGGGCGGAAAGATAGTGCCGAAGGTACGCTGTCTGTTGTGGATGCCTTGCGCTCGTTCTCTATACGCTCGCTGGTAGCCACCAAGAATACGGATAAGAATAAAAAACTGCTGAACGAGATTGTCGGAGATAATAGCTCCAACTTCTTGAGCACAAAGTATATTTTCTAAGATTGCTTCGTCGTCGTTCCTCCTTCTCGCAATGACGAAAGGTAGTTATGTATCTTGATTATAACGGCATTTATCGCCGTAAAGGCAAATTCATATAAACTTTTAAGTTTATAAAAAATAAAAAAGACGGCGTTAAATGCCGTCTTTTTTAAAGAAATCAAACAACATTGTCTTGTGGGTATTGGATATAAATTTTATCTTATGTCCTTATGAAATCACGTATATTACGTAATTTTACTCATCATGGCGTTCGAAAACTATACGATAAAAGATATTGCCAAGGCTTTAAACCTTTCCCCTTCCACGGTATCGAGAGCACTGCGCGACAGTTACGAGATCAGTGCGGAAACCAAGAAGCTGGTGATGGCCTATGCCGAGAAAATCAACTACCGCGCAAATCCTATTGCGCGCAGCCTGAAGGAACGTAAAAGTTACAGCATAGGTATTATTGTGAGCGAGATTGCCAACAACTTCTTTTCGCAGGTTATCGATGGTATTGAATCGGTCGCCTATGGCAAGAACTACCAAGTCGTGATTTCGCAGACCCACGAGTCGGCCGAGCGCGAGCGCCTCAATGTAGAGCACCTCTACTCGCGGTCTACGGACGGTTTACTGATGGCGCTCTCGGCAGAGACCAGCGATGTCAGCTACCTGCAGGATCTTATGGCGAAAGGTTTTCCCATTGTTTTCTTTGATCGTGTTCCGGCAACTATCCCCGCGCATCGGGTGATTGCTGACAACAAGCAGGGTGGCTACGATGCGGTGCACTACCTTGCCCAAAAAGGCTGTACACGTATTGCGCATCTTACGAGTGCACGGGGGCTCTCTATCAGCAAGGAGCGCTTGGAGGGCTACAAGATGGGGCTGTTGGCGCATGGCCTGGAGGTGGATGATGCCTTGGTAAAACATTGCCAGTATGGCGGTTTGCACCAAGGGGAGCTGGAACAGGTGGTTGCAGAGCTGGCGGAAACCGACTACGACGGCATTTTCATTTCGGGCGATAAATTGACGACGGGTTACCTACAGGTAATGAACGAGCAGTATGACGAAAGGATCAAGCAGGTGGCCATTGCGGGTTTCACCAATTCCAAGGTGGTCAGCATCTTCTCGCCTACCATCACCGCAATTCGCCAGCCGGCCTTCGACATGGGGAAACGGGCGGCCGAACTGCTGATCCAGCAGATCGAAGCCAAACATACGGTTGTCGATTTTGAAACGGTGGTGCTGCCCACGACGCTTCTGGCCAAGAAATAGCAGGCAGCATGGATCAGTCATAGCCCATCGATCGTCAGTTGCTGGGCCATCAAAAAACATGCATAGCATATGATAAGAAATTATACGATAAGTCAAGTCAGCGCTTACGATGCGCAGCTGCTGAAAGGGCTAGCCGCCCTAACCGTGGATGTGGTGGCGGGCAATGCTTCCATCGGATTTATGGACGATCTTAACCTTGAAAAAGCCAGCCTCTTCTGGGCGGATGTATTCGAGCGGGTGCTTGCCGAAAAGGTCGTTTTATTGATCGCGACGGACGATGCGAGTGGTCAGGTTATCGGCACGGTGCAGCTGCATGTTGCCCAACCCGACAATCAGCCCCATCGCGCCGATGTGGCCAAGATGCAGGTGCATAGCCAGGCGCGGCGCTTGGGCATTGGCGAAAAGCTGTTGCTGGCCGTGGAGAAAGAAGCTCAGAAACGCGGAAAACATATATTGGTGTTGGATACGGTATCCGGTAGCCCAGCCTCCTTTCTCTACCAAAAGCTGGGCTGGATAAAGGTGGGCGACATCCCGGAATATGCGCTATTCCCAAATGGGGCTTACTGCAGCACCACCTATTTCTATAAGAAGCTTTAAGCCTTTGGTGTTTTGAAAACAGCCAAGCGGCTGGTTAAGGCAAACATCAAAAGGCCAAAACAGGCAAATACGCCAAAGGAATAGCGGAGGTCCAAAATCTCGGCGATGTAGCCAATAAGCGGCGGACCCATCAAGAAGCCGAGGTAGCTCACGCTGGATACCATGGCGAGCGCCACGCCGGAAGAGATGGTTTTGTGCGTGCCGGCCACCGAGTATACGGAAGGCACATTGCAGGCCACACCCAGCCCCACCAGCATAAAAGCGAGCGTACAGAAGATCAGCTGTGGAAAGACCACGGCACTCATCATGCCCACAAACATCAGGATACCGCTGATCTGCAGGGTGCGCTGCCGGCCGATACGGCTGATCACGGCATCGCCGATAAAGCGCCCGGTGGCCATCATCACCATAAAGGCGGCGTAGCCCAAGGTGGTTAGGCTGTCCGGGGCTTTCACAATGTCGTGGAAGTACACGCCGCTCCAGTCAAACATGGCCCCTTCGGTAGCCATGCTGCAAAAACCGATGACCCCCAAGGAGATCAACAAGCGATCGGGCTTGAAGGAAAAGGATTTTTTTTCAGCCGTTCCGGAGAGGTCCTGCAGCAGGTAGCTCCTGTTCAACAGGATGTTGAGCAACATCATGCCCGTAACGATATAAAAGTGAACCGAGGTGCTTACTTGAAAATTGAGCGTGGCTAGTCCAATAAGGGCACCCGTGAATCCGGCTATGCTCCAAGCGCCGTGAAACGACGACATAATGGACTTTTGGTACATACGCTCGGCAAGCACCCCTTGGGTGTTGACCGATATATTGCAGATGTTGCCGATGATACCGAACAGCAGCAGGGCACCGCCCAGGTGCCAAGCGTTTTGTGCAAAGGAGATGCTGCACAGCACCAAGAGGTACAACAGGGCGCCAAAGGGCATCAGCCGATGGCTGCCATATTTGCCGACCAATTTGCCCGATAGCGGCATGGTGATCAGTTGCCCGATGGGCAACATCAAGAGGACCGTTCCCAGTTGAGCCTCTGTGAGTTCCAGTTGGGCCTTGATAATCGGGATGCGGCTTGCCCAGCTTGCGAAGGCCAGCCCCTGTCCGAAGTAAAAAAGGGATACGGCAAGGCGGATGCGCTGTTTGTTTTCGGGAAAGTGGGACGCCGACGGGCTGCTTGAAGAAGATTCCATGATGGGGGCTGTTTGCTGCAAAATTACGTCAAATTTCCAATAAAAAATGCTAAACTTGTAATACATCATAAACCGTTAACATTTACCCGCAATACCATGAAAAGCATTTTTGTTGCCCTATCCATCCTGTTTTTTTCCTTCGGCTCTTTTGCCCAGACCAAAGACAGCGTATGGCTGTTTTCCTACTTTGTGGGCAATGGCGAGGATGGGCTGCATTTGGCGCACAGCGCGGATGGGTTCACGTGGAACGCCATAAGCAGCAAAGCTTCTTTTTTAAAGCCGGCGTTGAGCCCGGATAAGCTGATGCGCGATCCCTGTATCATCCGCGGCAAGGACAACCGCTTCCACATGGTGTGGACGGTAAGCTGGACACAACGTGGTATCGGCTATGCCAGCTCGACCGATCTGCTCAACTGGTCCGAGCAGCAGTATATCCCCGTGATGGAGCATGAAGCCAAGGCGCGCAACACTTGGGCGCCCGAGATTACCTACGACCCTGTGCAGGACGAGTATATGATTTATTGGGCCACCACCATTACGGGTACATTTCCCGAAACGCAGGTGCAGGAAGATAATGCTTATAACCACCGCATGTACTACGTGACGACCAAAGATTTCAAAACCTTCTCGGATACCAAACTGCTGTATGAGCCGGGCTTTAACTGCATCGATGCCAGTATTGTGCCCTACAACGGTGGCTGGCTGATGTTTATCAAGGATGAAACCCGTGTGCCCGCACAAAAGAACCTGAAGATTGCCTTTGCCGATAAGCTGACGGGTCCCTACTCGGCAGCAAGTGCACCCATCACCGGTAAATACTGGGCGGAAGGTCCTACGGTAACCAAGATCGATGGCCTATGGACGGTCTACTTTGATAAATATACCGAACATACATACGGGGCTATTCAATCGGCAGATCTGAAAGAATGGGTCGATGTGTCGGATAAGGTGAAGCTGCCGAAGGGTCTGCGCCACGGCACGGTGTTTCAGGTATCCAAAGCAGAGCTGCAAAAGATATTGTCGGCCAAGTAGCTTTGTCTTTCTTCTAGCGCTTTAGTGTGGTGGTCATGAGTAATTAAGTATCTTTTATTTGCGAATTTATTCGGTAGTTAAGTTTATTTTTCGTTATTTTTAAGGAAATATCTGTTCAATAAGCTTGCTAACCGCTATGTACCATGCTAAATACCTACAGTTTGCTCCCATTTACTTGGAGGAGGAGGTTCGGAAGACTGGATATCTAGGCTTCCTGCCCTCGGCATACCATCAGGGCATTACCGCCGATCTATGCTACAGCTGCTGCGAGCTGGAACATATCCTGCTGTTGGAGATCTATGGCGAGGTGCCTGCTGGGGGATTCCTGTTTAAATTGCTGCCACAGGACTTTTTCTTTTGGCAATGCTACCAGCTCATGGGAGAATCCAAGCTGTTGCTGCACAAAAAAATTGTCTTGGCAGAAAATCGATGTTTGCCCTTTGTGTCCAACAGACGCCGCATTTCAGTGCTTATGGATGAACGCAAGGTTCGTTTAATTTGTATAGGCTATAAAGAGCCTATACTGGAAGCGCTTTTCCAAGAGTATCCAGCAACCGGAAATTTTCTACTGCATAGGCCGGAAAATCCGACTCAAGATTTACTGCTGCCAGATGTGGGGATAAATTTTCGCTTTCGGGAGGTTTTCCGGCAGCTTTCCTCTCTGCAGTTTCGTGCTTTCCATACGCGTAGCGAGCTTACCCTTTGCTTGGGGCGCCTTTTTCAGGAGCTGGATACGGCTCTGCAAAAGGAGTCGGACAGCGGTGGACGTTCCAATCTGCAGATCTACCACCGCGCGATACAGTATATACGTGAACATTATATGGACGAAATCAATAATGAAAGTATAGCGGAAGCACTGGCGATCAGCACGCGAACATTAACCCGAATATTTGAGGACAAAAGCGTCAAAATAACCGTTTTAATACAACAACTGAAGCTGCAAAAGGCACAAGAATTACTGCGTAAGGGCGAGATGTCCGTCGAAGAGATTGCGCATGAGTTACAGTTCCCAAACCGCAGGTACTTCGGCCGCGCGTTTAAAAAGTTCTTTTTTGAACCGCCCTCATCGATCAAAAGAAACACGAAATAATACCCGCATAGTCTTCGTTTCACCTTGCAGATGCGTTGGATGCATGTGCATCTGCCGGATAAGCCTAGTGAAAAGGCTCGGGTGCATGCGCATTAAGCGCGGATGCCCAGTGAGAAGGTTCGGATGCATAGGCATTAAGCCCGGATGCCTAGTGAAAAGGTTCGAGTGCATAGGCATTAAGCCCGGATGCCTAGTGAAAAGGCTCGGATGCATACGCATTAAGCCCGGATGCCTAGTGAAAAGGCTCAGATGCATACGCATTAAGCGCGGATGCCTAGTGAAAAGGTTCGGATGCATACGCATTAGGCTTGGATGCGTAGTGAAGTGAGTCATTTCACTAGTGAAAAGCGTTTTTCACTAATGGAACGGTGTTGTCCCTAAAGCAAAATGGCCTTTTTCACTACGTAGGGCTACTTTTTCAGCTTGCAGCTCTGTTTTTTTTGTGCCGAAAATCCCTGAAAAGGGTATCAAATTACGCCAAAAATTTCGGGTTGACCCTAAAAAGTTGGCGCGATTTGATACCCTTTTTCTTAAAAAGACCACTGATCTTTGTCGTGTTAACGGTTTAATTAATTACTTAAAAACAACATGTTATGTTCAAACCAACATTACAATTCCGAAAACTGTCGGAGGTCCAAGTGGGACAGTACGCAGAGAGCATTTTGGTCAAGATGACTGAAAATGCCAATTTGTTTCCAGATCCAGATCCAGCATTGGAGGTTCTGGAAGAAACGCTAACCGCTTTCAGACGTGCGGTAGCCGATGCCGCTTTTCGCGACATGCGCCAAGTGGTGATCAAAAATCAACGCTTTACGGAGTTGAAGTCCGTGCTGTTTGATTTGTCGCTCTATGTGACGAAGGTGGCCCAGGGTAATCGTGCCTTGATCTTGGCAGCAGGCTTTGTGCCGACCAAGGCTGCAACGCCTCTTGGGCTGGCTCCAAAGCCTACAGACCTTCGTGCTACAGCGTTGGCTGCCAGACCGGGAGTGGTCGAACTGCGCGTCAGCGTTTGGAATGCGGCATTGATGTACTTCTTCGAGTACCGAAAAGTACAGTCTGAAGACGCGTGGGAGCGCGTGTCGAGCTCACGTGCCAATATCGCGATTAGCGGTTTGGAAAGCTTGGAGCGTTACGAGTTCCGCGTGGCCTACGCCACAACAAATCCCACGCTGACGTACAGCGATGTGATTCGCTCGGTCATTATGTAAAAAGGTGCCCTAGATGAATCGCAAAAGGCTACCTCTTTGCGCGATGGTCGCGCAGTGACCCCAGGGGTCGAGGTAGCCTTTCCTGCATCTTGCTTCGCCATCCGCCCCCTAGCGGGACGGAGACAAAAAAACGAGGCCTCGCTTCGCCAACTAAATCTTATATTTATACTAGTCAAAATAGCTTCGTCATGATAAAGACCATTGTTAAAAGCCATCCCTTGCGAGACATTATCTTGGATTTCGATGATGCCATAACGCCACCCCAATTTGAGCAGGAGGCGCTGACCCTGTACTACAAGGCGCACGACCTCACCTATGCGGTTCGCCTCGAAGCGGCAGAACGCATGCCTCGACTGCGCGCAGTATATGCGGTGCTCAGCGACTTGTTGCTGCGCAGCCTGGCCATCGAGCAGGACCTCGACTTTCTGGAAGACGCCCTAGGCATCGCCAAGTCGCCAGACCTCGACTCCTTCGAGGGCGAGCTTACCATCAGGCTGGAGGATTTCTATAGCATGACCCTAAAGCATAGTCAAGACCTGCATGGGGTGTACGATGTGATTTGCGAGTTGACCGATCAGTATAATGCCGATATCCAAAAAATTGGTGAGGAGGAATACCTGATCGACCCGATGTATTTCGAGGTGCTACACGATCTTTACGGACGCTACGATGAGGTCTCTGTGCATACCGTGTCGCTAGATGATGATCATCAGAACTTCTTGGGTGCTTATGGCGATGTGGAAAAGGAATATTTTGCCTACACGGACTTTGCCAACTTGGTGTTCGAGAAATATGCGCAATTGGTGCCGGCAAGCGATAAGCTGTACCGTCGCGTGGAGCTGGTCGAAGCCAAGTTGAAGGAAAAGCTGGATGAAAATCCCGGCGAGAGCTTGTAAGCTGTCCTTCCAAAGGGCTTAATACAGGTCGGGCTCGGTGATCCCCTTCTCGTTATACGATGCTTTGTTCATTTGAAAATGCAGCTGCGTCATGCGGTTCAAATAGACTTTCAGGGGCTCTAGGTTATGCTCCTGCCGCAGCTGGTCTACTCGGACAGAGTCTAGCAAACCAATTTTCGGAATCGCCCGTCCGGTCGTGCGCACAAGATAAGTCACTTGCGTGCCGAATTGCTGCTTCTTCCCTGCATTCACCTGCACCCGATCAAAAAGGTAGGCGTAGTTTTCCGGATTGGCATTCTTTCCTTGCACCTGCTTTTTCATGGCCCGTAATACCTTGCGCTGAAAGGCAGGGTCGTGGTCGCAATGCTGCACCAGCAGCCAGAAATGGTTGGAACTCTCCTTGCCTACTTCCCGATAGCCTAAGTAGCCGTAGCGTGAAAAGTAAGCGGCAATATTCTTTTGGTGGGTACGAAACACGCTGTCTTTAAATGCATCCCAACGGGCATCACTATAGTCTTGGTATACGCCAGTTCTTACCTTTGCCGCCACCTGATCGGTGGTCACCATCTCCGCGAGATGCGCCTGTATCCGCGATTGCTCGCCGGCAGGTAGCGATTTGCTGCTGCTGCAGCTCTGCAGGCCTAGGTAAATGACGAATAAAAGCAGACTGTTTTTCATAGTTTGTGGCATTAATCGTAAGCTTAAAAATAGGGAATATCGCTCGCTAAAACGAATACGGGCTGATGTTTATTTGTTTGCGGGGCTTTATCTTGCTACCTAGAAGCGGATTGCGTTTGGTGCTGAAAAGCTGTATATTAGGGCTTATCTAAACGTATGCTTATGACTCATCAATTGGATTTTTTATCCAGTATGGACAGTTTTATTTGGCCGATAAGGATGCTACCCACGGTGGGGATGATCCCGACTTTTGGTCGGACGCTGCGCATAGCGAGCGCTTGGCCGTTGATGAAGGCTTTCTAGGCGTGGTCATCGAAAACGATGAGTGTATGGCCAAGGCTTCGCTCGCGATCTTGGAATCGGCTCCCGAAATTGATGCCTCCGAAGATGCGGACCATATTGTGGAGGCCAGCATCGAGCTGAAATCCGGTTGCCTGCAGGTATTGGACTGTCCCAGCAGCTTTGTTATCTTGGAAATACCCTTGGAAAAAGCGTGCTACCGCGTGCGGATATATGGCTACAGCCTTGACCTCGCCTATCAGCCCCAGCCGGAGGATTATCTCCATATAGCGATATGGAAAGCTGACTTCGCGCAAAAGGCGGTGCTGAGGCAGTGGATTAGTGGGTATTAGGGGAGGTTGACTTCTTGAAAAATATTTTTGACTATCTTTGTTATAATTTGAAAAGGAGGAAAAGATGAAAACAGCTGATTTGAATAAATCCTTGATTGACAGCTATTATACATTGCTGAAAAGTCTTAGTCCCAATAATAAATTGGAACTTATCGCCCGACTTTCAAAGTCAATGAAGACCACAAAAAAAATAGAGAAGGAAGTTCCTCTCGAATCGTTATATGGTTCTTGGGAATCAAGCCAAACCGCAGATGAGTTAATAGCAGAACTTAAAGCAGCTAGAAACTTTAGCCGTAAACGTGAAGAATTGTGAGAAAGTTCTTACTCGACACCAATATTTGTATTTATTTTATTAAAGGACAATTTGACCTGCATAAGAAGATTACAGCCGTTGGTGAAGAAAATTGTCTTTTGTCCGAGATAACGATTGCCGAACTTAAATACGGTGTTGAAAATAGTGCACAGAAAGAAAAGAATAGAAAAATCATCGAAGCATTTGTTTCTAAGTTTGATATTCTGCCAATATTTCCTGTTCTCGATATCTACGCAAAAGAAAAGGCCCGACTGAAAACTAGAGGTAGTATGTTAGACGACTTCGACTTGCTTATTGGTACAACGGCAATATTTAATAACCTTGCTTTGGTGACAAAAAACGTAAGCGATTTTGACAGACTTGACGGAATTGTTATCGAAGATTGGACGATCTAGACGACAGCACATGCTGTCACAACACAAAATATCTATAAGTGGTATAAAAACCGATACAGATACGTTTTGGAAATTTCGTAATTTAAAAATTATTGGCTAATATTGCTTCCGTAGGTCATACACCGAATTTTGACTTCGTAGCTCAGTTGGTAGAGCAACAGACTCTTAATCTGTGGGTCCTGAGTTCGAGCCTCAGCGGGGTCACAAAAGCGTTAAAGAAAAATGGTTAAACACCTGATCTTTAGCGCTTTTATTTTTAACTCTCTCTTTGTGCACACGCTTTAGCACACACTGTAAGGCGCTTGGTTGCGTGATATAGTATATATTGCATATATTTGTGCATGGAGCTAAAAGAATTCTTAGATGCAAATCCTATTTTGATAAAAAAGGAGCTCGCCGCAAAAATGTACCCGACGCTATCAGTAGAAGTAGCTCGGAACAAGTTCACCAATAAAATGAAGGGATATGTTTCTGGAACCGGCACACAGCGAATTCTTCCACATGACGAGGCTGCCGCAAAAAAGGTTTTAACAGAGTTGAGAGATAATATCAATAAATACATCGAGGAATAAGTCCGCAGAGAAATTTTACAATATCATACGTCGAGCGAAAGCCCGGCGTTTTTTATATAGTTTTATTTGCATATATAGTATAATAAAACTATATTTGTATTATAAAAGTAACACACACATGAGCAGTAAATTTCAAATGGACCACATCGAAGTAGTAGCTACAATGATTGGTTATGGCGCAAAGAAGGTATTGGTTGAATATCGTGACGGAAAAAGCGAATGGATTTCTCGGAAAGATTGGGAAAAGATAAAGGAAGGTGATAACTGGACTACAGATTTCTAATTGCATCGCGATAATATAAAGAAGCATGATATCTACAATTAAACTATAGATAGCAAATAAGGCTTCAAAATATTTCGGGACATTATTAATCTGTCAAGCAGTAGCTTTAAACATGGCTTTGGGGTATTTTTGATACTTCAAAGCCTTACTAGCTTTTTATGAGTAAAACACAAAAGACACCCGTTCTGATCATTAAGGAAGTGCATTTCAATGATATCCTATCCGGCAATAAGCCCGAAGAGTATCGAAGTCTGAGCGACCATTATTTCAAAATGTTCTTTGATAAGAACAAAGACGGCGAATACGAGTTCCGAAAACCAATCGACAAGATTATCTTGGCCGTTGGGTATCATAAGGCCCGTAAGACCGCATTGATTGAGTTGAAAGATATTTATATCGTCGAATTTCAGCACGAAATTCCAGAAGGATTTGAAAAGGGTGATGAATGTTTTGTCCTAGAGCTTGGTAAGGTATTGGAAAGGAATTTCTAATACTTTATAACTTATGGCAGAAACAGCAGAGCAAAGAAGAAGAAGTGCCCGGCCTCGATACAGGATCAGCACATCAAACAGCGGTGTAAGAACCGTTACACCAGTAAATACGGCTGCGCGCCGTGACATGCGTCAACCAACCGGAATTCGTAGAGTAACCCGATAATGACGCCTTTAGAAATATTGAATCAAGTTAGACAGCAGTCTAGCCAAATTATCCTGTTCAGCTCATTGAACGGGAAGGATTCTATATTGCTAACAGATATGTGTTCCAAGGTCTTTGATCGAGTGGTAAGCGTTTACCTATATACGGTCAAAGACCTTGCTCATATAGAAGCTTTCAAGCGCGTGCACCAAAGCCGGTACCACAACATTGAATTTATTGAGCGCCCGCACTTCGCGCTATATGGCTATCAAAAGAATGGATATCTAGGGTATGTTGGACACGAAAAGCTGAAGCGGCGAACGCTGGCGCAGATCGGACAGGATGTAAAAGCCGGAACGGGCATTGAATGGGCATGCTTCGGGTTTAAGCGTACAGACGGCCTACAGCGCCGCCTTATGATGATGGGATTGGATAAGGTCGGAACGCCGGGTTATAACGCAAAAACAAAGAACGTCTACCCTATAGAGGGATGGACCAACAAGCATGTTCTTGCTTACATTGACAAAATGCGGCTCCCTCGGCCAACAATCTACGATCCTAAGCACCAATCGCAAGGCGTATCACCAGCTGATCTTAATTTCCTGCTTTGGTGCCGCAAGCATTCACCAGGCGATTACACTAAAGTATTGAAAGAATTTCCCGAAGCTGAAACCATAATTTTTGAATATGAGTACGAACAAGCATAAGTCATCGGAATCGATCACCGTACCGCGGTCACAGATCACGCTAGCCGATTACAATCCACGTAAGCTATCCGCCGATGCAAGAAAAAAGCTAAAAGCCAATATCAAACGCGTAGGTATCATGGGCGGCATCGTTTGGAATGAGCTATCTGGAAACCTCGTAAGTGGGCACCAGCGCGTATCTATCCTAGATGAGATCAACGGCTACCCGAAAAAAGACTATGACATCACCGTCGAGAAAGTAAACCTAAACGACAAAGAGGAAAAGGAACAAAACATCTTCCTCAACTCCAAGTCAGTACAGGGTGAGTTCGACGCCGATCTAATGGCCGACATTATCGGCGATATTGACCCTATCCTAGCCGGACTGGATGATATCGACCTAACAATGCTGCAGCTCGAATCGCCGTCAGTAGATTTTACAGACATCATGGAGAAAGCATCAAAGCTAACGCCACCGACACCGCCATCCAGCAAGGAAGATATAAAAGCCAAAAAGGATAAGTTCAGCAATGAGGTGGACGAACGTTGGGAAGGTGAGCCGGTCCTACTTCTGTCTTTCGATTCCTTCCAGAACAAAGCTGAGTTCATGGAGGCCATGGGAAAAGATCTATATGAGAAGATCGTGAAAGGCGAAGAGGTTGCAGAAAGGCTGTTTAACGCTTGATCACGCTTTGTTATATAATCGAAAGTTATAACAATTATATGCGAAGGATTTGGGTTTGCATTAATTTGAACCCGTAAAAGATATAATTAAATACATTATGATAGAGCTACCAATACTTTGGATAGAGAAAGAAGATTGTCAACTCCATGATCTTGGCATAAAAACTCAGCAAGACTATGACAACACGCGAATGATGACTTTTTATAGCATCGCGGCAATCAGCCCTTATGAGGCTGACGGACGTGAAATGACTGAGATACATACTAACGGGACCGGGTTTATCACAACAATTCCATACCGCAAGATGAAAGAACTTGTATATAACGTGCTTTACAAATAATATATGTCAAAAGGAAACAAAGGCGGCAGAAAGCCAAAGCATGAGTATGATGATCCTATGTTCATCCTTCAGATTGAAGGTTGGGCGAGAGATGGCTATGATGATAAGCAAATAGCTGAAATGCTTGATCTTGATCCGACTTGGTTTTGCAAAGTAAAGAGTCAGTTTCCCCAATTAACACAAGCCCTAAAAAAGGGGCGGCAGCCGTTGGAGGTACTTGTCGAGAATGCGCTATTTAAGAGGGCTACAGGTCTTAAAGTTAAAACGACAGTTCGAAAATGGGATGTCTACGAGGATGATAAAGGAGAATTTCACAATGTCCAAATAGTGCAGGAAACGGAAACCGAGTTGCCGCCCGACACTGGCGCTGCTATGGCATGGCTTAAGCATAAAAAGCCTGAGGTGTGGAATATAGCCACTAAAATGCAAATGGAGCAGGATATCCACATGAGTGGAAGTATTGAGATAGAATCGTGGTTAGATGCTAATACCGGCGAACAGGAAGAAACTAGTACCGAACAGGAAGATATCGACGGCTAGTTCTCGCGGCATTAAGCGCACAAAACCTAAGCCTAAGATCAAAATTGCTACTCCTTACCTTCCGTTGTACACGGATAAGGAGAAGTTTATCATTTTGATCACGGGCGGCCGTGGATCGGGTAAATCCTTCAACGGCTCATTGTTCCTTGAAAGATTGAGTTTTCAGCAGGGTCATAGCATCCTCTTCTCCCGTTATACGATGTCATCGGCTGGCGACTCTGTTATTCCGGAGTTTCAGCAGAAGATCGACCTAGAGGGCACAGCGAAGCACTTCAAGGTCAATAAGAACAACATCATCAATAAACGCTCGGGCGTGCCGATCATGTTCCGAGGTATCAAGACAGGATCCGGCAACCAAACAGCGAAGCTAAAGTCAATCCAAGGCCTTACAACGTTTGTTGGCGATGAGATGGAGGAATGGACCGACTTCGACAGTTATGAGAAGCTGATGCTTTCCATCCGTCAAAAGGGCATTCAGAACAGGATCATCCTGATCATGAACCCGACGGACGACTCCCATTTCGTCTATGAACAGTACATCAAGGACACTCATAAGGTCGTGACGATTGACGGCGTTGATGTCCAGATATCGACGCACCCGAATGTGCTGCACATCCACACAAGCTATCTAGACAACATAGAGAACCTGTCCGATAACTTCTTAGAGCGCATCGAACAGATCAAGCAAGAGTCAATCGCGCAGGCAACGGATGCACAGGGCGTTTTCGACCGTTCCAAGTTCCAAATGACGAAGTACGCCAATGTTGTCATTGGCCGGTGGGCGGATATCAAAGAGGGCGTTATTCTTCCGAAGACCATGGAGGGCGATTTTAACGAGTACCTGCCCTACTGTTACGGTCAGGATTACGGTTTCTCTGTCGATCCGGATACGCTCATACGTGTGGCTGTGGATCGTAAAAAGATGCTTATCCACGTCGATGAGGAATACTACGACACGAAGCACCTGGGCACAAACGATATCATCGAGCTGAACAAATCCCGCATTAAGCTGCCGAACGATTTGATTGTGGGCGATAGCGCGGAGGATCGATTGATAGCGGACATCAAGAAAGGCAAAGTAAACATTGTCGAATGCTGGAAGGCTCCCGGCTCTGTAAATGCGTCGCTGCTTAAGATGGCCGATTACACCATCGTGTACACACCGCGGAGCCGCAACGTTCGCACGGAGCTGAAAAACTACATCTGGAATGATAAAAAAGCAGGTATCCCCATTGATAAATGGAATCACTCAATTGATGCAATACGTTACGCGTTCGATTTCTTGACGAAGAACGATCCTAACGCCAAACAAAAAACTAAAATGGCGGCTCAGGCCGCAAGATCACCTAAAAGGAGGGTAAGAAGATGACAGTTGAACAACTACAACTATTATTATCAGGCGATTACGCCAAGCTTTACGAAGTTATAAGCAAAGGCCAACGAGTAATTAAGCTTGGAACCAAAACAATGACCGTTGAGCAGGCCATGCGCCAGTATGATCCGTTCTTGCATGACGTGAACGATCCGGCCATTCGCGAGAACCGAAAGCTTGAGTTCGAGGGAGAAGAATACGAAAACGCCGTGTCCGAGAATAAGGATACCAAGGTAAGCACATCCTATGAAGAAGTCGAGGTAAACCGCCTGCAGCTCGCGCGCCAACAGCAGATCGTACAATCAGCTGTATTCTTTGAGTGCGGCTCCGACATTACGATCGATTTTAATAGTGAAGAGGAAAGCGAGACGGCTTTCTTTGACCTAATCAAGAAAGTATGGACCGACAATAAGCTTTCCTACAAAACAGAGGATATCGTCGAGCGCCGCATGATCGAAACGCACTGTGCGGAGCTGTGGTACGACTTTCTTGATGCAGATTACTGGAAGGGCACCCCGCTCGAAGGTAGCGAGCGCCGCCCGGGCATGATGCTCCTTTGCAAAGAAAACGGTGATGACATCTTCCCTGTATGGGATGAACATGATGGGCTTATCGCTTTCGGTCGGAGATATCAGACGGTCAACCCCATTACTGATATCAAAACGCTGCATTTCGACTTTTATACAGCTGACACTATTTTGCTAGGTAGTCAAGTAGATGGCGCTGACTGGACAACCGAAGAGAAACCCGGCTACGGCTTTCTTCCGATAATTTACCACTCCCAAAAGCGTCCAGAGTGGGCTAACATCCAGCCGCTCGCCGACCGAGAGGAAAACAACGTTTCGAACCTTGCCGATACGAACGACTACTACGGTGATCCTACAATGGTGGTTGAAGGCGAAGCGGAGAGCCTCCCGTCCAAAGGCGAAGTCGCAAAAGTTATGCAGGTTAAAGGCGAGAACGGCGGACGTGGTAGCGTTTCCTTTGCCCAGCCGGATGCTATGGTCGATTCTAAGAAAATGGAGTTCGATAAGCTTAAACAAGAGCAATTCGATATCACTAACACGCCGGACATTAGTTTCAACACTATGTCACAGCTCATGAGCAACGGGACCAGCGGCATCGCACTCCGTCTCCTTTTCATGGGGCCACAATTGAAGGGCAACAAGAACCAAAAGCGTTTAAAGGAAATGCTTGTTCGCCGCCTGAACGTGATCAAAAAGATGCTGATCAGCTTCTCTCCTGCGGAGTTCGACGACATGGACAGCCTATTGCCATCCATCAAGTTTAAAGATGCGCTGCCAGTCAATAAGACAGAACTGATCGGCGATGTGTCCAAAATGGTAACATCAAAGCTTCTCAGCCGCAAGACAGCTATGACGATGCTTGGCGAAGTTTCAGACGTAGAGGCAGAGCTAGAGCAGATCCTTGCGGAAGCGAAACAGGATCTACAGATGGCTAAAGAAGCAAAGGCAGACTCGGAACCAAAAATATAACTGAAAAGTATAATAATTATATAGTTTTTCTTGCATATATAAAAACAGTTTTCTACCTTTGAACTATCGAAAGACATCAAGACAGTCCAAGTTCGAGAAGATTAGCGACACGTAGTCGGTTGGACATCCGTCTTTTCTTTGACATTCTAAAGTGCTGGCATACCACAACGTGAAGAACGTTCCGATGTAAGACCCTTGAGGTATTCGGCTTTGAAATCTGTAATAGTATGCCAATTGGAAAGATGGCGGAATTGGTAGACGCTAAGTAGGAAAAGTTAAGTAATACACCGCGATGATGAGCGTGCGGTTGAAACAAAGGGTCTTAACGTGCAGGTTCGAATCCTGCTCTTTCCACTTCATAATTTAGGTTAATAATTGGTTTGGTACCCGCGGGATCCTCCCCGTTTCCCGCGGTACATTTGGGGAAGTAGTTCAGTTGGTTAGAACGTTAGGTCGGTGGTTCGAGTCCGCCCTTCTCCACACGAAGCAACAGGTTTTGTTACATTAAAGCGTTGAACCTTGTCGGGTTCAGAGTTCGGTGGTTAATAGTGATAGATTGTTTCCTGTTGCTTGTAGAGAATTAATTACTATCTATTACGAATGGGGGTAACAAGTAATATTACATTCACCCTATTTTCCACAAAGACTGGCGGCTCGGAAAGACGAGCATTTGACAGGATGTTGTAAATGGTAAAACAAAAGGTTCCGTAGGCGGAGTAATAAATCACACCTTGATAGTCGGTTCGATTCCGGCTCCTGTCGCAACGCAAATTGTCAGACGAACACTGAAAGTAAGTTCTAATCGATGCTATCTGACGATATACGGAAAGACGTAGATGGATCAGTAAAAAGGCGCTAACGGTAGATAGATTATTACTGAGGATAGGTTGACAGCCGGGAACAGACCGGCAAAATTTGGAGCAGTGATCACATTTGAAGTTAGTCGCTCGTAAAACTTGAAGGATGATTCCCTTTCGGTTATGTGGTTATGTTGGTTGCGAGGTGTTCGATTCCCTCCTGCTCCGCTCACTAATTAGTTCTTTAACATGAAAAGAGTAGGTTTAATGTTCGCGCTATGCGCATTGTTGATGTCTGTGACATCTTGTTATGATTTCTCCCGAGAGCAGCGCTTAAAAGACGCGGAAAACAATGGAAAGGCGACGCTGGTCGAAGCGGAGAACTCCAAAAAAGCGATGGTTGAACAAGCTAAAGCGGAAAACGAAAGCGCAACGCTGCAAGCGGAGGCAAAGATCAAGATCGCGAAAGCCGAAGCCCAGGCGGAAGTCGAACGCGCCAAGGGAGTGGCCGAAGCGAACAAGATCATCGGCGAATCACTCAAAGGCAACAGCGAGTATCTAAAGTATCTGCAGATCGATGCCATCAGGAACAGTAAAGGCGATAAGATCTATGTTCCTACAGAGGCTGGCATACCGATACTGGAAGCGAGGAAGTGAAGCCATGAGGTATACATATGCTTTCGTGATCCTGATCATCTTCGTTATCCCTATTGGGATAATCATCTATCGGGAGCTATGGCGATATCTCCGCAGCAGGAAAAGCAATCGCTAGAAATGGCAAAAAGGGTGTGTAGCCAAGTTGGTAAGGCATCGGTCTCCAAAACCGACACCGGCAGTTCGAATCTGCCCACACCTGCAAATTAAAAAACATCACTACCCACGAGTTGGGTTGAGCAAAGTAAGTAAGCAATAAGGGGTCATAAATGCTTGACCGAGGGCGCAGGGTTTTATTATTTTCCCGACTTCATCGTCCTTTTTTCCAGCGGTGATGTTTTTTATTTACTATTCATTCTTTAGGAAGCTAAACATTTTTAAATCGTCGCCTATTACTTGATCATTCAAATAATCATTGATATTTAGGCCTAGTTGATCCAGAATAAAATTTGCTAGCTCGTCTTTATGTCCATTACCATCGGGAAAATGTAACTTCCGGTTGATCGCTCCAATAAATAAGTCTACAATTTGTATGTATTCATTTCCGCGAGAAGGAACGGCTACAAAGTTACCTAACGTTAACCCTTCAATTTTTTGAGCTTCTAACTTATCTTTGATGTTTTCCAACTTAAGAGCGTCTTTTGCTTCATTCTCATCATCGATAGTTACAAAAAGTGATCGTGGTAAAGGTGCTCTATTTGATGAATGCTCATGATCGACCCCTTTTCTTATCAAAAAGTAAGTTAGGTTATTTATTGCCTCCTCAACATTGCCAAGCCCCTCTTTCTTTATTATTATAGTTTTGAAACTAACTTCAGGAAATAGCATTAAAAATTTTGCAACGAATTCTTTATACCTTTCTAGTTGATTGGCGCGAAGCTCGGCAAAATGAAATTCGTACTTAATGTCCGAATACTCTTTCCACTGTTTAATTTCCTTGGTTCGCGCAAAGCTTGAATTAGAGAAGGTCGGTAACCATACTGATCCAACTGAAATGAATTCTTGATTTTTACCCGTCTCATCAATGTATGTAAAAAGGCTTTTAATTTCAGGTGCTCGATCTTTAATAGCCCTTTTTTTGAACTCACCTTCTAGTGTTCCTCTTTGTTGTTTTACTTCTACATCTGCTTGAAATAGTTTGTACTCATTTTGAATCTTAGCTCGCTCTCTACATAAGGTTGACATCTTCGTTGCTTGCAACATTGCTTTCTTAGTGATAGATCCTCCTTGGACCAATTCTGATTCATATTTAAACCAATACGCCCAGGCGAGCTCAATATCTGAATTCCTAGCGTTTATGTTTTTACTGAGTATAGATGCTACCCTATCTTTCGTATCCGTTATGTTATCAGAATAAACATTGGCAAGAAGTTGCTTTGTTTCTTTCTCTATTCTAATAGCTTCTAGTTCTTCCTTCGAAGGTGCCGCTGGCAGTTCAATTGCTACATTGTCTGCTGACGCTAAAGGAGCATCGACATCCGTATTCGTACTTTCAAGATTTTCCATAAGATTTGGTTAATAAATAATTCAATAAATATATTAATGATAAAGTTAGAAAAAAAGCATTAAAAATATTACGGTTTCCCTTATTCTTTATTTGTTGAGATGTTTGTATATTCATCAGCAAAGTAACTCAAACTTGTTATGGATATTATAGAAAATTTATTGACAGATAAAAGCAGACCATTATGGGAGCTTTTGAATAAAGATGGAAGAATAAAGATCACAATTTGGGACGAAAAATATTCAGAAGTATTTACACAAACTAAATTTGATCCAATAGAATTAAGGTTGAACGGACTTGATCAAAACTCTTTTCTTCATGAGCTTTGCCACATATACATAAATGAAGTATTTGGAGGGTATTATTGGTTGCTAAAGACACATTTACCAGTATCTTTAGCTAGATTCATTTCTAGAGAGTGCTTTATGCACGTAGGAAATTGTATAGAACATTCCATGTTCTACAATCTATATTTAGACCTAGGGGGATCTGCAATAGGTTTTATATCAGATTACAATCTAAAAAAGGGAAATGGATTTCATTTGACGATGCGTAGATTAGATAAAAATTCAATAGACCCTTACCTTGGTAATCTTTTCTCTATTTTAGCTGATAACAATACTAACAATAATTATAGTGCAGAGTTGGTAAGTTATAGGCAGCTATCACCATTAATTTTTGACGCTTGTAATTTGTTGATTCACAAAGCTAAGGTAATTGGCATTTCTCAAAAAACATCTGATTTTGAACTAAATTTAGATGATGCAGAAGTGATAAAGGAAAGGCATTCGAATAACTCATACGAATTTTGGAAGGTCGTTAAAAACAATGTATAACCCGGAAGAATAGTTATAAAGTATTGTTCTTTAAAATCCCGTAAAATGACGTACTCTAAGCGCTTTCGACCAAAAATGCCGGTGAGCTGTTTATTTTTTGATAAACAGCTCTTCCAACATATTTTTGATGCTTGGGTAAAGCTTATTGAACGTTTCTTTGTTCTCAGCAGGTACATCGTCAACTGTTGCCGACATTACATAGATAGCCGCATTAGTGACACCTAAGGCGGCACTAAGAGCCTCTAGTGTACTTTGACTAGGGAACTTCTTATCCCCTTCTATTTGTGACAAAGCAGTCTGTGTTATTCCCGCCTTTCCTGAAAGTTCGCTTTGACTAAGCGCTTTGGATTTTCTTAAATCCTTGATAGTTTTTCCAATTTTCATTGAATAGTAATAGTGCTAATCAAAGAATCTCATAAAATTGCTAAATATTTGTGTAATTCGAAGACTGATATCCATAGCTTCTTTTGTAGAAAGCTTGGAATTTTTGCTGTCGATTTCCTGTCTAATTATTTTTAGAGAAACTTTGTGACTGTTAGAAATGTCATCTGCATCTAACATGGTATCAATTATTGCTAAAATACGGTCTTTGTCCATACTCCTTTGATGTGGTTTTGTTAAAAAAAATATTACTTAAAATTTGTAGTACCACATAGTTCGAGTCTTCCTCCGTATTCTTTCTAATTATCCTGTTAACAAATGATCTAATTTTAACCCTGTAATCTATAAATCGTCTCGAATTCTTTTTTCGAATCCGTTCGATCTGTCGCGATATCCTTCTTTTAAGAGCGGCGAAAATAGGAACGTTGTATTTGTGTGGTTCGTAGTCTCTAGCGGCTTTTAAAATAATCTCTTTGAAGTTGTCGCTGTACTCGAAGTATGCCGATTTAAGGAGAAAACTATATCTTTCAATTATTCCGTCTAAGTAGGTGTCATTCACTATTTCGTAATAATTCCGTACATCGATCTCCTTCTCAATCTTTTTTATAATCTCGAGTTTATGCTCTAAAAATTCTAAAGTTTTAGAGTATTCATTGATTTTGTTTATGCCATATATATCCATCTTTCTTTTTAGTATGACTCAAAGTTAATAAATGGTTTTTAATAACCAAAATTTATATTTGAATAGTAATAATTTTGTAGTCATTTAACTACGCGATCCCCTGTTTTTTGATAGTGAGTTGTTAATCGCACTCTATAATTTGCAACATATCCGTATATTAGGCTAAAAAACAATATGGATTTATCTAAACTTCTAAGCCTTGCAATAGAGCAAATTTCTAAAATAACTTCGCTAGATTCTCCAGATATACGTTTGGAGCAAGCAGAGTTTAACGAAACTCATCAACGTTGGGAAATTGTAGTATCCTATTTATCGGCAAATACTAATAAAAAAAGCAGTCACGGAGCTTTGGGGATGTTGGCTTCGGATTTTCAGTATGTTCGGTTGTACAAAAAGCTACACTTTGATAGTAGCGGTAAATTTCTAGGGATGTACATGTACAAAGATTAAAATGTTCGTTATTGACACAAATGCGCTTGTTCTGCTGATTATAGGAACAATGGATAAGAGGCAAATATCTCAACATAAACGCACAAGCCTGTTTGATGAAAATGACTTTGATGAATTACTAGACTTTATTGGAGATATCAAAAATCTAATTATACTCCCTAACGTTTGGACTGAAACAGATAACCTTTTAAACAATTTCAGTGGAAATTTAAAGTATCCGTACATAGAGACAACCATCCAATTAATAAAGGAATGCACCGAAGTTTACCGTGGGACATTAGACGTCGTAGATAAACACGAATACAGCATCTTGGGTGTAACGGACACTCTTCTGTTGCACTCCGCTAAAGAATATAGAGCGCTTATAACATCGGATTCTAACCTGTCTGATACAGCTTTGTCAAATGGCATAAGTGTTTACGACATGGTGGCAATTAAAAATGAAAAAATAAGAAAATACTAAATGAAAGAATATTTGTTAACTACGATTATCGCATTTATCGGCTTGTCGAGTTACTCTCAAGAGTTCGGCAAAAACATCGGAAGTGTCAGCGTCGCGTTCGACGGCAAAACTCCAAAGGAGTACAAGCACAAAGATGACGACGTATCGATAGCGATCCACGATGTGGCCATGGGCTACGTTTATTTCAATGTCCGGAACAATTCCGACAAAGCGATATCATTCCAGTGGCCCACCTCCTACTTCGTTATAGCAGAAGAAACCATTCCCGTTGTCAATGCTGACGCAGGTGGAGTGATCGGAATCCAAGTGAAGGAAGTAAACAGCGTATCGCCACCGACTGTAATTGCTCCCGAATCAAAGGTCATCCTTCGCTGCGCAACCAAAGACGCTGTGCTTTTCAACTTCTTCAAATCGAACAAGTATTTTCAGGAAAACGGAAAGCTGCCCAATGATCGAGCGGTGCTCCAGTTCGAGATCGACGGGAAAAAAGTCGATAAGATCGTCCCGTTCCAAGTTTACACCAGCAAAATCAAAAAAGCATTAAAGAAATAGTATAGGCCTCCGCTCGGAGGCTTTTTTGTTGCGTAATACTATCCCAAAATATTACAGGACAGCATTAGGCTGCTGATTATTCGCGCGCGTAAATCGTGATATAGAAATTTGTGCTAACGATTTTAAACACAATCATAGCGCATGAATATTCAAGAACGAGTTTTAGCGGCTTTGAAACCTTTAGTTGCAAGTAATGGGTTCGGAGCTACGACAGTTGAAGGGTTGGCAACAAACCTCAGTACAAGCCTGTCAGACGAAAGCACGGATGAAGATATCACAGCGGCCATCGAGGGTGCTAAGCCTTATTTCACATTGATGCAGTCGGAGAATACCCGCTACATTAACGAATACAAGAAAAAGAACCCAACGCCGCCAAATCCTAATCCACAACCAAACACCCCAAATCCGGCAAATCCAGACTCCAACAGTGTTGAGGCTAAGCTTGCGGAGTTGGAAAACAATTACAAAACGCTTCTTGCTCAAAGCAGCGCCCTTTCTCTTAAGCAGAAATGGGAGAAGCTCGCAGAAGCAAATGGGATCACCAATCCGACACTTATTGCAAAGTGGCAACCACAATCGGAAGATGATTTTGACAGCTCAATGGAAGAACTTAAAACTTTCAGCAAAGATTTCGTTAAGCAATCAGCTAACACCAAATCGACCGGCAAACCAAATTCCGGCAATCCAGCGGATCCCGATCCAAAGAAACCCAAAGAGCTTTCCGCTACAGGCAAAGCCGCTCTAGAGGGGTTCAAAAAAGCGAATGAACGCCACGCTAAAAAGGCTTCCTAATTTTAAGTTTAATTAACAATGAATATTCGTAGAGAATCATACAACGCCGAACCGCCTGTATTTCAGCACGACAAAACACTGCAGTTGCTAACTGGAGGATTTAATCTTGTTGTTAGCGGCTTCCCAAATGGTGCGATCATCAGAATGGGAACGGCAATTCTGGTTGATGAGGCGGCGCGCACTGCGACACCTGTTAAATCGGCCACGTTGACCAAAGCTGTAGTAACAGCTGACACCTCCATCGAAGTTGCAAAAGGTCACTTCCTAGTTGTTGGCGATAAGTTGAACGGTAAAACCATCGACTCAATTGACACTACTACTCATACAACACATGATGTTGTAGTATTGGCCGCCGGATATGGTAAAGCCGAAGCTAATGGAAACAAGATCGGATCGGGAGACGGAAATGCGTTGCTGTACAACTCAATCAAAGTTGTTACGGGCAACACGCATCTTGTAGATGCTGTAGTTGGTGGTTTGGTTTACGCTCGTCGTATCGGATTCATTTCCGCTGCAACAAAGGCTAATTTGCCAAACGTTATTTTTTCACAAACCAAGTAATAGAGGGAAATGGAATTACAGAGTTCACTATTATTGGCATTTTTGGCGAATGAGGGAATCACGCCACAAGTGATGCTAGAGCAGGCGGAGGCTCGTTTTGCTCCGTTATGGTTTCCTCGATTCTTCCGGACAGCGGATCCTACCGTGTCGTTGGAGTTCCAAACGATTCTTTCAGCCGAGACGCTTGAGGCAATGGCAGTCGTGGGATCTCGCGAGTCAGAAGTCCCTTTGCATAGCCGTCAAGGAATTGAAAAACTAAAAGGGGAAGTTCCTCCTATCTTTGTTGGCCGAAAATTTAATGCACAGGAGCTTCGGAATCTTGAGATTTTGATCGCCTCCAATGCGTTAGGTCTTCCTGAGAGATTACGTCAAGTTATGGCTCGCGAGGTGGATGATTACCTATACTGTCGTAATTCTGTATTACGCAGATTAGATTTCATGTGTAAGCAAGCTGTGTCATATGGAAAGGTTACGATTAGTCTAGATAATAACCCTAATGGTGTTACGTTCGACGTTCCTTTAGTTGGCGACAACAACAAGATGAATGCGAATGCTGACTGGTCTAACCCGGATACTGATATCGTAAAAGATTTTGAGGCAATTCGGATGAAAGGACTGGAATTGGGCGTTTCGTTCGAAATTGCTATGATTGCAGAATCTCTATGGTTCAAAATTTTGAATAACAAATCACTTCAAAATCTGCTTAAGGGATATCTCAATCCGGGAACAAATGCACGCTATGCGTTCACATTGGAAAACATCAATAATGTTCTTCGAGCGAATCGGTTCCCAACTTTTGAGATCATTTCTGATCTGGCTTACATCGAGGTCGATGGCAAGAAACAAAAAACATCCCAAAACGGTTGGAGCCAAACCAATGTGGTATTTGCTCCTGCTGGAGATTTAGGGATTATTCACAATGCTCTTGCTGATGAGCAGATCACGCCACACGACGGAACGATCTATTTGGAAGCGGACGGAGTGTTGCTTTCCCGTTACAGACATCGTAAGCCAATCGCGGAGGTTACCGAAGGAGTGTACAATGCTTTCCCTGGTTTAGAGCAGGCTAAGCGCATTGTAATCTTAAACACTTTGGCGGCCTAAGCATGACTATTAAAGAAGCCTTTCAGCAGTTTCTTGGCATCGAGGTTGATTCGAAAGCAGTAGAGCTTGCATTGTTAAACGCTGGCCTTGACGGCACGAGCGAGTACAGTGCGGCTCTCCGCCCTCTCGTTGAAGGTAATGTGATCGATCTGTTGTTTCAGTCAATAGCTGTTACATCTGAATCGGAAAGCCAGTACAGCACCTCGAAAGATGCCAAGATAATGCGTGAAAGGCTTCTTTATTTGGCTCGTAAATACGGGCGTGCAGATATCTTAAATGCCCTGACTAGCAGAGTAAGAGTAAAGGACATAAGCCGGATGCGATGATCAAGAAGCGAATTCACACTTTGCATACTGCCATCGTTTCTAGTCTGCCTCCATACGAGGATGCGGACGGCAATATGGTCTTTCCGGAACCGTCTACTAGAAACATAACGGAATTGTGCAGAGCGGAGAGCGGCACGAAGGATGGCCAGCGACTTGTAAAAGATGGTGTTGCTTTGGAGTACTCTTATTTGGTGTTTACCAACAGGTCCATAGAAACTTTGCCTATAAATACCAACGTCCGGGTGATTGATGATGCTTCAGGTGAAGTGTTTGGGGAAGGAGAAGTTGTGTATTTCGAGCGTGGGCAAAGAGTTACTAGGATATGGCTGTCGTAATTAAGCCAAAGTTCAACGTTGCCGATGTCAAGAAGCATTTTTCGGACTACAAACTGAAAATGGTGGAGCAGGTAGTCTCGATTTTGGTTACCCTCGCTGATACGATCGCGGAGGATATCCGAAACAATGCCGACTACATGAACCACTCGTACAACCTACGCAGCTCATCAGGTACCATTGTTTTCCGAGACGGTCAAATCGTCCATCAAAATTTTAAGCTCATGGGCGACGGATCCGAAGGGTTTGAAAAGGGGAAGAAGGTTGCGGAGGAAAACTTGCCGTCGTCAGGCATCGGGATGATGCTCATAGCAGGCGAAGATTATGCTTCATACGTAGAAGCCAAAGACAATAAATGGGTTATTACTGGCAGCTCTATGATGCTTGCCAAGATGTTACAACGAATGGTATGACGGCACCGGATGCACTAGATCACTTATTTGCTATCATTTGGAACAGTTCTTTAAAGACTACCGTGAAAGGCTCCGTCAGGCGGTATTTCCGGCCCACAAACAGTAAGGCAGAGGATGTAACGGTAAATGTATTAAACGGAGATTTCGAGCAGCTGCAAAGCGGCGTTTTCCCCGTTAATGTATTCGTACCTAATCCGGAGTATAGCGCGACAATAGACGGAAAGATTGTAAAAATGAAGGATATCCCCGACCAAACCCGTATTAAAGTTCTTGCGGCGCTTTGTGAGGTGGTTCTGAAATTCCAGTACGACAAGAAGAAGCATGTTTTGGTAGAGCTGGTCAATCAAATCATTCTTCCCGAAGCGGAGCAAACAATAATTAACAACAGAGTAAAATTAACTATTAAAAATCTATAGCCATGGCAGTAGAAAATTCAAGTTTAGGATTAAAGCGTATCGGGGTTGCTGAGGTGATCGCCAACGCATTGCCCACGGTGTTCACCGAGCTGGAAGATGCGCAGATCGATTCTGCGTCATTAACGGAATCGGAGCCAACCACGGAAGATATTCGTATCGAACAGAGAAAAGGAGTTTATCGCCGGATTGAAACCGAAGAGGGTTCAACTGTATTTACCGTTCAGCTTTACAATGTATCTCCGGATAACATCGCATTATTGAAAGGTGGCACTGTTACACCTGCCACCGCGCAAGTTGGAAAGCGCTGGGCGCGCTCGGAAACTGTAGAGGTTACAAAAGCCTTAGAGCTGATTACCTTAGATGACTTTAAAATCTATATCCCTAATGGATATGTAACAGCTTTGATCACTTGGGCGCTAGCAAAGTCTGCTTTAGCAACGATCACCTTAACAATCGCGGCGCAGGATCATGAGTTGGGCGATGTTATCATCGAAGAGCCTCTTGCTGATTAGTACAGTCCGAGAATAATATAAAAGCCCTTATAAAATCTTGTAAGGGCTTTTTGCATATATCTGAAAGTTATAAAAATTATACCCCAAAACATTATGGGAACGAATAACCTGTTCGAAAGCTTCGCGGAGAAGCCGCTAGAATTTACTTTTACACTTGAACCTCGGAATTGGTTCGAGAAGCTCTTATTCAAGTTTAAAATTAGGCCACGAGTTAGGGTGGTTCACGTGAAACCGATCACTTTCGGAGCAAGAGCCTTGTACAGTAAGTACGCTCTTCGTCTCGATGTCGATAAGATCGCAAAGGATGTTTCCAAGACACGTGCCCACCTGCTGGTAAGCGAGAAGATAGACGATTTGGTTATGGCCATCGCGGTCGTGCTGAATAACAAAGAATCCGTGCCGCCTAGATGGATGCTTAGAGAGATACGAAATTTGTCCCAAGTGGAATTGAACGATCTTCTACTATTTGTCCAGTCTAGTATCGACACGGATTCTTTTCTAAGTTCTATCATCTCGATAAACGGGATGAGCCTAAAAACGGAGGAGATAATAGCCCCCGAAAACGAAAGCCCGGCACGTACAAAATAAACTACTGGGAGATCGTCGGGAATGCTATGAAGTACTGGGGGCTAACCTACACGGAGGCTATCTGGTCGATGAGTTATCAGAATTTGATAATGTTAAACATGAGCATTCCCCAATACGACAAGGACGGCAACAAGATTGAGCCGCCAACAGAATTAACAAGTAAGGATCTAGCCGCACGATTTAAAGGCAGGAAGAAAAAAGATAAATAATGGCTATCGAGCTTGATGGTAAACCACTAAAATTTACAGCTGAATTTGACAGCCGCGAAGCTGAACAGAATTTAGATTCCTTCTTGAAGAAAATTCAAGATGTAAACGCGCGTGGTACCGGTAATACTTCTGCTCAAAAAGCCGCGGCTAAAGCTTCCGGTCAATATAAATCCATTCTCGACGATGCTACCACAGCATTCGACGCGTTCGCCAATAAGTCGAGAGACTTCTATGCGGAAATAGCAAAGGCCGAACTTGCCCTGCAGAAGATCCGCAACGAGCAGAATCAGCTTAACAAGGAATTTCGGGACGGAATCACGACGGAGCAGGACCATATCAACAAAACAGCTCAATTAAATGCTTTGCGCGATCAGCTATCGGAGAAGATCCGCAATAACAAGGCGGAGCTGAAAGCGTATGCAGAAGAAGCGAAAAAGCAACCAACGCCAAAATTCACTACACAGGATACGCTTAACGAGCTAGCGAATGCCCACGGAGCAGGTAGCGGCCCAGCTCTACCCTCTCTTTCTGTCAATGAAGCTTTCACTAAAGCAAATAAGCAAGCTATTGCTGATCTCAATTCGGAGATGGACGAGCTTAATAAAAAGCTAAAGGCAGGATCCATCTCTAATGAGCAGTATGCTAAAAGCAGCAAATCTATTGGCGATAAAATTGAAGCGCTCAATGACGCGCAAAAGCATTTTGCTGATAATGTGGGTAAGTCCGGACAGGCCGTAGAGGTTGAAGGTCAAAAGCAAAAAAACGTACTTGATACACTGTCCGCCGAATATAAGCAGCTCTTACAAGATGCGACTAACGCTTATTCCGATATTGATTCCCGTACAAGATACCTAACGGCATCGCTCCTAAAACTGGAAACGGAAAGTAAGGATATCACAGCAGCTCAAAAGGAGCTTACAGCAGCCTTCAAGAACGGTGATATCACCCAAAGGGAATACACCAACTCGACAAAGGCGCTGATGGTGCAGCAGAATGCCGTAAAAGGGCGTATTGCTGACGTAAAGAAGGAGTTAAATAGCCTAGAGACTGTTGAGCGCAAAACGATCGGCTCCATTGCTGAAAAAACGGCAAAGCTGACACAATTAAAGCTGCAGTATGATAATCTATCGCAAGCCCAACGAAATAACATCAATGTCGGCGGAAAATTGCGCAAAGAGTATCAGGAACTCGCAAAGGAGATTGAACGGCTTAACCGCGCGCTCAATGGCACAAAAGGCCAAGGTATATCTTCCCTTTACTCTTCGATCCGAGGCATCGCCGGAGCGCTTGGTATCACCTTCTCTGTACAGCAGCTTGTAGCATTTGGAACAGAACTATACAATCTTGCTAGACAGGCCGAAGGTATAGAACTGCGTTTTGCAAAGATCGGCGATACGAAAGGCCTTGATAAGCTCCGTGCTGCTACCCGTGGCACTGTCTCCGATCTTGAGCTAATGAAGCTGGCCGTAAACGCGGACAATTTCCGCATCCCTATGGATGTTCTTGCGAAAGGTTTAGAGTTTGCCACACGAAGAGCAAGTGAAACTGGACAAAGCGTGGATTATCTGGTCAATTCATTCGTTACCGGTCTAGGCCGAAAATCAAAGCTTATCTTGGATAACCTTGGTATTTCCGCTGTTGAACTTAACGAAGAGATAAGCCGTACGGGAGACTTCGCGACCTCCGTGGGTAACATTATCGACCGAGAGATGGCCAAGTCAGGAACGGCGGTTGACGGCCTTACGGAGAAAACCAATAGGCTATCTGTAACATGGGCCAACTTTAAAAAGAATCTTGCACAGGGTATAGCTGATTTCTTCGTTCCTGGTCGCCCCGATGCCGATAATGTCGAAAAGCTCACGGAAGCATATAAAAATAGCTTTGAGGCTATCAAAGGGTATAGCGACGATTCACGTAAAAGGTTTATCGAAAACTCACAGAAGCAGCTTGAAGAAATCAATAAAAGCATTGGTAGCCTTAATATCGATAGTCCAGCATTTAAAAAGCTTTACGAGGACAGTAAGCGGAATAGAAGCATGTTTAAGTTCCAAAATCCGGAAGATTATCTTGCTAGCTTACAGAAGCCACTTATTGAGCAGCAACAGGCCATACAGGCTACGCTAGCATATGCTCGAGGCGTAACCAATGAAATGGCAATTCAAGCCCGTCAGGCTAAAGGAATCTTTTCTATGGCCGAAGTACAGGAGAAGCTGGATGATGCTAATCTCGTTTACAAAAACTCTGTAGGAGCAGCTCAGCGCGCGGAGGCTAAGAAAGAAGTCGATAAATGGCAAAAGCTTTACGATGAGATGAACCTTAAGGCCATCAATAAGCAAGAATCTGCCGCAGATAGACTTCGCAAGCAAATCCAGCGTGATGAAGATGAGCGCGTCAAGCTCCTTGACAACTGGTCTAAAGCCGATGCCGACTATTTGAATAAACAGCTTTCTCGTGATCAGCAGGAAGTTGAAAGTGTAAAAAATAAGTACTCCGAGATGCGTAAGGCCATCGAGAAGTATAACCGTGATACTAAAGCAAAGAAGATTTCCCTAGACGGCTTAGATGGTAGTATGCAAAATTCAATTGCCGCCGTCAAAGATCGTCAGGCAACCGACCGGAGAATTAAATTGTACCAACAAGATTATCAAAACTTCGGTAAGTACGAATCTTTAAAGGTTTCTCTCGGTGAGGAAATCGCCACTGAGCAATACGGGAAGTACAAAGATACACTTGATAAGATGTCCGTTGAATACGGCTTGCTTGTTACCAAAATGCTGTCAATAGGGATTAATCCCAATGAAGCATCGCTGATGAAATACTTGGGCGGGCAGCTGGCCGAAGTGCGTAACCGTCAAAAAGAAGAGCTGGCCGATACGCTTTCTTCCATTCGTACCTATAACGATCGTCGTTTAGATGCGGAGCGCGATTACCAGCGGAAATACCAAGTTCTAGAACGAGAAGCGGCAAAGAAAGGTCAAAAGGTTACCGAACAGCAAAAAGCTAGGCTTAAAGAAGAATTGAACAAGGAATTACTAACTATTGCCGAAGAGCAAATTAGTGAGAATCCTGCTTTTGCAAATTTAGACTCTCGTATTAACGGTGTCGCATCCAAGCTGGCGAAGGAAGCAGTGGCCTTGGGCCGAAGCACTGTAAACGGGATCATTGAAGGGCTTAAAAAGGAGCGTCCGGAATTAGAAAAAGAGCTAAATGAGTTGGGCCGCGTGATCAATTTACAGCTGGACGAAACTGACAGAACACTCAACGATAAAGATTTTGAGAGAATTGACGGTTTGATTTCCGCTTTTGATAACCTAGTTCGTCAATCAGCTGAATTTGATGGAAACATGTCATCTGCTCTAAAAATTATAAGCACGATGACTAGATCTGTTTCCGAACTTTCTAAACGCATGGGGGCTACAATGCAGGGCGCAAGTGCTAGTTTGGGAGCCGTTGGTGCAATGATCGGTGCTATGGGTACCTTGGTCGAATTGGGCGAGAATTATAATAGAAGACGTTCCGATGAAAACATTGCCGCTTCTAAGCATGCCTACGATTATCAAATTAAAGCCATGGAGGCCGTTACAAGACAATTGGAACGTCAACTTGACCTTATCAATGATATCTACGGTATGGACCGTGTTAGGCAGTATGAGAAAATTGCTTTAGAAGCATCCAAAGCTTTGCGAGATTCTGTAGGATTCTTCGCGGAAGGGATCGACCTCAATACAGCGGAAGGTAATGACATCATCCGTGTGGCTAAAGGTAAAGAGAACTCTGTTAAATACGAGTACACCGGGATAAAGGAATACGATGAGATTATCGAATACTTAAATCAGGGTGGTGTCGATTTAGTGAAGAAGTTCGGTGGATCGACCAATTCTGCGATGAAGAAGTTCCATGAGCGCATGGATAGAATGCTGCGGGAAGGTATGCTAACTGCTGTTAAATTAAACTTCGACAGCATCGAGGACATCACTACGGAGGATCTTGATTACTTGTACAAGCTTATCGACGGCGGAAAGCTGGACGACGCGACTACTCGCCAAGTTCAGAACATCATTGATCAATACCAGCTATGGAAAGATGCTACCAACCAGCTCCGCGAGGAACTTCTTGGTATCAGCTTCGAGGGGGTGCTCGATCTCACAAAAGATTTATTCTTCAATTCGGGCGAAGATTCGGCTTCTGCTTGGCAAAAGGGCTTTAGTAGCATCATGAAGGATTATTTAAAGAACATGTTCAGTCGGGAGTTCTTGGAAGGTTCTGTGCAGGAATTTTACGATCTATACGATAAGTTAGCTGCAGATGGCCTAACGGAAGATGAAAAGAAAATCCTTCAAAATAAGTGGGCAGAAATTGAGCAAGAGGGCAAAAAGCGTTTGGATTCTTATGAAAAGGATCTTGGTATTAGTCTAGGTGATGACGGGGAATCGTCTGTGAAATCAGAATCTATCGCTAGACAATTGACTGAGCAAACCGGAACCGAGATAGTCGGAATGTACCGCGCCGGATACGACATCTGGAAGCGTCAACTTATCACCATGGAATTGCAGAGCAAGACACAGATTTCGCTTCTGCAGGTTGCTAACGATAAGCTACTTGTGTTGAACAGCATTAACGTCAATACGGCTAATACGGTGGCAAGGCTCGATACAGCCGTCAAACACCTTCAGAACATCGATAAAAACTTAGGAGGGGCATATGGCAGGAACTAGCTTCAACGATAAGCCGCAAACCGCACTGGGGATCCACTTCAAGCAAGGCACCCTGTACAATCAGCTGTTGCGCCTCCCTAAGCCAAAAGAGCGCTATAGCTACGACTGGAAGGATGAGCACGGCAAGGAGGTGGACGAGGTAAGCCCAACGGTTTACGAGGCTATCCAGTACAACTTTGCCTGTTATCTCGAAGCGGACAACCTGCCGGACTTTATGGCCAAGCGAGCGGCGTTGCTTGCTATCCTATCGGCACCGGAGGGTTTTATCCTGACAAGCCACACGCTAGGGCTTTCTTATAAGCTTCGCTACATCGATAGCCCATCGTTCAATACGCTTACGCCTATTTGGAGAGAAGGCAAGCTATACGCGGAGTTCACATTGACACTGGAAAATAACTACGCCCCGACGATCAACGTATTCGAGCTGGCTGATGAGGAAAGCTTGATCGTTACCGAATCCGGTGACCAGATCTATGTCGAGGCATATTCACAAAACTTTTAACACCACACTACAGGGATAATGAAAATACAGGTATACAGAGCAGGTGAGCCGACGGTTAAAATACCGTTGAACGTTTCGACGTTCACTGATGCGCTTATGGGTGCACATGAGCTTGTATTTGACTTTACCGCGCCTGCACTTGATATTCAAGTTGGGGATTACATCCAGTATGAGGGTGAAAGGATGACCGTTAACCAGGTGCCTAACTATACGCATGACGGATTGAATGTCTACGGTATTGTATTCCAAGGCGTGCGGCATGACTTAGGTCGCTGGCTGCTTAAAGATGAGGGAACGCCCTACATCGAGTATTTCGGTACGCTGGATGACTTCATGTTTATGTTTTTGGAATCTGTGAACCAAAGTGATAGCGGATGGACGCTAGGCGAGCTTGACGAGACGGAGCCTAAATCACTCGTTTTCGATAATGCGTACTGCTGGGATGCCTTGACAATGATTGCGGAGCTATTTGAGCTTGAATGGATGATCCGCGGCAAGCAGATTACCGTAAAGAAAACCGTCGGCGAGGTTCGAGCGCTTTCCTTTGCATATGGCAAGGGCAACGGCCTATATAGCCTTACCCGTGAAAACATCGACGGTGGCCGGATCATTACGCGCGCCTATGCCGTGGGCGGCTCGCAAAACCTTCCTGCCGGATATGGACCAAAGCGTTTAACTATGCCAGGCTATGTTGAAGATGAAGCAGCTATCGAGGTTTACGGACTTCGGGAAGGATCCTACAGCAACGAGGAAATATATCCGCATCGTACTGGCACCGTGTCGGATATTGAGCAGATCAACGAGGGTACTTGGGTAATCGCCGATAGCGGACTGGATTTCGATATCAACGGGCAGCGGATTGCCGGCACCGACGCACAGATCATATTCACCACAGGCGCGCTCAATGGGCAGGCATTTAAGGTGCTTTCCTACAACAACACGCGCAAGGAAATACGCTATGAAGCCAATAAGGATAGCAACGGGGCTTTGACACCTGCTGGTTTGGTTCGTGCGGAAATAGGTGACAAATACACCATCGTGGGCATCCGCATGCCGCAGACTTATGTTGATGCTGCATTGGAGGAATTGGAAGAAAAGGCGCTGGAATACCTTAACAGCAACAAAATCCCTCGTGTACGCTATTCGCTTGAAATCGATCTGTACCGCGCAAAGGTTCAGAACTATACTTTAAATGCCGGAGATATCATCAATGTCAAGCATGCGGCCATTGGGCTAGATGCCGATATCCGCGTGACTACTGTTTCCTATCCCGGGCATTTTCCACATGTACTGGAAAACGGTATGCGCTTTACCTCAGAGATCGCCAACGAGATCACCTACAACCGCATGCAGAAGGTGGAGGAGGATATCAAGAAAACCCGCAACGTAATCACGCAGGTAAGCCGTACCTCATGGGAAAACGATCGCCGGACCGTGGCCGCTTTGAATGAGTTTACCAGTAAGGTATTCGATCCTGATGGCAATCTGCAGGAGCCACTTATCAAGGCTATCGTCGGATTCTTCGGCGCGCAGTCCATGCTATACGATTTGGACGGGGTTACGTATGAAACGAATGTGGGCGGTAATCCCAATGCTTTCTCCATCACCGGCGGCCGGCTCGTGCATAAGGTGTACAATATACCGGGGCTGGGATATATCTGGGATTTGCTGCCCTTGGCCGTGACGGGCTTGGATCCTCTCAAGGTGTACTACCTATCTGCCAAATGTAGCCGCACCGCTTTAATTGGTGAATGGGTGCTATCCGAAACGCAGATCGCCACGGAAGCCGAGGCTGGTTACTGGCACTTTAACCTTGGTGTGCTTTCCAGCGTGATCGAGGGTGAACGTACACTTGAATCGACGAAAGGCTACACGCTTATTTCCGGTGGGCAGATCGTCACTGATACGATTACCGCCTATCAGATAAATGTGGAGAAGCTGTTTGCGCAGTTGATCAGTGTAGGGTCGGGCGGCTACACCAATGCAGGAATATCCGGCCTTGCTGACAACGGCAACCAATCCGTAAGGTTTTGGGCAGGTGCTGAGGCTACATTAAGGGATAGTGCCCCGTTCCGCGTGCTCAACGATGGTACCATGTCGGCAACTTCGGGCAAGATCGGTTCTTGGAGCCTCGGAAGCGGTATCTACTCGGGCGCCCCGTGGACACCGTTCACCAACTACACCTCGTTTTCCCCTGGGGATTTCCTCATGCGGCGAAACGGGAGCAATCCGGCTTTCCTAAATGACATCATCGAGATTGCTATGGGATATTTGGGCATGGGAACCGAAGTAGGCGCACGGATCGTCAATAATATTCAAAGCTTCACCAATAACACGGCGCTGGCCATCGGAGCCAAGAACGGCGCTAAGAACATTGCACTTGACGTATTCTACGGGATGTCGCGGCTAAAGAGCGTATGTGTGGGCGTGCAGATCGTAACAAACGATGCTACCGTGATCAATAGCGACGCTTACTTGGCCGTGGTGAACTCACTCAACGGCTTTGATGGTATTGCAAACCTGTTCATGCCATCGAATGCCGAGCTAGGTCGCACAATAATCGTAAAGAATAACACGAGTCAGGCTTTGGCTCTACAGGCGAATGCCGGAAATGGCCAATTCGTCAAGACAGGTGGAGGGCTGGAAAACCCCATGATATTTACAAGCAACAACGTCCGCTCATTCACATTTGATGGCGGCAACTGGATAGAAACTAATACGCACTAACAATTAATAACGATATGGCAATCAAGACATGGCCAAAAGATGCGAAGGCCAAGAAATACGCTGAAATAAAGCAGATCATGACCGACACGGGTGATGAAAAGACGATCGGTAAGATAAGCAAGGACGAACTGAAAAACGGTCTTGCAATAGAAGGTATTGAGCTCGATCCTGTCACCGGTGGTGCAACCTCGGCGACAGCAACGGTTCTTGCTCCCGGGCCAGCTGGGCAACTTCGTAAGCGCGAAGCTTCGCCGGGGTGGTATTCTGTTGGCGGCCAGACGGTCGAAGCCGTTAAAGGACATCGCTGGATTTGGGGATGGAGTGGCACCGCATGGGCTTTGTGGGATATGGGAACTATTGTTGGTGACCCCGGGAAGGATGCAAACTTGGGGGACTGGTCCGATCAGAAAACCTACACATGGATTAATACGGCTGATCAATATGTATTGTATCAAGGTAAGCTTTGGTCAATAGCTGCAGATCAAACCGCGACATCTGCGGATGTACCTGGGGTGAGTACAAAGTGGGTTTTAAAATCAACCGAGATAGTGCAGCGGACGGGCCAAAACACTACATCATCACCAAGCCAAAAGCTCCTCACCGATATGACGTTGGTCGGAAACGTGTCTGTTGTTACTTGGGTTAGTGGCTCATACATCAATCAGAATGGCGGGATATCATTGCTTGATGGTTACCATCGGACGCAACCAATTATCGTACCAGACGGATTGCGTAAACTACACCTCACAGGCAATATACGCTATGGTGAAGTTCAGAACAATATATCGTTTTATGACTTTTCAGGTGCTTACATATCAGGTCTACAGATATCGAACAGTACTGATGAAAAAACCATAGATATTCCTGTAGGTGCCACAAGCTATATGCTGTCCAATCCGCAGTCATATGGTGAGATTTCTTCGTTTTTTTCCGTTGCTGATGTAGGGAAAGCCGTCGTATCAAAAGAGTTTCAAATCGATACAACAGTCATCAGATGGGTGGAGGGTTATTATTTAAATAGTTTAGGTCGCGCTACCGTTAATAGCTCATGGTCGGTTTCGCGATTTATTTATATCCCAGATAATTCATTCTTGTTATCGTTGAGAGTGACCGCAGGTTCAACACTGACAGTTAGCTCGGTCGCTTGGTATGCCCGTGCGGACGAATCCTCCTACATATCCAGTGTTACTACTACTGGGCCATCAACATACAGGAAAGTTGGCATAATTAAGCCGGCAGGAGCAAGGTTTATGAGGATAACTAGTACTACAGCATTGATAGGACTGGCAAAAGTTAGCATCGGTAATGTCTTCCAGCTCTTCGATAACGAGGAATTAAATAGTGTTATCGATACATTCAAACAGGTTTTGCCAACCGCTACCATAGGTCAATATATCAACGGTTCTGGCAAAATATCTCCCGCGTCGGGATGGGCATATTCAGATTACATGCCTTGCAAGCCCGGTATAATAGGTGCATTCTCGGGTACAAGCCAGTTGACGGGTAGTACGGTAGTGAACAAAATATCATATTACAAAGCGAAGAATGAGGATAGTTTTATATCCGGTGTAAGAATGTCTAATGCGGGCCTTATTACATGGGTAGATGAAGTTATAGAAGCCCCAGCTGAGGCCAACTACTACAGGGTGTGCGCAAGTAACCAAACGTATTATAACACGCTACGGATAAGTTTAAAACTTAGCATGTGGCTGTCTATAATAGAACGTGAAGCAATGGCGGCTAAAGCCGTGGCAGTGTCGGAATCAAGATTGATAGTTCCGCGGTATTTGGATAGTGTAATTGGGCGTAACAACGACTTTTATCTTGATTTTTCATATTTAGGTACATACGACGATCCCGAAACAATCATTGTTCAAGGAAATGATTCCCAAGCACCAATAGCAAGACGTGGTAAAGCTTTACGGCACGTGCCGCTTGTCACCTCCACAAACAATAATCTTACATATACTTTGAGAGATCGAAGCATGAATGTGATTGAAAGTAAGGTGATGACATTGCGGCCGGTTCGAAAGGATGTTGGTGATGGTACCACGCAGAAGCAGGTTTGTCTATCTGGTGACTCCCTTGTTGATAATACAGCATACGCTCAGGAAGTGTACGCATTGCTTGCGCAGGACGGAGACTTTGTAATCAACAGGATTGGCACTCGTGGTTCAACCGCGGTGCATGAGGGTCGCGGTAGTTGGGCATGGGAGCACTATGTTAATCCACTGTATGAAAATAGTGATTATGCAGGCAAAAGAAATGCATTCATGAAAGATGGGGTTTTGAATTTCCAAGCTTATATGAATACCAACTTTCCAAACTTGGTACGAAAGGAGATTGATATCATGTCAATGAACCTAGGTACAAATGATGTAGGACAGGGTATTGTCGTCCGGACTGATGCCGAAATTGAAGTGATGATGAACAATGCGAAAATTTTTATAGACGCATTCTTCAGCGCTGATAGAGGCTTTCCAAATGCAAAGTTCATGCTTGGCCTATGTTCGCCGGGCGCACCGGAACTACCGACGGCAGATAGGTCTGGTACGATCTTCCGCAGATCGATTGGTAAATTTAATCAACGAGTTATCGATTTATTTGATAATGGTAAGTATAACCCTAACCTCACCGTGGTGATGCATGGCGCATACATTGATAGGGAAAATAGCTATAAATTCAATATGCAACCAGTTAACGACTACGTCGTGGCAACAGTAAAGGTTTACACGGATGGCATCCATCCTGAAAATATAGGTTACCAGCAGCTTGCCAGGGGCACATACGGTAAAATCAGGGCTTTTTTAGACAATAAATTATAACAAAGAATTATGGCATTACTATTATTAGACGACAGTTACATAAGCGCGGGGCATCATAACAATGACCCCGGCGCAATGGCCAATGGGCTACGTGAAAGCACGATGATGATGGAGTATCGTGATCTTGTAACCAACGAGCTGCTAGCGCTAGGCGCGACCGTGGTGAACGATCGTGATAGCGAAACACTTGGACAGTACCTAACGCGGATCAAACCTAAAAAGAATGACGTTGCGTGCGAGTTCCATGCAGATGCCGCTGGCCCAACTGCTACGGGTGCGACTGGTGTGATCGCGGATGCTCACACCGCGCAGGACAAAGCTTTCGCTACTGAAATGGTGAAAGCCACTAGCGATGTGCTGGGTATCCGCAACCGTGGAGTGATCAAGGAGAGCCAGTCTGCACGAGGTCGATTGGCATTTGTCCGCAAAGGAGGCATCAACAGCCTACAGGAGCTTTTCTTTATCACCAACCCAAATGATGTCACAGCTTACGAGCGGGGCAAGGTCGCTTTGGCTAAGGAGCACGCTCGCATCATCAATCAGTATGACGGCGGCGGCAGTAATGCGGGTAATGTAACCACTATGCGCACCACGGCAAGGCTAAACTTACGGACCGGCGCGGGCACTGGCCATGCTATCATCCGGACACTACCGCTGGGCACCGAAGTAAATGTGCTTTATATTTCTGGCGGTTGGATTGAAGCGCTCGTATGCAAGGATAAGCTTAGAGGATGGGTGAGTGCGGATTATTTGAAATAGAGAAATGAGTAAAGAAGAATTGATCGAGAAAGCAACGGGCGGCATCACTAAGCTAACATCTGCCGCCCACCAACGTACGCTGGCCTTTTGCTTGGTGATATGTCTTATCATCATATTTTGGCAGCGCTACGACAACAACAAATTAATGAACCGGCTGATTGACGACACATCCACGCTCAACGAAAAGCGCATCGAGGAAATAAAGGCTGTTTCCCGTCTTGAATCGCGGCGCGTAGTACAGGAAGAGGTTGTGCCCAAAGTTGATAGCATGCGGCAGAAGGTGGACACTGTCACCGAGTCGGCCAAAGGGGCCATTCAGGTCATTAAGGAGAAATTACGATGAAAAGAAAATTGATTTTAATCGGGTTGTTGCTGCTTGGAGTGGTGACATCATCCTATAACAGTGAGCGCAGCCGTTTGAAGGTCAAACGCACGCCATCACCCGAAATAGATAAGAGCCTCGATGGCCTCAATTCTTCACTTGACAGTCTAAACAAAGCATTTCATGAACTTGAGTAAGCTTTTAGCGATGGTGGCCATAGTGGCCGCCTTCGCTTCTTGCGGTATGCTCCGCAAAAATAAGAATAAACAATCCCATCAGATTGAAACCGTTGCCAAGAGGGATAGCGTGGAGGTATCCACTGCAACCTCCTCCGGCGAGATCAAAGAGCAAACGATCGATAAAGGTACCATAGTCACGCAGCGCGAAACCACTACCGTGACCGAGAAGGGCGGGAGGTCGAAGATCACCGTAAAGAAAGGGGAGCTGAAGCCGGGGGATAACTTTTTGAGGGATTCTGCTGGGCAAGTGGTGAAAGCTGTACTTGACACTATGGCGAACACTCTCACTTTCGAGATCAACACGCCGCCCGAGCGGACAACGAAAACCGAGAATGAGACGATCACTGAAAAGAAGGATCAGACAAAGGAAAGGGAAGAAAAGCATGAGCAGAAGCAGGAAAAGCAGGTTGCTGTGACGGCTGAACAGCGGCGTAGTGAGAAGTCATCTAGCACGGTTAGTAATTCGCAGCCAAGTGCAACTGGGATCATTGGCAATTGGATTGGTGGGGCGGTGGCTGTTTTGCTTGTGGTTATTGGATTGGCTTGGTGGTTTTTTGGTAGAAATAACAACAGATAGTTTAAACGTTAAAACGGCTTTACGGATATGCATTTTTGAAAGTAAAAGTTTCGAACCATAATTTTTTCTTTAGTTATCTTTATAAAAGTGGTATATGCAATTAGATTTATTGTATCCATCTAATCAATGCAGCATGCACTACCATATCGATAACCGCCGACGCTGCTAGGCATAAAACAATAAAAGGAATGATTGACGATGTTTCTTCTGAAGTAACAATTGAATTTATTAAATTTTTATTAAAGCTGTTCTTTAAACAGCCTATTTTGAATTTTGCTAATCGTTTTAAGAAGAAGCCAAAAAGAGAAATTTGGTTCGGATGGGGCGATTGAGATAAATAATGGCAAAGCCACTCTAAGGAGTGGCTTTTTTAAGTTGTTCTACTTCTATCCTAAGTTTCTCTAACTCTAAGGTTTTTATCTCATCATCGCATTTCTTGACTTGCTTCCATTTCAAAAAGCCAAAACCGCATAAAACGATACCTGTCGGGAAAAAGATCCAAAATAACACATTATACCAACAAATGTAAATTGTTCGATTATTCATTTCTGAAACCATTTTTTCCGTTTCTATCTGTTCAATTTGGTTTTGTTCATTCAATTCTTTGATTTTAATCAAATCATTTTTATATGTCAATGGATTTTTTTTGTTTTTCAACTCTTCTGCAGCCTTAGCATTATTTTTGACCTTAATGGAAAGCTGCTCGACATCTGCTTGCAGTTCTATTTTGAGTAATTCTAAACTTTGTTTTTCCTTCAATGGATAATAAACAGATCCCACAATAAGCAGAAGCCCAATTGTAACGAGGTATTTATACAAATTCTCTGATCCGCCTAAGAAGCTATTTTCCATTTTTCTTTTTAAAAGGTTTTGTAAGTTCGTCGGTGTTGCCCTCTAGTGTATCTATATTTGTGGTAGTTTGTTCTATCAATTTTTTGTTGTCCGCAACAAAAGATTTTATTTTTGCATCATCTTGTTTATCTAAATTATCACATGAAGAAGCGAACAATAGGAATGCCAAAATTGCTAAACTTTTTCCAGATTTTATCAATTCCAAAGCTCCTTTTGACTGTAAATTTACTTTAATATAAAATTCGTCGGTATTTTCGTTGAAACCGAAATGCTTATTAATCGCTTTAGTAAGCTTCTTGATGTTAGTCATCAAGTCATTTAGGTCGTCAAAGTTTATATCATCATTTTTTTCGATCTTTAACACATAGTGGGTCATATTATTTTTCTCGAAGAGATTGCCTACAACTCTATCAATATGTGGTGCAAAACGGTCTATAGAACTAATGCTGTGTTGATTAGATTTAACTTGATAAAAAATAGCGTTCAGATCTCGGATATTTTTAACGTCGTACCAACTTACATTGAATCGTTTTGTAAAGTTTTTAGCGTCCGCTGTATAAGGTTTATCGCTTGAAATTCTTCCAAAAGCCAGCCTATCGGAATTTTTGCTAGGTATAACGACAACGTCTCCCTTCTTTAAAGAAATGAAGGTTTTAAGTTTGTTGTGAATCGTTGTTATTGCCCCCTTCCCTTTAAAAGTTGTCGGATCAAGATTCTCCTTTTCAGCAATCCGGTTTCTTATTGCTTCATCTGAAAGTGTGTTTATTTCTGATAACGTCAAATAGTCCCAACCGATTGCTATATATCCATTTTCGTAAAATTCTTCGAAAAGGGTGCCATCATCAGTTCTAACGAACCAATAATTCATTTCAGGTTTAACTACGTCTATTCGTCGAAGAATTTCGGCTACATTCATACTTGGTAACGGTAATAATTTGTAATTGTTTGGTTTCTAAATTTTCACGTAGCTAAAATATGTAAAAAAACAATAGGTGCAACTTTTGTTTAGTAAATAATTCAGATGAATTATAGCTACATAGGACATTATGTTCCTGAAATATTATTATTTCACCGCCTCCCAAAACTTCATTAACCTCAAATAAGCGGGGCATTTCTCCAGTGGCTTCTTATCGGGCCATTGGCCTATCATGATGAATTGGGTATGGAGGAACTGTACAGGATCCGTTACTATCTGATCGTCGGTTATCTGGATGGGTGGGGTTAAAGGTCTTGTCTTGAAAGAAGGCCTTAAGTTCGGGGATTGTCATGCGCGAAGGTACAATAAATTACGACATCACAAACTGGTATTCGTTATCGATGCTAAATAGGCTCTCCGAGTTTCCAAGGAGAGCCATGCTTATGAAAATTGTGCCCTTGGGAGGGGCAACATTGTTGGTCAAACGTAAATATTTTAAATCAGAACAAAAGTGATTAGAATCATTATTTGAATTATAAATAATTTTTTGGTTTTACGAGCGATATAGATAAAAAGTAGTTAAAATATAAGATATGGTTAGCAGATCGACATAAAATCTACTGGCCAGAGCATAGGTAAAAGAACTTTACGAGATGTATAACTAGCTATTCAATAAAAATCCCCCTGCCAAAAGACAGAGGGACATTGTGTAGAAATTTGAGTGCGCCTGAACGGTTCTTTTGGTAGAATGTAGGGCATTCATCGTAAAGTTAGCCCCTCGTGCCTTCAAATAAAATTGATTAGGGATTTATTTTACCTAGCCCCTTTAATCTTACCTTCCCTTATCCACTGTAAATACTTTTCTATCCTCTCAGGCGGTAGCGCTTCGCATTCATTATGCTTTAGGTAGATAAGCTCCATGGTAGAATCCTTCAATATGATTGATCCCATCCAAAACCGGTTAACCAGCACATCCCAGTGATTGGCACCCTGGGCGAAGCTTACATCTACGATCTTCCGTTCCCCTTTAAAGTAGAACATCTCCGTGCAGCTGGTGTCGAACCTTATAACAAGCGCATCGATGCAAGCCTCACGGACATCTTCGGCCAGTGTTCCGTATACATGGCTCCATTTTCCTTTATCGTACCTGAAGATGTAGATAGACATCCCGTTTTTATCGAATAGGGTATAGTCGCAGGTTCCGATAAACTTCTGCTCGGCTTGTATCTTAGCAAACATGACGCGATTACGGACATGGATTTCTAGCGGTTTCATAAAACAAAATTGCTAAGTATTTTAGTATTTATGAAAGCTAAAGTTTGCTAAAGTGAAAAGGCTAGCGAATAATGCTAGCCTTCTATTAGTTTAAAATATTTCTATAATAATCTCCCAAAACTCATTTACACTTTACATAAATGGAGTGGTGTTGAGTTAATCTGGGAATATACTCGTAGCATCGGTAGCAGTGAAAGTATGAGCGACGTGAGCGGGGCTCTGTGGACTGGCTGGAGCTAAGAATTTATATGTTCCATTTAACTTTACTGACAGTGACATCGGTATTCCGGCAATTGTCGCATAGCAGTTTGCCATTCCTGCGAAACCTCCGTTACCTCCGTTTGCAGTATCGAAGGGATGTATAGCACTACCTGTCATTTGGTTCGTGCCAGTGTAACCTAAAAAGTGATTTGAAGAACTCGTGCCAGAAAAAGTGTTTCCCAGAAATATGATTGGTGCTGTAATACTTGATTGACTCCAATTCCAATAAATCGTAGTCTCTGCTGTATACATTATATTGAATGTTGCTGATAATGTTGACGATGCCGAACTTTGGATAAATGCGTTATACTGCGCTGAGGCAGACCATTGATCCATTCTTTTATCCCCCATTTTGGGCTTTAATAATTTTGTTTTTTTAACGGGATATATTTGAATCGTGTCTCTTTCAATATGTCTGCTTAACATACCTTTGTAGTGCTTATAAATATCCTCATAGCTACTGAATTCTTGAAGATTCAGATTCGACAAACTATCAAGTATGTGTTTATCCGATACAACTTTCATATTAAATTCAGATCTCAATTTCGATTCATAATCTTGATAGGGTTCAATTATTACATTTTTCTCACAGCTAATGGTAAGAACCAATAAAGCTAGAAAGAGGTTTAATAAGATAATTCTCATAAAAGCGGTTTAAAGTTTAAGATTAAATATTAATTAGTGAATTTTGGGAGCTATGGTGTGTATTCGTTTATTTTTATCATTTTTAGTAAGGTTGGGTTTAAAATTGAGTCAGGCGTATCAGAGCTGATTTCCAAATTTTGTTTCGATAAGTATGCAAAAAAAACTTTCTATTAAGTTGATAATTCATAATATAATTCTTCGGTACGTAATGAGGTTTTGCCATAAAAATACAACATTTGTAGGTTTTTTTATGGCAATATTTTATCTAATTATACCCGTATATTATCAAATGATTTTTGAATTAATTCATATATCCAATCTCGTCTGATTAACCTTCCAATTCCTACCGTACCTCCGATTTTCAATGTGCTGCGGATGGTCATGCTTTAAATGGCAGCGTTGGCACAGAGCATTCAAATTACAAAAGCGGTTATTCGTTTTGTCGTGATCCATGTGAGCTACAGTAAGCACCACCTTGCTACCGGTAATAGTATGAGGTTGATAATTTTCAGCATCGCACAGCTCGCATCGATTCTTAGCGCGCTTGAATCGTATCAAGCGGCTAATCAGTTTCCATTTCGGGTGATATTGTTTGTAGTCTATGGCCATAGCTTCACCTCCAATTCTTTACCGGTAAGTGGAGATTTCGGTGATATTGACCACCCGATTCCGGATCAAACTGACCACCGATTCCGGCGGAAATTGACCATGTGATTTCGGACGAAATTGACCACCATGGTTTACTAGTTAAGGGCTGTATC
>PJTT01000061.1_pt1 | contig 207528 bp, 176 predicted proteins | sample 1512261 | NCBI WGS metagenome assembly PJTT01 (sample SAMN08177685, study PRJNA422409) | Soil metagenome, whole genome shotgun sequencing project. | isolation source: Soil (2) enriched on wood chips | place: USA: Madison | collected 2015-01-15 | reverse complement strand
TCGAGCGCCGCCCGCGCGGCGCTTCGCGGGACAAGCCCGCTCCCACATTTGTTGCAACGTGCCGAACCTGTCAGGCCATGGTTGCCTGCCTTGGTGCATGTCTTGAGACTGGTGAGGCGGCGGTAGCGCCAGCCAAGAAATTGAGTCAAACCAACAAGGCTGACAACCATGGCCTGACAGACATGGCCACGTTGCAACAAATGTGGGAGCGGGCTTGTCCCGCGAAGCGCCGCGCGGGCGGCGCGCGATTTCACAGGCGCTACCTCAACCACGTCCTGCACCAGCCAGCCCCAACCATACTGACCATCCGATAAGCGTCCATTGCACCCACCCCCTTCCCTCTGCAACAATCGCGAATAATTATCGTTAATTAATGCATATGTTTCGGGGGAACGCTGCTTGTCTTCTGCACAGAGCCCACACGCCGATCTGGTCGGTGCGCTGTACCGCGACCATCGCGGCTGGCTGCTCGCCTGGCTGCAACGCAGCATGACGTGCCGCCAACGTGCCGAAGACCTGAGCCAGGACACCTTCGTGCGCCTGCTCGGCCGTGAGCGACTGGACACGCCCCGCGAACCTCGCGCCTTCCTCGCCGCCGTGGCCAAGGGCCTGATGTTCGATCACTTGCGCCGCGCCGCGCTGGAACAGGCCTACCTGGCGGAACTGGCACTGATGCCGGAAGCCGAACAACCTTCCCCGCAAGTGCAGCACCTGATCCTCGAAGACCTCAAGGCCATCGACCGCCTGCTCGGCAAGCTGTCGAGCAAGGCCCGCGCAGCGTTCCTGCACAATCGCCTGGACGGCATGGGCCATGCCGAAATCGCCGAGCGGCTGGGGGTTTCGGTGTCGCGGGTGCGCCAGTACATCGCCCAAGGCATGCGCCAGTGCTACGTGGCCTTGTACGGGGAGCCGACGTGAGCAGTGCACCGGTTTCGTCCCGGGTGCTGGAGGCCGCCATTGCCTGGAAACTCAGCCTCGACAATGGCAGCGGCACACCTGATGAACGCAGCGAATTCATGCGCTGGCATGCCGCCAGCGAGGAGCACGCCCGTGCCTGGCGCCAACTTGGCGCCATGGACCAGCGCGTCAGCGCCGCTGCAGGCCCGGCACGCCAGGCCCTGTTGCAGTCGCGCGTCGGCCTGCGCCAACGAATCGGCAAGGTCGGCGGCGGGCTGGCCGGCATGTTTCTGCTGGCCTCGCTGCTGGCCTGGGTCGGCGCGCCATCGATGGCCCCCAGTTACTGGCTGGCCGACCAGCGCACCGCCACCGGCGAGCTGCGCACCCTGCGCCTGGAAGACGGCACACTGATGAGCCTGAACAGCCACACTGCGGTGGATATCGACTATGCAGGCGAGCAACGAGTGATCGTGCTGCACCAGGGTGAGATCTCGGTCGAAACCGGCCACCTGGACCCGCGCCCGCTGCTGGTGCGCACCCGAGATGGCCATCTGCGCCCATTGGGTACGCGCTTCCTGGTACGCCGTGAGGACGACGGTACACGTCTGGAAGTGCTGCAAGCCTCGGTCGCCGCCATGCCGCTGAACAGCGACGACGAACAGGTGCTGCGCGAAGGCCAGCAGGTGCTGATGAACGCCAACGGCCTTGGCCAGGTCGGCGCGGTGCCAGCCGGTGCAGATGCCTGGACCCGCGGCATGCTGGTGGTGGACAACGTGCGCCTGGCTGACCTGCTGGCCGCGCTTGGTCAGTACCGTAGCGGTTATCTCGGGGTAGACGACAAAGTCGCCGACCTGCGTGTGACCGGCAGCTTCTCGCTGACCGACACCGACCTGGCGCTGGCGTCGCTGGTGCCGGCACTGCCGGTGAAGATCGAGCGGCATACGCCGTGGTGGGTGACCGTCGTTCCCAAGTAGTTCTGCACCGGCCTCTTCGCGGGTAAACCCGCTCCCACAGGATTGCACCAGCCTCAAAGCCCCCGCGATCCCTGTGGGAGCGGGTTTACCCGCGAAAGGGCCGGTACAGGCAAAAGCCAACTTCAAATAATTCTCAATTTTTTTCAGATTCACCCTGTCACTTTTGAAATCTCGCTCGGCAAGGAAGCAGTAAGCACTTATCCGTCGAGGAGCCGCTGCATGTCCCGTGCTGTTGATCGTATCCTGCGCCCCAGGCTGATGGCCCTGGCCATCGCCGTGGCCGCGCCATTGGCCAGCCCTGCCCTGTTCGCCACCGAGCAATCCGCTCAGCGTGCCTACGACCTGCCCAGCGCACCGCTGGCCAACACCCTCAACCAGATCGCCAGCCAGGCCGGCATTACCCTGGCCATCGACCCGGCGCTGGTCAGCGGCCGCACCTCGGCTCCGGTAAGCGGGCAGTACGACGGCCTCGGTGCCCTGCAGACAGCATTGCGCGGCACCGGCCTGCAACTGCAGCACAGCAGCGTGGGCAGCTACAGCCTGGTGGCAGCACCGGAAGGGACACTGGCGTTGCCGGAAACCACCGTGGATGCAGCCAGCGTCAGCGAAAGCGCCTGGGGCTCGGTCGAAGGCTACGTCGCCAAGCGCACTGCCGCTGGCACCAAGACCGATACCGCACTGGTCGAAGTGCCACGCTCCATTTCCGTCGCCACCCGCGAGCAGATGAAAGACCGCAGCGTGCACAGCCTCGATGATGCCGTGCGCTACATGCCGGGCATCGTGTCCGCAAGCTTTGGCAGCGACACGCGGTATGACTGGATGCGCGTGCGTGGCTTCGAGCCGACCCAGTTCCTCGATGGCCTGCCGCTGCCACGCGGCGTATACGCCAACCCGAAAGCCGAAACCTGGAACCTCGACCGCCTCGCCCTACTGCGCGGCCCGGCCTCCTCGATCTATGGCCAGACCCCACCCGGCGGCCTGCTGGACATGGTCAGCCGCCGACCGCAGGCCGAAAGCACCCATGAAATCGAGCTGCAATATGGCAGCGACAACCATCGCCAGATCAATTTTGCCAGTACCGGCAAGATCGACGACGAAGGCCGCTTTCTGTATGGCGTCAGCGGTGTGATCCGCGACAGCGGCACGCAGATCGACCATATCGACAACAAGCGCTACAACATCGCCCCGAGCCTGACCTGGAACATTGACGAAGACACCTCGCTAACCTTCCTCACCCAGTTCACCCGGGACGATACCGGCGTAACCAGCCAGTTCCGGCCGATTCAGGGCACCAAGATCGACATGCCGTTCGGCAAGATCTCGCACCACAAGAACCTGGGCGACCCGGACTACGAGTTCTACGACCGCACCTACTACGCGCTGGGCTATGCATTCGAACACCGTATCAACGATGTCTGGCAGTTCCGTCAGAACCTGCGCTATACCAAATCGGAGCTCTCGTTCCAGACGATTACGGTGAACAGCTACATCCCGGAATACGCAGACTTTGGTTATGTGGTGGACGATGAAGGCAACACCGGGCGTAGCACGACGAACGTGGATGAAGACATCAGCCAGTTCGCCGTCGACAACAACTTCCAGGCCGACTTCAGCACCGGCGCCATCAGCCACACCGTACTGATTGGCCTGGATCACCAACGCACGAACAACAACTTCCTGACGATCTACGGCATTGCTCCGGACATCAACGTGAACAACCCGGCCCATGGTTTGCCGATCACCCGACCGGACCGCTCCACTGCCTACTACGACTATGATCAGAAAACCAGCCAGACCGGCCTCTACGTTCAGGATCAGATGGCACTCGGCAACTGGCGCCTGACCTTGGGCGGTCGTGAGGACTGGGTGCATACCGGTACCAGGTTCTTCAACAAGGGCGACGCCACCAACACCCAGCGAGACAGCAACTTTAGCGGCAACGCGGCAGTCAGTTACGTCTTCGATTCGGGCCTTGTGCCCTATCTGTCCTACGCCGAGTCGTTCCAGCCAGCCAGCAAGGCCGATGCAGATCCGACGAACTCGTTCAAGCCAACCGAAGGCAAGCAGTGGGAACTGGGTATCAAGTACCAACCACCAGGTTCCAACACTTTGCTTTCCGCTGCGGTGTATGACCTGACTCAGAAGAACGTACTGGTCACCAGCAACGATGGAAACACCAGCGTCACCAGCCAGACCGGCGAAGTGAAGGTCCGTGGCCTGGAGCTTGAAGCAGTATCCGACGTGACCGAAAACCTGAAGGTGATCGCCGCCTACACCCTGGCCAAGTCCGAAGTGCAGGATGGCCAGTTCAAAGGCAACCGCCTGCAACTGATGCCGAACCAGCAAGCGTCTGTATGGGGCGACTACACCTGGCACACGGGTGTACTCGACGGTTTCGGCATAGGCCTGGGCGCGCGCTATACCGGCAATACCTACGGTGACCAGGCCAATACCTACCTGGGCAAGGCCAATGCCTACACGGTGTTCGATGCGGCGGTGCACTACGATCTGGGCCGCCTGAACGACAGCCTCAAGGGCGCCTCGCTGGCGGTCAATGCCACCAACCTGCTTGACAAGGACTACCTCTCCACCTGTGACTCGTACTACTGCTATTACGGCGACGAGCGCAGCGTCGTGGCCAGTGCCACCTACAGGTTCTGAGTGAGCCGGGGCCGCTTTGCGGCCCCAGCACGCATCAGGCAAAAATCGGTAACGTGATGAAAAGCCCAACCATCCGCCGCTGGTCGGTAATCCACACCTGGAGCAGCCTTGCCTGCACCCTGTTCATGCTGTTGCTGGCACTCACCGGCCTGCCTCTGATCTTCCAGCACGAACTCGAACACCTGCTCGGGGACGCACCCGAACTGCGCGAAATGCCGACCGATACCCCACACCTGGACCTGCAGCAGTTGGTGATCAAGGCCGAACAGCACCGCACCGGGGAGGTCATGCAGTACTTCGGCTACGACGAGGACGAACCCGACGGTGTCGTGGCCATTACCGCTGCCACCGCCGGTACCGAGCCCAACTCGTCGCATACATTCATGCTCGACGCCCGCACCGGCGAAGCCGTGGCGATGCCTGCAGCCAATGGCGGTTTCATGATGCTCATGCTGCGCCTGCACGTGGACATGTTCGCCGGCCTGCCCGGCAAGCTGCTGCTCGCATTCATGGGCGTTCTGTTCATCGTCGCGATCGTCTCCGGCACCGTGCTCTATGCGCCATTCATGCGCCGCCTGGACTTCGGCACGGTTCGCCACGACAAATCTCGTCGCCTGCGCTGGCTCGACCTGCACAACCTGATCAGCGTGGTCACCTTGGCCTGGGCATTGACGGTGGGGGTGACCGGCGTCATCAGCGCGCTGTCCGACCTGGTCATCGCGGCCTGGCGCAACGACAGCCTGGCCGCCATGGTTGCCCCATACCGTGACGCCCCACCGCTCACCGAGCGTGCCCCGGCCACCCGCCTGCTGACCATTGCCGAACAGGCCGCCCCCGGCATGCGCCCGGATTTCATCGCCTTCCCCGGTACACGCTTTTCCAGCGAGCATCACTATGCGGTGTTCATGAAGGGCGCCACGCACCTGACCTCGCACCTGTTAACGCCCGTGCTGATCGATGCGCGAACGCTGACGGTGACCGCCGTCGGCGAACGCCCCTGGTACATGGACGCCATGGGCCTGTCACAACCGCTGCACTTCGGTGACTACGGCGGCCGGCCGATGCAGATCCTGTGGGCGATACTCGATGTGATGACCATCATCGTGCTCGGCAGCGGCTTGTACCTGTGGTTAGGCAAACAACGCACAAAGCGGGAGCCCCGGCTATGAGCCACAGGTCGCAGCCGGCCCGGCGTATCTTCGCCTGGCCGCTGATTATCGCCCTGCTCACTTCCACAGGGTTATTCGCTGCACTGCTGGGGGACGGGATGTGGGACAGCCTCGCCTGGCTCGGCCTCGGGTTATCCGCTGTGCTTGGCCTGCAAGGGCTCTACCGACGCCCGCGGCAGTAGCGGGTTAGCACCCGCGCGCGGGGTGGCCGTTACATGGTTGGCTGCCATTTCCCAAGGAGCCACACCATGACCCCTTTGCAGCGTCTGGAAGCCCTCGATGAACAAATCATCACCCTGCAGCAAAGCAAACCCGAACTGGCCGACGGAGCGCAGCCTGCCGCAGTTCGTCAGCGTTTTTTTGGCGACCTGGCAGCGTTCTGGCACAACCCCGTCGAAGCAGGCCACAGCCGCCTGCGACAACTGCGCGAGCTGCGTCACGAACAACTTCTGGCCGAACTGGAACTGCGGCTTGCCGACCAGACTCTGGACTACGGCCACATCAGCCTGCTGCGCACGTCCCTGGAGCTGCCACTACCCTGGCAGCGCCACCATCTGCCCGACACCCACCGCGCCCAGATCTACCGGCCAGTCTTCAGCAGGCTGAGTCCTCACGGCCGGCTGGCGTTACCCGGCACGCTGGTGCTGTTGGCCGACGGGCCGCAAGGAGCAGATGCCGAGCCCGAAACAGCTACCGGCATAGCACTGCTGTGCAGTGTTTCTCATGGAGTCGAAGGGTTCGCCAATCTGACAGAACTGCATACCGAACTGTGCGAGCGCCTGGACGACCCTCTGCAAAGCCGGCCACTGCTGCAGTTGCTACCCCGTATCCAGGATCAGCAGTTGGTGAGGTGTGCCGACCGGCTGCGCTATGAGTGGTTTACCGGCGACCTGGTAGAACAGCAGGTCACTGACGTGATCGACGCACAGCATCAACGGCTCACAATCGCCTGGCACGCCGCCTGGGCGCTGGGCCAGGCCCCCGATCTGCATGCGCTTAACGCTTCGCTGGCCAAGGAGCAGTCATTGATCGAACTCATGGGCAGCAAACATGCGTTGTCCACCCGTTATGCGCTCCTGCTGGAAAAACACCTGCCGGCCTGGCTGCGCCAGAGTTCCACGCAAAGCCTGACCCATATCATGCAAACGATCCAGGAACTGGCTGGGGCCGTCGCCCAGGCAGCTGCACCCGGCTTGCTCACCCTGGAGCAATTCGGTACTCGCCACCACCTGCTGGCATGGGTACGTGAACGCCTGGGCGAAGCGCTACGCCGTGAGTTCGCCATCGAGTTGCCCGCCGAGAAGATCTGCGTATCCGTCACCCTGGCACGCCGCAAAGGCCCGCTGGTCAACCCACTGGCACCGTCCGGGTATGTTGCGGTTGTCAATCGTCGACATGTGGGTGATACCGTCGAAATGGTCCCCATCACCTACCGCCTCGACGAACTGGCGTTGCTCAATATCGCCTGGTTCGACCTCGACTACTGGCTGACTGCTCGAGTCCACCACGAGGATGGCAGCCCACTCGACTCGCTATCCCCAGAGGGGGCGAAGCGCCTTGTACGCAAACTCGACGCCGGCAGTGGCTACATCAGCTTTCTGCGCACTCACCTGCTTGAATCCTCCGCTGCGCGTTGGCGCATGCAGGCCCACGGCAACATCACCCGCACACGCATGCACGCTGAAGCGGCCAAGGCCCGTTACGCCAGGCATTTACTCGAGGGTACCCAAGAACGTGGTTATCGATGGATCAAGGCAGTTATCAACCACCCCGACAACCGCTGGCGACCCGCCATCGACGAGCAACGCGTCATGGTTCATCAATTGAACGCGGACGGGCATACGCTGCAAGGGGTACTGCTGATCAAAGCCCAGAATGAGGCTATTCAACCTCTTGTGTTGTACACACCAGACGCTCCCGACCGGCGCGCCTGGCGTGAATACCCGAACACCCGCGCCCTGCTGAAAATGTTACGCCGCACGCCCGCTCTGCGCCGTTACCTGGTCCAGCGGGCACCATTGGCCGATGGCATGCGGCTTGACCGGTTGATACGCAAGGGGCGCCTGGGGCCGCACGTGCAATGGCCAAAGATCGAAGGGAACCTGTTCGAAGCCCTTTACCGGGCGCAAGTCCAGGCCATGATCGCCGAAGCCGATGCCAACAGTCGCAGCCACCGCGAACTGCTTGGCGAGATCGGGCTGGCAACGCTGCACCTGACCCTCGACATGGTCAGCCTGGTGCTGCCAGCTCCGGCGCTCTCGTCCTTGGCCTTCGGGCGAATGTCGATCTCGGTCTGGGACGGTTTCGAGGCGATGAACAAGCAAGACCACGAGGCGATGCTTCATCACGCCATAGCTGCCTTCAGCCATGCTACCGATGGGCTGACCAGTTTCGCTAGCTCGCCCCTCATGCGCAGGGCGATGCGCGGCCTGCCACCTCAACCTCCGCGGCCCCTGCCGACAACCCACGAAGCGGCCGTGGACGTGAGCAAACTACGCTACCGGATCGATGGGGTTCATGGCGAGGAAGTCTACGAACAGGTCAATACCACGCCAGGCCCGGACCGATACTTCGTGAAAGACAGCCATGGGCGATTGTACAACGTCCATTTCGACGGCCATCGCTGGCGCGTGCTCGACCCCAGGCAGCCGGATGCCTACGTACAGTTGCCGATCAAACGGCTGCGTAATGGCAATTGGGTGGTCGATTCCATCGTGCTATGGCATGACGGGTTGCCTGACGTAGCCCAGCTGTTGGAAGAGGTACGCCTGCAACCACCATTAGAAGGCGAACCGGTGGCAGGGGAAGCCGACCTGCGCGACGCCGGGGGGCAACTCTATCTGCAGTTGGGGAACCATCAGTTGCCGGTTCGTCGGCACCTGCTTGCCGGGCACTACCATTTGCAGCTGCCCGAGAAGGCACTGGGCGCAGTCCACGCCTGGGCAGTACTGCGTCAACAGGGTGGCCAATGGCGCATTCGTGTGCGCCAGCCAGGCCGCAGCAGCGACTGGCTGGCACTGCCGGCGGTTTACTCGGCCAGCTTGGGCAACAGCCGGTCCAACCGTTGATGCAAGGCACTGCCACTCGGCCAATTGCGCAGCAGCCGAGCCCGATCACGGGCGTAGGCCGGGGCAAAGCTGAGCTGGGTGGCGTGCTGGCACATGGCGTCGAGGTCGATCAGCGACCACTGGCCGTTGTGCCAAAACAGGTTGTGGCCCTTGAAGTCGCCGTGGCTGATACGCTCGCGAATCAGCTGCTGCATCACATGCACCAGGGCATCCACCTGCTCCTCGGGCGCATCGCCGTTATCCACGTAGGGCGCGAAGCATTCGGCCAGGTCCGGGCCATCGATATACTCGGTGACCAGGTAGGCACGGCTTCGCAGCCCCATCACTCGTTGCTCCAGCACCGCGAGTGGGCGCGGCGTGGCGATGTCGAGGAATTCCAGGCGGTGGCCTTCGATCCAGGAATGCCAGGCCCGGCTCGGGCGCCAGAAGCGCTTGAACCAGTGCGCGGTGTTCTTGATGTTGTAGCGTTTGAGCACCAGCGTACGGCCGCCAACCTCGATGCGCGCCACGCTGGCGGCGCCACCAGTCTTGTACAGGTGGCCCTGGTCGATCAACGCGTCGGCCTGCTCCAGCACCGGCAGCATGGCTTCGACCTCGTTGCGGCGGATAGCCCGCAAGCCCGAAAGGCCACGCTCGACGCTGAACAGGCTGCACTCGCGACCGGCCTTTTCCAGGTAGTCCTTCTGGCGCCAGCTGCGCACCTTGTCCACCTGCTTCTGCAAGGCTTCCAGCGGCAGCGCATGTTCGGCGTTGGCCAACAAGTAATGCACCAGCAACTCTTCGATGAAAGGCTCCAGGCGCTTGGGTAGCTGGGCGAAGAACACCCCCAGGTTTTCCAGCACACGCGGGCGCGACAACTGCTGGCCGGGCGTTTCGGCCTTGATGCCGGCACCGTCGATCAGGTACAGCTTGCCGCCGTGGCGCAGCAGGTTGTCCAGGTGCAGGTCTTCCTGCCACAGGCCCTGAGCATGCATGTGCGCCACAGCAGTGAGCGCCTCGCCCAGCACCAGGTGCTGCTCGTCGGCCAGCACTGGCAGGCTTTCCACTGCCGCCCAGGCATCGGCCAGGCTTTCGGCGCCGTCGAGAAACTCGAACAATAGCCAGCCGCCCTCGCCTTCCTTGAGGCCATCGGCCAGCAACTTCGGCGTGGTCAGGCCCTGCTCGGCCAGCAGCTTCACGCCTTGCAGTTCGCGCTGGAAATGCCGGGCGGCGTTACCACCGACCAGCAGCTTGGCGAGTACTGGGGTACCACGCCACACACCGGCGCCCACATAGCGCTGGCCCGGCAGCACCCGCAGCAGGCTGAGCAATTGCAGGTCAGCCGTGCCAGCGGCATCGGCCAGGGTGATGCTCAGGGGCAACGAGGGGCTGCGCCCGGCCTCTTTCAATTCAGACAAACGCATCAGCGGGCCTCTTTTTCACGACGGCGTTGCGTCAGGCGTTGCAGCCAGGTATCGACCAGCGTGCCATCGGCAGGCTGCGCCAGGTAGCTGGCCAGCAAGGTACGTACATCACGCTCGCTCCAGACCGGGGCGCGACGCAGCAGCGGCTCCAGGTCCTTGAGTCGGTCACGCATGCCGAACAGCAGGGGGCGGGTCTTCTCCAGGTCGATCAGTTGCGCGTCCCAGCCTTCGCGGCGCTGGCGCAAAAAGATGTGCTTGGGGTAGAAGCAGCCATGCACCTGGCCGGCGCTGTGCAGGGTGCGCGCCAGTTGGCCGCAGGCCTGCAGGACGCCATTGCGTTCAGCATCGCTCAGTTGTGGCCACCGTGCCAGCAGGCTGTCGAGGTCGGCCCATTCGTCCAGGGCACGGGTCATCAGGATTGCCCGATGCGTGCCGCCTTGCTTGCGTTCGCCATAGAACACCGCCTGCAAGGCTGGAATGTGCAGCTTCTGGTAACGGCTGATGTTGCGGAATTCGCGGGCGAAGGTAGGCTCGCCGAACGGCCGGTGCAGGGTACGGGTCAGATAGTCGCTCTGGCGCTTGAGGTAGTAGCCCTTGCCTTCGAGCTCCAGGCGGAACACGCTGCTCCAGCCACCGCGGCCGGTGTTCGGTTCGTCCACGGCATCCAGTTGCAGTGCCCAAAGCGCCTCGAAGTCGTCCAGGCCATGGCGTTTGAGCAGCGCGAGGTCCGCGCTGGCCAGGTAATCGGTCATTCCCTTCCCTCGAAAAAGCCCACCACCTGGCGAATGCGCTTCTTGTCACGCACATTCAGCCGGTCGCGGCCACGGTATTGCAGGTAGAAACGCAGGCGCTGGGTTGCCGACAGATGGTATTTGGCCACTTTGTCCAGGCACGCCAAGTCCTTGATCATCCGGTGACGCCACATGAAACCGCGCCAGAAATCGCCGGTGGGGCAGTCGATGAAAAATAGCGTGCCCTGGTCGTCGACCAGCAGGTTGCGCCACTTCAAGTCGTTATGGGCGAAGTGGTGCTGGTGCATGACCCGGGTGTGGCGCGCCAGCTGGCTGCTGACATGCCCGACCCAGGCACGGTCGGCCAGGCGTGCATCGTTACGCTCGGCCAGCGCCGACAGGTCTTCGGTGCGCGGCAATTCGCGGGTGATCATCGCGCCTCGGCCAAAGGCCAGGCCATTGCGCTCCAGGCCCCAGGCAACCACCTCGGCAGTGGGGATGCCCCACTTGTCGAACTGCTTGAGATTCTGCCATTCGGCCTTGATTCGCGGCCGCCCCAGGTAGCGGCGCATGTGCTTGCCGGCCCCGGTATAGCGCTTGACGTAGTAATTGACCCCGTCACGCGTGATACGCACCACCTCGCTGAGCGGGTCGCGGGTCAGGCGCTCGCCTTGCAGGGCAAATACCGCATCAAGGCTGCCGAAGTCCGCCGCCAGGTGTTCGTAGCCCGGCGCCAGTGTCCACCCCGCCATCAGAGTGCATCCCCATAGCGTTGCTTGCGATCGTAGAGTTTCTGCGCCTTGCGCTCCAGCCAGGCAAGTAGCGCGGCTTCATCCTTCAGGATCTGCCGCAGCGGGCGCTGGAAGTAGCCGCGCAGGAAGCGCAGCTTGTCGCGTTGGGTCAGGCCGATGTCCAGCGCCGAGAAGTACAGCGCGGCCAGGTCCTTGTTGCGCCAGCGGCGGCTGATTTTCGCTCGGGTCTGCGCGCGGTGCAGGTCGATTACCGACAGTTTGAAGTCTTCCGCCGTCACCGGGCGGTCGGTATGTAGCAGGAAGTGGCAGATGTAGCAGTCGCGGTGGTTGACCCCGGCGCGGTGCATGCCGCCGGTCATCTTCGCCACTTCGGCGATCAGCGCGCGCTTCAGGCGCGGCTCGGGCGGCTGCCTGACCCAGTCGATGCTGAAATCTTCCAGGCTAATGGTTGGCGCCAGTTCTTCGGTGATGATGAACGAATGCTGCGCGGCCGGGTTGCTGCCACGCTCGCCATAGGCGACGGCAGTCATGGTCGGCACGCCAACCTGGTGCAAGCGCTGGATGGCCTGCCACTCCTGGCCGGCGCCGAGCACCGGAAGCTTGGCGGTAAGCAGGTTCTTGAAGATCTCGCCCCAGCCGATGCCACGGTGGATCTTGACGAAGAAGCCCTCGCCAGCGACTTCGGTGCGCAGCGTGCGGCGCCCTTCCAGCTCGCGATAGACCTCGCCTTGTAGCGCCTCCACGGCGTCGAAGGCATCACGCCCGGCCCACAGGCGCTTGAAAGGTTCGGCCAGTATCAGCTTCATGCGGACTCCTGCCCCAGGATCACGTCGGCGGCATGCTGCGGCATGCTGTACAGATCCGCGGTTTCAGCAAACGCCAGGCCGTTGCGCGACCAGTTGACGCGGGCCTGCTGGTCTTCGAGCATGCGTTGCAGGTAGCCATTGAGCTGTTCCTGCTCGAACGGCTCGTCCAGCACCAGGCCGCTGTCGGCCTCGGCAATGTAGTGGGCGTAGCCACACACCTTGGAGACCAGTACCGGCAGGCCGGCCACCAGCGCTTCGAGCAGCACCGTGCCGGTGTTCTCGTTGTACGCCGGGTGGATCAGCAGGTCGGCGCCCAGCAGGAAGCGCGGGATATCGCTGCGGCCCTTGAGGAACTGCACCTGCTCGCCCAGGCCCAAGGTAGCACTTTGCAGCTGGAACACCTTGGGATCATCCTGGCCGATCACCATCAGCCTGGTGCGCTTGCGCAGGGCCGACGGCAGTGCGGCCAAGGCCTTGAGGCTGCGGTCCACGCCCTTGGTCTTGAAGCCCGAGCCAATCTGCACCAGCAGCAGGTCGTCATCGCCCAGGTTGAATTCCTTGCGGAACTCGGCGCGGATTTCGCCGGCATTGGCCGGCGCGCGGCGGTCCTGGGAAATACCCGGAGGCAGCAGGTGGAAACGCTCCACAGGCGTGCCGTAGTGCTTGATGAACAGCGGCTGCTGCACTTCGGAAATCATCAGCACTTCGGTGTGAGCGTCCTTGGCGAACACCGCACGTTCGTACTCGGCAAAGTGCCGGTAGCGGCCCCAGCGACGGTACAGGCCACCGCGCAGGGTCTGCGCCTTGTCCTCGAAGCAGCCGTCGGCGGCGTAGTACACGTCCAGCCCTGGCATCTTGTTGAAGCCGATCAGGCGGTCGACCGGGCGCTTGGCCAGGTCGGCGGCCATCCAGGCGCTGAGCTTCTCGTTGCGGCGGTGGTTGAAGATCGCCTTCACCGGCGCCACCAGCACTTCGAAGCCCGGCGGAATGTCACCCTCCCAAATCAGCGTGTACACACGGATCTGGTGGCCCCGCTTCTGGCATTCCAGGGCAATGCGCATGAAATCGCGCTGCAGCCCGCCGAAGGGGAAATACTTGTAAAGCACGAAAGCCAGTTGCATCAACGGACATCCTCAGCCAGCAGCAACGCGCTCAAGCGGCTCGCCACATGCTCGGGATTCAGGCGAGTGAAGCACAGCGGCCACTCGCGTTTCAGGTCGAACCGGCGCAGGTCGTCGGCGCTCGGTTTGTAGGTGCACTTCTTCTGCAGGCAGGGCGCGCAGGGCCAGTCACTGGCCTGGTGAATCTGGGTCCGTCCGTAGGCGCCGGTCAGGCCTGGGTTGGTCGGGCCGAACAGCGAAATGGTGGGCACGTCGAGTGCCGCCGCCAGGTGGCCGAGGCCGGTATCGACCGCAACACAGGCTTTTGCCGCCGCCAACACGCGAGCGACGCCGGCAAGGTTCAATTTGGGGAGCACCTGGCAGTTGTTCAAGCCCTGGGCGATGCGCTCGGCCCGCGCCTTCTCGGCCGGGTTGCCCCACGGCAGGCGCACCTCCAGCTTGCGCCGGCCCATGCGTTCGGCCAGTTCGCGCCAGTAGGCTTCGGGCCAGTGCTTGGTCGCCCAGGTGGTGCCATGCAGGAAGACCACATAGGGGGCGGCCGGCGGCAGTTGCAGGCGCTCAAGGTCGAGGCCGTAGTTGCCGATGCCTTCCGGCAGGTCGTAGGCCAGGGCCATGGCGAACAGCTGGCGCACCCGCTCTACCGCATGCTGGCCGGTGGCAACCGACAGACGCCGGTCATAGAAGCGGCTGGCCCAGCCTTCGCGGGCCGAGTAGCGGTCCAGGCCAGCCACCGGCGCCTTCACGTAGCGGGTCAGCCAGGCCGACTTGACCAGGCCTTGGGCGTCGATCACCAGGTCGTACTTGCGCTCGCGTAGACGTTGCTTGAACGCCTTCCACTCGCCACTTTTGATGGTTTGCCAGAGATTCTTGCGCCAGCGGCGGATGGCCACCGGAATCACCTGATCGACCGCCGGGTGCCAGCCGGGAATTTCGGCGAAGCCTTCTTCCACCACCCAGTCGAAGCGGATGCCCGGGATAGCGTGGGCGGCATCGGTAAGCGCCGGCAGGGTGTGGATCACATCACCCAGCGACGAAGTCTTGATGATCAGTACCCGCACTTAGTCGACCTCGGCCACGGTATCGATCAGGTCCGGCCCGCCAAGGCTGTGCAGGGCGGCAATGACTTTGCCCGGTTCCAGCAGGCGCAGGCAGTTGTAGTGGCCGAAGCGGCAGGTGCGGTCGAAGCACGGGCTGCACTCGATGCCAGTGCGCACCACTTCCACGTGCTCGGCCAGCGGCGGGGTGAAGCCTGGCGAGGTCGAGCCGTACACCGCCACCAGCGGGCGGTTCAGCGCAGCGGCCACGTGCATCAGGCCGGAGTCGTTGGACACCACGGCATGGGCGCAGGACATCAGGTCGATGGCCTCGGCCAGCGAGGTTTCGCCGGCCAGGTTGGACGATTCTTCACGCAAGCCCGGGATCAGCCTATCGCGGATCTGCTCACCGACCGGGTGATCGTTCTTTGAGCCGAACAGCCACACCTGCCAGCCCTGGCGGATCATCGCATCGGCCACTGTGGCGTAGTGCTCGGCCGGCCAGCGCTTGGCCTCGCCGAACTCGGCACCGGGGCACAGCGCCAGCACCGGGCGGTCCAGCTCCAGGCCGAACTTGGCCAGGGCAGCGTCGCGGCTCTGCGCTTCGATCTGCAGGCTGGGGCGCGGGTACGGCTGCGGCAGCTCGGCGCCGGGCGCGTAGGCCAGGGCCATGAAGCGCTCGATCATCAGCGGGTAGCGGGCCTTGTCCAGCTTGCGCACATCATTGAGCAGGCCGAAGCGCATTTCACCGCGCCAGCCGGTGCGCTTGGGGATACCGGCAAAGAACGGCACCAGCGCCGACTTCAGCGAGTTGGGCAGCAGGATGGCCTGGTCGTACTGGCCGGCCAGGGACTTGCCGATGCGCCGCCGCGTGGCCAGTTCCAACGCGCCGTGGCCGAGCGGGAAGCTCAGGGCCTGACGGACCTCAGGCATGCGTTCGAGGATCGGCCGGCTCCACTCGGGGGCCAGCACATCGATCACGCAGTCGGGGTGCTGCTGTTTCAGGCACTGGAACAGGGTCTGCGCCATCACCATGTCGCCGACCCAGCTGGGGCCAATGATCAGTATTCTCATGCTTAGTCCAGAAACGCTCGGGGAGGCTACAGGCTGCGGTACAGCCTGGCCTCCCCTCTTTATATTCAGGCTATGTGGCGGACAGTGTACCACCGGTGGTGAGGCATGAGCCTTTGGGGCTGCTTTGCAGCCCATCGCGACACAAGGCCGCTCCTACAAGGGAATGCGATCTCCTGTAGGAGCGGCCTTGTGTCGCGATGGGCCGCAAAGCGGCCCCAGCAATCTCAAGTCAAACCCAATTCACCCCAGATCCGCCGCACTTCGCGGCGTTCATCGGCAAACTGCGCCGCATCGATCACCCCGGCCTGCTTCTGCAAGGCCTGGCGGTGCGAAGCCGAGCGAAACGCCTTGTACACTTCACGCAACAGCACCGCGTCACTGGCCGGCATCAACCCTGCCTGCTCCAGCTCTTCCAGAATGCGGATGTTATCGGTCCATCGGAGTATGGCCGGGTGGTCGTGGGACCAGGCCAAAGCGGCGTATTGCACCATAAATTCGATATCGACGATACCGCCGGCATCCTGCTTGATATCGAACGGCACACCGGCCTCGAAGGCATTGGCCGCAGTACCGGCAGCGGTAGCCTTGGTGCCGAGGTTGTCGCGCATCTTGGCGCGCATTTCGCTCACTTCGCTGCGCAGTTTTTCCAGGTCGCGGGCCTGGCCCAGCACCTTGGCGCGCACGCCTTCGAACGCCGCGCCCACCTGCTTGCAGCCCACTAGCACCCGGGCCCGCACCAGGGCCTGGTGCTCCCAGGTCCAGGCTTCGTTCTGCTGGTAGCGCTCGAACGCGCCCAGCGAGCTCACCAGCAGGCCCGAGGCCCCCGATGGCCGCAGGCGCATGTCTACGTCATACAGCTGGCCCGAGTTGGTCTGGGTGGCCAGCAGGTGAATGATGCGCTGGCCCAGCCGGGTGAAGAACTGCGCGCTGTCGATCGGCTTGGCGCCGTCGGTTTCCGCCTGCGGGTCGCCGTCGTGGATGAATACCAGATCCAGGTCCGAGCCGTGGCCCAGCTCCAGGCCACCAACCTTGCCGTAGCCGATGATGATGAATCCCGGGTCGCACAGGCTGCCGTCGCTGCGCTTGGGCTGGCCATGGCGGGCCACGGTCTGGTGCCAGGCCAGGGCCAGCACCTGGTCGAGAATGGCTTCGGCCAGCCAGGTCAGGTAGTCGCTGACCTTCATCAGCGGCAGGTTGCCGCTGATTTCCGAGGCGGCCACACGCAGGCTGTGGGCCAGCTTGAAGTGGCGCAGCGCTTCCATTTGCTGTTCCAGGTCGTCCTCGGGGATGCGCGTCAGGCGCTCGCGCAGCTCACTGGCCAGCTCCGGCGCCAGTGGCGGGCTGAACAGGCGGCCTTCGTTAAGCAGTTCGTCGAGCAACAGCGGGTAGCGGGCAATCTGCTCGGCAATCCATGGGCTGGCGGCGCACAGGGTCAGCAGGCGGCGCAAGGCGCCGGGGTTTTCGGTGAGCAACACCAGGTAAGCAGAACGACGTGCCACAGCCTCGACCAGTGGCAGCACGCGCTCAAGCACCAGGTCGGGGTCATCATGCTCAACCGCCTGGGCCAGCAACCGCGGGATAAAGGCGTCCAGGCGCTCACGGCCAATCCGCTGCATGGAACGCAGCTGCGGGCTAGAGCGCAGCACAGCCAGACGCCGCAGGGCCTCGGCGGGCTGCTGGAAGCCGGCCTCTTGCAGCTGGCGGCCAGCGGCTTCTTCATCCTGCGCCTGCTCCCACAGCGGCGACCATTCGCCACCCACCACCAGCTCGCCTTCGCCGTCTTCATCATCCGGGTCGGCGATCACCTGGCGGAAGTGCCAGTCAATGCGGGCACGCCAGTGCGTCAGCTGGTCATGGAAGCTTTGCCAGTCGGCAAAACCGAGCATATAGGCCACCCGCGCCTGATCGATCTCGCTGTCCGGCAGCATCTGCGTCTGGCGGTCGGCGATGGCCTGGATGGCGTGTTCGGTATAACGCAGGAACTCATAGCCCTCGCGCAACTCGCCAACCACCGCCGGGGGCAGGTAGCCCTGGCCTTCAAGGGTGGCCAGCACCTTCAGTAGCGGCCGCTGTTGCAGGCTGAGGTCACGCCCACCGTGGATAAGCTGGAAGGCCTGGGCGATGAATTCCACCTCGCGAATGCCCCCGGCACCCAGTTTGATGTTGTCGGCCATGCCCTTGCGCCGCACTTCCTGCTGGATCAGCTGCTTCATGGTGCGCAGCGCTTCGATCGCGGAAAAGTCCAGGTAACGGCGGTACACGAACGGCCGCAACATCTCCTGCAGCTGCGCACCGGCTGCCTGGTCGCCGGCCACCACCCGCGCCTTGATCATCGCGTAGCGTTCCCAGTCACGGCCCTGGTCCTGGTAGTACTGCTCCAGGGCATTGAAGCTGAGCACCAGCGCGCCGGCCGAACCGTACGGACGCAGGCGCATGTCGACACGGAACACGAAACCGTCGACGGTAACCTGGTCGAGCGCTTTGATCAGGCGCTGGCCCAGGCGGGTGAAGAACTCCTGATTGTCCAGCGAGCGCTTCACCCCTTCGGTTTCGCCGCCTTCGGGGAAGGCGAAGATCAGGTCGATGTCCGACGACAGGTTCAGCTCCACCGCGCCCAGCTTGCCCATGCCCAGCACAACCATGTGCTGCGGCTGGCCGCTGCGGTTGCCGACTGGCGTGCCGAACTGCTGGCAGTGGCGCGGGTACAGCCATTGGTAGGCTTCGTCGATGGCGGCATCGGCCAGGTCGGACAGGTCGCGACAGGTTTCGCCCAGCGCGGCCTGGCGGGTGATGTCGCGCCAGATGATGCGCAGCTGCTGGCGGTTGCGCTCGCGGCGCAGGTTGCGTGCCAGTTCGTCCTCGCTCTGCGCAGCCTGGGCGGCTGCAGCGATGTGACCGCGCAGTTCACCGGCAGCGTAACGCCGATCCAGCTCGCCACTGGCCAGCAGACCGAACAACATGGCCGGCTCGCGCCGGGCCAGGCCGAGCACGAAGTCGCTGGCGGCGGCAACCTGGTCGAACTGTTGCCGGTGCAGCGGGCTCCAGGCCTGCAGGTCGAGTTCCGGGTGGGCAGCCACGGCATCGCTGATGAATTGCTGGTTGCGCGCGACCAGTGGTTGCAGGGTAGCGGGCAGATCGGACGGCAAAGGTAGGCGCATGGTCTATCCTTGATCGGCGTGAAATAGAGGGGAAGAAGCGGCCAAGGGGAAGCCGGACCACGGTTGGACTGTCGTACAAAAGTTGGAAATAGCTGAAAGCAACGGAAAATTGGCAACAAGCATCAAGATTTACCCGTTCGCGACACAATTCCAACCAACATGAACGTTTTTCCTCACAAGCCAGCATGCGACGAAACGTCGCACAAATGTAGTTTTACTACTACTCGCGTCGTGTAAAAGCATGAAATGCGAAAGCAAATGTAGTAAAACTACACGGCGCCGGAAGACACCCCGGTAATCCAAGAATTCACGACGTCTGCCCATAAGGCCAGTCGCAATCTCAGGCAATCGATTCTGGTTGCCTTTCCGCCCTGGAGCAAGCCATGCAAGACCTCGATCCAATCGAAACCCAGGAATGGCTGGATGCCCTGGAGTCGGTCCTCGACAAAGAAGGCGAAGACCGCGCTCATTACCTGATGACCCGTATGGGCGAGCTGGCCACCCGTAGTGGCTCCCAGCTGCCATATGCGATCACCACGCCATACCGCAATACCATCCCTGTCACCCACGAAGCACGCATGCCTGGCGACCTGTTCATGGAACGCCGCATTCGCTCGATGGTGCGTTGGAACGCCCTGGCCATGGTCATGCGTACCAACCTGAAAGACTCGGACCTGGGCGGACACATCTCCAGCTTCGCCTCCAGCGCCACCCTGTACGACATCGGCTTCAACTACTTCTTCCAGGCCCCGACCGAAGAACACGGCGGCGACCTGATCTTCTTCCAGGGCCACGCTTCGCCAGGCGTGTACGCCCGCGCCTTCATGGAAGGCCGCATCAGCGAAGACCAGATGAACAACTTCCGTCAGGAAGTGGACGGCAACGGCCTGTCTTCGTACCCGCACCCATGGCTGATGCCTGACTTCTGGCAGTTCCCGACCGTTTCGATGGGTCTGGGCCCGATCCAGGCCATCTACCAGGCACGCTTCATGAAGTACCTGGAAGCCCGCGGCTTCATCCCGGCCGGCAAGCAGAAGGTCTGGTGCTTCATGGGCGACGGCGAGTGCGACGAACCGGAATCCCTGGGCGCAATCGCCCTGGCCGGTCGCGAGAAGCTGGACAACCTGATCTTCGTCATCAACTGCAACCTGCAGCGCCTTGACGGCCCGGTTCGCGGCAACGGCAAGATCATCCAGGAACTCGAAGGCGTGTTCCGTGGCGGTGGCTGGAACGTCAACAAGGTCGTCTGGGGCCGTTTCTGGGACCCACTGTTCGCCAAGGACACCAACGGTGCACTGCAGCGCCGCATGGACGAAGTCATCGACGGCGAGTACCAGAACTACAAAGCCAAAGACGGCGCGTACGTTCGTGAGAACTTCTTCAACACCCCAGAACTCAAGGCCATGGTCGAAGACCTGTCCGACGAAGAGATCTGGAAGCTCAACCGTGGCGGCCACGACCCGTACAAGGTCTACGCGGCCTACCACCAGGCGGTCAACCACAAGGACCAGCCTACCGTCATCCTGGCCAAGACCATCAAGGGTTACGGTACCGGTGCAGGCGAAGCCAAGAACACCGCGCACAACACCAAGAAGGTCGACGTCGACAGCCTGCGTCAGTTCCGTGACCGCTTCGACATCCCGGTCAAGGATGCCGACCTGGAGAGCCTGCCGTTCTTCAAGCCGGAAGAAGGTTCTGCCGAAGCCAAGTACCTGGCCGAGCGCCGTGCTGCCCTGGGCGGTTTCGTGCCACAGCGCCGCGCCAAGAGCTTCAGCGTACCGACCCCGCCACTGGAAACGCTGAAAGCGATCCTGGACGGCTCGGGCGACCGCGAAATCTCCACCACCATGGCCTTCGTGCGCATTCTGGCGCAACTGGTCAAGGACAAAGAAATCGGCCAGCGCATCGTCCCGATCATCCCGGACGAAGCCCGTACCTTCGGTATGGAAGGCATGTTCCGCCAGCTGGGCATCTACTCGTCGGTCGGCCAGCTCTACGAGCCAGTCGATAAAGACCAGGTGATGTTCTACCGCGAAGACAAGAAGGGCCAGATCCTCGAGGAAGGCATCAACGAAGCCGGCGCCATGTCGTCGTTCATTGCTGCCGGTACCTCGTACAGCTGCCACAACCAGCCGATGCTGCCGTTCTACATCTTCTACTCGATGTTCGGCTTCCAGCGCATTGGCGACCTGGCCTGGGCCGCTGGCGACAGCCGCACCCGTGGCTTCCTGATCGGCGGTACCGCCGGCCGTACCACCCTCAACGGTGAAGGCCTGCAGCACGAAGACGGTCACAGCCACATGATGGCGGGCACCATCCCGAACTGCCGCACCTATGATCCGACCTATGGCTACGAGCTGGCGGTGATCATCCAGGACGGCATGAAGAAGATGACCGAAGAGCAACAGGACATCTTCTACTACATCACCGTGATGAACGAATCCTACCAGCAGCCAGCCATGCCGGCCGGTGTCGAGGAAGGCATCATCAAAGGCATGTACCTGCTGGAAGAAGACACCCGCGAAGCCGCGCACCACGTACAGCTGATGGGCTCCGGCACCATCCTGCGCGAAGTCCGCGAAGCGGCGAAGATCCTGCGTGAAGAGTTCAACGTCGGTGCCGACGTGTGGAGCGTCACTAGCTTCAACGAACTGCGTCGCGACGGCCTGGCCGTGGAACGTGCCAACCGCCTGAAGCCTGGCCAGAAGCCACAGCAGACCTACGTCGAGCAGTGCCTGAACGGTCGCAAGGGCCCGGTCATCGCCTCTACCGACTACATGAAGCTGTTCGCCGAGCAGATTCGCCAGTGGGTACCGAGCAAAGAGTTCAAGGTCCTGGGTACCGACGGTTACGGCCGCAGCGACAGCCGCAAGAAGCTGCGTCACTTCTTCGAAGTCGACCGCCACTTCGTGGTGCTGGCTGCCCTGGAAGCCCTGGCTGACCGTGGCGAGATCGAACCAAAGGTTGTTGCAGACGCTATCGTCAAGTTCGGCATCGACCCGGACAAGCGCAACCCACTGGACTGCTGAGGAGTATTTTTAAGTGAGCGAACTCATTCGCGTACCTGACATCGGCAGCGGTGAAGGTGAAATCATCGAGCTGTTCGTCAAGGTCGGTGATCGTATCGAGGCTGACCAGAGCCTGCTGACCCTGGAGTCCGACAAGGCCTCCATGGAGATCCCGGCCCCGAAAGCCGGTGTCATCAAAGAACTGAAAGTCAAGCTGGGCGACCGCCTGAAAGAAGGCGACGAACTGCTGGTCCTGGAAGCCGAGGGCGCCGCTGCTGCGGCCCCTGAGGCTCCGGCCGCCGCTCCGGCCCAGGCTGCTGCGCCGGCGCCGGCCGCCGAGGCAGCGCCTGCCCCTGCTCCGGCAGCAGCCCCGGCTGCCGCCAGCGTGCAGGACATCCATGTGCCAGACATCGGCTCGTCGGGCAAGGCCAAGATCATCGAAGTACTGGTCAAGGTCGGCGACACCGTCGAAGCCGACCAGTCGCTGATTACCCTGGAGTCCGACAAGGCCTCCATGGAAATCCCGTCGCCAGCTGCCGGCGTGGTCGAAGAAGTCCTGTGCAAGCTGGAAGACGAAGTCGGCACTGGCGACCTGATCTTCAAGCTGAAAGTCGCAGGCGCTGCCCCGGCTGCTGCTCCGGCACCTGCCGCTGCTGCTGCCCCGGCCAAGGCTGAGGCTGCTCCGGCCGCTGCTCCGGCCGCTGCCGCCCCGGCTACTGCTCCTGCACCGGTTGCCACCGCACCGGCTGCCGGCAGCAACGCCAAGGTTCACGCTGGCCCGGCGGTTCGCCAACTGGCTCGTGAATTCGGTGTCGACCTGGGCGCGGTTGCCGCGACCGGTCCGCACGGCCGCATCCTGAAAGAAGACGTGCAGGTCTACGTCAAGGCGATGATGCAGAAGGCCAAGGAGGCCCCGGCAGCCGCCGGTGCAACCGGTGGCGCTGGCATCCCGCCGATCCCTGCCGTGGACTTCAGCAAGTTTGGTGAAGTGGAAGAAGTGGCCCTGACCCGCCTGATGCAGGTCGGTGCTGCCAACCTGCACCGCAGCTGGCTGAACGTGCCGCACGTCACCCAGTTCGACTCCGCCGACATCACCGAGCTGGAAGCCTTCCGCGTTGCGCAGAAGGCCGTGGCCGAGAAGGCTGGCGTGAAGCTGACCGTGCTGCCACTGCTGCTCAAGGCCTGCGCCTTCCTGCTCAAGGAACTGCCGGATTTCAACAGCTCGCTGGCGCCAAGCGGCAAGGCCATCATCCGCAAGAAGTACGTGCACATCGGTTTCGCGGTGGACACCCCGGACGGCCTGCTGGTCCCCGTGATCAAGAACGTCGACCAGAAGAGCCTGCTGCAACTGGCTGCCGAAGCGGCTGCGCTGGCCGAAAAAGCCCGCACCAAGAAGCTGTCGGCCGACGAAATGCAAGGCGCCTGCTTCACCATCTCCAGCCTCGGCCACATTGGCGGCACCGGTTTCACGCCGATCGTCAATGCGCCGGAAGTGGCTATCCTGGGCGTTTCCAAGGCGACCATGCAGCCTGTCTGGGATGGCAAGGCCTTCCAGCCGAAGCTGATGCTGCCGCTGTCGCTGTCCTACGATCACCGTGTGATCAACGGCGCTGCCGCCGCGCGCTTCACCAAGCGCCTGGGCGACGTGCTGGGCGATATCCGCACCATGCTGCTGTAAGGCAGCACTCTGCCCCTCCTCGCGAGGGGCAGCACCCTTTTCGAGCTGCCACGCTCGTACCTCAACCCCGTCGATTGGCGGGGCTTTTTTTTGCCTGCCGATACGGTTTTGGCGCCTGTGAGATCGAGCGCCGCCCGCGCGGCGCTTCGCGGGGCAAGCCCGCTCCCACATTTGTTGCAACGTGCCCATGCCTGTGAGGCCATGGTTGTCAGCGTTGTTGGCATGGCTGGATTTCGAGGTGGGCATTGAAGCCGCCCCACCTACCTCAAGACGAGCACCAAGGCAGGCAACCATGGCCTGACAGGTTCGGCACGTTGCAACAAATGTGGGAGCGGGCTTGCCCCGCGAAGCGCCGCGCGGGCGGCGCTGGACCTCACAGGCGCCAGAAATGTCATGGTGTACAAATGCCAGCCCCACAAATCGACAGGCAACCTAAGGATTCCAGCCCTCAAGCCGATAACCCGTCCACAGCATCATGCATGGCTGCTTGCCAGCCCCCAGGACATGATGCAACCTTGCCAGATCCGCCGTAACCCCAAAGCCGCGTTCCCTCTTCAAGCGAGTCTTCGATGAAAAGCCAACCCGATGCCGCCAGCCGTGTGGCGGCCGAGGTCGTCACGCAGTTACCCGTGCCCTCGCGGCTCGGCATGCTGCGTTTCGAAAGGCTCAACGAAGCCTCCTGGTCCATGCTCTACCTCGACCCGACCTGCGAGCGCCAGTTCGGCCTGCACGCCGGCGACCTGTGCGCCCTGGTGGACGCGCCCTATGCCAGCCTGATGGAACCCGAGGCCCGTTATCGGCTGCACGACGAGATCCAGTTGCAACTGGCCCAGCGCGGCTACTACCGCGTGCGCTACACCTTGCACACGCCAACTGCATCGCTGCGCCTGCTGGAGGCTGGTGAGGCCTACAAGCAGCACAACCGCCAGCTGTTGCGCGGCTACCTGAGCGTGCTCGACGACCAGGCCGAAGAGGGCGGCGAGACCGATGCCAGCGACCTGGAGTCGCGCAATAACCGCCTGCAGCTGGCCCTGCAACTGAACCAACGCGCGCAGCAGGAACAATTCGAGCACCTGGAACGGGTACGCGGCCAGCAGGACCTGATCTTGCGCCTGGCCCGTCAGCGCTACAGCGCCGGTAACTCGCTGCGGGAAGCCGCCCAGCTGATTACCCAAAGCGCCTGCGAGATCTACAAGGTCGACATCGCCAGCATCTGGCACCTGGAAGACCAGCGCCTGGAGCCGATCACCGCCTGGTACCGGGACGCGCAGGAGCACCGCCAGCCAGAAGCCATAGATGCCAGCCGCTTTCCCGATTACCTCGACGCACTGCACGCCAGCCGCGCCATCGACGCCCACAATGCCGGCCACGACCCGCGCACCCGCGCCCTGGCACAAAGCCTGTACCCGGAAAACAAGGCGATGCTCGATGCCAGTATTCGCGTCGATGGTCAGGTAGTCGGCGTGCTGTGCCTGGAGCAGACCGGCCAGACACGGGCCTGGCAGTCGGACGAAATCGCCTTTGCCGGCGAGCTGGCTGACCAGTTCGCCCAAGTCATCACCAACCACAACCGGCGTACCGCCGCCAGCGCCCTGCACCTGTTCCAGCGTGCGGTCGAGCAGAGCGCCAGCGCTTTCCTGCTGGTCAACCGCGACGGTGTGGTGGAGTACGTCAACCCCAGCTTTACCGCCATCACCCAGTACAGTACCGAGGAAGTGCAAGGCCGCCATCTTGGCGAGCTACCGGCGCTGGAGAACCTGAGCGAGCTGCTATTCGACTCGCCGTCGAGCCTGGCCATGGGCAACAGCTGGCAAGGCGAGTTCAAGAGCCGGCGCAAGAACCTCGAGCCTTACTGGGGCCAGTTGTCGATTTCCAAGGTCTATGGCGACAATCGCGAGCTGACCCACTACATCGGTATCTACGAAGACGTCACTCAGACCAAGCTGGCCCAACAGCGCATCGAGCGCCTGGCCTACACCGACAACCTGACCAACCTCGGCAACCGCCCGGCGTTCATCCGCAGCCTGGACGAGCGCTTTGCCCACGATGGCGAGAACTCGATGTGCCTGCTGCTGGTGGACATCGACAACTTCAAGCGCATCAACGACAGCCTCGGCCACCAGACCGGCGACAAGCTGCTGATCAGCCTGGCCCGGCGCCTGCGCAACAGCCTGCACACCGGCGGTATCCTGGCGCGCTTTGCCAGTAACGAGTTCGCCGTGCTGCTCGACGACACGAGCCTGGAAGATGGCCAGGGCGTCGCCTTGCAATTGCTGCGCACCCTCGACAAGCCGATGTTCGTCGACAATCAACTGATCAACGTCACCGCCTCGGTGGGCCTGGCCTGCGCGCCACTGCACGGTGCCGATCCGGCCAGCCTGATGAAGAACGCCGGACTCGCGTTGCACAAGGCCAAGGCCAACGGCAAGCACCAGGTGCAGGTGTTTACCGAAGTGCTCAATGCCGAAGCCAGCTACAAGCTGTTCGTCGAGAACAACCTGCGTCGCGCCCTGACCCAGAACGAGCTGGAGGTGTTCTACCAGCCCAAGCTGTGCCTGCGCAGCGGCCGCCTGCTGGGGCTGGAAGCACTGTTGCGCTGGAACCACCCCGAGCGCGGCATGATCCGCCCGGACCAGTTCATCAGCGTGGCGGAAGAAACCGGCCTGATCATACCCATCGGCAAATGGGTGGTGCGCCAGTCGTGCCGCATGAGCCAGCAACTGCGCGCCGCCGGCATGGGCAACCTGCATGTGGCCATCAACCTGTCGCCCAAGCAGTTCTCCGACCCGGACCTGGTAGCGTCGATCAGCACCATCCTCAAGGAAGAAGCCCTACCCCCGCACCTGCTGGAGCTGGAGCTGACCGAAGGCCTGCTGCTGGAAGCCACCGAAGACACCCACCGCCAGCTGGATGAGCTGAAGGCCCTGGGCCTGACCCTGGCCATGGACGACTTCGGCACCGGTTATTCCTCGCTGAGCTACCTGAAGAAGTTTCCGATCGACATCCTCAAGATCGACCGCAGCTTCATCAATGAAATTCCGGATAACCAGGACGACATGGAAATCACCTCGGCGGTGGTGGCCATGGCCCATAACCTCAAGCTGAAGGTGGTGGCCGAAGGTATCGAGACGCCGGAGCAGCTGGCGTTCCTGCGTCGGCACCGCTGCGACGTGGGCCAGGGCTACCTGTTCGACCGCCCGATCCCGGGGCGGGAGCTGGCCGAACGACTGAAGCGCTACCCGCGTGGTCCTGTGGCCTGACAGCCGCATAAACCTCGGGCACTATAGCGCTCATACGGGCCCCTTCGCGGGTAAACCCGCTCCCACAGGTACACCACATTATTCGAAATCTGTGCAGGACCTGTGGGAGCGGGTTTACCCGCGAATGCCCCAGCCCCCATCTCAAAGATCTACAGAGGAATGGCCATGGTCCTGCGTTCGGAAATCCTGGTGAACAAAAACGTCATGCCTACCGCGGAACAGGCCCTGCCTGGCCGCGAAACGCCAATGAGCCTGCCCGAGTTCCATTATGTCTTCAAAGACACGCCACTGCTCGGCCCGTTCTTCGAAGGCGCCATCGACTTCGCCATCTTCGGCCTGGGTTGCTTCTGGGGCGCCGAGCGCCGCTTCTGGCAGCGTGAAGGCGTGGTCAGCACGGTGGTTGGCTATGCCGGTGGCTTCACCCCCAACCCTACCTATGAAGAAGTCTGCTCGGGCCTGACCGGCCACACCGAAGTGGTGCTGGTGGTGTTCGACAAGGACAAGGTCAGCTACCGCGAGCTGCTGGCGATGTTCTGGGAACTGCACAACCCGACCCAGGGCATGCGCCAGGGCAACGACATCGGCACCCAGTACCGCTCGGCCATCTACTGCACCAGCCCTGAACAGCTGGAACAGGCCAAGGCCAGCCGCGATGCATTCCAGGCTGAACTGACCAAGGCCGGCTTCGGCGAGATCACCACCGAAATCGACCAGGCACCAACCGTGTACTTCGCCGAGGCGTATCACCAGCAGTACCTGGCCAAGAACCCGGATGGCTACTGTGGTATCGGCGGTACCGGCGTGTGCCTGCCACCGAGCCTGCAGGGTAACTGAAGCATGAGCACGATGACCCTTTTCCACTCGCCATTGTCGCCTTTCGTGCGCAAGGTCATGGTGGTGTTGCACGAGACCGGCCAGCTTGAGCGCGTGCAATTGCAGCCGGTGAACATCAGCCCGGTGAACGGCGACCCGCAGCTTAACCAGGACAACCCGATCGGCAAGATACCGGCCCTGCGCCTGGCGGACGGCACCATACTGCACGACAGCCGGGTGATCTGCGAGTACCTCGACCTGCAGCACGTCGGCCTGCCACTGCTGCCGCGCGAAGGCTCCGCGCGCTGGCGGCGCATGACGCTGGTGTCGCAGGCCGATGCGATCATGGACGCGGCGGTGTCGAGCCGCTACGAGAGCTTCCTGCGGCCTGAAGACAAACGCTGGGACGGCTGGTTGCAAGCACAGGCCGACAAGATTCGCCGTAGCCTGGCCAATCTGGAGCAGGAGCATTTGCCCGAGTTGATGTCCGGGTTCGACCTGGCGGCGATTGGCGTGGCCTGTGCGCTGGGGTATCTGGATTTGCGCCAGCCGGAGTTCGGCTGGCGTGAGCGCCAGCCTGGGTTGGCGGCGTGGTATGCCGAGGTGGTCAAGCGGCCGTCGATGGTCGCCACAGCGCCGGTGGCCTGACAGACGCCGCAATCTCTTGTAGGAGCGGCCTTGTGTCGCGAAAGGGCTGCGAAGCAGCCCCAGGATTTCAGCGACGATGCCGATTTTGCTGGGGCCGCTTCGCGGCCCTTTCGCGGCACAAGGCCGCTCCTACAAGTACCCGGCCAACCTTCAGGTCAGCAACTCGGCTTGCCGGCGGTGAATTTCTTCGCCGGGTTGACCGCCGCCTTGAACTCGCGCAACGCCTTGGAGCCCACCAGCAACGGATAGTTGAAGCTGCTGCGGTCCACCAGGTTGACCTCCACGGTGCGCTTCACGTCACCCAGGCACAGCTCCAGGTCGACCACCGGGCGCTTGGATATTTCCGGCGCATCGCCTTCCTCCTCTTCATCGGCACGGCCCTTGATCTTGCTGATGCGCGAGACCTTGTGCTCGTACACCTTGCCGTCCGAGTCCTTGGTGGCCAGGCGGAAGCGCACCCACTCGTCGCCATCGCGGGTGAACAGCTCGATGTCCTTGGCCGACAGCGACGCAGTGAAGGCTCCGGTGTCCATCTTGGCTTTCAGGGTTTCGCCCAGTTCGGGCAGGGCTATGTTCTCGTAACGGCCATAAAGGGTAGGTTCGGCGGCCATGACCGGCAGCGCCAGCAACGACAACAGGGCAAGCAGAGGTTTCACAGGCAGGCTTCCTTGAGAAGGGTCAGTGCTTAGACTGCACTGGCAGGATAGGTTCGCTGTCACAAGCCTAACCAACATAATGTGAAACATTTGTCCCCGCCGCTGAGCATTGGAAATTTGGCGTAGGCCACGGCCCTGCTTATCATTGCCAACCGTTTATCTCCCACAACAAGAGTCTCTTTATGCGTCGCCTGCTGACCGGCATTCTTACCACCGCCCTGCTGCTGCTCAACACCCTGATGTTGATCGGCCCGCTGCTGGTCTTCGCCCTGCTCAAACTGGTGCTACCTGGGCGTGGCCGTGACTATGCCTCGTGGATGGTGATGTGGGTGGCAGAAACCTGGTCGGAAATCGACAAGGCCATCTTTGCCCTGTGCATTCCAACCAAGTGGGATATCCGCGGTGTCGAGAACCTGCGCAAGGACACTTCGTACCTGGCCGTCAGCAACCACCAGACCTGGGTCGATATCCCGGCGCTGATCGAGAGCCTCAATCGCCGTACACCATTCTTCAAGTTCTTCCTCAAGAAGGAGCTGATCTGGGTACCACTGCTGGGCCTGGCCTGGTGGGGGCTGGATTACCCGTTCATGAAGCGCTACAGCAAGGCCTTCCTGGAGAAGCACCCAGAGCTGAAGGGCAAGGACCTGGAAATCACCAAGGCTGCTTGCGAACTGTTCAAGCGCCAGCCGGTGACCGTGGTGAACTACCTGGAAGGCACACGGTTTACCGAAGCCAAGCGTCAGCAGCAGCAATCACCGTATCGCTACCTGCTCAAGCCCAAGGCTGGTGGCGTGGCCTTCGTGCTGGCTGCATTGGGCGAGCAGCTGGATGCCTTGCTGGACGTGACCATCGTGTACCCCGGCAACAAGGCGCCGGGGTTCTGGGACTTGCTCAATGGCAGCATCAGCCGGGTGATTATCGACATTCGCGTGCGGGAGCTGAACCCAGTGCTGTGGGCGGGGGATTACGAGAATGATCCCGAGTTCCGGCAGACCGTGCAGGCCTGGGTGAACCAGTTGTGGGTGGAGAAGGACCAGCGGATCGAGCAGTTGCGGGCAGAGATGGGCTGATATCTTTACTGCCTGAACTGGATTGCCTGTTCCTGCCGATGATCAACTACCTGCTGATCGGCCTGTTCCTCAACATCGCTTTTTGGCTATCCCGGCGTGGTAGATCGCGCTGGCCTCGATTGCCCTGGCCACGGTGCTCAACGTGGTAGGCATTCACTCTGTGGCCAAAACCAGCAACCTGATTGTCGGGGCACAGATCGTATTCATCGTCGTGTTCGTCCCCCTGTCCTGTCAGTCCCTGGCCAGCGAGCCGCTCACAAAGCCTGATAGTTCTACCAGTTGTGCAAAGCCTCGCAAAGCCCAAGACTGCACGCATACAGCCTTGCGAGGTCGTGCCCCATGTCAGTTCTGCGCGCCTATGGCCCTTATGGGCAACATAATAACGAAGCAAGCCAGGCCCCCATGCTTGGCTTCAACGGTGAGCGGTATGACCCGCTTTGCCATACCTATGCGTTAGGTTTGGGATACCGCAGCTACAGCTTGGTCTTAATGCGCTATCAGGCACCCGATAATCTCAGCCCGTTCAAGCAGGGTGGTATTAACGCCTATGTATTCTGCTCAGGTGATCCAATCAATTATCAAGACCCCACGGGGCATGCGAGATTGAAAATAATTTGGCGGCAAATAAAAGAATCGGTCAAGACACGTGCAGTTCACACCCAAACTCCCAGTTCCCCTGTGGCGCAACATGAAACGCCATCTGGAATTTTGAAAATCTCATCTGGAACAGAATCTAAAAAATCTGTAAATTTCAGCAATTTACCCTTGCGTACGAAATACTTGAATGAACCGCCCATTTCAAAGCAAGACAATTTTAGAGAGCGCGTGGCGCTTATGAAGTATTTTGAAAGTGAGTATTCAGTCAGCGAAGGGTTGTTAAATGAATATGCCTACCTCAACAAAGAGAGCACAGTAGCCATATTCAACAGGTTCACCGTGAATACAGCATACGAAAAAAGACTTGAGACACTTGGTGAAGTACGACGACGATTTGACCTTCTTGAACAGGCCATTCGTAAAACCCGCTCATGACAATCTACTGATCAATGCCGCCCAAAAGCAGGGGCACTGATCGCCCGCCTGAATATTGCCTCTAAATGCTGCTTCAGCGCCCTCTAAATTCATACCGACGGCGTGGCGCCAGGTGCGGGCGTGATCCACAAGCTACCCAGGTTCTGCAGCAATGACCCGGCAATCCCCTGCTGCCCCAGATATTGCAGCAGCAACGGCGCAAACTGCCCGATCATCCCGGTATCCATCCCCAGTGCCTTGAATGCATTGTCCAGGTCGCTGCGGCTTTCCACGTTGTTGCCCAGTGCATTGCTCAATGCCGACTGGCTCTCGCTATTCTTGCCCAGCAACTCACTCAACCCACTCAAGCCACCCAGTGCGCTGGCCCCGGCAAGCAGGTCCAACCCCGGCACCGCCTTGGTCAGCTGGCCATAGTCCTCGCTGCTCAGGTTATTGCGCGCCAGTCCCAACATCGCCCCTGCCCCGCCCACGGCCTGTTCGGGGGTGATATTCAATTGGCTGCCCAAGGTATTGAGCAGATTGGCCTGCGCCTCGGGCGCCTGCACCTGGCCTTGCTGTTGCGGGTTCTGCATGGCCGACACGGCGTTGGCGGCGTCGCTGAGGTTGAAGGCGAAGACCGGGCTTGAGGCCAGGGTCATCAGGGTTGCCAGGGTGAATGCTTTCATCGGGAGAGACCTCGTCGGCCGGGATGGCCTGGGAAACGAGGGGTTTGACTCGTGGTTCTGGCGTTCGTTCCGAACCGGCTATCGATACTCAATCGTCGAAACCCCGTCGTAAGCATTGGGATTTGAAGAAAGAAATGACAGCGCACAGTCAGCTCTCCCCCCTCAACGTTGCGTTAAACCTTTGGATGTCGCGTGCCATTTGATCTTCCAGAGTTATAAACCTGTTGAAATCCGAAGCCTGACCTGCAGTTGAAACTCGCGTAAACCTGAGTGAATGGTGCGCAGGCCTGTCAATCCTCAACTCGTTTATACCTTTACTCCGCACCAACCCTCGCGCAGAATTATCTTTAACCTTGGCAAAATCAATTGCACTTACAGCCAATACAGTGCCTTCTTTCTTCAGGGCTGCATAGCGGCTCGCATTCTCGAACGTATCGGTCACAAAAAATGTACCCGTCGTACTTTCAACGCCATTCTTCAAAATTTTCTTTGCCGCAGCGCCACTTGTTCCGTGATAGCCAACAAAGGTTAGTTGAGCTGCTTGGTTTTTGCCAGACTTCCGAGAAGACTGGAATAATTTACTTAAGGAATTCAATATGGATCCGACTCGAAAATTCCCTGTCGGATCGGCAAAGTTTACTGGGTCACCCGCGCAGTACATGTACGAACTCAGCCATCCCTTACCAAAAGGACTCAAGCTATCCGGACTGCCAAATCGCATCAGGCTGGGGCTATACACTCGATAGCCATTCCCTAGCAGGTAACAACCAGCGATTTGACCAAACATCTCTCCATTAAACCCAAGCAAAGTACCCTTTAAGCGCTCGGAAGATGTAAAACCGTAGGGCGCATAAGCGACATCTGATTTCCCATCATGTTTCGACACACACAAAACAGACAGTTTTGCATCGTGACAAATCAGTCCTACATCATAGAGACCTTCATGGGCTTGGCGTTGAGCAAGCAAACCATGCTCGGCTCTAAAAATTGACTGCTGTTTCGAGCCTTGGATTTGGGCATGCAGATTATTGCCCAGATAAAAATGTAAGGCGAAAGCGACCGTCAACCTGGTATCACGTTTCCCAGAGATCCCTTGTTCGAGCACAGATGCAAATGACATAAATATCACCTCCAGTAGCACGATCACCTCAGCCCATACACTCGCCCAATTCAGGGGATGCCGTCTACTAGCAAAAATGTCAGGTCAAAGCCTAATCCCGACGTACTCGGAGATTGCCTCGGAGAAAGGCCGGAGATCCATATCGTCCAAGAAAAGCAACTGCTAATTCTGCTAGTAGCATGAACGACTCAAGTGAAGTTAGTGTAATTTAAATTCTCGCAATTCCGCCATCGTACTGCCGGGTACCACGGGACTAGCTGAATGTGTTGGAGAACTATCATGGCACACCTCTTCTACCAAAGCGGCAATCTCATCACTTTAAAAGCAGACGGTTATCACCACTCGATTTTCCGGTCCACCAAGCAAATTCTCGCTGAGTCTTTCACTGATAGTGCCCGAAAGCGTGAACTATTAGCGACAGATATGAAAAACTCAATAATGTATGTCCAGGACAGCGCAGAAAAAGAAGAGCATGCATACACCGCTTTTGGGCATTCGACAAACCTACCATCCAAACGGACGTTGCAAGGATTCAATGGTGAATTCATTGATAGACCATTAGGAGCCTATCAACTTGGATTGGGGTATAGAACCTACTCTCCCGACCTAATGCGCTTCCAATCACCCGATAGCCTCGCCCCCTTTGAAGAGGGTGGAATAAACTGTTACACATACTGTAACGGAGACCCTGTCAACTATACGGATCCAACAGGTCATACACTCGTACATTTAAAAAATGGCCAGACAATGAGGGTAGGCAAAAACTCTGCTGTGGCGCTCCCTCATAAATTCAAGCCCTCGACGCTAAAACGTACCACTTCACATGCTAGTGCATTGAAAACCACAGCCCGTCGAGACGCTACCACACCTGAACCCGCGAATTATTTTATGAAAATCACGGAGCCTGATGTATTTAAACAAATCATAGATCACCTCTCATTCAAAGACGTCATTGCCTTTTCCAATAGTTCGAGAACAGTTTATGAGTTTGCACGCCCCACAATCAATAATTACATAAGCAAGATTTTCAATCATCCTGGTAATACCCGAGCGGCTAGCAAAGGCAAGCTCCGTGGTGTGCCGAGCACCTTCAGCCAAACGATTGGCCTACCACGCACAACCTACTTAGACGATATTGACCGCATACAGCCCCTTGGAGGCTATGTAAATTTCTTGCGGTTAATCGAACATAGTCGACAGGTAGCTCGTTTGAATGCCCGCAGAGTGCGACGCGGTAGTCTTGAGGACCTCATCGTCGCTGCTGATTAAAACTGAGCCACAGGCTCCAAAGCCGCTTGCTACAAGCGGCTTTGGATGCTCTAAACCTTTCTCGAACTTAACGAGATTTTACCTCTTCCTTGTAGTCCATTTCCCAAGCCTACTCCCCCCCTCCAGCCATTGCAGTTCTCTGGGTCGCATCCTATCTCGGGCAGCCGCTGCCAATCAGCGATCGGTTTTGACAGGCCGATACCCCAGCAGGTACAGATGCCGGCTGAGTGGCGGGTGCTGCGTTAAGGCTTAAGTGATGTGTTGTCTGTTCTGGCTTCTTCGCGGGTGAACCCGCTCCCACAGGGCCGGCGCTATCTTCAAAATTGATGCATATCTGGAGGGCAACCGTCTTTACTGCCTGTACTTGCCTCATCGCCGGCCAGCCAGCTTCCACAGGTACGGCACCAAGCTTGAGGCTTGCATTTATCCTGTGGGGCTTGCCGGGCGGCGATTGGGCCGGAAGTGCCAAGAAAAAGCCCCTCGATGCGAGGGGCTCTTCTTATTCGACGCTAATTACGCCGCCCCCCACATCTTGTGCGGATCAATCACGAACTTCTTCGGCACACCTGCATCAAACTCGCCATACCCTTCCGGCGCCTGATCCAGGTTGATCACCTGCACGCCAACCACTTCGGCAATGTTGATGCGGTCCCACATGATCGCCTGCATCAACTGGCGGTTGTACTTCATGGTCGGTGTCTGGCCGGTGTGGAAGCTGTGCGACTTGGCCCAGCCCAGGCCGAAGCGAATGCTCAAGGCACCGATCTTGGCGGCAGCATCCACCGCACCCGGGTCTTCGGTCACGTACAGGCCCGGGATACCGATGTTGCCGGCAACGCGGGTAACCTGCATCAACGAGTTCAGCACGGTGGCCGGGGCTTCATGCTTGGCACCTTCGTGGCCATGCCCGCGGGCCTCGAAGCCAACGGCGTCGATGGCGCAGTCCACTTCCGGCTCGCCGAGGATATCGACGATCTGCTCGTGCAGCGGGGTGTCCTTGGACAAGTCGACCACTTCGAAGCCCTGGGACTTGGCATGAGCCAGGCGGGCCGGGTTGAGGTCGCCGACGATGACGCAGGCAGCGCCCAGCAGGCGTGCCGAGGCAGCGGCAGCCAGGCCGACGGGGCCGGCACCGGCGACATAGACGGTGCTGCCTGGGCCAACGCCGGCAGTCACGGCACCGTGGTAGCCGGTCGGCAGGATGTCGGACAGGCAGGTCAGGTCACGAATTTTCTCCATGGCCTTGTCGCGCTCAGGCAGTTTCAGCAGGTTGAAGTCAGCATACGGCACCAGCACGTACTCGGCCTGGCCGCCGGTCCAGTCGCCCATGTCGACGTAACCGTAGGCGCCGCCGGCGCGGGCAGGGTTGACGGTGAGGCAGACACCGGTGTGCATCTCTTTGCAGGAGCGGCAGCGGCCACAGGCGACGTTGAATGGCACCGAGACGAGGTCGCCGATCTGCATGCGTTCGACGTCACGGCCCTTCTCGACGATCTCACCGGTGATTTCGTGGCCCAGGACCAGGCCGACCTGGGCAGTGGTGCGGCCGCGGACCATGTGCTGGTCGGAGCCGCAGATGTTGGTGGAAACCACCTTGAGGATCACGCCGTGCTCGATCTTCTTGCCGCGTGGGTCTTGCATTTTCGGGTAGTCGATCTTCTGTACCTCGACCTTGCCCGCGCCGAGATACACCACTCCACGATTGCCAGACATGCTCTTACCTCGCTTGATTTATATTTATGCAGCGGTGGTGGAACGCGCCGCCGTCCCGGGCGGCTTGAGTTACTGGAATGCACGGAATTGTGGACCCTCAAACCCTGAGTGCACTGACTGAAAACGACAGGCAGTTGCCGTTTCGCGGCAGCACCGGGCCCGCCTATGCCTGCTGGCAGAAGCGCTCGATAGATATGTACCGCAGGGTTCCAGTTGACACTTGGTTTTATGCCACAGCGTCATCACAGCGAACCACACGGAGAAACATTGCATGAATATAAATGACCACTGGAAAAAAGCCGCCGCCAGCCGGGACATCGATCTTGGAACCACATATGCACTGCAACGGAGCGAGAATGTCTTCATGGCAACAGACTGGCTGTTCCAGACTGTTGAGGCGAGCGTTGAGGGGGGCTATGAATATGAATTCGATTGGGATGGCGATGAGCTTTGGGAAGTAGAGTGGAGTGGCTGGGCGGATGACTGGGCCGGCAAGAGGAGAGTCGATGAGCCGTTTCGTAGCAAATACCTGAACGCGCTGAAGGAGGCGATCCAGGGCTACCTGAACGACATCGCCTCCTGATCGCCAATGCGGTTTATAGCACCACAGTCCGGTTGGCGTTGAGGAACACGCGCCGCTCGATGTGATACCCCACTGCCCGCGCCAGGGTCAGGCACTCGATATCACGCCCTTTGGCAATCAGATCTTCCGGGTAATGGCTGTGGTCCACCACCTCGACGCCCTGGGCGATGATCGGCCCTTCGTCCAGGTCGTTGTTGATGTAGTGCGCCGTAGCGCCGACCATCTTCACCCCCTTGTTGTACGCCTGGTGATAAGGCTTGGCGCCCTTGAACCCCGGCAGCAACGAGTGGTGAATGTTGATCGCCCAACCATCCAGGCGCCGGCACAGCTCCGGCGAAAGCACCTGCATGTAACGCGCAAGAATCACCAGCTCGGCACCGGTTTCCTCGATCACCTGCATTACCTTGCGCTCTTGCCCTGGCTTGTCCTTGGGGTCGAGAGGGAAGTGGTAGTAAGGGATCTTGTGCCACTGCGCCAAGGGTTCGAGATCGGGGTGGTTGGAAACCACCGCGACTACGTCCATGGCCAGCTGACCAATGCGCTGGCGATACAGCAGGTCGTTAAGGCAGTGGTCGGCCTTGGACACCATGATCACCACCTTGGGGCGGTGATTCGGTGCGGTCAGTTCGAACGCCATGCCGAACGCATCGCTGCGCTCGGCGAGGCCGGCACGGAAGCCTGCCTCGTCGAAATCGTCCGGCTGACGGAACTCCACGCGAATGAAGAAGCGCCCCGACAGCCGGTCATCGAAGGAGTGGTGCTCCGTCACGTAGCAGCGCTGCTCGAAGAGGTAACGCGTCACCACGTCGACGGTGCCGAGCATGCTCGGGCAGTCGGCGGTGAGAATCCAGGTATCCGGTGCCCGACTCATGTTCTGTTCTCCTTATGCCTCGATGCTCAGGCCGTACTCGGCCGAGGCGTCCTGCAGCCACAGCCACCAGTAGTCGGCAAAGCTGCGACGAATCACCAGCTCCCAGGTGTCCTCGGCGGTGCGGCGGATCACCAGTTGCGACTTGGCGAACACGGTGCCGACAGCCTTGCCCACCGGGAAGTTGTTCGGGTGAACATCATAGCTGGTGGATTTCATCAGCACTTCGCGCACGTTCGGGCCGCGCAGCTCCAGCAGGCTCTGCCCGCCGCTGACGTTGACCACCTGGATGTGCTGGCCTTCGAGGGCCGCGCGCAGCTTCTGTTCGACGGCAAATTCCTGGCCCCCCGGGACGATCAGCAGCCACTCGTCCGGCCCCATCCATTGCAGCGACATTTCGTTGTTGGCGACCACGGTCAGGGCCACTGGCAGCTCCAGGCCCAGGGCCTTGTGCACGCCGGCGGCGAATTCCGGGTCGTGGCCGTCGCCACGGAGGGTCAGGTGGCCGAGGAACTTGCGTTCACGCAGGGTCACGCCTGCGTTCTTGCGGCCTTTGCCAACCAGGCTGGCCAGGTCGGCGTGGTGCAGTGGCGACTGGGCCTTGGCCTCGGCGCCGGGGTTTTGCTGGAAGACGTTGATAGCGCTCATTTCTTACCTGCCTTGAATTCTGTTGATCGCGAAGACCTGAGGTAGAACCTGTAGTCACAGACTGAGGAGACCCAGTGTGGGAGCGGGTTTACCCGCGAAGAGGGCGGTGAATTCACCATCGCATTCGCGGGTGAACCCGCTCCCACAGAGGTCGCATTCCAATCAGAGCTACCGGTGAAGCCTCAAACGTTCTGCCGCTCACCCTTCGGATCGAAGAACACCGAAGACACGATCTCCGCCTCGATCACGCTGCCATCCGCCTGTGGCGAGTACACGCGCTCGCCCATGCGCTTGAGGCCGCCTTTGACCACACCCATGGCGAACGAGTAGCCCAGGGAGTTGGACGCGTAGCTGGAGGTAACGTGGCCAACCATGTCCATCGGGATAGGCTGCTTCGGATCGAACACCAGCTGGGCGCCTTCGGGCAGCCACTTGGTCGGGTCGATCGGCTTCAGACCTACCAGCTGCTTGCGGTTCTCGCGCACGCAGTCCTCGCGGTTCATGCCACGCAGGCCGATCCACGAGTACGGCTTGTTGCGGCCCACGCACCAGCTCATGTTCAGGTCGTCCGGGGTCATGGAACCGTCGGTATCCTGGCCAACGATGATGAAGCCCTTCTCGGCACGCAGTACGTGCATGGTCTCGGTGCCGTAGGGGGTCAGGTTGTACTTCTTGCCTGCCTCGATGATCTGTTCCAGCACGCCCATGGCGTAGTTGGCCTGCACGTTCACTTCGTACGACAGCTCGCCGGTGAACGAGATACGGAACACCCGGGCCGGTACGCCGCCGACGTTGCCTTCCTTCCAGGTCATGAACGGGAAGGCTTCCTTGTCCATGTCGATGTCGGTCAGCTCGCTGAGCAGCTTGCGGCTGTTGGGGCCGGACAGGGTCATGGTGGCCCAGTGGTCGGTGACCGAGGTGAAGTACACCTTCAGTTCCGGCCATTCGGTCTGGTGATACAGCTCCATCCACTGCAGCACGCGGGCAGCGCCGCCGGTGGTGGTGGTCATGATGAAGTGGTTGTCGCCGACGCAGGCGGTCACGCCGTCATCGAAGACCATGCCGTCTTCCTTGCACATCAGGCCGTAGCGGGCCTTGCCCACGTCGAGCTTGGTCCAGGCGTTGGTGTAGATGCGGTTGAGGAACTCACGGGCATCCGGACCCTGGATGTCGATCTTGCCCAGGGTCGAGGCGTCCAGCAGGCCCACGCTGTCACGCACGGCCTTGCATTCGCGGGCCACGGCAGCATGGATGTCTTCACCGGCTTTCGGGAAATACCACGGGCGCTTCCACTGGCCGACGTCTTCGAACTCGGCGCCGTTCTTCACGTGCCAGGCATGCAGGGCAGTGAAGCGTACCGGTTCGAACAGGTGACCACAGTGACGGCCCGCTACCGCGCCGAAGGTCACCGGCGTGTAGTTGGGGCGGAACATGGTGGTGCCCATTTCCGGGATGGTAATACCGATCGAACGGGCGGCGATGGCCAGGCCGTTGATGTTGCCCAGTTTGCCCTGGTCGGTACCGAAGCCCAGCGCGGTGTAGCGTTTCACGTGCTCGACCGACTCGAAGCCTTCACGGGTGGCCAGTTCGATGGCGGCAGCGGTGACGTCGTTCTGCTGATCGACAAACTGCTTGGGTGCGCGGGCAGTGCCCTTGTCGTGCGGCACCTGGAACAGCGCCACGGTGGGCTCTTCCTTGCGCGCAACGGTTTTCGGCAGGCTGCCAACGGTGGCTTTGAAGCCCGCTTCGGTGGCTGCGCGAACGCCGCCTTCGAAGCCATCGGCGATCACATCGCCCAGGGCGTAGACGCCGTTGATGCCACCCACGCATTCGCGCTTCTGCGGAGCATCGCCCGGTACGAAGCCGAGGATGTCTTCACGCCATACCGGGCGACCGCCCAGGTGCGAAGCCAGGTGCACGATCGGGCTGTAGCCGCCGGAGGTAGCGATCAGGTCGCACTCGAGGGTTTCGCCAGGGCTGGTGACCTTGTGTGCCTGCACGTCGATGGCGGCCACACGGGCGCCGGTAACATGCTTGCTGCCCTTGGCCTCGATCACGGCGCTGGAGGTGAGGATGCGGATGCCTTTGGCACGCGCTTCTTCAACCAGCGAGCCACGCGGGTTGTGACGGGCGTCGGCGATGGCGACCACTTGCAGGCCGGCGTCGTGCCAGTCCAGCGCCGCGCGGTAGGCGTGGTCGTTGTTGGTCGACAGCACCAGCTTGCGGCCCGGGGCCACGCCGTAACGGCGTACGTAGGTGGAAACCGCGCCGGCCAGCATGTTGCCCGGCACGTCGTTGTTGCCGTACACCAGCGGGCGCTCGTGAGCGCCGGCAGCCAGCACTACGCGCTTGGCACGCACGCGGTGCACGCGGTGGCGAACCTGGCCGATCGGGGCGCGGTCGCCGAGGTGGTCGGTGAGGCGCTCGTGGATGGTCAGGAAGTTATGGTCGTGGTAGCCGTTGACCGTGGCACGTGGCAGCAGGGTCACTTCCGGCAGGCTTTCCAGCTCCTTGACCACGGCGTTGACCCAATCGGTAGCAGGCTTGCCGTCGAGGGTTTCGCGGGTGTCGAGCAGGCTGCCGCCGAACTCTTCCTGCTCGTCAGCCAGGATCACGCGGGCACCGCTGCGGGCAGCGGCCAGTGCGGCGGCCAGGCCAGCAGGGCCAGCGCCGACGATCAGCACGTCGCAGTGCTGGTTCATGTAGTCGTAGCTGTCCGGGTCGTTCTGCAGCGGCGCGCGGCCAAGACCGGCGGCTTTGCGGATGTACTTCTCGTAAGTCATCCAGAACGATTTCGGGTACATGAAGGTTTTGTAGTAGAAGCCCGGCGGCATCATGCTGCCGCCGACCTTGCCAAGGATGCCCATGACGTCGTTGTTGACGTTCGGCCAGCCGTTGGTGCTGGTGGCTACAAGACCTGCGTACAGCGCCTGCTGGGTGGCACGCACGTTGGGGATCTGGGTGGCTTCGCTGGAGCCGATCTGCAGGATGGCGTTCGGCTCTTCGGTACCGGCGGCGATGATGCCGCGCGGACGCGAGTACTTGAAGCTGCGGCCGACGATGTCGACGCCATTGGCCAGCAACGCGGCGGCCAGGCTGTCACCGGCATAACCCTGGTAGGTCTTGCCGTTGAAAGTGAAGTTCAGGACCTTGCTGCGGTCGATACGGCCGCCGCTGGCGAGGCGATAGGTCTGGCTCATACTTTTTCCCCTTGGCCTTTGACGGTCGACGCGGCGCTGCTTTGCTTGCCGCTGGCGGTCACTTGCGGCTTCTCGCCAATCTTGTAGGTTTCCAGAATTTCGTAGGTCACGGTGTCACGGGTGACATTGAAGTACTGGCGGCAGCCGGCAACGTGGTCCCACAGTTCGTGGTGAATACCGCGCGGGTTGTCACGGTAGAACATGTAGGTACCCCACTCTTCGTCGGAGCAGGCGTTAGGGTCCAGCGGGCGGGCGATGTGCGCCTGGCCAGAGGCGTGGAACTCTTCTTCGGAGCGCAGCTCGCCGCAGTGGGGACAGAAAATATGCAACATGACGGTGTCTCCGGTTAGTGGGCGACGGCGGCAGCGCCGTGTTCGTCGATCAGTGCGCCGCTGTAGAAACGGTCCATGGAGAACGGCGCGGCCAGTGGGTGCATTTCGCCCTTGGCCAGGCTCGCGGCGAAGACGTTGCCCGAACCCGGGGTCGCCTTGAAGCCGCCAGTACCCCAACCGCAGTTGAAGAACATGTTCTTGACCGGGGTCTTGGTGATGATCGGGCAGGCGTCCGGCGAGGTATCGACGATGCCGCCCCACTGGCGGTTCATGCGCACGCGCGAGAGGTTGGGGAACATCTCGACGATGGCCTGCAGGGTGTGCTCGATCACCGGGTACGAACCGCGCTGGCCGTAGCCGACCCAACCGTCGATACCGGCACCGATCACCAGGTCGCCCTTGTCGGACTGGCTGATGTAGCCGTGTACGGCGTTGGACATGATCACGCTGTCGATGATCGGTTTGATCGGCTCGGATACCAGCGCTTGCAGCGGGTGCGATTCCAGCGGCAGGCGGAAGCCGGCCAGCCTGGCCATGTGCCCGGAGTTACCGGCGGTGACCACGCCGACGCGCTTGGCGCCGATGAAGCCTTTGTTGGTTTCCACGCCGATGACCGCGCCGTTTTCCTTGCGGAAGCCGATCACTTCGGTCTGCTGGATCAGGTCCACGCCCAGGGCGTCGGCGGCACGGGCAAAGCCCCAGGCCACGGCGTCGTGACGGGCCACGCCGCCACGGCGCTGCACGGTGGCCCCGAGGATCGGGTAGCGGGTGTTCTTCGAGCAGTCCAGGTACGGGATCTCGGCCGCGACCTGAGCGGTGTTGAGCAGCTCGCCATCCACGCCGTTCAGGCGGTTGGCGCTGACGCGACGCTCGGAGTCACGCATGTCCTGCAGGGTGTGGCACAGGTTGTACACGCCGCGCTGGGAGAACATCACGTTGTAGTTGAGGTCCTGGGACAGGCCCTCCCACAGCTTCATGGCGTGCTCGTACAGATGTGCCGACTCGTCCCACAGGTAGTTGGAACGCACGATGGTGGTGTTACGGGCGGTGTTGCCGCCGCCCAGGTAGCCCTTCTCGATCACGGCAACGTTGGTGATGCCGTGTTCTTTGGCCAGGTAGTAGGCCGTGGCCAGGCCATGGCCGCCACCGCCGACGATAACCACGTCGTAGACCTTTTTAGGGGTTGGCGTGCGCCACATGCGCTGCCAGTTCTCGTGGTGGCTGAGGGAGTGCTTGAAAAGGCCGAAGCCCGAGTAACGTTGCATGGTGTGTGACTCCACTCAGCGGTAAACAGGGAAATCTGCGCACAGGGCCGCGACGTTCTTCGCCACATCGGCTTCGACGTCTGCGTCACCGAGGTTGTCGAGGATGTCGCAGATCCAGCCGGCCAGGGCCACGCACTGGGCGACCTTGAAGCCGCGGGTGGTGACGGCCGGGGTGCCGATGCGCAGGCCCGAGGTGACGAACGGCGACTGTGGGTCGTTCGGCACGGCGTTCTTGTTGACGGTGATGTGCGCGCGGCCCAGGGCGGCGTCGGCATCTTTGCCGGTCAGGCCCTGGCGGATCAGGCTGACCAGGAACAGGTGGTTGTCGGTGCCACCGGAGACCACGTCGTAGCCGCGGTCGATGAATACCTGGGCCATGGCCTGGGCGTTCTCGATCACTTGTTTCTGGTAAGCCTTGAACTCAGGTTCCAGCGCTTCCTTGAAGCACACGGCCTTGGCAGCGATCACGTGCATCAGTGGGCCGCCCTGGGCGCCAGGGAATACCGCAGCATTCAGCTTCTTCTCGATCTCTTCGTTGGCCTTGGCCAGGATCAGGCCACCACGTGGGCCGCGCAGGGTCTTGTGGGTGGTGGTGGTGACCACATCGGCGAACGGGATCGGGTTCGGGTACAGGCCAGCGGCAACCAGGCCGGCAACGTGGGCCATGTCGACGAACAGCAGCGCACCGACCTTGTCGGCGATGGCGCGGAAGCGTGGGAAGTCGAGGGTCTTGGAGTAGGCCGAGAAGCCGGCGACGATCATTTTCGGCTTGTGCTCGACTGCCAGGCGCTCGACTTCGTCGTAATCGATCAGGCCGGTGCTGGTGTCGATGCCGTATTGCACAGCGTTATAGAGCTTGCCCGAGGACGACACCTTGGCGCCGTGGGTCAGGTGGCCGCCGTGGGCCAGGCTCATGCCGAGGATGGTGTCACCGGCCTGCAGCAAGGCCAGATAGACAGCTGCGTTGGCCGAGGAGCCGGAGTGCGGCTGGACGTTGGCATAATCGGCACCGAACAGCTGCTTGGCGCGCTCGATGGCCAGTGCCTCGACCTTGTCCACGTGCTCACAGCCACCGTAGTAGCGCTTGCCCGGGTAGCCTTCAGCGTACTTGTTGGTCAGGCCGCTGCCTTGGGCCTGCATCACGCGCTTGGAGGTGTAGTTTTCCGAGGCGATCAGCTCGATGTGGTCTTCCTGGCGCTGTTCTTCGGCATTCATCGCCGCCAGCAGTGCATCGTCGTAACCCTGGATCTGGTCTTGCTTGCTGAACATCGTGTATCTCCCGGCAGCGATCGTTTTTTGTCGTGGGGCACTGCGGCCCTTTGTGGCGATGTTATGACTGGCCGGGGCAGGTCAGATGCCTGCGCACGCCTTGCAATGGCGCGTTTACGACATTCGCTTTTGTGTCGCCCGTGCCGGCTCTTTCGCGGGTGAACCCGCTCCCACAGGTACGGCGGTGCTTCAATGCTTGCAATGTCTCTGTGGGAGCGGCTTTAGCCGCGAAGAGGCCAGTACAGGCAATGCCGAAATCAAACGCTGCACCGCTTGTATAGGCAACTGCTGAATCGATGGTTTAGAGTGCTGCTCTGCGTCGTTCACAGGACAGTGTCATGACAGATAAGAGCCAACAATTCGCCAGCGACAACTATTCCGGTATCTGCCCCGAAGCCTGGGCGGCGATGGAGAAGGCCAATCATGGCCACGACCGCGCCTACGGCGACGACCAGTGGACCGGACGCGCCGCGGAGTACTTCCGCAAGCTGTTCGAAACTGACTGCGAGGTGTTCTTCGCCTTCAACGGCACCGCCGCCAACTCCCTGGCCCTGGCCTCGCTGTGCCAGAGCTACCACAGCGTGATCTGCTCCGAGACCGCCCACGTCGAAACCGACGAGTGTGGCGCGCCGGAGTTCTTCTCCAACGGCTCCAAGCTGCTGACCGCACCCAGCGTCAACGGCAAGCTGACGCCGCAGTCGATCCGCGAAGTGGCGCTGAAGCGCCAGGACATCCACTACCCCAAGCCACGGGTGGTGACCATTACCCAAGCCACCGAGGTGGGCACCGTCTATCGCCCCGACGAGCTGAAGGCGATCAGCGCTACCTGCAAGGAGCTGGGGCTGAACCTGCACATGGACGGCGCACGCTTTAGCAATGCCTGCTCCTTCCTGGGTTGCAGCCCGGCCGAGCTGACCTGGAAGGCCGGCGTCGATGTGCTGTGCTTTGGCGGCACCAAGAATGGCATGGCGGTGGGTGAGGCGATCCTGTTCTTCAACCGTCAGCTGGCCGAGGACTTCGACTACCGCTGCAAGCAGGCCGGGCAGCTGGCGTCGAAGATGCGCTTCTTGTCGGCACCTTGGGTGGGCCTGCTGGAAGATGGCGCCTGGTTGCGCCATGGCAATCACGCCAACCATTGCGCGCAGTTGCTCGCCTCGCTGGTGAGTGACTTGCCGGGGGTGGAACTGATGTTCCCGGTGGAGGCCAACGGGGTGTTCCTGCAGATGCCGGAGCACGCCATTGAAGCACTGCGCGGCAGGGGGTGGCGGTTCTATACCTTCATTGGTAGCGGCGGGGCGCGGTTCATGTGTTCGTGGGATACCGAGGAAGAGCGGGTGCGCGAGCTGGCGGCGGATATCCGCAGCATCATCGGCGCCTGACAGGCCGCATTCGCGGGTAAACCCGCTCCCACAGGGATCGCGCAGGTTTCAAGGCCTGTGATGAACCTGTGGGGGTTTACCCGCGAAGAAGCCAACACTGATCTAAAGCCTGAACCCACCCATCTGCCGCGCCAGGTCATCAGCCAACCCACGCAACGCCTGGCATTCCTCGCGGCACCCATGCACCTCTGCCGCCGTCTCCCGCGCCAAGTCGGAAATCCCCTGCACGGTCCGGTTGATCTCCTCGGTCACCGCCGACTGCTCTTCGGTCGCCGTGGCCACCTGATGGTTCATATCGCTGATGTGCTCGACCTGATCGGTAATCGCACCCAACGACACCCCAGTACGCTGGCTCGACTCCACCCCACTACCCGTCGCCTGCTGCCCTGCCTGCATCGAACTCACCGCCGAACCCGCGCCCTGCTTCAAGCGCTGGATCATCTGCTGCACTTCGTCGGTGGACAGCTGCGTGCGCCGGGCCAACGTACGCACCTCATCGGCCACCACGGCAAACCCACGCCCCATCTCCCCTGCCCTGGCCGCTTCGATGGCGGCATTCAGCGCCAACAGGTTGGTCTGTTCGGAAATACTGCGGATTACCGCTAGAACTTCATCGATCGAGGCCACTTCGTCGGCCAACTGGCTGACCGCATCGGCTGCCCTGCCGATATCACCCGACATACCCTCGATACCACGGATCGAGCGTTGCACCACCTCACGCGCCTGCAAGGCTTCATCTCGCGCTAACTGCGAGGCCTGGGCCGCATCGCCGGCGTTGCGAGCAATGTCCTGCACGGTCAAACCCATTTCGTGCACGGCAGTGGCAACCATTTCGGTCATTTCCCGCTGGCGCCCGGAACGCTCGGCGGTATTGTCCACCACCTGCGTCACCTGTTCGACCGCCTGATGCAGCCGCTCGGAGGTGTGCAGCACCTCGCCGATCAGCCGGCGCTGGCTGTCGAGGAAGCGGTTGAAACCACGCGCCAGGTCGCCCAGTTCGTCCTGGCGTGAATCGTCCAGCCGGTGACTGAGGTCGCCTGCACCACTACCAATCTGTACCAACGCCGCAGTGACGCGTCGGATCGGCTGCACAAGGCCACGCGCCAGCACCACCACCAGCAACAGCGACACCAGCGCCACGGCACCACCGATCAGGCTGGTCAGCCATACCGCCTGATGCATTTGCGCGTAGATTTCCTCCTCCGGCACCTCGGCCACCAGGGTCCAGTTCAGATCGCGCAGGGGCATGCCGAGCGCTAGGTAGCTTTCGCCGTCTCGGCTGAAGCGGCTGCTGCGCAGGCCTTCGTCGCCGGTCATCAGCGCCTTGGCGGCATCCGCGCCGAGCTGTTCGGCAAGCTGGCGTTTGCCGCTGAAGGCAGCGTCCGGGTGAACCTGGATCAGGCCATCGTTACGCACCAGGAAGACCTTGCCATGCTCGCCAAAGTTGAAGTCATGGATCAGCTTCGACAGCTCGGTCATGCGCAGGCCCATGCCGGCCACGCCGACCAGTTGGCCATTCTTTTCCACGCGATAGTCGATGAACAGCGCCAGCTCGCCCGTGGCACCGTCGATATCGATATTGATCAGGCGCTCGGCGCCGCTGTCGATGTAGCCGTAGAACCACTTGTCCTTGGGGTTGCTGCGGCTGAGAGTACGGTCCAGGCCATTCTCACTGTAGTAATGACCGGTTTCGGTCGAAACGAACAGGGTGGTGAAGGCCTGGTTGCGCTGCTTGGCGGCGGCCAGGTACTCGATGAATGAGGGGGCCTGGGCAGGGTCTTCACCGGCGGCAAGCCAGTCGCGCAACAGGGTGTTGCCGGCAATGTCCGCCGCCGCCACCAGAGGCTGGCCTAGCATGCGCTCGATGTCGTTGCGGATGGCCTCGATACTGGCGGGCAGCGCGGTTTCGACCAGGTAGCGTTCGGTGAGGCGGTTGAGCGCCACCGTGAAGATGATGACCACCACCAGGATGCTCGCCAGCAAGGCTGCGCCCATGCTGGTGATCAACTGCCACTGGATGCTTTTACGCCAGATACGCATGCCCCTACCCCCCGCACATTATTGTTTTGCGGAAAGTGTATACACTTGCGTATCCAGTTAATCCAGTACTCTGAAGCAATCCGCCGCCCCTGTGGGAGCGGGTTCACCCGCGAATGCGATGGTGAAGCCACTGACGTATTTGCGGGTAAACCCGCTCCTACAGGGGCCGCTGCAAGGCCTTATTGTTCGGCAATGGTCCGCACGATCGCATCCACCGTGGCGTCGATCTGCGCCTGGGTACGCTCCAGCGTCTTGCGGTGCTCATCCTGCAGTTCGATCTGCCGCGAACACAGGTTCAGCGCGGCCAGCACCAGCAGCTTGTCGCCGATCAGGGTCGGGTACTGCCGCTTGGTCTGGGCCAGGGCCGTGTTGAGCATCTGCACCGCCTGGGCCAGGGTTGCTTCCTGACCCTCAGGCGCCTTGATCGAATAGTCGCTGCCGAGGATCGACACAACATTGATCGGCTGCGCTCGCAATGTCATGCGCCTACAACGCCGGCGTTGGCGCGCTCGACCAGGGCCTGCAGGCGTGCGGCGGTGCTGCCGTTCTTCTCTTCCTGCTCCATCAGCGACAGCTGCAGGGTTTCGTTCTCTTCCTTGGCCTGGGCCAGTTCCTGGCCGAGGGCGGTGTTCTGCTCGGTGAGTTGAGCGTTCTTCTGCATCAGGTCGTTGACCAGTTGCTCGATTTGATTCAGGGAGGCTTCCAGCATGGGTCTATCTCTGGTTGTTGCGAGGGGCGCACACGATAAAGAAAAGTGCGGCCCATCGCTATTAAATATCGGATTCACGAGGTGTCTAACCCGCAGATTGACAGGGTAACCGGCGCCTTGTTCCGACCTGGGTCAACCGCCGGTCAGGAACACCGGAGCCGCCGCGCAATTTTGCCAGGTGCACACTCAAGACTGACCGGTCACGACCGATACTCAAGGAGTCACATCCTGTCGCACAGGTTGCGTCTCCCTCACTTGCCTGGATCTGCCCGTACCATGTCATTACGCAACATGAATATTGCCCCGCGCGCACTGCTTGGCTTTGCGCTTATCGGCCTGCTGATGCTCGGCCTTGGTATCTTCTCCCTGGTACAGATGGGCAACATCCGCCAGGCCGGCCTGGTCATCGAACAGGTCAGCGTGCCCGCCATCAAAACCCTCGATGAGCTCAACGCGCTGAACCTGCGCATGCGTAGCCTCGCCTACCGCCTGCTGGTGAATCGCGAGCCGCAAAACCAGCTGGACACCCTCAACCTGATGGATCAGCGCAACCAGGAGATCGACCGCGCGCGCCAGGTCTACCTGCCGCTGATCAGTGCCGCCGACGAACAGGCCGCGTACGACCAATACGTACAGTTGCTAAACCAGTACCGCCAGCTGGAATCGCACATGCGCAGCCTGAGCCAGGCCGGCCGCCTCGACGAACTGAGGGAGGTTCTCAACCGTGACGTGCTGACCACCTCCGAACAGATCAACAAGATCATGGAGACCCTGGTGCGCATCAATACCGAGCAGACCCGTGACACCAACGCGAAAGCCGCCAGCCAGTACGACGTGGCGTTCTCCCTGGTGATCGCCCTGTTGGTCGCCGCCACCGTGCTGACTTTTGCCTGCGCCCTGCTGTTGACCCGCAGCATCGTCAAGCCGATTGACGAGGCGCTCAGGTGCGCCGAACAAATTGCCGACGGCGACCTGACCCACGTCATCCATACCGAGGGTACCGACGAAGCTGCCCGCCTGCTGCGCGCCATGGCCCGCATGCAGGACAAGCTGCGCGACACCTTGCTGCTGATTGCAGGCTCTGCGACTCAACTGGCCTCGGCTGCCGAGGAGCTGAACGCCGTCACCGACGAAAGCGCCCGTGGCCTGCAGCAGCAGAACAACGAAATCGAACAGGCCGCCACTGCGGTGACCGAGATGACCAGCGCCGTGGAAGAGGTGGCGCGCAATGCAGTCAGCACCTCGGAGGCCTCCAGCGAAGCCAGCCGTTCGGCTGGCGATGGCCGCGACCTGGTCATGGAAACCGTGGGTGCCATCGAGCGCATGAGTGGTGACGTACAGGCCACCGCCAAGCTGATTACCCACCTGGCCGAACAGTCGCGTGATATCGGCAAGGTGCTCGATGTGATCCGCGGCCTGGCAGACCAGACCAACCTGCTGGCACTCAACGCGGCGATCGAGGCGGCACGTGCCGGCGAGGCAGGCCGTGGTTTCGCCGTGGTTGCCGATGAAGTGCGGGCGCTGGCCCACCGTACCCAGCAGTCGACCAGCGAGATCGAGCGGATGATCGGCAGCATTCAGGGCGGTACGGAAGAGGCCGTGGACTCGATGCGCACCAGCACCGAACGTGCCGAATCGACGCTGAATATCGCCCGTGGCGCAGGCTTGGCGCTGGACACCATTGCCGGGGCGGTGGCGCAGATCAACGAGCGCAACCTGGTGATTGCCAGCGCGGCGGAAGAGCAGGCGCAGGTGGCGCGGGAAGTGGACCGCAACCTGGTGAACATCAATGACTTGTCGGTGCAGAGTGCTACCGGGGCGCATCAGACCAGCGCGGCGAGTGCGGAGCTGTCGCGGTTGGCTGTCGATCTGAATGGCTTGGTAGCGCGCTTCCGCACCTGACTTCATATAGCCGGGGCCGCTTTGCGGCCCATCGCGACACAAGGCCGCTCCCACATAGACCGGCGTAACCGGGACCTTTGTGGGAGCGGCCTTGTGTCGCGAAAGGGCTGCAAAGCAGCCCCCTGCATTCCCGGGTCAGTAATCGATCCGCACATCCCCTTTCGGCACACTGCAGCACGACAGGATGTAGCCCTCGGCTTCGTCCTCTTCGGTAATGCCACCGTTGTGCTCCATCTCCACTTCGCCGCCCAGCTTGAGCACCTTGCAAGTACCGCAAATACCCATGCCGCAGGCTTTCGGGATCATCAGGCCAACCTTGGCCGCCGCCGCGTGCACCGTCTCGCCCGGGGCGATGCGGATGCTTTTCTCGCTGCCGATGAACTCCACCAGGTTGAGGTCGGCCACATCCAGTTCCGGTGCGTCGGCAGCCTGTTCGGCATGCTCGACCGCATCGGCCTTGGCTTCCGCTGGTGTCGCACCGAACGACTCCTCGTGGTAGTTCTTCATGTCGAAGCCGACCGCCTCGAGCATGCGCTTGACCGCAGTCATGTATGGCGTCGGGCCGCAGCAGAACACAACGCGGTCCATGTAGTCCGGCGCGATCAGCTCCATCAGGCGCTGGTTCAGGTAGCCACGGTAACCCGCCCAAGGCTCGCCCAGGCCATGCTTCTCGCAAATGATATGCAGGCTGAAGTTGGGGATGCGCGAAGCCATCTGCTCCAGCTCGCGGTGGTAGATGATGTCCTTCGGCGAACGGGCGCTGTGCACGAACACCATGTCGACATTGCCGTTGGTGTCGTAGAACCAGCGCGCCATCGACATGACCGGGGTGATACCGACACCGCCCGAGAGGTACAGCACCTTCTGCGCCGGGAAGTCGATGGCGTTGAACAGCCCCACCGGGCCGTGCACCGGCAGCTCGGCACCTTCGTGCATGGTGTCGTGAAGGAAGTTGGACACCAGGCCACCCGGCACACGTTTGACGGTAATCGAAAAACTATAGGGCACCGATGGCGAACTGGAGATGGTGTAGGAGCGCATCACCGGCTTGCCTTCGATTTCCAGCTCAAGGGTGACGAACTGCCCTGGCTTGAAGAAGAACATGATCGGCTGGTCGGCCATGAAGCAGAAGGTGCGCACGTCCCAGGTCTCCTGGATGACCTTGACACAGCGCACGATGTGGCGGCCGTTGGCCCAGGTCTGGGTGGTGACCGGATTGAGGAAGGTATCGGACATGTTCATCTCCAGCAGCCGACTATCGGCCTTTTTATGGCTTGGATAATGCGCAAGCTGAAGACGACGTACATTCCTGCCAGCGACATCGGCGTGCTTATCGCGACCAGCCCCGCGCCACAAGGGCTGGCGCGTCGTAATTCAAATCGGCCATGTCGCCCATGGATACGGTTCTTGGCGCCTTCGGACGCACACTCCACGGCAAACAACATGCTGTTTCTTGATGAGCAGCCTTGCGGCACCACAACAACGATTAGCCACCTTTTGCCGGCCGCACACGGCCCCGAGGAATACACGATGGACGTCACCGCAACCCTGAGCCTGGGCGATCCACTGGAACCTGCACGCAAGGCAACAGCCGAAATGCTGCAGACCCGCGAGCGCACCTTCTCGCTGCCCCAGCCTTTCTACAACGACGAGCGTCTGTTCCAGATCGACATGCAGGAGATCTTCCACAAGGAGTGGCTGATCGCCGGCATGACCTGCGAGATCCCGGCCAAGGGTAACTACATCACCCTGCAGATCGGCAAGAACCCGATCATCGTGGTGCGTGGCGCCGAAGGTAAAGTGCACGCTTTCCACAACGTCTGCCGCCACCGCGGCTCGCGCCTGTGCGTCAGCGACAAAGGCAAGGTGGCCAAGCTGGTCTGCCCGTACCACCAGTGGACCTACGAGCTGGACGGCCGCCTGCTGTTCGCTGGCACCGAAATGGGCGCCGACTTCGACATGAACCAGTATGGCCTGAAGCCGGTGAACGTGAAGGTCGCCGGCGGCTACATCTTCATCAGCCTGGCGGAAAACCCGCCGGCCATCGACGAGTTCCTGGCTACCCTCGAGCACTACATGGAACCGTACGACATGGAAAACACCAAGGTGGCGGTGCAAACCACCTTGATGGAAAAGGCCAACTGGAAGCTGGTGCTGGAAAACAACCGCGAGTGCTACCACTGCAACGGTTCGCATCCGGAGCTGCTGCAAACCCTGCTGGAATGGGACGACACCAACGACCCTCGCGCCAGCCAGGAATTCAAGGACCACGTGGCCGCCTCCGCCGCCGCCTGGGAAGCCGAGAAAATCCCTTACCTGCACAAGAGCCACGGCCTGCGTAACCGCATCGTGCGCATGCCGCTGCTCAAGGGCACCGTGTCGATGACCATGGACGGCAAGCAGGCCTGCCAGAAGCTGATGGGCCGTATCAAGAACCCGGACCTGGGCTCGATGCGCATCCTGCACCTGCCGCACTCGTGGAACCACTGCATGGGCGACCACATGATCGTGTTCACCGTGTGGCCAATCAGTGCCCAGGAAACCATGGTCACCACCAAGTGGCTGGTACACAAGGATGCCGTGGAGGGCGTGGACTACAACCCGGAGAACATGCGCAAGGTGTGGGACGCCACCAACGACCAGGACCGTCGCCTGGCCGAAGAGAACCAGCGCGGGATCAATTCCACTGCGTACCAGCCTGGGCCTTACTCGAAGACCTACGAGTTTGGCGTGGTCAACTTCATTGACTGGTACAGCCAGCGGCTGCTGAACAATCTGGGCGCTGAACCTGCGGCCTACCTGAAGGAAGTGCAGGCGCAGTAAGCAGTACCGCAGCCTATACTTGAACATCGTAGGGTGCAGCAGGGCGGGTCGACCTTATCCGCCTTGCTGCGCCCTCGAACCCCCTGCCTACTGCGGACAACATCTCGTCCACCATCGTCAGATCCACAAGTGTTTCCCAGACCACTGGCACAACTTCATGTGGATTAGCTTGCAAGTATCCGAGCACCTCGCGCGCTGCTGCAAAATTCCCTATCGAACCACCGCTCAGGTTGGACACCGTATTGCCGACTGCAAACACATCCGTAAGTGTTTGCAGGTTTGGGCTCACTCCGTATACCGCAGCAGTTATTTGGCCGGCGACACCGAAAGCTCCCGTCATGGCGAACTGCTGATTTGAAACCCTGCTCAGATGGGACAATTCCTGGTGAGAAGAGGGAGTGGCGTTCGCTGTGCTGGACTTCCTCCCCACGACATTCCTCATCGTACGCACTGTTGCACCAAACAAGGTAGCGCCACTGGAAGCCAGGCCAACGACTCTGAGCAAAATACCCAACCAGAAAGCGCCGCTTGGATCATGTCGATTTACCGGGTCAGCGCCACAATAAACGTACACATTGATGCCGCCCTTGGAAAACGGGCTTAGCGTGTCAGGCGTAATGAATCGCATCAAAGTTGGGCTATAGAAGCGGTGACCATTTCCCAGCGGGTAATTTCCAGTCGATGGATCCAGATATTGCCCACAAAAAGCCAGCCCTGGGGCGAAGACAGTGTTGGTGATGCCATAAGGTGAATAAGCACGCGTGTTGGAGGAGGCTCCGCCCAGTACAGAGTGTTGCCGATCTGCTTTCAACAGGAGTGTCGCCATGACTTATCCACGCATACGAAGACCTTTGGACAAGGTAACGGCTGGTTGGAAACTTGCGTACTGGCAAAAATGTCAGGTGGGCCGCTGATCATTATTTGCTCATAATCGCCAAGACCGCATGTTCATTGGGCTACAGCGGACTTCGTACATCTTGTCCACAGAGACACCAACAGAGTTTGTGGGCAACCGATGATTTTTCTGCAATCGGGTTGTGGATAAGCGACTCAAAGCCCTGATTTTCAAGGATCGAGCAGGATCCAGACGGAATTGATCATTTTTTGAACAAATTTTTCAAGCCCTTTGACTACGCGGCTTACAGGAGATGCCAAACAGATTATCCACAGACCGGCTAACAGCGATTGTGGGCAAGATCTCGAGGATGCTGACGCGCGTGCATGCGAAGGCAGGGAGCAAGGGTGATCGTTTTTTGATCAAAACCTTGAAGGCCCCGTCATACAAGGGCTACAGCCATGCGCCAACACTTTATCCACACCTTGGCGAACAGATTTGGTGGGCAAAAGCATTCGGTCGATGCTGTGTATGGAATGTGGGAGCGGCCTTGTGTCGCGAAAGGGTTGCGCAGCAGCCCCAGGTTTTTGCATCACTGCAGAAATGGCTGGAGCCGTTACGCGGCCCTTTCGCGACACAAGGCCGCTCCCACAAAGAGACCTCCAAGCCTCTGGCTTCAGCGCAACACGCCCTCTTCCACCAGCAGCTTGAGGATGGCCTCGGCGCCTTCCTGTGGCGAAACGTCCTTCAGCACCTTGCCACCGCCACCACTGGCCTTGGCGGTTGCAGCCTTCATCCGGTCGGCGCCGCTCTTGGCCTTGATCACTTTCAGACGCTTGGGCCGCGGACGGGCCGGTTGCAGCTCGGCATCGGCCAACAGTTCGTCCTCGACAATGGCCACGTTGCGCGCCGCCAGCACACCACGGCGAGCCGGCCCGAAGGCACTCTGGCGCGGTTTGGGCGCAGCGTTATCCACAGTCGCCAGCAACGGCAGGCGCACCTTCAGCCGACGCCGCTGACCACGCGGCAAAGCCTGCAACACCTGGGCGGTGCCGTTCTCGATCGACTCCACTTCGGCCAACCCTACAATCAGCGGCCAGCCGAGCTTTTCGGCCAGCAGGAACGGCAACATGCCTGACCCTTCACCCGTCTCGGCCTGGCTGCCGGTCAGCACCAGTTGTGCCCCGGCGTCGCGCAGGTAATCCCCGAGCACGCCCAGCACATCGGCACCAGCCGGCTGCTCCAGCACATCCAGGTGGTCCAGCCCCATGCCCAGGTAAGCGCGCAGCGCTTCTTCCCGGGGGTCGCCGGCATGCACCACCTGCAAGTTATCCCCAGCCAGCTGCAAACCCAGCTCGACGGCGCGGGCGTCCTGCTCGGCGCGGCGGGCGCGACCAGAACTAGGGTGGGCACCGATGGAAACCAGGCTGATCACTTTCGTACTCATGCTCGTGCCCTTATGCCGCGTCGCGCTGGCCGCTGCTGCGGTAGTTATCCACAGCCTCGATCAGTGCCTGGAGAATCGCCGAACTGTCGCCAATTACCGACAGGTCAGCCCGTTTGATCATGTCGCAGCCCGGGTCCATGTTGATAGCCACCACCTTGTCGCAGGCGCCAATGCCCTGCAGGTGCTGGATCGCGCCCGAGATACCCACAGCCACGTAGACCCGCGCGGTGACCCAGGTACCGGTGGCACCCACCTGGCGGTTGCGCGGCATGAAGCCGTCGTCCACCGCCACCCGCGAGGCGCCTTCGGTGGCGCCGAGGGCCGCGGTGGCCTTGTGGTACAGGTCCCAGTCCTTGACGCCGTTGCCGCCCGAGACGATGAACTCGGCCTCGGCCATGGCAATGGTGGCCGGGTCCACGGCCACCGAGCCGAGGTCTTCGATGCGCGACAGGCTGCGCGCCACGCTTGTGGACAACTCCACCGGCAAGGCTTCGTGACGGGTTTCGCTGACCGGCTCGGCGCACTCGGCCGCCGCCAGGATCAGGCGTGGCACGGCACGCTGCAGGTCTTGCTGGCCGGCACCGGCACGGCCGATGCACTGGCCATCCTTGACCTGCCACACCCGTGTCGCCGGGCGCTCGCCCAGGGCTGCGCCCAGGCGCCGGCCCAGTTCGCCGCCACCGGTGCGGCTGTCGGGCAGCAGCCAGTGGCGCGGGGTGAACTGGTTATCCACAGCCCGCAGGCCTTGTACCAGTTGCTCCGGTGCATAACCTTCGAAAGCCTCGCCCTCGATGACCAACAGGCGGTCGACCCCGGCTGTGGAAAAGTTGCTTTCCTTGTGTTCGCCAAACACCACCGCCAGCACTGCACCGTCGCTGCCGGCCAAGCTATGGGCCAGGCCGAGCAGGTCGCGATCGTGGCTGCTCAGGCGGCCGCCGACCATGTCCGGCACCACGGCAATGTAGAACGCCGGCGCCGGCACCTGGTGCAGCGGCAGCTTGACCTCGGCCGCCGCCGTGCGCCGCCCGCCCACGGCGGTACCCTGCTGGGCGCCGCTGCGGTCGATGCGCTTGATGCCAGCCGGGCCGATGAAACCTGCGGCGATCGCATGGGGGTTCTTGCGGATGAGGCCGTTGGGCCCCATCCAGCTGGTCTGCTGCGTCTGCATCGCTGCATGCAGCGGGTGCAGACGGTTACGGGCGATCCACTCGGCGCGTGGGTCGCGGCGGATAATGTCGCTCATCAGTGCACCTCCGCGGGTTCACGTTTGGCCGTTTGCGGCTTTGGGGCAGAGGGCGCGTCCTCTTCGATCAGCACGTCGGCCACCAGCTCGGCCAGGTCCTTGATCTGTGGGCGCGGTTCGACGACACCTTCGAGCATCGCGGTGCACTGCGGGCACCCCACGGCCACCAGCTCGGCCTCGGTCTCGCGGATGTCGTCCATGCGCATATCGGGGATACGCTGCTTGCCCGGGATGTCGGTGATCGGCGCACCGCCGCCACCGCCGCAGCAGCGGGAGCGGAAGCCCGAGCGCTGCATCTCGCGCACTTCGATACCCAGTGCCTTGAGCACGGCACGCGGGGCTTCGTATTCACCGTTGTAACGGCCCAGGTAGCACGGGTCGTGGTAGGTGACGCTGCCGCCCTTGTGCTGGCCGAGGTTGAGTTTGCCGGCCGCGATCAGTTCGGCGATGTAGGTGCTGTGGTGCTGCACCTGGTAGTCACCGCCCAGGGCGCCGTACTCGTTCTTCAGCACATGGAAGCTGTGCGGGTCGCAGGTGACGATGCGCTGGAACTTGTACTTGGCCAGGGTCTGAATATTGCGTTTGGCCAATTGCTGGAAGGTCGCTTCGTCGCCCAGGCGACGTGCCACGTCGCCGCTGTCGCGTTCTTCAAGGCCGAGTACGGCAAAGTCCACGCCCGAAGCCTTGAGCACTTTGACGAACGAGCGCAGGGTGCGCTGGTTGCGCATGTCGAAGGCACCGTCACCGACCCAGAACAGCACCTCGGTGGTTTTCACCTCCGACAGCAGTTGCAGGTTGAGGTCGGCGGCCCAGTTCATGCGACCACCAGGGGCGAAACCGCCCGGGTTGTCGGTGGCGATCAGGTTGTCCAGCACTTCGGCGCCCTTGTTCGGGGTAGCGCCTTTTTCCAGGGTGAGGTGACGGCGCATGTCGACGATGGCATCGACGTGCTCGATCATCATCGGGCATTCCTCGACACAGGCACGGCAGGTGGTGCACGACCACAGCGTTTCGGCATCGACCAGGCCATTGACGATCGGCTGGTGCGGGTGGCCACCGTGTTCGCCAATCGGTTTGCCCGGGTACGGGCTGCCGGCGAACTGCGCGTCGGTGCCGCCGGCCAGGCCGATGACCATGTCCTGGATGAGCTTTTTCGGATTCAGCGGCTGGCCGGCGGCAAAGGCCGGGCACATGGCTTCACATTTACCGCACTGCACGCAGGCATCGAAGCCCAGCAGCTGGTTCCAGGTGAAGTCCACCGGCTTTTCCACGCCCAGCGGCGCATTCGGGTCTTCCAGGTCCAGCGGTTTGAGGCCAGTGGAGCGGCCACCGCCGAAGCGTTCGGCGCGACGGTGCCAGGCCAGGTGCAGGGCACCGGCGAAGGCATGTTTCATCGGGCCGCCCCAGGTCATGCCGAAGAACAGCTCCGACACGCCCCACAGCACGCCCAGGCCGAGAATGCCGACCATCACCCAGCCACCGGTATTGGCCGGCAGGATGCCGGCGACCGGCAAGGTGGCGATGAAGAAGCTCGCGGCAAACGCCAGCAAGCTCTTCGGCAGGCGCATCCACGGGCCCTTGGACAGGCGCGAAGGCGGGTTGAGGCGGCGTTTGAAGACGAAGATGGCGCCGCTGAACATGATCACCGTGGCCACCAGCAAGGCGTAGCCAAGGATCTTGCTCTGCAGGCCGAAGCCGTGCACCAGGATTGCCAGCACGGCCGACAGCACGAAGCCGCCTGCGGTGGCCACGTGGGTCTTGGACATGTACTTGTCGCGCTCGACCACATGGTGCAGGTCCACCAGGTAGCGGCGCGGCATGGCCAGCAGGCCGCCGATCAGGTTGACTTTGGACGGCCGGCCACGCCGCCACATGCGCACCCGGCGCAGGGCGCCGAGCACCGCCAGGCCAAGGGCAGCGAACAGCAGGATGGGTAGAAGGGTGTTCAACATGGGAGGCTCCCACAACAGCTGGATTCTTGCGCCACTCTCAAGCGCGGCGCGGACCCTGTGGGAGCGGGTTCACCCGCGAATGCGTCCGGTCAGGCAACGGTGTTGTCAGTGCTGACGCATTCGCGGGTAAACCCGCTCCCACAGGGGGCCAATCCCGCCCTCGGGGGCGGTGTTCATGCCAGTGCGATCAGAAGTCCTTGCACAGGCGCAAGGCGTCGTAGATCGCCGCATGCACGTTGCGCTGGGCCACGCAGTCGCCGATGCGGTACAGCAGGTAGCCTTCGCCCGGCTGGCTGAGGATCGGCTGTGGCTTGATGGCGAACAGCGCCTCCACGTCGATCTGGCCTTTGTTGCGCGAACCTTCCTTCAGCGCGTAGTACAGCTGTTCGTCAGGACGCACGCCGTTCTCTACCACCACCTGGTCGACTACGCGCTCTTCCTTGGCGCCGGTGTATTCGTTCTCCAGCACTGCAACCAGCTTGTCGCCTTCGCGGTAGACCTTTTCCAGCATCATGTCGCCGGTCATGATCACTTCTTTCGGGTACATGCTGCGGTAGTAGGTCGGGAAGGTAGTACCGCCCATGGCCACGCCCGGCTTGATGTCGTCGGTGACGATCTCGACCTGGCTGCCCTTGTCGGCGATGAAGTCAGCCACCGACATGCCGGTGAACTCGCAGATGGTGTCGTACACCAGCACGTTCTTGCCCGGCGCAACCTTGCCGTCGAGCACGTCCCAGCTGCTGACCACCAGCCCTTCGGCGGCACCCCAATGCTCGTTCTGCTCCAGGAAGGAATGCCCACCCACCGCCAGCACGATGATGTCCGGGCGCAGGTCCTGGATGGTCGCCACGTCAGCGGCGGTGCCCAGGCGCAAGTCAATCTTCAGGCGGGCGAACTCCAGCTGGTACCAGCGGGTGATACCGGCGATCTGGTCACGCTGCGGCGCCTTGGCGGCGATGGTGATCTGCCCGCCGATCTGGTCCTTCTTCTCGAACACGGTCACGTCGTGGCCGCGCTCGGCAGCCACGCGGGCCGCTTCCATACCGGCAGGGCCGGCGCCAACGATGACGACCTTGCGCTTGGGCCCGGTGGTCTTCTCGATGATGTGCGGCACTCCCATGTATTCGCGGGAGGTCGCGGCGTTCTGGATGCACAGCACATCCAGGCCCTGGTACTGGCGGTCGATGCAGTAGTTGGCACCGACGCACTGTTTGATCTGGTCAACCTGGCCCATCTTGATCTTGGCGATCAGGTGCGGGTCGGCGATGTGCGCGCGGGTCATGCCGACCATGTCGACATAGCCACCTTCCAGGATGCGCGTGGCCTGGTTCGGGTCCTTGATGTTCTGCGCGTGCAGCACCGGGACCTTGACCACTTCCTTGATGCCGGCGGCCAGGTGCAGGAACGGCTCCGGCGGGTAGCTCATGTTGGGGATGACGTTGGCCAGGGTGTTGTGGGTGTCGCAGCCCGAGCCGACCACGCCGATGAAATCGATCATGCCGGTGGCGTCGTAGTAGGCGGCGATCTGCTTCATGTCCTCGTGGCTGAGGCCATCGGGGTGGAACTCGTCACCACAGATACGCATGCCCACGCAGAAGTCGTCACCGACTTCGGCACGCACGGCTTTCAATACTTCCAGGCCGAACTTCATGCGGCCTTCGAAGGTACCGCCCCATTCATCGGTACGTTTGTTTACGCGCGGGCTCCAGAACTGGTCGATCATGTGCTGGTGCACGGCCGACAGCTCCACACCGTCCAGGCCGCCTTCTTTGGCGCGGCGGGCAGCTTGCGCGTAGTTGCCGATCACGCGCCAGATCTCTTCCACCTCGATGGTCTTGCAGGTGGCGCGGTGCACGGGTTCACGGATACCCGACGGCGACATAAGGGTCGGCCAGTTGAAGCCGTCCCAACGCGAGCGACGGCCCATGTGGGTAATCTGGATCATGATCTTGGCGCCATGCTTGTGCATGGCGTCGGCCAGGTTCTGGAAGTGCGGGATGATGCGGTCGGTCGACAGGTTGACCGACGACCACCATTCCTGCGGGCTGTCGATGGCCACCACCGACGAGCCGCCGCAGATCGCCAGGCCGATACCGCCCTTGGCCTTTTCTTCGTAGTACTTCACGTAGCGGTCGGTCGTCATGCCGCCGTCAGTGGCGTAGACCTCGGCGTGCGCGGTGCTGAGCACACGGTTGCGGATGGTCAGTTTGCCGATCTGGATCGGCTGGAACATTGCTTCGAATGCCATGACGCTATCTCCGGCTTACAACGGCTTGACGACGAACAGGCCATCTTCGTGGCCTTCTTCCGACCCGCCATAGACCTGTTCGGCCACAGTGCGGATCGAGCTGCCGCGGGCAGCGAGAATCTGGTCCATGGCGCCGGCGAACCAGCCGGTGAACATGTAGTCGACCTTGCGACCGCACTTGCCATATACGTACACGAACGCGGAGTGCTTGAGCTTGACGCTGCAGGTACCCTTGTCGAGGTCGATGTCCTGGATCTCGAACAGGCCCCAACCACGCTGGCTCAGACGCTTCATGTAGTGCTCGAACACCGCCACGCCTTCAAGGCCATGGCACTCGGCTTCTTTTTCACACCAGTGCCAGGCGGACTTGTAGCCGGCCTTGTAGAGAATCTCGGCGTACTTTTCAGCACCCAGGACTTCTTCGATGCCCATGTGGTTGTTGACGAAGAAATGGCGTGGCACATACAGCATCGGTAGGGCATCGCTGGTCCAGACACCGGTCTCGCTGTCGACTTCGATTGGCAATTGCGGGGCGATCTTGGCCATGGAAACTCAACTCCATAAAAATTTTTTCGGGATGCCCCGGCGTTGCTGGCAGGGGCTTTCAGGCTTGGAGAGCGGCTTACTCGCCCCACACGTCCTTGAGGACGTTGACCCAGTTCTCGCCCATGATCTTGCGCACCACGCGCTCGGAGTGGCCGCGCTTGAGCAAGGTTTCGGTGAGGTTGGGGAATTCACCCACGGTGCGGATGCCCAGCGGGTTGATGATCTTGCCGAAGTTGGTCAGGCGACGGGCATAACCCTTGTCGTGGGTCAGGTACTCGAAGAAGTCCTGGCCGTGGCCTTGGGTGAAGTCGGTACCGATACCGATGGCATCTTCACCAACGATGTTCATGGTGTACTCGATGGCCTCGGCGTAGTCGTCGATGGTCGAGTCGATGCCCTTGGCCAGGAACGGCGCGAACATGGTCACGCCAACGAAGCCGCCGTGGTCGGCGATGAACTTCAGCTCTTCGTCCGACTTGTTGCGCGGGTGCTCTTTCAGGCCCGATGGCAGGCAGTGCGAGTAGCAGACCGGCTTTTTCGACTCGAGGATGACTTCCTCGGAGGTCTTGGAGCCAACGTGGGACAGGTCGCACATGATGCCGACGCGGTTCATTTCGGCCACGATTTCGCGGCCGAAGCCCGACAGGCCACCGTCACGCTCGTAGCAGCCGGTGCCCACCAGGTTCTGGGTGTTGTAGCACATCTGCACGATACCCACGCCCAGCTGCTTGAACACGTCGACATAGCCGATCTGGTCTTCGAAGGCGTGGGCGTTCTGGAAGCCAAAGAGGATGCCGGTCTTGCCCAGTTCCTTGGCCTTGCGGATGTCGGCGGTGGTGCGCACCGGCATCACCAGGTCGCTGTTTTCGCGGATCAGCTTCTGGCTGGCGGCGATGTTGTCGACGGTTGCCTTGAAGCCTTCCCAGACCGACACCGTGCAATTGGCCGCAGTCAGCCCGCCTTTGCGCATGTCCTCGAACAGCTCGCGGTTCCATTTGGCAATGATCAGGCCGTCGATGACGATGCTGTCGGCGTGAAGTTCGGCTGGGCTCATCAGGCTGTCCCCTTTTATTGAATGGGTTTGCGCCAAACCTTATTGCCGGCGCTTTGGGGCCAGCATATGCCTGTGCCCAACGGCGCCCCGATGCAAAAACGACAGGGGGTTTGCCGAAAGCGTCAATGCGCGACAACAGGCCTTCTGGCGCGGTGTCTGGCGATGAGAGACAGTCTCGATAACGACGTTTCCGGCGGCTTTATGAACATTTCGTCAGGGAGCTACCGCCTTGCCTGCGGCTGAGCGAGAATCCCAGCGATTCGTCAGCCTGATGAGGAGAAAACGGATGAAATCAATGGCATGGCTGGTATTGCTGGCTGTCGTATCGGGCGCCCAGGCCGGCGAGGAGGAAAGCACCCCGTGCGACAACGTCGAGACCGACCAGCAGACCTACGCTTGCGCTGCGTTCAACAAGCAGACCGCCGAACGCGAGCTGAAAGCGGCGTATGACGAGTTGATCCAGCGCATCCGCGACCAGTATGCCGACGAAAGCGACCAGGCCACCGCGCTGGTCGGGCGCATGGACGCGGCCGAGAAGCTGTGGGCGCAGCTGCGCGATGCCGACTGCAAGGTCGAGACCTATGCCGAGAAGCCCGGCAGCAAGGCGTTCGAGGCGGCGTGGGATACCTGCGTGGCGCAGCGCAGTGATGACCGCTCGGAGTACCTGCAGTCCATCGGCCAGCAGTAAGCCTGTAGCCGCCTCTTCGCGGGCACGCCCCACAGGGCCTCGCAGGTGGGAGCGGGTTTACCCGCGAAGAGGCCAGAACAGGAGGAAATCAAACCACCCGGGCCAACCGGTCCTCCCGCGGGCAACGCTGGTACCGCGCCCGATAGCACCGGGTAAAGTACGAAGCCGACTCGAACCCGCACGCCACCCCCACCTCCAGCACACTCATATCGGTCTGGCGCAACAGCTGCCGAGCCTTGTCCAGGCGCAGTCGCAAATAGAACCCACTGGGTGTGTCGTCCAGGTGCACGCGGAACAGCCGCTCCAACTGACGCCGGGTCACCTGCACCGCTTCAGCCAGCACCTGGGTATTGAGCGGCTGCTCGGTGTTGCGCTCCATTTCGCCAATCACCTTCACCAGCTTCTTGTTGCTGATGCCATAGCGGCTGGCGATCTGCATGCGTTGGTGGTCCTGTCGCTGACGGATACGCCCGAGTACGAACTGCTCCGATACCTGCACCGCGAGTTCACTGCCGTGGGCTTGTGCAATCAGGTCGAGCATCAGGTCAATCGAAGCCGTACCTCCGGCGCAGGTGATACGCCGCCGGTCGATCTCGAACAGCTCCTGGGTCGCCTGCAGGTTCGGGTAGTTCTCCTTGAACGCTTCGAGCGCCTCCCAATGCACTGTGGCGCGGTGGCCATCCAGCAGGCCAGCCTCGGCCAGCACCACCGCTCCGGTGTCGATGCCGCCCAGTATCACCCCGTCGCGGTCGAGGCGGCGTAAGGCTTGTTGCAAGGTTGGCCCGTAGCAGGCCAGAGGATCGAAACCGGCCACTATCAGCAGCACGCCGCCAGGCGCAGCCGCTGCCAGCGCCGCATCGGCGTTCACCGACATGCCATTGCTGGCCTGCACCGCACCGCCATCCAGGCTCAGCACCTGCCAGCTGTATGACGGGCCTTTGAAACGGTTTGCCACCCGTAGTGGCTCCAGGGCGCTGATGAAGCCAATCGCCGAGAAACCGGGCAACAGCAGGAAATGGATGATTTGCGGCATTGCATGCTCCACGACATAGGTGGTCGCCTCCGTGCAATTGTTGGTCGCCAGGGTGCGATTTTCCACCCTGGCAGCAGCGTAGCGTGTTCACACGGCCCAGAGAGGCCGGCCCCTATAAAAAAACGCCCTGCCGATGGAGAGCCACCATGCAACGCTTGATCCGCCGCAGCCTGTTGTCCGTAGCCCTGAGCACTATCGTCGCTTCCCCGCTTTATGCCGCCGAACCCGCGGCCTGCAAGAACGTCCGTCTGGGCGTGGTCAACTGGACCGACGTCATTGCCACCAGCGCCATGGCCCAGGTGCTGCTCGATGGCCTTGGCTACCAGACCAAACAGACCAGTGCTTCGCAGCAAATCATCTTCGCCGGCATCCGCGACAAACGCCTGGACATGTTCCTGGGTTACTGGAACCCGATCATGACCCAGACCATCACCCCGTTCGTCGACGCCAAGCAAGTCAAGGTGCTCGACAAGCCCAGCCTGGAAGACGCCCGCGCCACCTTGGCAGTGCCCAAGTACCTGGCCGACAAGGGCCTGAAGACCTTTGCCGACATCCACAAGTTCGAGAAGGAACTGGGCGGGAAAATCTACGGCATCGAACCGGGCTCCGGCGCCAATACCCAGATCAAGGCGATGATCGCCAAGAACCAGTTCGGCCTGGGCAAGTTCCAGCTGGTCGAGTCCAGCGAGGCCGGCATGCTCGCCGCCGTCGATCGCGCGGTGCGGCGCAAGGAGGCCGTGGTGTTCTTCGGCTGGGCGCCGCACCCGATGAACGTGAACATCGACATGGTCTACCTGGGCGACAGCCAGGATGCCCTGGGCCCTGACGAAGGCCGCGCGACAGTGTGGACGGTGACCGCGCCGGACTACGCCGAACGCTGCCCCAACGCCCACCGCCTGCTGGCCAACCTGAACTTCAGCGCAGAGGACGAGAGCCGCATGATGCAGCCGCTGCTCGACCACAAGGATGCGCTGGAATCGGCCCGCCAGTGGCTCAAGGACCACCCCGAGGACAAGGCCCGCTGGCTGGAGGGTGTGACCACCTTCGATGGCAAGCCGGCTGCCGACAACCTCAACCTCAGCGCCAACTGATCCGACCCATTCGCGGGTAAACCCGCTCCCACAAGTCATGCACATGCCAGGGGCAACATCGTCCCCTGTGGGAGCGGGTTTACCCGCGAAAAGGCCACCAGACACCACAAGGAACCCCGCCATGAACCACGACGTCATCATCACCTGCGCCCTCACCGGCGCCGGCGACACCGCTTCGAAAAGCCACCTTGTACCAGTCACCCCCAAGCAGATCGCCGAGTCTGCCGTAGAGGCCGCAAAGGCCGGCGCCACCGTGGTTCACTGTCACGTCCGCGACCCGCAAACCGGCCGCTTCAGCCGCGACGTGGCGCTGTATCGCGAAGTCATGGAGCGCATCCGCGAAGCCGACGTGGACATCATCGTCAACCTTACCGCCGGCATGGGGGGCGACCTGGAAATCGGCCCGGGCGAAACACCGCTGGAATTCGGCCCGGGCACCGACCTGATCGGCCCGCTGGAGCGCCTGGCACACGTCGAAGCGTTGCTGCCGGAAATCTGCACCCTCGATTGCGGCACGCTCAACTTCGGCGACGGCAACTCGATCTACGTCTCCACCCCGGCGCAACTGCGCGCCGGCGCCAAGCGCATTACCGAACTGGGGGTGAAAGCCGAGCTGGAAATATTCGACACCGGCCACCTGTGGTTCGCCAAGCAGATGATGAAGGAAGGCCTGCTCGACGACCCGCTGTTCCAGCTGTGCCTGGGCATTCCGTGGGGCGCACCGGCTGATACCACCACCATGAAGGCGATGGTCGACAACCTGCCGGCCAACGTCACCTGGGCCGGGTTCGGCATCGGCCGCATGCAGATGCCGATGGCCGCACAGGCGGTGTTGCTGGGCGGCAACGTGCGGGTGGGCCTGGAGGACAACCTGTACCTGGACCGTGGCGTGCTGGCCAGCAACGGCCAGTTGGTCGAGCGCGCGGTGGAGATCATTTCGCGCCTTGGCGCCCGTGTGCTGACCCCGGCCGAAGGCCGGGAAAAGATGAACCTCAAACGCCGCTGATCCTTTCAGGAGACCAATATGACCTTCATCACCGAGATCAAGACCTTCGCCGCCCTGGGTAGTGGCGTGATCGGTAGCGGCTGGGTCGCCCGCGCCCTTGCCCACGGCCTGGACGTGGTCGCCTGGGACCCGGCGCCTGGTGCCGAGCAGGCCTTGCGCAAACGCATCGCCAACGCCTGGCCGGCACTGGAAAAACAAGGCTTGGCCCCAGGTGCATCACAAGACCGCCTGAAGTTCGTCACCACCATCGAGGAATGCGTCCGCGACGCCGACTTCATCCAGGAAAGCGCACCTGAGCGCCTGGACCTGAAGCTCGACCTGCACGCAAAGATCAGCGCTTCGGCCAAACCCGACGCGATCATCGGTTCCAGCACTTCGGGCCTGCTGCCCAGCGAGTTCTATGAGTCGGCTACCCGCCCCGAGCGCTGTGTGGTGGGCCACCCGTTCAACCCGGTGTACCTGCTGCCGCTGGTGGAAATCGTCGGCGGCAATCGCACCGCTGCCGAGGCCATCGAAGCTGCCAGGACCATCTACACTGCCTTGGGCATGCGCCCGCTGCATGTGCGCAAGGAAGTGCCCGGGTTCATCGCTGACCGCCTGCTCGAAGCCCTGTGGCGCGAGGCCCTGCACCTGGTCAACGACGGCGTGGCCAGCACCGGCGAGATCGACGATGCCATCCGCTTCGGCGCCGGCCTGCGCTGGTCGTTCATGGGCACATTCCTCACCTACACCCTGGCCGGTGGTGACGCTGGCATGCGTCACTTCATGGCCCAGTTCGGTCCGGCGCTGAAGCTGCCATGGACCTACCTGCCGGCGCCGGAATTGACCGACAAGCTGATCGACGACGTGGTCGAAGGCACCACGGAACAACTGGGCGAACGCAGCATTGCCGCGCTGGAGCGCTATCGTGATGACACTCTGCTGGCAGTACTGGAAGCGGTAAAGACCAGCAAGGCCCGGCACGGTATGGCTTTCGGCGACTGAGGAGACCGCGATGCCCGCACTGATCACCTACCGCACCCCAGTCCAGGAGGACTGGGTCGACTACAACGGGCACCTGCGTGATGCCTACTACCTGCTGATCTTCAGCTACGCCACCGATGCGCTGATGGAGCGCATCGGCCTGGATGCCGACAGCCGTGGGCAGAGCGGTAATTCGCTGTTCACCCTGGAGGCGCACATCAACTACCTGCACGAAGTCAAGCTGGGTACCGAGGTGTGGGTGCAGACGCAGATCATCGGCTTCGATCGCAAGCGCCTGCATGTCTACCACAGCCTGCACCGAGCGGGGCTCGACGAGGCACTGGCAGCCAGCGAGCAGATGCTGCTGCATGTGGACCTGGCGGGGCCGAAGTCGGCACCGTTCAGTGAGCGTAGTGCCGGATTGCTGCAGGGGTTGGTGGATGAACAACAGGATCTGCCACCGGCCGAGTTCCTCGGACGCATGATGGGTTTGAACACCCGGTCCTGAACAAAACTGCGTACCCTGTGGGAGCGGGTTCACCCGCGAATGCGATGACGAAGCTACCGACGCATTCGCGGGTGAACCCGCTCCCACAGAGGGCATGCAAGCCTTCAAGTATTGAGTATGACAGTGTGCCAACAGCGGCGGCGGTGTTGCTTCGGGCAAAAAATAACCCCGGAAAGCCGTGAGCATCCGGGGCCAAGAGCGAGCAACATCCATGCACTAACGTGGGTGACCAAACCCTTCGTTGCGGTAGATGGCTTGAGTGTGCGCACTTCCCGAACGGTGGATTTAGCCGGAAACGACCTGTTCTTAGCCAAAGCAGCCATGGCGCCATTCTGTTGTTGCGGGTATGTCGCCAGCGTCACAGAATCGGTCGTAAATCACAGCAGCACTCTCTTAGCGATAAAAGGGACAACAGCCATGATGCATGCGGATTTGATTGACCAGGACGATCTGGCAGGCCACCTGCGCGCGCGCGGGTTCGAGATTCCGGCCGGGGCCAGCGCCGAGCAGGCCTGTGAAGCGGTGGTGCGTGGGCTGACCGAGCCCAATGCACGGGCGCTGAAGGGAATGGTGGAGCAGATGTATACCGGTAGCGCGACGATCCTGCCGGCGGTACGCCAGGCCATCGACAAACAACTGTTGCCGGCGTTGGCGCAGTTCAACAAGCGCGGCTGACTGAGTTTTCCTGCACCGGCCTCTTCGCGGGTAAACCCGCGAAGAGGCCGGCGTCGTTTCAGAGCCTTACACTGGCAAAGGTCGACTCATTGCGCGCCTGGCTCAGGGCCGCCATCGGCCCACTGTGCGGCGACAGGGTCATGGCCTGCGGGATCGGCATCATCGCCACCTGCTGGGCGGTATTGGAGCCCACGCGCTCATCACGCGGCGGAATGCCGAAGTACTCGCGGTAGCACTTGGAGAAGTGCGGGGTAGACACGAAGCCGCACACCGACGCCACTTCGATGATCGACATCGGCGTCTGCTTCAACAGTTGCCGCGCGCGGATCAGGCGCAGCTTCAGGTAGTAACGCGACGGCGAACAGTGCAGGTACTTCTGGAACAGGCGCTCGAGCTGTCGGCGCGATACCGACACGTATACCGCCAATTCGTCCAGATCGATCGGCTCTTCGAGGTTGGCCTCCATCAGCGCGACGATTTCCTGCAGCTTCGGCTGGTTGGTGCCAAGCATGTGCTTGAGCGGCACGCGCTGGTGATCCTGCTCGTTGCGGATGCGCTCGTAGACGAACATTTCGGAGATCGCGGCCGACAGTTCACGGCCGTGGTCGCGGCTGATCAGGTGCAGCATCATGTCCAGGGGCGCAGTGCCGCCGGAGCTGGTGAAGCGGTTACGGTCAAGGGTGAACAGGCGAGTACTCATATTGACGCGCGGGAAAGCCTCCTGCATCGCAGCCAGGCATTCCCAGTGCACACTGCAATCGAAACCATCCAGCAGCCCGGCACACGCCAAGGCCCAACTGCCAGTGCATACCGCGCCCAGGCGGCGCGACTGACGGGCCTGGGTTTGCAGCCAGGTGACATGCTCGCGGGTAACGCTGCGCTGGATGCCCACGCCGCCGCAAACAATCACGGTATCGATGGGAGGCGCGCTGTGCATGGCGGCGTCAGGAGTTATCTGCAAGCCATCGCTGGCCCATACCTGCCCACCATCGGCGGTCAGTGTGTGCCAGCGGTACAGCTCGCGGCCGGACAGCTGGTTGGCCATGCGCAGCGGCTCGACGGCCGATGCCAGGGAAATCAGGGTGAAATTGTCCAATAGGAGAAACCCGATGGACTGGGGTGCTGTGCGGTTCTGGGTTGGGTTCCCGGAGGTGTACGACGTCATCGCGATTTCTCCTCACACAAATGCAGGGTGTGCCTCAGGCGGGCACTGATTTCTTGTTATGTATGGCCCCGGTTTCATGTGCAGGGGCTTTGGTGCCAATCTCAACGCAAACGCCGTGCCTGAAATTGAACGGCTATCCAAAAAAACCTGAAAACGACGCCTTTATCAGGCAAATCAGGTGCTTTGACCGAATTGGCCAATCTTCGCAAAACAGGCGTGCTAGGCGTTGTGCGTGTAACGGCTGAGCAATTTGGTGACACGCATGGCCCAGGATGCCCAGAAACGACACTCTTGAGTGTCACCGACAATGCCCACACTGATAACGACACCCGACGATCGGTATGCGCCGCACTTGCACCATTAGGGGGCATTGGGGGGCGGTGCTGCACCTGCCTCAAACTCAAGGGCGTCTTCGCGGGTAAACCCGCTTCCACAAGTACAGCACCGCGAGTGAGAGCAACGCAGTACCTGTGGGAGCGGGTTCACCCGCGAAGAGGCCCTTGAGGTCAGATCAAGCTATCAGCACTCGATGGCGCTGACCGCCAAACCACCGCGCGAGGTCTCTTTGTACTTGTCGTGCATGTCAGCCCCGGTATCGCGCATGGTGCGGATCACCTGGTCGAGGGAAATAAAGTGCTCGCCGTCACCACGCAGGGCCATCTGCACTGCGTTGATGGCCTTTACCGCGGCAATCGCATTGCGCTCGATGCATGGCACCTGCACCAAACCGCCGACCGGGTCGCAGGTCAGCCCCAGGTTGTGTTCCAAGGCGATCTCGGCAGCGTTCTCCACCTGTGGCGGGGTAGCACCCAGCACTTCGGCAAGGCCCGCCGCGGCCATGGCGCAAGCCGAGCCGACTTCACCCTGGCAACCCACTTCGGCACCAGAGATTGACGCGTTCTTCTTGCACAGGATGCCCACCGCGGCCGCACCGAGGAAGAAATCGACCACGCTGGACTCGTTCACCGCATCGCTGAAGCGCATGTAGTAGTGCAGCACCGCCGGGATGATGCCGGCCGCACCATTGGTGGGTGCGGTGACCATACGCCCGCCGGCGGCATTTTCTTCGTTGACCGCAAGGGCGAACAGGTTGACCCACTCCATGGCGCTCATGGTCGAGCCGATCACGTTGGGCTTGCCGATTTCCTGCAGGCTGCGGTGCAGCTTGGCGGCTCGGCGGCGCACGTTCAACCCGCCGGGCAGCGTGCCTTCGTACTTGAGGCCATTGTTGACGCACTCCTGCATGGCATCCCACAGCTTGTGCAGGCCGGCGCGAATCTCTTCCTCGCTGCGCCAGACCTTCTCGTTGGCCATCATCAATTGCGACACGCTGAGGTCGTTTTGTTTGCACAGACGCAGCAGTTCGGCGGCGCTGTTGAAGTCGTATGGCAGCACCGTCTGGTCGGCATCCAGCACGCCGCTGGCGGCCTGGGCGGCATCGACCACGAAGCCACCACCCACCGAGTAGTAGGTGTCGCGATGCAGCTCGCCCTGCTCGCCTTCGGCTATCAGGGTCATGGCATTGGGGTGGTACGGCAGGTTCTCGTCCAGCAGCAGCATGTCGCGGGCCCAGACGAATTCGATGGGCAGGCGGTTGTCCAGCTGCAGGGTGTTGGTTTCGCGCAGGTCGGCAATACGCGGCATGATCTGGGTCGGGTCGATGGCGTCAGGCCACTCGCCCATCAAACCCATGATAGTGGCGTTGTCGGTGCCGTGGCCGACACCGGTGGCCGACAGCGAGCCGTACAGGCGCACTTCGATCCGCTTCACACGTTCCAGCTCGCCGCGTTCACGCAGGCCCTGAACGAACAGGGCGCCAGCACGCATGGGGCCGACGGTGTGGGAGCTGGAGGGCCCGACACCGATCTTGAACAGGTCGAACACGCTGATGGCCATTATCGAATCACCTCTTGCTGGGCTTGTCTCTGCGCGCCATGCGCAGGGCGGGGCAGCTGCTAGGCTGAAGCAGCGGGCTGCCTTGAATGCACGCATCATCGGGCTTTTACCGCACCCCTCGCCGTCTGCAACCGACGTACTTTTGTCCAGCAGCGCCGCACGAATCCGGCCCTCATCACGCCGTTTTACGGCGGTCTGGTGACGCAAAGATGCGGCCGAGGGGGTGGAAGAATCCATAAGCGACATTGCCCATACTGGATACGACCCGTTCCGTACTGGTTACGACCCCACCAGTAGGCGATTGCCCGGCGCTGGAGGATTATCGAAAGCGACTCGTAAAGCACGGCCACGCATCCTGCCCTCTGCAGGCCTTGTCGACCGGACACCCAGAAAGCCCGGCGACCACGCGAACCCGAAGACAAAATCCACAGGAGTCCATCCATGAAAGGTTCACTCTCGCTGTTGCTGGTTGCGATGCTGACCGCCCCCGTGCTGGCCCAGGCCGCCGAGCCCGAGCAGTGCAAGACGGTCAGGTTCTCGGATGTCGGCTGGACCGACATTACAGTCACCACCGCGACCACCAGCGTTGTGCTCGAAGCACTGGGTTACAAGACCCACACCACCATGATCTCGGTACCGGTAACCTACAAGTCGCTGGCCACCGGCAAGGACCTGGACGTGTTTCTCGGCAACTGGATGCCGACCATGGAGAACGACATCAAGCAGTATCGCGACGCCGGCACCGTAGAAACCGTGCGCGCCAACCTGGAAAACGCCAAGTACACCCTGGCCGTACCCCAGGCACTCTATGACAAGGGCCTGAAGGACTTCAGCGACATTCCCAAGTTCAAGCAGGAACTGGACGGCAAGATCTACGGCATCGAGCCCGGCAATGATGGCAACCGCACCATCCAGAGCATGATCGACAAGAACGCCTTCGGCCTGAAGGACGCCGGTTTCAAGATCGTCCAGTCCAGCGAGGCCGGCATGCTGTCTCAGGTCGACCGCGCGCAGAAACGCGGCGAGGCCATCGTGTTCCTCGGCTGGGAACCGCACCCGATGAACACCCGCTTCAAGATGCAATACCTGACTGGCGGGGACGACTTCTTCGGCCCCGAATTCGGCAAGGCGACCGTATTGACCAACACCCGCAAGGGCTATGCGCAGGAATGCAGCAACGTTGGCCAGCTGTTGAAGAACCTGTCGTTCGAGCTCAAGGATGAAAGCACCATGATGGGCTATGTCCTGGACGACAAGATGAAGCCCGAGGCGGCTGCGAAAAAGTGGCTCAAGGAGAACCCTGGCAAGCTGGATGCCTGGCTGGCCGGCGTTACTACCGTTGATGGCAAACCAGGCCTTGAGGCGGCCAAGGCCAAGCTGACGCAATAACGAAATACGCAATAGCGCTACCTCGGGGCAGGACCGTGTCTGCCCCGGGTTGAGTTCAATCTATGCAGGTGGAAGCTCGCTATCATGCTTATCGATCAGAAAATACCCCTGGGGCAGTACATCGCGTCGTTCGTCGAGTGGCTGACCCAGAACGGCGCGAATTACTTCGATGCCATCGCGCAAGGCCTGGAATTCATGATCCATGGCGTCACCAGTGCCCTGACCTGGTTCAACCCGTTCGTCCTAATCGCCCTGTTCGCCGCCCTGGCGCACCTGATCCAGCGCAAGTGGGCGCTGACCGTATTCGTTGCGCTGTCGTTCCTGCTGATCCTCAACCTGGGTTACTGGCAGGAAACCATGGAAACCCTGGCCCAGGTCACCTTCGCCACCGTGGTATGCGTGGCCATCGGCGTGCCGCTGGGCATCGTCGCCGCGCACAAACCAATGTTCTATACCGCCATGCGCCCGGTACTCGACCTGATGCAGACGGTACCCACCTTCGTCTACCTGATTCCCACCCTGACCCTGTTCGGCCTGGGCGTGGTGCCGGGGCTGATCTCGACGGTGGTGTTCGCCATCGCCGCGCCGATCCGTCTCACCTACCTGGGCATCTGCGACGTCCCGCAGGAGCTGATGGACGCTGGCAAGGCCTTTGGCTGCTCGCGGCGCCAGCTGCTCACCCGTATCGAACTGCCTCACGCGATGCCGAGCATCGCCGCCGGCGTTACCCAGTGCATCATGCTGTCGCTGTCTATGGTGGTGATCGCCGCCTTGGTCGGCGCTGACGGCCTGGGCAAACCTGTGGTCAACGCACTGAACACCGCCGATATTTCCCTGGGCTTCGAAGCGGGCCTGGCGATCGTGCTGCTGGCGATCATGCTCGACCGTATCTGCAAGCAACCGGACCTGCCGGTAAGGGGTGAAGCATGAGCATCATTCGTTTCGAAGACGTCGACGTCATCTTCTCCAACAAGCCACGCGAAGCGCTGGCCCTGCTCGACCAGGGCCAGACCCGCGAGCAGATCCTCAAGCAGACCGGCCTGGTGGTGGGTGTCGAGAAGGCCAACCTGGATATCCAGAAGGGCGAGATCTGTGTGCTGATGGGCCTGTCCGGTTCGGGCAAGTCGAGTTTGCTGCGCTGCATCAACGGCCTCAACACCGTCAGCCGCGGCAAGCTGTTCGTCGAGCATGAAGGCAAGCACATCGACATTGCCCACTGCACCCCGGCCGAGCTGAAGATGATGCGCACCAAGCGCATTGCCATGGTATTCCAGAAGTTCGCCCTTATGCCGTGGTTGACGGTGCGCGAGAACATCAGCTTTGGCCTGGAAATGCAGGGCCGCCCGGAAAAGGAACGCCGCAAGCTGGTCGACGAAAAGCTTGAGCTGGTGGGCCTGACCCAGTGGCGCAACAAGAAGCCGGACGAGCTGTCTGGCGGCATGCAGCAACGCGTGGGCCTGGCCCGGGCACTGGCGATGGATGCCGACATCCTGCTGATGGACGAACCGTTCTCGGCACTTGACCCGCTGATCCGCCAAGGCCTGCAGGACGAGCTGCTTGGCCTGCAGGCCAAGCTGAGCAAGACCATCGTTTTCGTCAGCCACGACCTGGACGAGGCGCTGAAGCTGGGTAGCCGCATCGCGATCATGAAGGACGGGCGGATCATCCAGTACAGCAAGCCGGAAGAGATCGTGCTCAACCCGGCCGACGAGTATGTGCGTACCTTCGTTGCCCATACCAACCCGCTGAACGTGCTGTGCGGACGCAGCCTGATGCGCAGCCTGGACAACTGCAAGCGGGTGAATGGCTCGGTGTGCATCGATCCTGGCATCGACTCGTGGCTGGACCTTGGCGAAGGTGGCTCGATCAAGCGCGCACGCCAAGGGCAGAACGGGCTTGACCTGCAGAACTGGGCACCGGGGCAGGATGTGGAGCTGCTGGGCCGCCGCCCAACGTTGGTGAATGCCGATATCGGAATGCGCGAGGCGCTACAGATTCGTTATCAGACCGGCAACAAGCTGGTGTTGCAGGATAACGACAAGGTGGTGGGCATTCTTGGGGATACCGAGCTTTATCACGCCTTGCTCGGCAAGAACCACGGTTGAGGGAATTGGGCCGCTTTGCGGCCCTTTCGCAGCACAAGGCTGCTCCTACAAAGGACCACGTAACCTTGTAGGAGCAGCCTTGTGCTGCGAATGGAGGGCAAAGCCCTCCCGGCATTCTGTCAGCGAACGACGATCCCGCGCGAAGCCATGTAGGCCTTGGCCTCCGGCACCGTGTACTCGCCAAAGTGGAAGATACTGGCCGCCAGCACTGCACTGGCATGCCCTTCCAGGATGCCGTCAGCCAGGTGCTGCAGGTTACCCACCCCGCCCGAGGCAATCACCGGAATACCCAGCGCATCACTGATCGCACGGGTAACACCCAGGTCGAAACCGTTCTTCATGCCGTCCTGGTCCATGCTGGTCAGCAAGATCTCGCCAGCCCCCAGGCCTTCCATCTTCTTCGCCCATTCAACGGCATCCAGCCCGGTCGGCTTGCGCCCGCCGTGGGTGAAGATTTCCCAGCGTGGCGCTTCGCCCGGCCCGGACACCTTCTTGGCGTCGATGGCAACAACGATGCACTGCGAACCGAAACGGTCCGCTGCCTCGCCGACAAACTCCGGGTTGAACACCGCGGCCGTATTGATCGAGACCTTGTCGGCACCGGCATTGAGCAGGTTGCGGATGTCCTGCACAGTGCGTACGCCACCGCCCACGGTCAGCGGGATGAACACCTGGCTGGCCATGCGCTCGACGGTATGCAGGGTGGTGTCACGGCCATCGACGCTGGCGGTGATGTCGAGGAAGGTGATTTCGTCGGCACCTTGCTCATCGTAGCGACGGGCGATTTCGACCGGGTCGCCGGCATCACGGATATTCTCGAACTTTACGCCCTTGACCACCCGGCCGTTGTCCACGTCCAGGCAAGGGATGATGCGCTTGGCCAGTGCCATGGTTCAGTCCTCAGCCTTGGTAGTTGTCGCAGAAGGCCTGGGCCTCGGCGACATCGAGGGTGCCTTCGTAGATGGCACGGCCAGTGATGGCGCCGATGATGCCCGGCGCCTTGGCGTCCAGCAGGGCCTTGATGTCGCCCAGGTTGTGGATGCCGCCCGAGGCGATCACCGGAATCGAGGTGGCTTCTGCCAGCGCCTTGGTGAACGGCACGTTGCAGCCCTGCATCATGCCGTCCTTGGCGATGTCGGTGTAGACGATCGCCGAGACGCCATCAGCCTCGAAACGCTTGGCCAGGTCGATGACCTGCACCGAGCTCACTTCAGCCCAGCCGTCGGTGGCGACGAAGCCGTCCTTGGCGTCCAGGCCAACGATGACCTTGCCCGGGAAGGCCTTGCAGGCTTCGGCGACGAACTCCGGCTGCTTGACCGCCTTGGTGCCAATGATCACGTAGCTGACGCCAGCCTTGACGTAGTGCTCGATGGTTTCCAGCGAGCGGATGCCACCGCCGATCTGGATCGGCAGGGTCGGGTAGCGCTTGGCGATGGCAGTGACCACTTCACCGTTGACCGGCTGGCCTTCGAAGGCGCCGTTGAGGTCGACCAGGTGCAGGCGGCGGCAGCCACCCTCGACCCACTTGGCGGCCATACTCACCGGGTCGTCGGAAAATACCGTGGAGTCTTCCATGCGGCCCTGGCGCAGGCGCACGCAGGCACCGTCCTTCAGATCGATAGCGGGGATAATCAGCATCTTGGGAACCTGTCTGTTCTTGGGGTTTCAGGGCTTCTCGAGCGCCCACAGATCGCTTTCGATGCTCTCGAACCGCTCCTTGAGGTGCAGCTGAACATCGGCAATCGCCCTGTTGTAGTAATGGGGTGCAATTTCTTTGCTGAACAGCTCGAGGACCTCGGCCACTTCGAACGACCCCAGCTCCAGCTCGAAACGGTCTTCGAGGAAGCGCTTGAGCGTGTGCAGTGCTTCACGCTCTTGCTCGGGGGCCAGGGTGATGACCGGGGCCTTGGTCTTCGACCTGCTCATTTACCAGCGCCCGTCCCAGGCGACGAAGTTCTGCAGCAGCTGCAGGCCATGGGTATGGCTCTTCTCCGGGTGGAACTGCACGGCAAAGCGCGAGCCATCGGCCAGCGCAGCGGCGAAATCGACACCGTAATGCCCGCGGCCGACCACCTGGGCCGGCTTGCCGGCATCGATGTAGTAGCTGTGCACGAAGTAGAACCGCGCACGGTCGGGGATGTCGTGCCACAGCGGGTGGTCGTTGGTCTGGCCGACTTCGTTCCAGCCCATGTGTGGCACCTTCAGGTGCTCGCCGTCTTCCTGCAGGTCCTTGCCGAAGAAACGCACCTGGCCGGGGAACAGGCCGATGCAGTCGACACCGTCGTTTTCTTCACTGTGGTCGAGCAGTGCCTGCATACCTACGCAGATGCCGAGGAACGGGCGGTCCTGGCTGACTTCGCGCACCAGGCTGTCGAAGCCCAGGCGGCGGATTTCGGCCATGCAGTCGCGAATCGCGCCCACCCCCGGAAACACCACACGATCGGCTTCGCGGATCACCGAGGCATCGCTGGTGACCAGCACTTTACCGGCACCTACGTGCTCGAGCGCCTTGGCTACCGAGTGCAAGTTGCCCATGCCATAGTCGATTACGGCTACCGTCTGCATTTACAGGCACCCTTTGGTGGAAGGCATCTGCCCGGCCATGCGCTCGTCGAGGGTGATGGCCATGCGCAGGGCGCGGCCGAAAGCCTTGAACACGGTCTCGATCTGGTGGTGGGTGTTGTGGCCACGCAGGTTGTCGATGTGCAGGGTCACCAGGGCGTGGTTGACGAAGCCCTGGAAGAACTCCTGGAACAGGTCGACATCGAAGCCACCGACCGTGGCGCGGGTGTACGGCACGTGCATCTGCAGGCCCGGGCGACCGGAGAAGTCGATGACCACGCGCGACAGGGCTTCATCCAGCGGCACGTAGGCGTGGCCGTAGCGGAAGATGCCCTTCTTGTCACCGATGGCCTGGGCGAATGCCATGCCCAGGGTGATGCCGACGTCTTCGACGGTATGGTGATCGTCGATATGCAGGTCACCCTTGCACTCGATATCCAGATCGATCAGCCCATGGCGGGCAATCTGGTCCAGCATGTGTTCAAGGAAAGGCACACCGATATCGAATCGGGCCTTGCCACTGCCATCGAGGTTGATCGAGCACTTGACCTGGGTTTCCAGGGTGTTGCGCTCGACGGAAGCCTTACGTTCGACCATCACCAGCTCCGCAAAATCATTAGGCGAAAAGGGCTTCATTATAGGCCTAGAACGCGCCGGCTTGAAACGCGGATGACATATGGCAAAGCAAGCAATTACGGGGGCCGAATGCCGCTACAGGTCTATACAACCGGGTAATTGTGGCATGCGCCCACCTGTGGGAGCGGCCTTGCGCCGCGAGAGGGGCGCAACGCGCCCCCATTGGCCATTCCAGGATTACATCAATGGAACAGCACAGCCGTCTTCTGCAGGGTAATCCACACCCCCCAGGCCAACGGCACGACCACCACCGCCCAGGCCAGCAGCACCAGCGGCAGGCTACCCGGCGCCGCCTTCCACTCCAGCGAGCGCGCCCCGTCGGCACCTTTGTCATGGCTCAACGCCCGCTCGGCAGCCAGTTCGGCATCGCTCATGAAATGCTTGTCGGCCACCGGTCGCACCAGCATGTTGCAGACAAAGCCCAGCACCAGCAGGCCGGCGAGGATGTACAGGGTCATGTCATAAGCAGCTGCACGCTCCACCCCCGCCGCCAACTGGTACTCGCGCAGGTAAGTGATCAGCACCGGCCCCAGCACCCCCGCCGCCGCCCAGGCGGTCAGCAGGCGGCCATGAATGGCGCCGACCATCTGCGTGCCAAACAGGTCGGCCAGGTAGGCCGGTACCGTGGCAAAACCACCACCGTACATCGACAGGATGATACAGAACGCCGCCACGAACAGCGCCACGTTGCCCAGGTGCCCCATGTTCGGCACCAGGCTGTACAAACCCACGCCCAGGGCGAAGAAGGCGAAATAGGTGTTCTTGCGGCCAATGTAGTCCGAGAATGACGCCCAGAAGAATCGCCCGCCGATGTTGAACAGGCTCAGCAAGCCGGTGAAACCGGCGGCGATCGCGGCAATCTGCGCCAACTGGGCACTGTTCAGCTCGCTGAAGCTCAACTCGTTACCCAGCAACTTGCCGGCGAACACTTCCTGCAACAACGGCGAAGCCATGCCGAGGATGCCGATACCCGCCGACACGTTCAGGCACAGGACCAGCCAGATCAGGGCGAACTGCGGAGTCTTCCAGGCCACGCTGACATGCACGTGGCGGTCGGTGACCATGGTGTTACCAGCTTTTTTCGCCGGGGCGCTCCAGCCTTCAGGCTTCCAGCCAGTCGGCGGCACGCGATACGCCAAGGCGCCTGCGGTCATGAACACGAAGTAGATCGCCGCCATGGCGACGAAGCTCTGCCACACGCCGACTTCCTGCGCGTTGCCGAAGTGCCCCATCAGTGCGGTGGCCAGCGGAGCACCGACCATGGCCCCGCCACCGAAGCCCATGATCGCCATGCCGGTGGCCATGCCGCGCTTGTCCGGGAACCACTTGATCAGGGTCGACACCGGCGAGATGTAGCCCAGGCCCAGGCCGATACCGCCGATTACGCCGGAGCCCAGCCACATCAGCCACAGCTGGTGGGTTTTCACGCCAATGGCCGAGATCAACATGCCGCCGCACCAGCACAGCGCCGACACCAGGCCGGCCTTGCGCGGGCCGGCGTGCTCCAGCCAACCACCCAGCACGGCCGCCGAGCAACCAAGGAAGACGAAGAACAGGGTATAGATCCAGCTCAGCATGGAAATCGGCCAATCGCATTCGGCGCTGAACATACGGGCCATGAAGCCCATATCCGCCGCGCAGGCGACCGGGGCGGTGATGCCGAGGGCTTGCGACAGTGGTAGCCAGAACACCGAGAAGCCATAGGCCATGCCGATGCACAGGTGAATGGCCAGGGCGGCGGGCGGGACCAGCCAGCGGTTGAAGCCCGGGCGGGCGATGATGCGCTCCTTCGACAGGAAGCCTGGCGCACTGGCCAGGGTCCCCGCCGCGACGGTACTGCTCATAGGATTAGGTCCTTCTTATTAGGGAGGGTGCAGGCAAAGCGGCGCAAGGGTAGCAGCACCAAGTAGCATGAAAGCAATCTGATATCGTTAATTTTTGCTCGGCTGAAACGGTCCTCTTTCTGAAGTCCTGCGCTCCCACAGCTGATCGCGTACAGCAAAAATACTGTCGAAAGCCGTACCATCTGCTGTATGCGTAGGAAATACCCTGTATCTCTAGTCGAATACGCAGGGGCAACTGCTGCGGCGCTATACTCTGGCGCTTGAATTTCAATAACGGACTACAAGGACTCGCCCATGAAAGCGTTCGGCAAAATCCTGGGACTTGGGCTTCTCGGGTTGCTGCTGATCATCGTGGCGCTGGGCTTCGCCCTGACCCACCTCTTCGATCCCAACGACTACAAAGACGAGATTCGCCAGCTGGCACGTGACAAGGCTCACGTCGAACTGACCCTCAACGGTGACATTGGCTGGAGCCTGTTCCCGTGGCTGGGCCTGGAGCTGCACGAAGCGAGCATCGCAACCTTGAACAAACCCAAGGAGCCATTCGCCGACCTGCAGATGCTCGGCCTGTCGGTACGGGTACTGCCACTGTTGCGCCGCGAAGTGCAGATGAGCGACGTGCGCGTCGAGGGCCTGAACCTGACCCTGGTCCGTGATGAACACGGCCATGGCAACTGGGAAGACATCGGCAAGCCGCTGCCCGCGCAGAACGGTGCCAGCGCCGATGCGCAGGCCAGTGCTCCGGCCCAGGCACCGACCGAACAGGCGTCAGCACCGGTCGCCAGCAACGAACGCGCCGTCAAGCTGGACATCGACAGCCTGACCGTGAATAACGCCCGCGTGCAGTACACCGATGCCAAGACCGGCCAGAGCTACAGCGCCGAAAGCATCCAGCTGAGCACCGGCCCGGTCCATGAAGGGGCGAACATTCCGCTCAAGGCCAGCGCCTTCCTCAGTGCCAGCCAGCCGAACATCAAAGCCCGCACCGAACTGGCCGGCGAGCTGCGCTTCGACCGCAAGCTCAGGCGCTACAACTTCGAAGACATGCGCCTGTCGGGCGAAACCTCGGGCGAGCCCACCGGCGGCAAGACCGTGACCTTCGCCGCCCAAGGCCAGTTGCTGCTCGACCTGGCCGCCAATGTAGCCTCGTGGAACGGCCTGAAAGTCTCGGCCAACCAGCTGCGCGCCCTGGGCGAGCTGAACCTGCGTGACCTGGACAAGGCGCCACAGCTGAGCGGCGGCCTGTCCATCGCCCAGTTCGACCTGCGCACCTTCCTCGACAGCATCGGCCGCCCGCTGCCAGCCACCAACGACCCGGCGGCCTTCGCCAAGCTGGAGCTGGTCACCCGCCTGCAGGGCACGCCGAACAGCCTGGCCCTGAACGACCTGGCGGTGAAGCTGGACGACAGCACCTTCAGTGGCCGCGTGGCCGTCGAAGATTTCGCCAAACAGGCCCTGCGCCTGCAGCTCAAAGGCGACACCTTTGACGCCGACCGCTACCTGCCGGCCAAGAGCGAACAAGCCAAGGGCGCTACCGCCGCACGCCAGGCCGAAGTCAAGCAACAAGAGGCCAGCGCGGTCGCCGGTGCCGGCACCACACCGCTGCCCAACGCCCCGACCCAGGTGGCCTGGAGCGACGACAAGCTGCTGCCGGTCGACCGCCTGCGCGCCCTCGACCTGCAGGCCGACCTGGCCTTCGGCTCGCTGACCCTGGACAAACTGCCGATCGAAGACGCCCAGCTCAAGGCCATCGGCCAGGGTGGCCTGCTGACCCTGCAAACCCTGCGCGGTGAGCTGTACAACGGCACCTTCGAGGCCAAGGGCACTGTCGATGTGCGCCCTGCCGTGCCGCAACTGGGCGTCAACACCAGCATCCAGCGGGTGCCGGTGGAACACTTCATCAAGACCGAGGGCAAGGAACAGGCGCCGCCAGTCAAAGGCCTGCTGACCCTGACCAGCGACCTGACCGCGACCGGCAACAGCCAGAAGGCGCTGGTCGATACCCTCAACGGCAACGCCAACTTCATCATCAACGACGGCGTGCTGGTCAATGCCAACCTGGAGCAGCAGCTGTGCCAGGCCATCGCCACGCTGAACCGAAAATCGCTCAGCGGCGAACCACGTGGCAAGGACACCCCGTTCCAGGAACTGCGTGGCAGCCTGGTGGTGCGCAATGGCGTCGCCAACAACCCGGACCTCAAGGCGCGCATTCCGGGCCTGACCGTCAACAGCCATGGTGACCTCGATTTGCGCGTGCTGGGCATGGACTACAACGTTGGCGTGGTCGTCGAAGGCGACCAGCGCGCCATGCCGGACCCGGCCTGCCAGGTGAACGAACGCTATGTCGGGGTCGAAATACCGCTGCGCTGCCGCGGCCCGCTGGAGCTGGGCGCCAAAGCCTGCCGCCTGGACCAGAACGGCCTGGGCAAGGTTGCTGCCAAGCTGGCCGGCAACCGCCTGCAAGACAAGATCGATGAAAAACTCGGAGACAAAGTGAGCCCGGAAGTGAAAGACGCGCTCAAGGGGCTGTTCAAGCGATGAGCCCCGAGCAGTTCTCCAGCGCTGTGCTGGATTGGTATGACGAACACGGCCGTCACGACCTGCCCTGGCAACAGGGCATTACCCCGTACCGGGTGTGGGTGTCGGAAATCATGTTGCAGCAGACCCAGGTCAGCACCGTGCTCAACTACTTCGATCGCTTCATGCAGGCTCTGCCGACCGTGCAGGCCCTGGCCGAGGCGCCGGAGGACGAAGTGCTGCACCTGTGGACGGGCCTGGGCTACTACACCCGGGCGCGCAACCTGCAAAAGGCCGCGAAGATCGTGGTCGAACAGCATGGCGGCGAATTCCCGCGCAGTGTCGAGCAGCTCACCGAGCTGCCCGGCATCGGCCGCTCCACCGCCGGTGCCATCGCCAGCATCAGCATGGGCATCCGCGCACCGATCCTCGACGGCAACGTCAAGCGCGTGCTGGCCCGCTACACCGCCCAGACCGGCTACCCCGGCGAGCCCAAGGTAGCCAACCAGCTGTGGGCCACGGCGGAACGCTTTACTCCACAGCAGCGCGCCAACCACTACACCCAGGCGATGATGGACATGGGCGCTACGCTGTGCACCCGCAGCAAGCCCAGTTGCCTGATCTGCCCGCTGCAGCACGGCTGCGAAGCGCACCTGCACGGTGAAGAAACCCGCTACCCCGAGCCCAAACCGCGCAAGGCCCTGCCGCAACGGCGCACACTGATGCCGCTGCTGGCCAACCACGAAGGTGCCATCCTGCTTTACCGCCGCCCGTCCAGCGGCCTGTGGGGTGGTTTGTGGAGCCTTCCGGAGCTGGACGACATCGCCCAGCTCGAAGACCTGGCCTACCAGCACGGCCTGCGCCTGGCTGACAGCCGCGCCATGGACGGCCTGACCCATACCTTCAGCCACTTCCAGCTGGCGATCGAGCCCTGGCTGGTGCGCGTCGACCCGGTCGGCCAGCACGTGGCCGAGGCCGACTGGCTCTGGTATAACCTCGCCACCCCGCCGCGCCTGGGCCTCGCCGCCCCGGTGAAAAAGCTGCTCAAACGCGCGGCCGACGAACTGATTGCAGGAGACGCCCGATGACCCGCACCGTGATGTGCCGCAAGTACAAAGAAGAACTGCCAGGCCTGGAACGCCCGCCCTACCCCGGCGCCAAGGGCCAGGACATCTTCGAACACATCTCGCAGAAAGCCTGGGCCGACTGGCAGAAGCACCAGACCATGCTGATCAACGAAAAGCGCCTGAACATGATGAACGCCGAGGACCGCAAATTCCTCCAGGGCGAGATGGACAAGTTTTTCGCCGGCGAAGAGTACGCCCAGGCGGAAGGCTACGTTCCACCCTCGGAATGACCCCACGGAACGTAAGCGACGGAATTAATTTAAAATTTTTTCAAAAAGTCGTTGACGAGCGGTCTGAAAGTCTATTTAATTCACCTCGTCGCCCAGATAGCTCAGTCGGTAGAGCAGAGGATTGAAAATCCTCGTGTCGGCGGTTCGACTCCGTCTCTGGGCACCACCTTCAAGCTTCTGGTGGTTGCAAAGTTACCCGAAGCGACAACAAGAAACCCGCCTAGTGCGGGTTTTTTGTTGTCTGTTATTTTTTAATAACCCGCCTGCCTCATTGACCAGTATCAAATAGCCATCACTCGCTCACCTTCACAATCGACGACGGAAATCCGACTCGACCCGCAAGGACCTCCATGAGCGAAGAATCCCCCCTCCTGCTCCCCGCCCCCAGCGAGCCCGCCATCATCACAGCCCGCACGCGCCGCCCACGCCAGCGCAAGCCGGAGCCGACGATCACCAGCATCAGCCAGCAACCTGCTGCCATGGAAGTCGCCACGGCCCCCAAGGGCAGCAACGAAGACAGCACTTCGGCCCAGCTGCCGGCCAGCTACCCCTACCGCACCCGCATGCGTCGCCAGGACTACGAAAAGGCCAAGCACGCGCTGCAGATCGAGTTGCTGAAAGTACAGAGCTGGGTGAAGGAGACCGGCCAGCGCGTGGTGATCCTGTTCGAAGGACGCGACGCCGCAGGCAAGGGCGGCACCATCAAGCGGTTCATGGAGCACCTCAACCCGCGTGGTGCGCGCATCGTTGCCCTGGAAAAGCCTTCCGAGCAGGAAAAAGGCCAGTGGTACTTCCAGCGCTACATCCAGCACCTGCCCACGGCAGGTGAAATGGTGTTCTTCGACCGCTCCTGGTACAACCGCGCCGGGGTCGAGAAGGTGATGGACTTCTGCACGCCGCTGCAGTACCTGGAATTCATGCGCCAGGCCCCGGACCTGGAGCGGATGCTGTGCAACAGCGGCATCCTGCTGTTCAAGTACTGGTTCTCGGTGAACCGGGAAGAGCAACTGCGCCGCTTCATATCGCGCCGGGACGACCCGCTCAAGCACTGGAAGCTGTCGCCCATCGACATCAAGTCGCTGGACAAGTGGGACGACTACACCGCTGCCAAGGAGGCGATGTTCTTCCATACCGACACGGCCGATGCGCCATGGACAGTGATCAAGTCCGATGACAAGAAGCGGGCGCGGATCAATTGCATCCGGCATTTCCTGCACGCGCTGGACTATCCGGGCAAGGACCCTCAGGTGGCACATGCACCCGACCCTCTGCTAGTAGGCCGGGCTTCACGCGGGTTCGAGGAAGACGAGGCACCCCAGCCAGCAGCCTGAAAACTCGACCTGCCTCGACAGACACCGCAGCCCGAAGACGGGCTGCGGGCGAATCTTATTCGTCCTGCATGGAACGAAGATGCTCGAAGGCATCCTCGGTCATTTCGCCCAGATAGGAAACTCCGTGCAGTTGGAGTTCGAACTCACTGTCCTCTTTGCCTTTTTGAACAATCGCCTCAAGGTCAGCCTTGGTGATTGACTGCCGGATGCATTTTGCGAACCCCGTCGAATAGAAAAGGTCACCCTCCTCGTCATAGCCGTACAGGGTCACAAGGTAGTAGTGCTTCATCGCTCTCTCCTTCAGCGCAGCTGTGCGCATTTGAAAACGCCGATTTGGCGCAATGTCGAGCTGTCACCCGAACATGAGTTACAGCGGGAGAGACGTTACGCAGGCCGGATGGCAGGCATAATCAGGAGGCATGTCCATGGCAGAAGGCCCCAGCCTACGTGACCTGGGCACACGGCTTGGGTTTCTCGGGCAATTGCGCTTCAATACGCGCACTTTCAGACACACCCAAGGATTGCCCCATGGCCACCCCTACCAAGCAACAGAAACGCGCCAAGCGCGCCGCCAGCAAGGCCAAGCAGAACCGCATGGTACGCAGCGGCCAGGCAGTCAAGGCCAGCGCCGGCGACAGCGCCAGCATCGAGCAGGTGTATAACAAGGCCATGGAATCGGGCAGCTACGACCCACTGTTCAAGAAAATGAAGGAAGCCCAGGAAGGCGGCCTGGTGCCGATGATTTCGGTGTTCCTGGTAGACCCGCTGCTGGCCCTGGTGCTCAAGGGGCACAAGGAAGAACACGCCACCGACTACATCGTGCTGGTGTTCAATGCCTACCGCAAATGGCTGGACGGGGCCGATGAAGAGGCCACCATGGCCTGGCTGGAGAGCGATGAGTTCCAGGCAGCTTATGTGGCGGCTTCTGAGCTGGTTGCCAAGCAGCAACAGCAGCAGAAGCAGTTTGGTTGACAGTGCCATGTGACCTGCCCCGGCCCATTCGCGGGTAAACCCGCTCCCACAGGGATATCACAGAAATTGAGATATGTGGTGTACCTGTGGGAGCGGGTTTACACGCGAAGAGGCCGGTACAGGCAACAAAAAAGGCCGCGCCCTACACAGGGCGCGGCCTTTTCATTGCAGCCAGCGCGGATCAGTTATCCAGCGCCACCCGCCCGGCAGCTTCACGCTTGCGGTGCACCAGCAAGCCAGCCGCCACCACACCAATGCTCAGCAGTGCGGTCGCGATGATTTCGGCGCGGTGGTCCTCACGCAGCGCCATTACCACCAGAATGGCAATGATGAAGGCAATGGTCGCCCAGGTCAGGCCCGGGAACAGCCACATCTTGAAGGTGATCTTCTCGCCACGGGCCTCACGCTGGGCGCGCATGCGCAGCTGCGATATGGCAATAACCAGGTACACCAGCAGCGCAATGGCACCAGAGCTGGCCAGCAGGAACTCGAATACCTGGGCTGGGGCCACGAAGTTGGCGAACACGCAGAGGAACGCCGCTGCGGTGGACAGCAGAACCGCCACGTGCGGGGTAGCCGACTTGGTGGTGCGCTGGGCAATGGCCGGGGCGTCACCACGCTTGCTCAGCGAGAACAGCATGCGCGACGAGGTGTACAGCGCCGAGTTCAGGCAGCTGGTCACGGCGATCAGCACGACGATGTCGACGATCAGTTTGGCATTCGGAACGCCGATGCGGCTCAGTACGGTCTGGTAGGAACCGGTCTCGGCCAGGGCCGGGTCGTTCCACGGTACCAGGGCCACCACCAGGAAGATCGATACCAGATAGAACAGGCAGATACGCCAGATGACCGAGTTGGTGGCACGGCTGATCTGCTTGCCCGGGTCCTTCGACTCGGCAGCGGCGATGGTAACGATTTCGGTACCCATGAACGAGAACATGGTGGTCAGCATGGCTGCCAGTACCGCGCCCAGGCCGTTGGGCATGAAGCCCTGGGTGTCGAACAGGTGGCTGGCACCGCTCACCTGGCTGCTCGGCACAAAGCCGAACAAGGCAGCACAACCCACAGCGATGAAGCCGATGATTGCCAGCACCTTGAGCAGGGCGAACCAGAACTCGAATTCACCGTAGTTCTTCACGCTGCACAGGTTGGTCAGGGTCAGCACCAGGGTGATGACCAGGGAGAACGCCCACAGGTCGACCGCAGGGAACCAGGCATGCAGGATGGCCGCGGCGGCGTTGGCCTCCAGCGGAATTACCAGCACCCAGAACCACCAGTACAACCAGCCAATGGTGAAACCGGCCCAGCGCCCGATGGCGCGGTCGGCATATGTAGAGAACGAACCGGTGTCAGGCGAGGCGACTGCCATTTCACCCAACATGCGCATGACCAGCACAACCAGCGTACCGGCGGCAGCGTAAGCCAGCAGCACGGCAGGGCCGGCAGCAGCGATGGCGTGGCCGGAGCCAACGAACAGGCCGGCACCGATGACGCCAGCGATGGACAGCATGGTTACATGCCGTTGTTTGAGCCCCTGAGCGAGGTCATTGGAATTGTTACCGCTCATTAAAACTACCTTTGTAAGGAGTGGACCACTCCGACTGCGGGTACAGAGCGCGCCCGGGTTGACCTAGGCGTCGCTGCAATCGGCGGTTTCCTGCTGGCAATAAGCGCGCCATGTGCTGAATACATTCGTCAGAAAAGTCGGCGAGCCTTTTATAACGCGGTTTGGAGGGCTTTCGGCCAGCGGCTGACCGAAAGGCCGCCAAATCATCGGATTACTGAAATACCCACTTACAAACGCACCAAAGGTGCTCCCCGGTAACACCCGTGCACCGCTGCAATGCAAAAAAGTGCAACCCGCAGGTACAACCTAAAACCTCCTTGAGGCCTTCAGGGGTTAACCCGCTCTTACGGAGATCGTCTAGTCTGTAGGAACAGGTTTACCCGCGAATGGGTCAAAACCGCTTCCATGAGCGGGCCAAAGCTGGCACCATCGCGCCTTTTTTCATCAAGGCTCTGGTGCTGGGCGACGCTTTCGCGGACATCCGCGCGACGTTGCACTGCAACGATGCGACAAACTGCCCCACCAGCGCCCCGAGTCCCCAGCGACCCTGTTGGCCGTGATAATGCCGCTATGCTAGCGTGGCGCACGCCAGGAAGGCCGCCAACAGCTGGGAACGCACCCGTACACATGAGGACCGCACATGGCTCAGGCCACGCCCGCGCTGGAAATCCGCAATCTGCACAAACGCTACGGCGAGCAGGAAATTCTCAAGGGCATTTCGCTGACCGCACGCGACGGTGACGTGATCTCCATCCTGGGGTCGTCCGGCTCCGGCAAGTCCACCCTGCTGCGCTGCATCAACCTGCTCGAGAACCCACACCAGGGCGAAATCCTGGTCGCCGGTGAAGCCCTCAAGCTCAAGGCCGCCAAGAACGGCGACCTGGTCGCCGCCGACAACCGCCAGATCAACCGCCTGCGCAGCGAGATCGGCTTCGTCTTCCAGAACTTCAACCTGTGGCCGCACATGTCGATCCTCGACAACATCATCGAGGCGCCACGCCGCGTGCTCGGCCAGAGCAAGGCCGAGGCTATCGAGGCCGCCGAAGCGCTGCTGAACAAGGTCGGCATCTACGACAAGCGCCACAGCTACCCCGCCCAGCTTTCCGGTGGCCAGCAACAGCGCGCCGCCATTGCCCGTACCCTGGCCATGAAGCCCAAGGTCATCCTGTTCGACGAGCCAACTTCGGCGCTCGACCCGGAAATGGTCCAGGAAGTGCTAAACGTTATCCGCGCATTGGCCGAAGAAGGCCGTACCATGCTGCTGGTGACGCACGAGATGAGCTTTGCCCGCCATGTGTCCAGTGAAGTCGTCTTCCTGCACCAGGGCCTGGTCGAAGAGCAGGGATCGCCGCAGCAGGTCTTCGAAAACCCGACCTCGGCGCGTTGCAAGCAATTCATGTCCAGCCACCGCTAACGGAGCAATACATGCACACTTACAAGAAGTTCCTCCTGGCAGCTGCTGCCACGCTGGTAATGTCGGCCAACGCCCTGGCCGCAGAAAAACTGCGCATGGGTATCGAAGCCGCCTACCCACCGTTCAACAACAAGGATGCCAGCGGTAACGTGGTCGGCTTCGACAAAGACATCGGCGACGCCCTGTGCGCCAAGATGAAAGTCGAGTGCTCGGTCGTCACCTCCGACTGGGACGGTATCATCCCGGCCCTGAACGCCAAGAAGTTCGACTTCCTGGTGTCGTCGCTGTCGATCACCGACGAGCGCAAGCAGGCGGTGGACTTCACCGAGCCGTACTACTCCAACAAGCTGCAGTTCATCGCGCCGAAAAACGCCGACTTCAAGACCGACAAGGCCTCGCTCAAGGGCAAGGTGATCGGCACCCAGCGCGCCACCCTGGCTGGCACCTGGCTGGAAGACAACTACGGTGACGACGTAGAGATCAAGCTGTACGACACCCAGGAAAACGCCTACCTCGACCTGGTTTCCGGCCGTATCGACGGCATCCTGGCCGACAAGTACGTGCAGTACGAGTGGCTGAAGAGCAAAGACGGCTCGAACTTCGAGTTCAAGGGCGAGCCGGTGATGGACAGCGACAAGATCGGCATTGCCGTGCGCAAGGGTGACACCAAGCTGCGCGACGACCTGAACAAGGCCCTGGCAGAAATCAAGGCCGACGGCACGTACAAGAAGATCAACGACAAGTACTTCCCGTTCAGCATCGAATGATCCGCCCCGACCGGCGCGCCCTTGCGGCGCGCCAGTCCCTAGAATGACCTGCCCATGAATATCGACCTGCACGGATTCGGTCCGGCCATGATGGCCGGCACCCTGATGACCGTAAAACTGGCGCTTTGCGCCTTGTTGCTGGGCCTGGTGCTGGGCCTGCTCGGCGCCCTGGCCAAGACTTCCTCGATCAAGCCGCTGCAATGGCTTGGCGGCTTCTACTCGACCCTGGTTCGCGGCGTGCCCGAACTGCTCTGGGTACTGCTTATCTATTTCGGCACCGTCGGGTTGATGAATACCCTCGGTGAAGCCCTGAACCTGCCGGGCCTGGAGCTCAGCGCCTTCGCTGCGGGCGTGATAGCCCTGGGCCTGTGCTTCGGCGCCTATGCCACCGAAGTGTTCCGTGGCGCCATCCTGGCGATCCCCAAGGGCCACCGTGAGGCCGGCCTGGCGCTGGGCCTGTCCAAGGGCCGCATCCTGTCGCGGATCATCCTGCCGCAGATGTGGCGCATTGCCCTGCCCGGCCTTGGCAACCTGTTCATGATCCTGATGAAAGACACCGCCCTGGTGTCGGTGATCGGCCTGGAAGAAATCATGCGCCATGCACAAATCGGCGTGACGGTGACCAAAGAGCCGTTCACCTTCTACATGGTCGCGGCCTGCATCTACCTGAGCCTGACCATCATTGCCATGATCGGCATGCACTTCATGGAAAAACGCGCCGCTCGCGGCTTTGCGAGGGCCGAACAATGAATTGGGAAGTCATCATCAAATGGCTGCCACGCCTGGCCCAGGGCGCGACCCTGACCCTGGAGCTGGTGGCCATCGCGGTAGTTGCCGGGTTGATCCTGGCCATCCCGCTGGGCATCGCCCGCTCCTCGCGCCACTGGTACGTGCGCGCGGTACCGTTCAGCTACATCTTCTTCTTCCGTGGCACGCCGCTGCTGGTGCAGCTGTTCCTGGTCTACTACGGCCTGGCGCAGTTCGACGCGGTACGTTCGAGTTCGCTGTGGCCGTACCTGCGCGACCCGTTCTGGTGCACCGTGCTGACCATGACCCTGCACACTGCTGCCTACATCGCCGAGATCCTGCGCGGCGCGCTGCAGTCGATCCCCAAGGGCGAGATCGAGGCGGCGCGGGCGCTGGGCATGTCGCGGGGCAAGACACTGTTCTACATCATGCTGCCACGCGCCGCGCGCATCGGCCTGCCGGCGTACAGCAACGAAGTGATCCTGATGCTCAAGGCCAGTGCCCTGGCCAGTACCGTGACCCTGCTGGAACTGACCGGCATGGCCCGTACCATCATCGCCCGCACTTACCTGCCGGTAGAGATCTTCTTTGCCGCCGGGGTGTTCTACCTGGTGATCTCGTTCGTACTGGTGCAAGGCTTCAAGCTGCTGGAGCGCTGGTTGCGCGTGGATGCGTGCCAAGGCCGCTAGACCACCTAGCCTTCTTCGCGGGTAAACCCGCTCCCACAGAGACCCCACGGCCTTCAAGCTGTGCACTATACCTGTGGGAGCGGGTTCACCCGCGAAGAGGCCCTAAAACCCAACACACTTCCTCCCCATGCCCAACCACCTCCACAGCCCCCACCTGAGCACCCGCTTCCAGGCCCTCGACCAGTTCCTGATCGAGCACCAGCAGCTGTGGAAACCCCGCCCCTTCACCACCCTGCACCTGGCCTGGGAAACCGCCCACCCCGAGCTTGCCGCCCACCTGCGCCAATGCTCCCTGGCAGACGCCGAAACCGACACCACCGCGGCCACGTTGCCCGCCCCGTTCCCGCAACTGGCCCAGCAAGCCCGACAGCTTTCGGCCCTCGGTAACCTCCCGAAAACCGATCTGCCTACCGCCGCGCACCGCCTCGACGTCGCCGTCCCCGGCCGCAAATGGCAGCAGATCGAAGCCTTCGCCAGCCACCTGGCCTTCCGTGAACAGCCCCGCCACTGGCTGGACTGGTGCTCCGGCAAAGGCCACCTGGGCCGCCGCCTGCTGCAACCCGGCCAGCAGCTGACCTGCCTGGAGTACGACACCGAGCTGGTCGCCGCCGGCCAGGCCCTGAGCGCGCACCACCATTTGCCGGCGCAGCATGTGCACCAGGATGTGATGGCCGACGACAGCGCCCGCCACCTGGCTGGCGACAAAAGCGTGGTCGCCCTGCATGCCTGTGGCGACCTGCATGTACGCCTGATGCAACTGGCCAGCCAGCAAGGTTGCCGGCAACTGGCCGTGGCGCCCTGCTGCTACAACCGCATAGCGGCGCAGCAATACCAGGCGTTATCCACAGCCGCCCAAGCCTCCAGCCTGCGGCTGTCACTGGACGACCTGGGCCTACCCTTGAGCGAAACCGTTACCGCCGGCGCCCGCGTGCGTCGCCAGCGCGACACCTCGATGGCCCGGCGCCTGGGCTTCGACCTGCTGCAACGCCAGCAGCGCCAGACTGACGAGTACCTGCCGACACCTTCACTACCTGTGGCCTGGCTGGAGAAGCCTTTCGAGCAATACTGCCGCGACCTGGCCGAACTCAAGCAATTGCAGCTGACTGGCAACCCGGACTGGGCAGCCCTGGAAGCCGCCGGCTGGCAGCGCCTGGCCGAGGTCCGCAACCTGGAGCGTGTGCGCAACCTGTTCCGCCGGCCGCTGGAGCTGTGGTTGGTACTCGATCGCGCCCTGTTCCTCGAAGAACAAGGCTACAACGTGCGCCTTGGCCTGTTCTGCGACTACCCACTCACCCCGCGCAACCTGCTTATCCTCGCCGAACGCGACCGTTAGCCGCAGCACAACCTGTGGATAACTCTGTGAACAAGCTTGTGATTACCTGTTGGATCCAAGCGCTATTTCAAGCGTTTGGCTTATTCCGGCTTGCCCGTCAAGGCCAGTAAAAACAGGCGTTTGCGCAAAGACAGGCGGTGTAGCGCTCCGGCATGCCTTTCGCGCAAGTCGCCGATGCCACTTGTGCATAAACATTTCTTGTGGTTGGCGACTGCGTCTAAAGCCTTACTCAGAATGGCCTGATTTGCGCGGTGCCTTGTGGGAGCCTTTCAATGCGCCTTGTTCTTGGCAATCTCGATATCGTTCATCAGCGCCTTGGCCATGTCGCACAGATAATCGGCGGCACCCAGGAATTTATGGTCATCCTCCATATCCCCCTCGCGCACCAGGTGCTTGATGTAGCCCATCAGGATCGAGACATGTTCGTAGGCAGCATCGACTGGGACACCGGGCTCGACGCGTAGCAGATTGAGGGATGGGTTGCCGGCTGCGAGGAAGGTTTCCACGCCTGCGGTGGTGATGGGTTTGATGATGGTTTTCTTCATGGCATAAATCCTTACTCGGGGAGGGGACTGCCAGAAATCTTTCTCACGGATTTGGGTGGCAGCCGTACGCGGGGTGAGAAACCGGTCGAATAAGGAAGCCCGGCCAGACCGAAGTCTGCCCGCGTACGGCCACCATAAATGGGTAACGCTTATTCGATCAGGGTTCTCACACCCGGTCGCCAGAGCGACCCGAAAACGGTATCCGTGAGCCATTTCCCCGACAACAGCGATACTTCGGCGGCGCGCGTAGGATAGTTCCGAAGCATCCAAACCCTGAAGGCATTAGCCCCCTAGTTCAGAATTTTCGTACAGCTGATGGCCCTTTCGCGGGTAAACCCGCTCCCACTGGGAATCACACAAGGCTTGAGAACAGTGATATCCCTGTGGGAGCGGGTTCACCCGCGAAGAGGCCAGTACAGGCAACAAAAAGCTAAAGCCCCACCGCTGATCCCGCCCAACGGTGTATCATCCGCCCCCCAAATCATTAAAAAGTGACGTCGCGCGCTGCCCGCCAGCCCCGCGACCTTCTGGCGTTGCGCCAGAACCGACATGGACTAACGGACCCGACCATCGTGACCCAGACCAAGCCCCTCGCCCTGCTGACCCTCACCCTGGCCCTGACCGGCTGCGCCAGCGGCACCGCTCCCCACCCCACCAGCAGCCTGGGCTGGAACCACCCTGGCATGCAGCTGGGCGGCGACAACGGCCTGCCCCTGCGCACCGAAAGCCCCTGCCGCAAGCGCGGCTGCGACAACGACAAGCTGTTCTTCAACCCGGGCAAAACCGAGCCAAGCGTCACCACCATCCATCGCGGCTGGTAGGAAAATTCTTCTTTCAGGTCGGTGACTTAGGTCATTTGCGAACATTCGCAACGAAGTGGTTTACAGGCGCCAACCGATCGTTATAATGACGCCCCATTGCCGGTATAGCTCAGATGGTAGAGCAACTGACTTGTAATCAGTAGGTCCCGGGTTCGATTCCTGGTGCCGGCACCATACGAAGTATCAAAAAAGGCTCACCGAAAGGTGGGCCTTTTTTGTTTTCAGAGTCGCCCAACCACATCAGCCTTGGCCTTGAGGTCGATGCGGTCGGTGTAGGAGCTGGCTTGCCTGCGATGGGCTGCGCAGCGGCCCCCAACGATCCCAAAGAAGAGCGCAGGCTGAGACCAGACACGTCTTCCAACATAAACGCTTTGACTCGCCCACCCGACCCCGCCACGATTTATCGTAAATTTTAGATTTTCCTGCTGAGGCGTAATACCAGCGAGGCGATGACTGTGCCCTCGAATACGGCGCATGGGGCCCGGCATTGCGACACCTCCTCGCTCGATTACTCGCTAGAAAAACTCTGGGCGCTTGTGTCCTCTGACATGCCCCCCTCTGATCAACATGCCCGTCAGGCACTTGAGCACCTGGTCGTTCAAGCTACAAAAACCTCGCTGGACAAGCTCGACAAGGCCGTTGCCGAGACTTTCGCTCTCCTCTTCTGGTACAGAAACGAGGATATGCGCGAAGCACTGGAAAATCGCTTGAACATGCCAAGGCTCGCCCCCGTAAGGAAGCGGCGCCTGATGTATCTGGTTGACCGGCTTCGCCGTTTCCCATGCATGAAGCCGGAACAAGCCGAGCAGATGAAGAAGCTGGTCACCCGCTGGAAGGACCTGGCTCAAGATCTGAATGGCAAACAGGTAGAAAAGGCGCAAGCGGTAAACCGTTACGACAAGGTTGCTGCTACCTGGGGCGTGGCTGAGCCCGTATCCAGCCTGATGAGCCTGGTACTAGACCTGCAAACCCGGCACTTCGTAGATGCCCATCATCTGCCGAATGGCTATGCCCAGTTGGCAACGCGTCCACCTCAACACTGATCCGATAATGTTGGGTCAGTTGCTTGTAGTGGCTGTACTCCTCCCCAAGATTGATCTCAATCAAGCCTGACGCCAGCACGCAGCATAGCCTGAGATCAGTCAGCCCTTGAGGGACGGAAACCATGGCCAAGAAATTCCCCACAAACCCCAGCCACCCGGAGCGTATCTGCTGGGGCTGCGACCTGTATTGCCCGGCCAAGTCATTAGCCTGTGGCAATGGGGCGAGTCGGACCATGCACCCGGTGGAACTGTTTGGCGAGGACTGGGACAGTTTCGAGGACCGGCTGGAGAAGCCGATTGATCGCGAGCAAGGGACTGGGCCCAGGTGAAATGGAGCCGCTGTGCGGCCCATAGCCGGCAAGCCGAGCTCTCATAGAACTGCACATAGCTCATTGAATTAGCAGGGCCCTGTGGGAGCGGCTTTAGCCGCGAACACCGGCGCAGCCGGTGCCATGCACCGCGTTGGATTCTTCGCGGCTAAAGCCCACATGGACCGCATCTGCCTTGAACCATGTACAGAGCCCTACATTCAGGTAACAGTCTTTTACCGATTACCCAGGTTTTCCCCTCCCCGCCTTTGCCTATCCTATGCCCGGTCATCCTGCCTGCGATGGACCCATGAAACACTCTCTACCCAGCCGCTACGCCTGCCTCGCCCTCTGCCTGCTATTCACCTTCGCCAGCCTGCCGCTGCTACCCCAGCATGCCTGGCTGTGGCCGTTGACACTGATCACCGCGCTGCTCAGCCTGGTCGGCCTGAACGACCTGCGCCAAAGCCACCACGCCGTGCGCCGCAACTACCCGATCCTGGGCAACATCCGTTACCTGATCGAAACCATCCGCCCGGAAATCCGCCAGTACCTGATCGAAGGCGACGACGACAAGCTGCCGTTCTCCCGCTCGCAGCGTTCGCTGGTCTACGCCCGGGCCAAGAACGAAAGCGCCGAGAAGGCCTTCGGCACCCTCAACGATGCCTACAAGCCCGGCTTCGAGTTCATCAGCCATTCCATGCTGCCAGTGGCCACGCCAGACCCGGCATCGTTCCGCATCGCCATTGGCGGGCCGCAATGCCGCCTTCCCTATTCGGCGTCGATCTTCAATATCTCGGCCATGAGCTTCGGCGCCCTCAGTGCCAACGCTATCGCTGCCCTCAACCGCGGTGCGCGCATGGGCCGTTTTGCCCATGACACCGGCGAAGGCAGCATCAGCCCGTACCACCGCGAACACGGCGGTGACCTGATCTGGGAAATTGGCAGTGGCTACTTCGGCTGCCGCACCGAGGACGGCCGCTTCGACCCGCAGCGCTTTGCCGAGCAGGCGCGCTCGCCGCAGGTGAAGATGATCGAGATCAAGCTCAGCCAGGGCGCCAAGCCGGGCCACGGCGGCATCCTGCCGGGGCACAAGGTCAGCCCCGAAATTGCCGCAACCCGTGGCGTGCGCGTGGGTGAGGATTGCATCTCGCCGGCGGCGCACAGTGCCTTCCGCACACCCGTCGAGTTGCTGCACTTCGTTGCCAGCCTGCGCGAGCTGTCGGGCGGCAAGCCGGTGGGGTTCAAATTCTGCCTGGGCCACCCTTGGGAATTCATGGGCATTGCCAAGGCCATGCTGGCCACTGGTATCACCCCGGACTTCATCGTCGTCGATGGCAAGGAAGGCGGTACCGGTGCGGCGCCACGCGAGTTCAGCGACAACATGGGCGTGCCGATGCGCGAAGGCCTGATGTTCGTGCACAACACCCTGGTCGGCCTGAACCTGCGCGCCAGTATCCGCATTGGCGCGGCGGGCAAGATCGTCAGCGCCTTCGACATCGCCAGCGTGCTGGCCATCGGGGCGGACTGGGTCAACTCCGCGCGCGGCTTCATGTTCGCCATCGGCTGCATCCAGTCGCAGAGCTGCCATACCAACAAATGCCCGACCGGCGTGGCCACTCAAGACCCGCTGCGCCAGCGCGCCCTGGTGGTGCCGGACAAGGCCGAGCGGGTGGCCAGTTTCCACCGCAACACACTGCATGCGCTGGCCGAAATGTTGGCTGCCGCGGGCCTGGAACACCCTTCGGAGCTCAAGCCAAAACACCTGGCGCGGCGTATCAGCCCCAGCGAAATCGGGCTGTTCTCGGATCTGCACACATTCCTCAAGCCGGGCGAATTGCTCAGTAGCTCGATTGAAAGCGAGTTTTATGCGCGGATGTGGCGGATGGCGCGTAGTGACAGCTTTGCGCCGGAGACTGGGGAGGGAGAGGTGAAGGTTGCCGGGGTACGGCGCAGGGAAGTGGAGCCGGCGTGAAAGCCGGGGGCCGCTTTGCGGCCCTTTCGCGACACAAGGCCGCTCCTACAGGAGTACGTAATCTCATGTAGGAGCGGCCTTGTGTCGCGATGGGCTGCAAAGCAGCCGCTAGGCCATCAGATCAGGATCAGAAGATGCTGATCGGGTACTCGACGAATACGCGGACTTCGTTGCCGTCGTCGTTGTAACCGTTCTGCTGCACGGCGTTGTTGGTACGCACGAACGAGCTACGCAGCTTGATCGACAGGTCCTTGGCCGGGCCGTCCTGCACCACGTAACGGATCTGGTTGAAGATCTCGCGTTCTTTACCTTCACCGAAGCCCTGCGGGTTGGCGACGTTGCGGGTGTTGATGTTGTCACCCACCACGTAGGCCAGCTTGTAGGTCAGGCCCGGGATGCCGTAGGCACCGAAGTCCAGGCCGTAGCCCAGCTGCCAGGAACGCTCGTCTTCGGCGTTGAAGTCGGACCAGTACGAGTTGGCCAGGTAGATGGTCGAACCACCGTCACCCACGCCACCCTCGTTCTGGTACCAGCCGTAGTTGTAGCCGGTGCTGCCAGTGCTGCGCTGGTGGGCGATGGTGAACGAGTGCGCACCGTACGCGTAGGTGGCTGCCAGGCTCCAGATGGTGTTGGAGTCGCCGTTCAGGCCAGCGGATTTCACGAACTTGTCGTCGATGTCCGACTTGTAGCCATTGAAGTCCAGGGTCAGGGACTGGTCGTTGGCAATCGGGAAGACATAGTTCAGGCCGAGGTAGTGCTTCTTCATCACGTCTTCGTTGTCGGCGGTGTACAGCGAAGCGGTGAAGTTGTCGGTGAACTTGTAGCTACCACCGAGGACGTTGATCGACTTCAGGCCACCACCGTCACGGCGCTCGGCGCTCTTGCGCGCTTCCTGGGTGAAGCGGCCGGCGTTCAGTTCCAGGCCCTGGATCTCTTTGGAGGTAATCAGGGTACCGGTGAAGCTTTCTGGCAACAGACGGGCGTCGTCGTACTGCAGCACTGGCAGTGCCGGCATCTGGTCACCGTACTTGAGCACGGTGTTGGAGATGCGGAACTTCACTGCAGCGCCACCACGGGCCAGGTTGTGCGGCGAGTTGGCGTTGCCATTCTCGTCCTTGAAGTCCGAAGGCTTGAAGAAGTCGACACCGGCGCCACCGTTGTGGCCCTTGCCGCCGTCCAGACGCACGGCATACAGGCCGAATGCATCTACGCCGACACCGACGGTGCCCTGGGTGAAGCCGGAAGAGAAGTTCGCGATGACGCCCTGGCCCCATTCGATCTGGTCGTCGGTGCCGTGTTTCTTGTCGCGGTTGATGTAGGCGTTGCGCAGCAGGACGTTGGCGTGGCTGTCCTCGATGAAGCCTTTGCTGTCGGCCTGATCATTGGCCTGTGCCTGGGTCGCGGCGATCATCGCCAGGGCGACCAGGCTGATCCTGGTTTTCAACATGTTGTTTTCCTTATTTCTTAATCAAAAACGCTCTGCAATATGACGCCAGGAACCAACGCCCCTTCGTAGGTTCGACGCTATGCGGATCCAGACTGGAAGGCCTGCCGGTAATCACACGGCGGCCTCTGGCAGCAGCATGGCCAAGATCATGGCCAGCAGGCGTTGGCCGAATCCTAGCCGCGTGCGATTACAAATGTCAAAAAGTCGTGAAATGCAGGTTGATATAACCAAAATCACCGACGGTCCCAGCGCATTTCCATACCGGGTGGCGCTATCAGTGGGCAATTTATCTCTCGTGCGAAAAGTCCTTTTGATCGAACGGACAGTTTTCCTGTTCAGACGCTTTCGCAGCGCAAGGTTGCTCCTACCGGGGCGCGCGGGGCGGCAGAGGTTGTTACAAAGGGACACATATGTAAATACAAGCCTTTACAAATCCACATGCAATAGTAAATAGCAAGCATTACCATTCGCGCTTATTTTCACCTGCTAGCTCCGGATGCGCCCATGCTTGTACCTTGCCGCCTTTCCCCCCTGACGCTTGGCCTGTCGCTGCTGTTCAACGCTGGCCTGGCCAGTGCCACCACCACCACCCTGCCGGAACTGTCGGTCACCGCCGACAGCGAACGCGAGAAAGACACCCCCCGGGTCAAGGAGGTAAGCACCGCGACCCGCACCTCGACGCCGGTACGTTATGTGCCGCAGGCCATCGACACGGTGAAGACCGCCAATGTGCTGGATTACGGCAGCAATACCCTGGGCAAGGCGCTGGAAGGCATTCCCAACGTCAGCAGCGGTGCCGACACCCGCTTCGACAGCGTGCGCATCCGCGGCTTCGAGGCCAGCAACGACTTCTACCTGGACGGCATTCGCGACGACAGCCAGTACATTCGCGACCTGCATAACATCGAGCGGGTCGAAGTGCTCAAGGGGCCGGCAGCGGTGCTGTATGGCCGTGGCAGCCAGGGCGGTATCGTCAACCGGGTCAGCAAGGCACCGGAGCATGGCCGCCGCTCGACCATCGAGGCACAGGCCGGCAGCGAAGACCTGCGCAGCCTGTACGCCGACCTCAGCGCCGACCCCAGCGACACCGTCAGCCTGCGCCTGAACATGGGCAACCAGGACAACAACAGCTTCCGCGACGGCATCGACGGCAGCCGCCAGCTGTTCGCCCCGTCGATCAGCTGGCAGGTCACCCCCGACCTGAACTGGCTGGTGCAATATGAATACAGCCGCTACAACCGCACCCCGGACCGTGGCATCCCCGGGGTCAACGGCCGCCCGGCCGATGTCAGCCGCAGCACCACCTATGGCGATACCCAGCGCGACTACATCGACGACCGCGCCCAGTCGCTGCGCTCGCGCCTGAACTACCAGCTGAACGAAACCTGGCAGTTGCGCCATACCCTGGGCTTGTTCAAGCTCGACAGCGAGTTCGACAACACTTACGTCACGGGCTACAACGCCAGCACCGATGTCTTGACCCGCCAGCGCTGGCAGCAGGACCTTAACACCCGCAACCTGTTCAACAACCTGGAGGCCGAGGGCGACTTCGACACCCTGGGCCTGGAGCACAAGCTGTTGCTGGGCCTGGAGTTCGGCAACCAGAAGCGTGATCCGGTGCTGTATAAGGCGGTTGACCAAGAACTGCAGGGCCTGGGCAAACCCGGCCGCAACCAGCAACTCAATGGCAACCTGGCACTGTGGAGTGACAACCACACCGTGGTCGATAGCCGCGGCCTTTACCTACAGGACCAGATCCGCCTGAACGATCAGTGGCAGGTTCTTGCCGGCGTACGCTTTGACCAGTTCGAAGTGCAGACCACCGACAAGGATGGCCGCCGCGAACCACAGGACAGCAATAGCACCAGCCCACGCCTGGGCGTGGTCTACACACCGTGGCGCGACCATTCGCTCTACGCTTCGTGGAGCAAGACCTTCTCGCCGGTAGGTGGTGGTCTGATCGGCATCACCCCAGGCGCAAAGGGCAACGGTAACGACGCCAAGCCGGAAGAAACCCGGCAGAAGGAAATCGGGGTGAAGAGCGACTGGCTCGACCAGCGGCTGACCACCACCCTGGCCATCTACGAGCTGGAACTGTACAACCGCCGCACCCGCGACCCGCATAACCCGGCAAACATCCTGCTCAGCGGCTTGCAGCGTTCGCGCGGTATCGAGTTGACCGCCACCGGCAATATCGTTGGCAACTGGTATGTACGCGGTGGTATCGGCCTGCAGGATGCGACCATCGTCAAGGACAACAACGGGCAGGAAGGCAACCGCATCAATGACGTGGCCAAGCGCAACGGCAGCCTGTTCGTGACCTGGAAACCGGAGCTGGGCTGGTACGCCGAAACCGGCCTGACGCTAGTGGGTGAGCGTTATGCGGACAACCAGAACACCACGGTGTTGCCGGGGTATGGCCGTTGGGATGCATTGGCGGGGTACCGCACCCATGACTGGGATGTGCGGGCGGCGCTGAGCAACATTGCCGACAAGACCTACTACAGTTCGGCGACCAGTGCAGCGCAGATCCAGGTAGGTGACCCGCGCAGCCTGGTGGTGACCGGCAGTTACAGCTTCTGATCTTTGTTGCCTGTACCGGCCTCTTCGCGGGCACGCCCGCGAAGAGGCCTTTACAGGTGATACCGATTCGATCAGTGCCACACCGCCATCAGCGCCTGCATTTCTGCTTCGCTGATCAGCCCTTGAGGATATCGTCCGGCAAGCAGACGTCGTGTGTCGGTCGTCCTGACCCTGATGCTTCCATGGTGTTTCAACCACTTCGCCACAAGCTTGAGCGATTGGTGATTCACTGCCGATGGGCGCAAAGCCGACTCACTTGCTGCGTTCATTTCTACACGTACTCCCTAGCCCGTGAGCAGCTAATTTAGGTAAGTATTGTTACAGATCCGAGAGCGCGGCATGGCCGAGCTATCTAACTGAAAACAATACAAAAAATATGCCACCACTGGCCTCCGGGTGCCTCCTTCGAAAAAAAAGGCCCGTCATATGACGGGCCTCTTCATTCACAGTGCGCTCAACGCTTGACCGGCGCCGGTTGCTGCTGGGTCAGGCAGTGGATGTTGCCACCGCCCAACAACAGTTCGCGACCAGGAATCATCACCACCTCGTGGTCGGGGAAAATCTTCGCCAGGATCGCTTTGGCCTCAGCATCCGCCGGGTCGTCGAAGCTTGGCGCGATGATGCCGCCGTTGACGATCAGGAAATTCACGTACGAGCCGGCCAGGCGCACTGATGGGTCACGCTCCTGGCTGCCGGCCACCTGATCGACACCGGCACACTCTTCGGCAGTGGCGAACAGCGGGCCCGGGATCGGCATCTTGTGCACGATGAACTCACGGCCCTTGGCGTCGCGGGTGTTCTTCAACACCTCCATGGCGGCGTGACAGCGTGCATAGTTGGGGTCGTTGGAATCATCGGTCCAGGCCAGTAACACTTCGCCCGGGCGCACGTAACAGCAGAAATTGTCGACGTGGCCATCAGTCTCGTCGTTGTACAGGCCATCCGGCAGCCAGACCACGGTGTCCACCGCCAGATGGTCGCGCAGCACCGCTTCGATCTGCTCGCGGTTCAGGTGTGGGTTGCGGTTGCGGTTAAGCAGGCATTCTTCGGTGGTAATCACGGTGCCTTCGCCGTCCACGTGGATCGAGCCGCCCTCGAGCACGAAGCCTTCGGTGTGGTAACGCTGGCAGCGTTCCATTTCCAGCACCTTGGCCGCCAGTTCCTCGTCGCGGTTCCACGGTGCGTACAGGCCACCGTCGAAGCCGCCCCATGCATTGAAGCCCCAGTCCACCCCGCGCACTTCACCCTGGTCGTTGATGACGAAGGTCGGGCCAGTATCGCGCACCCAGGCGTCGTCGTTGCTGATCTCGACCACGCGGATGTTCGGCTGGTCGAGCTGGCGACGGGCATTTTCGTACTGGCCAGCGGAAACCGCGACGGTTACCGGCTCGAAGCGGGCAATGGCCTTGGCCAGAGTCACATGGGCAGCCTGCGCCGGCTTGCCGCCCAGGCGCCAGTTGTCCGGGCGCTCCGGCCAGACCATCCACACCTGGGTTTGCGGGGCCCACTCGGCGGGCATGTGGAAACCATCGGCACGGGGAGTGGAGTTGAGGGTTTTCATGGTTGACCTCTGTGATGGCCCTGAGCCGGACTGTGCTGGGGCGTTTGCTAATTTATAACCGATATATATCGATATTTGAAGCCCGAAAATCGCGAAATACGCGAACAGGTAGCATCAATAAACCGATAACAATCGACACAATTACAACCGTGCCCAAGGAGCGAGACGGCATGACATCTACCATAGCCAGACCTTGTGAAGCCCGTTACAGCGCAATGCGGAAAAAACCGGCGAGACCGGCTAGGGTCAATACGTGGGTAAAACGGGCCAGCGAACCGCTATGAACATAATCCCTACCGCAATCCCTGAAGTACTGATCATCGAGCCGAAGGTTTTCGGTGACAGCCGTGGCTTTTTCTTCGAGGCATTCAATGCCCGTGAGTTCGCCCGGCAAACCGGCGTGAATGTCGAGTTCGTCCAGGATAACCACTCACGCTCCATCAAAGGTGTACTGCGCGGGCTGCACTACCAGGTAGAAAATACCCAAGGCAAGCTGGTGCGGGTGGTGCAGGGGGAAATCCGTGATGTTGCCGTGGACGTGCGCAAAAGCTCGCCGACCTTCGGCCAATGGGTCGCGGTGCAACTGTCGGCCGACAACCATCGCCAGTTGTGGATTCCACCCGGTTTCGCCCATGGTTTTGCGGTGATGAGCGAGTCGGCCGAATTCCTCTACAAGACCACCGACTACTACAACCCGGGCGCCGATCGTTGCATCCGCTGGGATGACCCGACGCTGGCCATCGACTGGCGGCTGCAGCAGCCACCGGTGCTGTCAGACAAGGACAAGCTCGGCCTGCCGCTGGCAAAGGCGGAACTGCTGCCTTAACTAGCGCATAATTGCGTCAGACTTTTCTGACGCCTTTACGTGATGATTGCAAAACCCACGCCCCCACGCCGTCCCCGTTGGCGCAGCCTGGCCCTGTTGGCCCTGTGCCTGGCCCCATTACTGTGGCCCCTGCATCACCTGGCCGAACGTTACTACCAGGAAGAACTGGCCTCGCAGAACCGCCAGACCCTCGACCTGTATGTCGCCAACCTGCTCGGTACCCTGCATCGCTACGAAACCTTGCCGCAGATACTCGGCGACCTGCCGGCGCTGCGCGGGGTACTGGCCGACCCGTTGCGCCTGGAAGCGGTGACCAACGCCAACCGCCTGCTCAAGGACATCGTCCAGCAGACCGGCGCCGAGGTGATGTACCTGATGGACGTCAGCGGCAACACTCTGGCCGCCTCCAACTGGGACAAGCGCGACAGCTTCGTCGGCCGCAACTTCGCCTTCCGCCCCTACTTCAACGAAGCCATGGCCGGCCGCCTGGGGCGCTTCTTCGGCCAAGGCACCACGTCGGCCAAGCGCGGCTACTTCTTTGCCGCTGCCGTGCGTGACCGTGAACGCATCGTTGGCGTACTGGTGGTCAAAGTCGACCTCGACCACACCGAAACCCTGTGGGGGCGCACCCCCGAGCAGCTGTTGCTGACCGACCACAATGGCGTGGTCATCCTGACCTCGCGGCCCGACTGGCGCTTCCGCGCGACCCGCGCGCTGACCGAGGCCGAGCGCCAGGCCATCATCGCCATCCAGCCCTACCCGACCCAAGCCCCACAACCGCTGGTGCTCAACCCGGACGCCTGGATCAGCCAGACCCGCGATATCAAGGAAACCGGCTGGCAGGTCAGCATCCTTGCCCCGCGCATGCTGGTCGACCGTTCGGTACAAACAGTGATGGCCATCGGTGCTGGTACCCTGCTGGTGCTGATGTTGCTCGCCGGCCTGGTGATGCAGCGACGCCGCCACTACATCGACCGCATCGACTTCGAGGCCCGTGGCCGCCAGGAACTGGAAAAACGCGTGGCCGAGCGCACCGCCGACCTCGAAGGCCTGAACACCCGGCTCAAGAGCGCCGTACTGGAACGCGAGAACGCCCAACAGGAGGCCGTGCGCGCCCAGGACGAACTGGTGCAGGCCGGCAAGCTGTCGGTACTCGGCACCATGTCGGCCAGTATCAGCCACGAGCTCAACCAGCCACTGGCCGCCATCCGCAGCTACGCCGAAAACGCCGAGATCCTGCTCGACCACCAGCGTATCGAGGACGCCCGCGGCAACCTCAAGCTGATTGGCGAGCTGACCGGGCGCATGGCGTCGATCATCGCCCACCTGCGCGCCTTCGCCCGCCGTGACCGCCATGCCCCGGAGAGCGTGGCCCTGCAGCCGGCCCTGGACGATGCCCTGGCGCTATTGGCCAAGCGCCGCCGGGCAATGGCCGTCGAGCTTATCCGCGACCTGCCGGAAGCCACCTTATGGGTACAGGCCGGCGAGACCCGCCTGCGGCAGGTGCTCGGCAACCTGCTGGCCAACGCCCTCGACGCCCTGACCGAAAAGGCCAATCCGCGCCGCCTGTGGCTAAGTGCCGAGCAGCGCGATGACTGCGTCTACCTGTACATTCGCGACAACGGCCCCGGCTTCAGCCGCCAGGCCCTGGAGCACGCCAAGGAGCCATTCTTCACCACCAAGACCCGCACCCAGGGCCTGGGCCTGGGCCTGGCCATCTGCGAAAGCCTGATGCGCGCCCTGGGCGGTGAACTGCTGCTGGCCAACCACCCGGAAGGTGGCGCACTGCTGACACTGCAGCTGCGTGTGGCCGCGCCTGGCGCTACTTTGCCCAATTCGGAGGACCCCTCGGCATGACCACCGAGACACTGATCGACAGCCGAGCCCAGGTCATCCTGGTCGATGATGATCCGCACCTGCGCCAGGCCCTGAGCCAGACCCTGGACCTGGCCGGGCTCAAGGTCGTCGCCCTGGCCGATGCCCAAGGCCTGGCCGAACGCATCGAGGCCGACTGGCCCGGCGTGGTGGTCAGCGACATCCGCATGCCGGGCATCGATGGCCTGCAGCTGCTGGAACAACTGCACGGCCGTGACAACGAGCTGCCGGTGCTGCTGATCACCGGCCACGGCGATGTGCCGCTGGCGGTGCAGGCGATGCGCGCCGGCGCCTATGACTTCTTGGAAAAACCCTTTGCCAGCGACGCCCTGCTCGACAGCGTGCGCCGCGCCCTGGCCCTGCGCCGCCTGGTGCTGGACAACCGTAGCTTGCGCCTGGCCCTGAGCGACCGCCAGCAACTGGCCACCCGCCTGGTAGGCCAGTCGCCGTCCATGCAGCGCTTGCGTGAGCAGATCGGCGCCCTGGCCGGCACCCGCGCCGATGTGCTGATCCTGGGTGAAACCGGGGCAGGCAAAGAGGTGGTGGCCCGTGCCCTGCATGACCTGTCCAGCCGCCGCGACGGACCGTTCGTGGCGATCAACGCCGGCGCACTGGCCGAGTCGGTGGTCGAAAGCGAGCTGTTCGGCCATGAGCCCGGTGCGTTCACTGGCGCGCAGAAACGCCGCATCGGCAAATTCGAGTTTGCCAACGGTGGCACGCTGTTTCTCGACGAAATCGAGAGCATGAGCCTGGATGTACAAGTAAAACTGCTGCGCATGCTGCAGGAACGGGTGGTCGAGCGCCTGGGCGGCAACCAGCTGATCCCGCTGGACATCCGCATCATCGCCGCGACCAAGGAAGACCTGCGCCAGTCTGCCGACCAGGGGCGCTTCCGCGCCGACCTGTATTACCGCCTGAACGTGGCGCCGCTACGTATCCCACCGCTGCGCGAACGCGGCGATGACATCCTGGTGCTGTTCCAGTACTTCGCCGACGCCGCCAGCCAGCGCCATGGCCTGCCGCCGCATGCCCTGCAGCCGGCCCAGCGCGCCATGCTGCTGCGTCACGACTGGCCCGGTAACGTGCGCGAGCTGCAGAACGCCGCCGAGCGTTTCGCCCTTGGCCTGGAACTGGCCCTGGACGGCCAGGCGCCACCTGCGGCAATGCCTTCGGCACCGATACCGAGCGGCAACCTCAGCGAACAGGTCGAGCAGTTCGAACGCTCACTGATCGCTGCCGAACTGGCCCAGCCACACAGCTCCATGCGCAGCCTGGCCGAGGCGCTGGGCATCCCCCGCAAGACCCTGCACGACAAGCTGCGCAAGCACGGCTTGAGCTTCGACGGCGGTAGCGGCGGGCATGACGATCAAGAGGACAACCGTTAATGAACAGCGATAGCCAGTACCTGCAGTCCGTCCTGCATGGCGACATCCCCCTGACCCGCGAAATGGGGCTGGAAGTGCTCGATTGGCAGCAGCACACCCTGCGCCTGCAATTGCCGCTGGCGGCCAACGTCAACCACAAGAGCACCATGTTCGGCGGCAGCCTGTACTGCGCCGCGGTGCTGGTGGGTTGGGGCTGGCTGCACCTGCGCCTGCGCGAGTCGGGGATCGATGACGGGCATATCGTCATCCAGGAAGGGCAGATCAGCTATCCGCTGCCGGTTACCGGGGCGGCGGTGGCGCGGTGTGCGGCGCCGGATGAGAAGACCTGGGAGCGTTTCGTGACCCTGTACCAGCGCCGCGGCCGGGCGCGGTTGACGCTGGAGACCACGGTGAGCAATGCCGGAAGCGACGAGCCTGCGGTGAAATTCAGCGGCCAGTACGTCCTGCACCGCTGAAACTGGAAGGCTGTCGCGATCCTTGTGGGATCGTCAGATCAGGCTCAGGAAGGCTTGACGCCACACAGCATTGGCCGGCAACGCCAGGAAATACGGGTTAAGCAACGACTCCCGCGGCGGGTACCGGAACGGCAAGCCATCCAGCCCGATCACCTCGCCCCCGGCCCCTTCCACTACACCCTGCGCCGCCGCGGTATCCCACTGCGAGGTCGGTGCCAGGCGCGGATAGCAATCGGCGCTTCCCTCAGCCAACAGGCAGAACTTCAACGAACTGCCGATATTGGCCAGCTCCAGCTCACCCACCGCTGCCCCCAGCCCAGCCAGCAGCGCTTCCTGTTCCGGGCTGGTATGGCGACGGCTGGCGACCACGGTGAAACGCTCACCCACCGGCGGCGCGTTGCGTACCTGGATCGCCTGGGCGGCCTCACCCGCCTCCGCACGCCAGGCGCCCAAGCCGCGACCACCGAAGTAGCAGCGCCCGTTGCTCGGCATGGACACCACGCCAAACACCACCTCGCCGTTTTCGACCAGGGCGATGTTGACCGTGAACTCCTCGCTGCCGGCGATGAATTCCTTGGTGCCGTCCAGCGGGTCCACCAGCCACCAGCGGCTCCAGCCCTGGCGCTCGGCCAACGGAATGTTGCAGTCCTCTTCGGACAGCACCGGGATTTGCGGCGCCAGCGCCAGCAGGCCATCGGCAATCACCCGGTGCGCCGCCAGGTCGGCGGCGGTGACCGGCGAATCGTCGGCCTTGTTGGTCACGGCCACATCGGCGCGCCAGAACGGCAGGATCGCCTGGCCCGCCAACAGGGCCAGCTTGACCACTTCGTGCATCAATTGCAGGTCGTTCATGCTTCCAGCAGCCCCCGCTGAATCAGCAGGTCACGCGCCAGGTACAGCGCCGCCAGGGCACGCCCCTCGGTAAACTGCGGGTGCATGGCCAGGGCCGAGAGTTCGCGCAGGTTGACCTTGTCGACCCGCATCGGCTCCGGCTCGTCGCCTTCCAGGCGCTCCTCGTACAGGTCGCTGGCCAGCACCACCTGGATCTTCTGGCTCATGTAGCCCGGCGACAACGAAAGCTCGGTCAGGTGCTCCAGCTGGCGCGCGCCAAAACCGGCTTCTTCCTTGAGCTCCCGGTCGGCTGCCGCCAGCACGTCCTCACCCGGCTCGATCAGGCCCTTGGGCAACGACAGCTCGTATTCGTCGGTGCCGCCGCAGTATTCCTCCACCAGTACCGCGTGCTCGGCATCGAGCATGGCCACGATCATCACCGCGCCATAGCCATTACCCCGGCCCACCAGACGCTCGTAGGTGCGCTCGTTGCCATTGCTAAAGCGCAATTGCACGGCTTCGACGCGGAACAGGCGGCTGCTGGCGACTATTTCGCGGCTGAGGACGGTGGGTTTCTGGCGCATGGGGCGGCTCCTTGGCGTGAACGGGTTACTATACCGTGGCTTGCCGACTGATCGAGAGTTTCCCATGCCTGTTCTTCCCTGGTCTGCCATCGATACCGTCCTGCTGGACATGGACGGCACCCTGCTCGACCTGCATTACGACAACCGCTTCTGGCTGGACCACCTGCCCCAGCGCTATGCCGAGCTGCACGGGGTAAGCCGGGCCATGGCGGAAATGGAGCTGCAGCCGCTGTTCGAGCGTAATGCCGGTACGCTGAACTGGTATTGCCTGGACTTCTGGAGCCGCGAGCTGCGGCTGCCGATCCGCGAACTGAAACAGGAAATCGCCGACCTGATCGCCCTGCGCCCGGATGCCGACACCTTCCTGGCAGCGATCCGCGACGCGGGCAAGCGCGTGGTGATGATCACCAATGCGCACCGGGATTCGCTGTCGCTGAAACTGGAGCGGGTGGAGCTGGCGCCGTATTTCGAGCGGCTGATCAGCTCGCATGACTATGGCTACCCGAAGGAAAGCCCGCAGTTCTGGGATGCCTTGCAGGCAGACATAGGCTTTGAACCGGGGCGCAGCCTGTTCATCGATGACACCTTGGCGATTCTGCGCAGTGCGCGACGGTTTGGCGTGGGGCATCTGCTGGCGGTGCGCCAGCCGGATAGCCAGGCAGGGCCGCGGGATACCGAGGAGTTTGCGGCGGTCGAGGACTACCGGGAATTATTGGTAGGCCTGCACGGGCCTCTTCGCGGGTAAACCCGCTCCCACAGGATCACCACAGGCCTGAACTGTGTGCGATCCCTGTGGGAGCGGGTTTACCCGCGAAGAGGCCGGTACAGGCTGCAGATATCATTCAGGAATACGCAACACCTGCCCCGGATAGATCTTGTCCGGGTGCTTGAGCATCGGTTTGTTGGCCTCGAAGATCTTCTGGTACTTGTTGGGGTCGCCATACACCTGCTTCGAAATGGCACTCAACGTATCACCCTTCGCTACCGTCACGAACCGCGCCGCCTGGGCCACCGGCCCGGTCACGGTAATCTGGTCATCGACAGTGGCCACGCCAGCGATGTTGCCCGCCGCCAGGATGATCTTCTCTTTCTCCTCCTGGCTGGCCACCTCGCCCTTGAGGGTGATCGTGTCTCCCTCTACAGTGGCCGTGATATTCGGATTGCCCAGACCGACACTCTCCACGTGTTTCTTCAACTGCTCTTCGGCATTGGCGTTGCCGGGGGTCAGCAGGTCGATCAACTTCTCGCCCGCTTCCTTGACGAAACTGAACAAGCTCATAGCGCTCTCCTTGTTGACGAAACCTCGGACACAGCAGTCTAGGCCAGCTTTTCTCCTACCGCCCCATGCGACCAATCGACGCGGTCTATCAAGGCATAGACCTTAGCGATTAGACGCCGCCGGCCCGCCCGCCTAGGCTTGTGCTATCAGAAAGCTGCCGATAGCCCCCGATGAACAGCAAACCTCCGGTCTGCGCGGCCTCATCGCCCTTGTCCATGCCCGCCGCCAGCAACACCTACGATTACATCCAGCTCAGCGACGCCAGACGCGACAGCACGCCCTTGGCCGAAGAAGTGGCCCTGGCCATTGCCTACAACGGCCTCAACCAGGCGGTGATGCTGGTCAGCCCCACCGACCTGGAAGACTTCGCCGTCGGCTTCAGTGTCGGCAGCGGCATCGTCGAAGGCACCACGGAAATCTACGACCTGAAGCTCTCCGGCAGCGGCTCGGCGATGTATGCCGACCTGGAGATTTCCAGCCGTGCGTTCTGGAACCTGAAAAACCAGCGCCGCCAATTGGCCGGCACCAGTGGTTGCGGCCTGTGCGGGGTCGAAGCGCTGGAGCAGGCACTGCCAGAGCTGGCCGAACTGCCTGGCGCACCCTTGCCACCGGCACAATGGCTGGTCGGCCTGCGTGAACGCATCGATGCCTTTCAGCCCCTTGGCCAGCACTGCGGCGCGGTGCATGCAGCGCTGTTCATGGACCGCCACGGCGAACTGCTGCTCGGCCGCGAAGATATCGGCCGGCACAACGCCCTCGACAAGCTGATCGGCGCCCTGCTGCGCCAAGGCATCGACAGCCAGGGCGGCCTGGCCATCGTCACCAGCCGCTGCAGTCTGGAGCTGATCCAGAAAGTGTTGCGGGCCGGCATCCAGACCCTTGTCAGCCTGTCAGCACCCACCGGCCTTGCCCTGCAATGGGCGCGCAAGCACAACCTCAACCTTATCCATCTGCCCAAGCACAGCGCACCGCGGGTCTACAGCCCAGCGGCGGAGTCGTAACAGTCGTGACCTCGTACCAGCACCTCCCGGACACCCCCCCAGCCTCCTCCCCTCGCTACAAGCCCTACCACGGTCCCGCCGGTGGCTGGGGCGCGCTGCGCAGCGTGGCCAAGGCCTGGGTTGGCAGCGACAACGCGCTGAAAAACATTCGCGCCTTGCTCAAGACCAACCAGAACGGCGGTTTCGATTGCCCCGGCTGCGCCTGGGGCGACTCGCCGGAAAACGGCATGGTCAAGTTTTGTGAGAACGGTGCCAAGGCGGTGAACTGGGAGGCGACCAAGCGTCGTGTCGATGCTGCGTTTTTCGCCCGCTACAGCGTCACTTCGCTACTGCAGCAGAGCGACTACTGGCTGGAGTACCAGGGCCGCCTGACCGAGCCGATGGTCTACGACCCACCCACCGATCGCTACCAGCCGATCAGCTGGGACGCAGCCTTCGCCCTGATCGCCCGCGAGCTGAACAAGCTGGCCGACCCTGACCAGGCCGAGTTCTACACTTCCGGGCGCGCCAGCAACGAAGCGGCATACCTGTACCAGTTGTTCGTGCGAGCCTACGGCACCAACAACTTCCCCGACTGTTCGAACATGTGCCATGAGGCCAGTGGCGTGGCCCTGGGGCAAAGTGTCGGGGTCGGCAAGGGCACCGTCACCTTCGACGACTTCGAGCATGCCGACGCCATTTTCGTCTGGGGCCAGAACCCCGGCACCAACCACCCGCGCATGCTCGACCCACTGCGCGATGCGGTAAAACGCGGTGCCCAGGTAGTGTGCATCAACCCGCTCAAAGAGCGTGGCCTGGAGCGCTTCCAGCACCCGCAGAACCCGCTGGAAATGCTGACCAACAGCGACCGGCCGACCAACACCGCATTCTTCCGCCCGGCCCTGGGCGGTGACATGGCGATGCTGCGCGGCATGGCCAAGTTCGTCCTGCAATGGGAACGCGAAGCCCAGGCCAAGGGCGAACCGGCCATCTTCGATCACGCCTTCATCGCCGAACATGGCCATGGCATCGACGACTACCTGACGGTAGTGGATGCCACCTCATGGGAACACATCCAGGCCCAGTCCGGCCTGGCGCTGGCCGACATCGAACTGGCCGCGCGCATGTACTGCCGCGGCAAGCGGGTGATCATGTGCTGGGCGATGGGCATTACCCAGCACCGCCATTCGGTGCCGACCATCCAGGAAATCGTCAACCTGCAGATGCTGCGCGGCAACATCGGCGTGCCAGGCGCCGGCCTGTGCCCGGTGCGCGGCCACAGCAACGTGCAGGGTGACCGCACCATGGGCATCAACGAGCGCCCGCCGACGGCCCTGCTGGACGCCATCGAGCAGCGTTTCGGTTTCCCCGTGCCCCGGCACAACGGCCACAACACCGTCGAGGCGATCCACGCCATGCTCGACGGCCGAGCCAAGGTGTTCATCGGCCTGGGCGGCAACTTCGCCCAGGCCACGCCGGACACCGAGCGTACTGCCCAGGCACTGCGCAACTGCGAGCTGACCGTGCACATCAGCACCAAGCTCAACCGCAGCCACCTGGTGCACGGCAGGCAGGCACTGATCCTGCCGTGCCTGGGCCGTACCGACATCGACCTGCAGGCCAACGGGCCACAGGCGGTAACGGTTGAGGACTCGTTCAGCATGGTCCACGCCTCCAATGGCCAGCTGAAGCCACTGTCGACGCAGATGCGCTCGGAGCCGGCGGTCATCGCCGGTATCGCCGCCGCCACCTTGGGCAAGAAGCCCGTGGACTGGCACTGGCTGGTTGCTGACTACGATCGTATTCGCGAGCTGATCGGCGACACCATCGCCGGCTTCAGCGGCTTCAACCAGCGCCTGCGCGAGCCGGGCGGTTTCTACCTGGGCAACAGCGCCGCCAGCCGCGAATGGAAGACCAGCACTGGCCGCGCCAACTTCAAGGCCAACCTGCTGCCCGATACGCTGCTAGACGAGCGCGTACGTGCCAGCGGCCAGCTGCCGGACCTGATCATGCAGTCGATGCGCTCGCACGATCAGTACAACACTACCATCTACGGCCTGGACGACCGCTACCGCGGCGTGCGCGGCCAGCGCGAGGTGCTGTTCGCCAACGAAGCCGACATCATCCGCCTGGGCTTCCAGCCGGGGCAGCAGGTCGACATCGTGTCGTTGTGGGGAGATGAGCATGTGCGCCGTGTGCACGGCTTTACCCTGCTGGCCTTCGATATCCCGGCCGGGCAGGCGGCGGCTTACTACCCGGAGGTGAATCCGCTGGTGCCGCTGGAAAGCATTGGCGATGGCAGCCATACGCCGACGTCGAAGTTCATTGCCATCAAGCTGGAGCGTGCGCAGGACGACGGGCGTATCCTCTAGAAATGCGCCGGCCTCTTCGCGGCTAAAGCCGCTCCCACAGGGATACCACAAGGCCTGAGAGCAGTGGTCTCCCTGTGGGAGCGGCTTTAGCCGCGAAGAGGCCAGAAGCCCCCCGCAAAAATCAAAAAAGCCCTGTTCCATAGCGGTTCAGGGCTTCGTCATAAAAAGCTCAGACAGCGGAAAAAAGATAAAGTTTCATAGTAAATACAGTAAGTTAGAGAATTGTGTACAAGTCGTGTTACTCGTCGGATTTCCGTTGCCAGAGGCGTTTGTTAGGCTCAAATTCGCCTCGTCATCCCTATGAGGCTCTCTTGATGAAGAAGTACTCCTCGATACTGTTGTTGTCTTTCAGCTTGCTCAGCGGCGTTGCCATGGCGGGCGGCACCACCGAGGCCGGCATTGGCGGCGCATTGGGTGGGGTACTGGGCTCTGTCGTGGGCCAGTCCATTGGTGGTAGCACAGGCGGCGCGATCGGCGCTGGCCTGGGCGGCGCAGCTGGCAGTGCAGTCGGTGCCAACAAGCACCAGCGTGGTGAGGCAGCCATCGGTGGCGCATTGGGCGCCGCGGGCGGCAACGTGGTCGGCCGCTCCATGGGCGGCACTACCGGTAGCTACATTGGCGCGGCAGCCGGCGGTGGCGCCGGTGGCGCACTGGGTAACTACATGGGTAAAGAAGCCGACAGAGACGATTACCACGATGGCCGCCGCTACCGTCGTGGCTATGACGACGACCGTCGCCACTGGGACCGTGGCCACCATTATGGCCATCGCAAGCACAAGCGCCACTGGCGCCACTAACGCCTGAGGGCCCTGCCCCGGCAACAAAAGCCCCGCCCCTGCCCGCGGGGCTTTTTTATGCCTGCTGTTCCAGCAGGATGCCAGACAGGATCACCTGCAACGCCGCCGGCAACGCCACAGGCCGGCCACTGGCGCGTTCGATGAACACCTGCACCACCCTGCCTGCCGCACACGCCTCCGGCTCCCCCGGGCGGAACAGGGCCAGTCGATATTCCACCGTGCTGCCCGCCAGGCGCGCCACCCCCAGCCCCACTTCCAGCACGTCCGGGAAGCCCGGCAGCGCGTAGAAATCCGCCGCCGAACTGACCACGAAGGCTGCCAGCTCACCGTCACGCAGGTCCAGTTCGGCCTGTTCGACGAGAAACGCCTGGATGGCGGTTTCGAAGAAACCGTGCACGGTGGCCCCGGCGATATGGCCGTTCAGGTCGTTGTCCTGAGGGCGGGTGAGGATGGGGTGGAAGTGGGAGAAGGCAGTGCGCTGAGGGGATTCGGTCATCTGGCTGGCTCTTGTCTTCGCAATGGATGCTGACAGTGAAACAGAAAAACCGGATTTCCGCTGCCCGCTCCCACAATGACCGCGCTAATTCACAGGAACAAAAAAGCCGCCCAAAGGGGCGGCTTTCTCGTTGCAGGCGGGCTCAGCTTACAGCTGCGGACCAGCGGCCTTGATGGCGTCGGAAACTTCGAACTTCTTGAAGTTTTCGATGAACAGCTTGGCCAGGCCTTTGGCGGCCTCGTCGTAGGCAGCCTTGTCAGCCCAGTTGGTGCGTGGGTTGAGCAGCTCGGTTTCAACGCCTGGAACGGCCTTCGGCACGTCCAGGTTGATGATGTCCAGGTGCTCGGTTTCGGCACCGACCAGCGCGCCGCTCTGGATCGCCGCGATCACGGCACGGGTGGTCGGGATGCTGAAGCGCTTGCCAACGCCGTAGCCACCGCCGGTCCAGCCGGTGTTGACCAGATAGACCTTCGAGTTGAAGCCCTTGATACGCTTGATCAGCAGCTCGGCGTATTCGCCAGCCGGGCGCGGGAAGAACGGGGCGCCGAAGCAGGTGGAGAAGGTCGACTTGATGCCGCTGCCCGAACCCATTTCGGTGGAACCGACCAGCGCGGTGTAGCCAGACAGGAAGTGGTAGGCCGCCTGCTCGTTGTTCAGGATCGAAACCGGAGGCAGAACACCAGTCAGGTCGCAGGTCAGGAAGATGACTGCGTTCGGCTCGCCGCCCAGGTTCGCTGCGGAACGCTTGGCAACATGCTCCAGCGGGTAGGCCGCACGGCTGTTCTGGGTCAGGCTGACATCGCTGTAGTCGGCGTGCTTGTTGGCGTCGAGAACGACGTTTTCCAGCACGGCGCCATGCTTGATGGCTTTCCAGATGACCGGCTCGTTCTTCTCGGACAAGTCGATGCACTTGGCGTAGCAACCGCCTTCGATGTTGAAGACCACACCCTCGCCCCAGCCGTGCTCGTCGTCACCGATCAGGTAACGGCTTTCGTCGGCCGACAGGGTGGTCTTGCCGGTGCCGGACAGGCCGAAGAACAGGGTCACATCGCCTGCTTCGCCGATGTTGGCGGCGCAGTGCATCGGCAGTACGTCGGCAGCCGGCAGCAGGAAGTTCTGCACCGAGAACATGGCTTTCTTCATTTCGCCGGCGTAGCGCATGCCAGCGATCAGCACTTTCTTCTGGGCGAAGTTGATGATCACGCAACCATCGGAGTTGGTGCCGTCACGCTCAGGCTCGCACACGAAGTTGGCAACGTTGAGGACCTGCCACTCGCCACGGCCAGCCGGGTTGTACTGCTCCGGGTTGATGAACAGGCAACGGCCGAACAGGTTCTGCCAGGCAGTCTGGGTGGTCATCTTCACCGGCAGGTAGTGCTCGGCGGCCGCCCCTACGTGGACGTAGGAGACGAAGTGATCCTGGGCGTTGTTGAACGCCTCGACGCGGTCCCACAGGGCATCGAACTTGTCGGCCGGGAACTTGCGGTTGATCGGGCCCCAGGCAATGGCGTCCTGAGTGGAAGGTTCTTCGACGATGAAACGGTCAGCCGGCGAACGGCCAGTACGGTGACCAGTCTCCACGACCAGTGCACCAGTATCGGCTAGTACGCCTTCACCGCGTTGCAGCGCTTCTTTTACCAGCTCATCGACGCTCAGGTCGGTGTACACGGTGTTGTTGGCTTGCGTCATGAGATACCCCATCCGGCCCGAGGCCGAGTGCTCCAAACGTTTTGTAGTTGTCTTGAAAAAACTACTACAGCGAAAAAAGTGGCCGGATTATGCCAGAAACGCCCAAAAAAAGTAGGCCCCTCCTGTCAGAACTGCGCTTTTGCGCAATTAGACAGGAGATTGTCCTGTAGTTAAACGTTTCAGTGACGAGTTTCTGAGGCTACGTCAGTGCCGCCACCGGCAAACAGTTGCGCCACATCGCTGGCGTCGAAGAAATAGCGCTCGTTGCAGAACTGGCAATCGATCTCCACCTGCCCGCCGCATTCTTCCACCAGCGCCTTGGCGTCGTGCTCGCCCAAACTGACCAGCGCATTGCCGGAACGTTCGCGCGAGCAGCTGCAGTTGAAGCGCAACGGCTGGATGTCGAACAGGCGCACGGCATCTTCATGGTACAGGCGGTGCAGCAGGGTTTCGTTGCCTTCGGCCCACTCCTCAGGCTTGAGGGTCTTGGCCAGGGCCACCACGTGCTGCCAGCTGTCCTCACGCTCTTCGTCGTCCGGCTGGCGATCGCGCGGCAGTTGCTGCAGCAGCAGGCCACGGGCCTTGCCGCCTTCGGCGTTGAGCCAGAAGCGCGTGTTCAGCTGCTGCGACTGGACAAAGTAGTTGGTGAAGCATTCGGCCAGGTCGGCGCCGTCGAGGTCGACGGTACCCTGGTAACGCTGGCCCTTGACCGGGTCGATGGTCAAGGTCAGGTGGCCGTCAGGCATCAACTGCGACAATGTGGCATCAGCCGGGATCTGGTCCGCTTCGTAGCGGGCCATGCCGCGAATGTCGCGGTCACCGGAACACTCCACCATCAGCAGCGGGATCGGCCCTTCCGAACGCGCCTGCAGAATCAGCAGGCCGTCGAACTTCAGCGCCCCCACCAGCAAGGCGGTGGCAGCCATCAGCTCGCCGAGCAGCACCTGCACCGGCTGCGGGTACTGATGACGCGCCAGCACCGCGGCGTAGCTGTCATCGAGAGACACCCACTCGCCGCGCACATCGCGCTCGTCGAAGATGAAACGTTGGGTGAAATCGGTATCAGGCAAGTCGCTCATAGGTTTTGGCTATCTGGAAATGATGACAAAATGATTACAAGGGTTGTCGAAATGCGCGAGAACCCCGTGACAGAGCGCTCACAACGCGCTCCGATTCCTGTTTGCAATAGAGGTATTTTATGGACAATCGACCACTGTTCCAAGCAAGGTGGTCCTGGAGGCCATTGGCAGCCTGTACGCTGCTTCCCATCGCTCTACTGTGTTTCTGGTTATGGCCCATTGGCCAGGTCTTGTGCCTGACTTTCGACGAGTGGCTGTTCCACAGCCTGAATGCGCCGCTAGCCGACAACACCACCTGGCGCTACATCTGGACCGTCGGCAGCCTGCGCCCGTTCGACATCGTCGTCGGCCTGATCCTTCTGGCAGTGCTTATCCGTGGCGACTGGGTGTTCAAGGCAACCCAGGTTCGCCAGGCCTTTTTCGGCTTCCTGGTCACGCTAATCCTCTTAGTGGTGATTCGCGCGCTGTTTTCCAAGTGGGTGGACGCAGCCGGCTGGCAGCACAAGAGCCCGTCGATGATGTTCGACGAGGTGGTGCACCTCAGCGACTACTACCCGAACCTGGAGGCGGCCTGGGAACTCAAGGACCGTTCCAGCAAGAGTTTCCCGGGGGACCATGCCTCGGTGTTGCTGATCTGGGCGCTGTTCATGAGCGTGTTCAGCCGCCGCCTGATGCAGTTCCTGGTGGTCTGGGGGCTAGCGGTGTTGTTCATGTTGCCGCGCCTGGTGGCCGGTGCCCACTGGGGGCAGGATGACTACATCGGCGGGCTGCTGATGGCGGTGCTGGCATTGGGCTGGAGCTGCTACACACCGCTGGCGGCCAAGGGTAGTGCGGTGCTGATGCACTGGACAGCGCCGTTGTTCAACCTGCTGGGCAAATTACCACTGGTCGGACGGATGGCCGTCACCCGTTAGGACCACGGGGCTGCTGCGCAGCCCATCGCGACACAAGGCCGCTCCTACAGGCACCGCACAAGGCATTCAGGCAACGCCCTGCTTGTGGGAGCGGCCTTGTGTCGCGAAAGGGCCGCAAAGCGGCCCCGGCTATTCGAAGCTGCCATGCAACTGGTGAATCTGCCGCCGCTGCTTCTTGGTCGGCCGCCCATCGGTGGTCACACCCATCGCCCCGGCCTTGCGCAGTTCAGCCGCCTGCTCACGCCGACGCACGCTGTCCTCGGTCTCTTCGTACAACATCTGCGCCTCTGGCGCCCCACGGCGCACCACCGACAGCGCCTTCACCACCACGGTGCGCTCGTCGAACCCGGTGCGCAGCACGAACTCGTCACCCAGCCGCGGCTCCTTGCCCGGCTTGCAACGCTCGCCCCGGCAATGCACCTTGCCGCTCTCGATTGCCGCCTTGGCCAGCGCACGGGTCTTGTAGAAGCGTGCCGCCCACAGCCATTTGTCCAGGCGGACCTTGTCGTCGTCTTCGGCTTTGTGTGCCATCCCGTTACCTCGAACGCTGTGTTTCATCGAACTGTACTACCGTAACGATCGGATGCAAAAAATCCCCGCCGTGCTTACAGTTCACCACCTCATCCGCAGGGTCCGTTTCGTGAAGACATTTGACCATTTGACTGTGATCGGCCTGCGCGAGTGGGTCGCCCTGCCCGACCTCGGCGTGGCCGGGCTGCGCGCCAAGATCGACACCGGCGCCAGCACCTCCAGCCTGCACGCCACCGAGGTGGAACCGTTCGAGCGCGACGGCCAGCCCTGGGTCCGCTTCACCGCACACCTGGGCTCGGTGGTGCAATTGCGCCACCGCCGCTGCGAGGCACCGCTGGTGACCATGAAAACCATCAAGAGCTCCAACGGCCAGGCCCAGACCCGCTATGTCATCCGTACGTCACTGGCCCTGGGCGATGGTGTGTGGGAGGTGGAATTCACACTGGCCTGCCGCAAGAACATGCGTTACCGCCTGTTGCTCGGCTCCAAGGCCCTGATCCATGGCCAGCTGGTGGTTAACCCTGGCCTGAAATACGTCCAAGACAAACCGGCCTTCCCGGCCACCCTTTCCCCTGTCACAGGTGCTGCATGAAGATCGCTGTGCTGTCGCGCAATCCGCGTCTGTATTCCACCCGTCGCCTGGTCGAAGCCGGTACCCAGCGGGGCCACGAAATGGTGGTGATCGATACCCTGCGGGCCTACATGAACATTGCCAGCCACAAACCGCAGATCCACTATCGTGGCAAGCCGCTGGAAGGCTTCGACGCGGTGATCCCGCGCATTGGCGCCTCGGTGACCTTCTACGGATGCGCGGTGCTGCGCCAGTTCGAGATGATGGGTGTGTATCCACTCAACGAGTCGGTAGCGATTGCCCGCTCCCGCGACAAGCTACGTTCGCTGCAACTGCTGTCGCGGCGCGGCATCGGCTTGCCGATTACCGGCTTCGCCCACTCGCCGGACGACATCCCCGACCTGATCCAGATGGTCAACGGCGCCCCGCTGGTGATCAAGGTGCTGGAAGGTACACAGGGCATCGGCGTGGTGCTGTGCGAAACCACCAAGGCCGCCGAATCGGTGATCGAGGCATTCATGGGGCTGAAGCAGAACATCATGGTGCAGGAGTACATCAAGGAAGCGGGCGGCGCGGACATACGCTGCTTCGTGGTCGGCGACAAGGTCATCGCATCGATGAAGCGCCAGGCCAAGCCAGGAGAATTCCGCTCCAATTTGCACCGCGGCGGGGTGGCCAGCCTGATCAAGATCACCCCGGAAGAACGCATGACCGCCATTCGCGCGGCCAAGGTGATGGGTTTGAGTGTGGCGGGTGTGGATATCCTGCGTTCCAACCATGGGCCACTGGTGATGGAGGTGAACTCGTCGCCGGGGCTGGAAGGCATCGAAGTGACTACCGGCAAGAACGTGGCCGGCATGATCATCGAGCACCTGGAGAAGAACGGCGGGCCTAACCAGACCCGGACCAAGGGCAAGGGCTGAGATTTTGGGGCTGCTGCGCAGCCCATCGCGGCACAAGGCCGCTCCTACAGGATTACGCGATTCCTTGTAGGAGCGGCCTTGTGTCGCGAAAGGGCCGCAAAGCGGCCCCGGCAATCACACGGCATTACGCGGCAGTAACAGCCCCAAAGGCAACCGCACCCGCGCCTCGATCCCGCCACCAGAGCGGTTGCGCAACTCCACATTCCCGCCGTGCTGCGCAGCGATCCGCTTGACGATCGCCAGCCCCAGCCCGGTGCCCTTGCCGCCACGTGCGCGATCGCCACGAATGAACGGATTGAAGATGGTTTCCAGCTCCGACTCGTCGATCCCCGTCCCGCGGTCCAGCACGCTCAGCACCACATACGGCGCACTCTCGTCACCCGACACATAGGCGGCCACCTCGACCCCCTTGCCAGCGTGGTGCAGGGCGTTACCGATCAGGTTGCCCAGCATGCGCTTGAGCGAAACCCGGCGCAGCGGGAACGGTGGAATCGGCTCCAGGCACAGCCGCACCCGTTCTTCCGGCTGGTTGTAGGGCGCCACCACCTCGCGCACCAGGTCGGCCAGGTCGACCTCCTCCACCGGCTCGTCACGGCCATCGCGGATAAAGGCCAGGAACTGGTCGAGGATCGCGTCCATGTCCTCGATATCGCGGACCATGTCTTCACTCAGTTCGCTGTCGCTGTTCAGCAACGAAAGCGACAGGCGCAGGCGCGTCAGCGGTGTACGCAGATCGTGGGAAACCCCGGCCAGCATAAGCTCGCGCTCGCGCCCGGCCTGCTCGACATCTTCGGCCATCTGGTTGAAGGCCTTGTACACCTCGGTCATCTCGCTGGGGGTGTCACTGATCGGCAGGCGCACGCTGCGCCCCTGGCCCAGCTGGCGGGCGGCGAACACCAGGCGCTTGAGCGGCTGGTTCAGCTGGCGCACGAAGATCCAGGCCGAGGCGGTGGACAACAGACCGATGGCCAGGAACCAACCCAGCACGTTCCAGATCTTCTGCCCACGCAGCGGGTGCGGGTACAGCGGTACCTTCAACCAGCCCGGGCCCAGGCTTGGCGCATTGACCCACAACGCCGGCGGCGCATGAATGCGCAGCCGTACCTCGGTGTCTTCGCCCAACTCGGCCTGCATCTGCCGTTGGTAGATCTCGCTGTAGGGCCAGTGGCGCTCACCCTCGGGGACACCCGAGCCGGTGACCCGGATAAGGCCTGCCGCTTCGGCGATCTTGTCGCGGTTTTCTTCGTCGGCCGCCCAATAGGCGCGCAGAGTCAGCGCCACACCGTGGCTGTACTGACGGTCGACCAGCACGTCCTCGTTCATCAACAGATAGACCAGGGTCAAGGCCTTGGAGAACAGAACGACGATCAACACCAGCCACAGGGTGCGGGCGAAGAAACTTTGCGGAAACCAGAGCGGTGTTTTCATCGATGGCGCGGCATCATTTACCGGCGTTTCCGTCCGGCACGAACACGTAACCCACGCCCCAGACGGTCTGGATATAACGCGGCTTGGACGGGTCCGGCTCGATCATGCGGCGCAGGCGCGAGATCTGTACGTCGATAGAGCGCTCCAGCGCATCCCATTCGCGGCCACGGGCCAGGTTCATCAGCTTGTCGCGAGTCAGCGGCTCGCGTGCGTGCATCACCAGCGCCTTGAGTACGGCGAACTCACCGGTAGTGAGCATGTGCACTTCGTCGCCACGCTTGAGTTCGCGGGTGGCCAGCGACAACTCGTAGTCGCCGAAGGTGACCGACTCGTCTTCGCTGCCCGGTGCACCCGGCACACTGGGTGCCTGGCGGCGCAGCACGGCCTTTACCCGAGCCATCAACTCGTCCGGGTTGAACGGCTTGCCCAGGTAGTCGTCGGCGCCCAGTTCCAGGCCCTTGATACGGCTGAGCTCGTCGCCCTTGGCAGTGAGCATGATGATCGGGATCTGGTTGTTCTGCTGGCGCAGGCGCTTGCACGCCGACAGGCCATCCTCGCCTGGCAGCATCAGGTCGAGCACCACCAGATTGAACACCTCACGCTGCAGCAGGCGGTCCATCTGCTCGGTGTTGGGCACCGCGCGGGCACGGTAGCCCTTGCTGGTGAAGAAACGTTCCAGCAGGCTGCTCAGCCCCGGGTCGTCGTCGACGATGAGAATCTTTTCACCTTCAGCGGTGTTTGGCGTGCCGGTCATGAATAACTCCTCTGATATCGCCGCGCATTATGGCGTAGCCATTGCTGCACGTTGCGTGAGCATTGTTAGCAGATTTTTCCCCCGGCGCCAGTTCCGGCTGGCCGGGCGCCATCACCGCAAGCCGTTTGCGATGGGTATAATGCGCGGCTTTCATCCAGCGCCGCCGGGCGACAGGCCCACAGGCGACCCCCGTATTCACAAATGTCAGGTGGTTTACATGGACAGCATCAACAGCCGTATCGCCGAGGAACTGGGCGTACGCCCCCAGCAGGTCGAGGCGGCCGTGGGCCTGTTGGACGAAGGCTCGACCGTGCCCTTCATCGCCCGCTACCGCAAGGAAGTGACCGGTAGCCTGGACGATACCCAGCTGCGCCATCTGGAAGAGCGCCTGCGCTACCTGCGCGAACTCGACGAGCGCCGTGCCAGCATCCTGGCCAGCATCGAGGAGCAGGGCAAGCTGACCCCGGAACTGGCCCGCGAAATCAAGCTGGCCGACACCAAGACCCGCCTCGAAGACCTGTACCTGCCGTACAAGCAGAAGCGCCGCACCAAGGGCCAGATCGCCCTGGAAGCCGGCCTCGGCGAGCTGGCCGACGGCCTGTTCAACGACCCGGACCTGGCCCCGGAAAGCGAAGCCGCGCGCTTCGTCAACGCCGACAAAGGCGTGGCCGACGTCAAGGCTGCTCTGGAAGGCGCCAAGTACATCCTCATGGAGCGCTTCGCCGAAGACGCGGCCCTGCTCGACAAGCTGCGCAGCTTCCTCAAGCAAGAATCGGTGCTGAGCGCCCGCGTCGTACCTGGCAAGGAAGAAGAAGGCGCCAAGTTCCGCGACTACTTCGCCCACGACGAACTGCTGCGCAACGCCCCGTCGCACCGCGCCCTGGCCATTTTCCGCGGGCGTAACGAAGGCGTGCTGAGCGCTTCACTGAAAGTCGGCGAAGAACTGCCCGGCACCCTGCACCCGTGCGAGCTGATGATCGGCAACCACGTCGGTATCGAGAACCGCGGCCGCCCGGCCGACAAGTGGCTGGGCGAGGTGGTGCGCTGGACCTGGAAGGTCAAGCTGTACACCCACCTGGAAACCGACCTGTTCGGCGAACTGCGCGATAACGCTGAAAGCGAGGCGATCAACGTGTTCGCCCACAACCTGCACGACCTGCTGCTGGCCGCCCCGGCCGGCCCACGCGCCACACTGGGCTTCGACCCGGGCCTGCGCACCGGCTGCAAGATCGCCGTGGTCGACGCCACCGGCAAGCTGCTGGACCACACCACAGTCTACCCGCACGCGCCGAAGAACGACTGGGACCGCACCATTTCCATCATGGCCGCACTGTGCGCCAAGCACTCGGTGGAGCTGATCGCCATCGGCAACGGCACCGCCAGCCGCGAAAGCGACAAACTGGTGGCAGAACTGGTTAAAAAGTACCCGGCGCTAAAGATCACCAAAGTCATGGTCTCCGAGGCCGGCGCTTCGGTGTATTCCGCATCGGAGCTGGCCGCCCGCGAATTCCCGGACCTGGACGTGTCGATCCGTGGTGCCGTGTCGATTGCCCGCCGCCTGCAGGACCCGCTGGCCGAGTTGGTGAAGATCGACCCGAAATCCATCGGTGTCGGCCAGTACCAACACGATGTGTCCCAGCTGAAACTGGCGCGAGGCCTGGACGCCGTGGTCGAGGACTGCGTGAACGCCGTGGGTGTGGACGTCAACACTGCCTCTGTGGCGCTGCTGACGCGCATCTCCGGGCTCAACGCCACTCTGGCGCAGAACATCGTCGCCCACCGCGATGCCAACGGCCCGTTTGCCACCCGCGCGGCGCTGAAAAAGGTCAGCCGCCTGGGTGAGAAAACCTTCGAACAGGCCGCCGGCTTCCTGCGCGTGATGAACGGTGACAACCCGCTGGACGCCTCCGCAGTGCACCCCGAGGCCTACCCGCTGGTGCAGCGTATTGCCGCCGATACCGACCGCGACATTCGCTCGCTGATCGGGGACAGCAGCTTCCTCAAGCGCCTGGACCCGAAGAAGTTCACCGACGAAACCTTCGGCCTGCCGACCGTCACCGACATCCTGCAAGAGCTGGACAAACCTGGCCGCGACCCGCGCCCCGAGTTCAAGACCGCTACCTTCCAGGACGGCGTCGAAGACCTCAAGGACCTGGAACCGGGCATGATCCTCGAAGGCGTGGTAACCAACGTCACCAACTTCGGCGCCTTCGTCGACATCGGCGTGCACCAGGATGGCCTGGTGCACATCTCGGCGCTGTCGGAGAAATTCGTCAAGGACCCGCGTGAAGCGGTCAAGGCCGGCGACGTGGTCAAGGTCAAGGTCATGGAAGTGGACATCCCGCGCAAACGCGTCGGTCTGTCCATGCGCATGAGCGACACCCCTGGCGAGAAAGTCGATGGCAACCGCGGTGGTAACCGTGGCAATAGCGGCAACCGCCAGCAGCAGGCGCCGCGCCAGCGCGAAACCGCCACTGCGGCCCCGGCCAACAACGCCATGGCTGCGCTGTTCGCCAACGCCAAGCAACTGAAAAAGAAGTGATGGAGGTTCCACGCGAATACGTCGAAAGCGCCTTCAGCCAGCTCCTCGGCTGCCGCCTGCAACGCCTGGAAACAGGTGTTGCCGAGGTAGCCCTGGCGCTCGAGCCACACTTGCGCAACCGTGGCCAGAAGCTGCATGGCGGGGCGATCTTCAGCCTGGTGGACATCGCCATGGGCCTGGCCTGCTCGGCCAGCCATGGCTTTGACCAGCAAAGCGTCACCATCGAATGCAAGATCAACTACATGCGCGCCGTCAGTGACGGCGAGGTGCTGTGCACCGCCCGTGTGCTTCACGCAGGGCGGCGCACCCTGGTAGTCGACGCCGACGTAGTCCAGGGCGACAAGCTGGTGGCGAAAGCGCAAGGAACCTTCGCGGTTCTCTAGCTCACCAAGCAGTATCTGCGGTATTTTCAGCAGTGCGCTGGCACTGCTGGATCCGCGTTAACCAGGCGACAACGCCAGTTCCTTTCTTCCTACCCTTGTAGACCGTTATCTCTACCCCCATATTGGGGCGACTGACGCGTGAAGGAATACAACTTGAGCGACCTCCTCAACCGCCGCCTGAGCCTGCTCGGCGCCAATCTCCCTCTGCTCAAGCAGTGCCTGCACGGTATTGAGCGCGAATGCCTGCGCGTGACCGACGAAGGTCGCCTGGCCCAGACCCCGCATCCGCAAGCCCTGGGATCGGCGCTGACCAACGAGCAGATCACCACCGATTATTCCGAGTCGCTGCTGGAGTTCATCACCCCAGCCCTGCCCGACCCGGCCAAGGTGCTGGAGAGCCTCGAAGAGACCCACCGTTTCGTCTACAGCAAGCTGGGCAACGAATACCTGTGGAGCCCATCGATGCCCTGCACGCTGCCAGCCGAGGAGGACATCCCGATCGCCGAGTACGGCAGCTCGAACATCGGCAAGCTCAAGCACGTCTACCGCAAGGGCCTGGCCCTGCGCTACGGCCGCACCATGCAGTGCATCGCCGGTATCCATTACAATTTCTCGCTGCCCGAAGCGCTGTGGCCGCTGCTGCGCGCCGCCGAAGGCGGCAGCGAGAGCGACCGCGACTACCAGTCGTCAGCCTATATCGCGCTGATCCGCAATTTCCGCCGCTACAGCTGGTTGCTGATGTACCTGTTCGGCGCTTCGCCGGCCCTGGACAAAGGCTTCCTCCGTGGCCGCCCGCACCAGCTTGAGGAGCTGGACGCCGAAACCCTGTACCTGCCCTACGCCACCAGCCTGCGCATGAGCGACCTGGGCTACCAGAGCAATGCCCAGGCTGGCCTCACGCCGTGCTACAACAACCTGGCCAGCTACACCGACAGCCTGCGCAAGGCGGTGGGCACGCCCTACCCGCCCTACGTTGAAGTCGGCACGCACGTGGATGGTGAGTGGGTACAGCTGAACACCAACATCCTGCAGATCGAGAACGAGTACTACTCGAACATTCGCCCCAAGCGCGTCACCTACACCGGCGAGCGGCCGATCCAGGCCCTGACCTCGCGTGGCGTGCAGTATGTGGAAGTGCGCTGCCTGGACATCAACCCGTTCCTGCCGGTGGGCATCGACCTGACCGAGGCGCGCTTCCTCGACGCATTCCTGCTGTTCTGCGCGCTGGAAGACAGCCCGCAACTGGACAACGGCGAATGCGGCCAGTGCACCAGCAACTTCCTGACCGTGGTCAAGGAGGGCCGTCGCCCGGGCCTGGAACTGCGCCGCAATGGCCAGCCGATCGGCCTGAAGGACTGGGCCAGCGAGCTGATCGAGCGTATCCGGCCACTGGCCAAGCTGCTCGACCAGGCGCAAGGCGGCGCAGAACACGACAAGGCCCTGGATGCTCAGCAGGCCAAAGTCGACGACGCCTCGCTGACCCCATCGGCCCAGGTGCTGGCGCGCATGACCGAGCATGATGAAAGCTTCGTCAAGTTCGCCCTGCGCCAGAGCCGCATACACGCCGAAACCTTCCGCGAGCAACCACTGCCCGCCGAACGTCAGCAAGCCTTCGAAACCCTGGCTCGCGAGTCGCTGGCCGAACAGTCGCGCCTGGAACAGCAGGAAGTCGGTGACTTCGACCTGTTCGTCGGCGCCTACCAGGCCAGCATCCTGGCGATCAGCAACTGATGAACCGCACTGCCACCCCGCGCAAGCCGCGCGCCAGCAGCCAGGCCAGGATCGAGGCGATCCTGGCAGCTGCCCGCGAGCTGCTGACCGACCAAGGGGTGGCCGCACTGTCGATCTACAGCGTGGCCGAGCGCGCACAGATTCCACCGTCCTCGGTATACCACTTCTTCGCCAGCGTGCCGGCGTTGCTGGAGGCGTTGACGGCCGATGTGCACCGGGCGTTTCGCGAGGCCCTGAGTGCGCCGATCGACAGCCGTGCATTCACCACCTGGCATCAACTGTCGCGGCTGATTGAACAGCGCATGCTCGATATCTACAACGAGGATGCCGCGGCGCGTCAGTTGATCCTCGCCCAGCATGGGTTGAGCGAGGTGGTGCAGGCCGACCGCCAGCACGATATGGAACTGGGCGGGCTGATGCATAGCCTGTTCGATCGGCATTTCCAGCTACCGACAATGCCGAGCGATGTGGATGTCTTTGCCCTGGCCATGGAACTGAGCGACCGTGTCTATGCCCGCTCGATGCAGCTGTTCGAACAGATTACGCCCCGCATGGCAGAAGAAGGAATGCGCGTGTTCGAGGCATATATGTCGCTCTACCTGCCGCCTTTCCTGCCTAAGCGCAGTTCCAGCTGAGCCGATAAATATCTACCGCCCGGCAGAACCCTACGATCTTTCCAATGAGGCTTCAGCGCACGCGCATCCTCAAAGAGATCATTGTTCATGCCCTCATCAGAAAGCAGCCATTCCGACATCGTCAAGGCACTGCCTCTCGCCGATTCGGCCATCATCGGCCACCAATTGGCCGGCAAAAGCAATCTACTCGTGGCCGCTCGGCAAACGCAAAAGCATAGCACCGAGCAACTGCGAAGCCTGTTAAGCCAAGCCCCCACCTTGCGCCAGACTGTGCGCAGCACGTTGCAAACCCACCTACAGGTAAACCCCGACACTTGCGGCCTGCTCGATGGCGATAGTCAAGTAACCATGCTGACCTTCGCCGCTCGCCTGCTGGCTAGCCCGGTGTTCGCCAACTCCTTTTCCGATTGGTCCACATGGGGTTTCGACCAATCGCCGGCACACGCCGAATGGACAGTCGCAGATTGGACAACCGACCTCACGCCGATTGTGAACGCTGCAAAACTGCGCGCTTATAGCGACTACTGGAAGGGGCGAATGCCGGGGACTGCGGTCTCGCGGCAAAATCACGCAAGCGACCTGTTATACCAACACTTCTCCAGCAGCCTGGATATTGCATTTGGTATCGGCAAGCTGGGCAGCAAAAACTGGCTGCAAGGTAAACAGACCGAACTGCGTCATGCCCAGGTGGAATGGCGCCTTCCAACCGGAAACCGGCTTACCAGCACGTCAGCACTATTGATCGGCCCCCAAACCAACGATACAAGCTGGTTGGTCTACATGCCGAGCGCCCAGAACACTGTCCTGGCGTTCACTAGCCTTGAAAGCATGCGCGAATGGATCTTCCTGAATCGCTTCTGGTTCTGGTCGGACCCACGGTCGCCGATTACCACAGGCACGCGCGACAACGTCATCGTCACGAGGATTCATGAGGATGGCTTCAAAGCGTTAATCGCGGAAAATCTGCTGCAATTCCAGGAGATTTCCGACCACCATCTGCTGCAGGCCAGCAAGCAAAGCGAAACCGGCCCACTAGACTGGACTGACTTGGAGAACTGGGAGTCCACACGAAACGCGATCATCCGGGAATCCTTGCCTCCCACAGTCGAAGCCAGCATCGACGAAGTGGTAGCAGCCGACACCGCACTGGCGGACGAAGAGGTTCACTTTGCCTGCCTGGAGCAGCACACGCCGATAGGCTGGCGCAATCAGCGTATCGAGCACCAGGCTGCACTGCTGGAACAGTATCTGGATGGGGAAGTAGAACCCTCTTCGGCCAAGGTGACGCTGTTGCGAGACCGCCAGGCAGCGCTGGAACTGCTGCAGGATAAAATGGACACCTTTCTGCTGAAGCTTCCCGACCAGGTGAGGAACACCGACCTGCAGGCAAACAGCGGTGAACGAACCCGGGCAGAACAGATCAGTCAGGGGTTGTGCCAGGCATTGCTTAAGGAAGCACGCTTGCAGAATACGCTAGGCGACCTGTCAGCCACCCATCTGGACTGGGTCGAACAGCTCATCGACAGGCCTGTACCTGGCCTGCAACGCCATGTACAGGCCTGCACCCTGGAACTGGTCGCCGCCGACCACACGTGGCAGCTGTGCGGCTACATGACATTCCGTGCCACCCTCAAGGAAGACGACGTAACCCAGGATGACACGGTACTGCTGTACAGGCCGGGCCAACGTGGCGGTCTCATGGCCTTCAGGAACGAGGCCGAGCTCACCAGACGCCTGCTGGCGACCCTCCATGGCGCATGGCCCGACGCACTGCTGGAATGTGCCCTGCCAACCGACACCTCACAGCTTTTCGAGGTGCTGGCCAACTCGCCAGTGGTAACGCTCAAGCACCCGCCAATTCTCACGCATTTCATGCAGCACTGCGTACAGTCCATCATCAGCGCGCTCCCTGCCAGTGCTACTCGGGAACAAACCAGGCAGCGCCTGTGCATAAGTGAAAACCGCGCCAGGGCGCGTGCTCTGGCACGTTTCGCGGAACAGAACCGCAGCAGCCATATCCAGACGCAACTGACACCAATGCGACACCTTGGCACAGAACAGCTGACCGAACTTGCCATCCAGATAGGCACCCTGGAACGTTCCCTACAGGCCTCGGGCGAGTTGCTCAAACTGAGCCTGCCACCGCGCCAGGAATTCGCGCGGTTCAAGTTGCATCAACACCTGCACAGCGAATTCAACCTGCAGAAAATACCGCAAATTACCCTCGACATCGCCGACAGCGTCACCATGAAAAAAATTGTGACCGGCCAATCGGCAACGGGCGGGGCCGGAGCAAGAGAGGTAGCAGTATTCAGCGAAACGCGTAGTGACGTTGCCCTGGAGGCATTCATGCTTTGGGCACTGGATGGCGAACTGCGCCTGCGGTTGGGCAATGCCACGATCAAATTCGAGCCGGCAGCCAGCCCCTTGCTGCAAAAAACCGTTACCCCGGCCTACATTGTCAAACTGATCGAGCAACTGGACATCGCGGGCAGCTATGAAAAACGCATCATCAATGCGTACCAGGGGTTTACGCAGGAGTCGCCCTGGCAGGTGCAGTGGCGCCAGGAAACCCTCCGTACCCCTTACCAGGATCGTCTGCGACTGCTGGTGCTGTCCAGGCCGACCAGCCTTGACGCCAATGGCCAACAACTGCTGGAGCAATTTTGCCAGGAACAGGCCGATACCGCGGCAGCCAGAACGATCGCCTATCATTCGATACTGCTCAGGCCTGGCGAGGCAGCAGACGGCTCAAGCGACAGTGTTGGGCTTTCAGCCATCTATGTCATAAAGGGTTCGACAGGCCCTGTACTGCTGTATATACCGGATGCGCCCAATGGCAACGTCATCAGCCAGTACACAAGCCCCGCCGATGCCTGCCAGGCCCTGCAAAACATGGCGCTGGACGACAAGATGGCCCGCTTTCTGGCTGCCCAGGCCCAGTCTGGCGACCCGGACCACCATGAGAGCTACATCAAGACTGCACTGCAAAAGAACTTCAGCGGCTTCATCGGTATCGGTTCGGCGCGCTCCGAATCCTTGTCGGCGCATGAGTCTCACCTGGACATGGGCGAGCGAATCCGCAAACACCGCACCACCTCACGCAGCCAGGCCGACCTGGCGCTAACGGCAGCCGACACCTTCGATCATCATTTCTTCATGGGGCTGAAACTGGCACTTTGCTTCTTGCCTGGCGTGGGCACGGCCATCGCGCTATACGATGGCTGGCAGGTGGCGAACGCCGCCGTCAGAGCCTTTGCGGCAGGCAATGTGGAAGAGGGCCTTCAACACCTGACCAGCCTGCTACAGTCATTGACCGATGCCGTCCTCACGCTAGCGCCGCTGGCCGCCACCCCCGCTGGGCCTGCGACGGCAGCACGCCAGCTGACCCTGCAACGCCAACGTCATGACCCCCTTCGACCTGTGGCCGGGATTCGCAAGATGCCGCCCAACCCATTCGCCGGTTATGAGGTGGAGTTGCCCGCAGGCCCAATGGTGCGCTCAACGCACCCGCAAGGCATGGGGGTATTCCAACATGTGGAAACCCGGCAACAGTACATTGCGCGAAATAACGTATGGCACGCCGTCGAGTGGGATCCGACACACGCTACCTGGAGGCTCGAACCCCAGGGCACCCGTTCCTACCGTCAAGCAGTGCGGCTGAGTGATCAGGGGATATGGGAAACCCCTGGCAGGCTGAGCGGTCTTCTGGTCGACAACGGCCTTGCGGGTGGCGGTGGTGCACTCACGACCCTCTACAACCATGGCGTTGCCTACTGGCGCATGGTGCTTCGTCGACAGCCCCCACGGCTGACCGGCATGGAGCTCGCACATGACATAAACGACGAACTGAAACGCATCGTCACACGCATGCGTACCAAACAGGCGGCCTACCAAACAGCCAAACGACAGGCCGCCGAAGGGGTAGAACTGACCAATTCGCAAAAGGCAACAATCGTCAACGCACGCAACCAACTGAGCGATGAACTCAACCAGAATATCGAGTTCAACGCGCGCAGCATTGCGCGTCTCAGGGAGCACCGAGCAACGCTGAGCAGGGCGGATTACACCAGGTTCACTTCACTGTGTGAGGAGAACATCAGCGAAATGAGCGTTCTCGATATGCACCTGGTGGCCGACCGTTTTGCCATGGCCACAGATCAGGTAAGGCTCGCAGTCAATGCAATCCAGGCCCTGCCCGGGACCACGGCCCCCACCGCATTGGTAAGGCGCCTGACACAAGACTCGCTGATGGCAAACAGGGAAATGATCGCTACCTTGCTCGAGGTAGAACGCTTGGCCATTCGTCATCACGCCAGGCGCAATGTCTTGCAGGGCAAGGCACTGACCGATTACCTGAGGAAAGTAGAAGGCACGGGTTTGACGCTTGACGTGGCCAATGCACAACTCGTTCGGGCATCCGTCCTCTCGACGACGCTGTTCAATGCAAGCGCCGTCGAACATCCACAGATGGGTGCATTCATGGTGCACTTCCATGAACAAGGTGTTGCATTGCGTAGCACCCTCTACAGCCACCTGCAGATGCCCAATGCCAGCCTTACCCGGGCCCAGGAGCGCAGTTTTCTGACCAGTGCGCAAAGCCACTACGCTCGCTTCCTGAGCCATGTCACCGCGTGGGAGGACAACTTCCAGGACTTGCTGTCGCCCAATGAAACCCAAGCGTTCCGCCAGCTCCTGCGCCAGCTTGTCGATGAGATCGAGAAAATCCTGGGCAAGGCCAATGCAGCCCGGCAACGCCCTGCTCCCCAACCCGGCCGTGGCGCAAGCCGACCGCGTTTGTTCGAGACGGTGGAGGGGCCACTGATCGGCAATGAGTTCGTCGAGCAAGGGCGGACACGCATGCGTATCAACCAGCCCAACTCCGATACCTCCCATACCGTCTATATCAGGAACGAGGAAGGCCAATGGCAATTGGCCGCGCCAGAACGCGCGGCACCCACACAGACAATGTCGAACCTGATGGAAACCGCGTCTGCCCGCCTGGACGATATCCCAAGGCAGCAGGCCAGGCTGCGCCAGTACCAGACACCGCAAGCAGTGCCCGTTGATCTGGAAGACATCGCCCAAGCGCACGCACAGCAACTGCGCTTCATAGCCGACAGGATTCGCCAGAAAGCAGGCAGCGCGATGACCGCTGAGCAAAGCGCACTGACGCAGAGGCTGGAAACCGCCGCAGAGCAAATGCAGACATTTGGCCGCCAACTGCGCATCGCCCAGAGCAAAGCGACCAGCAAGCCTACCGTCGGCTACCTGGAATACCTACTTGAAGAGAAAGCAGTGGAGATTGTCTGGTCGCGTACCTTGAAACCGAAGGTGGACCGCAAGGGCAACCCTGTCGAATACCTGGAGGAATATCGCATCAATGAAGCAGGAACCCAGCAAGCACTGTGGTATGCCCACTTCCATTTTCGGCAGAAACCGACGCAAGGCTTCACACGCCTGGAAGCCGGCCACTTGAAACTGGCAAGTGAACGCGACCTGGGCGACGGCGCGTGGCGAGGCAGCATGAGCGAGACGCAAGCCAACAAGCTATTCGGCAACCTGCGTCCGACCAGTTGATGCTGCATCACCACCTGGGCTGCCAAGCAGCCCGGGTGGTGAATGCTTACAGCTTGGCAATGGACACTTCAGTCGATTTCACGAAAGCAATCACTTCACTCCCCACCTGCAATTCCAGCTCACGCACGGAGCGGGTGGTGATGACCGAAGTGACGATGCCCGAGACAGTCTGCACGTCGATTTCCGACAGTACCGGGCCTTCGAGGATTTCCTTCACGGTGCCTTTGAACTGGTTGCGAACGTTGATGGCTTTGATGGTCATGATTTGATTCCTTCTCTATGGCTTCAGTCTGGTGAGTGAGTCATTCAGTGCGCCCAACGCAACTGCGTGGGCAAAGGGGCTACAGGATCCGGCTCGGGCGCAGCGCCCGGGGCCGACAGAACACGGTTGAGCACTTCGCTTTCCAGCGCGGCCAGGCGGTGCGAACCACGCGCCCGAGGCCGTGCCAGGTCGACAGTAAGGTCGAGCCCAACCTCGCCGTCCTCGATCAGGATCACCCGGTCAGCCACGGCGACTGCCTCGCTGACATCGTGGGTAACCAGCAACACGGTGAAGCCGTGCTGACGCCACAGGCGTTCGATCAGTTGCTGCATCTCGATACGGGTCAAGGCGTCCAGCGCACCGAGCGGCTCGTCCAGCAGCAGCAGGCGCGGCTGGTGGATCAGCGCCCGGGCCAGGGCGACGCGCTGCTTCTGGCCACCCGAGAGCGCAGCCGGCCATTCATTGGCACGGTCGGCCAGGCCAACTGACTCCAAAGCTTCCAGCGCACGCGGGCGCCAGTCGCCAGACAGGCCCAGGCCAACGTTGTCGATCACCTTCTTCCAGGGCAGCAGGCGCGCGTCCTGGAACATCAGGCGGGTCTCTTCGCGGGCTTGTTCCAGCGGTGCGGCACCGGCCAGCAACTGGCCTGCAGTGGGCTGGTCGAGGCCAGCCAGCAGGCGCAGCAAGGTGCTCTTGCCGCAGCCGCTGCGGCCGACGATGGCGACGAACTGGCCGGCCGGAATGTGCAGCTCGATGCCCTTCAGCACTTCGCGCTGGCCAAAGGTCTTGCGCAGGCCGCTGGAAGCCAGCGGGATGCCACGCAGCAGGCGCGGCGGCTGTTCCTTGAGTACAGTCATGCCCCCTCCTTCTTCGCCACTTGATAGGCCGGGTGCCAGCGCAGCCACACACGTTCCAGGCCGCGGGCGGCGAGGTCGGCGAGCTTGCCGAGCACGGCATACAGGACAATGGCCAGCACCACCACGTCGGTCTGCAGGAACTCACGGGCATTCATCGCCAGGTAACCGATGCCGGCATTGGCCGAAATGGTTTCGGCAACGATCAGGGTCAGCCACATGAAGCCCAGGGCAAAGCGCACGCCTACCAGGATCGAAGGCAACGCGCCCGGCAGGATCACCTGGCGGAACAGGCTGAAGCCGGACAGGCCATAGCTACGCGCCATTTCCACCAGCGCCGGGTCGACATTGCGGATGCCGTGGTAGGTGTTCAGGTAGATCGGGAACAACGTACCCAACGCGACCAGGAAGATCTTTGCCGATTCGTCGATACCGAACCACAGGATCACCAGCGGGATCAGCGCCAGGTGTGGCACGTTGCGAATCATCTGTACCGAGCTGTCGAGCAGGCGCTCGCCCCAGTTCGACAGGCCGGTGATGAAACCCAGCACCAGGCCGATGCTGCCACCAATCACGAAGCCCAGCCCGGCACGCCAGCCACTGATGGCCAGGTGGGTCCAGATCTCGCCACTGCGCAGCAGCTCGACGCCGGCGCTGACCACGGCGCTGGGTGCGGGCAGGATGCGCGTCGACAGCCAGCCGGCGCTGACCGCCAGTTGCCAGGCAGCCAGCAGCAGTACCGGCAGCGCCCATGGCGCCAGGCGCTGGCCAAGGTTGTTGGAAGTTGCACGACTCATGGCCTGGCCCTCAGCTTTGTGCGACAGACTTGGGCAGGATGTCGTTGGCTACCATTTCGCCAAACGGGCTCACATAACCGCCGGTCCTGGCTTGCTCCGGGCGCTGCACATCCAGGTGCGGGAACAGCAGCTCGGCCACCCGGTACGACTCTTCCAAGTGCGGGTAGCCGGAGAAGATGAAGGTATCGATGCCCAGCTCGGCGTATTCCTTGACCCTTGCCGCGACGGTCGGGCCATCCCCCACCAGTGCGGTACCTGCACCACCACGCACCAGGCCAACACCGGCCCACAGGTTGGGGCTGACTTCCAGATTGTCACGGTTGCCGTTGTGCAAGGCGGCCATGCGTTGCTGGCCGACTGAGTCGAAGCGTGCCAGCGAGGCCTGGGCGCGAGCGATGGTGTCGTCGTCCAGGTGCGAGATCAGCTTGTCGGCAGCGGCCCAGGCTTCTTCGTTGGTTTCCCGCACGATCACGTGCAGGCGGATGCCGAAGCGAACTTCGCGGCCTTGGGCGGCAGCCTTTTCACGCACCTGGGCGATTTTCTCGGCAACGGCTGCCGGTGGCTCGCCCCAGGTCAGGTACAGCTCGACCTGCTCGGCGGCCAGGTCCTGCGCGGCTTCGGAGGAACCACCGAAATACAGTGGCGGGCGTGGTTGCTGGATCGGCGGGTAAAGCAGTTTGGCGCCCTTCACCTGGATGTGCTTGCCGTCATAGTCGACCACCTCGCCTTCCAGCACCTTGCGCCAGATGCGGGTGAACTCGACAGAGGCTTCATAACGTTCCCGATGGTTCAGGTGCAGGCCGTCACCAGCCAGCTCGTCCGGGTCGCCACCGGTCACCAGGTTGAACAGCGCGCGGCCGTTGGACAGGCGATCAAGGGTTGCTGCCTGGCGTGCCGCCACGGTCGGCGAAATGATCCCGGGGCGCAGGGCGACCAGGAATTTCAGGCGCTGGGTCACCGGGATCAGCGATGCCGCGACCAGCCAGGAGTCCTCGCAGGAACGCCCGGTAGGGATCAGCACACCACCAAAGCCGAGCCGGTCGGCTGCCTGGGCGATCTGCTGCAGGTAGCCGTGGTCGACGGCGCGGGCGCCCTCGGAAGTGCCCAGGTACTTGCCGTCACCATGGGTAGGGAGGAACCAGAAAATGTTAAGGCTCATTGGAGTTGTCTCCTCAAGGGGGGCTCAGCCAGGGCGGCGCCCCGGCGCAGGCGAATCAATCAAGGCGCACTGGCGACCTTGGCCGGGGGTGTCCAGATCACGTCCTTGATGCTCAGCGGCTTGGGAATCAGCTTCAGCGCCTGGAACGTGTCGGCAATCTTCTGCTGCGCGGCCACCACGTCGGCGGTGAGCGGCGCGGCACCGTAGCCCTGGCGCTTGACCGAGGTCAGGGTGATGTCGGTGGGCAGGCCGAGCAGCGGCGCGACCTGGTCGGTTACTTCCTGCGGGTTGGCCCGGGACCATTCACCCACGGCGCGCACTTCTTCGATCAGGGTGTTGATCACCGCCGGGTGCTGGGTCGCGTAGTTGCGGGTGGCCAGGTAGAACTGATGGTTGTCGACCAGGCCCTTGCCGTCGCGCAGGGTATGAGCCTGCAGCTGTTTCTCGGCGGCAGCCTGGTACGGGTCCCAGATCACCCAGGCATCCACGCTGCCACGCTCGAAGGCCGCGCGGGCATCGGCCGGGGGCAGGTACACCGGCTGGATGTCGCTGTATTTCAGGCCTGCGTCTTCCAGGGCGCGAACCAGCAGGTAGTGAACGTTGGAGCCTTTGTTGAGGGCGACTTTCTTGCCCTTGAGGTCTTTGACCGACTGGATCGGCGAGCCCTTCGGCACCAGGATCGCCTCGCTGTGCGGCGCTGGCGGCTCATAGGCGACGTACAGCAGGTCGGCACCGGCGGCCTGGGCCAATACCGGTGGGGTTTCGCCGGTGACGCCAAAATCGATGGAGCCGACGTTCAGCCCTTCAAGCAGCTGCGGGCCGCCAGGGAACTCGGTCCATTGCACCTGCACGCCCTGCTCGGCCAGGCGCTTTTCCAGCGTCCCCTTGGCCTTGAGCAGCACCAGGGTGCCGTATTTCTGGTAACCGATACGCAGGCTCTCGGCCTGGGCTTGGGTGATGGCGCCGAAGGACACAGCCGCCGCAAACAGGGCGACCAGACCGCGACGCAAGAAGACTGTGCGCATGGCGCTCTCCTGTGCGAGTGGGTTCGGGTTGCACCTGCTTGCCTCGTTGTCGGGCGAGTAAGGTGGCGAAGCGGGTTGGGCCGCTCAGATACTGGAGGTGACATTAACAGTCGCCGCATATATCTAGAAATCATATTTTTTCATTTATTTATTCCATTTTATCAATATCCTGCTTTGGCCCTTTCGCGGGTAAACCCGCTCCCACAGGGACCGCACAAGGCCTGAGACTTGCGCTATCCCTGTGGGAGCGGGTTTACCCGCGAAGAAGCCAACACGGTTTCAGCAGGCATAAAAAAGGGCCGTCGAAACGGCCCGAAAATCCCTGCTATGGCTAAGAGCAATGCAACGAGGAATCCTTTAACGGTTGGGTTGCGGGGTCAGCCGCAGATAGGGTTTGACCGCCCGGTAACCTTTGGGGAAGCGCTGCCTGATCTCTTCCTCGTCCTTCAGCGAAGGCACGATCACCACGTCGTCACCGTCCTGCCAGTTACCTGGTGTGGCGACTTTGTGGTTGTCGGTCAGTTGCAGCGAGTCGATCACCCGCAAGATTTCGTTGAAGTTACGTCCGGTACTGGCCGGGTAGGTGATGGTCAGGCGCACCTTCTTGTTCGGGTCGATGACGAACAGCGAGCGCACGGTCAGAGTGTCGCTGGCATTCGGGTGAATCAGGTCGTACAGGTCGGACACCTTGCGGTCGGCGTCGGCAATTATCGGGAAGTTGACCACGGTGTTCTGGGTTTCGTTGATGTCATCGATCCAGCGGTGATGCGAGTCGACCGGGTCGACCGACAGGGCAATGGCCTTGACCCCGCGCTTGGCGAAGTCGTCCTTGAGCTTGGCGGTCAGGCCCAGTTCGGTGGTGCACACCGGAGTAAAGTCGGCCGGATGGGAGAACAACACCCCCCAACTGTCACCCAGCCACTCGTGGAAGCGGATCTTGCCTTCGCTGGAATCCTGTTCGAAATCGGGGGCGATATCGCCGAGTTTTAGGCTCATGGGCTGCGGCTCCTGTGCTGGGTTCTGTACCGTGTGGGTTCAATGTGCCTGCTTTCGATTAAAAATAAAAAGAATAAATACTGATTTATTTATAACTATTAAGCATACGAAATTGCAGACACAAAAAAGCCTCGCTCTAGGCGAGGCTTCTTGTTCAGCTACGGCTTACAGGAAGTTGTAAGTGTAGTTCACGATAAAGCGAGTCTGGTCTTTGTCCGCGGAGCTTTCACCGCTACCACGGTAGACGCCTTGACGCAGGCTGAAGCCCAGGCCTTTGAGGGCGCCTTGCTGAAGGGTGTAGTCGACACGTGCGTCACGTTCCCATTCGTTGTAGCTGCCGTCGCCCGACTTGTTGCGGATATCGTCACCACGCAAGTAGGCCACCGAAGCCTTCAGGCCCGGAACGCCCAGTGCCGCGAAGTCATAGGAATATTGACCGAAGGTGGTGTTCTCACCGGCGCGGGCGAACTGGTTGATCATGCTGTCGGTGAACAGGTAGAAGCTCGAGCCGCCATTGCCTTCCAGCGAAGAAGTGGCGCCGTCCTTGCGGACACTACCTTGGTTCAGCCAGACGAAACCACCATCGTCACCCACTTGCTGGTGACCGACCATCAGCGCGTGGCCACCCAAGGTGTAGGTGAACATGGCGCTCCAGGTCTTGTTGTCGACCTCGCCTGCGTTCTTCGCATAGCCACCGTTGTTGTCGAAGGCGTAACCGGTCTCGCCATTCTTCCCGTCGCTGCGGCTATCGAAGTAGCGCAGGTCAGTCTTGAACGACTGGTTGTCAGCAATCTTGAAGACGTGAGTGGCACCCAGGAAGTGCTGCTTGTAGAAGTCTTCCAGATTCGAGTAGTAGTACTGCAGGGTCAGGTCTGGGGTGAGCTTGTAGTCACCACCGGCGAACTGGAACTTGTTGCTGTCGCGGAAGGCGCCAGAAACCGAAAGACCAGTACGGTTGCTCGAAGCACGACCCATGGCGTGGGTCAGTTGACCTGCGTTAATGGTCAGGTTGTCGATTTCCTTCGACTGAAGGGTGCCGCCCTCGAACGTCTGCGGCAGCAGACGACCATCGTTGGAGACCAGAATCGGCAGCATAGGCGCCAGGGCACTGCCGTAGTGAACCTCGGTCTTAGAGAAGCGAGCCTTGGCGTTGCCTCCAATGCGTGCCCAGTCGTGGACTGCCGAACCATCGGAGTCGCTTGGGAAGAAGGTGTTGTTGGCATCTGGACGGCTACCACGGCCACCATCCAGGTGAATGCCCCAAAGCGCTTGAACGTCAACACCAAAACCTACGGTGCCTTCGGTGAAGCCAGACAGGTAGTCGAGCTTGAAGCCCTGACCGCTTTCTTTCTGGTCGATACCGCCTTCGCGGTTGTCATCGTTGAAGTACATGGTGCGCGAGCTGAGCGACAGCTTGCTGTCTTCGACGAAACCGGCAGCGCCTGCTTGTTGGGCGAGAACCCCCAGTGCCACGGCCAGGGCCAGGCTGGACTTGTACATGTTTTGCTCCTCTACGTTCTAATTCTTGTGTATCTCTGGCGGCGGGATCTGCTGCCCCGCTCACCGTGGATTGGCGATTTAGTCCCAAAGCGTGACCGGAAAGTCAATCGTTTCTAAACGTTTCGCGACTTTGGTCTAAGACGCCACCTGCGCTACAGGATAATGACAATCCTATAAATCCAAAATGACTGTTTTATGAATTGGTAAGATTTTTAAGGAATATGTTAGGAACTGTTACTGCCATTCGTTAGCATCGCCAAACTTTTAATAACATAAGGTTATTTGCAAACGTTTGCTCATAACCTAATTCCGTATTGTTCTATCGGGACGAAAAATCCTAGCAGCCTTCTCGGGTTTCGCCATTGAGCCAAATCACCACCCTCCCCGGCTAAGGCCGCTCCTACAGGGACCGCGTAGCGGTTAAAGCAATTGGCTCCTAAGCTAATGCCAAAAAGTTATTTATTTTAGCTTTCTTAGATCACTTAGCCTTCTCGTCATCCATCACATCGATTGCCTGACGAGAGGTTCACCATGATCCCGCACGCTCCGCTGCGCCTGTTCGCCGCCCTGACCCTCGCCAGCGCCAGCTGGTTGGCCCAGGCTGCCGACCTGACCGTGGCCTACCAGACCACTGTCGACCCAGCCAAGGTGGCTCAGGCCGATGGCGACTACGAAAAAGCCAGCAAGGCCAGTATCGACTGGCGCAAATTCGACAACGGCGCCGACGTGATCACCGCCGTAGCCAGCGGCGATGTGCAGATCGGCTATCTAGGCTCCAGCCCGCTGGCCGCTGCCGCAACCCGCAAGCTGCCGGTCGAGACGTTCCTGATCGCCACGCAGATTGGCGCCGGTGAAGCACTTGTCGCCCGCGACAGCATCAAGAATCCGCAAGACCTGGTCGGCAAGAAAGTCGCCGTGCCGTTCGTCTCCACCGGTCACTACAGCCTGCTGGCCGCACTGAAAAGCTGGAACATCGACCCGTCCAAGGTGCAGATCCTCAACCTGGCGCCACCGGCGATCATTGCCGCGTGGAAGCGCGGCGACATCGACGCTACCTATGTCTGGGACCCCGCCCTGGGCGTGGCCAAGGAAAACGGCAAGGTGCTGATCACCTCCGGCGAGCTGGCCGAGAAAGGCGCACCGACCTTCGACGCCTGGATCGTACGCAAGGACTTCGCCGCCAAGCACCCGGACGTGGTGAAGGCCTTTGCCAAGGTCACCCTCGATGCCTACGCCGACTACCGCAAGAACCCGCAAGCCTGGCTGGCCAACCCCGACAACGTGAGCAAGCTGGCCAAACTGTCGGGCGCCAAGCCTGCCGACATCCCGGTACTGCTGCAGGGCAACGTCTACCCGCTGGCCGCCGACCAGGCCAATGCACTGGGCGCGCCGACCACCCAGGCGCTGACCGACACGGCCACCTTCCTCAAGCAACAAGGCAAGGTCGACTCGGTGCTGCCGGACTACTCGCCATACGTCAGCGCCCAGTACCTCCCCAACTAAGCCTGTAGAAACCGACCGGAGCCTGCCATGGCCTTGCTCGAACTGGAGCGTATCAGCGCACAGTACCCCGGTGCCGAAACCCCGGTACTGGCCGACATCAACCTGAGCCTGGGGCCGCGCCAACTGCTGGTGGCCCTGGGGCCCTCCGGCAGCGGCAAGACCTCGCTGCTCAACCTGATCGCCGGCTTCGTCGCCCCCAGCGGCGGACGCATCACCCTGGACGGCGTGCCCGTCCAGGGCCCCGGCGCCGAGCGTGGCGTCGTGTTCCAGGACGATGCGCTGCTGCCCTGGCAGAACGTGCTGGGCAACGTCGCCTTCGGGCTGGAACTGGCCGGCGTACCACGCACCGAGCGTGAAGCCAAGGCCCGCGAAATGCTGGCCCTGGTCGACCTCGACGGCTTTGGCGAGCGGCGTATCTGGCAATTGTCCGGTGGCCAGAAACAGCGTGTGGGCCTGGCCCGGGCGTTGGCGGCCGACCCACGGGTGCTGCTGATGGACGAGCCGTTCGGCGCACTTGATGCCTTCACCCGCGAGCAGATGCAAGAGTTGTTGCTACAGGTGTGGCAACGCACCGCCAAACCGGTGTTCCTGATTACCCACGACATCGAAGAAGCAGTGTTCCTCGCCAGCGAGCTGGTGCTGCTGGCGCCAAACCCGGGGCGCGTGGTGGAGCGCCTGCAACTGGACTTCGGCCAGCGCTACGCAGCGGGTGAATCGGCGCGGGCGATCAAGTCCGATCCGGCCTTCATCGAAACCCGCGAGCACGTACTGTCGCGGGTGTTCTCTCAACGTCAAAGCCTGCAGGAGCGCGCATGAGCAGCCTGGACCTGCCGGTCGCCGGCAAACGCAACGCCCAACCACGGCCAACCGCCAGGCTGCGCCGCCCCCTGCCCACCCGCTGGATCAGTATCTTGAGCCTGGCCAGCCTGCTGTTGGCCTGGTGGCTGGTGACGGCGGCCGGCTGGATCGAGCCGCTGTTCCTGCCCTCGCCCGCCGACATCCTGGCCAAGGCCGGAACCCTGCTGACCCAGGGCTACATGGATGCCAGCCTCTGGCAGCACCTGGGTGCCAGCCTGGGGCGCATCGGCGTAGCCCTGCTGGCCGCCACCTTCACCGCCATCCCGGTGGGTATCGCCATCGGCTACAACCGCGTGGCCCGCGGCATTCTCGACCCGCTGATCGAGTTCTACCGGCCGATCCCGCCGCTGGCCTACCTGCCGCTGATCGTCATCTGGTGTGGCATCGGCGAGCTGTCGAAGGTACTGCTGATCTACCTGGCGATCTTCGCCCCCATCGTCATCGCCACCGCCACTGGCGTGCGTACGGTCGACCCGGCCAGGCTGCGTGCCGCGCAGTCGCTGGGTGCGACCAAGGCCCAACTGATCCGCCACGTGATCCTGCCCAGCGCCCTGCCCGACATCCTCACCGGCATCCGCATTGGCCTGGGGGTCGGCTGGTCGACCCTGGTGGCCGCCGAGCTGATTGCCGCCACCAGCGGCCTGGGCTTCATGGTGCAGTCGGCGGCGCAGTTCCTGGTTACCGATGTGGTGGTGCTGGGCATCCTGCTGATCGCCCTGATCGCCTTCGCCCTGGAAATGAGCCTGCGTGCCCTGCAGCGCAAGCTGGTGCCTTGGCACGGGCAGAGCCACTGAATCCTGTTGACCACGCCAGCAGCCTGGCGCCTGATTGAAGAGACCGACATGAGCCTGACCATCACCCCCCTCAGCCCGGCGCTAGGCGCCCAGATCAGTGGCGTGGACATCAGCCGCGATATCAGCGCCGAAGAACGAGACGCCATCGAACAGGCGCTGCTGCAGCACCAGGTACTGTTCTTCCGCAACCAGCCGATAAACCCGCAGCAGCAGGCGCGTTTTGCCGCCCGCTTCGGCGACCTGCACATCCACCCGATCTACCCCAACGTTCCGGAAACCCCGCAGGTACTGATCCTCGACACGGCAGTGACCGATGTGCGCGACAACGCCGTATGGCACACCGACGTGACCTTCCTGCCGACCCCGGCCCTGGGCGCGGTGCTCAGCGCCAAGCAGTTGCCGGCCTATGGTGGCGACACCCTGTGGGCCAGCGGCATCGCTGCCTTCGAAGCCTTGTCGGCGCCGCTGCGCGAGATGCTCGACGGGCTGACCGCCACCCATGACTTCACCAAGTCGTTCCCGCTGGAGCGCTTTGGCACCACGCCGGAAGACCTGGCGCGCTGGGAAGCCACCCGGCGCAACAACCCGCCGCTTTCGCACCCGGTGGTGCGCACGCATCCGGTGAGCGGGCGCAAGGCGTTGTTCGTCAATGAGGGGTTCACCACGCGCATCAATGAGCTGAGCGAGCTGGAAAGCGAGGCGCTGCTGAAACTGCTGTTCGCCCATGCAACGCGGCCGGAGTTCAGCATTCGCTGGCGGTGGCAGGAGAATGACGTGGCCTTCTGGGACAACCGCGTGACCCAGCATTTTGCAGTGGATGACTACCGGCCGAACCGACGGGTGATGCACCGGGCGACCATCCTCGGGGATGCGCCCTTCTGATAGAGATGCATCAGCAGTGCCGGCCTCTTCGCGGGTAAACCCGCTCCCACAGGTACCGCACCAGTATTGAAGCCAGTGTTATACCTGTGGGAGCGGGTTTACCCGCGAAGAGGCCGGTACAGGTTACTATCTGACCAGATGCAGGAACTGCATGTGCCGTTCGTACTGGTCGAGGATGTCGTTGATGATCTGCTCCTTGCTGTAGCCCACCAGGTCATAGTTCTGGCTGCCTTCGCTCAGGTGCACCTCCGCCCGGTAATAACGACGGTTCTTCAACTCCTGCGTACCCAGCCCACCCAGGGCGAACGATGGCGTGAAGTAACCACGCATTTGCACCTGGTAGATGAACGGCTGTTCCTCGCCATGGCCAATTTTCAGGCTGACGTTATCGTGGCTCGGGTCGTCCTGGGTAATCAGCACCAGGCCCTTCTGCTCGAACACCTCGCGCACGTCGGCAATCGCCGGGCGCACCACGTCGTCCATGAAGCGGTACACCTCATCACGCGACGGGAAGTGCACCGCCTGGCTCAGGCGTTGGCGCCAGCCACCACGGCCACGGCGTGACTGGGCGAATGGGGCCAGCGAATGCATCTGCGCAATCTGCCGTTGCGATTCCAGGTAGAACGCCTTGTGCAGCCCCCACATCATGCACAGCAAGATCAGCGAGAACGGCAACGAAGTCAGCACCACCGCCGACTTCAGCGAATCGATGCTACCGGCGAACAACAGCGCGCTGGTGATCAGCGCCGTCATCGCGCCCCAGAAGATGCGCAGCCAGTTCGGCCCGTCCTCGTCGGCATCACCGCCCTTGGCCGACAAGGTCGACAGCACCACGGTGCCCGAGTCGGCCGAGGTGACGAAGAACACGAAGCTGATGAACACCGTCACGGCGATCACCGTCTTGCTCCAGGGGTAGGTCTCCAGCAGCAGGTACAGGCTCATCGACGGGTTATCCAGCGCCGACTGGCCCAGCGCGGTCATGCCGTGGTTGATGACCTGGTCCAGGGCGCTGTTGCCGAAGATCGACATCCACGCCAGGGTGAAGCCCAGCGGAATCAACAGCACGCCAAAGACGAACTCACGGATGGTGCGGCCACGGGAAATGCGGGCGATGAACAGGCCCACGAACGGCGCCCAGGCAATCCACCAGGCCCAGTAGAACACCGTCCAGCCGCCCAGCCAGTCGCGGTTCTCGCCGTAGGCATAGACGTCGAAGCTCTTGCGCGGCAAGGCCCCCAGGTAGTCGCCGAGGTTCTGGATCAGCGTGTTGAACAGGTGCTGGGTAGGCCCGGCGAACAACACGAACAGCAACAGCGCGCAGGCCAGGAACAGGTTGATGTCGCTCATCACCCGCACGCCCTTCTCCACCCCGGCGACGGCCACGGCCACCGCCGCGCCCATCATCAGGGTGATGAGCAGTACCTGCACCCACTGGCTGTGGTCGATGCCGAACAGGTAGTCGAGGCCGGCGTTCAGGTGCAGCACGCCAAAGCCCATGTCGGCACCCAGGCCGAACACCGTGGCGATGATGCCGAAGCCGTCCACCGCATAACCGATCGGCCCGTTGATGCGCTTGCCGATCAGCGGGTACAACGCCGAACGCAAGGCCAGCGGCAGGTTGTGCCGGTAGGCGAAGTAGGCCAGCGCCATGCCGACGAAGGCGAACACGCCCCAGCCATGCAGGCCCCAGTGCAGGAACAGGATCTGCATCGCCTGGCGCCCGGCCTCGGCCGTGCCCGCTTCGCCCTGGGGCGGCTGCAGCATGTGGGTCAAGGGTTCGGAAACGCAGAAGAAGAACAAGGTGATGCTGATGCCGGCGGCGAACAGCATGCCGGCCCACGACAGGTAACTGAACTCGGGCTCGTCGTGGTCGGCACCGAGCTTGATCTTGCCGTAGCCGGACAAGGCGGTGACCACCACGAAGACCAGGTATAGCGTCATCGCCAGCATGTAGTACCAGCCGACCGTGTTGGCCGCCCAGTTCTGCGCCGCCAGCAGCCAGTCGCCTGCTGCTTGTGGATAGGAAATGACCACCAGGCCGAAGATGAGGATGAAACTTGCCGCGAAATAGAACACGGGGGGGTTCATGCGGATCTTGCCGTTGGCAAGTGAAGGGGCCGATGCACTCATTGGGGGTGCACCTCGTCGAATGACGTAAGGTTCGGAATGAACGGGTTCAGCAAAGGAATCCTCCTGTTGAACACCGGCAGCGGACCAGCGTTTTTCATTGAACAAGCGTTCAAGTTAAACATGGATCGGATTTCAATGCGAATTGGGGCGCTGATTGGTGCCCTCCTGTTCCGGCCCTTTCGCGGGTAAACCCGCTCCCACAGGTACTGCACAAGATTCAAAATCTGTGGGGTTCCTGTGGGAGCGGGTTTACCCGCGAAGAGGCCGGTACAGGCCAAGGAAATGTCAGATCAGTTCTTGTCCTGGCAATCGAGCTGCAGGTTGGCCTGGGTGATGTTGCTCTCGGGCGGCACACTGCGGGTCAGCCACACATTGCCGCCAATGGTCGAGCCTTTGCCGATGGTAATCCGCCCCAGCACCGTGGCCCCGGCATAGATCACCACATCGTCCTCGACGATCGGGTGGCGTGGCAGGCCCTTGTGCAGGGTTCCCGATTCATCGCTGGGGAAGCGCTTGGCGCCCAGAGTCACTGCCTGGTAGATACGCACGCGCTCGCCGATGATCGCGGTTTCGCCAATCACCACGCCGGTACCGTGGTCGATGAAGAAGCTCGGGCCGATCTGCGCCCCGGGGTGAATGTCGATCCCCGTAGCCGAATGCGCCAGCTCCGAGCTGATCCGCGCCAGCAACGGCAGGCCGGCCTGGTACAGGTGGTGCGCCAGGCGGTGGTGGATGATCGCCAGGATACCCGGGTAGCACAGCAGCACTTCATCGACGCTACGCGCCGCCGGGTCGCCGTGGTAGGCGGCCAGCACGTCGGTATCGAGCAGCACGCGCAAGCCCGGCAGTGCGGCGGCGAAGCCCTGCACCAGGCTGAGCGCATGGGCATCGACGCCGGCCAGCTCGCCCTTGCTATGCCGCGCGGCGTAGCGCAGCTCCAGGCGGGCCTGGGCCAGCAAGGCGGTCAGCGCAGCATCCAGGGTATGGCCGACGTAGAAGTCTTCGCTTTCTTCACGCAGGTCGACCGGGCCAAGGCGCATGGGGAACAGCGCGCCGCACAGTTGCTCCAGAATCTGCCGCATCGCCTCGCGCGAAGGCAGCTCACGCCCGCCCTGCTCGCCAATGCTGCGGCCGTTGCGGGTGCGCCATTGTTCACGGGCGCCACGCAGGCCGGTGACGATGCTCTGCAACTGCCAGTGCCCGGATGAAGGTTGTTCGCTCACGGTTTTCTCCTGCCTGAAGAGGCCAACTGTTTTTATCGGCAGGTCAGGCCCTTTCGCGGGTAAACCCGCTCCCACAGGTACACCACAAGGCTCAAGATCTGTGGGGTCCCTGTGGGAGCGGGTTCACCCGCGAAAGGGCCGGACCTGCTTACATGTAATCCACTCTACGGCAAATCCGTCTCTTGGAAAAAACAACGCTTTATTCCATCCTGCGCTAAGTCAGGCATAAGCCGCGATGACGGAGCAGGCAACCTCGCCTACCCTCAAAGCAGCCAGCAACTGGCAAAAACCAAAAAGGAAATAACAAAATAATTTTTTAGTATTTCCTGGCCTAAGCAGCCAACTCTATATTCGCCACCCACTACTTCCACAACAAGCGCGGGGCTCTGTCATGTCGAAATTCGCCAAACCGCTACTCAACGCCAGCCTGGCACTCCTGCTGGGTGCCGGCCTGCTCAGCCAGGCCTTCGCCGGCGAGCAATTGAAGACCATCCAGGAAAAAGGCGTGATCAACGTCGGCCTCGAAGGCACCTACCCACCGTTCAGCTTCCAGGACGAAAACGGCAAGCTGACCGGCTTCGAAGTGGAGCTGTCCGAACTGCTGGCCAAAGAGCTGGGGGTAAAGGCCAAGGTTCAGCCGACCAAGTGGGACGGCATTCTCGCCGCACTGGAGTCCAAGCGCCTGGACGTGGTGATCAACCAGGTGACCATTTCCGAAGAGCGCAAGAAGAAGTACGACTTCTCCGAGCCTTACACCATCTCCGGCATTCAGGCGCTGATCCTGAAGAAGAAGGCCGAGCAGCTGAATATCCACAAGGCCGCCGACCTGGCCGGCAAGAAGGTCGGCGTGGGCCTGGGCACCAACTACGAGCAATGGGTCAAGAAGGACGTACCGCAAGCCGATGTGCGCACCTATGAAGACGACCCGAGCAAGTTCGCCGACCTGCGCAACGGCCGCATCGACGCCATCCTGATCGACCGCCTGGCCGCGCTGGAATACGCACAAAAAGCCAAGGACACCGAACTGGCCGGCGACGCCTTCTCGCGCCTGGAAAGCGGCGTAGCCCTGCGCAAGGGCGAGCCGGAACTGCTGGCAGCGATCAACAAGGCGCTGGACAAGCTCAAGGCTGACGGCACGCTGGCCAAGCTGTCCGAGAAATACTTCGGTGCCGATGTCACCAAATGATCGCTGAAAGCCTGCAACTCGTTGTCGACTCCACGCCCTTCCTACTGAAGGGCGCGGGTTATACCGTGCTGCTCAGTGTTGGCGGCATGTTCTTCGGCCTGCTGCTGGGCTTTGCCCTGGCACTGATGCGATTGTCGAAGATTCTGCCGTTGAACTGGCTGGCGCGGGTCTATGTGTCGTTCTTCCGCGGCACGCCGCTGCTGGTGCAACTGTTCGTCATCTACTTCGGCATGCCGCAGATCGGCATAGAGCTCGACCCGATTCCGGCCTCGCTGATCGGCCTGTCGCTGAACATGGCAGCCTACATCTGCGAAATCCTGCGCGCGGCGATTTCCTCGATCGACCGTGGCCAGTGGGAAGCCGCCGCCAGTATCGGCATGACCCGCGTCCAGGCCATGCGCCGGGCGATCCTGCCCCAGGCCTTGCGCACCGCCCTGCCGCCGTTGGGCAACAGCTTCATCTCGCTGGTCAAGGACACCGCCCTGGCGGCGACCATCCAGGTGCCCGAGCTGTTCCGCCAGGCCCAGCTGATTACCGCGCGCACCTTCGAAGTGTTCACCATGTACGTGGCGGTGGCGGTCATCTACTGGGTGCTGTGCAGCATCCTCGCGCACTTCCAGAACCGCATGGAAGCGCGAGTCAACCAGCATGACCAGGAGCATTGAGCATGATTGAAGTCAAAGGCCTGACCAAGCGGTTCAAGGGCCAGACCGTGCTCGACGGTATCGACCTGACCGTGCAGCCCGGCGAAGTGGTGGCCATCATCGGCCCCAGCGGCTCGGGCAAGACCACCTTCCTGCGTTGCCTCAACCTGCTGGAAACACCCGATGCAGGGCAGATCCAGATTGGCGACATCAGCATCGACGCCAACCGCTCGTTGGGCGGGCAGCAAAATGCGATTCGCCGCTTGCGCCAGCAGGCCGGGTTCGTGTTCCAGAACTTCAACCTGTTCCCTCATCGCACCGCCTTGGAAAACGTGATCGAGGGGCCAGTCATCGTAAAGAAGACACCCCGCGAGCAGGCCGTCGAACTGGGCCGGCGCCTGCTGGCCAAGGTCGGCCTGGCAGGCAAGGAAGACGCCTACCCGCGGCGCCTGTCCGGTGGCCAGCAGCAACGGGTGGCCATCGCCCGCGCCCTGGCCATGGAGCCGGAGGTGATCCTGTTCGACGAGCCGACCTCGGCGCTGGACCCCGAGCTGGTGGGTGAAGTGCTTGCAACCATCCGCGGTTTGGCCGAAGAGAAGCGCACCATGATCATCGTCACCCACGAGATGAGCTTTGCCCGGGATGTAGCGAACCGGGTGATCTTCTTCGACAAGGGCGTGATCGTGGAACAGGGCGAAGCCAAGGCACTGTTTGCGGCGCCGAAGGAAGAGCGTACCCGGCAGTTCTTGCGCAAGTTCCTGGGGACTGCTGCCTCCGAGTAAACCTGTTGCGGCCTCTTCGCGGGCACGCCCGCGAAGAGGCCGGCACATCCAGAGCAAATCCCTCCTTCTATGCATATTCCAAAGCGTTAGTTCATAAACTTTTTATAAAGCATTAGGGTATATAAACCGGACCACCGGACCAGCACACATCTGTCGCGATCAGCTGTAGCGACGTAACTTATTTGTGAGGTCAGGAATGGTCAGGATCACAATCACCCCAGTGCGTAACGCCAGGGCATTGAGTGCAGCCAAGGAGCGGTACTGATGTCCAGCCAACCCAATACCCAGTTCCACAGCGATCTCGACAGCTCGCCCCTGCTGCTGCCGGCCAAGGTACTGCGCAACGACGCCGAAGCCCTGCAAGCAGCCCGCGAACTGGCCGAGGTCGCCCGCGAGCAGGCAGCCCGCCGCGACCAACAACGCAAGCTGCCATGGGCCGAAATCGAACTGTTCACCCGCAGCGGCCTGGGCAGCATCAGCGTACCGAAGGCCTACGGTGGCCCCGATGTGTCGTTCGAGACCGTGGCCGAAGTGTTCCGCCTGATCAGCGCCGCCGACCCGGCCCTGGGGCAAATCCCGCAGAACCAGTTCGGCATACTGCAACTGCTGCGCTTGACCGCCACCGAGGCACAGCAGGCGGTAATCTTCCGCAGCGTGCTCGACGGCTGGCGCATAGGCAATGCCGGCCCCGAGCGCGGCACCAAGGACACCCTGACTCTCAAGGCCAGGATCACCCACGTCGGTGATAGCTATCGCATAAGCGGTCAGAAGTTCTATTCCACCGGCGCCCTGTTCGCCCACTGGGTGGCGGTCAAGGCACTGGACGACGAAGGCCGCCAGCGCCTGGCGTTCGTACGCCGGGGCAGCCCGGGGCTGCGCATCGTCGATGACTGGTCCGGGTTCGGCCAGCGCACCACAGCCAGCGGCACCGTGCTGCTCGACCAGGTACCGGTGGATGCCGACCTGGTGATCGACAACTGGCGCCAGCGCGACATTCCCAACATCCAGGGCGCTGCCTCGCAGTTGATCCAGGCAGCGATCGATGCCGGCATCGCGGAGGCCGCGATTGAAGATGCGATCACTTTCGTGCGGGAAAAATCCCGGCCATGGATCGAGGCCAAGGTCGACCGCGCCAGCGACGACCCCTATGTAATCGCCGACATCGGCCGCCTGAAGCTCGAGCTGCACGCCGCCGAAGCGCTGCTGCGCAAGGCCGCGCGAGTCCTCGACGAGGTCAATGCCGCGCCGATCGATGCTGCAAGCGCGGCGCGGGCTTCGATCGCGGTGGCCGAGGCCAAGGTGCTGACTACCGAGATTGCCCTGCAGGCCAGCGAAAAGCTGTTCGAGCTGGCCGGCAGCCGCGCCACCCTCGCCGAGTTCAACCTCGACCGCCACTGGCGCAATGCCCGGGTGCACACCCTGCATGACCCGGTGCGCTGGAAGTACCACGCGGTTGGCGCATACCACCTCAACGGCACCTTGCCTGCACGGCATTCCTGGATCTGATTTGTGGGCCTTGGGGCTGCTTTGCAGCCCATCGCGACACAAGGCCGCTCCTACAAGGGATTGCGTACCTCCTGTAGGAGCGGCCTTGTGTCGCGATGGGCCGCAAAGCGGCCCCAAGGCCCCGGAGAACACCATGACTACAAACATCATCACCAGCGACACCGAAGCCCTGAACGTCGCCGAAGAAGTCGCCCAAAACCTGCGCCGCGACAGCGCCCTGCGCGACCGCGAGCGCCGCCTGCCGCATGCCGAACTGGAGCTGTTCACCCGCTCCGGCCTGTGGGCCATCAGCGTGCCCAAGGCCTTCGGCGGCGCCGGCGTGTCCAACGTCACCCTGGCCAAGGTCATCGCACGCATCGCCCAGGCCGACGGCTCGCTCGGGCAGATTCCGCAAAACCATTTCTACGCCCTGGAAGTACTGCGAGTAAACGGCACGCCCGAACAGCAACAGCGCCTGTACGCCGAAGTACTGGCGGGCAAGCGCTTCGGCAACGCCCTGGCCGAACTGGGCACCAAGACCGCCAACGAGCGCACCACCCGCCTGACCCGCGACGGCGATGGCTTTCGCATCAATGGCCGCAAGTTCTACGCCACTGGCGCCATCTATGCCCAGCGCATTCCCACCTCCGTGGTCGATGAGGACGGCGTACAGCACCTGGCCTTCGTCCCGGCCGACAGCCAGGGCCTGCAGGTAATCGACGACTGGAGCGGCTTCGGCCAGCGCACCACCGGCAGCGGCTCGGTGGTGTTCGATAACGTATACGTCAGCGCCGCCGACGTGGTGCCGTTCCAGAGCGCCTTCGAACACCCCACCCCGGTCGGCCCGCTGGCGCAGATCCTTCATGCTGCCATCGACACCGGCATCGCCCGCGCCGCCTTTGACGATGCCCTGCACTTCGTGCGCACCCGGAGCCGCCCCTGGGTCGACTCCGGCCTGGACAAGGCCAGCGATGACCCGCTGACGCTGAAGAGCTTCGGCCACCTGGCGATCCGCCTGCACGCCGCCGAGGCCTTGCTGGAACGCGCCGGCGAATACCTGGACCAGGCCCGCGACGAAAGCACTGCCGACAACGTAGCCGCCGCCTCCATCGCAGTGGCCGAGGCCCGCGCCATCAGCACCGAGATTTCCCTCGCGGCCGGCACCACCTTGTTCGAACTGGGCGGTAGCCAGGCCACCTTGGCCGAACACAACCTCGACCGCCACTGGCGCAACGCCCGCGTGCACACCCTGCACGACCCGGTACGCTGGAAGTACCACGCCATCGGCAACTACTACCTCAACGATGCCAACCCACCACGTCGGGGGACCATCTGATGGCCAAGCAGATCCTGCTCAATGCCTTCAACATGAACTGCATCGGGCACATCAACCACGGCCTGTGGACTCACCCACGGGACACCTCGACCCAGTACAAGACCCTGGACTACTGGACCAACCTGGCGCGCCTGCTGGAGCGGGGCCTGTTCGACGGGCTGTTCATCGCCGACATCGTCGGCACCTACGACATCTACGGCCAGTCGCTGGACGTCACCCTCAAGGAGTCGATCCAGCTGCCGGTCAACGACCCGTTGCTGCTGGTCTCGGCCATGGCCGCCGTCACCCGCCACCTGGGCTTCGGCCTTACCGCCAACCTCACCTACGAGGCGCCGTACCTGTTCGCCCGGCGCCTTTCCACCCTGGACCACCTGAGCAATGGCCGGGTGGGCTGGAACATCGTCACCGGCTACCTCGACAGCGCCGCCCGGGCCATGGGCCTGGCGGAGCAACCGGAGCATGACCGCCGCTACGACCAGGCCGACGAGTACCTGCAGGTGCTGTACAAGCTGCTGGAAGGCAGCTGGGCCGACGATGCAGTGGTCGCCGACCGCCAGCAGCGTGTCTACGCCAGGCCCGACAGGGTGCGCAAGGTCCGCCACCAGGGCGAGTTCTACAAGGTCGAAGGCTACCACCTGTGCGAACCTTCACCGCAACGTACCCCGGTGCTGTTCCAGGCCGGCAGCTCGCAACGTGGCCTCGCCTTCGCCGGCAACCATGCCGAATGTGTGTTCATCAGTGGCCAGGACAAGGCCGCCACCCGCGCCCAGGTCGACAAGGTGCGCACCGCCGCCCAGGCCGCTGGCCGCGACCCGCAGGCGGTCAAGGTATTCATGGGTATCACTGTGATCGTCGCCGCCACCAAGCAGCAGGCCCAGGCCAGGCATGCCGAGTACCTGCGCCATGCCAGCGCCGAAGCCGGGGTCGCGCACTTCGCCGCGTCCACCGGCATCGACTTCGCCGCCTACGCGCTGGACGAGCCGATTGCCTTCAGCCAGGGCAACGCCATCCAGTCCGCCACGCGCCAGTTGCAGGACAATGCCTGGACCCGCCGGCGCCTGCTGCAGCAGCACGCCCTGGGTGGCCGCTACGTGACCCTGGTCGGCGCGCCCGAACAGGTGGCCGAGCAGCTGATCGCCTGGATCGATGAAACCGGCCTGGACGGTTTCAACCTGACCCGCACCGTTACCCCGGAAAGCTTCGAGGACTTCATCGACCTGGTCATCCCGCAGTTGCAACAGCGTGGCCGCTACAAGACCGCCTACGCCGAAGGCACCCTGCGCGAAAAACTGTTCCAGGCCGACCACCCGCACCTGCCTGCCGACCACCCTGGCTCGGCTTACCGCTATACCTCTACCCCGACTGGAGCCCTGCACCATGCTTGATAAACTGTTCCGGCCCGTCGCGGCCATTGCCCTCACCCTCGGCCTGTCCGCCAGCGCCCTGGCTGCCGAACCGCTGAAGATCGGCACCACCGCCGCATTTGCCATCCCGCTGGAAGCCGCAGTGGAAGAAGCGCACAAGCAAGGCCTGGAAGTGAAACTGATCGAGTTCAGCGACTGGATCGCGCCCAATGTCAGCCTCAACAGCGGCGACATCGACGTGAACTACTTCCAGCACATCCCGTTCCTGGAGAACGCCAAGGCTGCAGCAGGCTTCAACCTGGTGCCTTACGCCCCAGGCATCATCAACAACGTCGGCCTGTACTCGAAAAAGTACAAAAGCTTCGCCGACCTGCCCGAAGGCGCCAGTGTGGCCATCGCCAACGACCCGATCAACAGCGGCCGGGGCCTGCAGTTGCTGGCCAAGGCCGGGCTGATCACCCTCAAGCCTGGGGTCGGCTACAAGGCCACCGAGGACGATATCGTCGCCAACCCGAAAAAGCTGAAAATCCTTCAGGTCGAGGCGGTGCAACTGGTACGCGCCTATGACGACGCCGACCTGGTGCAGGGCTACCCGGCCTACATCCGCCTGGCCAACAGCTTCGACGCAGGCTCGGCACTACTGTTCGACGGCCTGGAGAACAAGGAGTACGTGATCCAGTTCGTCATTCGCCCGCAAAGCAAGGACGACCCGCGCCTGACCAGGTTCGTCGACATCTACCAGCACTCGCCAGCGGTGCGCGCAGCCCTGGACAAAGCCCACGGCAAGCTTTACCAGGCCGGTTGGGAGGGCTGACATGAGCCAGGCCAGCGCGCTCCGGGCGCCCACCTTACAACCACTGCCGTCAACGGCCAGGGAGCAGGCCCTGCGCCCGGAGGTCAATGAAGCCCACGTGCGCTTCATCGGCCTGGGCAAGACCTACCCGGGCCAGGCGCAACCGGCCTTGCAAGGCATCGACCTGAACATCCGCCGTGGCGAGATCTTCGGCATCATCGGCCGCAGCGGCGCCGGCAAGTCATCATTGCTGCGCACCATCAACCGCCTGGAACAACCCAGCCAGGGCCGGGTGTTGATCGACCAGGTGGACATCGCACCCTTCGACGAGGACCACCTGGTGGCCCTGCGCCGGCGCATCGGCATGATCTTCCAGCACTTCAACCTGATGTCGGCCAAGACCGTATGGCAGAACGTCGAGCTGCCCCTGAAGGTGGCCGGCGTGGCCAAGGCCGAACGCCAGCGCAAGGTACGCCAACTGCTGGAACTGGTCGGCCTGCAGGAAAAGCACCACGTTTACCCGGCGCAGCTGTCCGGCGGACAGAAGCAGCGCGTGGGCATTGCCCGGGCGCTGGTGCATGACCCCGAGATCCTGCTGTGCGACGAAGCCACCTCGGCGCTGGACCCGGAAACCACCGCTTCTATTCTCGAACTGCTCCGCGACATCAACCAGCGCCTGGGCCTGACCATCGTGCTGATCACCCACGAGATGGCCGTAATCCGTGATATCTGCCACCGGGTAGTGGTGCTGGAATGCGGAGAAGTGGTCGAGCAGGGCGAGGTCTGGCGGGTGTTTGGCTCACCACGCCACGAGGTCACCCGCACCCTGCTCGCGCCGTTGCAGGCCAGGTTACCAGCCGCGCTGCAAGCCAGCCTGCGGGCCAGCCCGGCGAGCCGCGACAGTGCCGTCGTGCTGAGGCTGACCCTGCTCGGCGAACCCGAACTGTCTGCCCTGTTCAACGACCTCGGCGGCCGCGTGCGCCTGCTGCAGGGCGGTGTGGAAACCATTGGCGAGCATGCCTTGGGGCAACTGATCCTGTCGGTACAGCACTCGCCACACGACACCCATCAATTGCTGGAACGCGCCCGCCGCTGGGCTGAGGACGTGGAGGTACTGGGGCATGTGGCTTGATCGCTTGCTGGAAGGTTTGCTCGATACCCTGCTGATGGTCAGCGTGTCGTCGCTGATCGCCCTGCTGGTGGGGGTGCCGATGGCGGTGCTGCTGGTCACCAGCGACAAGGACGGGATATTCGAGGCGCCGCTGCTGAACCGGGTACTGGGCGCCTTCGTCAACCTGTTCCGCTCGATCCCGTTCCTGATCCTGATGGTTGCGCTGATCCCCTTCACTCGCCTGGTGGTGGGCACCACCTACGGCGTGTGGGCGGCAGTGGTTCCGCTGACCATCGCCGCCACCCCATTCTTCGCACGGATTGCCGAAGTCAGCCTGCGCGAAGTCGACCATGGTCTGGTGGAGGCTGCGCAGGCCATGGGCTGCCGACGCTGGCACATCGTCTGGCACGTGCTGCTGCCCGAGGCGCTGCCGGGAATCGTGGGGGGCTTCACCATAACTCTGGTGACCCTGATCAACTCCTCGGCCATGGCCGGAGCGATCGGTGCCGGGGGCCTGGGGGATATCGCCTACCGCTATGGCTACCAGCGCTTCGACAGCCAGATCATGCTGACCGTGATCGCCATGCTGGTGGCGTTGGTGGCATTGATCCAACTGGCTGGGGACCGCTTGGCGAAAGGCTTGAACAAGCGTTGAATTCTTCGCGGGCACGCCCGCGAAGGGGCCTTCAAGCCCAGCGAAGGTCCTCAGCAGGCACCGGCCGCCCGAACCAGTAGCCCTGCCCCAGTTGACACAGCTCCTGCAACAGGAAGCTGGCCTGCTCCGCCTGCTCGATGCCCTCGGCATGCACCTGCATGCCCATGCTGCGGGCCAGGGCGATGATCACCCGGACGATCGCGATGTCGTCCTCATCCAGCGGCAACCCGGCAACGAAACCCTGGTCGATCTTCAGCTTCTGCACCGGCAAGCGCTTGAGCCGCAGCAACGATGAATATCCGGTACCGAAGTCGTCGATAGCCAGGGTCACCCCCAGCTCACGCAGGCGATGCAACTGCTCCAGCGCCACGTCCGGATCTTCCATCACCGCGCTCTCGGTCACCTCCAGCTCCAGCATGGCCGGGTCCAGGCCGGTGTCGTACAACACCTCGGCCACCTGCTGGTACAACTCGTGCTGGCCAAACAGGCGGCTGGAGATGTTCACCGCCACGAATGCCAACTGCCGGCCTTGCCCCTGCCATTGCACCATCTGCCGACATGCCTGGCGCAGCACCCAGGCATCGATCTCGGCAATCAGCCCGGTGCGCTCGGCAATCGGGATGAACTCGCCCGGCGGCACCAGGCCGCGCTGGGGGTGCTGCCAGCGTACCAGGGCCTCGACGCCGACCTGGCGGCCGGTCGCCAGGTCGTGCACCGGCTGGTAGAACACCCGCAGCTCGTCCTGCTCCAGGGCCCGACGCAGCTCGCCGGCGGTTTCGACCCGGTGCTGGGCGTGGGCAGTCAGCTCTTCGGTGTACAGGGCATAGCAAGTCCGCCCGTTGCTCTTGGCCTTGTACAACGCCGAGTCGGCATTGCGTAGCAACTGCTCGGCACTCAACGCATCGCTGGGGAACAGGCTGATGCCTGCGCTGACACTGATGAACAGGCGGTGACCGTCGAACAGGAACGGCTCGCGTATGCGCTCGATGATGCCCTGCGCCAGCTTGCCGGCCTGGCCAACTTCCTGGCAGTTCTCCGCCAGCACGCCAAATTCGTCGCCCCCAAGGCGCGCCAAGGTTACACCGCTGCCCAGCACCTCACACAGGCGCTCGCCCACCAGCTTCAGCAACTGGTCGCCGATGGTGTGGCCAAGGCCGTCGTTGATGCTCTGGAAATGGTCCAGGTCCAGCAGCAGCAGGGCACAGCCGCGTTTGTTGGCCTGGGCTGCGGCCAGGGCCTGCTCGACCCGGTCGGTGAACAGCAGGCGGTTGGGCAGACCAGTCAGCGGGTCGTGGTGGGCCAGGTAGGCCAGTTCTTGCTCAGAATGCTTGATTGCGCTGATGTCGCTGAACACTGCCACGTAATGGCTGAGCTCGCCTTCATCGTCACGAATGGCGCAAATGGTCTGCCACTGCGGATAGATTTCACCGCTCTTGCGCCGGTTCCAGATTTCGCCGCTCCACTCGCCCTTTTCCGCCAGGGTGGCGAAGATTTGCTGATAGAACGCCAGGCCATGGCGGCCCGATTTGAACTTGTTCGGGCGTTGGCCGATGACCTCGTCCTGCTGGTAACCGGTAATACGCATGAAGGCACGGTTGACGTGCACGATCAGGCCCTGGCGGTCGGTCACCAGCACGCCTTCGAGAGTGCTGTCGAACACGGCGGCAGCCATGCGCAGCCGTTCGCGGTCTTCGCAACGCAAACGCGCGCCACGGCCAATGAAATTAAGCAGGCGCACCCGCGACACATAGATCAGCAAGGCACTGAACAACACCCAGACCACCACGTTGATCTGCCGCCCCACGGTCAGAGCCAGGGGATCATCGGTCATAGCCTGCAGCACCACCTCGGCCAGCGTCAGCCAGAGGACCGAAAGCACCACATACAGCGCAGCCATGCGCAAGGCGTCGCGAACGGAAACAGACATGTCGGGTGCGATAGCCCATCAGAAAGGGAGGGGCATTATAAAGGCTGAAACATGTCGTGACCTCCTATCTGAACGGTTGACTGGTTTTATTTCCCCACCAAGGGATAATCCCCCTTCCCCCTGCATTCCGAGGGTATTTGCACCTATGTGGTACAACGGCCTGCTCGACTGGTCGGCCTGGCAACTGGTCGGCATCACCCTGTTGATGACCCATGTGACCATCGTCAGCGTCACGGTCTACCTGCACCGCTACTCCGCGCACCGGGCCCTGGAGCTCAATGGCGTGCTCAAGCACTTCTTCCGTTTCTGGCTGTGGCTGACCACGGCGCAGAACACCCGCGAATGGACCGCCGTGCACCGCAAGCACCACGCCAAGTGTGAAACCCCCGACGACCCGCACAGCCCGCTGTACAAGGGCCTTGGCACAGTGCTGCGCAAAGGCGCCGAGCTTTACCGGGAAGAGGCGCGTAACCCCGAAACCCTGCGCATCTACGGCAAGAACTGCCCGGACGACTGGATCGAGCGCAACCTCTACTCGCGCTACAGGCTGGGCGGCATCGCGCTGATGGCGGTGATCGACCTGCTGCTGTTCGGTACCATCGGCATCACCATCTGGGCAGTGCAGATGATGTGGATTCCATTCTGGGCAGCCGGTGTGGTCAACGGTCTCGGCCACGCCCTCGGCTACCGCAACTTCGAGTGCCGCGACGCCGCCACCAACCTGGTGCCGTGGGGCATCATCATCGGTGGCGAAGAGCTGCACAACAACCACCACACCTACCCCAACTCGGCCAAGCTGTCGGTCAAGCGCTGGGAGTTCGACATGGGCTGGGCGTGGATCCGCCTGTTCTGCCTGCTGCGCCTGGCCAAGGTGCAGCGCGTGGCGCCCATCGCCCACCGAGTGGCCGGCAAGGCCAGCCTGGACATGGACACTGCCATGGCCATCCTCAACAACCGCTTTCAGATCATGGCCCAGTACCGCAAGCTGGTGATCGGCCCGCTGGTCAAGCAGGAACTGGCCCGCGTCGATGCCTCGCTGCGCCACCATTTCCGCCGCGCCAAGCGCCTGTTGTCGCGCGAGACCAGCCTGCTGGAAGACCGCCACCATGTGCGCATCGAGTCGATGCTGGCCCACAGCCAGGCGCTGAAGACCATCTACGAAAAACGCCTGGCCCTGCAACAGATCTGGGCGCGCACCAGCGCCAACGGCCACGATATGCTGGCCGCCATGAAAGATTGGGTGCACGAGGCCGAAACCAGCGGTATTCACGCCCTGCGCGACTTCGCAGCACAGCTCAAAACCTACTCCCTGCGCCCGACCGGCGCCTGAGCGCCGTTGATCGGCACGCCCCTTGGCGGGGCGTGCTGCCCGGAACTTCGCTATCTCGTTTACACTCATATCTGGCACATCGCCCGCGTGGCGGGCCGGATGCTGGCCGCACGCTTTCACGCCGAGATCTGCTCCGTGCACATGGCCAAGAACATTCCAACGACACTGCCCGGCACACCCCCTCCCGAGGCCGCCCAGACCTTGCTTGCGCTGCTCCACGCCCAGGGTGAGGTGGCCCGCCTGAGCGAGCGCGAGCAGTTGTTCAGCTCGCTGCTCGACAGCGTCAACGCAGTGCTTTGGGCTTTCGACTGGGAAACCCGCCAGGTGCTGTACGTCAGCCCCGCCTACGAGCGCATCTTCGGTCGCCCGGCCAGCCTGGTGCTGGCCGACTACAACGAGTGGCGCGACAGCATCTACCCCGACGATCTGGAGTTCGCCGAGCGCAGCCTGGCCCAGGTACTGCTAAAGGGCTCGGTGGAAGACCGCGAGTACCGCATCCTCAATGCCGAAGGCCAGCTCCGCTGGCTGAGCGACAAGTGCTACATCAACCAGCAACGCAATGGTGACCGGGTGATCATCGTCGGTATCGCCGAAGACATCACCGAGAAGAAGCAGCTCGAAGGTGAGCTGCAGCGCCTGGCCACCACCGACGTGCTGACCCAGAGCAGCAACCGCAGGCACTTCTTCGAATGCGCCCAGCAAGCCTTCGACAGTGCCTGCGAAGACGGTACGCCAATGGCCTTCCTGCTGCTGGACATCGACGACTTCAAGTGCATCAACGACAGCTATGGCCACCAGGAAGGTGATCAGGTATTGCAGCAAATCGCCGATAGCGGCAAGGCCGTGCTACGCAGAGGCGACCTTTTCGGGCGCATTGGTGGCGAGGAGTTCGCGGCGGTGTTTCCGGGCTGCAACGCTCAGATGGCAGAGCAGATTGCCGAGCGCTTGCAGCGGCAAATCCAGCGGCTGAGCTTCAGCCATGGGGGGCAGACTTACGGGGTGACGGTGAGCCAGGGAGTGACCGGCCTGACCGATGAAGATGTGACCCTGGACAGCCTGTATGCCCGGGCCGATGCGGCGATGTACCAGGCCAAACGGCAGGGCAAGAACCAGATCGTCCGCGGCTGACTGCCTTACACAGTACTTGCTGGCCTGTACGGTCCCTGTGGGAGCGGCCTTGTGTCGCGAAAGGGCTGCAAAGCAGCCCCTGGATCTCAGCGCAGATGCACAAATGGCTGGGGCTGCTTCGCAGCCCTTTCGCGACACAAGGCCGCTCCCACAGGATCTGCGTCGGGTTCAACGAACCTAGCCCCAAAATCTCAGCTGGAAATCTCGGCCTCGGCTACCGGCGGCTCTTCCTGCGGCTTTACCTCCGGGTCCTCCACCTTGCGCAACCGGCTCAGTTCCGGCAGGCCAAGCTTGAGCAGGCGCGCCGTCTTGCTGCTGGCCACCTTCTCCAGCCCCTGCCAAGCCGGCAGCCGCGACAACTGCCCGGCCAGGTTCATGGCCAGGATCTCCCGCGAGTACACCCCACCGCCCAGCTGGTAGATCGCCGCAATCAACTCGCGCAATGCCAGCGGCAACCGCCAACGCGTACGCAGAGCCGAGCCGAACGCCGCACCGAACTCGTTGAGCGACAACTGCACCTGGTCCTCATCCAGCTGGCCCCCGGCCAGCCGCCATTCCTGCAGGCAGCGCAACACCGCCAGGTCACCCAGGCAATGCAGCAACCCCGCGCAATAACAACGCCCTTCGTCCAGCTCGAGCATGCGCGCCAAGGTCCGGCCATACTCGGCAGCGTGCAGCGAAAGCTCCCAGTAACGGGCCGCATGCTCCGCCAGCAGCGGGTCACTGAGGCGCGCACTGCGTTTGAGGGTCATGCCCAGGATCAGGTTCATGCTCTGGGTACTGCCAAGCTTGTTCAAGGCCTGCAGCAACGTCTGCACCGGTGCTTCGCGGTGTAGCGCCGCGCTGTTGGCCGCAGCGATCAGGACGGCAGTGATCTGCGGGTCGCCCTGCACTTCCTCTTCGAGCACTCGCAGGTTCAGGCCCTGGGGGTTGAGCGCGCGCTTGATCGCCACCTGCACATCGGCCAGCAGCGGCCCGCCATCGGCGGTAGCGCGACGCTGCTCAAGGTAGGCCGGCAGGCTGGCACCTGCCTGCAAAGCCGGCGCCGGGCAGGCGATCTCCTCGCCAACCGCCAGCAGCAGCTCTTCAAGGCGCTTGCGCAGGTTGTCCAGGTTCAGTGGCTTGCTCAGGTAAGCCGTGGGGTGCAGGGGTAGTGCCTCGCGCACACTGGCGCTGTCACTGCGATTGCTCATGAGGATGAACGGTAACCCCGAGCCTTTGGCGCGCACCTTGCGCAACAGGTCGAGGCCATCGACACCTGCCAGTTCGCGCGCGGCGATGATCAGGTCGGGCTTGCTGGACAGCGCGCTCAGCGCCTGCGAGCCGTCGGCGCAGACCTGCAGCCGGGCATCACAGCGCACGCTGAGCAGCATTTCGCTAAGCAGGTCACGTACCCAAGGGTCGCCCTCGACAATCAGTACGCTTGGTGGGGTGGGGTCTGCAGCGCTCATCGCCAACTCCTGAATAGCCCTGACACACAGTCCGTCGCAGCTTCCTGAGCAAATCCTCCGACAACGATAGCGCCCCATGGCTTTCCTGGGCACAAAAAAAACCCGCCGAAGCGGGTTTTTTCTGAAGCGGGTCACATCAGGCGATTTCAGCGAAGCACTCTTCGATGATAGCCAGGCCTTTGTCCAGCAGAGCGTCTTCGGCGGTCAGCGGAACCAGGATACGCAGGACGTTGCCGTAGGTGCCGCAGGACAGCAGGATCAGACCCTTGTCGCGAGCCTTGGCAACAACCTGGCCAACAGCAGCAGCGTTCGGGGTATGAGTGCCTTTCTCGAAGACTTCGACAGCAACCATCGAGCCCAGACCACGAACGTCGCCGATGATTGGGTACTTTTTCTGGATTTCGCGCAGGCCAGTGGTCAGGCGCTCACCCACAGCTTTGCTGCGGTCCAGCAGTTTCTCTTCTTCGAACACTTCAATCACGGCCAGGGCCGCAGCGCAAGCGATCGGCGAACCGGCGTAGGTGCCGCCCAGGCCGCCCGGAGCGATGGCGTCCATGTACTCGGCCTTGCCGCACACACCGGCCAGCGGGAAGCCGCCAGCGATGGATTTGGCGAAGGTGGTCAGGTCAGGCGCAACACCCATCTGCTCCATGGCGAAGAAGGTGCCAGTACGGCCGGCGCCGGTCTGTACTTCGTCGGCGATCAGCAGGATGCCGTGCTGGTCGCACAGGGCGCGCAGGCGCTGCATGAGCTCTTTCGGCGCTGGCAGGAAGCCGCCTTCGCCTTGCACCGGCTCGAGGATGATCGCGGCGATGTCGCGCGGCTCGGCGTCGTTCTTGAAGATGCGTTCGACCGAGGCGATGGCGTCGTCAACGCTGATGCCGTGCAGTTCGCTCGGGAACAGGGCGCGGAAGATGCCACCAGGCATCAGGCCCATGCCAGCGGAGTACGGCACGACCTTGCCGGTCAGGCCCAGGGTCATCATGGTACGGCCGTGGTAGCCGCCAGTGAAGGCGATGACACCAGCGCGGCCAGTGGCTGCACGGGCGATCTTGACGGCGTTTTCAACGGCTTCGGAGCCGGTGGTGACCAGCAGGGTCTTCTTGTCGAAGTTGCCTGGAACCAGCTTGTTGATCTTTTCGCAAAGCTCTACATAGGGCTCGTAGGCCAGCACCTGGAAGCAGGTGTGGCTGACCTTGGTCAGCTGCTCTTGTACGGCCGCAACCACTTTCGGGTGCAGGTGGCCGGTGTTCAGTACTGCGATGCCGCCGGCGAAGTCGATCAGTTCGCGGCCTTCAACGTCGATCACGGTCGAGTTCTTCGCGGTATCGACGAAGATCGGGTGGATCTGGCCAACGCCACGTGGGACGGCGGCGACACGACGTTGCATCAAGGATTCGTTGGTCTTGCTCATAATGCCCTCATTGCGCCGGTTTGGAGTGGCGCTTTTATTCGGGGGTGGCTGGGAGTGTCCGCGAACAGTATTCGTTGATCGACTGCCGTGAACGCCCTGGCCACCAGGTACTGCGATGTAAAAAAGGCCAGCGAGACGTCGCTCTCGCGCCCCGCTGGCAGAGGTAAAGCAGTTACCTTGCGATCAGACGCTGATGCACAGGTATTTGATTTCGAGGTAGTCCTCGATACCGTACTTGGAACCTTCGCGGCCCAGGCCCGAAGCCTTGATGCCACCGAATGGTGCCACTTCGTTGGAGATCAGGCCGGTATTGATACCCACCATGCCGTACTCCAGGGCTTCGGCAACACGGAACACACGGCTCATGTCGCGAGCGTAGAAGTACGAGGCCAGGCCGAACTCGGTGTCGTTGGACATCGCGATCACTTCGGCCTCGTCCTTGAAGCGGAACAGCGGCGCCAGCGGGCCGAAGGTTTCTTCTTTGGCGACGGCAGCGTTCTTCGGTACGTCCACCAGAATGGTCGGCTCGAAGAAGTTGCCTTCGATGATCTTGCCACCGGACAGTACCTTGGCGCCTTTGCCAACGGCGTCTTCGATGTGTTCCTGGACCTTGGCGACAGCCTTGCCGTCGATCAGCGGGCCAGTGGTGGTGCCTTCTTCCAGGCCGTTACCGATCTTCAGCTTGGCAACAGCGGCAGCCAGCTTCTGGGCGAACGCGTCGTAGACGCCGTCCTGCACGTAGATACGGTTGGCGCAGACGCAGGTCTGGCCGTTGTTGCGGTACTTGGAGATGATCGCGCCCTCGACCGCCTTGTCCAGGTCGGCGTCGTCGAACACGATGAATGGGGCGTTGCCACCCAGCTCCAGGGAAACCTTCTTGATGTCCTTGGCGCATTCTTCCATCAGCTGGCGACCGATTTCGGTCGAGCCGGTGAAGGACAGTTTGCGGACCAGGGAGTTGCCGGTCAGTTCGCCGCCAACTTCGCCAGCGCTACCGGTAACCACGCTCAGCACGCCAGCCGGGATACCGGCACGGTGGGCCAGTTCGACCAGGGCCAGGGCGGAGTACGGGGTCTGCGAGGCAGGCTTGAGCACCATGGTGCAGCCAGCGGCCAGGGCCGGGCCGGCTTTACGGGTGATCATGGCGGCCGGGAAGTTCCACGGGGTGATGGCCGCGGTAACGCCGATTGGCTGCTTGATGACGATCAGGCGCTTGTCTGGCTGGTGGCCCGGGATGGTGTCACCGTAGACGCGCTTGGCTTCTTCGGCGAACCATTCGATGAAGGAGGCAGCGTAGGCGATTTCGCCCTTGGCTTCGGCCAGCGGCTTGCCTTGTTCGGTGGTCATCAGGCGAGCCAGGTCGTCCTGGTTCTCGATCATCAGTTCGAACCAGCGACGCAGCTTGGCCGAACGCTCTTTGGCGGTCAGGGCACGCCAGGCCGGCAGGGCCTTGTCGGCGGCTTCGATGGCGCGGCGGGTTTCCGCGGTGCCCATCTTCGGCACGGTACCGATGACTTCACCAGTGGCCGGGTTGGTGACCTTGATGGTCTGGCCGTTGTCCGCATCCAGCCACTCACCGTTGATGTAGGCTTGCTGGCGGAACAACTGAGCGTCTTTGAGCTGCATGTCGGCTTCCCGAATTGTTGATTGTTGAAAAGCGCCCAAGGCAGGGCATTGAGCGTTTGAAATCTCAAACGAATGCTAAGCGGCTGCTGGGGTGTTGGACAATAGGCTGTTCGAAAAAAAGAACGAATGGTTGAACACCCTGGCGGAAATTTCATCATTTGCGTAATGGCAACCGGCCTCTTCGCGGGTAAACCCGCTCCCACAGGGTCTCCACAGAATCCAGAATCTGCGCAGTACCTGTGAGAGCGGGTTTACCCGCGAAGAGGCCAGTACAGGTTAGACGAACGCGCTGAAGGACATGTGATGGGAGGACCGACGGCCGTCCAACCCAGGATGCCGAAGAGGCCGGCACAGGCAACAGGGAAAAAACAGCCACAGATCAAGGCGATGGACGCCACCGGATCAGATGGGTATCATGCGTGCGCGTTGCACTCGTAGCTCAGCTGGATAGAGTACTGCCCTCCGAAGGCAGGGGTCGTGGGTTCGAATCCCGCCGAGTGCGCCATATCCCTTACAAAGCCCGCCTTGCGCGGGCTTTGTCGTTTCTGCAAGACAGCGCCGGGCTACTCGCGTTATTTCGTTTGGCACTTACCAAAGCCAGCTTTAATCCTGATGGCTTTACCTGGTTGGATCCACCTGCTTAGAATAGTGGCATTATGCCTCATCCTTCAGATGAGTTGTCGCAAGGTTAACTACACCCTCCAGGGAATCAGGAATGAAAATGCTGAAACACTGTCTGGCCTTGACCATCGCCGCTACGCTCGTGGGTTGCCAGGCGACCGGTGAGCAATACCAATCCGATGTGTTCGATGCCAGCCAGGTAAACACCCAGCAGGAAGCCAAGACCGTGAAAATCATCACGGTCTCGCCGACCAAGATCAAGGTCAGCAACGAGAAGAACCAGAAGGCCGCAATGGTGGTTGGTGGTGTGCTGGGCGCGCTGGGTGGTGCAGCGTTGGGTGCGGGCCACAACAAGGACACCGCGATCATCGGCGGCGTGGCAGGCGGTGGCGCCGGTGCCCTGGCCGGCTCCCTGGTCAGCGATACCTCACTGGTGCCTGGCGTGCTGATCGGCTACTCGGAAAACGGCAAGATCTACACCTCCGCCCAGGTTGGCCGCCCATGCGATTTCGAAGTGGGTGGCATTTCCCTGATGGTCATGACCATCTCGAACGAAACACGCATCCAGCCAAATGCGACCTGCCCAGATCCGAAAAAGAGCTGAGGCCTGAACACATGAAGCACTTTGTTCTGGGCACCGCCCTCGCACTGTCTGCCGCCACTGCCGCGGCGGGCCAGTTCGATCAGCTCTACCAGATCGAACAGCAGACCAGGCAATCCGAAGCCGCACTGGAAACCGAGCGCCTGCGCCAGGCCGCCGCCGCCGAGCAGCGCGCCGAAGCTCGCGAAGCCGCTGCCCGCCAGCAGCGCGCAGCGGCCCAGCGTGCCTCCGCGCAGCGTGCCGCCGAGAAACAGCAGGCGCAAGCAGCCGAGCGCAAGCGCGTGCAGACCCGCGAAGAAGCCTACGAGGACGAGATGCGTGCGCTGGAACTGGAAGAGCGCCGCCTGGCCCTGCAGGCGAAAAAGGCAAAGGTCGCCCGCGCCAACGACTACATCGATGCCGAGCTGCGCGACAGTGCCGCACGCACCGATGTGATCCAGTCCAATGCCGACTCCGCACGCAACGTCACCTCAGGCGCCAAGTCGCTGCTTGAGGATTCCGGCAAGGCAGAAGTGAAACGCGCCGGCAGTCTGTTCGGCGAGTAACCATCCTGGTGCAGTCCCGGCCTGCCGGCCGGGGCCGCCCGTTGCAGAGACAACATCATGCTACGTCTGATCATGCTGGCCACAGCTGGCCTGCTGCTGAGCGGCTGCCTGCAGGAAGAAGCACAGTTCCCCACCGTCGACCTGCACGGCCGCTTGGTCGTCGACCAGGAAATGACCGCCTCGCGCCAGGCGCAGGGCATCCAGGGCGAGTACTTCAAGCGCGTCCTGAGCGTGAACGGCCAGGACATGGCCTTCAATGACTTCGTCCAGCAATACTGCCCGGACAGCAACACCCGCAACGAAACCTGCATCAAGGCCTTCCGCATCAAGAAAATCGACGATGTCAGCGGTGCTACAAGGTTCCTGCCCAACGGACTGTAATCACCGTTCGAAGTACTGGAAAGGCCCCGGCAACCCGCCCGGGGCTTTTTCATTTGTGCGACATGTCGCGTTTCTGGTACTCCCGTACCACAGACCATTGGTGTTAGCGTGGGCGTCTTCCCGTTTCCCGGCGGGTAAACCACAACAATGATTGGCGAAGGAATGCGCACAACCATGTACCTGAAAAAACTCACCGCCACCACCCTGCTGCTGGCCAGCATGGGCCTGTTCATCCAGCCGGCCCAGGCCAACCTTACCCAACAGCAGTCCGCAGCCATCGTCAAAGCCTTCGACGGCAGCGACCCAAGCGACTTCAAACAGTTCCTCGGCAAGCTCAAAGGCAGCGACCTGGCCACGGCTGACAACCTCGCGGCAACCCTCGATGCCTACCTGGCTGGCAAGCCATTGCCTGCCGAACAGCAGAACGAGATCAACCGCCTGCTCGGCCTGTATACCCGCATCAAGTACGGCAAGGCTGCCAGCGAAACCCTGCGTGAACTGGTGGCCATCCCCACCTTCAACGTCGAAGGCACACCGCAGCACGAGAACCCCGAATTCCTTAGGATCGCCGACAAGATCAAGGCCCTGGCCGACAGCTTCGGCCTGGCTTTCCGCAATATCGACAACCGGGTGTACGAGATTTCGCTGGGCAGCGGCAAGGAAGTGGTCGGCATCCATGCCCACGCCGACGTGGTACCGGTCAACCCGGACAACTGGAAGCTGGCCGATGGCACACGCCTGGACCCGTTCAAAGTCACCCTGGTCGGCGACCGCATGTACGGCCGCGGCACCGAAGACGACAAGAACGGCATTGTCGTGGCGATGTACGCGCTGAAAGTGGCCAAGGACGAGAACCTGCCGCTGGCCCGCCAGTTCAAGCTGCTGATCGACACCACTGAAGAAACCAGCGGCGATGCCATCCCCTACTACTTCGAGCGCAACCCCACGCCCGACTACAACCTGGCGCTCGATGGCGGCTACCCGGTGATCATCGCCGAGAAAGGCTACGGCACGGTCATGGCCAGCTTCAGCAAACGCCCGGCCAGTGGCAAGGGTGCCGAGATCGTCAACCTGACCGGCGGCCTGGCCACCAACCAGATCCCGACTACCTCGGTCGCAACCCTGCTCGCCGACAACCCGGCGAAGCTGGCCAAGCAGTTGGAAAAAGCCGGCGCCGATTACGTGAAGCGCAATGGCGGTGACTTCAGCATCGCTGCCAAGGCCGAGGACAAGCAGGTATTGCTCACCGTGACCGGCGTTTCCGCCCACTCTTCAGAGCCGGAGTCCGGGGTCAACCCGGTGGCGCGCATGCTTGGTTTCATCAACGGCCTTGGCCAGCAGGTGCCGCTCAAGCACAACCACTTCACCGACGCCGCCCGCTACGCCGCCGACAACTGGGGCCTGGACTACCTGGGCAACAAGCTCGGCGTGGCCTTCAAGGACCCGTTCATGGGCCCGCTGACCGCTTCGCTGACCTTTGTCGGGGTGGATGAGAAAGGCCTGAAACTGGCGGTGAACCTGCGCATTCCGAAAGGCAAGCCAATTGCCACGATCAAGGACGAACTGGCCGACAAACTGGGCAAATGGACCCGGAAAAGCCACACATCGGTGGCCTTCGACTATAGCCTGGACGAGCCGATGTACCGCAACCCCGAGGGCGAATGGGTCAAGGCCCTGCTTGCCGTGGCCACCGAGAACCTGGGCATGAAGCACGAGTTCGGTACCTCCGCGGGTGCGACCTCGGTACACGACCTGCCCAACGGCGTGCAGTTCGGCCTGGCCATGCCGGATGTGAAGTACACCGGGCACAACGACAACGAGTTCAAGACCGTGGAACAGTTCATGCTGGACTTGCAGGTTGTGAGCGAGATGGTGGCGCGGATCGGGCAGATGCCGAAGCTCTGAGCCAACTCTACCGGCCTCTTCGCGGCTAAAGCCGCTCCCACAGGGACTGCGCCGCCTTTGAAAGCTGTGCGATTTCTGTGGGAGCGGCTTTAGCCGCGAAGAGGCCGGCACAGGCCACCACTCATGACGTTTTTCAATCGACTCGATGCCGTTTCCTGCATTGCCGTGCAGAGCGCCGTGCCGGATGCTTTATTTACTCCGAGACATCGCTTTTTCCACCCGCAGAGGCCTGTATGAAGACCGTCGAACAAATCCTCAAGACCAAGTCCCAACACCAGACCGTGTACACCATCGGCCCGGATGACTCGGTACTCGACGCCCTGAAGCTGCTGGCGGAGAAAAACGTCGGCGCGCTGCCCGTGGTCGAGGACAACCAGGTGGTGGGTATCGTCAGTGAACGGGACTACGCGCGCAAACTGGTACTCAAGGGCCGCTCGTCCGCCGCTACCCCAGTACGCGAGATCATGAGTGCTCCGGTGGTCACCGTGGAACCGAAACAGAACCTCGAGTACTGCATGAACCTGATGACCAACCGCCACCTGCGCCACCTGCCGGTGGTCAATAATGGCGAGCTGCTGGGCCTGCTGTCGATCGGTGACCTGGTCAAGGAAACCATCGCCGAACAGGCCCGCCTGATCCTGCAACTGGAGCAATACATCCGCGGTGAATGAAGCGCCTCAGTGGTAGGCGCGCTCCAGCTCGTCCAACTGATGGTCGAAGCTGCGCAGGCGCGCCGACCAGGTGTACACCAGCACTTCCAGGTCCCTGTTGAGCACGGCGGTATTGCCATGGCCACTTCGGGTTGGCTCGCCCAGATCCAGCTGGTAGCGTTCACGGGCCATGGCCTGGGCCACGCTGGACAAGTCGCGGGCATTGGCCAGCCAATGGTGATGATGGTCATGAATTTCGCGGTCGAGCAAGCGGCACTGGCGTTTCAGGGCATCCAGGCTCTGTTCCAGCGGCGTGCCCTTGAGCTCGCCCATGACCTCTTCGAAGGTGCGCCCCGAATGCCAGTAGCTACCCCAGAAATAGCGGTCGAACACCGTTTCGACGCGGCGCAGCGCGACCTTGGTGTTCCAGATGGTCAGCAACGTTCGCCCCTGCACCACCTCGCGTTTGTTCAGGTGCAACTGCTGCCAGGCGATCCAGGCCAGCGCCACCAGTGCAACCGCCGCAGTGACAGCGGCAGCGGCGTACAGGAAATGCACCGCCTGGTTCATCTGTTGCGTCTGCCTGATGCCATAGAAGTAACTGGCCGTCAGGGTGCCCAGGATCGTCACGGAACACCAGAAACCTGGTGCGTAGGGATCTTTCATCGCGCTATCCCCTTATTGTTTTCCTGAGCATAGCAACGGCCAATCACTCGTCAGGTGCCACTCGGCGCTTTATTTTCGAGGGCGGCGCAATGCTTCGTTGAGTTGATCGAACGGCTCCGCCCAGTCGGCGTCTTCGTTGATGCTGTCCTTGAGAAACTCGCGCTGGGAAGCATTCCAGAACGGCGCATCCACCAGTTTGATGTCGTTCTTCAGTGGCGAGTGGCTGGCGATGAACTGATCGATGCTCACCGCATCATCAGGCAGGCCCAGTTGTTTGAACAGCTCGGCAAAGGGATGGATCGGCGCTTCCATGGTTCCTCCTGAGTGCCAGGCAAGCCGTCCACGACGCCCGCCTGGCATGGTTGTGAAAACATCAGCACAGCTCGCGCACTTCGGCGTGCGGCACCAGTTTCATGTACTGCTCCATGCTCATGTGGATCAGGTGATCGTGGTCACCCGCTTCCAGGTAGACATCGCCCTGGCGGGTCAGGCTCGGGTCGAGCAGCATTTTTATCTGGTAGGCATCGCCAAGGGCTGGCACGGCCCCCCGCTCGCAGTCACCGAACAGGCTCGGCAGGCCGCTTTCACGGGTCAGTTGCCAGGCCCCGGACATGCGTACCTTGGTCATGTCCAGATGCCGGTTGGCCGGTAGCACGGCCATGATGTAGTTGCCATGACGGTCATCGAGCATCACCGACTTGGCGACCCGCTCGGCGGGTACGCCGGCCGTGCGGGCCGACTCCAGGCTGGTGGCCGAATGTGGATGGGGAATGATGTCGTAGTCGCAGTTGGCCTTGTCCAGGCGGTCCTGCAGGGTCTTTGCCATACGCATGATGCACCTCCGGTTTCGCCCCCCAATGTCCAATTTTAGGCCTGACAGCGGCGGGCAGGGCTAAACTTGTGCAATACAGGCAAACGAGGTGACGACAGGTGATCGCCCGCTGCTGGCGCTGGCTGTTGCTGCTGTTGCTGCTTGGCATCACGCCAGGCGGTCAGGCAGCGCCCGGTGCAGTCTGGGTGTTGCGTATCGATGACGCCATCGGCCCGGCCAGCGCCGACTACCTGGTGCGCAGTCTCGACCAGGCCCAGGCGCAGGGCGCGCATCTGGTGGTTATCCGCATGGACACCCCGGGGGGGCTGGACAGCGCCATGCGCCAGATGATCAAGGCGATTCTCGCCAGCCCCGTACCGGTCGCCACCTTCGTCGCCCCCAGCGGTGCCCGCGCCGCCAGCGCTGGCACTTATATCCTCTACGCCAGCCATGTCGCGGCCATGGCGCCCGGTACCAATCTGGGCGCCGCCACACCCGTGCAGATCGGCGCCCCGCCAGGCACGCCCAAGGACGATAAAGCCAAAGGCAGTGATGACGAAACCCTCGCGCGCAAGCAGGTCAACGATGCGGCGGCCTACATTCGTGGCCTGGCGCAGCTACGCGGGCGCAATGCCGACTGGGCGGAGAAGGCCGTGCGCGAGGCGGTCAGCCTGTCCGCAAGCGAGGCCTTGCGGCTGAACGTGATCGACCAGGTGGCCGATGACCTGCCCGACCTGCTGCGCAAGCTCGATGGCAAAACACTAACTGTCGCTGGCCAGCCCCTGCAGTTGCAGACCGCCGGTGCCAGCCTGGTCGAGCACCTGCCGGACTGGCGCACACGGGTGCTGGCGGTAATCACCAACCCCAGCGTGGCGCTGATTCTGATCATGATCGGCGTGTACGGCCTGCTGTTCGAGTTCATGAACCCCGGCTCTACGGTAGGTGGCGTGGTCGGCGGCATCTGCCTGCTGCTGGCGCTGTATGCCCTCCAGCTGTTGCCGGTGAGCTTTGCCGGGGTGGCGCTGATATTGCTCGGCATCGCCTTCATGATTGCCGAAGCCTTCCTGCCCAGTTTCGGCGTGGTCGGCTTTGGCGGCATCGTCGCCTTTGTGGTAGGCGCGCTGATCCTGATCGACACCGATGCACCCGGTTTCGGCATTCCGCTGGCCCTGATCGGCACGCTGGCAGTGCTCTCGGCGCTGCTGATCGGCGGTGTGCTGGGCATGGCCCTCAAGGCCCGCCGACGGGCGCTGGTCAGCGGTGACGCCGGCCTGGTCGGAAGCCTGGTCACCGTTACCCAGGTGATGGCGGGCAACCCGTTCTGTGGCTTTGTGCTGGCCCAGGGCGAGCAATGGCAGGCGCAGTGTGCAACGCCACTGCAAGCGGGCCAGAACGTGCGGGTGACCGCGCGCCATGGCGTCATGCTGGAAGTGAGCGCCGCCGCGCCCGCGGCGCAAGGAGAATGACCATGTTCATGCAATTGGGCTTCGGCGCGGTGCTGATCGTGCTGACGATGCTGTTGCTGTCGGCGTTCCGCATCCTGCGCGAATACGAGCGCGGCGTGGTGTTCCAGCTGGGGCGCTTCTGGCAGGTGAAGGGGCCGGGGCTGATCCTGTTGATCCCGGTAATCCAGCAAATGGTGCGGGTCGACCTGCGCACCGTGGTACTGGATGTGCCGCCGCAGGATGTGATCACCCGCGACAACGTCTCGGTCAAGGTCAACGCCGTGCTCTACTTCCGCGTACTCGACCCGCAGAAGGCGATCATCCAGGTCGAGGATTTCCTCGTGGCGACCAGCCAGCTGGCCCAGACCACGCTGCGTGCGGTGCTCGGCAAGCACGAACTGGATGAACTGCTTGCCGAACGCGAGCAACTGAACTCGGACATTCGCCAGGTGCTGGATGCACAGACCGATGCCTGGGGCATCAAGGTGGCCAACGTGGAGATCAAGCATGTCGACCTCAACGAATCGATGGTGCGCGCCATTGCCCGCCAGGCCGAGGCCGAGCGTGAACGGCGGGCCAAGGTGATCCATGCCGAGGGTGAGTTGCAGGCGTCGGAGAAGCTGATGCAGGCCGCGCAGATGCTGAGCAAGGAGCCGGGGGCGATGCAGTTGCGCTACATGCAGACGCTGGGGACGATAGCCGGGGACAAGAGTTCGACCATCGTCTTTCCGCTGCCGGTGGATTTGCTCAAGGGGTTGGTGGACAAGCAGAAATAGCAAAGGCCGCTACGCGATCCCTGTAGGAGCGGCCTTGTGTCGCGATAGGGCTGCAAAGCAGCCCCCTGGGTCGATCAGACTGGCGCGCGGCGCAGGGTCGCCAGGAAGGTAGCCGCGCCAATGAACAACCCGGCGAACGTCCGGTTCAAACGCTTCTGCTGTTTGGGCGTACGCAGCAAGCGCAACACCCGCGCAGCCAACCCGGTGTACCCCGCCATCACCAGCATATCCACGGTGACCATGGTCACCGTGATCGCCACATACTGGGGCAACAGCGGTTCATGCGGATTGATGAACTGCGGCAGCACCGCCAGCATGAACACCAGCGCCTTGGGGTTGCTGACGTTGACCAGGAAGCCACGGAACACCAGGCTCAGCGGTTTACCGAGCGGGCGCACGGCGGATTCGTCGCTCATGTCCATGGGTAGAGCACGCCACTGCTTGTAGGCCAGGTAGATGAGGTAGGCGACACCGAACCATTTGATGACCTGGAAGGCCGTGGCCGAGGCGGCCAGGACGGCGCCGACGCCGGCGGCGATGATGGCGATCTGCACGATCAGGCCCAGTTGCAGGCCCAGAGCATTCCAGTAACCACGCCAGAAGCCGTATTGCAGGCCGCTTGACATCGAGGCAATCGCCCCGGCGCCGGGTGAAAGGCTGATCACCCAACAGGCGGCAAAGAAGCCCAACCACACTTCCATCGACATCACACACCTCGCTCGAACAAATGTTGCAAAACGTTAAGCTAAGGTGTTGGTGAAAAAATAACCAGCAATTTCTGCAGGATTTGTACTGCCTGCGCTGGCCTCTTCGCGGGTAAACCCGCTCCCACAGGTATCGCGCTACCCCCAAGGGCTGTGGAGGTCTTGTGGGAGCGGGTTTACCCGCGAAGAGGCCAGATCAGGCAGCACAGTCCTTTCAGGACAGTGCCTCGAGCTCGGCCTGCATGCTTTCGAGGGTTTCCAACGCTTCCATCCAGGCCTCTTCCAGTTCGCCTTCGCGCTGCTTGAGCTTGGTCTGGCGCGCCAGCAGATCACGCAACTCGTCCTTGCGCGCCGCGTCGTAGAGGCCGCCATCACCCAATGCGGTCTCGATTTCGGCCAGTTGCGCGTGCACCTGGTTTAGCTCGGTCTCCAGCTTGTCGGCGGCCTTCTTGTGCGGGGCCAATTGCTGGCGCAAGGCTGCAGCAGCCTGGCGTTGGGCTTTCTTGTCGGTCTTGTCCGGGTTGACTGGGGCGGCACTGGCCGGCGCGCTGCGCTGGCGGTACTCGACCAGCCAGCGGCTGTAGTCGTCCAGGTCACCATCGAAGGTGTCGACCTTGCCGTCGGCCACCAGCAGGAAGTCGTCGGTGGTGCTCTTGAGCAGGTGACGGTCGTGGGACACCACCACCACTGCACCGGCGAACTCCTGCAAAGCCATGGTCAGCGCCAGGCGCATTTCCAGGTCGAGGTGGTTGGTCGGTTCGTCGAGCAACAGCAGGTTCGGCCGCTCCCAGGCGATCAGTGCAAGCGCCAGGCGGGCTTTTTCACCACCGGAGAAGTTCACCACCGGCTCGTCGACGCGGTCGCCATGGAAGTCGAAGCCCCCCAGGAAATCGCGCAGGGTCTGCTCACGTTCGGTGGGAGCGATGCGCTGCAGGTGTAGCAATGGGCTGGCCTTGTCGTCCAGCGAGTCCAGCTGGTGCTGGGCAAAGTAGCCCACCGCCAGGTTCTCGCCACGCACCAGGCGGCCCGACAGCGGCTGGAGCTCGCCCGCAAGGTTCTTGATCAGGGTCGACTTGCCGGCGCCGTTGGGGCCAAGCAGGCCAATGCGCGCGCCAGGGGTGAGCTGTAGCTTGACCTTGTCGAGGATGACCTTGTCAGCATAACCCAGGCGGCCTTCGGACAGGCTGAGCAACGGGCTGGAGATTTTCTGCGACTCGCGGAAGACGAAGTCGAACGGCGAATCGACATGCGCCGCCGACAGCTCCTCCATGCGCTCCAGTGCCTTGATCCGGCTCTGTGCCTGGCGGGCCTTGGTGGCCTGGGCCTTGAAGCGGGCAATGTACTTTTCCATGTGCGCACGCTGCGCCTGCTGCTTCTCGTAGGCCTGCTGCTGTTGCGCCAGGCGCTCGGCACGGGTGCGCTCGAAGGCAGTGTAGCCGCCCTTGTACAGGTTCAGCTTGCGCTGCTCGACGTGCAGCACATGGTCGACCACGGCGTCGAGGAAATCACGGTCGTGGGAGATCAACAACAGCGTGCCGGGGTAGCCCTTGAGCCAGTCCTCCAGCCACAGGATAGCGTCCAGGTCCAGGTGGTTGGTGGGCTCGTCGAGCAGCAACAGGTCGGACGGGCACATCAGAGCCTGTGCCAGGTTCAGGCGCATACGCCAGCCACCGGAGAAGTCGCCGACGCGGCGGTCCATCTGCTCGTTGGTGAAGCCCAGGCCGGCCAGCAACTTCCGTGCGCGGGCGTCGGCGGTATAGCCGTCGGCGCTATCCAGTTCACTGTGCAGGCGCGCCAGGGCGGTACCGTCGTGGGCCTGCTCGGCTGCGGCCAGATCGGCCTGGACCTTGCGCAGGCGCGCGTCGCCGTCGAGCACATAGTCCACGGCCAGGCGGTCGAGGGTGTCGACCTCCTGGCGCATGTGGGCGATGCGCCAGTCACCGGGCAGCTGGCAATCGCCGGCATCGGGCGACAGCTCACCGCGCAACAAGGCGAACAGGCTGGATTTTCCGGCGCCGTTGGCGCCGATCAGGCCGGCCTTGTGACCGGTGTGCAGGGTCATCTCGGCGCCTTCTAGCAAGCGCTGCGGACCACGCTGTAAAGTGAGGTTGGATAGTCTGATCATGATGGTCGCGGAGTCTACCAGCTTCCTCGACCCATAGCGCGAGTGGAACCATGCACACCGACCTGTGGAATCACGCCCTGGCCCTGTATGCCAGGCCCGGCGTGGAAGCGGCCTGCCTCGCCCTGCAGTCTCAGGGTGGCGATGTCTGTCTGCTGCTGTGCGCAACATGGCTGCAGGCGCGTGGCGTACCCGTGCAGGACGAACGCGTACAGGCATTGCGCGAGGTTACCGAGCCTTGGCAGCGCGAAGTGGTCAACCCATTGCGTAGCTTGCGCCAACAGTGGCGAGCAGCAGCGCAAAATGATGCGCAACTGGCGGCGTTGCGTGAGCAAGTGAAGGGGTTGGAGTTACAGGCCGAGAAAGCCTTGCTGGAGCGCTTGCAGGAGCGTTCTCGACAGTGGCCGGCGGGCACCCACGATCCCATGGACGACTGGCTGGCCCGGCTGGCGCCGGACCAGGCCCGCCGCCACGACGCGCTGGTTCGGTTGCGCGTCGCGGCGGCAGCGTTTCAGGACGCCGAGGACGGTGCCTGAACCAAGGTGCTGGCTGGTGCCGATGGCGCTACCGAAGCGGCCGGGGCGGCCGGGGTGCTGGCGGCAGGCGTAGCCGGTTTGACTTCGGCTGGCTTGCTGGCAACAGGTTTGGCAACAGCGGCTTTGGCCGGCGCTTTGGTCGCCACTGGCTTGGCTGCGGCAGCGGGCTTGGCCGCAGGTTTGGCAGCAGCAGTGGCTTTGGCAGCTGGCTTGGCTGCAGGCTTGGCAGCAGCAGTGGCTTTGGCAGCTGGCTTGGCTGCAGGCTTGGCGGCAGCAGTGGCTTTGGCAGCTGGCTTGGCTGCAGGCTTGGCAGCAGCAGTGGCTTTGGCAACTGGCTTGGCGGCAGGCTTGGCAGCAGCAGTGGCTTTGGCAGCTGGCTTGGCTGCAGCAGTGGCTTTGGCAGCTGGCTTGGCTGCAGCAGTGGCTTTGGCAGTTGGCTTGGCTGCAGGCTTGGCAGCAGCAGTGGCTTTGGCAGTTGGCTTGGCGGCAGGCTTGGCGGCAGCAGTGGCTTTGGCAGCTGGCTTGGCTGCAGCAGTGGCCCTGGTTGCAGGTTTGGCGGCTGCCGGTTTGGTGGTCTTGGCGGCACGCTGATCAAGCGCCTTGGCTGCAGCTTCGCGAACCTTGCCTACACCTTGGGCCAACTTGAGGCTGTCCTGGGCATCGCGTTTGAGTTGCTGAATATAAGAACGGGTCTGGGTTTGACGTTCCTTGAGGGAATCGAGCAGTTCTTCAAGTTCGCCAATGGCTTTTTGCGCTTTGCTCTGCGCCTTGGCTTTACCTGCCTTGGCCGCGTCTTGCAGTTTCAGGCGACCGTTGTGCAGTTTTTCCTGGGCCTTGCCACGCTGCTTTTCCAACTTGGCCAGCAGTTTTTCCGCATCAGCCAGCGCTTGCGAGCAGGCATTTTCCAAGTGTTCGAGCAAGCTGCCCGAAAGTTGCTGGAGCAGGTGTAACGGCGTACTTACTGGCTTCTTTTTGGCCGACATGGTTTACCTCCTGGCTGACGAGATTGCGGCTCATACTATGCTTCTGCTGCTACCGCCGCTAGGGCATGTTGACAGTAATATTCACGCCGCGTTGCATGCCTGGGCAAAGTTGTTATCTTGCAGCTCCGAGCAAGTGTAGTTGCTGAATAAATCATTGCTGATATTTGGCAGTTATCTGTATTGCACAGCCCCCTGTAGGAGCGGCCTTGTGTCGCGATGGGCTGCGGAGCAGCCCCAGGATTTCAGCGTCACCGCAGATATTGCCGGGGCTGCTTTGCAGCCCTGTCGCGACACAAGGCCGCTCCTACAAGGACCGCGAGCACACAATACAAAACTGAACACTGGCATACTTCCACGCTCATTGGCGCAGGAACTGACCATGCCTCGATATCTAGTTTTAGGTTTATGCCTGCTGGCACCCACCGCCCTGGCCGACAGCAAAGAACATGACCTCGCCTACAGCCTCGGCGCCAGCCTGGGTGAGCGGCTGCGTCAGGATATGCCGGGCCTGCAGCTGGATGCGCTGGTAGAAGGCCTGCGTCAGTCCTACCAGGGGCAACCGCTGAAACTCGACAAGGCACGCATGCAGGCCTTGCTCCAGCAGCAGGAGGCGCAGGAGGGCGATGCCGCAATGCAGAAGCTGCAAGCTGCCGAAACACGCTTCATGGCCAACGAGCGCGGTCGTTATGGCATGCACGAACTACCGGAGGGCGTGCTCTACAGCGAACTGCAAGCAGGTACAGGCGCGCAGCCCAAAGCCGGTGGCAAGGTGCAGGTGCGCTATGTGGGCAGGCTGCCAGACGGCTCGGTGTTCGACCAGAACCAGACTGCCCAGTGGTTCAGCCTGGATTCGGTGATCGAAGGGTGGCAGGTGGCCTTGCCAAAGATGCACGCTGGCGCCAAATGGCGCCTGGTGATTCCCTCAGCGCAAGCCTATGGTGCCGAGGGCGCAGGTGACCTGATCGCACCCTACACCCCCCTGGTGTTCGAAATCGAACTGCTGGCGGTTGACGACTGACGCCAACCTTCACGCCTGGACTGCGCCCTCTTCCTTGTGCGCGTTGTGCAGCACTTCGATCAGGCAGTCTTCCAGCTCGAAGCGCTCATGCAGCAGGGCGCCCAGCTTCTTCAACTTCTCGGCGAAGCGTTCGGTGTCCTTGCACTCGCCCTTTGCGCAATGGTCATTGAAGGCCAGTGCAATCTGGGTAATGTCGTTGATCCGTGGGTTGATCTCTTCGGCAAGCTTCAGCGCCTTCTCGTCTCCGAAAGCCTTGGCCTCACTGACCAACTGCTCGCAGACCTCGAAATGCCACGCCGAAACGTAGTCGACAAGGAGTGCGCAGAAGTCCCCGTTCGTGTCCTTGTCGGCGAAGGCCGGCCTGGCATCGCGCAGGGCGCGGAAAGCCTGCACCAATTCCTGGCGCTCCTGCAGCCAGCGGTCGATCAGATCGTGAACCCCACCCCAGCGTTCCTGAGCGTTCTGACAACTATCGAGCATGGCGATCTCTTCCCTTCTGGGTGGATGCCGCTGCACCTCGCACCACGACCGTGCAGCACAAAGGTGACATCAGCAGGCGGCATCGAGCAGTTGTGTTTTCGGTATGCGTGCTGGGAGAGTATTCCCGCGCGTGCTGCCCTTCAAGGTACGCATCGGACAAAGTTCATACAAGTGTTTAATACCCTGTTACACGGCCATTGGTCGTGCCAATGACCCAACCTTGCGCCAGGTCATGTTCTCGCCAGGGTGCGGAAACGATACGCCAACAGGCAGCTCAAGGGCAGCACCGCCAGCAGCAGGAAGGCCAGCAGGCTCCACTCCGGCAGGGTCAGGTCTAGAAAGCTCCAGGTCAGCGAGTTGCAATCCGGGCCGCCGAACAACAGTTGCCTAGCCGCCTCGCTCCAGGACTGCTCGAACAGCCGCCCGATCGGTACCGGACAGACAGGGATTGCGCCATCAGCCCCCTGTAACCAGACATGTCGTGCTGCCAGCAACGCCCCGGCCAGCGAACAGCCCAGCGTTGCCCGCGCGTAACAGCGAATACCCGCCGTACCCGGTGCCTGCAGCACTGCCACCAGGCACAGCAGCGCGTAGACGCCAAGCAGCAGCCGCTGGCTGAAACACAGCGGGCACGGCACCAGTCGCAAGGCGCTTTCCAGGTGGAAGGACGCGGCCAGTACCGCCATTGCAGCGAGGCAGGCAGGTAGGAAAAAGGTGCGCAAACGGGCCGGCAGCATGGGCAGTGGAGGTCCCGAGATGATGAAGTGGCTTGAAACGGTAGAGGAAAGACGCGCTTTGTTTCAAGGCGCGACAGCAATGACAAGTCGCTGAATCGCGAAGGAAATTTCCAGGCACGCGGTAGGAAACATCTGAAGAAATGGACTGCAGATCTAACTTGCATCGGTAGACAAATTACCCGCCCCCGGAGCCCGCACCTTGGCGCGGGCCCTGGGGTAGGTCAGGCACGAACGCCGTCTGGCAAAGGCAAAGCGAGCAGGCGCTCGTCTAGCAGGCCGAGGCCTTCCTGGAACAGCTGGTTGCTGCGCTCGGTCTCGCCAAGGCCGGCGAGCAGGCGCGCCAGTTCGGCGCAGGCTTCGGGGTTGCGCTCCATGCGCAGGCTGCTTTCCAGGTAGTCGCGCGCCTTGCCCCACAGGCGGTTCTGCAGGCTCAGGCGGCCCAATGTCAGCAGCAGGCTGGCGTCTTGCGGGTGGGCCTTGAGCCAACCTTCGGCAGTTTGTAGCTGGCGCGCCGGGTCATCGCCGCGCACCAGGCCGTACAGGCGGGCCAGGTGGCTTTCGTATTCACGCTTGAGTGCGGTGCGCAGCACTTGTTCGGCTTCGCTCTGGGCACCCACCTGGCGCAATTGCTCCGCGTAGGCCAGCACCAGTTGTGGCTCCTGGCGCTGGGCCGAGGTCAGTTGCTGCCAGGCGCGTTCCAAGGCCTGGCGGGCACTTTGCGAGTCCTGGCCACGGGTGGTGGCCAGGCTCAGGTTCTGGCCCCAGGCACGTTGCTCCAGGGCTGCCAGCTCGGCGGCCGGCAGCACCTTGCCCTTGCGCAGGTCAGGCAGCAGACGGATCAGTGCCGACCAGTCACCACGTTCCAGATACAGGCGCTGCAGCAGGCGCAGTACCTGGGTGTTGTGCGGGTGGCGCTCCTGCATGGCCAACAGGGTTTCCAGGGCGCCATCGCTTTCGCCACGGTCCATCTGCAACTGCGCATGGGTCAGGGCGATAGCCAGTTCCGCTTGCGGCTGGCGTTCCAGGGCCCGTTCCAGCAGGTTGTCGCTGTCCTCGGTTCGGCCTTGCTCGTTGGCGGCACGCGCGGCACCGAGGTAGAACAGCAACGGCTGGCGCTCGGCCTCGGCGGCACGATGCAGGTGGCGCTGGGCACTGGCCCAACGGCCCTCGGCGAGATCCAGTTGGCCTTGCTCGATGGCCAGACGAACGCGCCGGCTGCGATTACGCCGCGACCACGGGTTGACCACGCCGCTGGAAGTCAGCACCAGGCCGACCAGGTAGCGCACCAGCCACAACAGCACAATCACAGCCAGCAAGCCGGCCAGGGCCGCCCACAGCCCCGACTGGTAGCGGAAGCTGCCATAGGAGATCAGCACGTAGCCGCTGTGCTTGGCGACCGCAATACCCAGCGCTGCGGCGACCACGATCGCCAACACGGCCAGCAGGTAGACACGCTTCATGGCTTGCCCCCTTCAGCCTCGGCCGGCAGGTGTCGGCGCTGGATATAGGCCTGCACTGCGGCCAGGCTTTCGCTGAGGTCGGGGGTAACCACCGACACCGGCTGCTCGGCCAGGGTATTGAGGCTGTCGAGCATGGCTTTGCTTTGCGGGTTATCGGCGTTGAAGTTAGCCAGCAGCACGCTGCGGGCGTCGTCCAGCGCCTGGGTGTAGACCTTGGTATCGCCATTGAGCGCTGCCCACTGAGCCTGCTCGATGGTCAGGCTCAGGGCCAGGCGCAGCTGGTTCAGCTGCTGCCCGGCCAGCAGCGGTCGCACGTTGTCATCGGCGTTGAAGTCGATCTGGAAGTATTTGGAGATCTCGGCCCACCACTGCGACAGGCGACTGGCGCCATCACCATCGGCGGTCAGGGCACCGAGGGCATCGGCATTGCTGTCGAACTCCGGCGACTGGGCACTGAGTTGCTGCACCAGCTCGCGCTGCGCGGCCAGCTTCAGGAACAGGCCGGTGCGATCCGGTTGCTGGGTGCTGTTGAGCGTGGCCAGGCTGCGCGCCAGTTGCTCACGGGCGGCGAAAGCACCCGGATCGCTCTGCTCGCGCAGGATCTCGTCGGCCCCCTCGACCAGGGCCTTGGCACTGGTGATGTCCTGCAACGCCGACAGGCGCAGGGTGGCCAGACGCAGCAGGTGCTCAGCCTCGGCCAGGCGCCATTCCTTGCGACTTTCGCCTAGCACGGTTTCCAGACGCTGGCTGAGGCGTTGCTGGTCGCCTTGCAGCTGCGCCACCAGGCGGCGGCGGTCTTCCAGCTCGCTGGCGGCCGGCAGGCTGGCCAGTTGCGCGCTGATCTGCTGTTCACGCTGCTGCAGGGCCTCGGCGCGCTGGTTCAGCGCCTCGATGTGCTGGCCCTGGTTGAATTCGCTGCCTTGCAGTTGACGCACCTGCCAGGCACCCCAGCCACCTACCGCCACCCCTGCCGCGCCCAGCAGCAGGGCCAGCGTTGCCAGGCCACTGCCGGAGCGCTTGGCAGCTGGGGCGGTGACGGGTTCCGCCGGCGCCTGTGCCGACGGTTGATCGTTATTGGACAAGACAGTCTCGCTCACGTATCCATCCTTTGCATGGGGGCGCATCGCGTTCAGCTTAGCGCCTTAAGAGGCAGGTGCAGCGCTGCGCTGCACGGCTGCCAGCAAGGCCGCGGCACTGGCGCCACGGCAATCCACAACCTGTTGGGCCCCGGCGACCCTGGCCTGTTCGGCGACCCGCGGGCTGGGCACGAACAGCGGCAGACGTGCCAGCTGAGGCCAATCGGCGCCTGCCATCTGCTGCAAGTGTTCAAAACCCTGCCCACTGCTGACCACCAGGCCATTGAGGCGTTCCGCCTCGATGCGGCGCATCAGGGTGCCCGCCGGGTAAACCGGCAGGCAGCGACGGTACAGTTCCAGATAATCGACACTAGCACCTTGCTCTGCAAGACGCTCTGCCAGCAGTTCGCGACCTCCAACGCCACGAACGATCAACACATGCGCTGTCGGCACGGCAACTGCCTCGCGCAAGGCCGGCAGCGCCAGCAAGGCTTCGCTGTCGTCGCCACGCGACGGGTAGCTGACTTGCAGACCTGCACCCTGCAGCACGGCGGCAGTTGCCTCGCCTACGGTGAACCAGCCTTGCCGTGGCGGCTGCAGGCTGGCTTCGGCCAGCTGCTCAAGCAGCAAGCGGGCAGCTGGCTTGCTGACAACGATGATCGCCTGGAAACCGTGCAGGCCTTCCAGCAACGGTCGATGCCGGGCCTCCCCGGTAACGGGTTCGATCTCCAGCAACGGCAGGCAACTGCTGCCTACCCCTGCTGCCGCCAGGCTTTGCGCCAGCGCCGCGCAGTCCTCGGCGGGCCGGGTCAGCAACAGACGCCATTGGCTCACGGGTGGCCGGCCTCGCCGTAAACTTCTTTGAGGATGGCCTCGGCGCCCTGGGCCAGCAGGCTTTCGGCCACCTGTACGCCAAGGGTTTCGGCGGCAGTGCGGGGTGCGCGGGCGTCGGCCACCAGCAGGGTACCGCCGCTTGGCTGGCCGACCAAACCACGAAGCCACAACTGGTCACCTTCAAGCACCGCATAGCAGGCGATCGGCACCTGGCAGCCGCCATTCAGGCGTTTGTTCAAGGCGCGTTCGGCCACCACCCGGTCGGCAGTGTCGGCGTGGTGCAGCGGCGCCAGCAGTGCATGGATTTCGTGGTCGGCGCTGCGGCACTCGATACCTACCGCGCCCTGGCCGCCTGCCGGCAGGCTGTCATCGACGCTGATGGTGGAAGCGATGCGGTCTTTGAAGCCCAGGCGGATCAGGCCGGCAGCGGCGAGGATGATGGCGTCGTACTCACCGGCATCCAGCTTGGCCAGACGGGTGTTGACGTTACCGCGCAGGAAGCGGATTTGCAGATCCGGGCGGCGCGCCAGCAACTGGGCCTGGCGACGCAGGCTGGAGGTACCGACAATGCTGCCGGCCGGCAGCGCTTCGAGGCTGGCGAAGCGATTGGAGACGAAAGCATCGCGCGGGTCTTCACGCTCGCAGATGCAGTACAGGCCCAGGCCTTCGGGGAAATCCATGGGCACGTCCTTCATCGAATGCACGGCGATGTCGGCTTCATTATCCAGCAGGGCGGTTTCCAGTTCCTTTACGAACAGGCCCTTGCCGCCGATCTTCGCCAGTGGCGCATCGAGCAGCTTGTCGCCACGGCTGACCATGGGCACCAAGGTTACCAGCAGACCGGGGTGGGCCTGCTCGAGGCGGGCTTTGACGTATTCGGCCTGCCACAGGGCCAAGGCACTTTTACGGGTGGCAATGCGGATTTCGCGAGTGGACATGGAACGCCCCGATCCAGAGAAATGCTGTCGATGATAACAGCATCACCGGTATCGCTAGCAGATGTGGATCAGCAGAGGGCCTCTTCGCGGGCAAACCCGCGAACAAGGGCGCTGCCCTTGCCATGCGGGCGCCGTATCAAAGGGACTGCATCATCTTGCGCACACCGGCCACATGGCGCCGGCTGACAGTCAGGGCGTCACCATCCAGGCCCTTCAGGTACAGCTGGAAATGCCCCAGCGGAGTACGCTGCAGGCGTTCGATTCGCTCACGGGCGACCAGCGCGTTGCGGTGGATACGCACGAAGCGTTCGCCAAACTCGTCTTCCAGGGCCTTGAGCGGCTCGTCGAGCAGCACCTCCCCGGCCTCATGGCGCAAGGTCACGTACTTGTGGTCGGCAATGAAGTAGATCACCTGAGGCAAAGGGATCAGCTCGATGCCTTTGCGCGTCCGGGCACTGATATGGCTACGCGGGCCGCCACCTTCATTGGCCGGTCGGGTAAGCGCCGCCAACTGGGCGCGGTTGGGCTTTTCGGCCTTGCGCAAGGCATCGCGCAAGGCCTGGGCCTGGAAAGGCTTGGTCACATGGCTGAGGGTACTGTCCTTGAAAGCCTCGGCACCGTATTCATCGTCCCCGGTGCAAAACACTACCGCCGGCGGCGCCTCGCGCTCGCACAGGCGAGCAGCAACCTGCAGGCCGTCCAGGCCTGGCATGCCGATATCCAGCAGGACCACATCGGGCTTGAGGCTTTCGATCAGCGCCAGGGCCTCCTCGCCGTTGGTGGCGCTAGGCTCCAGCACGGTGTAACCCTCCAGTTCGCCGAGCAGCCGGCTGAGGCGTTCACGGCCTTGGGGTTCGTCATCAACGATCAGGACATTCATAATTGCGCTGGATTCCTGAATGAGTCTCGCACAGGTATAGCGTAGACAGGTGTGGTTCAAGCGACACTAAGGTCACGCTCTAGACCGGTGCGATGGCCAAAGATTCACTGGGTCGGCAGATTCACTGCCAGTCCTCTGTCCAACTGTAGACGGTCCGTGGAACACTGCCGTTCATTCCTGCAAATCCTTCTCTACCGTTTTCCGCGCATTTCTCTCGACCAGCGCCCTGCGGCGGCCAGCCCAACCCTGCTATCATCGACGCCACTTTTTCGTTCACGCCTGCAATGAGTGAATCCATGAGCACCGACAAGACCAATCAGTCCTGGGGCGGCCGCTTCAGTGAGCCCGTCGACGCCTTCGTCGCCCGTTTCACCGCCTCGGTCGATTTCGACAAGCGCCTGTACCGCCACGACATCATGGGTTCGATCGCCCATGCCACCATGCTGGCGCAGGTCGGCGTGCTCAGCGATGCCGAGCGCGACACCATCATCGATGGCCTGAAGACCATCCAGGGCGAAATCGAGGCCGGCACCTTCGACTGGCGCGTCGACCTCGAAGACGTGCACATGAACATCGAGGCGCGCCTGACCGACCGTATCGGTATCACCGGCAAGAAGCTGCACACCGGCCGTAGCCGCAACGACCAGGTAGCCACTGACATCCGCCTGTGGCTACGCGACGAAATCGACCTGATCCTGGCCGAAATCACCCGCCTGCAGCAGGGCTTGCTGGAGCAGGCCGAGCGTGAAGCTGAAACCATCATGCCCGGCTTCACCCACCTGCAGACGGCCCAGCCGGTCACTTTCGGCCACCACCTGCTGGCCTGGTTCGAAATGCTCAGCCGTGACTACGAGCGCCTGGTCGACTGCCGCAAGCGTGCCAACCGCATGCCCCTGGGCAGTGCCGCGCTGGCCGGCACCACCTACCCGATCGACCGCGAACTCACCTGCAAGCTGCTGGGCTTTGAAGCCGTGGCCGGCAACTCGCTGGACGGCGTATCGGACCGCGACTTCGCCATCGAATTCTGCGCTGCCGCCAGCGTGGCGATGATGCACCTGTCGCGCTTCTCCGAAGAGCTGGTGCTGTGGACCAGCGCGCAATTCCAGTTCATTGACCTGCCAGACCGATTCTGCACCGGCAGCTCGATCATGCCGCAGAAAAAGAACCCGGACGTGCCAGAACTGGTACGTGGCAAGAGCGGTCGCGTGTTCGGCGCCCTGACCGGCCTGCTGACCCTGATGAAAGGCCAGCCGCTGGCCTACAACAAGGACAACCAGGAAGACAAGGAGCCGCTGTTCGACGCCGCCGACACCCTGCGCGACTCGCTGCGAGCCTTTGCCGACATGATCCCGGCAATCAAGCCCAAACACGCCATCATGCGTGAAGCGGCTCTGCGCGGTTTCTCCACCGCCACCGACCTGGCCGACTACCTGGTACGCCGTGGCCTGCCGTTCCGTGACTGCCACGAGATCGTGGGCCATGCGGTGAAGTATGGCGTGGACACCGGCAAGGACCTGGCCGAGATGAGCCTGGATGAACTGCGCCAGTTCAGCGACCAGATCGAGCAGGACGTGTTTGCCGTGCTGACCCTGGAAGGTTCGGTGAATGCCCGTAACCACATTGGCGGCACCGCGCCGGCGCAGGTGCATGCGGCGGTTGCCCGCGGCAAGGCGCTGCTGGCTTCGCGTTAAGGCCCATTGCGAGGGCTTCGCCCTCGTTCGCGGGCACGCCCGCTCCCACAGGTATTGCACAGGCTTCAAAAGCAGTGCTGTACCTGTGGGGGCGGGTTTACCCACGAATGCCCCAACACTATTCTCAGCGTTTTCCGCTACGAATCATCTCCATGAAGGCCGGCATCGCCGCCTCCTTGTCCGCCACGATCCGCGCCATGTGCGGGTTGTCGCCCATCAGCTGCAACAACGCCTTGGCCTGCGGGAAGTCCGCCAGGAAGTCTATGTTCAGCACCTTCTTGCCCACGGCACAGGCCAAATCGACCGAGAAGCAGAACATCAGGTCTGCCAGGGTCAGTTGCTCACCCGCCACATAAGGTGCGAAGCGACCGTTGCGCTTGAGCGTTGCAAAACCGGCCAGCAGGTCGGCACGGGCTTTTTCCTTTATCAGTGGCTCCACCGACATGCCGAAGAACGCCTCGGGGTAGCAGGTGCGCGCCGGCAGCTCGATGTATAGCTCGATTTCCTTGAGCAGCTCACGCACCTTGGCCTGCCCGAACGGGTCGGCCGGCAGCAGTGCCTTGCCGCCCTGGGTCTGCTCGATATAGTCGAGGATTACGCTGGTTTCGCTGAGGAAGCCGTGTTCGGTCTGCAGCACCGGCACCTTGCCTCGCGGGCTCACTTCCAGCGCCTGTGGCGCCTGGCCGCCATAGAAGGTGACTTCCTCGAAGGGCAGGCCTTTTTCCAGCAGGGCCAGCTTGACCATGTTGTAGTAGTTGCTGACCGAGAATCCATGAAGCTTGAGCATGAGTTAACAGCCTCCAGGCCGTAAGGGGTTGGCCCGGCTTTTATAGACCGTCCGCGCGCCCCTGACCAGCGTCATGCGCCCCGTCAATGCCCGGGCATTGCCGCCACAGGCGTGGCACACTGTGCATCCCACCACAGGAGTAACGCCATGAGCGAGCCCACCGACATCGACAACGACGACGAAGCCTTCGCCGAGGCAACGCTGACCCAGGCCATCGAGAACCAGATCGAAAGCGGCGACCCGGCGGCGGCGAAAGCCACGTTCAACAAACTGACCCTGGTCGGTTACGAGCGCGAAGACATTCTCAACCTGATGGCCCATGTACTGGCCTTCGAAATTGACAACATGCTGGTGGAAGACCGCGAGTTCGACCGCGAGTGGTACGAGAACGCCCTGCGTGCGCTGCCCGAGCTGCCGCCTGAGATGGATCAAGGCGACGACGAATAACCCGTCTACACTCCAGGATCAGGCACCGCAATCGGTGCCACCATCCTTGTCTGGAAGTCAGGAGTCGCCATGCCCTTTACCCCCGATCTGATCGCCGAGCTGGAAGTACTCGCACTGTTCAAGCACGACAGCAGCCAGGAAGGCATCAAAATTCACAAGAACGCCTCCCCCTCCCTGGTTGCCGCCGCGCAGCGCTTGTATGAGAAGGGGCTGACCGATCAGCCTGATGGCGGCTACCTGACCAGCCTGGGTCACGACGCCGTCGAAAGTGTCCAACTGCTGCAGAACATTCTCAAGGCACCACAACCGGCCTGAATGGCGGTCTTGCTCAAACTTTGAAACTCGCGCGGTCCCTGTGGGAGCGGCTTTAGCCGCGAACACCGGCGAAGCCGGTGCCATACACCGCGCCGCTTGCTTCGCGGGTAAACCCGCTCCCACAGGGGGCCGCGCCAGCCTGTCAGGCGATCAGTTAGCCGTTGCCCTGCGCTTTTCCACCAGGCGCGAGCGCCCGTACAGGAACACGATGGCCAGCAAGGCCACTACCTGCGCCGACAGCGAGTAGGCATCGGCATGAATCCCCAGCCAGTCGAACTCGAAGAACGCCACCGGCCGTGTGCCCAACACCCCGGCCTCTTGCAGCGCCTTCACACCATGCCCGGCGAACACCACCGACAAGGCACATAGCAGCGCGGCGTTGATGCTGAAGAACAGCGACAGCGGCAGCTTGGCCGAACCACGCAGGATCACCCAGGCCAACGCCACCAGCAGCACCAGTGCGGTGGCACCACCCGCCAGCACCGCCTGGTGCCCGGCTGGGCCTGCCTGCAGCCACAGGGTTTCGTAGAACAGAATCACTTCGAACAGTTCACGGTACACCGAGAAGAACGCCAGCACGGCAAAACCGAAGCGTCCGCCGCCACTGACCAGGCTGCTCTTGATGTAGTCCTGCCAAGCAGCGGCATGGCGGCGGTCGTGCATCCACACGCCAAGCCATAGCACCATCACCGCGGCGAAAAGCGCCGTGCAGCCTTCCAGCAGTTCGCGCTGGGCGCCACCGACGTCGATCACATAGGCTGCCAAGGCCCAGGTTGCAAAACCGGCCACCAGCGCCAAACCCCAGCCGATGTTTACGCTGCGCACCGCCGACTGCTGGCCGGTATTGCGCAGGAAGGCCAGGATCGCCGCCAGCACCAGAATCGCCTCCAGGCCTTCACGCAGCAGGATCAGCAAGCCGGATACAAAGCTCAGCGACCAGCTCAGGCCATCGCTGCCGAGCAGTTTGGAAGCCTGCTCGAGCTTGGCCTTGGCTTCGCTCAGGCGTTGCTCGGCCTGGGCCACTGGCATGCCGTCCTGCAGCGACTGGCGGTAGGCCATCAGCGATTTTTCGGTGTCCTTGCGCGCCTGGGTGTCGATGTTGTCCAGCGAGCTTTCCACCAGCTCGAAGCCTTCCAGGTAGGCCGCCACCGACAGGTCGTAGGCCTGGTCGTGATCACCTGCGCGGTAGGCCGCCAGGCTCTTGTCCAGGGTGCTGGCGGTGTATTCGAGCAATTGTGCCGGGCCACGTTTGACCTGCGGCGGCTGAGCACGCTGGGCGCGGAACGCCTCTACGGCCGTGACACCTTCGCTAGCGGCAACTTCGGCCGGGGTCTGCCGGGCCAGGTCGGCGATATTCCAGGTCTTGTCACCTTTGCCGGCTTCCGGGTTGGCTGTGAAACTGGCGATGTATGCGGCCACGTCCCAACGCTGACGGTCGTCCAGCTGGTCGGCGAAGGACGGCATTTCGGTGCCATCAATGCCCAGGGCAAGAGTGTTGTAGAGGTCGAACAGGCTCAACTGGTCGAGACGCGAAACATCGCGCAGGTTGGCCGGCGCAGGCTCCAGGCCCACGCCAGCCGGGCCGTCTCCGGCACCGGTGTCGCCGTGGCAGATCGAGCAGTTTTGCGCATACAGCGAAGCACCACGGGCCGGGTCCGGAGTAATCACCGGAGCCTGACTGACCTCGTAGGCCACCGCCAGGCGCGCGCCCAGCTGGCGGGCCTGTTTGGCTAAGCTCGCCCCATCCTGACGCTGGTCGATGGCCTGGCGCAGCGCCTGAATACCTTGCTCCAGAGCGGCTTGTTCGGCGTTTGCAGGCAGGCCTTTGACCAGGTCGGCCAATACCGCGCTGAACTCCTGCTGCTCGCGATATTCACCATCGTCGATCACCTTGCCGTCTTGCACGGTCGGCGGGTAGTCGGCGCCAATGTAGTCCAGCAGGTGCAGGGCCTTGGTCGCCTCGGCAGGGGCTTCGGCCAGCACCGGGGTGCTGCACAGCGCCAGCACCGGGCCGAGCAATATAGCCGGTAGCCAGGCAAGCAGACGGGAACGGGTATTCATGGCCAGTCTCGAGGTAAATGCGAAAGAGAACATTGTTCACTTCCACTTTTCTTCCTTCAAGGGCGCTGGGCGGATTTCATGAAAAATCTTGGTACAAATTTAGAGGAAGCGGGATGACAACCGGGCCTGAGCGTGGCGCAGTACCTGTGAGAGTTGGCTTGCCGACGATGGGCTGCACAGCGGCCTCAGGTTCTCACAGGCTATTTGCAAAACCTTGCTTTCAAACAAGGACTAAGGCCAGCGGCTTCTAGCTCTGGAACCACAAGTTTTAAGCACTTCCCACCCATGGCGCACTCAGAACGGCGCTTCCGATGCTCTTGGTAGCATTTGCCGCTGATTTGGCTGCCCTCGTCGTATCACCACTTGTTCATACATTGGTTCATACAATAACAATTCCATTTCTTCGAGTTTCCTGGGCACTAACCCACCCTCGCCCATCGTGCCGAAACGGTAGTCTTTACCGGGTACCTTCGCGTTGAAATTGTAAGCGAACACAGAGTAAACCTCTGGCTGCACGTTTCCTCCAGGTTCGGCTTGGCGTGCATAGTCCGCAGCCATGCCAGCAAAATCTTTCGCTGTAGAATCAGTGAGTGCAACATAGAAACCCTTGCCGGAACTAAGACCTCCGGCGGAGTTCTGATATTTAGCATTCAAACCTTGCAGCAAGCCCACAGCGTTGATATTAGTTGAGCCGTGACGCCCTATATAGTTCAACGCGCCGTCCAGAGAGCCGACCGGAGACATTCTATCGGCTTGATCCAGTTGAACCGATTCTCTTGGCGTCCGCGCTCCGCTTGACCTACGCACTTTCGACAACCTGAAAAGAAAGCTGACACCGGCCCACGTATGTCCGCTGGGGTCCTTCCGATTGACGGGGTCACAACCACAATAGGCATAAGCATGCAAACCACCCAATCCAAATGGGCTCCAACTATCCGGACAGGTGAACCGCATCAACACCGGGCTGTATGGCCGGTAACCGTTTCCTAGCAGATAGAGCCCAGAGAGAACATCCGGATGTTCGCCAGTAAAGCCAAGCAGAATGGGTGAGTCTAGCCTTGGCGAGCCGTAACCATACGCAAGGTAAGCAAATGTGTTTGGACGAGCGGAAATAGTTGCCATACCCTTCACATTCATGGGAAATGCTATTAATTACTTTAATAAAATTACAAGTCCACCGTCCTTACCCAACGAGCTGTCAACCTCAGCGTATAGAATAACGCCCGGCTGAACTACTGTCATTTTTGATAGGTTCATCAACTACCGGCACTATTGCTGAGCGCTCCGTATGCAAAGTCATCGTTTTGGTCGCGCAATAGCGAAAGTTTCTCCAGAGTCTCGGAATCAGGGCCTAGCCGTGGTCTTCCAGCCACCACCTAACGCCAGGAATACCCCAATCTGCCCCAACGCCACCTGGCTATTGGCCGCCGCCAACTGCGCACGCATGTCGGTATAGGTCCGCGTCGCCTGCAAATCCGCCAGGAACGATTCACGCCCAGCCTGGTAATACCGGTGCGTCTGGTCTGCCGCTTCCTTGGCCGACTTCTCCGCCTCGGCCAGCGCATCGCGGCGGTCCAGCAGAGCGCTGTATTGCGCCAGTCGGGTCTGGGTCTCGCGAATGGCGTTCAGCACCACACCGTCGAAATTTGCCAGGGCTGCCTGGGCCGAGGCTTCGGCCATGCGAATGCGGGCGCGGGTGCCGTTGGTGGGGATGGTCCAGCTTATCTGCGGGCCGAACCCCCAACGGTTGGTCGACGGCTCACCCAGGTTTTCCAGGATACCAATGGTGCCAACCTGGGCGCCGATGCTGATGTCTGGGTACAGCGCTCCAGTAGCTACGCCAATGGAGGCAGTCGCTGCGGCCAGCTGGCGTTCGGCCTGGCGCACGTCGGGCCGGCGCTTGAGCAGCGCGGCGCCATCGCCCACCGGGACCAGCTGATTCAGGTGCGGCAGCTCGGCACAATCGGCGGTGCCTGCAGGTAGCTGGTCAACCGGCTTGGCCAACAGCGCCGCCAGGGTATACATGCCGGTCTCGCGCTCGGCCTTGAAGCGCGGCAGTTCGGCGCGCAAGGATTTGAACTGGGTCTGCGAGCGGGTAACCTGGGTTTCATCACCGCGTCCGGCATCGCGCAGGCGCTGGTTAAGCTTCACGCTCTGCTCCTGCAGGTCGAGCGACTCGCGGGCAATGTGGTACTCCTCGTTGGCCGAGCACACCTGGGTGTAGGCCTTGACCACATCCGCCACCAAAGTGATGCGGGCGGTGTCGGCGGCAGCCTGCACTGCATCGGCATTGGCCTTTGCCGCCTCGGTGCCACGCTTGAAGGTGCCCCACAGGTCAAACTGGTACGAGGCACTGATGATGGCCTCGCCGATATTGGCCACCGGCACTTTCTCCGGCAGCAGGAAGGCCTCACCCGACTCCTGCAGGCGCTGGGCGCCAAGTTTGACGCCGCCATTGAAGCCACCCTGCGACTCAGCCACTTCGACCTGGGCGCGTGCCTTGGCAATATTGGCGGCAGCCACGCGCAGTTCGGTGTTGGCACTCAAGGCCTGGCGCACCAGCTCGTTCAGCCGTTGATCCTGGTACAACTGCCACCAGTCCTCGGGCACCGGTGCCGATACCACGCTGTCGGCATCCTGGCGCAGCGGGCCGTTGAGGTCGCCGCGTTGCACCGCCGCGTCCTTCGGCACTTCATAGTCGGGGCCAACCATCATGCAGGCCCCCAACGACAGGCACAGCCCGGCCAGGATCAGCTGCTTCATGGGCGCTGGCCCTCGATGATCGACACCGTGGCGGTTCGCCCGGCGATCATGCGGAAGTCTTGCGGCACTTCGTCAAAGGCGATGCGCACCGGAATACGCTGGGCCAGGCGCACCCAGCTGAACGCAGGGTTGACGTTGGGCAGCAAGTTGGCGCCGCTGCTGCGGTCACGGTCTTCGATGCCGGCGGCAAAGCTTTGCACATGGCCACGTAGGCGGGTGTTGTCGCCCATGACGCGAATGTCCACGGCATCGCCAATGTGAATACCGCCCAGCTTGGTTTCCTCGAAATAGCCATCAACGTGGTACGAGGCGCTGTCGACCACCGACAGCACCGGGCGGCCTGCGGTGACGAATTCGTGATTACGCGGTGCACGGTCGTTCAGGTAACCGTCCACCGGGCTGCGCACCACCGAGCGGTCGAGGTTGAGCTGGGCGGTATCGACGGCCACCTGCGCTTCGCTGACGGCGGAACGGGCACGAGCCTCGCGGGACTGGCTTTCTTCCAGCTGTTCGGCAGCCACCAGGTTGCCCAGCTTGCGGTTGCGCTGCGCTTCGCGGGAGGCCTGGGCCAGGGTTTCCTGGCGCTCACCAAGGGTCGCCTTGGCCTGGCGCAGGGCCAGGGTGAAGCGGTCCTGGTCGATGGTGAACAGCACATCGCCGCGCTTGACGGTCTGGTTGTCATGCACCTCGACCTTCTGGATCAGCCCGGACACGTCCGGGGCAATCTGGATCACGTCGGCGCGGATGTGACCGTCGCGGGTCCAGGGGGCGAACATGTAGTACACCACCATTTGCCACACGAGCACGGCGGCGAAGGTCACTACCAGCAAGGTCAGGACCACACGGCCCAAGGTCAGCAAAGGTTTTTTCATGGCAGCATCAGGTTTCGGCAAAAGTGGTCCACCGCGCCAAGCAGCACGGCATACAGGGCAACGTTGAACAACGACCGGTGCCAGACCAGGCGGTAGAAATGCAGGCGCACAAGCACCGCATGTACCCCGAGGAACAGCAGGTAGGTGCCAAACATCATCACCAGCAGCGTGGGCAGGAATACCCCGCTGATATCCAGTTCACCAATCACAGAGGCGCTCCGTCGAGGCCGGGGGGCAGTTGCGGTTGTTCGGCTGGCTCGAGCATCACCTCCACGCCCGGCAGCAGGGCCAGGCGCAGACCGCTCAGGGCATGCAGCAGGTGGGTGCGGGCATCGCCGCGCTCGTACAGTTCATCCAGGTTCAGCGCCAGCCGCGCGCGCTCCATGTTACGCAGCAGCGCGGCCGGTGCGTGCAGGCGCTCGCCGGCGCGCAGGCAAGCGGCGTAGTGCGCGCCGACTTCCGCGATCACCGTGCTCAGGCGCTCGCGCGCCTGCTGGCCGGCACGCGGCATATAGGCCAGCAGGTCGAGCAGGTTCAGCCCCACGCGCAGGTCACGCAGTGCCACGCCGCTATCCTGGCCGGTTTGTGACAGGCGCGGCAGGTGCTGCATCAGGCGGTCGAGCATCTGCACGCCAACCTGGCGGTGCTCGGCCAGGGTGGCCGGCTCGGTCATTTCGACGATGTCGCGCCAGGCGAAGCGGGTCATGCGCTTGGCCGCTAGCTCCACGCCAAACGGGCGCATCACCAGGGTCCAGATGAACGCGAACAGCAACCCCACGGGCCCGGCCAGATTGGAGTTGAGGAAGGTGAAGAAGTCGGCGTCGTAGGCGCCCTGGATGCTGATGAAGGTCGAAGTGTTAACGATGGTCAGCAAGGTGCCCAGGTAGAAGCGTGGTTGCACGGTCAGGGTGCCGACACAGATGAACGGCACGGCGAAGGCCAGCACCAGCATCGGGAAGTCGTGCAGGTTGGGCAGCACCAGGAACAGGTACAGGCTGGAGAAAATGACCGACATCAGCGTCCAGAAGAAGAACCTGTAAATCTGCGGCGCCGGGTCGTCCATGGCGGCGAAGAAGCTGCAGGACACGGCGGCGAGGATCACTGCGCTGGCGCCGTCGTTCCAGCCAAGGCCGATCCACAGGCCGCAGGCGACAACGATCGCCAGCACTGTGGAGGCCACCGAATACAGCATCAGGCCACGGTCGAAGAACGCCGTCAGGCGGCCCAGCCGCCAGTGGCGGTACACCGCGCGCCAGGGTTTGGCGTCGTCGCTGCGCAGGGCGTGTTGCAGGCTGCAGCAGTCCTGCCACAGGTCGGCCCATTCGGTCAGGCGATACAGAGCGTTGGACAGCAGCAGTTCGGCGCGCTGATCAAGCGCGGCGGCGCCAGGCTGCAGGCGCTCTATCTGCTCGTGCAGCGTGGTCCAGCGTGCTACCGATGCGCTGTCAGCAGTGCCCTTGAGCCATTCGCGAGCGGCTTCAAGCACGGGTTGAAGCTGGGCGAACTGGGCCGGGGCGCGGCCTTCCAACGCCACCAGTGCGTCATCGAGCGCATCGATCACCGGCAGCAGGTGGATCATGCGCCCGCGCAACTCGCGGGCATTCTTCAGGGTGTGCGGACCAGCACCTTCATGGCTGAGCTGGCCGATCATCAACTCCAGCGAGTTGAAGGTGGCAACCATCGCCCCGCGCATGCCGCCGACTTTGTCGGCGCTGACATCACGGGTCAGGTAGGTGTCGCTGTAGCGGATCGCCTCGGTGAACCAGCTACCGGTGGCCCCGACTACAACCGGCGCCAGCCGGCGTGGCCAGAAGACCGCCCCGACCACCGCCGCGCAGACGATCCCCAGACAGATTTCCTGGGCGCGGGAAGACGCCACGTCAAACACTGTCAGCGGGTTGTCGACCACAGCCAGGGCAATCATCGGCAGGGTGTAGCCGGCCAGCATCAGCACGTAGTTGTTGGCGGTGCGCAGGTTCAGCGAAAGGAACAGCAGGGTGCCGGTCCACAGGGCGATGGCGATGCTCAGCAGCAGCGGCGACTGCACCAGCGGTGGTACCAGGAAAACCGCCCCGCCAGTGCCGAGCAGTGTGCCCACGGCACGGTACAGGGCCTTGGAGCTGGTGGGGCCGAGGAACGGGCTGGAGACAATGTACACCGTAGCCATGGCCCAATAGGGGCGCGGCAACTGCATGAGCAGGGCGATGTACAGGGCAATCATGGAGGCAGCAAAGGTACGCACGCCATAGAACCAGTCGCGGGCCGGGGGTACAGAGCTGAAGAAACCGTTCATGCCGCCCCGCCTGTGTTGCCCAGGCCGGCAGCCTCGAAGGCACGCAGCACGCGCAAGGCGGCTTCCAGGTCGGCCTGAGCAATACCGTGCAGCACTTCGCGGCGCAGGCGCACCAGTTCGGCTTCGATGGATTCGGCCAGGGTGCGGCCTTCGGCGGTCAGGCTCAGGGCCTTGGCGCGGCGGTCCAGCGGGTCCTCGCTGCGGCATACCAGGCCAGCCTTGCACAGTTGGTCAAGCAGGCGCACCAGCGACGGGCTTTCCAGGCCGGAGGCCTGAGCCACTGCCACCTGATGCACACCGTCTCCCAGGCGCACGATCATCAGCAACGGCGTAGCGCAGGCCTCGGAAATGCCGTAACCAGTCAGGGCGCTATGGCAGATGCGCCGCCAATGGCGGGCGGCAACCACCATGCCACTGCTGACTTGCAGGCGCAGGAGATCAAGGGACATGACAGGAACCAAGGATATTCATAGTTTGCTAACTATCAATATACGCCTGTGCCTCCCCCTGTCGTCAACCGGGGGGATGGATGAATTGTTGTTCATGCCGGGGCTTTTGGCCTGCCTGTGCCGGCCTCTTCGCGGGTAAACCCGCTCCCACAGGTGCGGCATAGGATTCAAGCCATGCTCGGTACCTGTGGGAGCGGGTTTACCCGCGAAGAGGCCCGGACAGGCAACAGAGCATTCAGCGCTGAATCTGGTCTTCCAGCTTCATGGTCAAGGCCAGTGTGCTGCCCATCTGCACTGCCCGGTCCCGCCACTCCTGGTACCGTACCTCGTCGCCGCTGCTGAAGTGCACAGCCAGCTCTTCGGCCGCCTGCACCACCCCCGCCGCTGCTGCCAGCTCCAGCCAGTACAGCGCGGCCTTGAGATCAGCCTCCACGTACAGCCCGTGCATCAACCGGTAACCCACCTCGAAACGGCAGCGTGCCTCGCCCCGCTCGGCCCCGCGCAGGAACCACTGGTAGGCTTGCACCAGGTCGACCTGCCACTGCACGCCGCCATCGCACACCTCTTCCTCGTACAGGTCACCCAGCGCGGCAGCGGCATGCAGCATGCCCCGCTCGAAAGCCTGCCGGTAGCACTCCGCCGCCTGCACGTAAGAGGGCTCGACGCCTTTGCCGAAGTAATGTTGCTGCCCAAGGTTGAACCACGCCGCGCCATTGCCCTGCAGGGCCGCCATGCGCAACAGGTGGCCGGCCAACACGGTGTCAGCACGCCAGTACTTGCCGTTGAGCCAGATCCAGCCAAGGTCGTTGAGCGCCGCCACGTTGCCTTGCAAGGCCTGCTGGCGCAGGTCGACATACACCGCCTGCAAGTCACTGGCCTCGTCCAGGCGGCTGACCAGTAGCGAACGCTGGCTGGGCATCCCTATCCCTACAAACAGTCGCTGTCGCCTCCCGACAGCAGCCGGTGGGGCAATGACCCGTTCGGGCAAAAGACGGGCAAGCAGCGAATGGATATTGCTGGCAGCAAACATGTTCATCCTCATTGAACGACGCACAGCCCCAACCTTCGGCTGTGATGAGGCGTGATTCTGCGTGACGTCACGTCAAAACCTGTCGCGAACGATTCGGCACCAGGCAACCAAATGCGACTTCCTTGATCTGAGCAGGCTGTGGCCAATTGCCATGCCACCCCGCCTGCCGCCATCCTATTGCGGCAAGCCTAGACAAGGACGTTATCTTTTGCCGTTCGCCACCACTCGCGCCACCCTCAGCCGTCAGTGGGCGCTGCTGCGCCAGCTGCCCAGCCGTTCCCCAGGCATTACCAGCGCCGAGCTGGTCTGGCGCCTGCGTGACGTAGGCTTCACTGTCAGCAAACGCACTGTCGAGCGCGACCTCAATGAGCTGTCGCTGATATTTCCGCTGGAGCGCAATGACAAAAGCATCCCGTTTGGCTGGCACTGGTCGGCGAGCGCCGTGGGTGAGTTGCGCGGAAATTTCGACTTGCTGACGCACCTGCGCGGCGATGCGTTGCAACCGGCTCGGGGTGAGGGGGTGGAGTTGGTGGCGCGGATCAGCGATGCGCTGGCGCGGCAGTTGCGGCTTGCGCCGCTGAGCAGTGACATGCAACTGACGGCGCTGGAGCACGGGCATCGGTTGCGGGCCACGGTAAGTGATGGCTGGCCATTGCGCTGGTGGCTGTTGAGCCATGGGGATGGGGTGGTGGTGGAGCAGCCTGCCGGCTTACGGGAAGAGATTGGCAGGATCCTGAGCAATGCGGCGGCGCAGTATCTGAATTTATAGCCTTTACCGGCCTCTTCGCGGGTAAACCCGCTCCCACAAGGTGCTGCACCACCCTGAAGGCCGATGAAAATCCTGTGTGCGGGTTTACCCGCGAAGAGGCCGGTACAGGTTTACCTGCTAGCGCTGCATCCCCCAGCGCCGCACCGTCAGCCGCTCCAGGGTATTGAACACCAACCCTTCCACCAGCAAGCCGATCAGGATCACCACCGCCAACCCGGCAAACACCTTGTCGGTATACAGCTCGTTGCGGTTCTGGAAGATGTACCACCCCAGCCCTCCCTTGCCGCTGCTGGCACCGAACACCAGCTCGGCAGCGATCAGGGTGCGCCAGGCGAACGCCCAGCCAATCTTCAACCCCGACAGGATCGACGGCAGGGCCGCCGGTACCAGGATGTGCAACACCAGCCGCAGCCCTTTCAGGCCATAGTTGCGACCAGCCATGCGCAGGGTCTCGGACACCCCGAGGAAGCCGGCATAGGTATTCAGCGCCAGCGCCCACAGCACCGAGTGCACCAGCACGAAGATCAGGCTGTTGTCGCCCAGCCCGAACCACAGCAAGGCCAGTGGCAACAGGGCAATCGCCGGCAATGGGTTCAACATCGAGGTCAGCGTGCCCAGCAGATCGCGCCCAAGCTGGGTCGACACCGCCAAGCTGGTGAGACCGAACGCCAGGATGATCCCCAGCATGTAACCCTTGAGCAGGATCACCAGCGACACGCCAACCTTGGCCGGCAACTCACCGCTGACCAGGCCGTCCCACAGCGCCGTGGCCGTCTGCAGGAAAGTCGGCAGCAGCAGGTCGTTGCCCTGGTAGAGGGCGATGGACTCCCACAGCACGGCGATCACCAGCAGGATGACCGCCTTGCGCAGCCAGCCGTGCTGCCACAGGCGCTGAGCCAACGGCAGGTTGCGTTCCACAGGCACACTGAACAGCGGCTCCAGTTGCACCTCGTATTCCTGGCGTACAGGTGTAGTGGTCATGGCTGAAGCTCCTGTCAGTAGGCGATGCGGATATCGTTGAAACCAATATCGTCGGGCTGTTCGGGGGCATCCGCCTCATCGAACAGCAAACGATGGATGCGTCGGGCACTGGCCTGGAAGTCGCTGCCACCCAGGCTGCCCAGGTCATACTGGTGGCTGTGCACTTCGGCACGCACCCGCCCCGGGTGGGGCGACAGCAGCAGGATGCGGTTGCCGACAACCAGTGCTTCTTCGATGGAGTGAGTAACGAACAGCAGGGTAAAACGCACCTCATCCCACAGCAGCAGCAATTCTTCCTGCATCTTGCGCCGGGTCAGGGCGTCGAGTGCCGCGAACGGTTCATCCATCAGTAGGATCTTCGGCTGCGTGGCCAAGGCCCGGGCAATCGCCACGCGCGCCTTCATACCGCCCGAGAGGGTGTGCGGGTAGGCATCGGCGAAAGCGGCCAGGCCGACTTTTTCCAGGTAGTGCAGCGCCCGTTCCTCGGCCTCAGCGCGTTTCAGCTGGCCCGAAACCAGCAGCGGGAACATGACGTTCTGCTTCACCGTCTTCCACGGCGGCAGCTGGTCGAACTCCTGGAACACCACGATGCGATCGGGGCCAGGGCCGCTTACCAGCTGGCCCTGCAGCAGAATCTGCCCTGCCTGGGGCGAGATGAACCCGGCCACGGCCTTGAGCAAGGTGGACTTGCCGCAGCCAGAGGGGCCGAGCAGCACGAAACGGTCGGCACGGTCGACTTCGAAGCTGACCTGGTGGGTGGCCCGCACCACGCGTTGCGCGGTGCGGTATTCGAGGCTGAGGTTATCCACCTTGAGCAAGGGCGGCGTGGCGACACGGCTCAGGTTGCTGGCCGTGTGGCCTGGCAATGGGGCGGTCATGATCGGTCAGCTCCCCTGCAGCGGGCGTTCATCCTGGAAGAAGTAGTCCTTCCACGATTCCGGCTTGTGCTTGATGGCGCCTACCCGATAGAGGAAGTCGGCCAGCTTGTAGGTGTTCTTGGGCGTGACGGTGAACTCGTACTGCGGGTTGTCGATCAGCTTGATCAGCGTGTCGAGGTCGATCTTGGCCTTGGTCACGCGGATGTATGTATCGGCGGCGGCCGCCTTGTCCTTCTGGGCGAAGTCCGCAGCTTCGGCCAGCGCATCGACGAAGGCCTTGTAAGTCTTGGGGTTGTCCTTGCGGAATTTCTCGGTGGCGAACAGCAAGGTCGGCGAGTTGGGGCCGAGCAGGTCGTAGCTGTTCAGCACCACGTGCACGTTCTTGTTGGCCAGCACCTGGTCCTGGAACGGCGGGTTGGAGAAGTGCCCGTTGAGTTCGGTGCCGCCGGCCAGCAGCGCGGCTGTGGCATCCGGATGTGGCACGGCCAGGGTGTATTTGTCGAGGCGGTTGTATTCCTTGTCGCCCCACTGCTGGGCGGCGGCGTACTGCAGGAAGCGCGACTGCACCGAAACGCCTACCGCCGGTACGGCGATGCGGTCCTTGTCGGAGATGTCGGCAATGGTCTTCACATTGGGATTGCTACTGACCAGGTAATACGGGAAGTTGCCCAGCGAAGCCACGGCCTTGACGTTCTGTCGGCCCTTGGTGCGGTCCCACACCGTGAGCAACGGGCCGACACCGGCACCGGCGATGTCCACCGAACCGGACAACAGCGCGTCATTGATGGCTGAACCACCTGACAGCTGGGCCCAATCGACTTCGATGTCGATGCCCTGCTCCTTGCCATGTTTTTCGATCAGATGCTGGTCACGCACTACGTTCAGCAGCAGGTAGACGATGCCGAACTGCTCGGCGATGCGGATCTTGCCTTCTGCTTGCGCCGTGGCGGGGGCTGACAGGCTGCCGACGACCAGGCTTGCACCCAGGCCGATGCTTGCCGCCAGGCGGCTGATGGATTTACGCATGATGGGTTTCCTCAGTCGTCAGAACGGGGCATCGCCCTGGATGGTGGTGCGGTACAGCTTGCGCCGCAGGTGCACTGGGCAGCCGGTGGCCAGGTGTATCAATGAGCGGTTGTCCCAGAACACCAGATCGTGGGGCTGCCACTGGTGGCGGTAGATGTTCTGTTCCAGCACGCTCAGGGCATACAGCTGTTGCAGCACGTCGCGGCTTTCGTCGTCCGGCAGGCCGACGATGCGAGTGGTGAAGCCTTCGCTGACGAACAGCGCCTTGCGGCCGTTTTCCGGGTGGGTACGGACCACCGGGTGAATGACTTCCTGTACCTGAGCCAGCTGTTCGGCAGTCAGGGTGGGGCGCCAGTTGCCTGCGAACTTGGTCTCGGCGTAACGGGCGGTGTAGGAGTGAGCAGCGCTGCGGCCCTCGACCACGTTGCGCAGGGCCGCGGGTACGGCGTCCCAGGCTTTGTGCATGTCGGCAAACAGGGTATCGCCGCCCTCGCTGGGCAGTTCCTGGGCATGCAGCATCGAGCCAAGGCTGGGCAGTTCCTTGTAGGACAGGTCCGAGTGCCAGAACTTGCCGGCATCACCCAGGCCGATGTTCTGGCCGTTTTCGATGATATTGGAAACGATCAGGATCTCGGGGTGGCCGGCGAGCAGGAACTGCTTGAGCACATGGATCTGCAGCGGGCCGAAGCGGCGGCTGAAGGCGATCTGCTGGTCGGGGCTGATGCGCTGGGCGCGGAACACCAGCACATGGTAGTCGAGGTGGGCGCGATGGATACGGGCGAAATCCTCGGCGTTGACTGGTCTGGCCAGGTCCAGGCCGATGATCTCGGCGCCTACGGCACCGGAGAATGGGCGGATTTCGAAGCATTGCGGCTGGGCGCTGTCGATGATCGACAAGGCGTTCGAGGCGGCTGACATTTTTCACTCCCACGCAGTGCGCGACTTCAATGGCGCGCAACGATCAGAAACGCACGGGGATTTCCCGTGTGGGTTCAAGTCGTGCGGCGCATCGATTGGTCGACGGGTACGCAGTGGAAGTGACTATAAAGTCATAAGAGCTATATTTTAAATACCGTTAACGAATAACCATAGCACTACTGTCAGGGCACGTTGCGCAATCAGATCAGCCCGCCCTGCTCTTCTTCATCGATGAGGTTGTTCAGGCTGCTGAGCGCCTTGCGCGCCTTGGAGCGGTTAAGCAGCTTGGCCTGCGCGCCAGCGGGCAGATCAGTGATATTGAAAACACCCTTGGCGGTCAGCACGTCGATCAGGTCCTCGAGCACGCGGATCATGTCCAGGTCGCTTTGCTTGAGCTGGTTGAGGCTGTTTTCCACGACGTCATCGGCAAACCATTCCTGGATATCGGCATGGTCGGCGGGAAGCATTTCGGTGAACTGGTCGAAAGCGGCCGCTTCTACCCGCCGCAACTGGCCGGCGGCATCGCGTTGCACGTAGAACATGGCGGTGTCCCTCGTCACGTTAGTCCTTTGATAGTAGACAGCAGCATAGGCAAAGATCGCCCGGCACGCAGGGCCGGCGCCAGAGTATGCGCTGTCGCAGGATGTCAGGAAAGAGCCGTGGCCGCTCAGAGGCCAATTGCCGGAAAGCAAGCTCCCACAGGTACCGCACAACGCTCAGGAGCTGCACAGTACCTGTGGGAGCCGGCTTGCCGGCGATCGGGCTGCAGAGCAGCCCGCTAGCGCATCAGCAATCAGCTGTCCTTGTTGTGGATGATGATGGTCGGGTCAGCACCGCTGATCAACGAGTTGATCGTGGTGTTGGACCAGTTCACCCCTTCCAGCTTGATGGTCACGTCGGCGTTGGCCAGGCCACCTTCGGCATTGAGCTTGCCTTCGCTGCTGACCTGCAGCGTCGTCGTACCGTCCACCGTGGTGAGTTTCAGGTAGTTATCGATGGTGCTGCCCTTCTCGTTCTGCAGCAGGTCGCTCAAGTCGATCTTGTCTTTTTCGCCTACGTTGAAGTCCTTGATGACGTCATTGCCGGTATCGCCAGCCTTCCACACGAAGGTATCAGAACCGCTGCCGCCAATCAGGGTATCGTGGCCCTGGCCACCGATCAGGGTGTCCTTGCCGCTACCGCCCAGCAGGATGTCGTTACCCTTGCCACCATCAAGCACGTCATCGCCACCTTGACCGAAGAGGATGTCGTTGCCATTGCCGCCCGACAGCAAGTCTTTACCGTCGTTGGCACCGGAGATATCGAACTCGGTGTAGTGCTCGGTAATGTACTGGTGGACATTGCTGGTGGTGATGGAACTGGCTTCGACACCGCTCTTTTGCGCCACGTACGTCTGCAGCGCCTGGTAGCCCTCACTCACGACACCGTTGAGGGTAATCAGGTCACCGAAGATGATGTCGTTGCCGTTACCACCATCGATGCTGTCAGCGCCCGGCAAGGTCGCCTCGGAATGACCGAGAATCGCCTTGGCCAGATCCGACGGATCAATGCCTGCTTGTGGTTTGCCAGCGGAGTCGTACGGTTTCAGATCGTTCAGCGTGACATCGCTATTCAAGCCAATGGCCTGCACTTTACTCACGCCGTTGGTGCCACCGAGCAAGCTGAAGCTTGCAGTGGTGCCTGCTGCCGACTCCTGATAGTTCCAATACTCACCATAGCCCGAACCGTCCAGGCTGGAGAACTCGTAGGTGCCATCGCCCTGGGCATGCAGGGTGCCGACGGTGCTGGTGGACTGAAGCACCAACTCACCTTTCTTATTCTCGCTGTAAGTCAGAACCTTGACCGTGCCACTGCTGCTGATCTCGACTTTGTGAGTCGAGTCGGCCCACGTACTGAAGGTGTCGCCAAGCTTGTAGTTGTTGACGTTGACCACGTCATCCAGGTACTTGCCATTGGTCCACAGCCGCGGGTTGGTATTCTCCCCGCTCTGGTAATAGGTCGGCTTGCCGTCGGTGATGAAGTAGGTCAGGTTCTCCGCATTGGTGTTACTGGTGGCCATGGTGCTCTTGAAGAAGTTGGCCGCTGCCTTGAACACGTCTTCGTAGTTGGTCCCGCCACCACTCGCCATGGAGTTCAACACGGACTGCAGCTTGCTCAAGGCATTCGGGTCGGCAAGGTTCACCGCCACGTTCTGCTTGACCTGGGTATCGAAATCGACCAGGAAGATGTTGACCGTGCCCGAGGTATCCGAGCCCAGGCTGGCTTTGAGCGTATTGAACACCGAGGCCAGCTGCGTCTTCGCGTCCGAAATCGACTTGTCGCTCATACTGCCCGAGCTATCGACAATAAAGGCAATGTTGTAGTTCTTGCCCTGAACCACGTTCAGCCCGGATACGTCGGCGACGATGATGTCGTTGCCTTCGCCGCCGGTCATCGTGTCGTTGCCCGAGGTACCAACGCTGGCCTTGTAGGTCGCGGGGTATACGGTCACCGGGATGTTACCGACGGTGCTGGCGGAACCACCCAGGCTTTCGGTAGCGGTCGAGGTGACAGTGATGTCGAACGAGCCTTTGTAGTAGGCAGGGGGGGTCAGCGTCAGGCCGCTGAGTTTCCAGCCTGTCACATCCACCGGTGTGCTGCCGACCGTCACCGTGTGGCCTGCACCATCGCTCAGAACAGAACCTTTCGGAATGCCGCTGAGGGTCACGCCCAGGCTTTCGGAACCGTCGGTGTCGGTCAGGGCGGTGGAAATACCGACCAGTTTGACCGTACCACCTTCTGGCCCTTCATTGAGTTTGTAGCCGTCGTAATAGCTCTGGCCATTTACATTGTGCAAGTCGGACACGCCCAGGCCGGCGTTGGCCATTGCGGTCACGTTCTGATACATCTTGATGTTCGAACTGCTCAGGTCGGTGACAGCACCCGAGCCTACCTGGATGTTCAGGTCATAGCTGCCTGGGCCGGACTGGTTGGCGTGGTAGACCTCGATCGGGTAGTAGCCACTGGTGTTCGGGATAAAGGTACCCGAAACCTCACCACCAGCACCCCAGGTGGCCGTGACCACGGTCTTGCCACCAATGGTGACCACGAAGCTGTCGTCGGCAATCCCGCTGAAGGTGTAGGTCTTGCCGGCTTCCAGGTAGATCAGGCCCGACGTTTTCGAGCCGGTGCCAGCGGTGACGCTGCCATCGGACTGCACGTTGGTGGTGGTGCTACTGGTGTTGGCATTGCCGGAGTTGGCAAAGACCGTCTTCAGGTTTTCACCGGTAATACCAGCACCGTCAGTACCCAGGCCTTTGAGGCTGTTCCAGACTTCCTTGGTCAGACCTTTGGACTCGATTTCAGTGCTGCCGAAGCTCAGGGTCGGCTTGTCGGCAACCGGACTGATATCGACCTTCATGGTCACTTCATTGCCCAGGTTGGAGCCATCGTTCGGCTTGAACTTGAACTGCGCGTAGTCGGCCTGCTGGTTACCCACGCCGTTGCCACCGTAGCTGTCCCCACCCGACTGGTTGAGGGCCGGGACGAACTTCAGGTTCTGGGCCGTGATGTCAGCCTGGCTGACCACCTGGCCAGCGACCACATTCACCCATGCAGTACCGTTGAAGAACTGCAGACTGCCGGTGGCCGGGAGCGAGGTAATGGTCACGAACAGGCCGCTGTTACCGTCGGCATCGGTGACTTTGAAATCACTCCAGGCAAACACGTAGTCGGTGTCTTCCACCCCAAACACCGCACCGCCAGGCGAAACCGGCAGATGGTCGTTGTCGAGGATGGCTGTGGTCACGCTGGCATTGTTGCTGTCGACCTTCAGGTTCTCGAAGCTGCCACCGGCGGCGGTTTCGATCTTCACAGTGAAGTTCTCGATACCCTCGACCAGCTTGTCGTCGATGGTCGCGATATCGAACGTGGTGCCGTTGCTGTTGGCCGGGATCTTCACAGTGGTGATACCGGTGAAGTCCTCGCCATTCTTGGCGGTGCCGCTGTAGCTGAGGGTGATGGTGACCTCGGCCTTGGACGCATTGCTCAAGGTCAGCGTGTAGTGGCCGGTTTCGCCTTCGGTCAGTGACGTGGTGCCGGTGATGCCGACCGTGGCGACATCGCCCTGGTTGCCTGTACCCGGAACGCCCGAGCCAGGCTCGTCAGTGACGGTGGTGCTGACCGGGGTCTTGTCCAGGGTCAGCTGCTCGAACTTGCCGACATCAGCGCCAGTGACCGAGGCGATCGATTTGACCACAGGGTCGTTGGTGCCGGTGTAGACGTTGTCCGGGGCAGTCACAGTGACCGCACCAGTCGTGCCGTTGGCCGGTACGGTGATGACGGTCTTGCCATCGCTCAGCGTGAAGGTCAGGGCCGAGTGGTTGTTGATCGGCAGACCGTCTTTGTTGGTCAGGGTGATGGTGTAGGTGATCTCGCCACCTTCGGTGACCGAAGGCGTCACGGTCAGCTTGGCCACCACTTCGTCGGTGGTGTCGGTCACCTGAACCGAAGCGGCGCCACCCAGCTGCAGATTTTCGAAAGTCGCACCGGTTGCATCCACAGCCGAATTAATGCCCAGGCTGA